>Ga0213826_1000013_pt1 | contig 529396 bp, 511 predicted proteins | sample MC6MC0899MG_FD_180668 | JGI IMG/M metagenome (GOLD analysis project Ga0213826, IMG submission 180668) | Enriched soil aggregate microbial communities from Iowa State University, Ames, United States - MC6-MC0899-MG | ecosystem: Environmental > Terrestrial > Soil > Unclassified | place: USA... | reverse complement strand
TACGTAATGACATGGTATCTCTCGCATCCCAGGACATAAGCGACTCCATAAACGGGTTCTTATGCCTTAGTTGTAAGTGTCTACCATGTCCCCGAACAAGTGTTCACCATGTCCCCGGACTGTACAGCGGGAGAGGGTTAGGGTGAGGGACAGCGCGCACCTTTCAACATTGTGCAGCATTCCTCTGATCCCAGCCTTCTCCCGCAAGCGGGGGAAGGAACTTACAAGCCCGTTTGCTATATTCCATTCCGCTATACCCTATAGCCAAATTATTCCGTTCCGCGATAGACGCCGCCATACGCTTGCCACTACAGTAAATACATTATTTTGCAGCTCACGCTGCTAATGGAGAGCCTTACCTTATGAGCCTGCCTGCTGCACTGCTGGAAAACGCCCTCAACTGGCGTCGTCAGTTACACCAACATCCTGAGCTGGGTTACCAGGAGCAGCAGACCAGCGAGCTCGTCGCACAGGTCCTCACCGAGGCCGGATTACAGGTGTTTCGTGGCTTAGCGGGCACCGGCGTAATCGGCACATTAGAGAACGGTCCCGGACCGGTTATTGGTCTGCGCGCCGATATGGATGCGCTGCCGATCACCGAAAAAGGCGCGCCGCAGTGGAAGTCGCAAACAGCCGGCGTCATGCACGCCTGCGGCCATGATGGTCACACTTCTATTCTGCTGGCGGCGGCTTGTCAGCTGGCGGCTACGCGTAACTTCAGCGGCACCATTCACTTCATCTTCCAGCCCGCCGAAGAGAATCTGGGTGGCGCGCGCAAAATGGTGGAAGAAGGCCTGTTCCAGCGCTTCCCGATGGATGCGGTTTACGCCATGCACAACTGGCCGGGCATGCCGGTGGGCACGCTGGCGGTGAATCCGGATGCGATGATGGCGTCACTCGACTCGTTCGAAATTACGCTGCACGGTAAAAGCTGCCATGCGGCGATGCCGGAAAGCGGAGCCGATCCAATGGTGGTCGCCGCCGAACTGATTCTGGCGCTGCAAACCATTCCGTCGCGTCGTCTGTCGCCACTGGCTTCGGCGGTGGTGAGCGTGACGCAGATTCACGGCGGCGAAGCGATTAACGTCATTCCTGAACAGATTGTGTTGCGCGGCACGGTGCGATGTTTGCAGACCGACGTGCGCAATCGCGTGCGCGGTCTGATTGAGGATTTTGTCACGACGTTGCCGCGCCCGTTTGGCGTCAGCGGCGAGATTCACTGGTATCCCGGTTATCCGGTCACCGCCAACCATGCAAATCAAGCCGAACAGGTGCGTGCGGTGGCGGTTGATGTGCTTGGCGAGGCGCAGGTTCACTGGCAGGTGAACCCTTCAATGGCTTCGGAAGATTTTGCCTGCATGCTGCAAGCCTGCCCCGGTGCCTATTTCTGGCTGGGTGCCGATGGCGCAACGCCGTCCGCACCGCTGCATAACGCCAATTACGACTTTAATGATGAGCTGCTGCCGATTGGTATTACCTTCTGGCAGCAGTTGGTAGAGCGCGTGCTGGCGAAAGCGTAAGGGCGGTCGCCAGCAATGGCGGATGCTTGCTCGTGCCGTCGCGGCGCAATTTATTGCGCAATCGCGGGATGGCGACATTGCCGCCATTGAACAGCGCGATTAATCGCGCCGCTACAGCTTGTGTGCGCTGTAAATGAGGCGCTTAATTCAATGGCTTTATTCTTCACATCCCCGCCAACTGTAACTTCACTTCTGCATCCGCCAGGCTAGCCGATTCACCGGTCGCCATCAAACAACACGCCAGCTGCAAACGCAGCGCCTGCGGCACCGCGCGTTCCCCGGCTAATACCTGATTGATCCACGCGGCGGTGTCCTGTGCGCTTTTGCTTTCCGGCAGTTCCACACTGACTTCCGGCTGGCGCTCAACCCACACTTCCGCTTCTGCACCCGCGCCACGAATGTAGTTAATCGCCGGGCAGCGCTGCGGATTGGCATACACCTCGCCTTCGGTACCGTTGAGCAGAATCGCCGGTGCATCAATATCCTGGAAGAATTTCCCCACGCGCGGCACATATTCCGGATGCGAGACGCTGGCCAGGCGCAGCGCAGCACGTTCGGCAAACGGCGTCGCCAGTTTCGCCAGCGTATGCGCACTGTTACGCACGCCCATGCGCCAGCGCAGCGACAGCTGTTGCGCCATTGGCGCACACAGATGGTCGATGGTGATAAACGCCAGTTCGCCGTTATCCAGCTTCGCCTGCGCCTGTGCGGCGGAGGTGACAGGCGCGATGTCCAGCGCTGCCAGCACCGCTTCGGTGGTGATGCGCGTAGGATCGTCGCTGACGCCGTGCAGCAGCACCGGAAAGCCCAGCTTCACCAGCAGCAGCGCCAGCAGCGGCGTCAGATTGCCCTGACGGCGCGCGCCGTTGTAACTGGGAATGACAATCGGCATCGGACGGTTAGCGGGTGCCTGCAACGGCATCATCTGCTGCTGCATCGCGTGATAAAAACCGCGCATCTCCTCTTCGCCTTCGCCCTTGATGCGCAGCGCAATCAGCACGCCACCCAGCTCCAGCTCCGGCACGTCACCGGCCAGCATCGCGCTGTAGAGCGCCTGCGCGGTGGCGAAATCGATATCGCGCGCGTGATTTTTACCGCGCCCAATCTCTTTAATAATTTTATTCAGTTCCATCAGGCATTCCCGCTTCCAGGGCGCGCCGCCGTGCGGCTGCCAAAATTGATCGTTAGATTTTCTTACTGCGACGTTTTTTCGTCTTGTCACTGCTGGCTTCCGGCATCGGCGGTTGCTCAATCGGGAACACCGGTAGCGCGGCCAGCAGTCGGCTGCCATAGGCTTTGTTGAGCAGGCGGCGATCGTAAATCACGATTTCGCCAAAGCAGCTGTGGCTGCGAATCAAACGTCCTACCTGCTGAATCAAGGTAAAGGAGGCGCTCGGCAAGCTCTGCACTTCGAACGGATAGCGTTTCAGGCTCTTCAGCCATTCGCCCTCGGTCAAAATTACCGGACTGTCCACCGGTGGAAAAGCGATTTTATGGATATGCACCTGCGACAGCAGATCGCCTTTCAAATCCAGCCCTTCGGCGAACGATTGCAGCCCGACCAGAATACTGATTTTACCGGCTTCGACGCGTTCCCGATGCAACGCCACCAGGCGCGAACGCGGCTGATCGCCCTGCACCAGCATCGACAGGCGCAGATCAGGAATATGTGCGACAAACTGCTGCATCGCGCGGCCGCTGGCGAACAGCACCAGCACCCCTTTGTGCTTCTCTTCGGCGATCTGCTGGCGGAAAAAGCGCGCCATCTCGGCAATGTGCTCCGCTTCCTGCGCCATCTGCGGCTCAAACTGCATCTGCGGAATCACCAGCTTGCCCTGGTCGATATGGTTAAACGGTGAATCCAACGCCACAAAGCGGTCGCCGGCTTTCTCGCTCAGGCCGGACATCTCCTGCAAACGGTTGAAGCTGTTGAGCGATCGCAAGGTGGCTGACGTCACCACCACATGCGGGATTTTGCGCCACAGGATTTTTTCCAGCTGATCGCTCACGCGAATGCCCGCGCAGTGGAACAGCAGATGCGCCTGGCCTTCACGAATCTCACGCGTAATCCACTTCGACACCGGCGCATTGGAAGCTTTCTCCATCGCCGCCAGCCGCCACAATTTGCTAATCGACTCGAACCAGCCGAAGTGGCGATTGAGCTGAATGATAGCTTTATGCAGCCGCATGATATCGGCTTTCCCGGTTTGCTCGCCCAACTCGTTGAGCAGGCCTTCGCTTAAGCCGCGCAGCGCGTCACTCAGCTTGAACAGCCGCGCGCACAGGCTCAACAGCTCTTCCGGCAATTCACCCAGTACAAAGCGGAACTCGCCCGGCTGATTATGGCCCGGCAGCAGCGGATTGAGCGCATCGCACAGGATCTGCAGCAGCTCGCGCATTTCATCGCAGTGACCTTTCAGGCGCTCCGGGTTGGTGAGCGGCGGCGGCGATTTTGGGCGGAACTGCGCCATGATGGTTTCCACCAGCCGCACAAACAGATCGAGCTGCAAACTGCTCCAGCCGGGCGTGATCTCCGCGCTCATCTCCAGCGCATCGCGCGCCACTTCCGGCAGATGATGGCCTTCGTCCAGCACCAGCATCAGGTTTTTCGCCGGTGGCAGCACCGATTCATTCTCCATCGCCGCCATCACCAACGCATGGTTGGCGACCACCACATCCGCCTGCTCAATTTCGCGACGCGCGACAAAGAACGGGCATTCACGATACCAGCGGCAGTGATGGCCAAGGCAGTTGGCTTTGTCGGTGGAGAGGCGTTGCCACAAGCTGTCCTCGATGTTGACATCGGTGTGATCGCGCAAGCCATCCCAGCGGTAGCTACTGAGCTGCTTCTCTAGCTTGGCGCAGAATTTCTGCTCCTCTTTCGAGCCGGTGACCGCCTCTTCATCCAGATAGAGCAGCAAATCGCCCTGCTGATCTTCGGTCGCCGCCAGCGCCGCAAGGTTGCGCGGACAAACATAGCGTCCACGGCCAAAGGCGGCGGTAAAGGTGAGATCGGGGATGATTTTCTTCAGCAGCGGCAGATCCTTGCTGAAGATCTGGTCCTGCAACGCCACGTTGGCGGTGCTGATCACCAGCCGCTTCTCCTCGGCGCGGCTCACCGCAATGCCGGGAATCAAATAAGAGAGAGTTTTGCCGACGCCGGTGGGCGCTTCAATCGCCAGATGACGACCTTCGTCACCGGCCAGACTTTTCGCCACTTCGGCAATCATCTGGCGCTGCGGCGCGCGCGGGATAAAGTCAGGAACCTGCTGCTGCAGCGCCTTATACCATTGCGCAATCTGGCTTTTTATCGCTGCTGTCAGGGCCATTTTCGTTACTGTTTGCTGAATTGGCCTGTATTTTTACACAGTATTGGCGCAGCGTCAGCTTTCGCTGCTATTTTTTCGCGCTGGATTCAGAATTTCACGCATCGCGCGGATTAAGGTTTCACGCGCGCGCCCACGGCGGAACGCAAAAGAGAAAGGCGCGCGGAAGTGGAAATGGTGCGGCAGCAGGCGACGCAGCGTGCCCTGCAGTTCCCCGCTGCGCGCGTAGTGTTCGGGCAAATAGCCAATGAAGCGGCCAGAGAGAATCAACGTCAGCTGCGCTTCGATGCTCTCCACCGACGCATTGCTCTGGCGGAAGCCGCGCTTGTTCAGCTCCTGCTGATTCCAGTAACGCCGCGTCACCATGCCGGTTTGCTGCACGGTGCGCACATCCGGATGACCCTCAGCCAGCGGATGTTGCGGGCTGCAATAGAGCCAATGCTGTTCTTCGTAAAGCGGAATGGTCACCAGATTGCTGGCGCGCAGCGGAAAGTGCCCAATCGCCAAATCGAGCCGATCCTCCAGCAACTGCTGCTGCAACTCATTGGGATCGCGCACGCTCAGATTAAAGAATACCGCCGGAAAGCGCTGGTTAAAGCGGGCGATAGCGGCAGGCAGATCCAGCGTGCTATCGGTGACGGTGGCGTCCACCACGCCAAGCGAGAAAGTGCCGCCCTGCGCGCTTTTCAGCGTCTCTACCTGCTCCTGCCAACCCGCCAGCGTCGCCAGCATCTCCTGACTGTAGCGATAGAACTGCTCGCCTTTGCTGGTCAGGGTAAAGCCGCCGCGCCCGCGCTGACAGAGGATAAAACCGAGCTGGCTCTCGAGCTCGCTCATGTAGGCGCTGATGGCCGGCGTGGTCATGTTCAGCGCCTGCTGCGCGCGCGAATAGCCCTGATTTTCCACCACGCTGGCGAACACCTGCAGCAGTTTAAGATTGGGAAGCGTCTGCACCGATTTTCCTTCAGAGATTGCTGACTAAAGTTAAGTAATCTCTGAAGTGATTATCGGCTGTCAAGGATTTTTCCGGCGCGCGGGCTGGGTAATGATGGGTTTCACCTGACTGAAGGAGTGCGTGATGACCGATTTCCCCCAGCCGCAAGGCGGCAACGAAATGCCCCGTTTCGCCGGACGCGGCACCATGATGCGTTTACCCGCCGCTGAATCACCAGCCGATTTGGATGTGGCGTTCATCGGCATTCCGCTGGATATCGGCACCTCGCAGCGCAGCGGTACGCGCTATGGCCCACGCGCCATCCGCGCCGATTCAGTCATGATCCGACCCTACAACATGGCCACCGGCGCCGCGCCCTTTGATTCGCTGCGCGTCGGCGATCTCGGTGATGTGCCGATCAACACTTACAGCCTGCTGAAATCAGTCGATATCATTGAAAACTATTATACCGAGCTGAATAACTGGCCGATTATCCCGTTAACGCTGGGCGGCGATCACACGCTGACGTTGCCGATTTTGCGCGCGCTGGCGAAGAAGCATGGGCCGATGGGGCTGATTCACATTGATGCCCACACCGACACCAACGACGAGATGTTTGGCGAGAAGATCGCGCATGGCACCACGTTCCGCCGCGCGGTGGAAGAGGGCCTGCTCGACTGCCAGCGCGTGGTGCAGATCGGGCAACGTGCGCAAGGCTATGCCGCCGATGATTTTCAGTGGGGCGTCGATCAGGGCTTCCATCTGGTGCCCGCCGAGCAGTGCTGGTATCGCTCCATGACGCCGCTGATGGCCGAGGTGCGCGCGCGTATCGGCGACGGCCCGGTGTATCTCTCTTACGACATCGACAGTTTCGATCCCGCGTGGGCACCCGGCACCGGCACGCCGGAAGTGGGCGGTTTAACCTCGATGCAAGGGCTGGAGATCGTGCGCGGCTGTCGTGGACTCAATCTGGTGGGCGGCGATCTGGTGGAAGTCTCGCCGCCGTACGACATCAGCGGTATGACCTCGCAGCTGGCGGCCAATATCCTTTATGAGATGCTGTGCGTGTTGCCCGGCGTCCGTTACACAGAGAACAAGTGATGACACAACAGAATCTGGTTTTCCCGGCGCGCGTGCTGCGCGGTGCGGGCGTGATCAACCAATTAGGCGCGATCTGCGCCGGACTGGGACAGCGTGCGCTGCTGATTGGCGGCCATCAGGCGTTGCAGGCAGTAGAAGCGCAGGTTCGCGCGCAGCTGCTGGCGGCCAATGTCACGCTGTTAGCTCAAGAGTGGTTTGGCGGTGAAACCTCGATCAATCAGATCAACCGTCTGGCGGCGATGGCCAGCGAGCTGCACGCCGAGGTGCTGATTGGCGTGGGCGGCGGTAAATCGCTGGATACGGTGAAAGCGGTAGGCGCCCAGCTCGGCGTGCCGGTGATCACGCTGCCAACCATCGCCGCCACCTGTTCCGCGGTGACGCCGCTGAGTATTCGCTATGACGATAACGGCAATTTCTTCGACATCTTCCCGCTGCCGCAGGCACCGGCGGCGGTGATCATTGACAGCGAGCTGCTGGCTAAAGCGCCCGCCCGCTGGCTGGCCGCCGGGCTGGGCGATACGCTGGCGAAGTGGTACGAGTTCCGCGCGGTCAGCGCACGTCATCCGGCACGCGAGGGCAATGCGCTCTCGTCACTGGCGCACAGCCAGATCTGTTATGACGTGATTGGTGAACATGGACCGGCAGCCTATGCCGCAGTGCTGCGTGGTGAGAGCAGCGCGTCGCTCGATCAGGTGCTGGATGCGATCTTCACCTGGGCAGGATTAACCTCGCTAATGAGCAATGGCGCACACGCGGCGGCTTCGCATGCGATTTATGAAGGCTTTACCTTCTGCGATAAAACCCGCGAGTTTGGGCACGGCTTGCTGGTCGGCTTTGGCAACCTCTGTTTGCTGGCGCTGGAGAACCGCACCGATGAGGAAGTGCTGGATGAGATGCGCCTGGCGCGCGATTGCGGCGTGCCGCTGACGCTGAGCGAGATTGCCGCGCTGGATGAAAGTGAGCTGGCACTGATTGTGCGCGAATCGGTGCATGCGCCGGATATGGAGAACATGGCCGAAGCAGTGACCGAAGCGCGCTTGCTGGCAGCGATAGCGCGGATTGAGGGGTTAGCGGGCAGGGTTTAGTTTGTGCTCGCTGTGGCTTGAATGTGCTCGCTGTGGTTTGAATGTGCACGCTGTGGTTTGAATGTGCACGCTGTGGTTTGAATGTGCTCGCTGTGGTTTGAATGTGCTCGCTGTCCCCCTCCTCGGTCCTCCCCCATAAATGGGGGAGGAAGATGCTGCCACATATTCGTTCTGAAGCTGCATGTGGCAGCGTCTCCTTCCCCCATTAATGGGGGAAGGCCGGGATGGGGGACAGCGAGCACACGCCAAAAGGGGAAAATCACCCAATCCCCAACAACCCCACCACTTCCCGCACATCCGCCACTTCATCCAGCTCCAGACACACCGCCTCGAGCCGTTCGACCTGCTCCAGCGGCAATACGCGCGCGGCCAAACTGCGGTATTTCGCCAGCAAGGCATCCAGCGTGAGCGGATTGGTTGGCGCGCCTGACGGCACCGGCACATGCTGCTGCCACTGCGCGCCCTGCCCGGTTTCCAGCCGCACCCACGGCTCGTCGTCGCGGCTCTGCTGCTCATCGATCACCAGCTCAATACGTGCCAGCAACGCTTCCACATCGGGATGCAGGCGCTGGGCATCGTCATAACTGGCCAGCTCCGCCGAGCCGTACAGTGCGCGCGCCGCCAGCGCATACGGCAGGCTCATCTGCGCCGCCGCCAGGCTGTGTAACTCGCGTCCGCCGCACATCTCCAGCAGGAACGGATTAACGCCCACCACGATGCGCGCAATCTGCTCAACCCGCACATTATGCTGTTGCAGCAGGATTCCCAGCGCATCAATAGCCGCGTGGGTGCCACGGCACGAAGCGTAAGGTTTGATCGAGCAGCGCGCCAGTTTCCACACCTCGCCGAGATCGGCCGTCAAGGCCTGCGGCTGCTGGGTTTCCGCCGCTAAGGTTTGCAGGAAGCCGCCCCAGCGTGGTTCAAACACCGCTGAAGGGCCGCTGATACCGCGTTGTGCCAGCAGCGCGGCCTGCACGCCGCCTTCTGCTGCGCGCGCGGCATGCAGTTTTTTGGTGTGCGATCCGTCGTGAATAAAGCCCCACAAACCGCCGCTGAAGCTGGCGGCAATGCCCAGCGCAGACGCACACTGCGCGCGATCCAGCTGCAGCAGCGAACAGACCGCCGCCGCCGCACCAAACACGCCGCAGCTGGCGGTAGAGTGCCAGCCTGCGCCGTTGTGCGCCGAGTAACCGCCGCAGGCTTCTAACACGCGGCGGCCAACGTCATAGCCGATCACCATCGCCACCAGCAGCGCTTGCCCGTCCACCGGCTGCGTCGCCAGCGGCAAAGCCGCCAGCAGCGCCGGGATCACCACCGCACCGGAGTGATCGCAGCCGCCGGTATCGTCGAGTTCATACATGTGCGCCGCCACGCCGTTCAGCCACGCCGCCTGACGCGGACTGGCCTGCTGCGCGCTGCCCCAAATTTGCGCCTGTTCGCGGCCACCTTCGGCCTGCACCAGCGCCAGACACTCGCGCCAGATCGGGCTGTCGCAGCCCGCCAGCGAAGCTCCGAGCGTATCAAGCAGATGGCATTTTGCCTGCTCCACCAGCGGTTCAGGCAGTTGTGCAAAACGCGTCCCGGCGATAAAGGCCGCCAGTTGATCAAGCGAGTTCGCCATGCGCACCTCCAGTGATGCGGGTAAACACCTCCGCCGGATGGCAGACATCGTTATCCGGCTGCGTCTGCCAGTGCGCCGCCGCCTGCTCAGCGGTGGCGATCCACACATTGTGCTGTTGCAGCATGTCGAGCAGCGCCCGCAGCAGGCCAATACGTCCGGCGGTGCCGATGATTTCCGGATGCAGGCGCAGCAAGTAGCACAGGCCAAAGCGGTGGAAGCCGTGGAAATCCTGCGTCATATTCGCCAGGGTTTCGCCATACGGCGCGATGCGCGATTGTCCCGGCGGAATAGCCGGGCTGAGGTTAAAGGCGAAGTACGGCTCATCTTCCAGCGTGTAGTGCATCGGCAATTCCACCAGACGCGTACCGGGATGGAAATACGGCAAATCGTCGCCGCGCCAACTGGAGGACCATTGAATGCCGCGTGCGATCAACGCCTGCGCCAGTCCCGGTTTCCACTGCCCGGCGGGCGTGCGGAACCCCGTGATTTTGCGTCCGGTTATCTGCGCCAGTTTGTCGCAGCCGCGCGTCACGCTGGCGATCTGCTGCTCCAGCGTCAGCAGCGAGAAATCTTCGTGGCTATCGCCGCTGCAGGCGATTTCATGGCCGCCGGTCACGATGCGCTGCACCAGTTCCGGCTGCTGTTCGGCGACAATCGCGGGCATACACCAGCTGGCTTTGAGCTGCTTTTCTGCCAGCAGCGCCAGCAAGCGATCGACGCCGCGCAGCGTGCCGTAGCGCCATACCGACAGCGTTTTATCACGCCCCGCCACTGCCGGAGCCTGGGTGAGAATGCCGTGAATATCGTTGAAATCGATAGTGAGGATCGCCGCCGACTGGAAACCCAGCGGCCAGCATGAAGGTTCAGTCATGCTGTTGCTCCTGCAAATACCACTGCGCCACCGCGTCGCAGCGCGCAAACCAAACGTCATCGCGCGCCGTCATATGTGCAAACAGCTGTTCCAGCAGCAGCAAGCGTCCCGGCTGGCCGGAGATTTTCGGGTGGAACAGCGTGGTGAGGCACAAGCCTTCATCCATCGCGCCATCGAACTCGCGCTGCCAGTTATCACGCGTGTGCGCATAGCTGGCGATGCGGTCGCCGCCTTTGGGGAAGTCGGGCTGGCGCGTGTAGGCCAGCGAGGCGTAATCATCCATCTCCCACTTACCGGGGATCTCCACCAGCGGCGTATGGCCCGCCACCGGAATGCTGTAGGGGCGATCGTCGCCGCGCATGCTGCTGGAGTAGATCACGCCCGCGTCACGCAGGATTTGTGGCGTTTCCGCATGCCAGTCGCCCGACGGCGTACGAAAACCGCAGGCGGTGATGCCCAGATGCTGGTGAAAGACTTCAGCGGATTTCGCCATGACTGCGCGCTGTTCATCCGGTGAAATCGCCCAAAAGGATTCGTGGCGATAGCCGTGATAGGCCACTTCGTGGCCCTGTTCGATAATCGCCTGACACTGCTGCGGCCACTGCTCCACCACCCACGCCGGCACAAAGAAGGTGGCGGGAAGGTGGAAGGCGCGCAGCAGGTCAAGCAGACGCCCGAGCGCGCGGTACGGCCCGTAAGCCCCAAAGGTAAAATACTCTGGCGTTGACCACAGGCTGCCATTCAGCATGGCATCGCCGGTGGGACCGTCGAGGTCAAACGCCAGCGCCATACAGCCGCGTTTACCCTGCGGCCAGCGCACTGCGCCCGGTTGTTGCATCTGCGCGCTCCTTAGCCCTGGTTGACGGTCGCCTTCGCCACGCCGTTGTCTGCCAGACCCCATTTGCCGAGGATTTTCTGGTAAGAGCCATCAGCAATCATCGCGTCGATCGCCGCCTGAATCGCGGTGGTCAGCTCGCCCGCATCTTTACCAATCGCCATGCCGGTGTACTGGAAGGAGAAGGCTTTATCCAGCGCCTTATATTTGCCCTTTTCCAGATCCATGATGTACGGCAGCGTTTCACTGCCCTGCACCACGCCATCCAGACGGTTCTGACGCAGCTGGGTGCGCGCATCGGCGGTGCCTTCAGCACCTACCACAATGATCGCCGCCTTACCGGCCGCTTCACAGTGCGCTTTTGACCAGTTGGCAATCTCCTGCGGGAAGGTGGTGCGACGGCTGGTACCGACTTTCTTACCGCACAGATCCATCGCGCTGTTGATGTCGCTGCGCGCGGATTGGGTGTAGAACTGCGGGCCGGTTTTGAAGTAGTCGATAAAGTTCACCACCTGCTGACGCTCTTTGGTGTCCGTCATGCCGGACATCACCAGATCGACGCGCCTGGTCACCACCGCGTTCACCATCTGTTCGAAGGCGATCTCCTGCCAGTTGATCTTCACGCCGAGTTTTTCACCAATCGCCTGGCCGAGGTCGTAATCCACGCCGGTCAGCTGGTTGGTCGCCGGATCTTTAAAATCCATTGGCGGATAGTTCGGCATGATCGCTACCGTCAGCCCTTTCTCTTTGATCGCCGCGGGTACGGCGATGTCTGCCCAGGCAGAGGATTGAAGCAATACGGCGGCACTGATGGCACTCAATAACAGCTTTTTCATATTCACCCCGGTAATGTTTAAAGAAGAATCGCGTTAATAAAGTTTTTCATCCGTGGATTTTGCGGGTTCAGCAGAATGTCTTCCGGTGCGCCCTGCTCGATAATCCGTCCCTCGTCCATAAACACCACCTGATTGGCCACCTCACGGGCAAAGCCCATTTCGTGGGTGACCACCAGCATGGTGGTGCCCTCTTTTGCCAGCTGACGCATCACCGCCAGCACTTCGCCCACCATCTCCGGATCCAGCGCCGAGGTGGGTTCGTCAAACAGCATCAGTTTGGGTTTCATCGCCAGCGCACGAGCAATCGCCACGCGCTGCTGCTGGCCGCCGGAGAGCGACTGCGGATAGTCGTGCGCTTTGTGCGCCAGACCAACGCGATCGAGCAGCGCCATCGCCTCTTCGCTGGCTTCGCGCCTTGGGCGCAGCAGCACGCGACACGGCCCTTCGATGATGTTCTCCAGCGCGGTTTTGTGTGGGAACAGGTTAAAACGCTGGAATACCATGCCGGTTTGCAGGCGCTGGCGCGCAATCTGCTTGTCGCTTAGCGCATGCAGTTTGTTACCGGCGATGCGATAGCCCGCCAGCTCGTTGTCGACCCAAATTCCGCCTTTATCGACCTTCTCCAGCTGGTTAATGCAGCGCAAAAAGGTGCTTTTGCCGGAACCGGATGGGCCGAGGATGCACATCACCTCGCCGTAGTTCACTTCGAGGCTGACATCCTTCAGGGCGTGGAACTGGTCGAAATATTTGTTCACCTTAACGGCGCGCACGATGTTTCTCATGTTGGGCTCCTGATTACTGACGCTGACGATGGCCGCGTGAGAAATAACGTTCCAGTCGGCTCTGTCCAAACGACAACACCGTGACCACAATCAGGTACCAAATGCCTGCCACGAACAGTAGTTCCATGACGCGCGCGTTGGCGAAGTAGATGGTTTGCGTGTTGTAGAGCAGTTCGGAGTACTGAATCATGCTGGCGAGGCTGGTGGTTTTGATCATGCTAATAAATTCGTTGCCGACCGGCGGCAGAATCACGCGCATCGCCTGCGGCAGAATGATGCGCTGCAGCGCCTGCAGACGCGGCATGCCGATGGCTTTCGCCGCTTCGTATTGCCCGGTATCCACCGACAGCAGGCCCGCGCGCACCACTTCCGAGGTGTACGCGCCCTGATTGATGCTCAAACCGAGCAGCGCGGCGAGGAACGGCGTCATGATGGTGACGGTTTGCACGCTGAACACGCCGGGAATGCTGATAGTGGGAAACACCAGCGCGAGGTTAAACCACAGCAGCAGCTGCAGAATCAGCGGCGTGCCGCGAAAAATCCACGCGTAGCCCACGGCGATGTAGTGCAACACCGGATTCGGCGACATGTACATGATGGCGGTGATGACGCCAAACAGTACGCCGAGCCCCATCGCCAGCACCGACATGATCAGCGTGTTGACCACGCCGTTGAGAATCGCCTGGGCGGTAAAGAACTGGCCGACAAACGACCATTCGATATTGCCGTGCGCAAAGGCGTTTACCAGCAGCGCCAGCAGCAGCAGAATCACCGCCGACGCGGTGATACGGCCGTAGTAACGGCGCGGCACCACTTGGTAACGATCGAGATCGTAATGCGTCTGCTCGCGGCTGTTGTTCAAACCCGGCTCAATCGGCGTTGATTGCGACATAAGTTCTCCTCAGGCGCGTGGGCCAGCGTAATCGTCGGTCCAGCGCTGCTGGTCCTGCATCAGGGTTTGCAGACGTGCCAGTTGCTCACGTACGCGTGCCGGTGCGGTACCGCCGTAGCCGCTACGGGCCGCCAGCGCGGCTTCCAGCGTCAGCGCACTGCGCACCTCCGGCGTTAAGCGGACATCCACCGCCTGCAGTTGCGCATCGCTGAGATCCGACAGACCGCAGTTTTCGCGCTCGCACAATTGCACCAGCTGGCCGGTGATCTCATGCGCTTCGCGGAACGGCACACCGCGCATCGCCAGCCAGTCGGCCACTTCGGTCGCCAGCGTGAAGCCGTCCGGTGCCTGCTCGCGCATCACGTCGGTGTTGAATTTCAGCGTCGCCATCATGCCTGCCATCGCCGGTAGCACCAGCAGCAGCGTATCCACCGCATCAATCACGTTGCGTTTGTCGTCGCTGAGATCGCGGTTGTAGGAGAGCGGCATCGCTTTCATGGTGGTGAGCAGCGCCATCAGATTGCCGACCAGTCGGCCAGCGCGGCCGCGCGTCAGTTCGGCGATGTCCGGGTTTTTCTTCTGCGGCATGATGGAGCTGCCGGTGGCGTAGCTGTCATGCAGCTCCACCCAGCGGAACTGGCGCGATGCCCACATGCACACTTCTTCGCACAGGCGTGACAGGTTGATGCCGATCATGCTGGTGACAAACAGGAATTCAGCGGCATAGTCGCGGCTGGCAACGGCATCAATGGAGTTTTCGCACGGCGCGAGATAGGAAAGATCGGCGGCGGCCTGCTCCGGCTGGAGCGCAATAGCGGAACCGGCCATCGCAGCGGCACCGAGCGGACAGCGTGCGCTGCGGCGATCCCAATCCTGCATACGTTCAATATCGCGGGCAAAGGATTGCGCGTGAGCCAACAGTTGATGACCAAAAACAATCGGCTGCGCCTGCTGCAGATGCGTGAAACCGGGCGCGACGCTTTCGGTGTGCTGTGCCGCCTGCTCGACCAGCGCCTGCTGCAAGGCCAGCAGCGCGCTCACCACCTTGCGACCGTTGTCGCGCAGGTAAAGACGCAGGTCGTTAACGGTTTGATCGTTACGCGAACGCCCGGCGCGCAGCTTGCCGCCCAGCGGACCTAAACGCTCGGTCAGCGCGCGTTCGATAAAGGTGTGCACATCTTCGTCGGCGGCAATCGGATGCAGCTGACCGGCGCGATAATCGGCGTCTAACGCGTCAATGGCCGCCAGCATGGTGCTGAGCTCATCGGCGCTCAGCAGCTCGCCGCGTGCCAGTTCACGGGCATGCGCCCGGCAGCCCGCCAGATCGTAAGGTGCCAATGCAAAGTAATAATCCGGGCTACGAGACAGCGCGGTTAAACTCGCCGCCGGTGCCGCTTTAAAACGCGCGCCCCATAACAGTTCGGCATTATCAGACATGCTATTTCCCCTTACAGATAATCATCAGCGATATGAAAAAGATATGGATGAGCCAGTTGAAATAATAAAAACTTATTTTATGGCTACACTGGTAAATAGGGCCTATTTCAGGTTCACTGTACTTTCACCGCAATTATTCCGGAGTTGAATAGCAAAAATGGAAAGTAAAGTTTCCCAGTCCGGAAACAATGCAAATAATCGCAGCGATAATGCGGTTCTGGCACTGAGTAATATCGATTTAAAATTACTGCGGGTATTTAAATGCGTGGTAGAAGCGGGCGGATTAACCGCTGCCAGCCACGAATTGAATATTGGTCTGGCGGCGATCAGTAAACAGGTTTCCGATCTGGAAATTCGTCTCGGTATGACGTTATGCAGCCGCGGACGCGAAGGTTTTGAGCTGACGCAGTACGGCATCAACGTCTACCAAGCCACGCTGGAGCTGTTCGTCTCGCTGAATCTGTTTCGCGAGCGGCTGCACAACAGCCGCAACGAACTGCTGGGCGACATTGCCATTTGCGTGGTGGATAACACCATCTCCGATCCGCAATCTCCGGTCACCGCAGCGGTGCAACAGCTGCACCAGAAAGCGCCAAAGGTACAAATTCGACTGCAAACCGCGCAATTAGATGATATTGAGCGCGGCATCAGCGAAGGCCGTTTTCATTGTGGTATTGCACCGGTTTATGAAATGAAAAGTGATTTTGATTACTTCCCGCTTTATAAGGAATATTCAAAATTATATTGCTCTATGTCACATCCTTTATATTCTGGATCGTGCGATAAAAATATATCGCTGGACATATTACGTGAGCAGAAAATTATTAATCATTTATATGTGACGCCGCGCGACGATCGTCGCATCATTCCCTTACAGGACAGCGGCGTGCAGGCGGTTCAGGTTGAATCTGTCGCCATGCTGATTTTAACCGGCCATTTTATTGGTTATTTACCGGAACATTATGCCGCCGCGTTTATTGCGCGTGGGCAGCTGTGTGAGTTGGGTGATGATTCGACTCGCCGTGAAAACCCGTTTTGTTTGATGATGAAGAAGGGCCGCAAAATAAACCCGATTATCCGGCTGTTTATGCAGGCGCTGGGGATTGGCGAGGCGGAAGGACCGCACTGAGTTGGTGCGTTTGGAGATTGTGCTCGCTGTGCCTGGGTTTTGTGCTCGCTGTCCCCCATCCCGGCCTTCCCCCGCAAGCGGGGGAAGGAGACACTGCCACATGCAGCTTCAACACTGACATGTGGCAGCATCTTCCTCCCCCATTTATGGGGGAGGACCGAGGAGGGGGACAGCGAGCACAATCACAATCACCCCAACACCTTATACATCACCGTAGTCGCATCCAGCACACCTTCGGTTGACTCGGCATACAGCGGAATCGACCCAGCAATCTGCCAATCCATCGACAAATAGAGATCCGTTGCCACGTCGCCGCTGCGCGTATCCAGCACCAGCAGGGTTTTTCCCTGCTGTGCCGCCAGCTGTTCCGCCTGCTGCATCAGGCGGCGCGCGATGCCCTGACGTCTGGCGCGGGGATGCACCAGCAGCTTACTGATCTCCGCCCGATGGCGACCGTTCGGCATTGCGCTGAATCCCACCATCACCGTCGCCACAATCACGCCCTGCTGATACGCCACCAGCAACTGATTGTCGCCGCTCGCCAGGCTGTAAATTTTGTCCTGCCAGAAGCGCTCAATGGCCGCGCGATCGTCTGCATCAATAAAGCCCACGCTGGCGCCATCGGCGACGCAGCCCTGCAGCACATCACATAATGCCGCCAGCAGCGGCTGCGCCTGGGTGGCGCTGAGAGGTTCGATGTCAATCATGGTTTGCATACCACCAAAATGTAGCGCGCGCCGCCTTCGGCATGGGCGGCAAACGCGGATTTGCCGGTGAGATGAAAGCGCAGACAGTCGCCTGCCTGCAGCGTCCAGTGCTGATCGTTCATGCTGATGGTCAGCTCGCCTGATTGCAGCCAGATGTGCTGCTCCAGTCCCTGAATCGGCGGCGCATCGTAATCAATGCGCGCGCCAGGACGCAGCACACCTTCCACCACTTCCGCTTTAAAGTGGCTGGCGGGCGGTGATACGTTGCGGCGCTGGAAGCCGCTGGCGTCATCGCGCCATACCGGCTGTTGCGCCGCTTTCAGCAGCAGCGCAGCCTCCTCTTCCACCTCGCTCAGCAGGCGCGACATGGTCAAGCCGTAGGCCACGCAAAGGCGGTTAAGCAAAGCGGCTGTGGGGCTCGTTTCGGCGCGTTCAATGCGCGACAATGACGCCCGACTGATGCCGGTCGCCATCGCCAATTCATCTAATGACCAACCGCGTTGTACGCGTAATTCAGCCAGTCGCGCCGCCAGTCGATCGTCGGTATCCGAAGCAGACATCTTCACCTCTCATATACGAGAAATAAATCTCACATATGAGATATGACCTTAAATAAATAAAGCGGTCAAGTTGTACAATTAAAAAATCATTGTACAACCCAGTCGTGGGGGTTAAGGTGTTGTTATGCAGGTCAGAATTTTTGAGGACTTTATGGCCTTATACAGTATCGGGGATGTGGCCGAACGCTGTGGAATCAACCCGGTAACGCTTCGCGCCTGGCAGCGACGTTACGGTCTGTTAAAACCCCAGCGTACCGAAGGTGGTCATCGGCAGTTTGATGATGAAGATGTTCAGCGTATCGAAGAGATAAAACGCTGGATAGAGAGCGGCGTGCCCGTTGGCAAAGTGAAAGCGTTGCTGGAAGGCGCCACGGTCAATGTGGATGACGGTTGGTCGGCGCTACAGGAAGAGTTGATGAGCGTACTGCGCCACGTTCGCCCGGCGAAATTGCGCGTTAAAATTGCCAATATTGGCCGGGAACATCCGGTGGATGCGTTAATCGATCACGTGTTCGTGCCGGTTCGCCAGCGTCTTGGTTTAGATCAGAACACCGCGCGCACCATGTGCAGTCTGCTTGATGGCGCGCTGATTGATTATGTGGCGTTTTGTCTGGCCTGTGGACGTAAAAAAGCCGGTAAAGATGCCTTGATGCTGGGTTGGGCGGTGGAAGATCGTACCCGCATCTGGCTGGAAGCCTGGCGTTTGTCGCAGCAAGGCTGGCGCATGGATGTGTTGGCGGAGCCGCTGGATATGCCGCGCCCTGAGTTATTCCCCGGACAAAACCTGTTTATCTGGACCGGCAAAAAGCCGACGCGTCGTCAGGTCGAGCAGTTTGAACACTGGCAGGCGCAGGGTTTTGCCATTCACCTGCACGATCCCGCATAAAGTAAAATCGCACACACGGCCTTTGCCTGGCGTGGTGTGCGCGTTATCATGCCGCCCTAAATTTCTTTTCTCAGGTCTCCTCATGAACTGGAATAAACTCCTTATCGGTTCCCTGTTTGCCATCATGGCGCTTGGCGGCATGGGCGGCATGATGCTGGTCGGCTACAGCCTCATTGTGCATACCCACTAAGTTTGCGCTGCACGCGCTCTAACAGGCGATCGCAAATCAACGCCAGCAGCGCCACCAGCAGCGCGCCCTGTATCACATAGGCGGTGTTAAAGCCGCTAAGACCGATTATCACTGGCGATCCCAGACTCTCCGCGCCCACCGTAGAGGCGATAGTTGCCGTGCCGATGTTGATCATCACCGAGGTTCGCACGCCCGCCATGATCACCGGTGCCGCCAGCGCCAGCTCAATCTGCCACAAGCGTCGCCACGGCCCCATGCCGAGGCCGACCGCGATTTCACGATTGCTGGCCGGTACGCTATCTAAACCTGCCAGCGTGCCCTGCAAAATCGGTAGCAAGCCGTAGATAAACAGCGCCATCACCGCGGGCGTGGCACCAAACCCCATCACTGGCACCGCAATCGCTAACACCGCAACCGGCGGAAAGGTTTGCCCGGCCGCCGCCACGGTTTCCAGCAGCGGACGAAAGGCGCGCCCGGCGTGACGCGTAGCAAACACCGCACAGCCAACGCCGACCAGCAACGCCAGCAGGCTGCCGCTGACCACTAACGCCAGATGCGCCAGCGCCAGCCGCCAGAAACTCTCCTGCTGATAGAGCGGACGCTCCAGCTGCGGAAACCAGTGGGCAAACAGCAGGCCGCTGTGCGGCAAGCCCCACAACAGCAGCAGAAAGGCCGCCAGCAGCCAGTAGAGCGGATCGCGTAACAGCCGCATCAGCTCGCCTCCCGCTGGCGCAGCAGATCGCTGAAGTGCAGCACGCCCAGCGGCTGTTGCTGCTGATCGATCACCGGCAATTTGTCGGTGCGGCGCGCAATAAATTGCGACAGCGCTTCACGCAGCGTCAGCGATTCGGCAATCGGTTCGGCGTCCAGCCATTCACCGCGTCGCGCCGCGCTCCCCGCACGTCCCAGCGCCAGCAAACGCACGCCGAGCTCGCTGCGACCAAAGAACTCGCGGGCAAAGTCGTTCACCGGCTGCGTCAGCAGATCGATTGGCCTGCCCTGCTGCACGATTTCGCCGCCGTCCATCAGCACCAGCTGATCGGCCAGCGTTAGCGCTTCGTCGATGTCGTGCGTCACCAGCACCACGGTGCGACCGGACATTTTCTGAATGCGCAGCATCTCGTGTTGCAGCGCCAGACGGTTAACCGGATCGAGCGCGCCGAAAGGTTCATCCATCAGCAGCAACTCGGGATCGGCCGCCAGCGCACGCGCCACGCCGACGCGCTGCTGCTGTCCGCCCGACAGCTGATGCGGCATGCGCGTCGCCAGATGGCTGTCGAGATTGAGCAGCGCCAGCAGCTCATCGACGCGGTGAGTGATCTTCGCCTGCGGCCAGCCGAGCAGCGAGGGCACGGTGCCGATGTTCTTCGCCACGTTCCAGTGCGGAAACAGGCCAATCGACTGAATGGCATAACCGATGCGGCGGCGCAACGCGCGCGCATCCATGGTTTCGATGGCTTCGCCGGCAAAACGGATTTCGCCGCTGTCGTGCTCCACCAGCCGGTTGATCATCTTCAGCGTGGTCGATTTGCCCGAACCTGAGGTGCCAATCAGCACGGTAAAACTGCCCTTCTCAATCTTCAGCGACAGGTTACGTATCGCCTCTTTGCCAGCGAACACTTTGCTCACCTGGTGAAATTCAATCATGACGTCTCTCCAGCAGTGCCGACAGTAAACGCAGCAGCGCATCAAAAATCACCGCCAGCGCCACCACCGGAATCACGCCCAGCAGCACCAGATCCAGCGCGCTGCTGAGCAATCCCTGAAAAACAATGGCGCCGAATCCGCCCGCCCCAATCAGCGCCGCGACCACCGCCAGGCCCACGGTTTGCACCACCACCACGCGCAGCCCGGAGAGCCACACCGGCAGCGCCAGCGGCAGTTCGGCGTGCCAGAACTGTTGCCACGCGCTCATGCCCATGCCGCGCGCGGTTTCACGCACTTCCTGCGGCACCTGCTGCAAACCGGCCACCACGCTGCGCACCAGCGGCAGCAGCGCGTAGAGCACCAGCGCAATCAAGGCCGGCGCAATACCGATGCCGCTGATGCCCCAACGGGCCAGCAGCGGAAAATGCGCCACCAATCCCGCCAGCGGCGCAATCAGTAAACCGAACAGCGCCACCGACGGCACCGTTTGAATCAGGTTAAGCACGCTAAATGCGGCATTCTGCCAGCGCGGACGCCGCGCAATCGCCAGCCCGAGCGGCAATCCGATGATTACCGTCGGCAGCAACGTGCCGCCCAGCAGCCACAAATGCTGCGTGAAGGCCGCATCAAACACCGCCGTGCGGTTGGCGTACTCTTTCAAAAGCGAGAGACGATCAAGATGACCGCTGAGTAACAGCGCCAGCGGCAGCAGCCAGATTTGCAGGTTGAGCACAATGCGCCACGGGGTACTGCGGGTGATTTGCCGGACCGCTTCCGCCGCCAGCAGCAGCGCCAGCGCCGCCGCACACCACAAGCCGCTGCCAAACGCGGTGCGCGCCAGCGGGCTCCCGCTGTTCGCCAGTTGCGTGGCCTGTTGTCCGGCCAGCCAGATGAGTAAGGCCAGCAGCACTTCCGCCGCCAGCAGCACCGATATCGCGTGAATGCGGCGCGGCGGCCACCACAAGCTCTGCCACAGCCACAGCAACGGGATGAACAGCAGTATGCTGTTGGTCACCTGCCATAACGTCAGCGGCTGGCCAGAGACCAGTCGATTGGCGGCAAAGCTCAATAGCGGCAAGGCAAACAGCGCCAGCGTGATAAGCGCGATTAACACCAGCAGCACCGGCTGCTGGCGCGGTCGGAATAACAACGACGACACTGCTTACAGCAACTTATTGGTCTGTAGCCACTGTTTCGCGACCTGGCTGGCATCCTGACCATCCACCGCGATCTGCGCATTCAGCTGCTGCAGGGTTTTCTCATCCAGCTTGCTGAAGACCGGCTGCAGCCAATTGCCGATGTCCGGATATTGTTTGAGCACGCTTTCGCGGATCACCGGCGCAGGGGCATAAATCGGCTGCACGCCTTTCGGATCGCTCAGCGTTTGCAGGCCCAGCGCCGCTACCGGACCGTCGGTGCCGTACGCCATCGCCGCGTTCACGCCAGAGGTTTGCTGCGCCGCCGCTTTGATGGTCACGGCGGTGTCGCCACCGGCCAGCGACAGCAGCTGCGCCTGCTCCAGTTTGAAGTTGTAGGCTTTTTCAAACGCCGGTAACGCATCGCTGCGTTCGATAAATTCCGCCGAGGCAGCCAGTTTGAAAGTGCCGCCTTTTTTCAGGTAAGCGCTGAGATCGTCCAGCGTGTTGAGGTTGTTCTTCTGCGCCACGTCGCCGCGCACCGCAATCGTCCAGGTATTGTTAGCTGGCGCGGGCGTCAGCCACACCAGATGATTTTTCTCGGCGTCGAGTTTTTTCACCTTCTCGTAGCCCTGCTGAGCGTTCTTCCACGCCGTGTCTTTTTCATCGTTGAAGAAGAATGCGCCATTGCCGGTGTATTCCGGGTAGATATCCAGCTCACCAGCGGTGATCGCGCCGCGCACCACTTGCGTGGTACCGAGCTGGATTTTATTGACGGTTTTTACCCCATGTTTGTCCAGCACCTGCAGAATAATGTTGCCGAGTAGCGAGCCTTCGGTATCAATTTTGGAACCAACTTTCACCGGATCCGCCGCCTGCGCTGCACCCATGCTCATTGCCAATGCCATCATTCCCAATAAACCCTGCTTTATCATCCCGCTTCCCTCATTTGTTTTCATTGTGTGACTATCAAGCGTAGCCTGGCGAAAGGGGATAGGCGCGGTCAAGCGGCTTACTTCGTGCTTTTTTTGCTATCAATTGCCTATCGGTTATAACCAAAACGCAGCACATATAACCAATTGGAATTTTCGATGTTAAGACGGCGGCTTATGCTCACAGTCCCGCTCATTACAATAAATTACAAAACATCATGACCGACTTAGCTTCTCCGGCGCACGTCGCGCAGGCAGGGAATGTCCCCACCGGTGAGACCAAATGGATCCGCAGCGCGGCCGATGTCTCCGGGCTGGTGAACAACAGCAACGAATCACGCAGCAACGCGCGCATCGTCATCGCGATTGCGCTGGGCGGCGTGTTCCTTGACGCCTATGATCTCGGTGCATTGGCGTTTGGCATCAAAGACGTGACGCGCGAGTTCCAGCTGACGCCCGCAGGTACCGGCATGGTGGCATCGGCGATTACCTTCGGTGCTATTGTTGGGGCGCTGATTGGCGGCTACCTCACCGACAAAATCGGCCGCTATCGCGTGTTTATGGCCGACATGTTCTTCTTCGTGGTGGCAGCGTTAGCCTGTGCGTTTGCGCCAAACGAATATGTGCTGGCCGGTGCGCGCTTTGTGATGGGCCTCGGCGTCGGGATCGACTTACCGGTGGCGATGGCGTTTCTCGCCGAGTTTTCGAAGCTGCGCGGGCAAGGCAATAAGGCCGCCAGCGTGGCGATGTGGTGTCCGACATGGTACGCGGCGATCAGTATTTCCTACCTGCTGGTCCTGCTGCTGTATGCGGTGTTGCCCGAAAGCCACACCGATTGGCTGTGGCGTTTGATTCTGGGTTTTGGTGCGGTGCCTGCGCTGCTGATCATCGCTATTCGCAGCCGTTACATGAGTGAGTCGCCGATTTGGGCAGCCAATCAGGGCAACCTCACAGGCGCGGCGGAGATTCTGCGCAACTCTTACAACATCAACGCGCAGGTGGCGGATGACGCCGATCTGACGCCGCAGAAAGCGGTACGTAAAGCCAGCTGGCGCAACTACGGCGCGCTGCTGCAGGGCGTCTATCGTCGCCGTACCATTCTGGCAACCGTCACCTCCATCGCCTCGTCGTTTGCCTATAACGCGGTGGCGTTTGGCCTGCCGGTGATTATCTCCAGCTTCTTTGCGCAATCGATGCTGACCACCATTCTGGTGTCGCTGGCGCTGAATCTGCTATTTGCCTTTGTCGGCGGCTTGCTGGCGGTGCGGCTGGTGCCGCGTCTCGGCGCGTGGAAGATGTCGGTGGCCGGTTACGCTTGTCAGTGCGTGGCGCTGCTGGGATTAGCATTGATTGGTCGTCCGGAAGGCGGCGAACAGGCGGCGGTGGCGATTGCCATGCTGGCGCTGTTCCTGTTTGGTCAGGGCTTTGGTCCCGGCTCGCATACTATGACATTTGCTTCGCTAAGCTATCCGGCTTCGCTGCGCGGCGTGGGCGTTGGCTTCAACCAGACGCTGATGCGCGGCAGTTCCACCGTGTCGCTGTTCACCTTCCCGCTGCTGGTGGCGGCGTTTGGTACCGGCGTGTTCTGGGTGATTTTCCTTGCGCCACTGATTGGCTTACTGGCGCTGCTGGCGATTCGCTGGGAGCCGTCGGGTTACGACGTGGATGCGGAAGATTTTCAGTGATGGATTAACAGAGGTCGCCATAAATGGCGACCTTCGTCTTTAAGCCGTCAGGCGAAACTCGCCCAGCGTATTGGGAATGCGCGGGAAGGTATGCAAAAACCACGGCGTGAACTGCGCCGGATTCTCCTGCATCTCCTGCTGAATCTGCGCAATCGAGCGATAGCACCATGCATCCGCCTCTTCCGGGTTGAGGACCGGCTGCTCATCGCTGATGGCGAAGAACACGTGGCCATATTCATGCTCGGTCAAGCCGTTACTCAGCGGCAGGTTGTAGCTCAGCTCAAACACCGGCGTTAACGCAACATTCATGCCCATCTCTTCACGCAAACGGCGCTCGGCGGCATCGCGCGTGGATTCCTGCGGATAGGGATGACTGCAGCAGGTGTTACTCCACAATCCACCACAGTGATATTTGCTGCTGGCACGGCGTTGCAACAGCACTTCATGGCGCGAATTGAACACGTAAACCGTCACCGCGCGATGCAGCAATCCTTTTTCATGCACTTCCAGCTTTTCCATTTTGCCGATAGGGCGATCGAGGTGGTCAACGAGAATAACTTCAATGGCGGGCATGACAACTCCTTCGGAAAATTCGCAGCTATTGTACACAACCTCCAACGGGTTGATGGAGGAAATAGCGCACATTCCGTGCGTTAACGTGGGCACATTAAAGCGTAGCAGCCTGCGGAGGATTCATCGTAAAAGAGGGTAAATTGACGTTATCGCCCTAACTCTTTCAGCTCAATTGGCGGACAGTAGCAGGATGCGCGGGCAGCTTATCGCGTGAAGCGCCCCACACCTGGTTGTAAATGAAGTCTGTCAAACCTTCGATCACTACACGCGTTCGAGATCACAACGTGCCGATGTGCCACCCAACTTTCATTGCGCTATTCCTTTAATATGAATTTAAAGCCTACGCTGCGTCAGTTTGAATTTTGAATGTAAGGTGAAATGACATCAAGTGCGGCAATATCTTTCCAAAGTTGCTTTCCTCATAGTTCAGCCAAGCGTTTAGTCGAGTCATGAATGATGTCATTAATTACTTGAACATTTTAATGATCCAGCGTTATTATATCTGAACATATACCGTTATTAACTATCCCAGTTATGATTTAGTAGATTGTATATGGCTAGATGAAGCCCTGTGTACCTTACTATCAGCTAACTTATTAAAATATAGCAACATTTCTTTTATCTATTCATGACAACCCTCTAAGTATGCATATTATTGAATATATACATATGTTAACTTTTTAAGGATAGTGGAGGTTCGAATCAGTCAACGGAGGATTGGATTTGGGATAATGTATGAGATGAAGTACCAAACTTGACACCGATGCATTAAACTAACGATTATCTAATTGAATAAATATCAACATGTAATTTAAACAGCATGCCATAAACTTAATTAAATGTGAGATATCAAAATGGAACTTAGATTAAAAAACATAACAAGTTATAGTAAAGAACAAACCACAAAAATAGACTTAAGAAAAAAAATAAACATTATTTATGGACAAAATGGCGCTGGGAAGTCAACAATATCCAATTTTTTCTATAACATGAGCGATGCATCTTTTAAGGAATGTGAGTGTACATTCATTCAACATTATCGACCTTTTGTATATAATGCTAAATTTATTGAAGAAAACTTCTTCAATACTGCCGAACAAAAAGGAGTTTTTACCCTTAGCAAAGAAAATGCTGATATCGAAAAGGAAATAGCCGAAAAAGAATCAGAAAAACAATCACTTACAAAACAATACTTAGAAAAAAAGGCTTATTTGGATAATTTAGTTGAAAATGAAAATAAAGCAGAAATTAAATGTATTGATGCAGTCTGGAGTAAAACAGAAAATATCAGAGCATCCTCTTTAAAATCATTAATGAAAGGAAGTCTAGGCAGCAAAAAATCATTCTTCGAAAAATTAAAGCCTTCTCAAAGGCTTCCTGGAATAGATCTTAACTCACTCATTCAAGAATATGATGAGTTACTAAGACATAACAATATAGAATCCCCAACAATCACCTTACCAATAAAAGACTTTTTATTACCTAGTGAACATGACCTATTAGCAACACCTATTATTGACCTCAGTAATAGTTACCTTTCTGATAATATAAAAGAATTGAATAACCTTGACTGGGTGAAAACTGGTAAAGAGCTATATCTTAGAGAAAAAACTTGCCCTTTTTGCCAAGAAAAAACAATAAGCGATGACTTCACAAAAGCTATCGAATCAATCTTTGATGAAAGCTATAACAAAAAAACAAATCAAATAAAGATAATTAAAAACAAATTAAGCAAGGAAATGGAAGATAACTTACAACTGGTCGAACTTGAGCTAACACAATGCTTAATTTTAACTGACGATGAAAAAAATAAATCTTTAACATATATAAAAGTATTGCATAAAATTCTTAGTGCAAACATTTCATTACTCAATGATAAAATAAACAACCCTTCGATATCGATTACTTTAAATTTCGACAACGAATCCTACAATAATATTTTCGAAGACATAGTTAAATATAATATTAAAATTAACGACATTAACGCAAAGTCTAAAACTTTCAAACGTAGTGAAAACATTATTCAAGGAAAAATATGGGCAGGAGCGAAAGATTTTTGCCATATAGACTTTGATGACCTAAACAAAAGCAGCTTGAAAAATAAATCATTAATAGAGATCGCAAGAAAAGATTTAGATTTAATAATTAAGAAAGGAAAGGATAATAACAATCGGATATCAGAATTACGTACTAATGTCTCGAACATTGATTTAACAATAGATTCTATTAACAATAGACTTAAAAACCTTGGCATTGACAATTTCAGCATAAAAAAACACTTATCTAGCGAAGATAAATATGTCATCTCGCGTGCAGACAATACCTCTACTGAAGGGGTATATCGCTCACTTAGTGAAGGTGAAAAAACCCTAATTACTTTCCTTTATTTTATAGAATACTGCAAAGGGAAAACTGATAAATTAGATTATGATAACAGGGAATCGCTTATAGTTATTGATGATCCAATTTCAAGCTTATCGCAAAACTACATTTATGATATAGCATCAATGATTCACTTTGAAGTTCTGGAAACACCTCAACCTAAGAAGATAATAATACTTACCCATAACTTATACTTTTTCCATGAATTGGTTAAATTGGCGCCCCGAAGCAGAAATGATAAAATTTTCAAGAGAGATTATAGTCTAGGAAGAATAAGCAAAAATACGCATAGTACTTTCGAGGAAATTGAAAAAAGTAGTTTGAAAAATGAATATCAATCTTTATGGCAGTTATTAAAAGATGCTCAAGATGGAAAGATTAATAAAATTATTATACCTAACATAATGAGAAATATACTTGAATATTACTTTGCATTCGTACATAAAACAGATGCACTTCAAGCTGAACTCATAAAGCTTGCTAAAGATGAAAATAACCAAAGCTTTAGAGCATTCTATCGTTTTATTAATAGAGGCTCACATTCAGATGCAGTAAACATTTCAGACATGGGTGACATTTCACCTCAAAAATATATAGATCAATTAAAGAAAATATTTATCATGACTGGCGACGAAAAGCATTATATTAAAATGATGGAAATAGATGAGCCGGACGAGGAAGATGAGGTTGCTACCGCTTAGGCCGCATATCATCGGGTTGGGTAAGAACGACGGTGTTTACACACCGTCTCCCAACGACCAAAACGATAGCGATTGTACTGACGTACGTTCACTAGTTTTAACATGAGGTAATCTCCATGCAAGCACCATTGTTGCCAATAGCAGCCTTTACACCCTTTGTATAAAGCTAATACGAAGAGTTATGCAAAGTAGATATCCCAAGCGGTAACCCGGGGATTTTATTGTATTCTGATGAAAAGGTCCACTACATACCATCGAATTAGTTGTATAAGCTTTTTTTTCACGTAAACGTTGTTAACGTTCCCCACGTCAAAATAATGGTTTCCATTACAAAGGAGTGAAAGCTTGGTTAAGCAAATCTATGGGATCTAAATGCCTTCGACTTACATGCCTCAACAAAAAAGTTAATGATGAGTTGTTAAGAGGTGCAGTTGATTCAAAATCGACTGAATCGCCCGCAGTCGCCGATTTTTGATCTTTTATTGAAGGGTAAGTTAGTTGATCGCTGCACAGGTGCCAATACTACGCTGCATACCGTGCGTGAAGAGATTCGTAATCAGTTTTCGCAAGCGGTTTGATAGCGGTCGCCATGCATGGCGACCGACTCCACAAAACTTACAGCTTAAAGCTTTGCACCACCTGCTCCAGCTGCACGCTTTGCTGCTGCATCGACTGCGCGGCGGCTGAAACCTGCTCGACCAGCGCGGCGTTCTGCTGAGTGCTGCCGTCCAGCTGGGTAATCGCCACGTTAACCTGATCGATGCCCATGCTCTGCTCGCGGCTCGCTGACATGATTTCGCTCATCAGCGTGGTCACGCTGCTGACGCCCTGCATCAGCTCATCCATGGTTTGCCCGGCCTGCTCCACCAGTTGGCTGCCGGTATCAATATTCGCTACCGACTCCTCAATCAGCTTCTTAATTTCACGCGCCGAGTTAGCCGAGCGCTGTGCCAGGTTGCGCACTTCTGATGCCACCACGGCAAAACCGCGCCCCTGTTCACCGGCGCGCGCCGCCTCTACCGCGGCGTTCAGCGCCAGGATGTTTGTCTGGAAGGCGATGCTGTCGATGACACTGATGATATCAACCACTTTGCGCGAAGAGTGATTAATCGCGCCCATGGTGGTGACCACCTGACGCACCACTTCGGTGCCGCGTGCCGCAACCTGCGACGCGCCATCCGCCAGCTGATTCGCATGCGTGGCGTTATCGGCGTTCTGACGTACCGTGCCGGTCAGCTCTTCCATCGATGCTGCCGTTTCAACAATCGAGCTGGCCTGCGATTCGGTACGCGCCGAGAGATCGGCGTTGCCGCTGGCAATTTCACGCGAAGCCGCCGTAATCGCCAGCGCGCTATCGCCCACCTGACGCATCAGGCCTTGCAGATAGGCGATGAACTGGTTGAAGCTCTGCGCCACGGCATTGAATTCCGGGCTATTACTGGCGGGCAGACGCTGCGTCAAATCGGCACCGCCGGTCGATAAGGCTTCAATGTTGCTGTTCAGCACCGCGAGGCGTTTCATCATGGCGCGCACAAAGCCCAGCAGCACCAACAGCAGGATCACCGCCAGCGGAATCTGCACCAGACCCAGACGCGTCAACATGCTGTGAGTTTGCGCATCCAGCAAGCTCGACGGCACATCGCTGGCGAGATACCACGGGCTACCGGCAATCGCCTGCACAAACAGCGTGTGTTCGCCATCTTCACCTGCAAAGGTGGTTTGCGCGGGCTGGCTGCCCGCCTGCGCCAGCAGACCTTTTAACGCGGACGCCATCGGCAGCTGGGTATCGGCGAGGTTTTCCAGCTTCGGCGCACCATCCACCAGCGCGGCGTTACCCACCACTTTACCGTCAGCTTCAACGATCAGTACGCGGCCCTGAATCGCCTCACCCATCTGTTTTGCCAGCTGGTTGAAGAAGCCGAGCGTCACGTCAATGGTCGCCACGCCCCATACGGTGCCATCGCGATAGATCGCCATCGCGCAGTTGGTACGTGGCTGCGGGCTGGCAGCATCCTGATAGGCTTTTGCCCATGCGCACTGGCCCTTCGGCGCGCTCAAACCATCTTTGTACCAGGATTGCTCCCAGTATTTGTCGGCGGCGTCCGAGTTCCAGTAGGTGTTGACCTGCAGCTGGTTACTGGCGTTGCGCGCAAAGAACGAACTGTCTTTCTCTTTGGCCGGATCGCGACGGTTCGGTAACGGCCAGATGCCACCGCCGAACACGTTGCTGTCCTGATATTGGTTAACTAAGGCGGGCAGCAAGGTATCAATGGCTGCGCTGTCCATCACGCCTGCGGCTTCGGTAATGGCGCGCTGCTGTGCCTGTACGCGGTTCATCTGCTCGACGATGCGTCCGGCCAGGCCGTCCACTTCGTAACGTACCAGACGACTTTCATTTTCGGAGAGTTGCGGAGCGATAAACTGATTAATTACCAGCACGGTAACCAGCATCAGACCGGCAAAAAAGGCGACCAGCGTCGCGGTGAAACGGGATTGTGTTGTTTTGAACATTATGTGTGCCCTTACCCTGGTTGGCGAGTTGCCTGATCGAGGTTAACGGCGTGTTAATGGGGAACTTGAGGTGAGCGCGATCACAAAGCAGTGAAATAGTTGATTTGGGTGATAATTTAAAATCGTAGGGTCGGCATCGATGCCGACCTGATTTACGGAGCGGGAGTTTCAACCACTTCCTGGCGCGGCCGGAACACATGATTATTGCCGTCCGCCAGCAAACGTTGCAGCAGCTGCTGCCCACCGCGATCGTCAGCCTGCGCAAACTGGCGTTCGGCTTCAGTAATTGGCGTGGACCACAGCAGATTCACGCGATCGCCATCGCGTTTCGGCAGGCGGAATTGCGCCGCTTCGGGAGCGAGATCGTTGGCCAGCAGGAAGCTTTCAAAGCCAACCGGCGCCACTTCTGACGCCAGCGTATGCCCTTCGCCAATCCAGGTCAGGCGCGCCCACGGCAGATGGGCAAACTCAGCCAGCGCGCTCGCCATCTGCACTGCATTGGCTTCGGTCATCACTTCACCGTCTACCGCCATCGCCAGCTCGACGCGGCGATACTGCGGCGCCAGCTCGTCAAACAGGTGATCCACCTGCGGCATCGGACGGATCCCCATGCCAAGCGTCAGGAAATACCAAACGCCATTGTGCAAGTGCTGTGAAATCGCCATTGGCGGCCAGTTGCCTTGATCGATGGAGTAATATTTTACCGATTCGCCAAACTGCGCCTGATAACACTGCATCAGCTCGCGCTGCACCACATCCCACAAGTGTCCGTCGTGCCAGTCACGCCAGAAGTGACGCTGCTGTTCAGCGCGCGCGTAGTAATCGTTGGTGGAGGCCGATCCCAGCGGTGCGGTCAGGCGATTCTCTTTGATGCAGGCAGCAGAAAAACTTACCTGCTTATCCTGATACAGGCTCCAGCCAGGGATCACCGCCAGCAGCTGGCCGTAATACCACAGCGCGGCGCCGTCGTCGCTGGGCTCCCACAGCACCTGTAAGCCGGCGGGATCGAGCATCGGCTCGGCTTCCAGCGTGCGGCAATACTCGGCACTCAGCAGCGGCGCGATGCCCTGCTCCATCGCTTCACGATCTTCCTGCGCGGGCGCAGGCAGCAGGTTACGCAGCCAGCAGCCGCGCACCGCGTATTGGCTGCGAAACAGGTCATTCGGCCAGATATAAAAATAGGCCGTACGCGCATCCTGCTCGACGATCGCGGTTAGTGTGTGTTGCTGATTCGGCACCTCAGCAATCAGAGGTTGGTGGGTCATAACGCCTCGATATTACCTGGAGGAATCCATTTTCCCCGAGAATAGAGCAGGATCGGCACTCGTGCCATGTGACACAAGGGTAAAACTCTCAAAGTGCCGGAAGGGAAAGATGAGTGCGGCTTATCAATTGCCGCTTAACACGCTGACAAGCTTCAGATTAATTTGCGATTCTTTTACCATTTCGCGTGATATGGTTTGCGCATTCACCTCTTTGGAGCTGCCATCATGGTGCTGCAAAACCTCGATCTGAACCTGCGTGACGTGGTTATTTTCGCGATGTTGGTGTGGCTGTTTATCCGTTATACATGGGTGATGACGTCGCTGACGCTATTGCTGGGCGGCGTGGCGTTGCTGGTGTTATTACCGCTTGATATCTATTACAGCCTGCTGCCGCTGGCGCTGATGGGACTCGGACTTGGCATGATGCTGCACCATTATCAGCAACGTCAGCAGGCACTAAAACGTGAAGCGCGCACACCGCGCACCTACACGCAGAAAGAGGATGAGCTGCATTTGTAACGCTTAGCGGCCCATGCGCTGCATGGCGCGGGTATAAGCGCCGCGCTGAATCGACCAGCGCAGCAGCCCCGCAATCACCGCCATTTCCCGATCCACACGCCACTGCGTTAGCGGCCCAACTGGCTGCTGAATCTGCTGTTGTGCCCAGTCAGGCAACAATCCCATTCCCGCTTTCAGCATCACGCGCATTGCCGGTTTCGCCTGCCAGCTAGGTGCAGGCGCGTTAATCAGCAATTGCATCACCTCCAGCGTGCGCGCATCACAGAGCAACTCGGGCCGCATCATCTGTAGATACGCCTCAACCGCCTGCACGCTTTTCGGCACCCGCTGTGCGCCAAGCGCCTCGGCAACTAATGCCGCTTCTTGATAGTAACGATCCTGATCGGCCAGGCTGAGCTGCGGATTTTTGTAGCGCAGATGCGCCGCCAGAAAACGGCTGGTTTCCGCGACGTGTACCCAAGTGAGCAGATGCGGATCGCTGGCGGCATACGGCTTGCCCGCGTTATCGACACCGGTGACGCGCAGGTGAATCCGTTTGACGCGGTCGATAAGGATGTTGGCATCGGCGGTATTACCGAAGGTGGTGACGGCGATAAACTGGCTGGTGCGCCGCAGGCGGCCCATCATGTCCTGCCGGAAATTGGAGTGATCCCACACGCCCGCCAGCGCCGCCGGATGCAGCATCTGCAACATTAAGGCGCTGATGCCGCCGCACAGCATGGAGGGGAAGTCGCCATGGACGCGCCAGATAACGTGGTCCGGGCCAAATAAACCGGGATCGCCAGGCGGTTGCGAGATGTCGAATTCGTTGAGTGACAGGCCGTTGAGGCGGAAGACTTGCTGTTGGATGCGTTCGCGGATGTTCATGGGTTTGTGCTTGTGCGGTTGTTGCCCTCACCCCGGCCCTCTCCCGCACGCGGGAGAGGGAGAGGATCGAGCCGGGATTGAATACCGCACCCATCGGTTCCCTCTCCCGCGTGCGGGAGAGGGTTAGGGTGAGGGGCATCAGCGATTACAGATAATCAAACTGTGCATCCTGCGTGCGCACCGAATCCAGTCCAATCATCACGTTGATTTTGCCTGGCTCGGCAACCTGCTGCATCTTCTGGTTCCAGAATTTCAGCGCATCAACGTCGATCTTAAACTTCACGGTCTGCGATTCACCGGCTTTCAGCATGATGCGCTGGAAGCCGCGCAGCTCCTGCACCGGACGGCTAATGCTGGCGACCGGATCGTTGAGATAAAGCTGCACCACGGTCGCGCCATCGCGTTTACCGCTATTGGTCACGGTCACTGACGCTTCCACCGAGCCGTTACGCGGCATAGTGCGTGACGACATCTTCACCGGCGACACCGTGAAGGTGGTGTAGCTCAGGCCGTAACCAAACGGATAAAGCGGACCGTTCACCGCATCGTAGTAGTGCGAGGTGTACTTGTTCGGCCTGGCGAAGTTGTAGGGACGACCGGTTGGCAAGTGGTTGTAATAAATCGGAATCTGGCCCACCGAACGCGGGAAGGAGACCGGCAGCTTGCCCGACGGGTTGTAATCGCCGAACAGCACATCGGCGATCGCGTTGCCGCCTTCAGTACCGCTAAACCAGGTTTCCAGCATCGCATCGGCTTGCTGATCTTCCTTCACCACCGTCAGCGGACGGCCGTTCATCAGCACGATCACCAGCGGTTTGCCGGTGGCCTTCAGTGCGGCCAGCAGCTTCTGCTGACTTTCCGGGATCACCAAATCGCTGCGGCTGGAGGCTTCATGCGCCATGCCCTGCGCTTCACCCACGGCAGCCACCACCACATCAGCTTTTTTCGCCTGCGCTACCGCTTCGTCAATCAGCTCCTGCGGTGAACGCTTGTCCACGCTGACCGCCTGCTCATACAGATTGAGGAAGTCCTGAATGCCTTTGTTGTCGGTGATGTTAGCGCCTTTGGCGTACAGCACCGTGCCTTTGCCCGCCATCGCATTGCGCACGCCTTGCAGCAGCGGAATCGACTGTTTCGCCACGCCGGCGGCCGACCAGCTGCCCATGATGTCGCGCTGGCTATCCGCTAGCGGACCCACTAACGCAATGGTGGCGTCTTTCTTCAGCGGCAGCGTTTCGCGCCAGTTTTTCAGCAGCACAATGCTTTTACGCGCCACGTCACGCGCTTCGGCGCGATGCAAACGGCTTTCCGCATTGGTGTCCTGCGGATCACTCTCTTTCGGCCCTAAATGACTGTAAGGATCGTTAAACAAGCCCATGTCATATTTGACGTTCAGCACATGGCGCGCGGCATCGTCCACTTCCGCCATGCTCACCGCGCCGCTCTTCACCAGGCCCGGCAGATATTTGCTGTAGTACTCGTCGCTCATGCTCATGTCGATGCCTGATTTCATCGCAATGCGCACCGCATCCTGTGGATCGCTGGCTACGCCGTGTTTAATCAGTTCTTTAATCGCACCGTGATCGCTAATGGTGATGCCTTTGAACTTCCAGTCGCCGCGCAGGATGTCTTTCAGCAGCCAACTGTCTGCTGTGGCCGGTGTGCCATTCAATGAGTTAAGCGCCACCATTACGCCACCGCTGCCCGCATCCAATGAGGCTTTATACGGCGGCAGATAATCCTGGAACAGGCGCTGCGGGCTCATGTCGACGGTGTTGTAATCTCGTCCACCTTCCACTGCGCCGTAGGCCGCGAAGTGCTTCACGCTGGTCATGATCGAGTAGCGATCCGCCGCGCTTTTGCCCTGCATGGCTTTCACCATGCTGCTGCCCATTTGCGCGCTGAGGAAGGTGTCTTCACCAAAGCCTTCCGAGCCGCGTCCCCAACGAGGTTCGCGGGACACATCAACCATCGGCGCCCACGTCATGTTAAGGCCGTCATCCGCGGCTTCATAAGCAGAGACGCGTCCCACCTCAGCGATGGCATCCAGATCCCAGCTTGCCGCCAGGCCAAGTGGAATCGGGAAAATGGTGCGCTGACCGTGCACCACGTCATAGGCGAAGAACAGCGGAATTTTCAGGCGGCTGAGCTGCATCACCTGATCCTGCATGGCGCGAATATCCTGACGCGTCACGGTGTTAAAAATTGCCCCGACCTGACCGTGCTGAATCATGTCGCGAATCGCCGATTTTGGCGTATCCGGTCCTACGCTGATCAAACGCATCTGCCCGATTTTTTCATCAAGGGTCATTTTGCTGAGCAGCTGATTCACAAAGGCGTCGCGCGCCTGTTCAGTCATCGGATGTGGGCCAAACAGATCGTCCGCGAAAGCGGGTTGCATGGCTAAGGAGACAGCGAGGCTAACAGAGTAAATCCATTTCATCAGGTCGGGTTCTCTTAAGTGACTGCGCAATATCGAAATAACCGGGGCAGTTTGCCACAAGATGAGGATAGCAGGTAGCCGCCATGTCACACCGCGCTCCTGTCGCTGGCGCATGCTACAGTAAAAGCGCCATGTTAAAGACAAGGATAGGCCAATGAATAACAACACTTCGCACCCTACTCTGCTCGCCGAACTGCGTCGTCTGGTCGGATCGTCGAACCTGTTAACCGACGCGGAACAGACCGCGCGCTACCGTAAAGGTTTTCGCTCGGGCGAAGGCGAAGCGCTGGCGGTGATTTTCCCCGGTTCGCTGCTTGAGCTGTGGCGTGCGTTGCAGGCGCTGGTGAGCGCCGATGCGATCATTTTGATGCAGGCCGCCAACACCGGCCTGACCGAAGGTTCCACGCCAAACGGCAACGATTACGATCGTCCAGTGGTGATCATCAGCACCTTGCGTCTGGATAAGTTGCAGCTGATCGACAACGGCAAACAGATCCTCGCCTTCCCAGGCAGCACGCTGTATCAGCTGGAAAAAGCGCTGAAGCCGCTTGGCCGCGAGCCGCATTCGGTGATCGGTTCCTCCTGCATTGGCGCCTCGGTAATGGGCGGGATTTGCAATAACTCGGGCGGTTCGCTGATCAAACGCGGTCCGGCCTACAGCGAAATGGCGCTGTTTGCGCAGATTGATGCCAGCGGCAAACTCAAGCTGGTGAACCATCTCGGCATCGATCTCGGCCATTCGCCGGAAGAGATGTTGGGTCGGCTGGATGACGATCGCTGGCAGCAGAGCGATGTGCGCTGGGATGAACGCCACGCCTCGGATCATGAATACGCCGAACGCGTGCGCGATATCCATGCAGAGACGCCAGCGCGCTTCAACGCCGATGAGCGTCGCCTGTTTGAAGCCTCCGGCTGCGCCGGTAAGCTGGCGGTGTTTGCCGTGCGTCTGGATACTTTCCCCACCGAACCGCAGCAGCAGGTGTTCTACATCGGCACCAATAATCCGGCGGAACTGGGCGATATTCGCCGCCATATACTGGCGGAATTTACCCATCTGCCTGTGGCGGGCGAATATATGCACCGCGACATTTTCGACATCGCCGAGGTGTACGGCAAAGATACTTTCGTGATGATTGATAAACTTGGCACCGACAAAATGCCGCTGTTTTTCACCCTGAAAGGCCGCGTGGATGCCTGGCTAGGCAAGCTGAACTGGGTGAAACCACATCTCACCGATCGTTTATTGCAGCGCATCAGCAGCTGGCTACCGGCGCATCTGCCTAAACGCCTTAAGCAGTATCGCGACAAATATGAGCATCACCTGATGCTGAAGATGTCCGGCGACGGCGTTGCCGAAGCGCAGGCCTATCTGACCGAATATTTCCGCGAAGGCGGCGGCGCGTTCTTCGCCTGTGACGCCAAAGAGGGCGCGCACGCGTTCCTGCATCGCTTTGCCGCCGCCGGAGCTGCGGTGCGCTATCACGCGGTGCATGCCGATGAAGTGGAAGACATTCTGGCGCTGGATATCGCGCTGCGTCGTAATGATGAAGCGTGGTTTGAACGCCTGCCGCCCGAGTTCGATAACGATCTGATCCACCGTCTCTACTACGGCCACTTCTTCTGCCACGTGTTCCATCAGGATTACATCGTAAAAAAAGGCGTGGATGCGCATACGTTAAAAGAGAAGATGCTGGCGATTTTAGCCGCGCGCGGCGCCGAGTATCCGGCCGAGCATAACGTGGGCCATCTGTATCAGGCGAAACCGCAGCTGCAGGCGTTTTATCAGCAGCTCGATCCCACCAACAGTTTTAATCCAGGAATTGGGAAAACCAGTAAGCAGAAAGGTTGGGCGGTGAAAGTTTGAGACCGGGCGGTGGCGGTAAATGTGCCCTTTTTAGCAGCACTCACTGAAGCTTCGGAGCAGGCCGGGGACGCTTTTGGGCCGGCAATCCGCAGCGCTGAACGAAACGAGGAAGCCAGGAGAGCCCGCAGGACGCGGGCGAAAGGCGGAGCCGGGACAGGGACGTCCCGTCTCCGCCGGTCCGTCAGGCAAACGAGCGAAGTGAAGGTACCGCGCAAGCGGCGCGAGGACCGCCGGACCAAAAATGGCCCCGGCCTGCGCACTCGTCGTCGGCTTAACTAACGAGCATTAGGCCATAAATGGCCACCCTACGCATTTATGGCAACGGATCGCTTTGCTGATCTTGTGCTGCGGCCACGGCGCGGCGCTCGATGATCATGGTCTGCGGCGTCGATAGCATAATGCCCTCTTTGCGCAGACGCGTCAGAATATCGAACAGCAGATCGCTCTTGGCACCGGAAATCTGGCGTTGACCGGCAACGTTGCCGGTGACGCTCAACACGATGCCCGCTGGCGTCAAATCTTTGAACGACACGGACGGCTCCGGCGTCTCCAGAATACGTTCGTTCTCCTGATACACTTCCAGCAGAATTTCACGCACCCGCACCGGATCGATATCCAGCGGGAACGTCAGCAAGATGGTGACCACGCCCTGCGCGTTACCCATGGTGGCGTTACGCACGTTCTGCGAAATAAACTGCGAGTTCGGCACAATCACCGTCGATTTGTCGCCGAGCTGAATTTCGGTGGCGCGCACGTTAATACGACGGATATCCCCTTCAATGCCGCTGATGCTCACCAGATCGCCCACTTTCACCGGGCGCTCGGTCAACAGAATCAGGCCGGAAATAAAGTTCTTCACAATCTCCTGTAAGCCGAAACCGATACCGACCGACAAGGCGCTCACAATCCACGCCAGTTTGTTCCACTGCAGGCCCATAATCGACAGCGTCAGCAGGATAATCAGCACGTAACCGATATTGCTAAACAGCGTCACCAGCGACACGCGCATGCCGACGTCCATGGTGGTTTTGGGCAGGAAATCTTTATCCAGCCAGCGACGCACCGAACGCAGCACGTAAATGCCCACCACCAGACAGAGAATTGCATTGACCATGTGCGCCGGCACAATGTTCAGCGACTCCAGCCCTTTGCCGCCCCAGAACTCAATCACCTTCTGGATCAGCTCAATCGGCGTTGATGAGGCAAAGGTGCCGTTCAGCAGTGCCAGCGCCAGAATGGCAATCAGCACGGTTTTACCCAGCGCGCTGAGCAGCGTCGCCGCCTGTTGCAGGTAACGCTCATCAATATTCAGCGTGGTTTGCAGGCGCTTGCCGGTGGCATTGCTGGTGGAGAACAGGCTTTCGCAGCCGTCATTCACCAGATGGCTGAGGAAGTAGAACGAACCAAACAAAATGCCGCACCAAATCACTTCATAGCTAAGGAAGCGCGCCAGCGTGACGTAACCGATGATCAGTGAAATCAGGATGCCGAGCGCCGTCAGCATCAGCGCCAGCTGCACCAATCCCACCAGCGTTGAACGCGCTTCAGGCTGCTGACCTTCCTGCACCATGCGACGGCGTACGCGGTTGATGCGCATGCCGATCGCCAGTCCAGTGCTGCCAATCAGCAGCGCGGTCAAGCCGTTAGCAAAAATGGTGGTATTCAGGCTGGTGCCGACGCTGTAGTTGAAGGCTTCCACCGTCTGAAAAATAAACACCAGCGCCGCAGTGAACGGCGGGAACGGCTTCAGGGCTTGCGCGACTTCGTTGGAGATGGCCGGCAAACGCCAGCTTGGGCGACGTGTGGAGAGGAACGCGCGGCCTAAGCCGGCAATCAAGCCGCAATAGACGCTGAGCTGCACCAGCCGATCAACAAAATCCTGCACATCACCCGAGACTTCATCACGGCGGGTAAAGGCCAGCGCGATGAAGTTAAAGGTGATCACCACCGCGGCCAGCGTGGTGAGCGCGGTGGTGGCGGCGAGGAAGCTGCGACGTAAGCGCCCTTCCGGCATCTTATGAATGCTGACCCAGGCAAAGAACTCTTCGCTGTAGCGACGGCCCAGCGTCATCACCAGCATCGCGGCAAACAGCCAGGCCACGGTGCCGAAACGCCAGCCAGATTCCCACGACAGCGCGGCGGTGTCCTGCAATTCAGTAATAAACTCGCTGATCTTCTCGCCATCAAGATCCTGACTGCTGACCAGCGGCGCCCAGAAGCGCGGGCCAAGGATACTGCCAGAGTTCAGCGCCAGCTGGCTTTTCAGCTGGTCACGACGCAGGTTGACGATCTGCGATGACAGCACCAGCGCACCGTTTTTGATGCCATCGGCTTGTTTGATCTGATCGTCCAGCTTGGCTTTCTGGCTCTCCAGCGCCGCACGTTTGCGCGTCACTTCAGGCGTCTCTTTCACGCCGCTATCGGCTTTCGGTGCCGGGCCAAGAACCGCCAATTGTGCATCCAATTGCTGGCCCTGCGGGATCAACGCCTGGCCGAGGGTTTCGGCATTACCGGAAAGCTCCAGCGCCATCTCATTAAGCTGGTTGAGCTGGCTTTCATTGGTATCGCCCGAGACCTGGCCTTTAATTTTGTCGAGAATTTTCTGCATCTTAGGCAGCTCGACCGAGGCATTCACCTTGGGTGCGGCGTCCTCTGCCTGATCGTTGGGCGGCGTATCTGCGGCCACGCTCAGCGTGGGAGCTAACAGCACAAGCAGCAGTAAAAACGGGGTAAACAGATGACGAAACTTGAACATATGAATGAGATTCCAGCGTAATAACAGCCGATAAACGCAAGTGCGATCGTGAATGGCGGCTAGTTTAAGACGTTGCCGACACTGAAACTATAGGAATGAAGGTGTAAAACTTTGGCGCTAACGATAAGCGTTTTTGCAGATGAGCGTAACAACACAACGCACAATCTGTAGCGGCGTAATCTATTGCGCATCCTGCAGAATCTGCAATGGGCAATAGATTGCGCCGCTACGGTATGTGCGTGCTTTAAATCCAGTTATTCATTATTCGCGGTCAAACCTGATTTCTGCTTCTTATACGCCAGCGCAGCGGCCGGAACCGGTGCGGCTTTGCCGGTTTCCAGCCAGTCGCGCAGGCGGTTGGCATCGGCGAAATGGGTATATTTACCAAAGGCATCCAGCACCACCAGCGCCACCGGACGGTTGTTGATCACCGTGCGCATCACCAGACAGTGCCCGGCTTCATCGGTATAACCGGTTTTGGTCAGCTGGATGCGCCAGTCGTTTTTGTACACCAGATGATTGGTGTTACGGAACGGCAGCGCGTAGCTCGGATGTTTGAATACGGCGGTGTCTTCTTTGGTGGTGCTCAGTTCGCCAATCAGCGGGTACTGTCGCGTGGCTTTCAACAGTTTAACCAGATCTTCCGCGCTGGAAACGTTCTGAATCGACAGGCCCGTCGGCTCGACATAGCGCGTGTGCGTCATGCCAAGTGAGCGTGCTTTGGCGTTCATGGCGCGAATAAACGCATCGTAACCGCCCGGATAGTGATGCGCCAGGCTGGCGGCAGCGCGGTTTTCCGAGGACATCAGCGCCAGTAGCAGCATGTTGCGGCGGCTGATTTCGCTGTTCAGTTTGACGCGGGAGAACACACCGCGCATCTCAGCGGTATGGCTGATATCCACCGACAGCATTTCATCCATCGGCAGTTTGGCATCCAACACCACCATCGCCGTCATCACTTTAGTGAGTGAGGCGATCGGACGTACGCGGTTAGGATGGCTGGAAAACAGCACCTTGTTGTTTTCCAGATCGACAATCATGGCACTGCCGGAGGCGATTTGCGGTTGGGCAATCGGCGCCAGGTTTGCGAGTGCCGCCGGCGCAGCGAGCGCGGGCGTTATAGCGGCTGGCGCGGCGACAAACAGCGCCAGCGACAGCAAGGAAATACGCATTTTTGCAGACATCGTGTCAAAAAAATCCGGTCAGGAGTTTTGCGCTGTGTTGAGACACAGGCCGCCCGCAACAATCCAGACGGGATGCGGGCTGGCAGCAGTATCATACGCACTTACCTGAGAAATTTCTTATTGAGATTGTTTCCGGGCGTTAAAAAGGTCGCCATGGATGACGTGATGCTCGTCCATTAAGATATGAAAATCCCTGATTACCGAAAGCACAGCTTGTAGCGGCGCAATTCATTGCGCGATAAATCGCGCCGCTACGGAAGGTGCGGTGATTTGATACGGCGCTTAACTGATCGGCATTACGCCATTGATGCCGACCAGGCCTTCCTCAGAACAACCGTGGCCCGTAACCCCACAGAACCACCGTCAGCGCCAGCAGCACTTCAAACACCAGCACACCAATCGCCAATGTTGATCCGGAGAAGCGCAAGCTCTCATCACGGTCGATGCTCAGGAACACCGGGATGCCGACGTAAAGCAGATAACCGGTGTAAACCAGCGCCATCGCGCCCACCAGCACGCACAGCCACACAAGCGGATAGAGCGCCACCAGCCCGCTGAGGAACAGCGGCGTGGCCACATAGCCGGCAAACACCGTACAGCGCTGCAAGCTGGGACGCTGCGGATAGTTACGCGCCATCCAGTGGATCACGCGGCCCATTACCGCCACGCCGCCGAGGATAATCAGATAGAACAGAATGCCGAGACCGATACCGGTCAGTAGATTGAGTTGTACGAACTGCCCTTCGCCCAGATTCCAGCCCAGCTGCGTGGTACCGATAAAGGCGCAGATCACCGGGATCGCCGCCATTAACAGAACATGATGGGTGTAATGGTGCGAAACGCTCTCATTTTCCTGTTTAATATCGCGCATTTCCTGACCTGGATGCGCCAGTAAACCCCAGACATGATTCATACATTTACTCCTTTGCTGCGATGGGCTGCCCTTACAGCCAACGGCCTGATCAACGGAGGCAGCGTTAGCTCAAGTATAATCGTCGGCGCCGTTTTTGCGGGGCGCCACACAAATTAAGCCGCTGGTATACACTAATAGCGATTTCACACTTTGCAGGGAGGATAATTTGCATCTCGATATCAATGGATTAATCACCCAATACGGTTATCTGGCGCTGCTGATTGGTTGTATTGCCGAAGGGGAAACGTTCACGTTGTTAGGCGGTGTGGCGGCGCATGAAGGCTTATTGCACTTCAGCGGCGTGGTGCTGGCGGCGATGATCGGCGGCATTATTGGCGATCAGCTGCTGTTCTGGCTGGGACGCCGTTATGGCACGCGCATTTTGCGCCGTTTCAGTAAACATCAGGAAACAATTGGCAAGGCTAAGCGGCTGATTCAAAAACACCCGAGCCTGTTCGTGATTGGCGTGCGCTTTATGTACGGCTTCCGCATTGTCGGGCCGATCATTATTGGCACCAGCCGCCTCAAGCCGCTGCGTTTCTTCATTCTGAACGTGGTTGGTGCGGCGCTGTGGGCGCTGATCTTTGTCTCGCTTGGCTACTTTGCCGGACAGATTGTCGCGCCGTGGCTGCACAAGATCGATCAGCACCTCAAGCCGCTGTTATGGCTGGCGGCGGCGGTGATTTTTGGCATTGTCTTGCGTTACATCATTCGCCACTGGAATCACCGCCGCGCCGGTTGATTACGAGTGGTACCCCTTAAACTGCGGATTGGCCAACATAAAACCACCGTCGACAATAAACGATTGTCCGGTGGTATAAGTTGCCCACTCCGAACAGAGCCATGCCACTAAACTCGCCACTTCACGCGTATCGCCGGGACGCCCAATCGGGATTTCCGGCATACGTCGTCCTTGCTGGTCATCTTTCATATCGTTCATCGCCGTGGCAATTGCGCCCGGTGCGACCGCGTTCACCAGAATATGGTGCGGTAAGAGACTCAGCGCCATCGATTTGGTCAAGCCGCCGAGCGCATGTTTGGCAGCGGTATAGGCGGTGGCATCCGGCAGCGGCGTGTGTTCATGCACCGACGTAATATTGATGATGCGTCCGCCGTCGCCCTGGTCAACCATATGGCGCGCGGCAATCTGCCCGCAAAGAAACGCGCCATCGACATCCACGTTGAACACTTTGCGCCAATCCTCAAAGGTGACATCGAGAAAGTCGGCTTTGGTCATCACGCCGGCATTACACACCAATACGTCAATGCGCCCCAGCGAGTTGATCAGCTGCGTCAGTTGCTGAGCGCCGGCTTGCGGATCGGAGAGATCAACCTGCCGCACCTGCGCCTGCTGTCCACGACTCTCCACCATGCGCGCGGTTTCCTGGGCGCCCTCTTCATCCGAACTCCAGGTGATGCCCAGCGTATAACCCGCTTCGGCCAGCATCACCGCACAGCTGCGACCAATGCCTGAACTGGATCCGGTAACCACAGCGACTTTCTGTTTTCCTAAGCTCATAACATTCTCCTGATTGAGGGTGTCTTTACAGTATAGAAGTTATCCTTCTGTGCCTCGGGGCCGCCGAATCTGCCGTTTCGTCTATAGTTAACAATTACCTACGGCAAAGGGGGCACGATGAGCGAGATTAAACGCAGAATAGACGACCATGGCGTGATTGGTGATTTACGCACCTGCGCACTGATTGCTAACGATGGCACCATCGATTATCTCTGCTGGCCGGCGCTCGATAGCCCGTCGGTTTTCGCCGCGCTACTGGACAGCGATGAGGCCGGCCTGTTCTCCCTCGCGCCGGACTGGAAAAATGCCCGCCAGCAACAGCTCTATTTACCGGATACCAATATTCTGCAAACCCGCTGGCTGGATGACGCCGGCGTGGCAGAGATCACCGATTACATGCCGATCTGCGATGAGCAGAGCAAAGTGCCGCGTATCGTGCGCCGCGTAAAGATGGTACGCGGCACCGCCACCTTTCATCTGCTGTGTGCGCCACGCCACGACTACGCGCGTGCCGAAACCACCACCGAACTGCGGCCAGGCGGTATCGCCTTCCTTGCGTCGGGACAACCGGCGTTGCGCCTCAGCGCTTCGGTGGTGACGACGCGTGAGAATCACAGCGCGGTGGCGGAATTTACCCTGAAAGCCGGGGAAACCGCTGAGTTTGTCTTTGGTAACGATGACGATCCTAACGTGGCCACCATCGCCACCGAGCACTGTTTCCACGACACGCTGGAGTACTGGCGACGCTGGAGCAGCCACAGTTCCTACCGCGGCCGCTGGCAGGAGATGGTGACGCGTTCAGCGCTGGCGCTGAAGTTACTCACTTCGCATCAGCACGGTTCCATCGCCGCCGCCGCTACTTTCGGCTTACCCGAAGAGTTGGGCGGCGAGCGCAACTGGGATTATCGCGCCTCGTGGATCCGCGATGCCTCATTCAGCATGTACGCGCTGATGCGCCTCGGCTACACCGAAGAAGCGCGCGACTTTACCAAATGGGTCGGCCGCTGCGTCGAGCACAGCCACGACGACACGCCGCATCTGCAAGTGATGTATCGCCTCGACAGCGGCACCGAGCTGCACGAAACCGAGTTGCTCAATCTTTCCGGCTACGCCAATTCACGTCCGGTGCGCATCGGCAATGATGCCTGGCGCCAGACGCAGCTCGATATTTACGGCGAGTTGATGGATGCCATCTACCTCGCCAATAAATATGGCGAGGCAATTTCGCATCGCGGCTGGAAGTACGTCTCCGATATGATCGATTACGTCTGCGTGAACTGGAATCAGCCCGATGCCGGGATCTGGGAGATGCGCGGCGAGCCGGAACATTTCCTGCATTCACGCCTGATGTGTTGGGTCGCGCTCGATCGCGCACTGCGCCTTGGCCTGAAACGTTCGCTGCCGATGCCGTACGACCGCTGGGATAAGGTGCGCAGCGAGATCCGCGACGATATCTGGCAGAACTTCTGGAACCCGGAGCTGGGCCATTTCACCGCGACGCGCGGCGGTAATTTCCTGGATGCTTCGATGCTGCTGATGCCGCTGGTGCGCTTTGTCAGCTCCACCGATCCCGACTGGATTTCGACGCTGGACGCGATTAAAACGCATCTGGTGAGCGACGGTTTAGTCCGACGCTATAACATTCACGAGACGCCTGCCGATGCTTTAACCGGCGGAGAAGGATCTTTCGGTGCCTGCTCATTCTGGTATGTGGAGTGTCTGGCGCGAGCCGGTCGCGTACATGAGGCGCATTTTGAGTTTGAAAAGCTGCTGAGTTACGCCAATCCGCTTGGTTTGTACGCCGAAGAGTTCACTTCACACGGCGAAGCGTTGGGTAACATGCCGCAGGCGTTGACGCATCTGGCGTTAATCAGTGCCGCTTTTTTCCTCAATCGTAAACTGAGTAATGAAGTGACGCTGTGGCAGCCGTGAAAATTCACATTTTGGGCTGCGGATCGAAGGGAATTGTCGGGTAAAGACAAGGAATTGCGTAAAGTATATGCAGCCAGTAAAAATCCTGATTTCCATCAATGCGCCAATGCACATATAATGCGCAGCGGGTCATACTGACCACGATGGATTCGACACACTGACAAGCCTGAAACATGGCCATAACGACTTGAAAAACATGAAAATGAGCATTCGCGCGTTCGCTTCACTCGCCCTCGCACTGGCGGCGTTCAGCCATTCGGCATTTGCAGTAGTCTATCCGCTGCCGCCGGCTAACAGCCGTCTGATCGGCGAAAACATTGAAATCACTGTCCCTGATGACAGCAAACTTCCGCTGGAAGCCTTTGCTGCACAGTATCAGATGGGCCTCAGCAATATGCTTGAAGCCAATCCGGGCGTTGACGTTTATCTGCCAAAAGCTGGCACTAAAATGATCATCCCACAGCAGCTGATTCTGCCTGACGCGCCGCGTGAAGGCATCGTGATCAACAGCGCTGAGATGCGTCTTTACTACTACCCGAAAGGCACCAAGACCGTGGTCGTGCTGCCAATCGGTATCGGCGAGCTGGGTAAAGATACGCCGGTCAACTGGACGACCAAGGTTGAGCGTAAGAAAGATGGCCCAACCTGGACGCCAACCAAAGCGATGCACGCAGAATATGCGGCACGCGGCGAGAGCATTCCTGCGGTGTTCCCGGCGGGTCCGGATAACCCGATGGGCCTGCACGCGCTCTATATCGGCCGCCTGTATGCGATTCACGGCACCAACGCCAACTTCGGTATCGGCCTGCGCGTAAGCCACGGCTGTGTGCGTCTGCGTGCTGACGACATCAAATGGCTGTTCGACAACGTGCCGGTTGGTACGCGCGTACAGTTCATCGATCAGCCGGTGAAAGCCACCGTTGAGCCAGATGGTTCGCGCTACGTGGAAGTACACAATCCGCTGTCGACCACCGAAGAGCAGTTCAATTCACGCGAAGTGGTGCCGATCAATCTGACTTCCGCTGTGACCAAAGTGATTGCCGATGCCAGCACCAACCAGGATGCGGTCAACAACGCTATCCAGGCGCGTAACGGTATGCCGATCAAAATCAACGGTCCAGCTGGCGAAGTGCAGCCAGCACCGGTGCCGGTTCAGGAGTCTTCTGACGCATTGCCGAAAGAAGAGCCAATGACACCGCAAGGTATCAATGGCGCAGCGCCAGCAGCGCAGCCGGCCACCAGCCTGTAATCGCGCGTTAAGACGCGCAATAAATTGCGCCGCTACAGATATATGCACCTACCGTAGCGGCGCGATTCATCGCGCAACGTCAATCAATCACGCGGTCGTCGAAACGCCAGCCAACCCGCCACCAAGGTAAACGCCAGTACTACTAACACCAGCAGCAAAAAGCCGTGCGGATTATTCGCCAGCGGAATCCCGCCCACGTTCATGCCAAAAAATCCCGCCACGATATTGATCGGCAGCGCCAGCACGGTGATCACTGTCAGCAAAAACAGCGTGCGGTTGCTCTGCTCCATCAATCGTGCGGCAATCTCTTCCTGTAGCAAACGAATCCGCTCCATCAAACTCGCCAAATCATTCAGCGCCACGCTGAACTCTTCGGTGAAAATTCGCAGCTCGCCCAGGGGTTCACGCTTTAGCCATTTGGGCGGACGATTCAGCAAGCGGAACAGCGCCGCCGGTTCCGGTGCCAGCAAACGCTGCACGCGCAGCAGCATACGACGCAGTTGTCCCAGCTCGCGGCGATTGGTTTTGATCGCCGCACTCAGCAAGCGCTCTTCAATCGCATCCACCGCCTGACTGGAACGCCGCACCACTTGCTCCAGCTGCGCTTCCTGCTCGCCAAGCAGCCATAGCAGCATCGCATCCGGCTCGGCGAACTTCAGTTCATTCATCTGCTGATGCATGCGTTCGATCATGCCAACCGGGCGAAAACGCGCGGTGACCACCACACGCGGGCAGCACCACATCCACAACGTGGCGTTCTGCGTGCTGCGCTCCTCTTTACTGAAGGTGACGTCATTGAGTACCGCCAGCAGCGCATCGTTTTGCTGGGCTAAACGGGTGCGCGGCGAAGCAGAATGTATCTCGTCGAAAAAATCGTGGTCTACGCCAAAGTGGTCCTGAACCCAGCGTTCAGCACGCGCGTGATTAAGGTTGATGTGCAGCCAGATAAAGGTCGACTGCGGCAGCTGCTGCTGCGATAGCTGGGCCGCTTCGCGTGCATTGAGCCGCTGTGGCAGCGACGCGGGCGTAAACAGATAACCATGAATCAGTCCGGCGACGTCGTTATTGAAGTCCGGCAGCGAGGCGAGCGGTAGTACGGGCTGGAGCATTAGCAGGTCATTCCCGAGCGGTCAGATCCACAGCGTGCGACAGGGATGTTGCAGCAAGATGACACCGGGCGTGCGCCATCATCATTCTGTCATACAAACCACGTATCACACTGCCATTAACGGGTGCCGTTCGAGCATCGTGATTTAACACTGAGGTGTTTTATGGCTGAAAACAGTTTACCTGCATCGACCTCCTCGTCCCACAGCGGACGCCCGAACCTTAACCGCGGCAACGGCCCTGCCTCACGCCTGATCTTTGTACTGTTGCTGATCGCTGGCCTGCTGTATGCCGGCATCAACCTGTTTAATGACGTTGAAGAGACCGGTGCGCCGGTCACCAGCTACATACCGTTCCTGCTGCTCGGCGTGGCGCTGATCATTGCGCTCGGTTTTGAATTTGTGAACGGTTTCCACGATACCGCCAACGCCGTCGCCACGGTGATCTACACCCATTCGCTGTCGCCGGGCGTGGCGGTGATGTGGTCCGGTTTCTGTAACTTTTTGGGCGTGCTGCTCTCCAGCGGCGTGGTGGCGTTCGGCATCATCTCGCTGCTGCCGGTGGAGTTAATTCTGCAAGCGGGCAGCGGCCACGGCTTTGCCATGGTCTATGCGCTGCTGTTCTCGGCGATTATCTGGAACCTCGGCACCTGGTATTTTGGTTTACCGGCCTCCTCTTCGCATACGCTGATCGGTTCGATTATCGGCGTTGGCGTGGCGAACGCCTTGCTGCATGGCCGCAGCGGCACCAGCGGCGTGGATTGGGATCAGGCAATTAAAGTCGGGTATGCGCTGCTGCTGTCGCCGATTGTCGGCTTCGTCTGCGCCGCACTGCTGCTGCTGGCGATGAAAGCCTTTATCCGCAATCGCCAGCTGTATGAAGCGCCGAAGGGCAACCAGCCGCCGCCGGTGTGGATTCGCGGCTTGCTGATCCTCACCTGCACCGGCGTATCGTTCGCGCACGGCTCGAATGACGGGCAGAAAGGCATGGGCCTAATCATGCTGATTCTGGTCGGCACCATGCCGATTGCCTACGCGTTGAACCGCTCGCTGCCGCCGGAGCAGATTCCGCGCGTCGCCGCCTTAACTCAGGTGACGGAACAGCAACTGCTGACGCTGCAACCGGCGCCCGCCGCCATGCCCGCGCCGCGCGAGGTGCTGACCGAATTCGTGCGCACCAGCCAGAATCGCCCACAGGTGTTGCCGGCGCTCGGCATGATGCTGGGCGATATCGGCGACCAGATTCGTCGCTACGGCGCGGTGGAAAATATCCCGGCGCAGGCGGTGACCAACACGCGAAACGACATGTATCTGGCCTCCGAAACCATTAAGCATCTGCAAAGCGCCAAAGTAGCGCTGCCAGAAGAGACCGCGCGCAACCTGGCGGCGGTGAAGAAAGAGCTGGATGCCGCCACGCGCTTTATCCCGATGTGGGTGAAAGTGGTGGTGGCGATAGCGCTGGGTCTCGGCACCCTGGTTGGCTGGCGTCGCATTGTGGTGACGGTGGGCGAACGCATAGGCAAAACCCATCTGACCTACGCGCAAGGTGCCAGCGCTGAGCTGGTAGCGATGGCGACCATCGGCGCGGCCGACGCGTTTGGCCTGCCGGTTTCTACTACCCATGTGCTCTCATCCGGCGTCGCCGGTACGATGGCCGCCAACCGTTCAGGTCTGCAACTCGCCACCATCCGCAATCTGGCGATGGCGTGGGTGCTGACGCTGCCGGTATCCGTGTTACTTTCGGGGTTGCTTTACGCCCTGTTTATCCACTTTTAACTGCGGTAAACAACGGCGGCGCACGGGGGTTTGCCGGTGAAGCGTTATTCGCTCAGCGCTTGCGCAGCCGTCTGGCGGCCGTGTTGCTGGTGCAGACGCAGCGTGATGGCAAATGCGCCCAGCACCATCAGCGCCGCCGCCAGATAGACCGATTGCATGCCCCAATGCCCAATCAGCAAGCCCGCCACCGGACCGGTTAATCCCAGGCCTAAATCGAGAAACGCCGAATAGGTGCCGAGTGCCGAACCCTGATCCTGCTGCTGTACACGCTTCACCGCTTCCACGCCCAGCGCCGGGAACACCAGCGAGAAACCGCCGCCGGTGAGAAACGCGCCCAAATCCACCAGCCAGATGCTGTCGGCCTGCCAAATCAGCAGCAGTCCGGCACACTCCAGCACAAATGACACCAGCGACACTTTCAGGCCACCGAAACGCGTGATGTAGCGACCAAAACCGAGGCGCACAATCACAAAGCCGAGGCTGAACAGCGTCAGCGCGAACGCCGCACCGCTCCAGTCGCGGCTGGCGAAATAGAGCGTGATAAAGGTGGAAATTACGCCGAAACCGATGGTGCCAAAGCCAAGCGCCAGCCCAAACATCCACACGCGGCTGACCACGCGATGAAACGGAATGCGCACGCCGGCGGAGACGCTGACGCCCGCTTTGCGACTCGCCATCCAGAATCCGGCAACGCCCATGATCGCCACCAAACCAGCAAAGCCGCTGATGCCAAACCACTGATTCAGCAGCACGCCGAGCGGTGCACCAATCGCCATGGCGAAATAGGTGGCTACGCCGTTCCACGAGATCACCCGCGCGGTTTGCAGCGGACCGACAATGTTCATGCCCCACAGCGTCGATCCGGTGCTACTGAAGCTTTCACCTACGCCGAGGAACAAGCGCCCCGCCGCCAGCAGCGCCAGGCTCAGCAGCGGCATGTCGCTGCACAGCGCGGCGATAATCGATAACACGCCGCTCATGCCGCAGAACACCAATCCCATCATCACCACGCGCTTCGGACCAAAGCGATCCGCCAGACGACCGGAGTGCGGGCGGCTTAATAGCGTAGCGAAATATTGCAGGCTGATGATTAATCCGGCGATGAACGAGCTGAATCCAAGCTGGTTATGTACGAATCCCGGCAGCACCGCGAGCGGCAAACCCACCGAAAGGTAGCAAAAGAAGGTGAAAACAATGACGGAGAGAATACGTTTATTTAACTGAGCGTTACTCAGTACAGCGGCGTCAGACATGGAAAGTGGCGTCGGGAACGGTGATGAAAATGGACAATAACTATAACCTTAGCCTGCTAAGAGATCGCGACTTTTTTAGTTATAAAGTACTAACAGATTGGAGGAAATAATGAGCACACATCCGGTCTTTCATATGGCGCAATAAATCGCGCTGCTACGAAATGTGCGTATTGGTGATTATGCGATGATACGTGTGGCATGTCGGTCAATTGCATCAGCAATATCGGCGGAAACGCGCAAGGTGCGCACTTCGCTGAACAAGCCGTCGGCTTGGTGATACGCCTTGCGCAGGTAGCCAAGCCACTGCTTGATGCGCGCCACGTGATACATGCCGGTATCGCCCTGCTTTTCCAGCTGAGTGTACTTAAGCAACAAGGCAACCACGTCGGGCCACGCCATCGGCGCTTCGTTGTATTTCACCACGCGCGCCAGATTCGGCACGTTGAGCGCACCGCGCCCTATCATCACCGCATCGCAGCCGGTAATGCGCATGCAATCCTGCGCGTCCTGCCAGTTCCAGATCTCACCGTTGGCGATCACCGGAATGCGCAGACGCTGGCGAATTTCGCCAATCGCCTGCCAGTTAATGTTTTCGGCGCGATAACCGTCTTCTTTAGTACGACCGTGCACCACCAGCTCGCTGGCACCGGCTTGTTGCACCGCATCGGCGATCTCAAAACGACGATCGCCGGAATCCCAGCCAAGGCGCACTTTCACCGTCACCGGCAGATGATCCGGCACCGCTTCACGCATCGCTTTCGCGCCGCGATAAATCAGTTCGGGATCTTTCAGCAAGGTGGCACCGCCGCCGCTGCCGTTGACCAGCTTCGACGGACAGCCGCAGTTGAGATCAACGCCCCAGGAACCGAGTTCCACCGCGCGCGCGGCGTTCTCGGCCAGCCACTCGGGGTATTGCCCGAGCAGCTGCATGCGAACGCGCGTGCCTGACGGCGTGCGGCTGTGATTATGCAGCTCAGGACACAAACGATAGAAGGATTTTACCGGCAGCAGCTGATCGACCACGCGCAAAAACTCGGTCACGCACAAGTCATAATCATTCACCCCGGAGAGCAGCTCACGCACCAGCGAATCAAGCACGCCCTCCATCGGCGCCAGCAACACCCTCATGACGTTAGGCGTTCCCGGTTTTCTTCGGTGCCGGACGACGACGACCGCTATTGGCGGCTGGCGCAGCCTGGCTTGCGCCCTGCGCTGGACGACGCGCGGAACGCGCTTCACCCTGCGGACGTGGCGCATTGCCGCTGTGCGGGCGAGAAACGTTGCCGCCCTGACCGCGACCCTGGCCTTGACCACGTCCACCTTGACCGCGACCGCCGCCCTGCTGCTGACGACCGTTCTGGATTGGCTCGGCTTTGATGCTGGGATCGACTTCGAAACCAGGCAGCTCGATGCGCGGGATTTCACGCTTCAGCAGACGCTCAATGTCACGCAGCAGTTTGTGTTCATCAACACACACCAGCGACAGTGCCGCGCCGGTAGCAGCCGCACGGCCGGTACGACCGATACGGTGCACGTAATCTTCCGCCACGTTTGGCAGCTCGTAGTTCACCACGTGTGGCAGCTCTTCGATATCCAGACCACGCGCCGCGATGTCGGTCGCGACCAGCACGCGAATGCCGCCGGATTTGAAGTCAGCCAATGCACGGGTACGCGCGCCCTGGCTCTTGTTGCCGTGGATCGCGGCGGCGGTGATGCCGTCTTTGTTCAGCTGCTCAGCCAGATGATTGGCGCCGTGTTTGGTACGGGTGAACACCAGCACTTGCTGCCAGTTATCACGACCAATCATCAGCGACAGCAGTTCCCGCTTGCGCTTCTTATCCACGAAATGCACTTGCTGTGAAACTTGCTCAGAGGCGGTGTTACGACGCGCAACTTCAACCTGTTCTGGGTTGGTAAGTAGTTTTTCCGCCAGGGTTTTGATCTCGTCAGAGAAGGTGGCAGAGAACAGCAGGTTCTGACGCTTAGCAGGCAGACGCGCCAGCACGCGACGGATGTCGTGGATGAAGCCCATGTCGAGCATACGATCCGCTTCATCCAGCACGAGGATTTCAACCTGTGACAGATCAACCGCGTTCTGGTGCGCCAGATCGAGCAGACGGCCCGGTGTCGCCACCAGCACGTCAACGCCGCCGCGCAGTTTCATCATCTGCGGGTTGATGCTCACGCCGCCAAATACCACCAGCGAACGGATATCGAGATATTGGCTGTACTCACGCACGTTCTCGCCAACCTGAGCCGCCAGTTCGCGGGTCGGGGTCAGGATCAACGCACGCACCGGACGGCGGCCACGCGCCGTGGACGGTTTTGCAGTCAGACGCTGCAGCAACGGCAGCGTAAAGCCGGCGGTTTTACCGGTGCCGGTTTGGGCGCTCGCCAGCAGGTCACGACCAGCCAGCACCACAGGAATGGCCTGACGCTGAATCGGCGTCGGCTCTTGGTAGCCTTGTTCTGCTACCGCACGCAAAATATCGGCACTTAAGCCGAGAGAGTCAAATGACATGCAGGTGTATTACTCCGAACCGTCCTGACCGCCGTAGGCGATGTAGTTTTCAGGAGGGATATGACGCAAGCGCGGGGCTCACGTGTGAAAAGGGCACAAACTACCATGCGTAAGGGCGCGAGTTTAGCAGCTTTCCGCGCAGACAGCATCCATAAAAAAAGGAGCCGCATTGGGCTCCTTTTGGTCAGGTCCGCAGGGTTGCGGTCCCTAATCGATCAACTGCGCTTCTTCTCGATGCGCTGAACCGGCTCTTTCGCCAGCAGTGAAACCAGCGCCGGTCCCACCAACATCACCACGCCGAGGAGACCAATCAGCAGGTTGTTATGGATAAAGCGGGAGATCAGGAACAGCGTTAACATCGCTGCGCCAAAGTAGTAAGTGGTGGTCACCTCTTCGAGGGAATCACCCATTCTACGTAAACGGGCACTACGCTGCATGACCAGCATGGTAATGAATACCACCGCATAAGCTGCCACCAGGGTACTGCTCACTTCAACCAGCGCCCTATGTTTCCAGCCCCAAACCAGTGCGGCAATCACCAGCAGGTGCATTGCAATGTGCAAACAAGTTTGTCCGGTAACAATCTGAACACGATTAGACCATTTCATTCTCTTCTCCTGGCAGACCCAACAGGTCGCCCAAGTGTATCTGGCTGGAGGCCAGACGAACGTCCTCAATGTAAAGCAAATTTCGGATTACGCCCTAATTTTCTGCCCTTAACACCATCCATTTGTGACAAAGACTACACTTTGTGCTGTTGATGATGAAAAGGAGCGCGTCGAAGTATGCCACAAAATACGCAAGGATTTTCATTTAAAGTCCTGACGATCAATACCCACAAGGGTTTCACCAGCTTTAATCGCCGCTTTATCCTGCCGGAATTGCGTGATGCTGTTCGCGCCACATCGGCGGATATCGTCTTCCTGCAAGAGGTAATGGGTACCCACGCCATCCATTCGCTGCACATTGAAAACTGGCCGGAAACCTCCCATTACGAATTTCTGGCCGATACCATGTGGAACGATTTTGCCTATGGCCGCAACGCGGTTTATCCCGAGGGACATCACGGGAACGCGATATTGTCACGCTTTCCCATCGTTGAATATGAAAACCGCGATATTTCCGTCGCCGGAAGTGAAAAACGCGGCATGTTGCACTGCCAAATCCGCCTGCCGGATCGGGCGGAACCGCTGCATGTGTTCTGCGTACATCTCGGTCTGAAGGAGAAACATCGCCAGGCGCAGATGAAGATGATGTGCGACTTTATCGATACGCTGCCGCCCGATGCGCCTTTGGTGGTGGCCGGTGATTTTAATGACTGGCAGGTCAGCGCCAATCGCTTTCTCAAACGCGCGGTGGGCTTAGAGGAAGTGTTCAGCATCAAAACCGGCCGCCCTGCCCGCACCTTCCCGGCGCGTTTTCCGCTGTTACGGCTAGATCGTATCTACATCCGCAACGCTACGGTGAGTAAGCCGTGGGCGCTGCCGGTTAAACCCTGGTCTCACCTGTCCGATCATGCGCCGTTAGCGGTGGAGATTTTCCTATGAGTTTCAATTGGCGCGACGGTAATCAGCTCCGTCTGTTAGAAAATGGTGACCAGTTTTTCCCGCGCGTATCAGGCGCGATCCAACGCGCCGAGCGCACGCTGCTGCTGGAAACCTTCATCCTGTTTGAGGACGAAGTCGGCAACGATCTGCACGAACAGCTGCTCAAGGCGGCGCAGCGCGGGGTCAAAGTCGAGGTGATGGTCGATGGCTACGGCTCGCCAGACCTCTCCGACCGATTTGTTGATAGCCTGACGGCCGCGGGCGTGCGCTTTATCTATTACGATCCGCGTCCGCTGGTGCTCGGCATGCGCACCAATGTGTTTCGTCGCCTGCACCGCAAGATCGTGGTGATCGATGAACAGATCGCCTTTGTCGGCGGCATCAACTTCTCCGCTGAACATAACATCGATTTCGGTGCAGAGGCCAAACAGGATTATGCCGTGGAGGTGAAAGGCCCGGTGGTGCTGGATATTGCCCAATACGTGCAGCAACAAATGGGCAGCGAACAGCACACGCGGCGCTGGTGGGGTGCGCGCTCCCATCGCCCGGCGGTCAACGCCATGCCCGGTGAAGCGCAGGTACTGTTTGTCTATCGCGATAACGACGAACACCGCGACGACATCGAACAGCACTATCTCGCCATGCTGCGCAAGGCACAGAAGGATGTGATCATCGCCAACGCCTACTTCTTCCCCGGCTATCGTCTGCTGCGCGAAATGCGCAGCGCGGCTCAGCGCGGCGTGCGCGTCAGGCTGATTGTGCAGGGCGAGCCCGATATGCCGATCGTCAAAGTCGGTGCCGAGTTGCTGTACAACTACCTGGTCGATGGCGGTGTGGAAGTGTATGAATATTGCCGCCGCCCGCTGCACGGCAAAATAGCGGTACAGGATCAGCAGTGGTCCACCGTCGGCTCCAGCAACCTCGATCCGCTGAGTTTATCACTCAATCTGGAAGCCAATTTGATGGTGCACGATCGCGCTTTCAACCAGACGCTGCGCGACAATCTGGAACTGCTGATTCAGCAGGACTGCGTGCGCGTGGAGGATGACAAGCTGCCGCCGCGCAACTGGTGGCAGCTCACCAAGGGCGTAATTGTGTTCCACTTTTTACGTCACTTCCCGGCTATTGCCGGATGGTTGCCTGCGCACACGCCACACTTGTCGCAAGTTGCTCCCCCCGTACAACCCGAAATGGAAACTCAGGATCGGGTTGAAGCCGATAATTCAGGAGCAAAATCCTAATGTCGAAAAAGAATCCGCGCTGGCAACTGGCGAAGAAAATCCTCACCTGGCTGTTTTTTATTGCGGTGATTGTGCTGCTGGTGGTGTATGCGCGCAAGGTGAACTGGGAAGACGTCTATACGGTGATCGTCGGCTATAACCGCTATGTGGTGCTAAGCGCTGCTGCACTGGTGGTGGTGAGTTATCTGACCTATGGCTTGTACGACCTGATTGGACGAGCCTACTGCGGCCATAAGCTGGCGAAGCGCCAGGTGATGCTGGTGTCGTTTATCTGTTATGCCTTCAACCTGACGCTCAGCACCTGGGTTGGCGGCGTGGCGATGCGCTATCGGCTCTACTCAAGACTCGGTTTGCCGGGCAATACCATTACGCGCATTTTCTCGCTGAGCATCGCCACCAACTGGCTAGGCTATATTCTGCTGGCCGGCGTGGTGTTTGCGGCGGGCATGGTGCCGATTCCCTCCGGTTGGTTCATTGGTGAAACCACGCTGCGCATCATTGGCGCGGTGCTGCTGGTGATGGTGGCGGTCTACTTGTGGGCTTGCGCCTTCGCGAAGAAGCGCCGCTGGACGGTTAAAGGCCAGCATCTGCAGCTGCCTTCACTGCGCATGGCGCTGTTCCAGTTTGCGGTCTCCTGCGCCAACTGGATGGTGATGGGCATGATTATCTGGCTACTGCTGGCGCGTCAGGTGGATTATCCGATTGTGTTAGGCGTGTTGCTGATCAGCAGTATCGCCGGTGTGATCATTCACATCCCGGCCGGGATTGGCGTGCTGGAAGCGGTATTTTTGGCGCTGCTCAGTGGGCAACACGCCTCGCACGGCACCATTATTGCAGCGCTGCTGGCTTATCGCGTGCTCTATTTTATTCTGCCGCTGTTGGTGGCGCTGGTGCTCTATTTGTGGCTGGAGAGCCGCGCGAAGCATTTACGGCAGAAGAATGAGCAGAAGATGGAGAAATCGGTATCGCGGTGAGTTTGTGCGGAGTTCCCCTCTCCCGCAGGCGGGAAAGGGGACAGTTTGGTGCGTGGTTTAGCGGCGGTTGCCGAAGATGCGCAGCAGCATCAGGAACAGGTTGATGAAGTCGAGATACAGCGTTAACGCACCCATGATTGAGGCGCGACGCAGGTTCTCTTTGTCATTGACGTTGATATTCTCGCCAATCGCCTTCAGCCTCTGCGTGTCATAGGCGGTTAAGCCAACAAACACCACCACGCCGATATAGGTAATCGCCCACATCAGCGCCGGACTTTTCAGCCAGAAGTTCACCAGTGACGCCAGCAAAATACCGATCAGCGCCATAAACAGCAGGCTGCCAAAACGGCTCAGGTCGCGCTTAGTGGTGTAACCGTAGAAGCTCATGGCACCGAACATCCCGGCCGTCACGAAGAAGGTGCTGGCGATGGATGAGTAGGTGTAAACGAGGAAAATACTCGCCATGGTTAATCCGGTTAGCGCCGAATAGAGCATAAACAGTGCGGTGGCGACCGCGCCGCTCAGCCGATGCACCATGCCAGACAACACAAACACCAGCGCTAACTGCGCGATGATCAAGCCGAAGAAAGTGATGCGGTTAGCAAACACCAGTTCCATTACTGCAGGTGTGCGGGCAGCAAACCACGAAACAAACGCGGTGAGCAGCAAGCCGCAGGTCATCCAGCCATACACCTGCGCCATGTAGGTCTGCAGCGAGGTGGATGCCTGCTGCACGATTGAATCATTACGTGGATATCGATCCATGAAGCGCCTCATTAGCGGTTACGTTAACATACTCTGTAAGTGTGGAGTGTACACCCGTTTGCGTCAACGGCGCGTCAAGCACTGTTGATAGCGGCCATTTACGCGCTGAGCAAACCACGCGGTGGTGAGATTGCGGGTGATTTTCGGGCTCTCCAGCTTTATGCCCGGCAGCATTTCGCGCGGCAGACGTTTTCCGGCCATCTTATCGGCGAGGATAAAGGTCTGCTTCCACAGCGTGCTGTTAGCAAAATCTTCAGTGTCGCCCTTCTCCAGATCGCGGCGGATTTCGCGATTGCTCATATCCAGCTGCTTGCTCAGGCTGCGCACCGCCAGTTCGGTGGAACCGGCCTGATCGCTGCCATAGACGATGAGGTCGCCGTCCAGTGCCAGCTTGATGCCGCTGGCGCGCGCGATGGCCGCCTGAAATGCGGCGTTGCGGCTGGCGTACCAACCGGCGTTGAAGTCGGCAAAGCGATACAGCGGCTGGCTGTAATCGGCCGGGTAGCCAAGCAGATGCAGCGTGCCGAAGTAGATACCACCGCGACGAGTGAAGACTTCACGACGAATCGAGCCGTCAACCGCATACGGATAGCCTTTGGCGTGCGCTTCCGCAAACGCAATGCTGACCTGCATCGGCCCGCCGGTATGAATTGGGTTGAGGTTGCCGAACAGCTTCTGCCCCATCGGCACCATATCGATGAAATCATCAAAAATGGCGCTCAGCTCTTTCTCGCTGCGTACCTTATCCAGACGCGCGGCATAGCTTTCGCCATTCGGTGATTTGATCAGCAGTGCGGTGCGCACCAGAAATGCCGGCACATGCACTTTGGCAGCGCGGCGATCAATCTCGCCCCAGGCGATTTTCGGTAAACCCGGCACCACCGCATCGGCGCTGAAGTTAGACTCCTGATCGGTGACGGCAATCACCGCGCAGAGGTTGCTGACGCTGACATCAATTTGCTGCACGCGGAACGCGGTATAGATATCGTCGGCCCAGGCGGATTTCTGTTTCACGTCGCTGGGCAACAACTGCTGGATTTGGCTTTTTACATCGGCGGGCTGACGCGCGGGCGCCTGCGGCTCTTTTTTCGTGCTACAACCGGCCAGCACCAGCGCAGCCAGCAAAGCTGCGCCTTTAATCATCTTGCTCGTGTTCATCCTGCTCCCTGACGCCAATAAAAAACCGTACCTTAACGTTTTCAGTGGCCTGCCGCTATCGGAGCGGGAGGATTTTGCGCGCTAGCTCCAGCGCTCAGCGGCCTGATGATCGCTATCACGGGCATCAACCCAGCGGTCGCCTGCGGCGGTGGCTTCACGCTTCCAGAACGGCGCGCGGGTTTTCAGGTAATCCATGATGAACTCGGTGGCGGCGAATGCGCTGCCGCGATGCGCGCTGCTGACGCCCACAAACACGATCTCATCGCCGGGAAACAGTTCGCCAACGCGATGGATCACCGTAACCTGCTGCAGCGCCCAGCGCTGACGCGCGTCTTCTACGATCTCCCCCAGCGCTTTTTCCGTCATGCCGGGATAGTGCTCCAGCGTCAAGGCCGCCACGCTGGCACCGAGATTGTGATTGCGCACTTTGCCGGTGAAGGTGACGACCGCGCCGTCGCTGTCATGGGCGGCGAGTTTTTCGTACTCTTCGCCGACGTTGAACGGCTCTGAACCCACACGAATCCGCGTTTCCATCATCAGCCTCCGGTAACCGGCGGGAAAAAGGCCACTTCATCACCCGCACGCAGCGGATGACTCATCGGCACCAGCGTTTGGTTTACCGCCGCCAGCAGCTTGCCGGATTCCAGCGCCAGCGCCCAGCGATCGCCCTTTTCCGCTAACGCCGCGCGCAGCGTGGCGACATCGGCGTAGTCAGGCTGCAAATCCAGTGAAGCGGTGCCGGTTAATTCCCGCACCTGAGCAAAAAACAGCACCTTAATCATGGCTCACCGCCCTGAAGTCGCCGGATTTGCCGCCGCTTTTAGTCAGCAAACGCAGCTGGTCGATGACGATGTCTTTTTGCACCGCTTTGCACATGTCATAGATGGTCAGCGCTGCAACGGACGCCGCCGTCAACGCTTCCATCTCAACGCCGGTTTTACCGGTGAGACGACAGAGTGAGGTGACGCGCACGCGATTATGCTGCGGTTCCGCCAGCAAGGTAACTTCCACCTTGCTCAGCATCAGCGGATGACAGAGCGGAATCAGTTCCCAGGTGCGTTTCGCCGCCTGAATACCGGCGATGCGTGCGGTGGCGAACACGTCGCCTTTGTGATGGCTGCCGTCAATAATCATCTGCAGCGTTTCGGCGCTCATCAGCACCAGCGCTTCGGCCTGCGCTTCGCGCACCGTTTCGGTTTTACCTGAGACATCCACCATGTGGGCTTCGCCAGCGGCATTGATATGAGTTAACGATGACATACTTACAACTTCTTCAAATGTGAGACGAAATTACACGGACGCGTACGCGCATCCAGCTGATCTTCGATAATGCGTTCCCAGGCGCTGCGGCAGGCGTTGGTCGATCCCGGCACGGCAAAAATCAGTGTCTGATTGGCTAATCCAGCCACCGCGCGTGACTGCAGCGTTGAGCTGCCGATCTCTTCATAGGAGATCATGCGGAACAGCTCGCCAAAGCCTTCGATTTCGCGGTCCAGTAGCGGCAGCAACGCTTCTGGCGTGCTGTTTTTGCTATTGAAACCGGTGCCGCCGTTAACGATCACCACTTGCACATCGTCGCTGGCAATCCAGCGCGATACCGTGGCGCGAATGCGATAGCGGTTATCTGGCACAATCGCGCGATCAACCACCTGATGCCCGGCTTCCGCCAGCGCTTCACGCAGATAATCGCCCGATGTGTCATTGCTGGCATCGCGGCTATCCGAGACGGTCATCACCGCCACATTTAAGGCGACAAATTCGCCGGAAGGTTTACCCATGGCCGTAACTCCTGTGTTTAGCCACCAATAAAGGAGAGATTTTGCGTGATGCCGGTATTGCCCTGATGCAGGAAATGCGTCTGCTTTTTCTGTCCAAGGCTGTGCGCAATGCGCGCCTGCAACTCGTCTTGCTGATCGTCAGAGGCCAGCAGATCGCGCAGCGACACGCCGCCGTCACCAAACAGGCACAGATGCAGATTGCCCAGCGCCGAGACGCGCAGGCGGTTGCAGCTGGCACAGAAATCTTTCTCGTACGGCATGATCAGGCCGACTTCGCCCTGATAATCGGGATGACGGAACACCTGCGCCGGACCGTCGCTGCGGCCGCGCGGCTGGCGTTGCCAGCCTTGCAGGATCAGCTGGTCGCGGATCACTTCACCGGAGATGTGATGACGGCGGAACAGATCGCTGCCTTCGCCGGTTTCCATTAGTTCGATAAAGCGCAGTTGAATCGGTCGCAGGCGCAGCCACTCAAGGAAGGTGCTGAGGCTGTGGCTGTTCACATCGCGCATCAGCACGCTGTTGACTTTCACTTTCTCGAAACCGGCATCAAAGGCGGCGTCGATTCCCGCCATCACCTCGGCAAATTTGTCCTGGCCAGTAATGGCGTGAAACTGGCGTGCGTCGAGGCTATCGACGCTGACGTTGATATGGGTGAGACCGGCAGCGCGCCAGGCATGTACGTCACGCGCCATGCGATAACCGTTGGTGGTCATCGCGATCTGGCGAATGGCGGCGTTTTCACGCACTGCAGCGATGATGTCGGTAAAATCACGCCGCATGGAGGGTTCGCCGCCCGTCAGGCGCACTTTTTCCGTGCCCGCCGCCGCAAAGGCACGCGTCACGCGACGAATCTCATCCAGCGAGAGAAAACTTTTATTGTGCGTACCGTTCGGCTTATAGCCGTTCGGCAAACAGTAGGTACAACGGAAGTTACACACATCCGTGACCGACAGGCGCAGATAGTAAAAGCTGCGCGCATAGGCATCTGTAAATTGTGGCACCTGAACACCTTTCCAAAGTCGGGAGATGCAGTCATTTCTTTCTGCACCCTGGCAGCTCAAGGCTGCGGCCTGGCTTCCATATCGATAACGACTTAGGAAACCAGGCTTGGGAGTTTGTTGTCATTATGGACAACACGGTTAAAACGAATGGTAGCGCGATTAACGGTTAGCATCCATGAGTGATTTTCGCTATATATCTTGATGCATAACGTTTTTTCACCGCATTTTCGCGACAGGATACGGTAAAATGCACCACAGATATTGATGCACATCAGTTCAACTACGCCTCAACGCGAGGACGTCAGTGACAAAGGAGAAACATGAATCGAACCCTGGCAGATTTGGATCGCGTAGTGGCATTAGGTGGCGGACACGGTTTGGGTCGCGTGATGTCGGCGCTGGCACCGTTAGGTTCGCGCCTGACCGGCATCGTCACCACCACCGATAACGGCGGATCCACCGGCCGCATTCGCCGCTCGGAAGGCGGCATTGCGTGGGGCGATATGCGTAACTGCATCAATCAGTTGATCACCGAACCGAGCGTCGCCACCGCGATGTTTGAGTATCGCTTCACCGGCAATGGCGAGCTGTCCGGGCATAATCTGGGCAACCTGATGCTGAAGGCGCTTGATCATCTCAGCGTGCGCCCGCTGGAAGCCATCAACATCATCCGCAATCTGCTCAAGGTCGATGCGTTTCTGATCCCGATGTCGGAACAGCCGGTCGATCTGGTGGCGCAGGATGGCGAAGGCAATATGGTGTACGGCGAAACGGCAATTGATGAGATGAAGCAGCCGCCCCAAGAGTTGATGTTACATCCGAATGTATTGCCAACCCGTGAAGCCATCGAGGCGATTGGCGAAGCGGATTTGATTCTGATTGGCCCAGGCAGCTTCTACACCAGCCTGATGCCGATTCTGCTGATGGAAGAGATGGCGCGCGCGCTGCGCCGTACGCCTGCCACCATGGTGTTTATCGGCAATCTGGGCCGCGAACTGAGCCCAGCGGCGGCTAGCCTGAATGTGGCCGACAAGTTGGCGATTATGGAGAAAGCGATTGGCAAGCGGGTGATTGATGCGGTGGTGGTGAGTCCGGCCGCCGATATTCGCGGCGTGGAAGAGCGTTTAATTATTCGCGAACCGCTGGAGGCCGCCGACATCAAATATCGCCATGACCGCCAGCTGCTGCGCATCGCGCTGGAACACGCGATTCAGGCCGTTTAATTTCCAGGCGCGCATGAATGCGCACCCTACGAAAACCACGCTGAATTCCTGTAGGGTCGTCATTCATGGCGACCTGGATACCACGATCACGAAGCCGCAATAAACAGCTCGCGCAATTGATGTAACTGATCGCGCACGCTGGCAGCCTCTTCAAACTCCAGATTCTGCGCGTGCTGCTGCATCTGCCCTTCCAGCTCGTGAATCTTCTTCTGCATCGCCTGCGGCGTAAGCGCCATATAGTTGGCTTCCGCTTCTGCTGCGGTGCGTGAGGCGGTTTTGCCTTTACCGCGCGTTTTCACTACGTTTTTGCCGAGCTCAAGAATATCGGTGATCTTCTTGTTGAGCCCTTGCGGCGTAATGCCATTCTCTTCGTTGTATTTCTGCTGCTTCTCTCGACGACGCTCGGTTTCGCCCATCGCGCGCTCCATCGACGGCGTGATTTTATCGGCGTAGAGAATCGCCCGGCCATTGATGTTACGCGCGGCGCGACCAATGGTCTGTATCAGCGAACGCTCCGAACGCAGGAAGCCCTCTTTATCAGCATCAAGAATCGCCACCAGCGACACTTCCGGCATATCCAGACCTTCTCGCAGCAAGTTGATGCCAACCAGCACATCAAATTCGCCAAGACGTAAATCGCGGATGATCTCCATACGTTCCACAGTATCGATATCCGAGTGCAGATAGCGCACCTTCTCGCCGTGCTCCACCAGGTATTCGGTAAGATCTTCCGCCATACGCTTGGTCAGCACAGTCACCAGCACGCGCTCGTTAATCTCAACACGCTTGCGGATTTCCGACAGCAAATCGTCAACCTGCGTCGCCACCGGCCGTACTTCCAGAATCGGATCCAGCAGGCCGGTTGGACGCACCAGCTGATCGATCACTTCGCCACCCGATTTTTCCAGCTCGTAATTGCCCGGCGTGGCCGACACGTAAATGGTTTGCGGAGCGGCTGCTTCAAACTCTTCAAACTTCATCGGACGGTTATCCAGCGCCGACGGCAGGCGGAAACCGTACTCCACCAGCGTCTCTTTACGCGCGCGGTCACCACGATACATGCCGCCAATCTGCGGAATGGTGACGTGCGATTCGTCGACCACCAGCAAGCCATCCGCCGGTAAATAGTCGAACAAGGTCGGCGGCGGCTCGCCCGGTCCGCGCCCGGAGAGATAGCGCGAGTAGTTTTCGATGCCGGAGCAGTAACCCAACTCGTTCATCATCTCGAGATCGAACTGCGTACGCTGGGAAATACGCTGCTCTTCCAGCAACTTATTGTTCTCCAGCAGCACTTTGCGGCGCACCACCAGCTCATCTTTGATCTCTTCCATCGCCTTAAGAATGCGCTCACGCGGCGTCACATAGTGCGTTTTCGGATAGACGGTAAAGCGCGGGATCACCGAATCAATCTGCCCGGTGAGCGGATCAAACAGCGACAGCCGCTCAACTTCTTCATCAAACAGCTCAATACGCAGCGCAATGTCGTCCGATTCCGCCGGGAACACATCAATCACTTCGCCGCGCACGCGGAAGGTGCCGCGCTGGAAGGCCTGATCGTTGCGGCTGTACTGCAGCTCCGCCAGACGACGCAAAATGCTGCGCTGATCGATAATCATGCCGCGCGTCAGATGCAGCATCATTTTCAGGTAGAGATCGGGATCGCCCAAACCGTAGATCGCCGAAACCGAGGCCACGACGATGACATCACGGCGCTCCAGCAGCGCTTTGGTCGCCGACAGACGCATCTGCTCAATGTGCTCATTCACCGAGGCATCTTTTTCGATAAAGGTGTCAGAACTCGGCACATAGGCTTCAGGCTGATAGTAATCGTAATATGAGACGAAAAACTCCACCGCGTTATCCGGGAAGAACTCCTTCATCTCCCCGTAGAGCTGCGCCGCCAGGGTTTTATTTGGCGCCAGCACCATCGTCGGGCGGTTGAGGTCGGCAATCACATTCGCCACGGTAAAGGTTTTACCTGAGCCGGTCACGCCCAACAGCGTTTGATGCGCGAGTCCATCTTCCAGTCCCTCTTCGAGACGGCGAATCGCCTCAGGTTGATCCCCTGAAGGCTTGAAAGCGGAGTTGAGTTTAAAGACTTTGCTCATGTTTTAGCGGTTCCAGCAGATGAAGTCGGCGGGCAGGCTGCTAATTCTACTCTGCTATGGCGAATTTGCCAGAAAAAAATACTGGACATAATCACAGTAACCTTGCACGATAATGGCACCTGACGGCGATTCTCTTCAGTGCAATTTAAGCGGCAGGCGGCAAGTTGTTGTTGCGCAATGTTATCCCCAGGCGGAGGATGCTTTTAACATTTGTCAATAGAGTGTCATTAAATTGCAGTCCGATGACAAGGCAGATAATTCGCATGCTTGATTTTAACTAACCTGCTGTTTTAATTCACTTTGACTCAAAAGCCCAGTTTCTCATCATAATGTAGGAAGGCCGCGAATTTACTCGCTTCCACACGGTTTTCAGTCGCTAATGCACAAGGTTATCCACAGTAATGGTGGATAAGTGAATCCAGCCCCGAGCCCATCAGCTGTGTATAATTTTCTCCCGCCCATTCTTAAGCGTGAAAAAAAAATTTTTCGCATTTATTTTTCCCGCCGTGCGTGTCGCATTACCCCCCTTTTTCCGGCTTTACCTTCCCGTGCCCGGCGAAAAGTCAGGCGTTAAGGCCATTTATTTCTCCGGTTATTGCCTTACGAACGATCAAATGCACCAGAAACGTTAAGCAGTCAGCACCGTCAAAGTGCAGTCGGTTTATCACCGCTGGCAATTGTTAAGCGTTTCTCAACTTTTAGCCGCTGATTTGTCAGGTTTCCGCCGTAGATGCGCCTGAATTCCTAAACTGGCCTGGGAATTGCAGTGTTAGCACTATGGAGTGACGAGTCCATATCGGCGCTTGCCGACGACAGCGGTGTCCATCAATCGTGCACGACTGTATGCCAGACGACACAGAGCGGGAGCATTCAGGCTAATAATCTGGAAGGAGTATGTCAGATGCTGAGTTTACGTTCGGTGAATCAGTTTTACGGTCAAAATCACATTCTGTGGGATGTCGATCTCGATCTGCCGCCGGGCACCTGTACCGGCGTGCTGGGCAGTCCCGGCATGGGCAAAACCACGTTGGTGAACTGCATTATGGGCCGCCTGCCAATTAACAGTGGCTCAATGACCTGGCAGGAAGATGGCGCGCCGCCGGAAGATTTACTGTTGCAACCGGCCGAACTGCGCGCGCGCACCGGCATTGGTTATGTGCCGCAAGGAAGGCATATTTTCTCGCAAATGAGCGTGGAGGACAACCTGCTGATCGCCCTGATGGCGGCACAGGACGATCGTAGCCGTGCCATTCCGGAAATGGTGTTTGACCTGTTCCCGGCACTCTATTCATTGCGCCATCAGCGCAGCGGCGAGTTGCCAATGGAACAGCAACAACATTTGGCCCTGGCGCGTGCGCTGGTGCTGCAACCCAAGCTGGTGATTCTGGATGAGCCGACAGAAGGGATGTCGCCGTGGCTGGAAGAGGAGATGGGCAATCTGATTCGTCGGTTAAACCGTGAGTATGGTTTAACCATTCTGCTGCTTGAGCAGCACGTCTCGTTTGTCCGCCGCGTCGCCGATTATTTCCTGCTGCTGCATCGCGGACGCAATGTGGCGCACGGCAAAGTGGCGCAGCTGGATGATTTGACGGTGAATAAGTGGCTGACCGCAAGGTGAAGATGTAGCCAGGTCGCCGTGAATGGCGACCCGGGTTATTTATTGCGGCAACGTCAAATAACGCCCGCACTCGGCCTGCTGCGCCTCATCGCGCAGGTGCGGAATCTCACCGAGGAACGGCGCATCAATGCGCTGACGCAGCGTAGCCATATACTCCTGATGGCGTTTGCCCGGCGGCTGAATATCATTGGCAATCCAGCCCGCAAGGCGCAATCCGCGCGCTTTAACCGCTTCGGCGGTGAGCATGGCATGATTGATGCAGCCTAACTTCACACCCACCACCAGAATCACCGGCAGCTGCTCGGCTTCCACCCAATCGGCGTAAGTTTTCGTCTCCGACAGCGGCGTAAACCACCCGCCTGCGCCTTCGACTAACACCCATTCTGCCTGCTGCTCCAGCGCGCGCAAGCCCGCTGACAGCGTGGCAAAGCTAATCGGCCTGCCCTCTTCCGCGCTGATGATATGCGGCGAGGTCGGCTCGACAAACGCCAGCGGGTTCACCTGCTCGTAGCTTAACGACAAGGTGCTGTAGCGCTGCAACGCCAGCGCGTCGCTGTTGCGAATGCCTTGCGGCGTGATTTCGCAGCCGGATGCCACCGGCTTATAGCCTGCGGTGCGTAAACCGGCGGCGCTTGCCGCCTGCAGCAGCGCGCCGCTGGCCACGGTTTTGCCCACTTCGGTATCGGTTCCGGTAATAAACCAGCGTGTCATTTGCTTAAAACTCCATACATCAGGTGATAACTCAGGCGATAACCGGACTCGTCCTGCGGCCAGCGCTGCTCAAGCTGTGCCAGTTGGGAACGCGTTAGCACGCTGGCGCCGCGACCATCGTGCAGGTGCGTGGCCCCAATGCCTTTCAGCGATCGCATAGCGCTGAGCGCACTGGGAAAATGCAGGGTGATAACCTGCTGCTGCGCAGCGATCGGCAGCGTCGCGGTGGCCGCATGAAACTGGGCAGCGCTGAGGAAACGGTTGGCGTGCCGGCGACCATCCCGCTGCGCCCACGCGTGATGCACTTCGTGCAGCGAACCGTCGAGCAGCGTGGAAAACAGCACCGTGCCGCCCGGCCGCGTGACGCGCAAAAACTGCAGCAGCGCAGTATGCAAGTCGCTGCTCCACTGCACCGCCAGATTGCTCCACACGCCGTCAACGCTGGCGTCCGGCAGCGGTACCGCATCGATATCGCCCAACAGATAGTGCTGCGCCGATTGCTGATCGCGCGCGGTTTGCAGCATGTTGGGCGACAGATCGAGCGCCGTCAGCGTGCGCCCGCGATCGCGCCAGTAGCGGCTATACCAGCCGGTACCGCACCCGGCATCCAGCAGGTGCGGACCAAAACCAGCGGGCGCCAGCGCCAGCAGCGCATCGCCGCTCAGCCGCTGTAACTGCGCGTGTTGCTCGTAATGGGCAGCCGCACGACCAAAAGCCTGCGCCACGGCCTGTTTGTTAACCTGCAGCGTCATACAGCGCCTCCAGCAAACGATCAATGTCATCGGTGTGATGTGCAGCGGTAAGCGTGATGCGTAGCCGCGCGGTGCCCGGCGGCACGGTTGGTGGCCGAATCGCACTGACCCAACAGCCGGCCTGCGCCAGCCGCTGCGACAACGCCATTGCCGCGCTGTTTTCGCCAACGATCAGCGGCTGGATGGCGCTCGCAGAATCGACCAGCTGCCACGGCAAATCCGCCGCAGCGGCGCGGAAACGCGCAATGTGGCTGTGCAGTTTTTCGCGCAGCGCATCACCTTGCTGAATCTGCCTCAGTGCCGCCAGCAGCGCATAGCACTGCGCCGGTGGCATCGCGGTGGAGTAGATCAGATGGCGGGAAAACTGCTCGACGTAATCAGCGGTGGCGTCATCGCACAGCAGCGCCGCGCCGCTGACGCCAAACCCTTTGCCGAAGGTAACGATCAGCAGTTCCGGTTTGACCTGCTGATGCCAGCAGCTGCCGCGCCCTTGCGCGCCGGTCATGCCGATACCGTGCGCATCATCCACCAGCAGCCAGCCGTTGCCGCGCCGCGTCTCTGCGGCGATCTGTGTTAGCGGAGCGCTGTCGCCGTCCATGCTGAACACGCCTTCGGTCACCACCAGCGTGCCGCCTTCCGACGGCGTTGCCAGCAGCTTCGCCAGGCTTTCCGGCTGGTTATGGGCAAAACGGCGCAGGCTCGCCGGGCTGTGGCTGGCGGCATCCAGCAGTGAAGCGTGCGCCAGCTTATCGGCGAAGATGCGATCCTGCTTTTCCGCCAGCAGATGGATCACCGCCTGATTGGCGGCAAACCCCGAAATAAACAGCAGCGCGCGCGAATAGCCCAGCCAGTCCGCCAGCTCCGCTTCGAGCTGCGCATGGTGGCGGCTGTAGCCGGTCACATGCCCGGATGCACCCGCGCCAGCACCCGTCTCGGCCGCGCCCTGCTGCCACGCGGCAATTACCGCCGGATGCTGGCTCAAGCCAAGATAGTCGTTGCTGGAGAAGTGACGATAACGCTGACCCTCCAGCGTAATTTCCCGCACGCTGTTGTGCTCAACGCGACGCCGTAAACGCCAGCCATCCGCGGCACGCCGCGCCGTCAGCGCCTCGTCGATACGTTGTGACCAGCCCATTTACACCGCCGCGTTGTAGAACTGCTCGGTATCCGCGTGCAGCAGCTGCTCGCTGAGCTGATGCTGCTGCTCATTGTCACCCGCCGTTGTCGCGGTGTGCTCCGGATTCAGGCCCAGTTTGCGGAACAGAATCAGATCCTTGTCCTCTTCCGGATTTGGCGTGGTAAGCAGTTTGCAGCCGTAGAAGATGGAGTTAGCGCCGGCCATAAAGCACATCGCCTGCGTTTGCTCGCTCATCTGCTCGCGTCCGGCAGAAAGACGCACATGCGACGAGGGCATCATGATGCGCGCCACCGCGATGGTGCGAATAAAGTCGAAGGGTTCAACATCGTCGTTATCGGCCAGCGGCGTGCCTTTGACCTTCACCAACATGTTGATCGGTACGCTTTCGGGCGGCGTCGGCAGATTCGCCAGCTGCACCAGCAAGCCCGCACGATCTTTCACCGTTTCACCCAGACCCACAATGCCGCCGGAACACACCTTGATGCCCGCGCCGCGCACTTTATCCAGCGTATCCAGACGTTCCTGATAGCTGCGCGTGGTGATGATGTTGCCGTAAAACTCTGGCGAGGTGTCGAGGTTGTGGTTGTAGAAATCCAGTCCCGCTTCGGCGAGGCGCTGCGCCTGGTCGCCATCCAGCGTGCCAAGCGTCATGCAGGTTTCCATGCCCATCGCTTTCACGCCTTGCACCATCTGCTGAAGGTAAGGCATGTCGCGCTCGTGCGGGTTTTTCCACGCGGCGCCCATACAGAAACGGCTCGATCCCGCCGCTTTGGCTTTGCGCGCCGACTCCAGCACCGCGTCCACTTCCATCAGACGTTCCGATTCCAGCCCGGTTTTGTAGCGCGCGCTCTGCGGACAGTATTTACAGTCTTCCGGACAGGCGCCGGTTTTGATTGATAGCAGCGTGCTGACCTGCACCTGGCGTGGATCGAAGTGTTGACGATGCACTTGCTGCGCTTCAAACATCAACTCAAGGAAAGGTTTATCGAAAAGTGCCTGAGCTTGTGTCAGTGTCCAGCGGTTTGCCATTGCTTACTCCAGAAAAAGGGGGTTCATCCCGACGATTAACGTGGTTATACTTGTAAACTAAATCTTTTTAAAATGGTTTACAACTCACATGTTCACTCAGGACGACCTCAACTTTGACCGCCAGCATATCTGGCATCCCTACACGTCGATGCGCGATCCCCTGCCCTGTTATCCGATTGTGGCGGCGCACGGCTGCCAGCTGCAGTTGGCCGACGGACGTGAACTGGTGGACGGCATGTCGTCGTGGTGGGCGGCAATCCACGGCTACAACCATCCGCGTCTCAATCAGGCGCTGCAGCAGCAAATGACGCAGATGTCGCATGTGATGTTTGGCGGCATCACCCATCCGGCGGCGGTGGAACTGAGCCGCCAGCTGGTTGCCATGACGCCTGAGGCGCTGGAGTGCGTGTTCCTCGCCGATTCGGGTTCAATCGCTGTCGAAGTGTCGATGAAAATGGCGCTGCAATACTGGCTGGGACGCAACCAAACGCGACAGAAATTCCTTACGCTGAAGCGCGGCTATCACGGTGATACCTTTGCCGCGATGTCGGTGTGCGATCCGGAAAATTCGATGCACAGCCTGTGGCGCGGCTATCTGCCGGAACATCTGTTCGCTAACGCGCCGCAGTGCGCTTTCGATGACGCGTGGAACGAGGCCGATTTCGCCGATTTTGCGCAGCTGGTGGAAATCCACCATCGGGAGATTGCGGCGGTGATTCTGGAGCCGATTGTGCAAGGCGCTGGCGGGATGCGTTTCTACCATCCGCGCTATCTGCAGCAGGTGCGCGAGCTGTGCGATCGCTACGGTTTGCTGCTGATTGCCGATGAGATCGCCACCGGATTTGGCCGCAGCGGCAAGCTATTTGCCTGCGACCATGCGGGTATCACGCCGGACATTCTCTGCCTGGGCAAAGCGCTGACCGGCGGCACCATGACGCTCTCCGCCACGCTGACCACGCGTGAAGTCGCCGACACCATTAGCCGCAGCGCAGCGGGCTGCTTTATGCACGGCCCTACTTTTATGGGCAATCCGCTGGCCTGCGCGGTGGCGGTGGAAAGTCTGAAGATGATCAATGAAGGCGGCTGGATAACGCAGGTGGCGCGCATCGAACAGCAGCTGCGCACCGAGCTGCTGCCGCTGCGCCGTCATCATGCAGTGGCCGATGCGCGCGTGCTGGGTGCGATTGGCGTGATCGAAACCCATCAGGCCGTGAACATGGCGGCGCTGCAGCACTTCTTCGTTGAACGCGGCGTGTGGATTCGTCCGTTTGGGCGCTTGATCTACCTGATGCCACCTTATCTGATTTCTGCCGCCGAACTGACGAAACTGACGCAAGCGGTCGGTGCGGCACTGGATGTTGCGGCGCATTTCCACCATGATTGAGGGTTCTGCACAACCATAAAAGGAGCGATCATGCGCGTAGTTAGCCAGGATTTTAACGACGGCGATAAGATGCCAGAGCGACACGTTTTCAATGGCATGGGTTACCAGGGCGACAATCTGTCACCGCATCTGGCGTGGGATGATGTACCGGCAGGCACAAAAAGCTTTGTTGTCACCTGCTACGATCCTGACGCGCCTACCGGTTCCGGCTGGTGGCATTGGGTGGTAGCGAACATTCCGGCTGACGTTACCGTGTTGCCGCAGGGTGCCGGTTCCGGCGTGGCGGACTTGCCGGAGAGCGCCATTCAGACGCGTACCGATTTTGGCCAAACCGGCTACGGCGGCGCAGCGCCACCGCAGGGCGAATCCCATCGCTACATCTTTACGGTGCATGCGCTGGATACGGATAAAATTGACGTGGATGAAGGCGCGAGCGGCGCGATGGTTGGCTTTAATGTGCATTTCCATGCGCTGGCCAGTGCGTCGATTACGGTGAAGTACGCGTAACAGTTCAGAATCGCGCTGTTAGGGAATATGCCTGCCTGTTTGATCAGGCAGGCATTTCACTTATCCCAACGAGTGGATAACCACCCACATTGGGCCTTGTCCTACCGCGTAACGCGCCAGCGGATTAAGCAGGCCGCGTTCCTGAATCTTATACACTTCGATGTGGTGCGATTTCTGTCCCGCCGCTACCAGATATTGACCGCTGTGATCAATATTGAAGCCGCGCGGCTGGGTTTCAGTTGGCTGGTAGCCTTCAATCGCCAGCACCGAGCCATCTTCACTGATGCTGAACACCGTAATGGTGCTGCTGGTACGGTCGCAGGCATAGAGGAAACGGCCATCCGGCGTGATGTGGATGTCCGCCGCCCAGCGCGTGTCGCTGAAATCTTTCGGCATCATATCAAGGCTCTGCACGCGCTCAACCTGGCCGTGCACATTTTTCAGCGCCCAGACATCCACGGTGCTATCCAACTCGTTCACCACGTAGCCATATGCGCCATTCGGATGGAAGGCCATGTGACGCGGACCGGCACCTTCAACGGTGGTGACCTGCGCTTGTTCACGCGGAGCCAGAGTGCCGTCTGCGTTCAACTGATACAGGCAGATGCGGTCCTGCTTCAGTGCCGGTACAAACAGCGTTTGGTTATTCAGATCGATATTGGCGGAGTGGCAACCGTCTAATCCGCTGATCACCTGAACTGGCGCTTGCGGCAAACCATCGCTGCCAATCGGGCTGATGCTGACGCAGGCATCGTTATACGAGCCGCAGAACAGATAATTGCCCTGACGATCGGTGGAGATGTGGGTTGCGCTGCCCGGCAGCGGTGCTTCACCGGCGAGGCTCAACGTGCCGTCGGCCGCAATGCGAAACGCCAGCACGCGAAAATTCGGACGCACACCGACATAGAGAAAATCTTTCTTCGGGCTCACCACCATCGGCTGCACCTGGCCGGCAACATCTGTTACCTGCAATAACGTCAGTGCGCCATCTTCCTGCAACTGCCAGGCATGAATCTGCTGGCTCTCGGGACTGGCGGTATACACGACTTGTTTCATGCGTTTTCCTTATTCGCTGCCTGATGAAAGGGATAACTGTAGCGCGTTTCATTTTGTCGCGCTGGATTCATTTGTGCCCTGTTTTTTGTCTCAGGGCCGTTGCCGGGTGTAGACTCAATGCTTTGCCAACTCCCGGACGGAAAGTGTAATGAGCTACCGCGTAATCGCCCTTGACCTCGACGGCACCCTGCTGACCCCGAACAAAACCATCTTGCCAGAATCCATCGAAGCGCTGGCCCGCGCGCAACAGGCGGGCGTGAAAGTGTTGATCGTCACCGGTCGCCACCACTGCGCTATCCACCCTTTTTATCAGGCACTTAAGCTGGATACACCCGCAATTTGCTGTAATGGCACCTATTTGTATGATTATCCCGCGAAACAGGTGCTGGCCGCCGATCCGCTGGATAAAAGCAAAGCTGCTCGGGTGATTGAGATGCTGGATGAAGAGAACATTCACGGTCTGCTGTATGTCGATGATGCGATGCTGTACCAAACGCCAACCGGCCATGTGACGCGTACGCTTAACTGGGCGCAATCGTTGCCGGAAGCGCAGCGTCCGCTGTTCCTGCAGGTGCCAAGCCTGGCGCAGGCGGCGATTGAGGCTGATTCGATCTGGAAATTCGCGCTGTCGCATCCCGACACGCGCGCGCTACAGCAGTTTGCCGAACGCACCGAAGCCGAACTCGGTCTGGCGTGTGAATGGTCGTGGCACGATCAGGTGGATATCGCCAAAGGCGGCAACAGCAAAGGCAAGCGTCTGGCGCAGTGGGTTGAGAGTCAGGGCTTTAGCATGCAAGACGTGCTGGCGTTTGGCGACAACTACAACGATCTCAGCATGCTGGAACAGGTGGGGTTGGGCGTGGCGATGGGCAATGCCGATGACGCCATCAAAGCGCGCGCCAAAAAGGTGATTGGCACCAATCTGGAGCCGGGCATCGCCGAAGTGATCTATCAAGAGGTTCTGTAACCGTAAGATGTAGCGGCGCAATTCATGGCGCGGATTTTTCTCACACCGCGCAATGAATCCATTTACGCTGCTATCGACACGCTCTTGATCTGCGCATACAGCCACTGATCCGGTCGGATGCCCAGCTCATCGCGCGCCCACGGCGAAATGCGCGCCCACAGTTCGCTGATGCCAATGCGCAGCTTCACTTCCACCTGATCGTCAATCTCCAGCAGTTCAACCACCTGCGCCGGCAATATATTGCGGATCGAGGTGTTATGCGGCGGCTGCAATGCCAGCGACACATCGGCTGAGGCGATGCGAATACGCAGCGGCGTTTTCAGCGGCTGATTCACCCGGCTCACCCAAATATGCTGATCGCCAAGCGACAGCGCGGTCATTGGGTAATCAGGATGCTGCTCCAGCACCTGCACGCGCAGCACGCTGGTGCGCTCGGCGAGCGGCAGCCACGGACGCATCGCCGAACTGCTCCACACTTTTTCCAGCGGGCCAAAGGCTTTCACCTGGCCCGCATCCAGCACCAGCACGTTATCCGCTAACTGCAGGATTTCATCGAGGCTGTGCGATACGTAAAGAATGGGAATATCGACCTGCTTCGCCAGCTTTTGCAGATAGGGCATCAGCTCACGTTTGCGCGGCAGATCAAGCGACGCCAGCGGCTCATCCATCAGCAGAATATCGGGCGCCGTCAGCAACGCGCGGCCTATCGCCACGCGCTGTTTTTCACCGCCCGAAAGCGACGCAGGAAAACGCGTCAGCAGCGATTCTAAACCCAGCAGCGCCACCAGCGCGTTGAACTGCGGCTTCATTGAGGCCGCCATGCCGTATTGCAGATTGCCGCGCACGCGATAATGTGGAAACAGCCGCGCGTCCTGAAACACATAGCCGATACGGCGCTTTTCCGGCGGCAAATTCACGCGCGTGGCCGAATCGAACAGCAGGCGATCGTTTAACTCAATACGCCCGCTCTGCGGCTGGGTTAATCCGCCAATCGCGTTAATCAACGAGGTTTTGCCCGCACCCGACACGCCGAAAATGGCGGTAATGCCGCTGGCGGGAATATTGACGTTAACGTCGAGCAGGTGCTCGCCCAACTGCTGAGAAAGTTGCAGATTGAGCATTATGCCGCTCCCAGCCGTTTACGGCCCCAGCGCGCCAGCAGCTCAGACGCCACCAGCGACATCAGCGCTAACGCTATCGCCACCGCACAGAGGCGCGCGGCGGTGCCTTCCGCGCCCGGCGTTTCAATCAGGGTAAACATCGCCGACGGAATGGTGCGCGTCTCGCCGGGAATGTTGGAGACAAACGTGATGGTGGCACCAAATTCGCCCAGCGAACGGGCAAAGGCCAGCACCGTGCCAACAATAATGCCCGGCAAGGTGAGCGGAAGCGTAATAGTGAAAAATACGCGCCAGCGCCCGGCACCCAGCGTGCGTGCGGCCAGCTCCAGTTTGGTATCCACCGCTTCCAGCGCAAGACGAATTGCACGCACCATCAGCGGAAACGCCATCACCGCCGAAGCGATTACCGCGCCGCGCCAGCTAAAGGCAAAGGTGAAACCGAACCAGTCATACAGCCATTCGCCGATAAAACCGCGCCGGCCTAAGGCGATCAGCAGCAGATAGCCGACCACCACCGGCGGCAGCACCAGCGGCAGGTGGACGATGCTGTCCAACAGGGTTTTGCCCGGAAAGCGGCAGCGCGCCAGAATCCAGGCCATCAGGATGCCAAACGGCAAGCTGCATATCACAGCTACACAGGACACTTTCAGGCTGAGAAAAACGGCCTGCCATTCGGGATCGCTCAATATCATTTCTTCGGCGTGAATCCATACTGTTTAAACACGGCAGCGGCATCCGGCCCCTGCAAATAGTTGTAGAAGGCTTCCACCGTTGCGTTCTGATGTTCTTTGACAATCGCCATCGGATATTCCACTGGCTTGTGGCTATCTTCCGGGAATCGTCCCACGACCTGCACTTTCTGGCTGGCTACCGCGTCCGAACCATACACGATGCCGTACGGCGTTTCGTTACGCTCAACCAATGCTAGCGCGGCGCGCACGTTGTTGGCTGGCGCCAGCTGCGGGGATAAAGCGTCCCACGCGCCGAGTTTTTGTAATGCTTCTTTGGCATAAATGCCGGCCGGCACGTGATCCGGATCGCCCACCGCCAGACGCTCGCCTTTCAGCAGGCTTTTCCAGTCGGTTTTGCTATCAAGTGTGACCGCTTTAGCCGCGTCGCTTTTCGGTGCAATCAGCACTAAATCGTTGCCAAGCAGCGTATAGCGCGTGCTGCTCACCACGCTGTTTTTTGCCACCACATCGTCCATCCACTGCTGATCGGCAGAGATGAACAGATCGGCCGGTGCGCCCTGATCGATCTGGCGCGCCAGCACCGAAGAAGAGGCAAAAGAGGATACCACTTCTACACCGCTTTTCTTCTGGTACTGCGTCGCAATGTCCTGCAGCGCATTGGTCAGCGATGCCGCTGCAAACACGGTGATTTTCTCTGCGGCCGCGGCATGACCGGCCAATGAAACGCTTAAAACGGTTGCAGCAGCCCAACGGTACTTGATGGTTCGCATTTGTTGCTCCTTGTTACGTTATATATTTGATAATACAACGTACGCGCAAATGCGTCATGAGCTTTATATCGGCAGGATTTTACGGAAGTTCAGAAACAAAACGCCCGCAGGAAGCGGGCGTTGAGAAATTAGTGTTGTGAGCTGTTGGCAGGACGATCGTCGCGGCGGCCAAATTTTGAGATGACGTTGAAAACTTCACCCAGGCCGTAAATCAAACCGAGCATAATCGCCATCACAATCGGCACCATGATGATAGCCACAGCCAGGCTTTTTAACAGTTCCAGCATGGAAACCTCACGCAGAAAATAAAAAAGTGATTGTAACGGTTAGCGAAAAAAACGCACTGCCCTTTTCGTGCTTTTACTTTTAAGCAGTAAACTGAGCGGATTAACCTAAGGAGCTGACATGCAGGCAGAACTTTCTCTCCATATTCGTCTTCAGCAAAAGCTGTTTGCCGATCCGCGTCGCATCGAATTACTGAAACGCGTGCAGCAAACCGGCTCCATCAGCCAGGGCGCGAAACTGGCGGGCATCAGTTATAAAAGTGCCTGGGATGCGATCAATGAGATGAATCAGCTGGCCGACAAAACGCTGGTGGATCGCGCCACCGGCGGTAAAGGCGGCGGCGGCGCGCAGCTGACGCGTTATGGCGAGCGGCTGATTCAGCTGTTCCAGTTGATGGAGCAGATCCAACAAAAGGCTTTCGATGTGCTGCAAAACGACAGCTTGCCGCTCGACAGTTTGCTGGCGGCGATTGCGCGTTTCTCGCTGCAAACCAGCGCGCGCAATCAGCTGTTTGGTACGGTGCTGGCCAGCGATCATCAGCAGGTGCAGCAGCACCTTGAGGTGCTGCTCGCCGATGGCGTAACGCGCCTGCAGGTGGCGATCACCGCACGCAGTGCCGAACGCTTGCAGCTCGACAGCGGCAAAGAGGTGCTGGTGCTGATTAAAGCACCGTGGATTCACGTCAGTCACGCTGCCGCCAGCAGCGACAATCAACTGGCTGCGCAGATCAGCGCAATTGAGCCCGGCGATCAGCTTAGCGAAGTATTGATGGCGTTGCCGAGTGGCGAAACGCTGTGCGCGACCGTCACCAATGAGGCGGTGAAACAGCAGAATCTGCAGGTTGGTGCCAGCGTCACCGCCAGTTTTAATGCCGAACACGCCATCATCGCCACACTGCTCTGAAATCCACGCCATGATTTGACTTCCCCTGCGTGGCTGGCTAAAACTGGACGACACGATGCATAAAACGGAATAGATCATGGCTTCATTGCAAATTTCGCAAGGTACGTTTCACCTTAGCGCTACTCGAGCACTGTCCCTTAACGATTTAACCCTCAACAGCGGCGAAAGCTGGGCGTTTGTCGGCGCCAACGGCAGCGGCAAGTCATCGCTGGCGCGCGCCCTATCCGGCGAGTTGCAGCCCGGTAAAGGCAGCGTGCAGCAGGATTTTCAGCGTCGTACGCGCCTATCGCTGGAGCAGCTACAGAAACTGGTCAGCGATGAGTGGGAACGTAATAACACCGATCTACTGAGTGAAGGCGAAGACGATACCGGTCGCACCGCCGCACAGATCATTCAGGATGAAGTGCAAGATGAGGCGCGCTGTCAGGCGCTGGCGCAGCAGTTTGGCATCACTTATCTGCTCGATCGTCGGTTCAAATATCTCTCCACCGGCGAGACGCGCAAAACGCTGTTGTGTCAGGCGCTAATGGCGCAGCCGGATCTGCTGATCCTCGATGAACCTTTCGATGGGCTGGATGTGGCGTCGCGCGCCAGCCTGGCGCAAACCCTCAACGATCTGCATCGAAGCGGTTTTAGCGTAGTGCTGGTGCTCAATCGCTTTGATGATATTCCCGATTTTGTCGAGAAGGTCGGCGTGTTGGCCGAATGCACGTTAACCCACGTAGGCGAACGGGGCGCGATTCTGGCCGAAGCGCTGGTGGCGCAGCTGGCGCACAGCGAGAAGCTTGCTGGCATGGCGCTGCCGCAGGCGGATCAACCCGATCAACTGCCGCAGCTGGCCGAAGATGCGCCGCGCGTGATGCTGCGCAACGGCGTGGTGTCGTACAACGACAAAGCGGTGATTGATGGCCTGAACTGGCAGGTTAATCCCGGTGAACACTGGCAGATTGTGGGGCCGAACGGCGCGGGTAAATCCACCCTGCTCAGTTTGGTAACCGGCGATCATCCGCAGGGTTACAGCAACGATTTGACGCTGTTTGGCATCCGACGCGGCAGCGGTGAAACCATCTGGGACATCAAGCAGCACATCGGTTACGTCAGCAGCAGCCTGCACCTCGATTATCGCGTCAGCTGTAATGTGCGCACCGTGGTGCTCTCCGGCTTCTTCGATTCGATTGGTCTGTATCAGGCGGTGTCCGATCGGCAAAAAGCGCTGGCGCGTCAGTGGCTGGCGCTGCTCGGTATGGATAATCAGCTGGCGGATGCGCCGTTCCACAGTTTGTCGTGGGGCCAGCAGCGGCTGGTGCTAATTGCGCGCGCGCTGGTGAAACATCCCACGCTACTCATTCTCGATGAGCCGTTGCAGGGGCTTGATCCGATTAACCGCCAGTTGGTGCGCCGCTTTGTTGATGTGCTGATTGGCGAAGGCCGTACGCAACTGCTGTTTGTCTCCCACCACGCCGAAGATGCGCCGCAGTGCATCACCCATCGCCTGAGTTTTGTCGCCCAGGAACAGGGTTACGGTTTCCTGCAAGAGTCGCTGCGTTAATTAGCGGTTGCCATAAGTGGCAATCCTACAAACATCTAACGTGCATAGCGCCATTGCCAAAATAATTCGAGCTGCGGCAAGCAGCAGCAGTTCGGAGTATGAAGGCAATGTAAGCGTTACCATTTCATCGCCTGGTAATTCAACAAACACACGCAACAACCCCACAAAATGAGAATCGTCACCTTGTGTAAACGATACCATTTATCCAGACTGGATCACGCTTTCACGCTGGTCTTTGTGCTACTTTGATCAAAATCATTTTTATCTGTTTGCTGTTTACCAGGACTCATCATGGAAAAATTTAACCCGGTCGATCACCCGCATCGCCGTTATAACCCATTGATCGATCAATGGGTGCTGGTCTCACCGCATCGCGCTAAGCGCCCGTGGCAAGGTGCGCAGGAAACCCCGGCACTGGAGCAACTGCCAGCGCACGATCCTGACTGCTTCCTTTGTGCTGGAAACACCCGCATTACCGGTGACAAAAACCCCAACTATAAAAGCACTTACGTGTTCACCAATGACTTTGCCGCGCTGATGACTAACACGCCAGACGCACCTCAAAGCGACGATCTGTTGATGCGCTGCGAAAGCGCGCGCGGTACCAGCCGGGTGATCTGCTTCTCGCCGGATCACAGCAAAACGCTGCCGGAACTGCCGCTGAGCGGGCTGGAAGATATCGTGCGGACCTGGCAGGAACAGACTGCCGATCTCGGCCAGCACTATCCTTGGGTGCAGGTGTTTGAAAACAAAGGCGCGGCGATGGGCTGCTCCAACCCGCATCCGCATGGCCAGATTTGGGCCAACAGCTTCCTGCCGAACGAAGCGCAGAAAGAAGATGACAACCAACGTCACTATTTTGCCGAGAAAGGCACGCCGCTGCTGGTCGATTACGCTGCGCGCGAGTTGAGCGATGGCAGCCGTACGGTGGTGGAAACCGAACACTGGCTGGCCGTGGTGCCGTGGTGGGCGGCGTGGCCGTTTGAAACCTTGCTGCTGCCGAAAGCCCATGTGAAACGCATCACCGATCTCTCCGAGCCGCAGCGCACCGATCTGGCGCTGGCGCTTAAGCAGCTCACCAGCCGCTACGACAACCTGTTCCAGTGCTCTTTCCCCTATTCGATGGGCTGGCACGGCGCGCCGTTCAACGGCGAAGCCAACGATCACTGGCAGCTGCACGCACACTTCTATCCGCCGCTGCTGCGTTCAGCCACGGTACGCAAATTTATGGTTGGCTATGAAATGCTGGCCGAAACCCAACGTGATTTAACGGCGGAACAGGCAGCTGAACGTCTGCGTTCTGTCAGCGATGTCCATTTCCGCGAGGCGCAATAAATGTCATTAAAATCCATTACTCAACAGGTTTTCGCTGACACTTTCGGCTATCAGGCGACACACAGCATTCAGGCGCCGGGCCGCGTCAATCTGATTGGCGAACACACCGACTACAACGATGGCTTTGTGCTGCCGTGCGCCATCGATTATCAAACCGTGATTGCCTGCGCCAAACGCGATGATCGCCAGGTGCGCGTGATTGCCGTCGATTACGACAATCAGCAGGACAGCTTCTCGCTGGATGCGCCGATTGAGCCGCTGAAAGAGCCAATGTGGGCCAACTACGTGCGCGGCGTGGTGAAACATCTGCAGAAACGCGATGCCAGCTTTGGCGGCGTCGATATGGTGATCAGCGGCAACGTGCCACAAGGCGCGGGCCTGAGTTCTTCGGCGTCGCTGGAAGTGGCGGTAGGTACCGTATTCCAGCAGCTGTATGCATTAAACCTCGATGGCGCAGCGATTGCGGTGAACGGTCAGGAAGCGGAAAACCAGTTTGTCGGCTGCAACTGCGGCATCATGGATCAGCTGATCTCGGCGCTCGGTCAGCCGGATCACGCCATGCTGCTGGATTGTCGTACGCTCGGCACGCGCGCGGTATCAATGCCGGAAGATGTCGCGGTGGTGATCATCAACTCCAACTTCCGTCGTAGCCTGGTGGGCAGCGAATACAATACGCGTCGTGAACAGTGTGAAACTGGCGCACGCTTCTTCAATAAACCGGCGCTGCGCGATGTGACGCTGGAAGAGTTTGAAGCCTCTGCTGGTGAGCTGGATGCGTTGGTGGCAAAACGCGTGCGTCACGTGATTAGCGAAAATGCGCGCACGCTGGAAGCCGCCGATGCGTTAAGCGCGGGCGATCTGAAACGCATGGGCGAACTGATGGCCGAATCGCACGCCTCAATGCGTGACGATTTCGAAATCACCGTGCCGCAAATCGATCAGCTGGTTGAGATTGTGAAAGCAGAAATCGGCCCGCGCGGCGGCGTGCGTATGACCGGCGGCGGTTTCGGTGGCTGCATCGTGGCGCTGATGCCAACCGATCTGGTCGATGCGGTGAAAGCGGTGGTCGCTGAGAAGTATGAAGCGCAAACCGGCATCAAAGAGACCTTCTACGTGTGCAAAGCGTCCGCAGGAGCAGGCCAATGGTAAGTGATGTGAATTCACACGCGCCAGACGGGCAACCGTGGCGCATCACTGTGCTGCGCAATCGCAACGGCATGGTGGCTACTTTTATGGATTGGGGCGCGACCTGGCTGTCAGCGCGCGTGCCAATGTTGGACCACAGCGTGCGTGAAGCGCTGCTCGGCTGTGCCACGCCGTCCGATTATCTGCATCAGGATGCTTATCTTGGCGCGACGATTGGCCGCTACGCGAACCGCATCGCCTCGGCCGAACTGAAGCCGCTTAACCTGCTGCTGGCAGCGAATCAGGGCGCACATCAGCTGCACGGCGGGCCGGAAGGTTTCGATAAACGTCGCTGGCAGATTCTCAGTCAGAGCGAAAGCGAGGTGCACTATCGCCTCGATTCGCCCGATGGCGATCAGGGTTATCCCGGCAATGTGATCGCCAATGTCATCTATCAACTTGATGACGATAATTGCTTGTCGATTCGCTATGAAGCGCAAACCGACAAGCCTTGCCCGGTCAATCTCACCAACCATGCTTACTTTAATCTTGATGCGCATCATGGTGATGCGCGCCAGCATCGCTTACAACTGCACGCCGATCGTTACCTGCCGGTGGACAGCGAAGGCATTCCTAACGCGCCGCTGAAAGAGGTGGCGGGAAACAGTTTTGATTTCCGCCAGCCGAAGCGCGTCGCCGATGAGTTCCTCGCCGATGACGATCAAAAAGCGGTGAAAGGCTATGACCACGCCTTTTTGCTTAACACCGCTGGCGACAGCAGCCAGCCCGCCGCCCATTTATGGTCTGCCGATGGCAAGCTGGAGCTGAGCGTGTTTACTGCCGCTCCGGCGCTGCAGTTCTACACCGGCAACTATCTGGCGGGAACACGCGCCCGTGAGCAGGACAGCTATACTGCTTTCCAGGGCATCGCTCTGGAGAGCGAATTTTTACCGGATTCGCCTAACCATGCAGAGTGGCCGCAGCCCGATTGCTGGCTGCAACCCGGCGACAGCTGGCAGTCCGTGACGCGTTATCGCTTCACGCCGCACTGAGCCACCGGATGAAAAACGCGCACTGCGCTGCCGACAGGCTTACGCCGTGCGTTGTTTTCCGCTATGGTATGGCGCTATTAGTGAGCCGCTTCTCAGTGGCCGCAGCCGGTTTCAATACTAATCGTAAATCGAGCATTAAGGAGTAAAGCTATGGCCGTAACTAAGCTGGTACTGGTGCGACACGGCGAAAGCCAGTGGAACCAGGAAAACCGCTTCACCGGATGGTACGACGTTGACCTGTCTGACAAAGGTCGCACTGAAGCCAAAGCAGCCGGTCAGCTGCTGAAGAAAGAAGGTTTCGTGTTTGATTTCGCTTACACCTCAGTGCTGAAGCGCGCTATTCACACCCTGTGGAATGTGCTGGATGAGTTGGATCAGGCTTGGCTGCCGGTTGAAAAAACCTGGCGTCTGAACGAGCGTCACTACGGTGCGCTGCAAGGTCTGGATAAAGCAGAAACCGCCGCTAAATACGGTGACGAGCAGGTGAAACAGTGGCGTCGTGGCTTTGCTATCACGCCACCCGAACTCGATCGCGCTGATGAGCGTTTCCCTGGCCACGATCCGCGTTACGCTTCACTGACTGACGCGCAGCTGCCAACCACCGAAAGCCTGGCGCTGACCATCGAACGCGTGATTCCTTACTGGAACGAAAGCATTCTGCCGCGCATTAAGAGCGGTGAGAAAGTGATCGTTGCTGCACACGGCAACTCACTGCGTGCGCTGGTTAAATACCTCGACAACCTGAGCGAAGACGAGATCCTCGAACTGAACATCCCAACTGGCGTGCCGTTGGTGTATGAGTTCGATGAGAACTTCAAGCCACTCAAACGTTACTATCTGGGTGATGCTGATGAGATTGCTGCGAAAGCCGCAGCCGTAGCAAACCAGGGTAAAGCGAAGTAAACGAACGCTGAAACGCAAAAAGGCCAGACGCAAGTCTGGCCTTTTTTATTGCCGAATGGCTTAGCTGCGGCGCTGTTTGACCGCCTGAGCCAGCTGACGCAACGCCTTCTCGGTGTCTTCCCAGCCGATACAGGCATCGGTCACGCTCTGGCCGTACACCAGCGGTTTGCCGCTTTCGAGGCTCTGATTACCTTCCACCAGATGACTCTCAATCATCACGCCAGTAATCGCCTGCTCACCACCGGCAATTTGCTGTGCCACGTCGTCGGCAACCACCATCTGACGCTGGAACTGCTTGCTGCTATTAGCATGGCTGAAGTCGATCATCACTTGCGGACGCAAGCCTGCTTTCTCCAGACCGGTTTTCACGGCCGCCACGTGTTCGGCGCTGTAGTTCGGCTCTTTGCCGCCGCGCAGGATGATGTGGCAGTCTTCGTTACCGCTGGTTTCGACAATCGCCGAGTGACCATATTTGGTGACTGACAGGAAGCAGTGTGGCGCGCTGGCCGCACCGATGGCGTCAATCGCCACTTTGATGGTGCCGTCGGTACCGTTTTTGAAGCCCACCGGGCAAGAGAGGCCGGAAGAGAGTTCGCGATGCACCTGCGATTCGGTGGTACGTGCACCAATCGCGCCCCAGCTCATCAGATCGGCCATATATTGTGGCGTGATCATATCGAGGAACTCACCGGCGGCTGGCAACCCGATATCGTTGATATCCACCAGCAGCTTGCGCGCCAGGCGCAGGCCGTCGTTGATCTGGAAGCTGCCATCCATAAACGGATCGTTGATCAGCCCTTTCCAGCCCACCGTGGTGCGCGGTTTTTCAAAGTAAACGCGCATCACCACTTCGAGATCGTCTTTCAGCTCATCACGCAGTGCCAGCAGGCGCGTCGCATACTCTTGCGCAGCCTGGGTATCGTGAATTGAGCACGGACCGATCACCACCAGCAGACGATCGTCTTCGCCATGAAGAATGCGGTGAATCGCCTGACGTGACTGCGCTACGGTTGCAGCCGCTTTATCGGTGGCGGGGAATTTTTCAAGCAAAGCAACAGGAGGCAGTAACTCTTTGATCTCTCTGATGCGTAAATCATCGTTCTGGTAATCCATACACAATTCCATTCAAATTTCTGGCCCAACGTCCGTCGGGCGCAACCCGCCCACTTTAGCCCTTCACGCGGTGGGTGTAAATTACGCACCGCGCTTAAAATGTACATCTCAAATTTGCATTTATATATCCATGCACTAAGCTTTTTAAATGTAAGCACTAAGGAATGATGTGTTTGCAAAATTAAATTTTTAAGTGAAGCGTATAAGGTGGATTTTATTCCATCGCGGCACGCTATTTTCGTCACTCAACACCAGCGGGTGTTAGACGGCAACTATCCATTAATTACTGGAGCATAATGATGAATAAGTTTGCAATGATCTTTCTGACAGCAGCGATGACCATGGGTAGCGGTGCTGTAATGGCTGCGGATAACAACAATGGTGCGGCCAACGCTTCAGCTGAAGCCGGTGCAGCAGCTGGCGGTGCAAAACAAAATCTGCCACCTAATAATGTTGATAACAGCAAAATTAACAGCGGTAGCACCAATACCAACAGCGCAGCAACGTCAGGCACTGACTCAAGCAATATGTCAGCCAACCAGGTGCACAAAAACAGCATGTGCAAAGACGGCAAATGCCCGGACATGAATAAAAAAGTCGACACTAAAGAGGGTGGCGGCCACGTGAAACATAAAACAGACGGTACTTCGCAATAAGTTTCCTTCTGTTTGATCAAGGGAGAGCTTCGGCTCTCCCTTTTATTTTGCCCCCCGCCCTTTTCCGCTATGCTGAAGCAATGAAATTCACAGGAACTATTTCATGGCTTCATTGCTGCTTATTGATGATCACCCGTTAGTTGCCGTCGCACTGGAAGCGGCTTGCGTTAACGCTCCTATCACGTTGAACATTCACGCCGCTGGCGACGAAGCGCAGGCGCGCCAACTGCTTCAACAACATCCCATCGATTTAATTGTGCTGGATATCGGTTTACCCGATTGCGACGGACTCGAACTGCTGCGCCGGTTGCGCATGCGTAATCAGCACTGCCCGGTGTTGATCTATTCCGCGCAGCAGAGCCGCCACACGCTGCTCAGCGCCGTGTCGCTTGGCGCTGCTGGTTACGTGGTGAAAAGCCAAAGCATGGCGCAACTGCTGAGCGCGATTCTGGCGGTGCTAGGCGGCCAGCAGGCTTTTCCGCCGCTGCCGGAACGTATCGAACTGCCGTTAACCGAGAAAGAGCAGCAGATTGTAGCGTTGCTGGTGCGCGGCCTCTCGAATCTGCAGATTGGCGAACAGCTGCATATCAGCAATAAAACCGTTAGCACCCACAAGAAGAACATCCTGGAGAAAACCGGCGTACAGTCGGTGGTTGAGCTGGCTGAGCTGTGGAAAGCGCAGCAGTGAGGATCTGTTTGCTGCTGTGTACGCTGCTGCTGAGTGTGATGGCGAAAGCCGATCTGCAACCCGCCAGCAGCGTGATGTTACCTGCGATGATGCCAGCCCCACACGCCGAGCCGTGGCCTGGCGCAACGTTGCGCGTCGCGGTGCCGGCACAAAACAGCGCACCCTGGGCGATGCGCATTGGCGATCACCTCTGGGGCATCGACGCCGACTATCTCAGCGCCCTAAGCCAGTTGACCGGTACGCATTTCACGCTGCAAAGCTATGCCGATCGCGCGCAGCAACTGGCAGCCTTGCAGCGCGGCGAGGTGGATTTGGTGTTGAGTAATCAACATGCCCAGCTCCCATCCGATGTGCTGCTCAGCGACAGCTGGTACAGCAGCCCGATTCGCATTTATCGTAACCGGGATAATCAGCGCGCGGTGATGTTCAATAGCGAAACCGCGCAGCTCACCATTGCCGAAGCTACGCTGGCGCAGTTGCCCACTGAATTTGTGCAGCAGCATCGCTGGCACACCTTGCCGGGCGATCTGCAGGCGCTGTATGCGCTGCTCAATCAGCAAAGCGATTATCTGGTCGCCGATGAAGCCAGCGCCGGTTTCTTGCTGGGCCAGCTGCAGCAAGGACAAATTTACCAAATCACTGCCGATCCTGGCGCGGGCGAATTAACGCTACGCGCAATGACGCGCAATGCCGCGCTGATCCACTGGCTTAACAGCCAGCTGCGTCTGCTGCCCGCCGAGTTCAGCAGTCGCGTCCAGCAGCGCTGGAGCCCGCCGCTGCTGCGTTATCAGGACACGCAAACCCTGATGCTGTCGGCCAGCGAAAAACAGTGGCTGGCGCAACATACTGAGATTCCGTATGCGGTTGAAGCGGATAACGCGCCCTGGAGCTATCGCGACAGCAGCGGCAACGCGCGCGGCTTCGGCATCGACATGCTGAACGCGCTTAGCCAAAGTACCGGCCTGCGTTTTACCCCGCGCTGGGTCAACAATCCGCAGCAGGCCGCCACGCTACTGCAGCAACAGCAGGTGATGCTCAACCTGTTGCAGCCGCTGTATGGCGACGATCCCGGCAGCAATACTTTGCCGGTATGGCGCGCCATTTGGGGCATTTACACGCTAGCCACGCATCAGCCAATGAACTGGCAATCGTTACAAGGCCAGCGCGTGGGCGTATTACGCGACGATCTCGCCATACGTTTGCTGCCGTCAGGTATTACGCCGCAGCCGTTCGACGATCGGACGCAGCTGTGGCAAGCGCTGAATAACGGTCAGATCGATGCGCTGGTAGATAACGTGCTTTCTGCCCGCTGGCGTATGGCGAGTCACGAAGATAATCGTGTGCATCTGGCGTTTGCTGCCAGCGATATCGCCTGGCCGCTGGCGCCGCAGGTCAGTGCTGAACAGCCTGAGCTGCGCGCCCTGCTCGACCATGCATTGCAGCAAATCCCGCCTGATACGCTCAACCAGATGCGCGTCAGCTGGTCACAGCCGCCGCAGCCCGGCACGACGATGGCGATGCGCAATATTCCGCTGATGATTTTGCTTGCGGCAGGCGTAATTATTCTGTTGCTGTTGGGCTTGCTGACGCGTCGTTACTGGCAGCAGCGCCGTGACCGATTGCAGCGTGAGCAGGCCGAACGCGCCAATGCCGCCAAAAGCCAGTTTCTTGCCACTGCCAGCCACGAACTGCGCACGCCGATGCAGGCGATACTCGGTTTGCTGGAGCTGGAACAGCAGCAGCATCCGAGTGAACGGCTGGCGCTGATGCACAGCAGCGCGCGGTCGCTGATGGCGCTATTGAACGACTTGCAGGATCACGCGCGTATTGAGAGCCAGAGCTTCCGTCTGGCGCCGCGTCCGCTCAATCTGACGCTCTGGCTGCAGCAACAGCAGCAGTTTTATCATCCCTTAATGCGCGATGCCGGGCCGAACCTGATTGCCGAAGCCCTGACGCCGCTGCCTGCCAGCGTGTTGCTGGATGGCGATCGCCTGCAGCAGGTAGTGAATAATCTGGTGGCCAACGCCCTTAAGTTTACCCGCGAAGGCGAAGTGCGCCTGTCGCTGGCGGTCAGTGAGCACATCCAGCTTACGGTCACCGACACCGGAAGCGGCATCCCGCTTAACGAGCAGGCAAAACTGTTTGAGCCGTGGTATCAGGCGCCGTCCGGCAAAAGCCATGCGGTGCAAGGCAGCGGCTTAGGTTTGTTTATCTGTCGCGAGATTGTGCAACGAATGGGCGGTACGCTAACGCTCACTTCAGCACCGGGCAGCGGCACCACGGTCAGCGTGCAGTTGCCATTAGTGGTGAGCGAAGAGCCGTTAACCGAGCGCACAGCCAGCTGGCCTGTTTACCCGCAGCTGCGCGTGGCGATTGTGGACGATCACCCGACCAATCTTTTGGTGATGCAGCAGCAGCTGGCGATGTTTGGCGTTGAGGCGCAGGTATTTGAAGAGGGCCGAGCGCTGCTGCGCGCCGATGCTCAGCGCGCCTTCGATATTCTGTTTATCGACCAGATGATGCCGCGCCCGGATGGTTTAACGCTGCTGCGTATTCTGCGCCGTCGTCAGCGCCAGCGCGGCAGCACCTCGCTGCGCGTGCTCTGCTCTGCAGATGTTCAGTTGCTGAAAATCGCCTTGCTGGATGACGAAGCTCTGCTGCTCAAACCCATTGAACTCGATCATCTGGCACCGCTGCTGGCGCGCGCAGTAAAAGATCCATTGGATGTCTTGCCAAACAGCTTACTGATTCTGGCGCAGGATAATCAGGCATTTATTCCGCGCATCTGTCAAACCTTGCAGCGCACGCTGCAACAGGATCGGGATTTGCTGTTGAACGCGCGCGATACACAAAATTGGACGGCGCTGGAACAGGCTGCACACCGCATGAAGGGCAGCTGGTTGATGCTGGGCATTGATGAGGTAGCCGAGCGCTGTCAGCAGTTGATTGAGCAGGTTAAACAGCAGCAGTTGCCGCTTGATGATCTCAATTTACTGATATCATTAACAAACAGGTTACTTAAACAACTGGATAATTATGGCACACACGCATTCTCACGGGACCGCTAACGGCAACCACAAACGACTGGCCGCGGCGTTTGGCGTAACGGCGCTGTTTATGGTGGCCGAAGTGATCGGCGGGCTGGTTTCTGGCTCGCTGGCGCTGCTGGCCGATGCCGGACATATGTTGACCGATGCCGCCGCGCTGCTGATGGCGTTACTCGCGGTGCAGTTTGCTCAGCGCAAGCCTAACGCGCGCCATACCTTCGGCTTGCTGCGTCTCACCACCTTAGCGGCGTTCGTCAACGCCATTGCGCTATTGGTGATTACGGTGCTGATTGTCTGGGAAGCGCTGCGTCGCTTCTATGAACCCCAGCCGATTGCCGGCGGATTGATGCTCGGCATCGCCATTGCCGGTTTGCTGGCCAATCTGCTGTCGTTCTGGCTGCTGCATCGCGGCAGCGAAGAGAAGAATCTCAACGTACGTGCGGCGGCATTGCATGTGCTGGGCGATTTGCTGGGTTCGGTCGGTGCGATTGTCGCGGCGGTGATCATCATGCTGACCGGCTGGACGCCAATCGACCCGATTTTGTCGCTGCTGGTGTCATTGCTGGTGGTACGTAGCGCCTGGTCGCTATTGCGCGAGAGCCTGCATGAGTTGCTGGAAGGTGCGCCGGGCCATATCAACGCGGATAAACTGACACGTGAGCTGACGCGCAATATCGATGAAGTACGTAACGTGCATCACGTTCATTTGTGGCAAGTGGGTGAAAAACCGGTGCTGACGCTGCATGTGCAGGTGATTCCGCCATACGATCATGACGGCCTGCTTAAGCGCATTCACCACTATTTGCATGAGCACTATCAGATTGCCCACGCCACGGTGCAGATGGAATATCAGCCGTGCAGCGGGCCGGACTGCGAGTTGTGTTTAGATAATAGCGCCGCGCAGCACGATCACCACGATCATGCTGCGCTGGAAGGTCACGCTCATCATCACTGATGGGACAGCGCGCGCGAGCCATGTTCGCGTGCGCTTTGCATCCACAGGCGCGAACCGTTAAGCGCAATCAGCGTCAGAATCGCGTACTCCAGTGACATGGCATATACGCCCTGACGCGCAAAGATCATCACGCTGATAACGTTGATCACCACCCAAAGCAGCCAGTTCTCAACGTACTTACGCGTCATCAAAATCATCGCCACAATCGACAGCACCATCATGCACGAATCCCAGAACGGGAACGCGTCAGGCTGCAGTTGCGGCATCGCCACGTTGAGCCCCAGACTTTGCATGATGCCGACCGCTGTTTTGGTCAGGAAGGCAAAGACCGGATCGATGTACACCGTCATCAGCGCAATCGCCACCACGCACGCCGCGCCCCAGCCCAATGCTTTCGGCAGCGGCAGCCAGCGAATTCTCAGCTCCGTTTCGTTGTTAGAGGTTTGCCGACTCCACGCGTACCAGCCGTAAACGTTGGCGACGAAGAAGAACAGTTGCAGCAACAAGCTGGCGTAGAGCTGAATCTGGAAGAAAATCACCGCGAACAGCGTGACGTTTATCAGCCCGAAAAAGTAGTTGATGATTTTCTCAAGACTGGCGAGCCAGATGCACAGCAGGCCCGCAAGGGTGCCAACGGCTTCGATCCATGAGAGATCGTAGCCGCCAACGCCGAGCGGAATGTGAACCAGAATATTTTGCGTGCTAAAGAAGTCCATATAAGGTGCCTGTGTAACGGGAGCCCGTCATGCATTCCCTTTGATTTTAAGTTTGAGATCTGCAGCAAAGGATAGCATGCGGTTGAGCGGTAGCAACGCGGCCTCACGCAACGCGCTATCCACATGGATCTCATGCGCGCTGCCGCCACGCTCCAGTCCTTCGGCAATCGCTTTCAGGCCGTTCATCGCCATCCAAGGACAGTGCGCACAGCTGCGGCAGGTGGCGCCCTCGCCTGCGGTGGGCGCTTCCAGCAACTCTTTGTTCGGCACCGCCTGCTGCATTTTGTAGAAGATGCCGCGATCGGTGGCGACGATCATCTGCGGATGCGGCAAACTTTGCGCCGCCTGAATCAGCTGACTGGTGGATCCCACCGCATCAGCCAGATCGACAATCGCCTGCGGTGATTCAGGATGCACCAGCACAGCCGCATGCGGATAGAGCGCCTTCATGCGTTGCAAAGCCTGTGTTTTGAATTCGTCATGCACAATACAGGCGCCCTGCCAGCACAGCACATCCGCGCCGGATTTTTGCGTGACGTAGCGGCCGAGATGGCGATCCGGTGCCCAGATGATTTTCTCGCCGAGGCTGTCGAGATGCTCAATCAGCTCAACCGCGATGCTCGAGGTGACGACCCAATCCGCACGCGCTTTAACCGCCGCCGAGGTGTTGGCATACACCACCACCGTGCGATCGGGATGCTGATCGCAGAAGCGGTTAAATTCTTCAATTGGGCAACCGAGATCGAGCGAGCATTCCGCCTGCAAGGTGGGCATCAGCACGGTTTTTTCCGGGCTAAGGATTTTTGCGGTTTCACCCATAAAACGCACGCCCGCCACCAGCAAGGTTTTAGCGGGATGAGTACTGCCGAAACGGGCCATTTCCAGTGAGTCCGATACGCAGCCGCCGGTCTCTTCCGCCAGCGCCTGAATTTCGGGATCGGTGTAGTAATGCGCCACCATCACCGCATCGCGTTCTTTCAGCAAGCGTTTGATTTTGTTTTTATAATGGGCTTTTTCATCGTCGCTGAGACGTGCCGGTTTCGGCGGGAAAGGATAGATCGCGCTTTCAGGATCGAACATCAGGCTCATGACACGGCTCTCGTTTTCTCAATTTAACAAAATTGCCTGTTACGGCAATGATGCGGCATAAAAACCGCTATCGTGTTTTATATGCTAAACACGATAGCGGAATTGCGCGAGAGTGTCGTCTCTTTTTTGCGCGCTCTACAGCAACAATGCGCTGCTCAACGTTTTCTGCGGACTTTCCAGCTCCAGCAGGAAGGCTTTAACGGTGAGCCCACCTGCAAAACCGGTAAGTTTGCCGTTGCTGCCAATCACGCGATGGCACGGCGCCATAATCGACAGCGGATTTTTACCGTTCGCTGCGCCCACGGCGCGCACCGCTTTCGGATTGCCGATCTGCTCGGCGATTTGCTGGTAGCTGCGCGTTTCACCAAACGGGATGGTGAGCAGTGCCTGCCACACTTTTTTCTGGAACTCGGTGCCGACGGTGTCGTACGGCATATCAAACTGCTGACGCTCACCGGCGAAATATTCGCGCAGCTGGCGTTCGGCCTCACACAGAATCGGATGCTGATCGTTACGGCTGATCGGCTTCAGCGGCACGCGCTGCGCCCCTTCGTTTTCCCACAGAATCGCCGACAATCCTTTATCGGTGGCAACAAGCGTGAGCTCGCCAACGGGCGTCGCGATGATTTTGGCATGATACATGGTGCACCTCCGGCATATTCTCTGCTGGCGATTATCGCATTTCCGCCGCAGGAAACTGGCTGTTTTCGGTCATCAGCATAAACTGGTTAGCTGTCCGAAAGCAGCGAGTTTTCCTGTTCAGCTTGCGCGACCATGCCGTTTATTTGCCGGAGACGATGATGTTTGATGCTGAAATTGCGTACCAGGCGCTGACGTCGCGCGATAGCCGCTTCGACGGGCTGTTTTTTGTTGGCGTGACATCCACCGGCATCTATTGCCGCCCTATTTGTCCGGTGAAAGCGCCGATGCAGAAGAACTGCCTGTTTTTTAGTAGCGCAGAGGCCGCCGAGAAAGCGCACTTCCGTCCGTGTTTACGCTGCCGTCCGGAACTGGCGCCCGGCTCTGCGCCGGTGGATAGCCATCACCGCATTGCCGATCGTTTAATTCGCCGCATCGAAGAGGGCTTGCTGGAAGAGCAGGAGACGCTGGCAGACATCGCTAGCGAGTTTGCCCTCAGTGAACGTCAATTGCGTCGCGTGGTGCAGCAGGAGCTCGGCGTATCGCCTTTAGAGCTGCGTCAGACACGTCGTATGCTGCTAGCCAAGCAACTTCTGACAGAAACCTCTTTGCCAGTCACGGAAATTGCTTACGCCAGCGGCTTCCGCAGTTTGAGGCGCTTTAACGATGTGTTCCAGGCGCGCTATCGCATGACGCCCTCCCGCCTGCGCAAGCAGAATCAACCCGACGCCGTGAAAACCACGCAGGAGAGCGCCGAACTGCGCCTGAGTTATCGGCCGCCTTACGATTGGGATGCGATGCTCGATTTCCTGCAACAGCGCGTGATGAAGGAAGTGGAATGGGTGAACGAGGGCATGTATCACCGCACCGTGGCGCTGGGCAACTGTCGCGGCTGGGTGCGCGTGAGCCATGTTGCGGGTAAACAGTCGCTGAAGGTGCAATTCACAACGTCGCTGACGCCAGTGCTGCCCGCTTTGCTGCGTCGTCTGCGCGATCTATTTGATTTGGATGCGCAGCCACAGCGCATAGCTGAGCATCTAAGCCACGATCCGCTTTTAGCCGAGAGCTTATCGCGCTTTCCCGGCTTACGCGTTCCTGGTGCGTTTGACGGCTTTGAGTTGGGTGTGCGCGCGATACTCGGGCAGCAGGTTACCGTGAAAGCCGCAACCACGCTAAGCAGCCGAATGGCACAGCGCTTTGGTGAACCGCTGGTAACGCCGTGGTCAGAACTTTCGCGTTTGCCGCCAAATGCGGAGTCGCTAGCGGCGGCGAGCATCGATGATATTGCCAGCCTGGGAATCGTCAGTGCGCGTTCACATGCCATTCAGGCGTTGGCGCAGGCCTGTGCTTCCGGCGCATTACGCTTTAACGGTGCGGTGAATCCAGACGTGGTTCAGCAGCAGTTACTGGCGCTAAAAGGCATTGGGCCGTGGACGGCAAGTTATATCGCCATGCGCGCGCTGCGCTGGCCTGATGCGTTTCCCAAAGAGGATATTGCGATTCGTAATAATCTCGGCGGCGTGAGTGCCAAAGTGGCGGAGCAGATATCGCAGGTTTGGCGGCCGTGGCGCAGCTATGCGGTGCTGCATATCTGGAAAAGTCTGACGCCGGTTAAGTTTAAAAAATAGATTTAGCTTAAAAGCTTGCCAACCAGCCGGAAGGACCGGGCGGTTCCGTAAAGTCGCCGTGGATACATCCCTGTAGGCTCTGCCGGCGCATCCATGCGCCGGAAGCTTTACTCCACCGCCCGGTCCTTTCGTCTTCGTTCAGTATGCGTGTGATTATTTCAAGCAACGACAAAGCATAAGGGCCAGAAAAGGCGGGAGCAGGAGGAGCGAAGCGTCCGAGCCATGGACAAAAACGCCGGGAGCGTTTTTGCACAACGCGAAGCGTTGCCCGCTTGCGGGCGAGCCTCATGGATGAGGCGAGGACTTGCGAGGCCGATCCACAGGGATGTGAGGTTTCTTCGCGATCCGCCCCGCCTTATCTGGCCGGTGCACCATCTCAAAGCAAATCCACCTAGCGTAGAAAAGCAAAAAGGCGCCTTTAGGGCGCCTTTCTACATAACTGGTGGGTCGTGCAGGATTCGAACCTGCGACCAATTGATTAAAAGTCAACTGCTCTACCAACTGAGCTAACGACCCGCTGTGGGGCTTACAACCTTTACTTGATGGTGGGTCGTGCAGGATTCGAACCTGCGACCAATTGATTAAAAGTCAACTGCTCTACCAACTGAGCTAACGACCCATCAAGGTTGTGAAGCTTACTGAAGAAATCATCTCTCTTACAACGGGTTGAGATGGTGGGTCGTGCAGGATTCGAACCTGCGACCAATTGATTAAAAGTCAACTGCTCTACCAACTGAGCTAACGACCCATCTTCAGTGCTGCCGATACTTGTTAAGATATGTCCCGGCAACGGCGGCATATATTACTGATTTAGCGGGAGGGCGCAACCCTTATTTTCCACTAAATGTCTCAATTGCTTACCTTTCATGCTGTAAGACCAGAAATCACACGAAATCCGGTCTTTTAGGCACAAATTACAACCCGGCAAGGCGTTTTTGCGCCTGCTTAGCAGAATCACTATTTGGGAATTGTTTGATCACTTGCTGGAAGACAGCCTTGGCTTTCGCCGTGTCGTTCTTCTCCTGCATGATCACACCAACCTTAAACAGCGCTTCCGGGGCTTTAGGCGATTTCGCGTAATTTTTTACCACAGTGGCAAAGTAATAGGCCGAATCGTCTTTTTTACCCTTGTTGTAATACAGCTGACCCAGCCAGTAATTGGCATTCGGCTGATAGGTAGAATCAGGATATTTCTTCACCCAAGCCTGCAGGGCAGTAATCGCCTGATCGTACTGCTTCTTCTCCAGAATCAGCGCAACCGCAGCATTGTAGTCCGTGTTGGCATCGCCGGTTTGCGCTGGCGCGGCCGAACTGGCGCTGCTACCGCTATCCGCAGAAGCCGCAGCGCCCGCTGCAGCGGCATCAGCACCACCGCTCGCCTGCGCACCATTACTGCCGGAGCTAAGGCTGTCGATTTGCTGATAGAGCTGCTTCTGGCGCTCAATCACCTGATTAAGCTGATAGCTGTTTTGCTGGATTTGCCCGCGCAGCGAATCGATATCGCTTTGGTTGTCGCTCATCTGCTGCTGCAATTGCTGCAAAAGCTGAGCCTGGGCATTAGAGATACGTTCAAGAGTGGTGACACGGTCTTCGACCGAGCCTGAGCCAACGCTACTGATTGACGCCTGGGCATTAGCGGCCCCCAAAGGAGCCGCTAAACCAACCAGTAACGACAGACTCAACAGATGAAGTCTGAAGTTACTCATCATGATATTTTCTTAGTAAACCAGTACGGCACGACGGTTTTTAGCGTAAGCCGCTTCGTCATGACCCAGTACAGCTGGTTTTTCTTTACCGTAAGAAACGATAGACATCTGGTCAGCAGAAACGCCTTTGCCTTGCAGATACATCTTGACGGCGCTTGCACGACGCTCGCCCAGGGCGATGTTGTATTCTGGGGTACCGCGCTCATCCGCATGACCTTCGATGGTCACTTTGTAAGATGGGTTGCCACGCAGGAATGCAGCGTGCTGATCCAGCATCTGAGCGTAGTCAGAAGCCACGTCATATTTGTCCAGACCGAAGTAAACGATGTTGTTCTGCTGCAGCTGCTGCATCTGCAGGCGCGCTTGCTCATCAGAAGACATGTTACCGCCGTTCTGACCAGCACCGTAAGCACCGTCGTTAGCGCCCATGCCAGTCTGATCGTTGTTGTTGTTTTTGTGTGAGCTACATGCAGCTACTGCGATAACCGGCAGAGCCAGCATCAAACCCTTCAGCACTTTGTTCAGTTGCATTTCTTTATCCTATTATTTTGTTTGCCATACATTTTAATCCCCCGCCGTGCAGGGGACCTATGCATCACAGATACGGCGACCAGGCAGGGAATTTGACCTGTCCATCAGTTGCCGGAAGACGCGCTTTGAAACGCCCGTCGGTTGAAACCAATTGCAACACGGAACCCATCCCCTGAGTAGAGCTATAGATTACCATTGTGCCGTTTGGCGCCAGACTCGGCGTTTCATCCAGGAACGTGTCCGTTATTGTTTGAACGGCTCCCGTTACCAGATCCTGTTTGGCGACGTGCTGAGCGCCACCGGCGCTGCTGATCATCACCATAGTTTTGCCGTCGGTTGACACATCCGCATCCTGGTTTTGCGCACCTTCCCAGGTAATACGTTGTGGCGCACCGCCGTTGATACCAACTTTATAAATCTGGGGCGCACCGGCCTGATCCGAGGTGTAAGCCAGTGTCTGGCTGTCCGGGAACCACGTTGGTTCAGTGCTGTTGTAGCGACCATCGGTCACCTGACGCGTCTGACCAGAAGCCAGATCCATCACATACAGGTTCAGGCTACCGGTTTTCGACAGCGCGAAGGCCAGTTTAGAACCGTCTGGTGAGAAGGCTGGCGCACCGTTATGACGCGGATAAGAAGCCACCTGACGGATTGCACCGTTAGACAGCGTCTGAACCACCAGCGCAGATTTGCCGCTTTCGAAGGTCACGTAAGCCACTTTGCTGCCATCTGGCGACCAGGCCGGAGACATTAATGGCTGCGGTGAACGGTGAACCACAAACTGGTTGTAGCCATCGTAATCCGACACGCGCAACTCATACGGGAACTGACCGCCATTGGTCTGCACCACATAGGCAATGCGGGTACGGAATGCGCCTTTGATGCCGGTCAGCTTTTCGAACACTTCGTCACTGGCGGTGTGCGCTGCGTAACGCAGCCACTGCTTAGTCACTTTATAAGAGTTCTGCGCCAGCACGGTGCCTGGCGCGCCGCCGGTGTCCACCAGCTGATAGGCAACTTGATAGCTGCCGTCAGCGTTAGGCGTTACCTGACCAACTACGACCGCATCAATACCCAATGCGCTCCATGCGGCAGGTTGAACTTCCTGCGCGCTGGCTGGCTGTTGTGGCAGACGAGAACGATCGAGCGGATTAAATTTACCGCTGTTACGTAAGTCAGCAGAGACGATCCCGCCGATGTCTTCTGGTGCCGCGCCTGGGCCAGCCCACTGGAACGGAACCACACCAATAGGACGTGCGGTGTTAACGCCCTGCGTAATTTCAATACGGACTTCTGCATGAAGCATTGCTGCCCACAGCAGTACAAAAAAACCTAAGGTTACACGAAGTGCCTGCTTCATTTTTTCTCCCTTACCTGAACCAGAGGTTCATGATAATTCGCACAGTTCCTGAAAAACACGAGTACTCATAGAGTATGGCAAGCTAACCTTAGTTCAACCTGCCGTACGTTACTGCATTATTCTGGTTTGAAACGCATCGGTGCGTTTTTAAACACTTCATACACCGCCTGCGAAGGCGGCTTCGGAATCCGCGCCTGCTTCGCGGCAGCAATTGCCGCTTGACACAAGGCGGGGTCGCCACCTTCCGATTTAACGTCAATCAGCAAACCATCCGGTGCCAGTTTAATACGCAGGTTACACTCTTTACCTTTGTACAAATCTGCATCGTAGAAACGGCTCTGAATCGCCCCGACCACTTGCCCCAGATAATTATTGATATCTGCGCCTGACGCGCCCGCTTTCTTCTGATTGCCCTGCCCTGCAGCGCCACCCGATGCGGTGCCGCTTTTCGGTGCATTCTTACCAGAAGACAAACCACCTAACAGGTCATCAACCGCATTTTCGTTCTTCGCAGCTTCAGCGGCGGCTTTTTTGGCATCCGCAGCCGCTTTCGCTTTTGCATCCGCTTTGGCCTTAGCAGCCGCATCGGCCTTGGCTTTCGCCTCGGCAGCAGCCTTCTCTTTGGCTTCTGCTGCGGCTTTTTCCTTCGCCTCAGCAGCCGCCTGCTCTTTAGCCTCTTTGGCTTCCTGAGCCGCTTTCGCCTTGGCATCGGCAGCAGCCTGCGCTTTGGCTTCAGCATCCGCTTTGGCTTTCGATTCTGCGGCCGCTTTTGCCTGCTGCGCCGCTTTCTCTTTCGCTGCTTCAGCGGCAGCGGCTTTCGCCTGCTCTTCTGCTTTCTTCTTCGCGTCAGCCGCGGCTTGCTTGGCTTCTTCTACCGCTTTGGCTTTGGCGTCAGCCGCTGCTTTTGCCTGCGCATCAGCTTCCGCTTTGGCATCAGCCTTGGCTTTCGCTGCGGCGGCTTCAGCAGTTTTCTGCTGTTCCTGGGCTTGCTTAGCGGCGGCTTGAGCGGCTTTCTGCTGCTCGGCCTGCTGCTTCGCCTGCTCTTTGGCTTCCTGCTGGGCCTGCAAGCGCTCTTTTTCCATCTCTTTCAGGCGCTGCTGCTCGGCAGCTTGTTTCTGCTGTAACTCTTCGGCCTGCTGCTGCGACTGCTTCTGACGCTGCTGCTCGGCGCGCTGACTGTCTCGTTGCTGATTCTGCTGGCGGTTATACTGCTCAACCACGGCGCCGGAATCGACCATCACTGCGTCAATATCACTGCCACCGCCACCGCCGCTGGATTCGATTTTTTCGTTAAACGAGCTCCAAATCAGTAGGGCGATCAGCACGATGTGCAGAATCACCGAAACGATTATCGCGCGCTTTAACTTGTCGTTCTGCTCGGTTGCCTTCGACACACTCGGTTCCCAAAAAACGGTTCGCTTTAAATCGGCTGCGTCATCAAACCGACAGATTTCACGCCTGCCTGATGTAACAGGTTCAGCGCCTTGATGATTTCGTCGTAAGGGACGTCTTTCGCACCGCCGATCAGGAAGACCGTTTTCGGATTGGCTTCAATCCGGCGCTGCGCTTCGCTCACCACCTGCTCCGGCGGCAACTGCGTCATACGATCGTGATCCACCACCAGGCTGTACTGGCCAACACCAGACACTTCAACAATCACCGGTGGATTATCATCAGTTGAGACGGTTTTTGAATCTGTCGCATCCGGCAGATCCACTTCCACACTCTGGGTAATAATCGGCGCGGTTGCCATAAAGATGAGCAGCAACACCAACAGCACGTCCAGCAGTGGAACAATGTTGATTTCCGACTTAAGGTCGCGTTTACCGCGACCACGGGTTCTGGCCATCGTAAACCTCGACTTACTTCGTGTTGTCGGTGGAGAAAGCCTGACGATGCAGGATAGCCGTGAACTCTTCCATGAAGTTATCGTAGCCCTGTTCCAGCTTGTTAACGCGCTGGTTCAGACGGTTGTACGCCATAACGGCAGGAATGGCCGCAAACAGACCGATTGCGGTCGCGATCAACGCTTCGGCAATACCCGGTGCAACCATCTGCAGCGTGGCCTGTTTTACCGCACCGAGGGCGATAAAGGCGTGCATGATCCCCCACACCGTACCAAACAGACCGATATACGGACTGATGGAGCCAACGGTGCCAAGGAAAGGAATGTGAGTTTCCAGCGTTTCCAGTTCACGATTGAAGGAGATGCGCATCGCACGGCTCGCGCCCTCAACAACCGCTTCTGGCGCATGGTTGTTAGCACGATGCAAACGCGCAAACTCTTTGAAACCCGAATAGAAAATTTGCTCAGATCCGCTCAGTTCATCGCGGCGTCCCTGGCTTTCCTGATACAGGCGTGACAGCTCGATACCCGACCAGAACTTATCTTCAAACGCTTCGGCTTCGCGCCCCGCCGCATTCAAAATGCGCGTCCGCTGAATAATGATCGCCCATGAGGCAATAGAAAAGCCGATCAAAATCAACATGATAAGTTTGACCAGAAAGCTCGCCTTCAGGAACAAATCAAGAACATTCATGTCAGTCACTGCTTGAACTCCGCGACAATAGACTTGGGAAGCGCAATTGGCTTCATTAGATGTGGGTTGATGCAGGCAATCAGGACTTCTGCTTCATTTAGCACTTTGCCTTCTGCATTCACGATACGCTGCGAGAACGTCATCGTTGCACGCGTCATTGAGGTCACTTCTGTTTGAATTTCCAAAAGATCGTCCAGACGTGCAGCCGCAACAAAATCGATCGTCATGCGTCGTACCACAAAAGCCACCTGCTCTTCCAACAGGACCTGCTGATTGAAATGGTGCTGGCGCAACATTTCGGTACGTGCTCGTTCATAGAAAGCAAGATAACTGGCGTGGTAAACCACACCACCGGCATCGGTGTCTTCGTAATAGACACGAACCGGCCAGCGAAACAGCGTTGTACTCACTCTACATCCCGGTCTCATTTTAAACGTTGCTACTATACGCAAGAGAGATCGGCTTGGGAATGGTCCGCTGACGCCGCGAGAAAATAATTATCACAGGTTAACAACTGGAAGGATTTATAGGATGTTTCTTGACCGGACGCTGACAAAACCTCACGTCAGCGTCTGAAATTGCGGCGTTTTTAAGTCCTGAGCCTGGACTTAATAGTAGAACCAGAAAATTCCTGCTACTAAAACTATCATCGCGGGCAACGGCGAGAAGAGCGCTTGCCAGCGCAGGCGCTGAGGGCGAAATCCAGTGCCGTGAATCACGCCGGTACAAACGGCCCAAATCAGCAGCATTCCATGCCATATCGCTAAATCACTGGTACGCGCGGCAAAGCGTGAAGGCTGCCAAATGACACAGCCCGCCAGCCACAGCGCGAGGATTAGCGAAAGGGCCCGAAGCGGGCCCTTGTCCATCAGACGATAAAGCGTCTGAATCAGTGCGCGCATCAGACTTGCTCGTCCTTCGCGCTGCTCTCTTCAACGTGCTCCAGCGCCAGCGCCGTAATCACACCGAACGCACAGGCCAGCAAGGTGCCAAGAATCCAGGCAAAATACCACATGCTCAATCTCCTTAATCAGTACAGGGAGTGCGTATTGCTCTCAATGTGTTCTTTGGTGATACGGCCAAACATCTTGTAATAACACCACGCGGTGTACGCCAGGATAATCGGTACAAAGATGATGGCGGCAATGGTCATCACTTTCAGCGTCAGCAGGCTAGACGTGGCATCCCACATGGTCAGGCTGATGCCCGGCACGGTGCTGGATGGCATGATGAAGGGGAACATCGCAATCCCGGCCGTCATGATCACGCAAGCTAAGGTCAATGAAGACGAGATAAACGCCAGAGCGCCCTTCTCGATACGCGAGCAGAGAACGGTCAGCAGCGGCAACACCACGCCCAACAGCGGGAACAGCCACAGCACTGGCATCTGCTCGAAGTTCACCATCCACGCACCGGCTTCACGCACCACATCTTTACCCAACGGGTTGGATGCCGCGTGATGATCGATAACGCTTTTCAGCACATAACCGTCAATGCCGTATTTCACCCACACGCCCGCGAGAATGAAGCACACCATCATTACCAGCGCCGAGATTTGCGCGGTGCTGCGGCTGCGGACGTGCAGTTCACCAGCAGTCCGCATCTGCAGATAGGTTGCGCCCTGCGTCAGGATCATCGCCACACTCACCACACCCGCCAGCAAGCCAAAAGGATTCAGCAGTTGGAAGAAATTGCCGGTATAGAAGAGACGCAGATATTCGTCAGCGTGGAACGGCACCCCTTGCAGCAGGTTGCCGAACGCCACACCAATCACCAGCGGCGGAACAAAGCTGCCGATGAAAATGCCCCAATCCCACATGCCGCGCCAGCGCATATCTTCAATCTTTGAACGGTAATCAAATCCAACCGGACGGAAGAACAGTGAAGCCAGCACCAGAATCATCGCCACGTAGAATCCTGAGAACGCCGCGGCATATACCATTGGCCAGGCGGCAAACAGCGCGCCACCGGCGGTGATCAGCCAAACCTGGTTTCCGTCCCAGTGCGGCGCAATGGTATTAATCATGATGCGACGTTCGGTATCAGTACGACCCAGAATGCGCGTCAGCATACCAACGCCCATATCAAAGCCATCGGTGACCGCGAAACCGATCAGCAACACGCCAATCAGCAGCCACCAGACAAAGCGCAATACTTCGTAATCAAACATGGTCGCTCTCCTTATCCACGCGCCGGCTGAGATGATGTCTTCAGCGTTTCATGATGATAGCGGCCGGTTTTCAGGCTGCTCGGACCGAGGCGCGCGAACTTGAACATCAGGTACATTTCCGCCACAAGGAACAAGGTGTAGAGACCGCAAATCAGCGTCATTGAGAACAGCAGATCGCCGACGGTCAATGAGGAGTTAGCGACCGCGGTTGGCAGCACCTCACCAATTGCCCACGGCTGGCGACCATACTCAGCAACGAACCAACCCGCTTCAATCGCAATCCACGGTAATGGAATGCCGTACAACGCGGCTTTCAGTAACCAGCGAGACTTACCGATGCGGTTACGAATCACGCTCCAGAAGGAGAGCGCAATAATGCCCAGCATCAGCACACCGCCCAGCACCATGATGCGGAAGGCGAAGTACAGTGGCGCAACGCGTGGGATCGAATCCTGTGTCGCTTTCTGAATCTGCTCTTCGCTGGCGTTAGCCACATCCGGCGTATAGCGCTTCAGCAGCAGGCCATAACCGAGATCCTGTTTGCTGGCTTCAAACTGGCTGCGCACCTCAGGATCTTTACTGCCACCACGCAGTTCGTTCAGCAGCGCGTAGGCTTTCATGCCGTTACGAATACGCACTTCATGTTGTGCCAGCAGTTCTTTCAAACCGGTGACCGGCGTATCCACTGAACGCGTGGCGATCAGGCCGAGCAGATACGGAATCTGAATCGCATATTTGTTCTCCTGCGTCTCCTGATCCGGAATACCAAACAGCGTAAATGCAGCCGGAGCCGGTTGGGTTTCCCATTCCGCTTCAATTGCCGCCAGTTTGGTTTTCTGCACGTCACCGATTTCATAACCGGATTCGTCACCCAGTACGATCACTGACAGAATCGCCGCCATACCGAAACTGGCTGCGATGGCGAAAGAGCGTTTAGCGAAAGCAATGTCGCGCCCTTTCAGCAGATACCATGCGCTGATACCAAGGATGAACATCGCGCCCGTGGTGTAACCGGCGGCCACGGTATGGACAAACTTCACCTGCGCAACCGGGTTCAGCACTAGCTCGGAGAAACTCAACATCTCCATACGCATGGTTTCGAAATTGAATTCCGATGCAATGGGGTTTTGCATCCAGCCGTTCGCCACCAGAATCCACAGCGCGGACATGTTCGAACCGAGCGCCACCAGCCAGGTCACCGCAAGGTGTTGCACCTTACCGAGGCGATCCCAGCCGAAGAAGAACAGGCCAACAAAGGTGGATTCGAGGAAGAACGCCATTAAACCTTCGATGGCGAGCGGCGCACCGAAGATATCGCCGACATAGTGTGAATAATATGACCAGTTGGTACCGAACTGGAATTCCATGGTCAGGCCGGTAGCCACGCCGAGTGCAAAGTTAATACCAAACAACTTGCCCCAGAACTTGGTCATATCTTTATAAATTTGTTTACCCGTCAGGACATATACCGTTTCCATGATCGCCAATAAAAACGCCATACCCAGCGTTAATGGCACGAACAGGAAATGGTACATCGCCGTCAGGGCAAACTGTAAACGCGACAGCTCGACAATATCTAACATGATGACTCCTTGCTCCTCGCATGAACTTCCCCTGCGGATGACAACGGCAAACAACAGACATTGACGCGCAGAACAAGATTCAGGAACGACTGATTATTGATTCCAGTTTTGTTACTGATAGAACAGAGAAAGCTGTTGCCCGAAGAGAGCGAGTAACAGTGATAAAATTCCCTTAAAAACCGATCTTTTCAGTCAATTTAAAGCAGGAGTAACACGAGGAGGCGGCAGAATTGATATAACAACGCCTGGCACAAACTCCTGATAAATTATGACGAAGACTGAATTGATGCAGCGCAATTTATACCGGTTAGTCGGCCTTTTGCTAGCGGTAAAGTTTCCTATAAGTCGCCAATTATTGATCTAGATTAAGACAATAAATTTCCGGATATGTAGTGTTAAAGTGGTTGTTAATTAGATGTCACAACATCATCATATTATTAAGAATATAATTACCTTTTCCGCAATTATTTAACCTCATTTTGGAAAGCCGCACGGTAATTGCTTGACAAAAATCCAGCGCCTTTTCCCTTCTTTACCTTGATGACAGAGTAAGCATAGCCGCAATTTTTTGAAGCCGTTGCGCTTTTTTCCCTCTCTTTCAGGCGGGTTATTACCAAAAAAAAAGCCACCCGAAGGTGGCTTTTCATTGTCAGTCTGTATTGGCTTATTTGAGTGGTAAAACCGCTTTAACCGCGTCACCAATGTCTGCCAGGCTGCGTACGGTTTTCACACCGGCCGCTTCCAGCGCAGCAAATTTCTCATCAGCGGTACCTTTACCACCGGCAATGATGGCGCCTGCGTGGCCCATACGTTTGCCTTTCGGTGCAGTCACACCGGCGATGTAGCCGACAACCGGCTTGGTCACATGTGCTTTGATGTAAGCTGCTGCTTCTTCTTCCGCGCTACCACCGATCTCACCGATCATCACGATCGCTTCGGTCTGTGGATCTTCCTGGAACAATTTCAGGATATCGATGAAGTTAGAGCCAGGGATCGGGTCACCACCGATACCTACGCAGGTTGACTGGCCGTAGCCGATGTCAGTGGTCTGCTTAACGGCTTCATAAGTCAGCGTACCTGAACGCGATACGATACCTACGCGGCCTGGCTGGTGAATGTGGCCTGGCATGATACCGATCTTACATTCGCCTGGCGTGATCACGCCTGGGCAGTTCGGGCCGATCATGCGCACGCCAGCTTCATCCAGCTTCACTTTCACGGTCAGCATATCCAGCGTTGGGATACCTTCGGTGATGGTGATGATCAGTTTAATACCCGCATCGATCGCTTCCAGAATACCGTCTTTGCAGAACGGCGCTGGAACGTAAATCACGGTGGCGGTTGCGCCGGTGGCTTCTACTGCTTCACGTACGGTGTTGAACACCGGCAGGCCGAGATGCGTGGTGCCGCCTTTGCCTGGCGTTACACCGCCAACCAGCTGCGTACCGTAAGCCAGCGCCTGCTCAGAGTGGAACGTCCCTTGACCACCGGTGAAACCCTGGCAAATGACTTTGGTGTTTTTGTCGATCAAAATGGACATTATTTACCCTCCGCTGCAGCTACAACACGCTGTGCAGCGTCTGTCAGGCTGGTTGCTGCAATGATGTTCAGACCGCTGTCCGCCAATTTCTTAGCGCCCAGCTCGGCGTTGTTACCTTCCAGACGTACCACAACTGGCACGTTGACACCCACTTCTGCCACGGCACCGATGATGCCGTCTGCGATCAGATCGCAACGCACAATGCCGCCGAAGATGTTAACGAACACAGCTTTCACTGCATCGTCAGACAGGATGATTTTGAAGGCTTCGGTGACGCGCTCTTTGGTTGCGCCGCCGCCAACGTCCAGGAAGTTTGCTGGCTCACCACCGTGATGTTTCACGATGTCCATGGTGCCCATCGCCAGACCGGCGCCGTTCACCATACAGCCGATGTTGCCATCCAGCGCAACATAGTTCAGTTCCCACTGCGTTGCGTGGGCTTCACGTGGATCTTCCTGGCTCGGATCGCGCATTTCACGCAGTTCCGGCTGACGGAACAGTGCGTTACCGTCCGCGCCCAGTTTACCGTCGAGGCAGATCAGATCGCCCTGCTTGGTGATCACCAGCGGGTTAATCTCAACCATCGCCAGATCGCGCTCAAGGAACATGGTCGCCAGGCCCATGAAGATTTTGGTGAACTGGCTAACTTGCTTGCCGGTCAGGCCGAGTTTGAACGCCAACTCGCGCCCCTGATACGGCTGTGGACCCGCTAATGGATCGAGCGCCATCTTGTGGATCAAGTGTGGCGTTTCTTCTGCCACTTTCTCAATCTCAACACCGCCTTCTGTCGAAGCCATGAAGATGACACGACGGGTAGCACGGTCAACAACCGCACCCAGATACAGCTCCTGATCGATATCCGTCGCGGCTTCAACCAGAATCTGGTTTACCGGCTGACCGTGCGCATCAGTTTGATAGGTCACCAGACGTTTGCCCAGCCAGTGTTCAGCAAAAGCACGAATGTCTTCTTTGCTGTTCACCACTTTCACGCCGCCCGCTTTACCGCGGCCACCGGCATGAACCTGACATTTCACTACCCACGGACCTGCGCCAATTTTAGACGCGGCTTCTTCAGCTTCACGTGGCGTGGTGCAGGCGTAGCCTGTCGGTGCTGGCATGCCATAGCGTGCAAACAGCTGCTTCGCCTGGTATTCATGTAAATTCATGATGTTCTATCCATTCAGGTATGAGTTTGGGCGCGCCTTCACACCGCGCGCCCGGCGAAATTAGACGTCCAGCAGCAGGCGAGCTGGATCTTCCAGCATCTCTTTCACCGCCACCAGATAGCCAACGGATTCACGACCATCAATCAAACGGTGATCGTAAGAGAGCGCCAGATACATCATTGGCAGAATCACAACCTGACCATTAACCGCCATTGGGCGATCTTTGATGGCGTGCATGCCGAGAATCGCGCTCTGCGGCGGGTTGATGATTGGCGTAGACATCAGCGAACCAAACACACCACCGTTGGTGATGGTGAAGTTACCGCCGGTCAGCTCTTCAACCGTCAACTTGCCGTCACGGCCTTTCACCGCCAGCTCTTTAATTTTCTTCTCAATGTCGGCCATGCTCAGTGCATCAACATCTTTCAGCACCGGCGTAACCAGACCACGCGGGGTAGAAACCGCAATGCTCACATCGAAATAGTTGTGGTAAACCACATCTTCGCCATCAATAGACGCGTTCACTTCCGGGAAGCGTTTCAGCGCTTCCACTACCGCTTTGATGTAGAAGGACATGAAGCCCAGACGCACGCCGTGACGTTTCTCGAACGCATCGCCGTACTGCTTGCGCAGATCCATGATTGGCTTCATGTTGATTTCGTTGAACGTGGTCAACATCGCGGTGCTGTTTTTCGCTTCCAGCAGACGCTCGGCAACACGCTTACGCAGACGCGTCATCGGTACGCGTTTTTCGCTGCGGTTAGCCACAGCGGCCTGCGGTGCAGCAGCGGCTGGCGCTGCAGCCGGTGCAGCTTTGCCACCGTCAGCTTTCTTCGCCAGATGTTTTTCCACATCTTCACGCGTCAGACGGCCACCAACGCCGGTGCCTTTAATCTGGCTGGCATCGAGGTTGTTTTCAGCAATCAGGCGGCGTACCGCTGGGCTGAGCGCATCGTTGCTCTCTTCTTCCAGCGAAGCGGTCTGGCGCTGTGCCGGTGTAGATTCGTTGCTTTCCGCTTTGGCCGCAGTCTCTTTCCCGCCGCTGTTGCCCTCTTTCAGACGGCCCAGAATCTGACGAGAAGTGACGGTAGCGCCTTCCTCTTCCAGCACGGCTTCCAGGATGCCATCCGCTGAAGCAGGCACTTCCAGAACCACTTTGTCAGTTTCAATCTCTACCAGTACTTCATCGCGGCTCACAGAGTCGCCAGGTTTTTTGTGCCAGGTTGCAACCGTTGCGTCCGCTACGGATTCAGGCAAATCGGGAACGAGAATTTCTACGCTACTCATTTTCTTTCCTTTTTATTAACCAAGGTTCAGCGCGTCATTAACCAGGTCTTGCTGCTGTTTTTGATGTACGGACATGTAGCCCACGGCCGGTGAAGCAGAAGCCGGACGGCCTGCATAACGCAGTGACGCACCAAATGGAACCACTTCGCGGAAATGATGCTGACTGCAATACCATGCGCCCTGATTCAGCGGCTCTTCCTGACACCACACGAAATCCTGCACATGAGCATAGTTTTTCAATACGTCCTGCACGACTTTGTGCGGGAACGGATAGAGTTGTTCGATACGCACGATGGCCACGTCGGTCTGCTCGTTTTTACGACGCTGCTCCAGCAGATCGTAATAAACCTTGCCCGAACACAGCACCACGCGTTTTACCTGTTGTGGATCGAGATCGTCGATCTCACCAATCGCTGGCTGGAAGCTGCCTGTGGCCAACTCTTCCAGGCTGGAAATCGCCAGCGGATGACGCAGCAGTGATTTCGGTGACATGACGATCAGCGGACGGCGCATACCGCGCAGCGCCTGACGACGCAGCATGTGGTAAACCTGCGCTGGCGTAGAAGGCACGCACACCTGCATGTTCTGTTCAGCACAGAGTTGCAGATAACGCTCCAGACGCGCTGAGGAGTGCTCAGGACCCTGACCTTCATAACCGTGCGGTAGCAACATGACCAGGCCACACATACGGCCCCATTTCTGTTCGCCGGAGCTGATGAACTGGTCGATCACGACCTGCGCGCCATTGGCGAAGTCGCCGAACTGCGCTTCCCAGATGGTCAGCACGCGCGGTTCTGCGGTGGCATAACCGTATTCGAAAGCCAGTACCGCTTCTTCAGACAGCACGGAATCCCACACTTTGAACTGACCCTGGCCGTTATGGACATGGTGCAGCGGCGTGTAGGTTGAGCCGTTGGTCTGGTTGTGGATTACCGCATGACGGTGGAAGAAGGTCCCGCGACCGGTATCTTCACCGGAAAGACGCACCGGAATCCCCTCGTCAACCAGCGTGGCGTAGGCGAGGTTTTCTGCACCGCCCCAGTCGAACGCTTTGTTGCCTTCGGCCATCTCTTTGCGATCGTTGTAGATCTTGGCAACGCGAGACTGCACTTCTACCGATTCCGGTACGCTGCTGATGCGGCGCGCCAGTTCCTGCAGGCGTTTCAGTTCCACGGTCGCCGGGTAGCTTTCGTCCCACTCGTGGTTCAGATACGGCGACCAGGTGAATGAGTGCAGGCTCATCGGACGCCACTCTGGCACCACGCATTCGCCTTCATCCAGCGCGTCGCGATAGAGATTGACCATCTCGGTGGCATCTTCGCTGGTCGCTACGCCTTCGCTTTCCAGCTGATCGGCATAGAGTTTACGCGGCGTCGGATGCTTTTTGATTTTCTGGTACATCAACGGCTGCGTTGCACTTGGCTCGTCGGCTTCGTTGTGGCCGTGACGGCGATAGCACACCAGGTCGATGAAGACATCACGTTTAAAGGTGTTGCGATAATCCAGCGCCAGGCGAGTCACAAAGGCTACGGCTTCCGGATCGTCCGCGTTAACGTGGAAAATCGGTGCCAGCACCATCTTGCCGATATCCGTACAGTACGGCGTAGAGCGCGCATCTTTCGGGTTGGAGGTGGTGAAACCAACCTGGTTGTTGATCACGATGCGAACGGTACCGCCCACTTCGTAGCCACGCGCCTGCGACATGTTCAGGGTTTCCTGCACCACGCCCTGACCAATAACAGCGGCATCACCGTGAATGGTGATTGGCAGAACTTTGTTGCTGCTTGGCTCAGCCAGACGATCCAGACGCGCACGCACCGACCCCATCACTACCGGGCTTACGATTTCCAGATGCGACGGGTTGAACGCCAGCGCCAGGTGCACTAAGCCGCCTTCGGTTTCCACGTCAGACGAGAAGCCCATGTGGTACTTCACGTCGCCGGTGCCGAGGTGTTCTTTGTGCTTGCCGGAGAATTCGTCGAACAGATCCTGCGGCTTCTTACCTAATACGTTGATCAGTACGTTGAGACGACCGCGGTGCGCCATACCCAGCACCACTTCGCGCGTACCGCTCTTGCCCGCGTGACGAATCATCTCGCGCAGCATGGGCACCAGTGCATCGCCGCCTTCCAGCGAGAAGCGCTTCGCACCCGGGAATTTTGCACCCAGATATTTTTCCAGGCCTTCTGCCGCGGTCAGCTCTTTCAGGAAACCTTTTTTCTCGTCACTGCTGAAAGACGCGTGGCCCACCACCGATTCCAGACGCTGCTGAATCCAGCGCTTCTCGTCGGTGTTGTTGATGTGCATGTACTCAGCACCAATCGAGCCACAGTAAGTCTGCTGCAGCGCCGCAAACAGATCGGCCAGCTTCATGGTCTCTTTGCCGATAGCAAAAGAGCCTACGTTAAAGCTTTCCTGAAAATCGGCGTCGGTCAGATCGTGATAAGCCGGATCGAGGTCGGCTACCGTGTCCTGTTTCCACAGGCCAAGCGGATCGAGGTTTGCATGCTGATGGCCGCGGAAGCGGAACGCATTAATCAGCTGCAGCACTTTTACCTGTTTGGAGTTGGTTGCCGGATCGGTCACGGTTGATGTGTAACGCGTAGCGTCTTTAGCCAGGCGGCGGAAGTAGTCACGCGTGGTGGAGTGAAATTGCTCAGGTTTCACGCCAGTGCCCGGCAGCTGTTGGAACAGCTCGCGCCACATGTCATCAACTGAGTCAGGATCGGTCAGGAAATCCTCATAGAGCTGCTCTATGTAAGATTGGTTCGCGCCGGCCAGCCAGGAGGAGTCCAGCCAGGGTTTCATCGCGCTGTTCTGCATTGTGATCCCTTAAGCATTAATCTGCTTTTTATGAGGTTTCATTTTTTACCGCTTACGCGGCTTGCCGTAGTGAGTTCAGCGATACGAACCTGTGCGCTACCGGCGCCTGGCTCGTAAGGGAACCTTTATAAGCGTGGTCAGCACCGCGCTTATAGAGGCTTCCGTAAACATCCGGGAACTCAGGTTCCCGGAGAGTGACTTTTTCTGTTACGCCCCGCGTTGCAGCAGCATCGACTTAATATGGCCGATGGCGCGCGTTGGGTTTAGGCCTTTCGGGCACACGCTCACACAGTTCATGATGCTGTGACAGCGGAAAACACTGAAAGCATCGTTGAGATTGTCGAGACGCGCATTGGTTTCCGTGTCGCGGCTGTCGATCAGGAAACGGTAAGCGGCCAGCAGGCCAGCCGGACCGACAAACTTGTCCGGATTCCACCAGAACGACGGGCACGACGTTGAGCAACAGGCGCAGAGAATACACTCATACAAACCGTCCAGATGCTCACGCTCGGCTGGGCTCTGTAAATGCTCGCGCGCCGGTGGATTTTCCCCATTATTCAACAGGAAAGGCTTAATCTTCTCATACTGTGCATAGAATTGTCCCATGTCTACCACGAGGTCGCGGATCACCGGCAAACCTGGCAGTGGACGGATAACAATTTTCTTCGAACCGTTGCCCAGCGCAGAGATCGGCGTGATACACGCCAGACCATTTTTACCGTTCATGTTCAGACCATCTGAACCGCACACGCCTTCACGGCAAGAGCGACGGAAAGCCAGCGTAGGGTCTTTCTCTTTCAGACGGATCAGCGCATCCAACAGCATCATGTCGCGACCATCTTCCGACTCCAGGGTGTACTCCTGCATGCGCGGCTTGGCATCGACTTCCGGGTTGTAACGATAGATTGAAAATTCGAGTCTCATGATGATCTCCGCAATTAGTAGGTACGCGCTTTCGGCGGGAAGGCCGCACGCAGTTTCGGTTGCATGTTCACCTCACGGCGCGTCATGCTTTCCGTCTGCGGAACATAGAGACTGTGGCACAGCCAGTTTTCATCATCGCGGTCCGGGAAGTCGAAGCGGCTATGTGCACCACGGCTTTCGGTACGGAAGTTGGCGGCAACAGCGGTGGCGTAAGCGGTTTCCATCAGGTTATCCAGCTCAAGGCACTCGATACGCTGGGTGTTGAAGTCTGGCGAACGGTCATCAAGACGCGCTGATTTCAGACGCTCACGAATCACTTTCAGCTCTTCCAGACCTTCACGCATCGCATCGCCATCGCGGAACACCGAGAAGTTGTTCTGCATGCAGCGCTGCAGCGCTTTACGGATTTCGACAGGATCTTCACCGGTGGTGTTATTTTCCCAGCGGTTGAAGCGCGCCATCGCTGCATCGATATTTTCCGGCGTGGCTTCACGCAGTTCGCCCTGCTCTTCAATACACTCCAGCAGATGCACACCGGCTGCGCGACCGAACACCACCAGATCGAGCAGCGAGTTGCCGCCGAGGCGGTTAGCGCCATGAACCGATACGCAGGCGATTTCACCGACGGCGAACAGACCCGGAATCACCTCATCCTGGCCCTGCTCATTCACACGCAGCGCCTGGCCGGTCACTTTGGTCGGCACGCCGCCCATCATGTAGTGGCAGGTCGGGATCACCGGAATCGGTTCTTTAATTGGGTCGACGTGGGCAAAGGTACGCGACAGCTCAAGGATGCCCGGCAGACGCGACTCCAGCACTTCGGCACCGAGATGGTCGAGTTTCAGTTTAATGTGCGGACCCCAGGGGCCATCGCAACCGCGACCTTCACGGATTTCCACCATCATCGAACGCGCAACCACATCACGACCCGCCAGATCTTTGGCGTTCGGCGCATAACGTTCCATGAAGCGTTCACCGTGCTTATTCAGCAGGTAACCACCTTCACCACGGCAACCTTCAGTAACCAGCACGCCCGCACCGGCAATACCGGTTGGGTGGAACTGCCACATTTCCATATCCTGCACCGGCACGCCGGCGCGCAGCGCCATGCCAACGCCGTCACCAGTGTTGATGTGGGCGTTAGTGGTGGATTGGTAAATACGGCCCGCGCCGCCGGTCGCCAGAATAGTGGCCTTGGCTTTGAAATAGACGGTTTCGCCGGTTTCCATGCAGATAGCCGTACAGCCGACAATCGCGCCGTCTTCGTTTTTCACCAGATCCAGCGCGTACCATTCGGAGAAGATGGTGGTTTTGTTTTTCAGGTTCTGCTGATACAGCGTATGCAGCAAGGCGTGGCCGGTACGGTCGGCAGCTGCAGCGGTACGTGCCGCCTGCTCACCGCCAAAATTCTTCGACTGACCACCAAACGGACGCTGATACACCCGGCCGTCATCCAGACGGGAGAACGGCAATCCCATGTGTTCCAGTTCCAGAATCGCTTCCGGACCGACATGACACATATATTCGATCGCGTCCTGGTCGCCGATAAAGTCGGAACCTTTGACGGTGTCGTACATGTGCCATTCCCAGTTATCGTCATGGGTGTTACCCAGCGCAACGGTAATACCGCCCTGCGCCGATACGGTATGGGAACGGGTTGGGAATACTTTGGATAACAGGGCACAAGTCTGGCCCGATTGGGAGATTTGCAGAGCGGCGCGCATTCCTGCGCCACCCGCGCCGATCACCACGGCATCAAATTCTCTGACTGGCAAACTCATTTACACACCCCACACAACAACGGTTCCATAAATCGCATATGACAACAGCGCAACCACAATCACAAACTGCAGCAACAAACGGGTTGCAACAGGTTTCACGTAGTCAGTCAGCACCTGCCACATTCCAATCCAGCCGTGGATCAGAATCGAGAACAGCGTCAACATGGTGAACACTTTCGTGAAGGCGGACGAGAAGAAGCCATGCCAGACGTCATACGTCAGCGTGCCTGTCATCACGACAAAACCGAGGATGTAGAGAATATAGAGCGTAATTAAGATTGCAGCAGCACGCAGTAACAGCCAGTCATGGATACCGTTGCGTCCTAATGCAGAAGCATTGCTTACCATACGAGGACTCCAGCCAAAATTGAGAGCACGACAGTGATAACAAAAGCCGCTTGCGCGGAACGGGTTCCCACCTGCAGGGTTTCTGCTGTTACACCAAAATCAGCCAACATATGGCGAATACCGCTCACAGCGTGATACGCCAGCGCAGTTAAAATGCCCCACATGATGAATTTGGCGAAGAAGCTATCCATGATGGATGCCGCTTGCTGGAAACCTTCTGGAGAGGAGAGAGAGAGACCCAGTAACCAGAGCAGAATTCCGAGAGCGACAAAGGTGATCACGCCGGAGACGCGGTGGAGAATGGACGATATTGCAGTAACGGGAAACCGGATCGTCGAGAGATCCAAGTTAACAGGTCTTTGTTTTTTCACGGTTTTGCCCACACAGCTCTTTTTTATTTTGCTTCCTCCGGTCCTGAGTTGCATCAGAGACACAGCGTGTGTTCAGACTGCAACCGCCACCAAAATAGCAACATCCAGTGTTAAATAAAGCGGGTAAAACGCTGGGTGGCTCCTGGTGTCAGGGTGTTCCGGAGACCTGGCCGCAGTATAGGAGGATCACATTCTGATTACAATTCCCCTACAATCTCTTTGGTCACATTTAGGCTGAACAGTGATCACCTTCACGATTTTCACAATTTATACATTTTTAATTATCTGATTTGACAAAGAATCAACATTTCAGTTACAAACAATCGCATTAAAGTCCTATGATGCACAAAAGTTATGGGGATACACTTTCCCCTAAGCTCAAGTTATGTAACATTGCCAATACAAGTAACACAAAGCATCAGGTTATTGGTTACCAAGAAGTTATGTCGTGACAGGAACTTTAACATCCTCGATGTGCAGCATGTCATGCCCCGACGCCACCGAATGGCCCAGTTCAGCATTTACTCTGTAACCCTGCACGACCAACGTTACCGCAGAGTGATGCTGTGAAGATTGTGGTTTTACGTAACAACATGGCTATTCTGGTGTCTAAGATCCTTACCTTAAAGGCGCTATGGAGACGAAATAATGACAGATAAAAAAGTGACGCTAACCCTACAAGATAATACTTCTGTTGAACTGGACGTGATGCAAGGCACGCTGGGACAAGATGTAGTTGATGTCCGCGCCCTTGGCTCACAAGGCCTGTTCACCTTCGATCCCGGCTTCACCTCTACGGCGTCCTGCGAATCTAAAATCACCTTTATTGATGGTGACGAAGGTATTCTGTTACACCGCGGTTTCCCGATTGATCAGCTGGCAACCCACTCTAACTATCTTGAAGTGTGTTACATCCTGTTAAATGGCGAAGCCCCGACCCAAGCCCAGTTTGAAGAGTTCCGCACCACCGTTACCCGCCACACCATGATTCACGAGCAAATCACCCGACTGTTCCACGGCTTCCGCCGCGATTCGCATCCAATGGCAGTAATGTGTGGCGTGACCGGTGCGCTGGCAGCGTTTTATCACGACTCTTTAGACGTCAACATTGAGCGTCACCGTGAAATCGCTGCGTTCCGCCTGCTGTCGAAAATGCCGACCATGGCAGCGATGTGCTACAAGTACTCGATTGGCCAGCCGTTTGTCTATCCGCGCAACGACCTCTCTTATGCCGGTAACTTCCTGCACATGATGTTCGCCACGCCGTGCGAAGAGTACAAAGTGAATCCAGTGCTGGAACGCGCGATGGACCGTATTCTGATTCTGCACGCCGACCATGAGCAGAACGCGTCTACCTCTACCGTGCGTACCGCAGGCTCTTCAGGCGCGAACCCGTTTGCCTGTATCGCCGCCGGTATCGCTTCACTGTGGGGACCGGCGCACGGCGGTGCCAACGAAGCGACACTGCGCATGCTGGAAGAGATCAGCACCGTTGATCACATCCCTGAGTTTGTTAAACGAGCGAAAGATAAGAACGATTCGTTCCGTCTGATGGGCTTCGGCCACCGCGTGTACAAAAACTACGATCCACGTGCCACCGTGATGCGCGATACCTGTCACGAAGTGCTGAACGAACTGGGCATGAAAGATGATCTGCTGGAAGTGGCGATGGAGCTGGAACACATCGCGCTGAACGACCCGTACTTCATCGAGCGTAAACTCTATCCAAACGTCGATTTCTATTCAGGCATCATCCTGAAAGCGATGGGCATTCCGTCTTCCATGTTTACCGTTATCTTCGCCATGGCGCGCACCGTGGGCTGGATTGCACACTGGAAAGAGATGCACGACGAAGGCATGAAAATCGCCCGTCCGCGTCAGCTGTATACCGGTTACACCGAGCGTCCATTCACCTCGGCGCTGGATAAATAAGAGAAAGGCGGCCATCTGGCCGCCTTTTTTATAGCGCTACAACTGGCATCCCGGGCACCAGTAAAACGGCCGCGATGACAGCACGCCCTTCTCAACCACCGCGCCGCACCGCCGACACTTTTTACCCTGCCGATGAAACACCTCGAAGCGAAACGCTGCTTCTTCATGATACTTCTTCATGCTGCCACGCATCTCGTATGACAAACGCGGCACCGCCAGCATCGCCTCACTTAACGCCGTCAGCTGCTGTTCGCTGAGGTCCTGCGCCCGATGCGACGCCAGCAATCCGGCATGCCACAAAATCTCCACGCGCAGATAATTGCCGAGGCCGGCTAAAAAGGCCTGATCAAGCAGCAAGCCGCTGAACTGGCGACGACGAAAACGCGGCGACAGCAAACGCTCGCGCACCTCTTCCACCGTTAAGCTGGCATCCAGCACATCCGGGCCCACGCGCTGCAAAAACGGATGCGCAGCTAAGGTATCAGCGTTGAGCAGCTCAATATCCGAGGCGCTATACAGCAAAATGGTTTTATCCGCCGTTGCGAGCCGAACGCGCAGCTGGCGCGTGGTATTCGGTTGCGTACCGGTTGGCACCACGCGCCACACGCCGTACAGCTGATTGTGGCTGTAGAGCGTCAAACCATTGGAGAAGTGGGTGAGCAGCGCTTTACCGCGCGTTTCGAAGGCGTTGATGGTGGCATCCATCAGCGCAGGTTCGTAGGTTTTCAGCTGTGGAAAGGCAAACCACACATCGGTAAGGGGTTTGCCGACCATTGCCTCTGCCAGCTGATCCGCCGCGCGGCGGATCTCCGGTCCCTCAGGCATAACAACTCCTTTTAATGCGTAGCGCCACCGACGACGCGGATATCATTTTCGGTACTCAGGATCACCTGCAGCGAGGTTTCCAGCGCCTGAATCACGCTTGCAGTCGCCATGCTGGCCACGCCGGGATGGTGCACCGCTTGTTCCGGCATATACGGGATATGAACGAAACCGCCGCGCGCCTTGCTGTTGGTGGTGTGGATCCAGTGCAGCAGGCTGTACATCACGTGGTTACAGGTGAAGGTGCCGGCGGTTTGCGATACCGAGGCCGGCACACCCACTTCACGCAGCGCGGCAACCATCGCTTTGATCGGCAGCGTGGAGAAATAAGCCGCCGGGCCATCCGCCTCGATGGGCTGATCGATCGGTTGCTGCTGGTTGTTATCCGGTATGCGCGCGTCATCCACGTTAATCGCAACGCGTTCAACGGTAATATCGGCGCGGCCGCCGGCTTGCCCGACGCACAACACGCGGTCGGGTTGAATCTCCTCCAGCGCGCGCGTCAGCACTTCACCGCAAGTGGCAAATACCACCGGCAGCTGGCGTACCACAATGCGTGCACCGGCGATCTCTTTGCCGTCGAAGGTGCGCACCGCTTCCCACGAAGGGTTGATGTTTTCGCCACCAAAAGGCTCAAACGCCGTCATTAACACCGTTTTCATCGCAACCTCACAAGAACATCAGGAAGTAGAGCAGGAAAATATTCACTACCAACAGTAGCACACCGGTTGGCACCTGAGCCTTGATCACCGCGTTGCGGTCCGGCAGCTCCAGCAGGCGCGCCGGCACGATGTTGAAGTTGGCCGCCATTGGCGTCATCAACGTGCCGCAATAGCCGGAGAACATCCCAATCGCCGCCATTACCGCCGGATTGCCGCCGTGCTGCAGCACCAGAATCGGAATACCGATGCCGGCGGTGACAATCGGGAAGGCAGCAAACGCATTGCCCATCACCATGGTCAGCAATGCCATGCCACCCGCATACACCGCGACGGCAATCAGGCGATTATCTACCGCCAGATACTGTTCGGTGAGATGCGAAATTGCCGTGCCGACACCGGCGCTGGTGAACAACAGGCCAAGCGTGGCCAGAATCTGCGGCAGAATAAACGCCCAACCGACCGCATCCAGCAGGCGACGGGTTTCCTGCATCGACTGCAGCGGCTTTTCATGGGTGATTTTCAATGCGATCAGCCAGCCCAGCAGGCAGCCAATCATCATGGAGAACAGCGTCACCAGCGTGGCGTGATTGCCGGGACCAAACACCGTATCCTGCAAACCGGGAATATGGTTAAACGCCAGCACGCCAATCACCGTCACCAGTGGAATCGCCAGCGCTGGCAAGAACAGTTTGTTGTGCAGACGTTTAGCACTTTCCTGTTTCTGCTCATCGCTGCGCTGATGATAACGCCCCAGACGCACGCCGCCGAAACCGGCAATCAGCGCCATCAACACCACGGCCACACCCACGCCGATATGCAACCAGCGGCTGCCCAGTTCCGCATCGCCCGCCCAATGCTCCATCAGTTGATAAGCACCGTCGCCAATCAGGAAAATCAGGCCGTAGAGCGCCCAGAACAGACCGGTGGTAAAACGGCGCGGGTTAGCGCTGTCACGCCATGAAAGCACGGCAACCACCAGCAGGATCACCCCTGCCAGCCACATCAAATATTGTTGCTGGAACATTACTTCGCTCCTTTGGCGTTCAGCGCCTGCTGGTTCAACGCGCCCAATTCACGCGACAGCTGGCGATCGAGACGCACCAGACGAGCTGAATGAATGAGGAAAGCACAGAGCGCGGTAGGAATGCCCCACAGCGCGATATGCAGCGGTTCGGTGCTGATACCGGCAGATTCCTGCATAAAGTTATGCATGAAGATAATCGCGCCAAAGGCAACGAAGATATCCTCGCCAAAGAACAGACCGACGTTATCGGTCGCTGCAGACATGGCGCGCAGACGATGGCGCACGTCTGGCGGGACATCACCGTAGCGGTTTTCTGTGGCACCTTCGGCCATCGGCGCCAGCAGCGGACGCACCATCTGCGGATGCCCGCCCAAGCTGGTTAAGCCCAGCGCGGCGGTGGCTTCACGCACAAACAGGTAGACGATCAGCAAGCGGCCGGCGGTGGCGGTTTTGATCTGCGCGATCCAGCTTTGCGCCCGCTCTTTCAGGCCATGACGCTCCAGCAAACCGATAACAGCCAGCGGCAGCAGCAGAATCAGCGGCAGGTTACGCGTATTGAGGAAGCCAGAGCCGAGTTTTTCCAGAATGTCAGCCAGCGGCAGATGCGCTGCCAACCCGGTGACGAAGCCCGCCACAATCACCACCAGCACCGGGTTAAAGCGCAGCACAAAACCCAGAATGATGGCGGCAATGCCTAGCAGCGGCCAGAGGTTTACCACGTTATCCATGTTGTTCCCTTATGTGAAAAGACAAAGCCCGGCGTGATGCCGGGCAATGAGTAAAAACGTTATGCGCTGGTGACCGCAATCTGACTGGTCGCAAATGCCGCGCGCAGCGTGCGGGCGAACTGCAGCGCATGTGCGCCATCACCGTGTAAACAGACGGTTTCGGCGTTAACCTTGACCCATTCTCCGCTGATGCTCTGCACCTGACGCTGCTGCACCATCGCCAGCGTTTGCGCCAGCGCCTGATCGGCATCTTCAATCATCGCTTGCCGCTGGCTGCGTGGCACTAACGCCCCGCTCGCCAGATAGCCGCGATCGGCAAACACCTCTTCGCGGGTGCGCAGACCATGATGCGCCGCCGCCGCAATCGACGCGCTGCCCGCCAATCCGACCAGAATCAATCCGCTATCCACGGCTTTTACCGCGCGCGCGATGGCATCCGCCAGTTGCGGATCGCCCGCCGCCTGGTTGTACAGCATGCCGTGCGGCTTGACGTGTACCAGCCGTTCGCCTTCGCTCTCGGCAATGCTTTTCAGCGCACCAATCTGGTAGATCATCTGCGCATACACCGTTTCCGGCGGCAGCTGCATAGCGGTACGGCCAAAGTTTTCCCGATCGGGGAAACTCGGATGCGCGCCAATCGCCACGCCAGACGCTTTCGCCCAGCGCACCGATTGCAGCATGGTTTGCGCATCACCAGCGTGGAAGCCGCAGGCGATATTGGCTGAACTCACCAGCGTCAGCAGCTCCCGATCGCTGGCGCTGCCTTCGCCGAGATCGGCGTTAAGATCAATCTTCATGGGCCAATCCCCAGGCTATTTGGTCGAAGGAACGTTGTTGATGCTGTTTGGCGTGTATCGCGTCTTCCAGCGTGCAGTGGATAAAGTGAATCGGTTCGCCGAGACGAATTTGCGCCAGATGATAGAGATCGGCTTCGATGATGCAGGCAATGCGCGGATAGCCGCCGGTGGTTTGTGCATCCGCCATCAACACAATCGGCTGGCCATTGGGCGGCACTTGTACCACGCCGGGCACTAAACCGTGCGACAGCAAATCGCGCGTCGCATCGCGATGCAGTTGACGTCCCTGCAGGCGATAACCCATGCGGTTACTTTGCGGACTGAGCTTCCACGGGCTGCGCCAGAAACCCTGCTGCGCCTCACGCGAGAACTCGTTATATTCCGGGCCCGCTAAGGCGCGGATGCGGTTGCCCCACAGCAGTTGACGCACGCCAGCTTTATCTTTGAAGTCGCGCGTCGGTTTACCCAACGGCAGCTCGTCGCCATCCTGCAGTTTACGTCCCTGCCAGCCGCCAAACGCTGCCTTGAGATCGGTACTGACCGAACCGAGCATGTCCGGCACGGCAAAACCACCGTTGACCGCCAGATAACTGCGCATGCCGCGCGTTGGCGTTGCCAGCGTCAGCACCTGCCCTTTTTTCACCGGCAGACGCCAGCCGGTCCAGACCGGTTTGCCGTCCAGATCGGCATTGCAGCCCGCGCCCGTCAATGCAAACCAGCCATCACGGGTAAACTGCGTTTTAAATTGTCCCAGCACGATTTCCAGCACCGCGCTCTGCTCGGGGTTACCCACCAGCATATTGGCGGTGCGCATTGCCGGTTGATCGAGCGCGCCGCCCACGCTGATGCCATATTGGCGAAAGCCGTTGCGGCCGTGATCTTGTAGCGAGGTCATCATGCCCGCGCGGAGAATTTTCAACATACGCCCTCCTGCTGCGGCACAAAACGCACGCTATCGCCGGGGCGTAACAGTGTCGGCGGATGCTGAAGCGGGTCGAACAGGCTGAGCGGCGTATGACCAATCAGTTGCCAGCCGCCGGGCGCGGCTAATGGATAGATGCCGGTTTGGCTGCCGCCGATGCCCACCGAGCCGCTCGGCACCAGCACGCGCGGTTCAGCGCGGCGTGGCGTGTGTAAACGCTCATCCAGGCCGCCGAGATAAGGGAAACCAGGTTGGAAGCCGATGAAATAGACCACATAATCGATGCTGCTGTGCAGTTCTACCGCTTGCCTGGCCGTCATGTTGGCGCGCTCCGCCACCTCCTGCAGATCCGGCCCGCCTGCGCCGCCGTACACAACTGGAATCTCGACGCGGCGCGATTCCGGCAGCTGCGCTTCGCTCTCTTCCCACCAACGCTGCAAACGCTCAATCGCGTCCAATGCATTGCGTTGCGGATCGTGCAGCAGCAACGTCAGGTTGTTCATGCCAGGAATCACTTCCTCAACCTGCTCGTTTTGCTGCAGTCGCTGACACAATCCCCAGATGCGCTGCTGGCTGGTCAACGAAACCGGTGGCTCCAGTTCCAGCACCACCGCGCGCTCACCTAGCAGATAACAACGTGCTCGTTGCAAAAACAACCTCCTGGTAAAAGTCTTACATGTCGCAGAACGAATGTTGCAGGATCGCCATTCATAGCGAACGAACTTCTCGTTTATGCGTAAAAGCCATAAGTTATGCGAAAGTGACAGAGATGTGTCAACAGATTTGCGCCCTTAACGCAGGTTAAGGGCGTGAGAGGGGAGAAATCAGGCCGGATTGTCGATGTCGATAAAGGTCACATCAAGGCCATGATGGGCAGCTAACCATTCACCCAGCGCCTTGATGCCGCCGCGTTCGGTCGCGTGGTGTCCGGCGGCATAGAAGTGCAAACCTTGTTCGCGCGCGCTGTGGATGGTTTGCTCGGAGACTTCGCCGGTAATAAAGGCATCGACGCCAAAGGCTGCCGCGCTATCGATAAAGCCCTGACCGCCGCCGCTGCACCAGGCAACGCGCTTGATCAATGCCGGCGCGTTATCACCACAGTGCAGCGGTGTGCGACCTAAACGTTGAGCAATTTTTTCCGCCAGCGCCGCGCCACTCAGTGGTTGTGCCAGCTCGCCCCACGGCACCAGCGGCTGAATCTCGCCTTTCACTGCAATATCAAACAGACGCGCCAGCTGCGCGTTATTACCCAACTCCGGATGGGCATCCAGCGGCAGATGCCAGCCATACAAATTGATATCATTGGCCAGCAGCGTGCGCAGACGCTGGCGCTTCATGCCTTTAATCACCGGCGCTTCGCTTTTCCAGAAGTAACCGTGATGCACCAGCACCGCATCGGCATTGCGCTTCACCGCCTCGTCCAGCAGCGCCTGACACGCGGTTACGCCAGTGATGATGGTTTTCACCTCGGCGCGCCCTTCCACCTGCAAACCGTTCGGCGCGTAGTCGCTGAAGGCGCTGTTATTCAGCTGCTGGTTAACGATCTGTTCTAACTCGACATTATTCATTACGGCTCCCTGACCGCCTCAAGCCGCGCTGCGGGCGCGCTCAAAGGCGTCTAGTGTCTTTTTACGTGCGTCCTTATGTTCCACGATTGGCGCGGGATAATCGAGTTTGTTGTTATTTTTCTGCGCCCACACTTGCGGCTGATGGATATCGCTGTCGGGCACGTCGCTGAGTTCCGGCAGCCACTGACGAATAAACTCGCCCTGTTTATCGAAGCGCTCGCCCTGCGTGGTGGGATTGAAGATACGAAAATAGGGCGCGGCATCGGTGCCAGTTGACGCGGCCCACTGCCAGCCGCCATTGTTGGCGGCCAGATCGCCATCGATCAGCTGCTGCATGAAATAACGCTCGCCTTCACGCCAGTCGATCAGCAGATCCTTCACCAGGAAACTGGCGGTAATCATGCGCAAGCGATTATGCATCCAGCCGAGCGTGTTGAGCTGGCGCATCGCCGCATCAACAATCGGATAGCCGGTTTTGCCCTGTTGCCAGGCTGTGAGATGTGCGTCGTTTTGCTGCCAATCCACGTTGCGCGTCCAGTCGACAAACGGCTGATGCTTACACAGCGCCGGAAACGCCACCATTAGATGACGATAGAATTCACGCCAGATCAGTTCGTTCAGCCAGGTAAAGGCCTTGCCCTCGTTGAGCGCATCGGGATGCTCTTTGAGCACGCGATGAAGACATTGGCGCGGCGACAGTACGCCAGTGGTCAAATAAACCGATAAGCGGCTGGTGCCGTCAATGGCCGGTAAATCACGCTGATCCGGATAATGCTGCACCGCCTGTTTAGCGAAGTGGCGCAGCTGTTTTAACGCCGCCTCTTCTCCCGCCGGGAACAGGCTTTCATCAAAGGCTTCACAAGGATAATCAAAAGCGGGAATCTTCTTTTTAATACTGATGGGCGCACCATCACGCGCTTTCGGTGCCTGATGGCACTCCGGTAAGCCCTGATGTAAACGACGAACAAAGGCTTTGCTGAACGGCGTGAACACTTTGAACATGGTGTTGCTGCCGGTTTGCACGCTGCCCGGCGGCAACAGCAAGCTGTCATCGAATCCCTGACATACTACGCCCTGCGCATCCAGACGTTTCTCCGCCTGCGCATCGCGTTCACGCTCGTTGATTTCGTACTGGTAGTTGTAGAACAGCGCATCAACCCGTTGCTGCTGGCAAAATTTCGCCAGATATTCAATCGAAGCGGCAAAGTCATCGCACTGATGGAAATGCAGAGGAATGCCGCGTTCAGCCAGTGACTTCTGCAACAAGCTGAGATTTTGCTGGATGAACGCCGCCTGCTTTGGCGCCATATGGTGTTGCTGCCACTGCTGTGGTGTAGCGATAAACAGCGCAATCACTTTGGCCTGGCTATCGCGGCAGGCAGCGGCCAGCGCCATGTTGTCATTGATGCGCAGATCGTTGCGCAGCCAAACCAAATGGGTGGTCATAAAGCCCCGAAATTATTGGCCGTAGCGCAAACGCAGCGCTTCCGGATAAGGATCAAAATAGCGCTGCTGTGCCAGCCACGGATGCGGGTATTCCGCCATGTAATGTTTCAGCATGGTGATCGGAGCTAACAGCGGCTGTACGCCCTGACGATAACGATCAATCAGTTGCGCCAGCTCCTGACGCTGCGGCGAACTCAACTGCGGACGGAAGTAGCCTTGTACATGCATCAGCACGTTAGTGTGATTGCGTCGTGATGCCTGATGTGACATCAGGTGCATCAGACGACTGCGGTACTCAAAGGCGTAATCCTCCAGCGAATCCCACTGGTCCATCGCCGCGACAAAGCGGCCCATCTCGCGGTACTCATCCTGCGCATGAGAAAGCAGCAGCAATTTGTAGCGACTATGGAAGGCCATCAGCTTGTGGCGCGATAATCCGCTGCGCCACATTTCGTTGAATTCGTGCAGCGCATAGACGCGGCCGATAAAGTTTTCGCGGATAGCGTCGTCATGCAGACGACCATCCTCTTCCAGCGGCAGCCACGGCATCTCTTTCTGTAAAAATGCGGTAAACATGCCGGTGCCCGCTTTGCGATTGTTGTTGGTTTCAGGCTCGTAAACGCGGACACGTTCCAACCCACAGCTAGGGGATTTGGCACAGAGGATGTAGCCGCACAGATGATGTAGCGACTTCACGCGTTCGGCGGACCAGCGCTGCATCTTTTCCGTCACCTCTTCGCCGCCATCTTTGCTGAAACAGAGATGGATGTTTTCATCGCTCTCTTTTACCAGGCGCAAAGCCGGACGCGGCGTCGGTAAGCCAATCGCCATTTCGGGACATACAGGTTCAAAGCGCACAAATGGCACGAGTTCGTCCGTGGCGAAAGCAAAACGTTTATGGCCACCATCAAATCGGACGTTATCCCCGAGCAGGCAAGCGCTGATACCAACAGGAATTTTCTCGCTCATACTTGTACAACCTCATAAATCTTGTAGAGGTTTTAAGTGTAGCTGAAATGCGCGGAGATAACAGCGGGAACGCGCGGTGGGCGTGAAAATTATCGATAAAAAAAACCCGGCGCTTCACGTGAAGTCGCCGGGTTAATACTGCGCTAAAATCGCTTACCAGTGAATGCCGGCAGCCGCTTCAGACTGCGCCAGCCAGACGGGTTTCGTGCTGGTTTTGCACCACATACGATGCAGGTAACTGTACAAACGTGCGCGATCTGAGCGGAATAACATCACTGGCAGCGCCAGCAAACCGATTGCTACCACCAGCACGCGGCGCAGTACGATTCTATACAGTGGATATGCGCGATCCATCTTTGGCCCCCTTGTGGTAAACATTGCGTTGAAATGTGATCTGGTTCAGATATTACCCGTTGTTGTGTAATTTTACTACTCATCCGACCACTATATTTGCACTTTTTTTCAGCAATTTGTGTGGTGATGAAAGTTAGTTACAAGATTGTGAATTAAACGATGCTTTCAAGTTAAAAACTTCGTGACGGACGCCGGGCCGCTTTATTGCTAAAGTGATGCGTTAACTTTTTTTTGCCGCTGGAGGCAGCGTGACGACCATCTTGATAGTGGAAGATGAAAAAGAGATTCGCCGTTTCGTGCGCCTGGCGCTGGAGAGCGAAGGCCTGAAGATTGTGGAAGCGGAGCAACTGCAGCGCGGCCTGATTGAAGCGGCGACGCGTAAGCCGGATCTGGTGATCCTCGATCTCGGCTTGCCGGATGGTGATGGCAATGACTTTATCCGTGAAGTTCGTCAATGGAGCAGCATGCCGGTGATTGTGCTGTCGGCACGGAGCGATGAGCAGGATAAGATTGATGCGCTGGACGCGGGTGCGGATGATTATCTCACTAAGCCGTTTGGCATAGGTGAACTGCTGGCGCGTGTGCGCGTGGCGCTGCGTCGCCATCAAAGCAACCAGCCAGAACCGATTGTGAAATTTGGTGAAGTGAGCGTCGATTTGGCGGCGCGCCGTGTACTGCGCAACCAACAGGAAGTGCATCTGACACCGACTGAATTCCGTCTGCTGAGTTTGCTGGTGAACAACGCCGGAAAAGTGCTGACCCAGCGTCAATTACTGAATCAGGTTTGGGGGCCCAATGCGGTGGAGCACAGCCATTATTTGCGCATCTATATGGGGCACTTGCGGCAGAAGCTGGAAGCGAATCCCACGCAGCCCAGCCATTTGCTGACCGAAACCGGCATCGGCTATCGATTTATGCCATAAAAAAAGGCCGCTAAGCGGCCTTTTTTCTTCACTGCCCAATCAGGCGTTTTTCAGTACTTCGCTAACAATCTCAACCGCTTCTTTCTCGATTTGCTGACGATGTTCAGCACCCAGGAAGCTTTCGCAGTAGATTTTGTACGCGTCTTCTGTACCTGATGGACGCGCGGCGAACCAGCCGTTTTCCGTCATCACTTTCAGACCACCAATTGACGCACCGTTACCCGGCGCGGCAGTCAGGCGTGCGGTGATCGGATCACCCGCCAGCGTATCTGCGCTCACCATTTCGGGTGACAGCTTAGACAGCGCGGCTTTCTGTGCAGAAGTCGCCGGAGCCTGCAGACGGTTATAGCTTGGCGCACCAAAGCGTTCGGCCAGCTCGTCATAGTGCTGCTGCGGGTTCTTGCCAGTTACTGCAGTGATTTCAGCAGCCAGCAGGCACAGAATGATGCCGTCTTTATCGGTTGACCAGGCTGAGCCATCGAAACGCAGGAAGGATGCGCCCGCGCTCTCTTCACCGCCGAAACCGAAGCTGCCATCGAACAGACCATCAACGAACCATTTGAAACCAACCGGCACTTCCACCAGCTTACGTCCAATGTCGTTAACCACGCGGTCGATCATCGCGCTGGAAACCAGGGTTTTACCCACAGCAACGTCTTTGCCCCACTGTGGGCGATGCTGGAACAGGTAGTTGATTGCCACCGCCAGATAGTGGTTTGGATTCATCAGACCTGCAGGCGTGACGATGCCGTGACGGTCGTAATCAGGATCGTTACCAAAGGCCAGATCGAATTTGTCTTTGTACGCCAGCAAACCGGCCATCGCGCACTCGGATGAGCAGTCCATACGCACCACGCCATCTTTATCCAGATGCATGAAGCGGAAAGTCTGATCGATCGCATCGTTCACGATGGTCAGATCCAGTTTGTAGTGCTCAGCAATGCGCTGCCAGTAAGCAATGCCGGAACCGCCTAACGGATCGACGCCAATTTTCAGGCCGGCTTTCTGGATGGCGGCGAAGTCAATCACCTGCGCCAGACCTTCAACGTATGGCTGGATCAGATCCTGCTCAACGATGTGGCCGCTCGCCCATGCCTGATCCAGCGGCAGACGTTTCACGTCTTTCAGCTCGCCTTTGATCAGCTGGTTAGCGCGATCTTCCACCACTCTGGTAACGTTGGTATCAGCCGGGCCACCGTTTGGCGGATTGTATTTGATACCACCATCTTCCGGTGGATTATGCGAAGGCGTGATAACGATGCCGTCCGCCTGCGCGCCGCCGCGTTTGTTGTGCTCAAGAATCGCGTTCGAGATTGCAGGCGTTGGCGTGTAGCCATTGTCCTGCTGAACAATTACGTCCACGCCATTAGCGGCCAGCACTTCCAGCACCGACAGAATCGCTGGCTCAGACAGTGCATGCGTGTCTTTACCGACGTAGCACGGACCGGTAATGCCATTCTTTTTACGCTCTTCAGCAATCGCCTGCGCGATCGCCAAAATGTGCTGTTCATTGAAGCTTTGGCGTCCCGCGCTACCGCGGTGGCCTGAAGTGCCAAATTTCACCGCATGATCCGGATTCGCCACATCGGGCTTCAGGACGTAATACTGCGAGGTTAATTGTGCAACGTTAATCAAATCGCTCTGCTGGGCAGGCTGCCCGGCACGGGGGTGATTGGCCATTGGCGCTTCTCCCTGACGCTTCAGTTAAATGGTGCCGCGAACTTTCTCTGTCAGTTCCTGTGGGAACTGCATAGCCAGCATGATGTGTTCCACCATGCTGCATTTGCGGCCTGTATTGGTGTTCGTGATCACCCAGTACGGTGTGCCGGGAACGTGCTTCGGCTTGGTATGGGTGCCATTTTGCAGCAGCGTGTGCTCGTCGCCCGCAAAGTAGACGCGGGTACGGCCCTGCAGCGAGGCAGTAGCTTCAGCAAACGCAGCCGGATCAAGACGATAGAGCGTTGACAGTACCAACATGAAGCGGTTAACCGCCTTATTCTGCTCGGCATATTCATCGGAAAGTAGCAGCTCACGTACCGCACGGACGCGATCCTGAGGACGCGCTTCACGGCTGGCAGGTTGCGCTTCTTTCATTGATGCACCAGCGGCGGGCGCAGCGGGTGCGCTCTGTCCGGCGGTGAACTTCAACATGCGGCGCAAAATATCTGAGGCGCTTTCACCAATGTGCTGCGTGTGGCTGGCAATATAACGGTAGAGTTCTTCGTCAACTTCAATCGTTTTCATCTTTTTCCGTACGATTCTGGCAAATGACAGAACCACGCATCATTGCAACGTCCTTAGCAAAATCCAGTCGTGCAAAACGTGAGCGGGTTCTAACATAAGGATTATAAAGTTAAATCCGTGGCAGCCGATAGCGTTGGCAACGTTTACGGGCAAAAGTCGGAATATGCCCTAATGCCCACCGGCCTGACTGCTGGACAGGTGAATCCATGATAACCTAAGCCAAGGTCACAACCGTAAGAACTTTAGCCATGATTTTGAACGCCCGTCTGCAAACTGAACAATCTGCCCCCGATGCCACGCCGATTCTGTTGATCCATGGTCTTTTTGGCAGCCTTGATAACCTTGGCGTGCTGGCGCGTGGGATGCGTGACGCACGTCCGACGCTGCAAGTTGACGTGCGCAATCACGGCTTGTCGGCGCGTAGCGATGAGATGAATTATCACGTGATGGCGCAGGACATTGTCGAAACGCTGGATGCGCACCATATCGATCGCGCGGGTGTAATCGGACACTCGATGGGCGGCAAAATCGCCATGGCGCTCAGTGCCATCGCGCCGGAACGTATCGATAAAATGGTGATGATCGATATCGCGCCCGTAGATTACCAAACGCGCCGCCATGACGAAATTTTTGCCGCTATTCGGGCCGTGAGCGCCGCGGGCGTCACGCGCCGCAGCGAAGCCGCTGAAGTAATGCGTCAGCATATTGATGAAGAAGGCGTGATCCAGTTCATCCTCAAATCTTTCGCAGAGGGCGAATGGCGCTTTAATGTGCCGGCGCTGTGGGATAACTATAGCACCATTTCCGGCTGGGAAGAGATTCCTGCGTGGCCGCATCCGGCACTGTTTATCCGCGGCGGCGACTCGCCTTATCTGGATAATCAGCATCGCGATGCGCTGCTGCGTCAGTTCCCGCAGGCGCATGCACATGTGATCAGCGGTGCTGGACACTGGGTGCACGCCGAGAAACCCGATGCGGTGTTACGCGCGGTTCGGCGTTTTTTTAACCTGTAAAAGCAAAAGCTTGCCGCTTGCGCTTTAGGGTTGGCGTCAGGGAAGGCGCTGGAGTATGATGTCGCGCTAAAAATTTGCCACGGATATTTTTTCGCCGTGGTCGGGCCGATAATGTTTTAATCGCGCAGCGCCTTTCCGCCGTTCGCGCCCACTCAGTTTTACAAACCATGGCAAAAGAACAGACAGACCGCACTACGCTTGATCTCTTCGCAGACGAGCGGCGTCCTGGTCGCCCGAAAACCAGCCCGCTGACGCGTGATGAACAGTTACGCATCAACAAACGCAATCAGCTCAAGCGCGATAAAGTGCGTGGGCTGCGTCGTGTTGAGCTGAAGATGTCGAGCGAGGCGGTTGACGCCCTCAGCACGCTGGCCGAGCAGCAAAACATCAGTCGCAGCGAATTGATTGAACAAATGCTGCTGGCACAGCTCAAACTGTCGTAACGCGCGGAGACCGCACGCTGGAACACAAAGTCACGGCTTTATACGTTCCGCACTTTTTACCGGTCTGCTATTATTCGCATAACTGTGCAGTCAACTGACTTACTTTCACAATCAGGATTTAAGAGGTTACCTAACCCATGGCAATCGTAGGCATTTTCTTCGGCAGCGATACCGGCAACACTGAAAACATTGCAAAGATGATCCAGAAACAACTGGGTAAAGATGTCGCCGAAGTGCATGACATTGCTAAGAGCACCAAAGAAGATCTCGAAGCGTTCGACATCCTGCTGCTGGGTATCCCAACCTGGTATTACGGCGAAGCGCAGTGTGACTGGGATGATTTCTTCCCGACGCTGGAAGAGATTGATTTCAATGGCAAGCTGGTAGCGCTGTTTGGTTGTGGCGATCAGGAAGATTACGCCGAGTACTTCTGTGATGCGATGGGTACTATCCGTGACATCATTGAGCCGAATGGTGCGGTGATCGTCGGTCACTGGCCAATCGAAGGCTATCATTTTGAAGCCTCTAAAGGCCTGGCCGATGACAAAAACTTCCTTGGTTTGGCCATTGACGAAGACCGTCAGCCGGAATTGACCAACGAACGTGTTGAGAAGTGGGTGAAGCAGATCTTTGATGAGCTGCAGCTGAAAGAGATTATTGAAGCTTAATTCCCTGCTCTGCCCGATGTGCGCACTGCCTCACATCGGGTAACGGAATTTCCTATAAAAATAATAGCTACGGTTTTTTAACTTTTCCCCGCAAATCTGTAGAATACCCGCAATGGTCATCCGCTTATTCCTCTGGCAGTAGAATGAGGCTGAGTGAAATGGAATCCAAAACCCAAGCGTCTTGAAGACGTTAGTGACGATATCCTTACAACCTTTGGTGATTAAGGACGTTGCCTTGGTTTTCATTTCACTGCTTGAGTTCTATAATGAGACGCAAATGAGAATGCGCGTTGACCTAAACATTCAAGGCCCCTGCGCCGCAAGTGACTAGCAAAGTAACAGGACAATATCCGCATGACTGACAACAACTCCGCATTGAAGAAGGCTGGCCTGAAAGTCACGCTACCCAGACTGAAAATTCTGGAAGTGCTTCAGGGACCCGGCCCAGAGTCCCATCACGTCAGTGCGGAAGATTTGTATAAGCGCCTGATTGATATGGGCGAAGAGATTGGTCTGGCAACGGTGTATCGCGTTCTTAACCAGTTTGACGACGCGGGCATCGTAACCCGTCACAACTTTGAAGGCGGCAAATCTGTCTTCGAACTGACTCAGCAGCATCACCACGATCACTTGATCTGCCTGGATTGTGGCAAAGTTATCGAATTTAGCGATGAATCAATCGAAACGCGTCAGCGTGAAATTGCCACTCGCCACGGCATTAAGCTCAGCAACCACAGCCTGTACCTGTACGGTCATTGTGCTCTGGGAGACTGCCGCGAAGACGATACGCTCCACGATAAGTAATTGAGTGTGCTATGCAGTATAAAAAAAACCGGCGCTTGAGCCGGTTTTTTTATGCCTGTAATCAGGCGACAAGCGTTTCCTGCAGGTAGCGCCAGCGCGGAATGGCGGTGCTGCAATCCAATACCGCCAGTGAAATGCGACTCTGATTGATGCCGTTCATCATCTGTAATTCACGATACTGAATCGTCACTTCCTCGCTTTGCTGCGAGATGATGGCGTGCTCACTGGTGGCAATGCGCATGCCTTCACGCTGCCCCTGCAACTGGCGAAACAGCACTTCCATTTCATTGAGGTCCAATCGTTTGCCTTGCGGCGTGACCATTTTGAACTCGGGATGAAAGTGCGATAAAAAAAGATCAATGCTGTCGTCACTGCCTTCCGCCTGATTGAAAATACGTTCAATAAGCTGATGTAAAACCACCACGCTATGCCTGGCTTCCTGGGCGAGAGTTGTCATTTTTTTTCCTTAGATAAGCCGCAGAGCACCGTCTGAGAGCGCATAGCCTACCTGAAAAAAAGTTTTTCACACTGCCAAATGGGTTAATTTTTCTAAAGTCAGAATAGTCGCAAATAGGGAATTAATGGCTCGTTGAGGGCGTGCAGCATAAAAGGTCGTATCTGGCCAAATAGAGATAATAAAAAAGGGCGATTGCTCGCCCTTTCATGATCTTATCGTGCTCGCGACTAAAAATATTAATCGCCGATTTTTGCCCAAGTGTCACGCAAACCCACGGTGCGGTTAAACACCAGCCTGGAGGGCTGTGAATAGACGCTATCAGCACAGAAATAGCCTTCGCGTTCGAACTGGTACGGTGCCATCGGATCGGCTGCACGTAAGCCAGGCTCAACGAAGCCCTGTTTGATTTCCAGTGAGTTCGGGTTGATGGTGGTGAGGAAATCCTCAGCCGCGCCCGGATTTGGCACACTGAACAGACGATCGTACAGGCGGAATTCCGCTGGCAGCGCGTGGATTGCAGAAACCCAATGGATAACGCCTTTCACTTTACGGCCATCGGCCGGATCTTTGCTCAGCGTATCAACGTCGCAAGTACAATAGATGCAGGTAATATTGCCTTCAGCATCCTTCGCCACACGTTCGGCACGGATCACGTAAGCATTACGCAGACGCACTTCTTTACCCAGCACCAGACGTTTGTACTGCTTGTTGGCTTCTTCACGGAAGTCAGCGCGATCGATCCACACTTCACGGCTGAATGGCACTTCACGCGTGCCCATCTCCGGTTTGTTTGGATGATTCGGCATAGTGATGATCTCATCGTGACCTGCAGGCAGGTTCTCGATCACCACTTTCAACGGATCCATTACCGCCATCGCACGCGGTGCGTTTTCATTGAGATCGTCACGAATGCACGATTCCAGTGAAGCCATCTCCACGATATTGTCCTGTTTGGTCACACCAATACGGCGGCAGAACTCACGGATAGAAGCGGCGCTATAACCACGACGACGCAGACCCGAAACGGTCAGCATGCGCGGATCGTCCCAGCCTTCTACCACCTTCTCGCTTACCAGCTGAGTCAGTTTACGCTTTGACATCACCGCGTATTCCAGATTCAGGCGTGAGAACTCGTACTGCCGCGGATGAACCGGAATGGTGATGTTATCCAGCACCCAATCATACAGACGACGGTTATCCTGGAACTCCAACGTGCAGAGAGAGTGCGTAATGCCTTCGATCGCATCCGAAATGCAATGAGTGAAGTCGTACATCGGGTAGATGCACCACTTGCTGCCGGTCTGATGGTGATCGGCAAATTTAATGCGGTACAGCACCGGATCGCGCATCACGATAAAGCTGGACGCCATGTCGATTTTGGCACGCAGACAGGCTTTGCCCTCTTCGAAACCGCCATCGCGCATCTTCTCGAACAGCGCCAGGTTTTCTTCCACGCTGCGATCGCGATATGGGCTGTTTTTACCCGGCGCCGTCAGTGAACCGCGATACTCACGGATCTCATCCGCCGACAGTTCATCAACGTAAGCCAGACCTTTGTTGATCAGCTCAACCGCATAGTTGAACAGTTGGTCGAAGTAGTCTGAGGAGTAACGAATGTTGCCGCTCCACTCAAAGCCCAGCCATTGCACGTCACGCTTAATGGATTCGACAAACTCCAGATCTTCTTTAACTGGGTTAGTGTCGTCGAAACGCAGATTGCACTGACCTTGGTAGTCTTGCGCGATACCAAAGTTCAGGCAGATAGATTTCGCATGGCCAATATGCAGATAACCATTGGGCTCAGGCGGGAAACGGGTATGCACACTGTTGTGCTTACCGCTCGCCAAATCTTCGTCGATGATCTGACGAATAAAGTTCGTTGGGCGGGCTTCAGCCTCACTCATCTCAAAATCCTCAAAAACTATAACGGGTGATTTGTACCACGAAGTAACGGAGTATGATCCACAAAGCGCAGGAGGGAAACAACCGTTTGTTGGTCGTTTTAAAACAAAAAAGGCAGGAATCGCTTCCTGCCTTCTGGCTCAATCACAAGGACTTAGCCTTTAACCTCGTACAGCGGGGTTTGGCCTGCAACCACTGAACCGGTTGCCAGTAAATTCAGACCAGCGAAATCATCGCTATTGCTGACCACAACCGGACTGATCATCGAGCGGGCGTTGGCATTGAGGAAGTCCAGATCCATTTCCAGGATTGGCTGACCTGCAGTGACCGTTGCGCCCTCTTCAACCAGACGCGTGAAGCCTTTACCTTCCAGCGCTACTGTATCCAGCCCCATATGTACCACGATCTCGACGCCGTTTTCCGCCTCAAGGCAGAACGCATGGTTGGTATTGAAGATCTTCACCACGGTTCCGGCGGTTGGCGCAACCACGGTTTTGCCGGTTGGCTTGATGGCCAGACCATCACCGACTGCCTTGCTGGCGAATGCTTCGTCAGGCACATTTTCCAGCGCAACGATGTCACCGGTTACTGGCGCCAGCAGCGTAGCAATCACGGCTTTTTCGCTGTTCAGCACCGCCTGCGGTTTTACAGCAGCAGCAGGAGCAGCCGTTGACGCCGCGGCAGATGCCGCAACTGGACCTTTGCTCAGTACGGTTTTCATTGCTGTTGCAATGCTTTCCGCCTGCGTACCGACAATAACCTGTACGCTCTGCTTGTTCAGACGAATCACACCTGAAGCACCGAGACGTTTAGCGACACCTTCATTAACCTGCGCGGAATCTTTAACGTTCAGACGTAGACGTGTGATACAGGCATCGATGTTGGTCAGGTTTTCTGAGCCACCTACCGCCGCAATATAACGACGCGCCAGAGATTCAGTTTGGCTTTCACCGTTGCCGCTGTTATCGACATTGACGTCATAACCATCGGTTTCATCGCCCGCAGAGAGTTCGCGGCCCGGCGTCATCAGGTTGAATTTCTGGATGGTGAAGCGGAATACCACGTAGTAGATAACGAAGAACACCAGACCTTGTGGGATCAGCATCCACCAGTGCACCGCCAGCGGGTTGCGCGTTGACAGCACCATATCCACCAGACCCGCACTGAAGCCGAAACCGGCAATCCACTGCATGCTCGCGGCGATGAAAACTGAAAGACCGGTCAGTGCCGCGTGAATCACATACAGCACCGGCGCCACGAACATGAAGGAGAATTCCAGCGGTTCAGTGATACCCGTAAAGAAGGCGGCAAAGGCCGCCGCCAGCATAATGCCGCCGACTTTAGCGCGGTTTTCCGGGCGTGCGCAGTGGTAAATTGCCAGCGCTGCACCTGGAAGACCAAACATCATGATTGGGAAGAAGCCCGCCTGATAACGACCGGTGATGCCAGGGATACCTGTACCTTCAGCGATAGACTGCGCGCCGCCAAGGAATTTAGGAATATCGTTGATACCGGCAACATCGAACCAGAATACCGAGTTCAATGCGTGGTGTAAGCCAACAGGAATCAGCAGACGGTTAAAGAAAGCGTAGATGCCCGCACCGACGGAACCCAGCTTCTGAATATGCTCACCAAAACTTACCAGTCCACCGAAAATGATCGGCCAGATATACATCAGAATGAACGCAACCAGGATCATCAGGAACGATACAAGGATCGGCACCAGACGGCGACCGCTAAAGAAGGACAACGCTTTTGGCAGTTCAACATGACTAAAGCGGTTATAGACTTCAGCAGAAAGAATCCCGACAAGAATGCCAACAAACTGGTTATTAATTTTACCGAAGGCAGCGGGAACTTGCTCCACCGGCATCTTCTGAATCATTGCCACCGCTGCCGGAGAACAGAGTGTGGTCACAACAAGAAAGCCGACAAAACCGGTTAACGCTGCAGCGCCGTCTTTATCTTTTGACATACCGTATGCCACACCAATGGCAAACAGCACTGGCATATTGTCGATGATTGCCGAACCCGATTTGATCAACAGTGCTGCCAGCGCATTGCCTGCGCCCCAGCTATCTGGATCGATCCAGTATCCAACGCCCATCAAGATTGCCGCTGCCGGCAAAGTCGCTACCGGCACCATAAGCGCGCGGCCGACCTTTTGCAGATATCCTAGAATACTCACCTTATTCTCCCCCTATGAGACTGGCGTTATGCCGTGGCGCAGGTTGATTTTATTATCCCGTCGCCCGGTACCTTGATGACACTTTTCACCACGAGGCGCAGTGTAAAGATAAATTAATTCGCCTCGCAAATTAAAACCACTACAACTGTGACTTTAATCACCAAAATGGTGGTTTGATAATGCGAAATGCTAGCCAGCACCACAAACTTATTTTATGATAAAAAATATCGAGTCGCACTTATCCCTGGTGGCTACGCTTAAACGCATTACGCTTAAGGGCAAAACTGTCAGAGAAACGGCAACTCCACATTTCCAATCTTAATTGAGGTGAAGACATGAGACTGATCCCTTTGGCCACACCGACCCAAGTGGGTAAATGGGCTGCACGCCACATTGTTAACCGCATTAATGCGTTTAAGCCTAGCGCAGAACGTCCCTTCGTGCTGGGTCTGCCAACCGGTGGAACACCGCTGGAAGCTTACAAGCACCTGATCGATATGCACAAAGCGGGCCAGGTTAGTTTCAAGCACGTTGTCACCTTCAACATGGATGAGTACGTTGGCCTGCCAAAAGAGCATCCGGAAAGTTACCACAGTTTCATGTACCGTAACTTTTTCGATCATGTTGATATTCAACAGCAAAATATCAATCTTCTGAATGGTAATGCCGAAGATATTGACGCAGAATGTCGCCAATACGAAGAGAAGATCCGCGCTTACGGCAAAATTAACCTGTTTATGGGCGGCGTGGGCAACGATGGTCACATCGCCTTTAACGAACCGGCTTCTTCCCTCTCCTCACGTACCCGCATCAAAACCCTGACGCACGATACGCGTATTGCAAACTCACGCTTCTTTAATGGTGATGTGGATCAGGTGCCGAAATACGCCCTGACGGTTGGTGTCGGTACGCTGCTGGATGCTGAAGAAGTGATGATTCTGGTTACCGGCCACCTGAAAGCGCAAGCGCTGCAGGCTGCGGTTGAAGGTAACGTCAACCACATGTGGACCATCAGCTGCCTGCAGCTGCATGCCAAATCTGTCGTGGTATGTGACGAGCCAGCCACCATGGAACTGAAAGTGAAAACCGTGAAATATTTCCGCGAAATGGAAGCGGAAAATATGAAAGGTGTGTGAAAACACGTTGTAACAAAACCTGCTGCTTTCAGGCAGCAGGCTTAGCCGGGAGAGAGAAACGATGTACGCATTAGTGAACGGCCGGATTTTTACTGGTCATGAAATTCTGGACAATCATGCAGTTGTGATTGCAGATGGCCTGATTGAGCGCGTGTGTCCGCGTGATGCCCTGGACGCGGCAATTGCACAGCAGGATGTGGCTGGTGCGTTTATCGCTCCTGGTTTTATTGATTTGCAGCTTAACGGCTGTGGCGGCGTGCAGTTCAATGATGACATCAATGCGTTAAGCGTTGAAACGCTTGAGATCATGCAGCGCGCCAACGAGAAATCAGGCTGCACCAGCTATTTGCCAACACTGATTACCAGCACCGATGCGCTGATGAGACGCGCAGTCGAAACCATGCGCGCTTACCTGGCCAAGCATCAGAATCAGGCAATCGGCCTGCATCTGGAAGGTCCGTGGCTGAATAAAGCTAAAAAAGGTACACACAATCCTGAATTGATTCGCCTGCCGGATGCCGAGCGGGTGGATTTCCTCTGCGCCAATGCCGACGTCATCACTAAAGTCACGCTGGCACCTGAAAATGCGGGCAGCGAGGTGATTCGTCAGCTGCGCGATGCCGGCATCATCGTGTCAGCGGGTCACTCCAACGCGACCTATGAAGAAGCAAAAATTGGCTTCAGCGCGGGCGTCAGCTTTGCTACGCATCTCTACAATGCCATGCCAACCTTCGCTGGACGTGAGCCAGGTCTGATCGGTGCGCTGTTTGATTCGCCTGATGTATACTGCGGCATCATTGCGGATGGTTTACATGTCCATTACGCTAATGTGCGCAATGCAAAACGCATTAAAGGCGACAAGCTGGTGTTAGTGACGGATGCCACAGCACCGGCGGGCGCATCGATTGATCAATTTATTTTTGCAGGCAAAACAATATACTATCGCGATGGCCTGTGCGTTGACGAGAACGGTACGCTCAGCGGTTCTGCCTTGACCATGATTGAAGCGGTGCAGAACAGCGTTGAACATTGCGGTATCGCTCTTGATGAAGCGCTGCGTATGGCGACGCTCTATCCAGCGCAGGCGATGGGTGTGGAGAAGCAGTTAGGCACGGTCGAAGCAGGAAAAGTCGCCAACCTGACTGTCTTTACCCGCGATTATCAAATCACTAAGACGTTCGTCAACGGAGACAACGTCCTCAGCGAGTAAGCATTGAATGACCACTGGCGGCCAGTCTCAAATAGGAAATGTTGATCTTGTTAAACAACTCAATAGTGCAGCCGTTTATCGGCTAATCGATCAGCAGGGGCCAATTTCGCGCATTCAGATTGCCGAACACAGTCAGCTTGCGCCCGCCAGTGTCACCAAAATTACCCGCCAGCTCATTGAGCGCGGCCTCATCAAAGAGGTGGAGCAACAAGCCTCCACCGGTGGGCGTCGCGCGATCTCCATCATTACTGAAACCCGTCATTTTCATACTATCGGCGTGCGCTTAGGGCGTAAGGACGCGACCTTGACGCTGTTTGATCTGAGCGGGAAATCGCTGGCGCAGGAAGATTATCCGCTGCCCGAGCGCACGCAGGAAACGCTGGAGAACGCGCTGTTCAATGCCATCAGCGCCTTTATGGCCGCGCATCAGCGTAAGATTCATGAACTGATTGCTATCTCGGTGATTCTGCCCGGATTGGTCGATCCCATTAACGGCATCATTCGCTACATGCCGCACATCGCGGTAAGTCATTGGCCGCTGGTTTCCAGCCTGAAAAAACGCTTCAACGTCACCAGCTTTGTTGGTCATGACATCCGTAGCCTGGCGCTGGCCGAGCACTACTTCGGTGCAAGTCGCGATTGCGCAGACTCCATTCTGGTGCGTTTGCATCGCGGCACCGGTGCCGGAATCATCGCCAACGGCCACATTTTCCTCGGCAGTAACGGCAACGTGGGCGAGATTGGCCATATTCAGGTTGATCCGCTGGGTGAACGCTGCCACTGCGGTAACTTTGGCTGTCTGGAAACCATTGCGGCTAATGGCGCGATTGAAAACCGCGTACGTCATCTACTGAATCAAGGGTATCCCAGTTCATTAACGTTAAATGATTGCCTGATGCCGCAGATTTGTCGCGCCGCTAATCATGGCGACGCGCTGGCGTGCGAAGTGATTGAATATGTCGGCCGCTATTTAGGCAAGGCGATTGCTATCGCCATCAACCTGTTCAATCCGCAAAAAGTGGTGTTGGCCGGTGAAATCACTGAAGCCGATAAAGTACTGTTTCCTGCTATTGAAGGGTGTATCAATACGCAGACGCTGCCTGCCTTCCGTAAAAATCTGCCGGTGGTGCGTTCCGAGCTCGATCATCGCTCGGCGATTGGCGCCTTTGCGTTGGCAAAACGCGCAATGCTGAATGGCATTTTGCTGCAACATCTGCTGGAAGAGTAATCACCAGCCTGCTGTCAAGCAGGCCCGACCGGATGCAATCTATGACGATTAAAAGCGTAATCTGTGACATCGACGGCGTGTTGATGCATGACAATACCGCCGTTCCCGGCGCGAAAGAATTTCTGCAGCGCATTCTGGCGAAGGATATGCCGTTGGTGGTGTTGACCAATTATCCTTCGCAAACCGCGCTGGATCTGGCGAACCGCTTTGCCAACGCCGGCATTGACGTACCGGATTCGGTGTTTTACACCTCGGCGATGGCCACCGCCGATTTCCTGCGCCGTCAGGAAGGGAAAAAAGCCTACGTAATTGGCGAAGGTGCGCTGATTCATGAGCTGTATAAAGCTGGCTTCACCATCACCGACGTTAATCCAGATTTCGTTATCGTCGGCGAAACCCGCTCCTTCAATTGGGAAATGATGCACAAAGCCGCTTTCTTCGTGGCCAATGGCGCCCGCTTTATCGCCACTAATCCCGATACACATGCACGCGGCTTTGTTCCTGCCTGCGGAGCACTCTGCGCCGGTATCGAAACCATCTCCGGTCGTAAACCGTTTTACGTCGGCAAACCGAGTCCGTATATCATGCGCGCGGCGTTAAACAAAATGCATGCGCATTCGGAAGAGACGGTTATTGTGGGCGATAACCTGCGGACAGACATTCTGGCAGGCTTCCAGGCGGGTCTGGAAACCATTCTGGTGCTGTCTGGCGTTTCCACACTGAGTGATATTGATGCGATGCCTTTCCGCCCGGATTGGATTTACCCATCGGTCGCCGATATCGACCTGTTCTGATTCCAGCCATTACCCCTTCTTATGGCCCTGCTTATGCAGGGCTTTTGTTTTTTCTGTGGTTATGCCTTTCTTTACCGCTCGCCTTATGCCTACAAAACGAACGATAATGCAGTTTTATTAGATGGCATCTAAAATAAACGCTTATTAATTGAATAATATTCAATATTATTTGCCCATCAACATTCTTTTTATCAAAGAATCGCAATTTTGCTTGCACTAACACCGCCATTTAGCGCATTTTCTTATACATCACGCAGCCAAGGCTGCCGGACAAACGTAGAAATAACTTCGCCACAAGGTGAGATCAGGAGTCAGTTATGTGTTCAATTTTTGGTGTGCTGGATCTGAAAAGCGATCCTATTGAGCTGCGCAAGAAAGCGCTGGAATCTTCTCGTCTGATGCGTCACCGCGGCCCGGATTGGTCAGGTGTTTATGCGGATGATAAAGCCATTCTGGTGCATGAGCGTCTGTCGATTGTTGACGTTAACAACGGCGCACAGCCGCTGTATAACGCTGACCACACCCACGTACTGGCTGTTAACGGCGAAATTTACAACCATCAGGCGCTGCGTGCTGAGTTGAGCGATCGTTACGCTTTCCAGACCGGTTCTGACTGTGAAGTGATCCTCGCGCTGTATCAGGAAAAAGGCGTCGATTTCCTCGACGAGCTGCAAGGCATGTTCGCCTTCATTCTGTGGGACAGCGTGAAGCAACAATATCTGATTGGTCGCGACCATATCGGCATTATCCCGCTGTATATGGGCAACGACGAGCACGGCAACCTATATGTCGCTTCCGAGATGAAAGCGCTGGTGCCAGTGTGCCGCAGCATCAAAGAGTTCCCGCCGGGAAGCTACATGTCGAGCGCCGATGGTGAAATCCGTCGTTACTGGCAGCGTGACTGGATGGAATATTCCGCTGTTGAGCACAACACCACGGATGCCGCCGAGCTGAAACATGCGCTGGAAGAGTCAGTAAAAAGTCACCTGATGTCTGACGTGCCTTACGGCGTTCTGCTGTCTGGCGGCCTGGACTCATCCATCATCTCTGCCGTGACCAAACGCTTTGCTGCGAAACGTGTTGAAGATGCGGATAAGAGCGATGCATGGTGGCCGCAGCTGCACTCCTTCGCGGTTGGCCTGGAAGGTTCTCCAGACCTGAAAGCAGCGAAATCAGTCGCAGAACACCTCGGTACCGTGCACCACGAAATCCATTTCACCGTGCAGGAAGGCCTGGATGCGATCCGTGACGTGATTTACCACATCGAAACCTATGATGTGACCACCATTCGCGCCTCTACGCCGATGTATTTAATGTCGCGTAAGATCAAAGCGATGGGCATCAAAATGGTGTTGTCCGGTGAAGGTGCGGATGAAGTCTTTGGCGGCTACCTCTATTTCCATAAGGCGCCAAACGCCAAAGAATTCCACGAAGAGAACGTACGTAAACTGCTGGCTCTGCACATGTTTGACTGTGCTCGCGCCAACAAAGCGATGTCCGCCTGGGGCGTGGAAGCGCGTGTGCCGTTCCTCGACAAGAAATTCCTCGACGTGGCGATGCGCATCAACCCGGCAGACAAACTCTGTGGCAGCAACGGCAAGATGGAAAAACACATCCTGCGCGAATGCTTCTCTTCTTACCTGCCGGAGAGCGTGGCGTGGCGTCAGAAAGAGCAGTTCTCTGATGGTGTGGGCTACAGCTGGATAGATACGCTGAAAGAAGTGGCGGCGAAGCAAATCACCGACCAACAGTTGTCGACTGCGCACTTCCGCTTCCCGTACAACACACCGAACTCGAAAGAAGCGTATCTGTATCGCGAAATCTTTGAGGAATTGTTCCCGATCGCCAGCGCCGCAGAGTGTGTGCCAGGCGGTCCATCAGTGGCCTGTTCTTCGGCTAAAGCGATCGAGTGGGATGAAGCCTTTAAATCCATGGATGACCCTTCAGGTCGTGCCGTTGGTGTGCATCAGTCCGCGTATAAATAAGGTTTTTACTCAACAAGATATGGGGCTCATTTGAGCCCCTTTTTTATGCAATCTATCGTACAACCTTTGAAATTTGCCGAATAAATCACCAGCCTGGTTACAAGCCAGACAAACAGGCATTTTAAGGCAAAAAACGGCAAAAAAATTGTTGACGCTACAAGACTCAATACGCATAATGCGCCCCGCAACGCCGATGAAGGTTACGCGAAAAAGATGGCTACGTAGCTCAGCTGGTTAGAGCACATCACTCATAATGATGGGGTCACAGGTTCAAATCCCGTCGTAGCCACCATCTTTTTGCGGGAGTGGCGAAATTGGTAGACGCACTAGATTTAGGTTCTAGCGCCGCAAGGTGTGCGAGTTCAAGTCTCGCCTCCCGCACCATTTCAGTCTTCGGCAGCCGGATGGGGTATCGCCAAGCGGTAAGGCACTGGTTTTTGATACCAGCATTCCCAGGTTCGAATCCTGGTACCCCAGCCAATCCGGATTATGTTGTGGATACAAAGTCGACGAATGGGATATCGCCAAGCGGTAAGGCACCGGTTTTTGATACCGGCATTCCCTGGTTCGAATCCAGGTATCCCAGCCATCGTCGGACGCAGTAAGCAGTACAAAGGCTACGTAGCTCAGCTGGTTAGAGCACATCACTCATAATGATGGGGTCACAGGTTCAAATCCCGTCGTAGCCACCAAATTATTGGGGTGTCGCCAAGCGGTAAGGCTCTGGTTTCTGATACCAGCATTCCGGGGTTCGAATCCCTGCACCCCAGCCATAAAAAGACAATTTGATCAAACACCTATTGGGGTGTCGCCAAGCGGTAAGGCACTGGTTTCTGATACCAGCATTCCGGGGTTCGAATCCCTGCACCCCAGCCAAATTGCACAATAAAGCCCGCTTATGCGGGCTTTATTGTTTTCTGCGTTTGGCAAAGTGGCGAGCAAACTTTTAACCAGGAGCGCATCAATACGCTCCCTACAATCACAAACCTAATGCGTAACGCAGCACCTTGCGTTTCAACGCGCCGGCATTCTCCGCCGCAATCAGCGCCAGGTTTCGCGCAAAACGCAGCGGCGGCAGTTTATTGCTAAACGTAAAGTAGAACAGATCCATTCCGCCCTGCATCAGTAAATTATCTTTGTAACGCTGACGATGATAACGCTGCAGCACAGCATCCGATGACCAGAGCTCCGCCTGGTTGCGCGCCTCAACCAGCGTCGTGATCAACGCATCCACATCCCTATAACCCAGATTAACGCCCTGCCCGGCCAGCGGATTGATGGTGTGCGCCGCATCCCCCACCAGCGCCAATCCCGGCATCACATAACGCGTAGCATGACGTCGCACCAGCGGGAAAGAGGCCGCAGTTTTGACCTGAATACGGCCAACGCGTGCCGGGAAGTGAGCATAAATCTCTTTCTCCAGTTGCGGGAGCGGCAAACTTTGCAGCTGACGAATTCGTGCTGGCGCGTCGTACCACACCAGCGAAGCACGACGATCAAACAGCGGCAGGAAAGCGCGCGGCCCTTGCGGCGTAAACTGCTGCCAGGTGGCATCGCCCGCCTCCTGCTCGCACTCCACGCTTATCAGCATGCAGGATTGCGCATAGTTCCAGCCGCGCACGCCAATGCCCGCTAACTGACGCACACGCGAGTTGGCACCATCTGCGCCGACCACTAAACGCGCATCCAGCGTTTGGCCATTATCGAGTTGCACCTGCCAGCCGGCGCTGTGCGGCTGCAAACCCTGCAAGCTCGCCGGGCAGATCAGTGTGATGCCTTCTTGCTGCATTTTTTCCCACAACGCACGCTGCAGCACGCTGTTTTCCACCATAAAGCCCAGCTCGGGCAACCCAAGCGAGGCCGCATCAAACTTCACATGCGCGTTTTGCCACTCCCAGGTTTCCAGCTGGCGATAGGGCGCGCAGCGCATCGCCTGCACACGCTGCCAGACATCCAGTTGCTGCAGCAGCGCCACCGACGACGCACCGATGGCGGAGATACGCACATCTGGCTCGCTGCAGGCATCAAAGCTTGCCGGTTCCGCCCGTTCAATGACCGCTACGCGAAACTGCTGCTGCGCCAGGCCACACGCCAGCGCCGCACCAACCATGCCACCGCCCACGATCACCACATCAAAATGTGAATCCTGCATCGACTCTAATCCTTCTTTTTGCCGTGAAACCTTCCAGCATCACGTTGATAGCTAAAGTGTACCGGAAATTAGCAGCGCGATGCGATGCAGATGCGTGAAGCCTGGTAACAACAGCGTCGAAGCATTACAATACGCGCCCTGCACTTCGCTTGAATCAATGGCTAGTTCGATGACCAAAAAACTGCACATCAAAACCTGGGGCTGTCAGATGAATGAATACGATTCATCGAAGATGGCCGATCTGCTGAACAGTACGCACGGCTACACCCTTACCGAGGAAGCTGAAGAGGCGGACGTTCTGCTGCTCAACACCTGCTCCATCCGTGAAAAGGCGCAGGAGAAGGTTTTTGCTCTGTTAGGCCGTTGGAAAAAGCTGAAAGCGAGCAATCCCGATCTGATCATCGGCGTGGGTGGCTGCGTGGCCTCACAAGAAGGTGAACGTCTGCGCCAGCGCGCCAGTTACGTCGATATCGTCTTTGGCCCGCAGACCTTGCATCGTCTGCCGGAGATGATTAACACCGTGCGCGGCAGTAAAAGCCCGGTTGTTGACATCAGCTTCCCTGAAATTGAGAAGTTTGATCGCCTGCCAGAACCGCGCGCCGATGGCCCAACCGCCTTTGTGTCGATCATGGAAGGCTGCAACAAATATTGTACTTTCTGCGTGGTGCCTTACACGCGCGGTGAGGAAGTTAGCCGTCCGAGCGACGATATTCTGCTGGAAATCGCCCAGCTTGCCGCTCAGGGCGTACGTGAAGTCAACCTGCTGGGCCAGAACGTCAACGCCTATCGCGGCGCCACCTTTGATGGCGATATCTGCACCTTTGCTGAGTTGCTGCGCTTAGTGGCGGCGATCGACGGCATTGACCGTATTCGCTTCACCACCAGCCATCCTATTGAATTTACCGATGACATCATCGAGGTTTACCGCGATACGCCCGAGCTGGCGAGCTTCCTGCATCTGCCGGTTCAGAGCGGATCAGATCGCATCCTGACGCTGATGAAGCGCGCGCACACCGCACTCGAGTACAAAGCGATTATCCGCAAGCTGAAAGCCGCACGTCCGGATATCCAGCTGAGCTCTGATTTCATCATCGGTTTCCCCGGCGAAACGCAGCAGGATTTTGAGCAGACCATGAAGCTGGTCGGTGAAGTGAATTTCGATGTCAGCTTCAGCTTTATCTACTCCATGCGCCCAGGCACGCCGGCCGCCGATCTGCCCGACGATGTGACAGAAGAGGAGAAAAAGCAGCGTCTTTTCATCCTGCAGGACCGCATCAATCAGCAGGTGATGTCGTGGAGCCGCCGCATGCTGGGCACCACGCAGCGCGTGCTGGTGGAAGGCATTTCGCGTAAAAATGTGATGGAACTGACCGGCCGCACCGATAATAACCGCGTGGTGAACTTCGAAGCACCGGTTGAAATGATCGGGAAGTTTGTTGATGTCGAAATTGTTGATGTCTATGCCAGCTCCCTGCGCGGCGTGCTGGTGCGCACCGAAGATCAAATGGCGCTCCGTGTGGCCGAAAGCCCGGCGTCAGTGATTGCGCGTACCCGCAAAGAGAACGACATCGGCGTCGGACTGTTCCAGCCTTGAAACCTCGAACGTTGAGCGATAGCGCACAAAGCGCTGTCGCCTGTTTCATCCCCAGGCCCTTGCTTTCCACAAGTGCTGCCCAAATATCGACTCTGAAGCTTGCGCCAGTGCGCAGCGCCATAAATAATTTCATAAAGATGTGGAGAGATTGCTCTTCGACATCCGGCACACCTTTTCAACTGGCCCTGAGTGACCTTAAGGATTCATTTGAATATCGAAACGCGTGAAATCGCCCTTGAACCGGCAGATAACCAACGACTGATGAGCTTGTGCGGTCCGATGGATGACAATGTGAAACAGCTGGAGCGCCGTTTGGGCCTTGAAATCAAACGCCGTGACAACCAATTCACGCTTACCGGCCGCTCGCTCTGTGTGGACGCTGCCGTCAATATCCTGCGCACGCTGTATGTTGATACCGCCCCAATGCGCGGTCAGATCAAAGATATCGAACCGGACCAGATTCACCTGGCAATCAAAGAGAGCGGCGTTCTGGAACAGAGCGCTGAGAGCGTGCCGGAATTCGGCAAAGCGGTGAACATCAAAACCAAGCGTGGCGTAATCAAACCGCGTACGCCTAACCAGGCGCAATACATCGCCAATATCTTCTCGCACGACATTACCTTTGGTATCGGCCCGGCCGGTACCGGTAAAACCTATCTGGCGGTCGCTGCCGCAGTGGATGCGCTGGAGCGTCAGGAGATTCGCCGTATTCTGCTGACGCGTCCGGCGGTTGAAGCGGGTGAGAAACTCGGCTTCCTGCCCGGCGATCTCAGCCAGAAGGTCGATCCCTACCTGCGCCCGCTGTACGACGCGCTGTTCGAAATGCTCGGCTTTGAGCGCGTAGAGAAACTGATTGAGCGCAACGTGATTGAAGTGGCTCCGCTGGCCTACATGCGCGGACGCACGCTGAACGACGCCTTTGTGATTCTCGATGAGAGCCAGAACACCACTATCGAACAGATGAAGATGTTCCTGACGCGTATCGGCTTTAATTCCAAAGCGGTCATTACCGGCGATATCACGCAGATTGACTTGCCGCGCAGCACCAAATCCGGCCTGCGCCACGCCATTGAAGTGCTGGCAGAAGTCGATGAGATTAGCTTTAACTTTTTCCACAGCGAAGACGTGGTGCGTCATCCGGTTGTCGCGCGCATCGTGAATGCTTATGAAGCCTGGGAAACCGCCGACCAGAAACGCCGTGATCAACAGGCAGAAGAGCGCAAACGCGAAGCTATCGCGGCTCAGCTTGCCAGCCAAACAAGCCCGCAGGAGCGTTCATGAGCGCGGTGATTCTTGATTTACAACTGGCCTGCGCCGATGAAAACCATCTGCCAGCGGAGAGTGATTTTCAACGCTGGCTGGAAGCGGCGGTAACGCCGTTTCAACCGGAAAGCGAAGTCACGATTCGTCTGGTGGATGAAGCCGAGAGTAATGAGCTTAATCTGACTTATCGCGGAAAAGATAAGCCGACCAACGTGCTGTCATTCCCGTTTGAAGCACCGCCGGGAATTGAACTGCCACTGCTCGGCGATCTGATTATTTGCCGTCAGGTTGTCGAGCAAGAGGCTGCTGAACAAGGCAAAACCGTCGAAGCCCACTGGGCGCATATGGTGGTGCACGGTACGCTGCATCTGCTGGGTTACGACCATATCGAAGATGAAGAAGCCGAAGAGATGGAGGCGCTGGAGACCGAGATAATGCTTGCTCTTGGTTATCCTGATCCGTACATTTCGGAGAAAGAAGACGCCTGAGCCGCTGGTTCAGGTTATTGCGCTGCTGGCGCGGATGCCAGCAGCCCCAATCCCTCATTAGAGAGAACGAAATAAAAACGCCATGAGCGACGACCATTCTCAAAACAGCGACGCACCCAGTAGTAAAAAGGGATTTTTCTCCCTGTTAATCAACCAACTGTTTCACGGTGAACCCAAAAACCGTGATGAACTGCTGGGGTTAATCCGCGATTCTGAGCAAAAAGAGCTGATTGATCAGGACACCCGCGACATGCTCGAAGGGGTGCTGGACATTGCCGAACAGCGCGTGCGCGACATCATGATCCCTCGCTCGCAAATGATCACCCTGAAACGCAACCAAACGCTGGAAGAGTGCCTTGCGGTGATTATTGAATCCGCCCACTCACGCTTCCCGGTGATCAGCGAAGACAAAGACCACGTCGAAGGCATTTTGATGGCCAAAGACCTGCTGCCGTTTATGGCCAGCGCGTCTGAGCCGTTCAGTATGGAAAAAGTGCTGCGCACCGCCGTGGTGGTTCCTGAAAGCAAGCGCGTCGATCGCATGCTGAAGGAGTTCCGCTCGCAGCGTTATCACATGGCGATTGTCATTGATGAATTTGGTGGCGTCTCTGGTCTGGTGACCATTGAAGATATTCTTGAGCTGATTGTTGGCGAAATTGAAGATGAGTATGACGATGAAGAAGATCGTGATATCCGCCAGCTCAATCGTTACACCTACACCATGCGCGCCTTAACGCCAATTGAAGATTTTAATGAGGTCTTTGGCACCGATTTCAGCGATGACGAAGTCGATACCATTGGCGGATTGGTCATGCAGGGATTCGGCCACCTTCCCGCTCGCGGCGAAAGTATTGTCATTGATGGCTATCAGTTCAAAGTCGCCATGGCTGACAGCCGCCGTATCATCCAGGTGCATGTAAAAATTCCGGAAGACTCACCACAACCGCAACTGGAAGACGAATAACGTTATGGCTTTAGCCTCTCTTTACTCGCAGCAGCGGGTTCGCCTGCTGCTGGCGTTAGTTACGGGTGCCATTGGCACCCTTTCCTTTTCCCCCTACGATTTCTGGCCTGCGGCGATAATTTCGCTGTTTGGTCTGCAACTGTTGCTGCTGGAACGTCGCACTGCGCAGGCTGCGGCAATCGGCTTCGTTTGGGGCTTTGGACTGTTTGGCAGCGGCATCAATTGGGTTTACGTCAGCATCGCCACCTTTGGCGGCATGCCCGGCCCGGTAAACATCTTGCTGGTGATTCTGCTGGCGGCTTATCTGTCGCTCTATCCGATGCTGTTTGCCATCCTGCTCAACCGTTTCTGGCCGCGCGCCACGCTGTGGCGTTTGGCTTTAGCGGCACCCGCGCTGTGGCAGATTAGCGAATTCCTGCGCGGTTGGGTGCTCACCGGCTTTCCGTGGCTGCAGTTTGGCTACAGCCAGATTGACGGTCCGCTAAAAGGCCTCGCGCCGCTCGCAGGCGTTGAAACCATTACCTTCCTGTTGATGGTGATCGCCGGCTTGCTGGTGCACGCGCTGCATCATCGTACCGTGAAAAGCTTGATAGCCGCCGCGCTCCTGCTGTTACTGCCGTGGCCGCTGCGCATGATGCAGTGGTATCAGCCGCTGCCGGAACGCAGCGTTGATGTTGCGATGGTGCAAGGCAATATTCCGCAGTCGATGAAGTGGGATCCGCAGCAACTGCTGAACACGCTGCGCGTTTACACCTCCTATAGCCAGCCTTTTATCGGCAAAGCACCGATCATTATCTGGCCCGAATCAGCGATTACCGATCTGGAAAGCAACCAGCAGCCGTTCCTGCGGGCGCTGGATGCTGACCTGCGCGCGCGCGGCAGCTCACTGATTACCGGTATCGTGGATTCTCGCGTGGAAGGCGATAATCGCTATCACGACTATAACTCGGTAATTGTGCTGGGTGGCGAGCAGCCTTACAGCTATCAAAGCCAGAACCGCTATCAGAAGAATCATCTGGTGCCATTTGGTGAGTTTGTGCCGCTGGAAGCGTTGCTGCGTCCGCTGGCGCCGTTCTTCGATTTGCCGATGTCCTCCTTCAGCCGTGGCGCCTATGTCCAGCCGCAGCTGAAAGTGTCGGGTTATAACCTGACCAGCGCTATCTGCTATGAGATCGTGCTGGGCGAACAAGTGCGCGCCAACTTCCGTCCCGATACCAACTTCCTGCTGACCGTCTCCAACGATGCCTGGTTCGGTCACTCCATCGGACCGTGGCAGCATTTCCAGATGGCGCGCATGCGTGCGCTGGAGCTGGGACGTCCGTTACTGCGCTCCACCAATAACGGTGTTACCGCAGTAGTGAATGCCAATGGTGAGGTGGAGAAAGCGTTGCCGCAGTTCACACGCAATGTGCTGGAAGCCAAAGTCACGCCAACCAAGGGTGAAACGCCGTATGCGAAAGCGGGCATCTGGCCAGTGTGGCTAGTGACGTTGATTAGCATTGTGTTGGCCATTCTGCGCCGTCGCCATTAGTTCAGGCAGCTATGCAAACAGGCGAAGTGAATACTTCGCCTTTTTTATGCGCTGTTTTCTCTTCCTTCCGTGGTGCTTTCCCCGATTCTCTGCTGGCTTTTTACACTTCTTCATCGTGCTGGCACGATCATTGCTATTTATTTCAGTGATTTTCGCAAACATCGGCTTTTGTCAGCGTAGTGCAACCTTTACGCGCTAATTTATGGCAATGATGCGCACTCTATTAGCGCATCGGGGAATTTTTGCCTTTTATTGGTGCGGAGCGGCTCGCAAAAAAGAAACTTTTTTGTTTCATTGCGTTAACAATTCGCTATGTTAATCACTATCCTGCGTGCGGTTGCGCTATGGGATAACAAAAAAAGCAGCACGAAATACACACAATATCACAATCTGCGCAGTTTATGTTCTGCGCGACATCCATACGAAGGAGTTGGAACATGCAGATACGCAAAGTGGCATTATCTCTTTTGCTGTTGGGAGCAGCAGCGGGAGCGGCCCAGGCGGAAGATCTCACCGGTACCCTGAAAAAAATCAATGATAGCGGCGTGATCGTCGTTGGGCATCGTGAATCATCAGTTCCCTTTTCTTACTATGACAACCAGCAAAAAGTGGTTGGCTATTCACAGGATTATTCAAACGCCATCATCGCGGCTATTAAAGCCAAACTGAATAAGCCTGATTTGCAGATCAAAATGCTGCCGATTACTTCGCAGAACCGTATTCCTCTGTTGCAGAACGGAACTTACGATTTTGAGTGCGGTTCTACCACCAACAACCTGGAGCGTCAGAAGCAAGCGGCATTCTCTGACACCGTGTTCATCATCGGTACGCGTCTGCTGGTGAAAAAAGGCGGCGACATCAAAGATTTCCCTGATCTGAAGGGTAAAACCGTTGTCGTGACCTCCGGTACCACTTCAGAAGTTCTGCTGCACAAACTGAACGACGAGCAAAAAATGGATATGCGCATCATCAGCGCGAAAGACCATGGCGATTCTTTCCGTACGCTGGAAACCGGTCGTGCTGTGGCCTTCATGATGGATGACGCGCTGCTGGCAGGTGAACGTGCCAAAGCCAAGAAGCCAGACAACTGGGACATCGTGGGTACACCGCAGTCGAAAGAAGCTTACGGCTGCATGCTGCGTAATCAGGATCCACAGTTCAAACAGCTGATGGATGAAACCATTGCTAAAGCGCAAACCTCTGGCGAAGCCTCAAAATGGTTTGAAACCTGGTTCAAAAAACCGATTCCACCGAAGAATCTGAACCTAAACTTCGAACTCTCAAGCGATATGCAGGCCCTGTTCAAAGCACCGAACGACAAAGCACTCTGAATTAACAACGACAACAAGGGCAGCCCCGCTGCCCTCTCGATTGCTGAACATGCGGTGCGGACAGACAGACTGTAACAGGCCGTTCCCCTGAAGCAGGATGCAAGACACCGCTCAACAATCTTATGGGTAGCCTCGCTACCCTTTTTTTACCGGAGCTCGTTATGGGTATCGATTGGAACTGGGGCATTTTTCTTGAACAGGCCCCGTTCGGCAATACGACTTACCTCGGCTGGCTGTGGTCCGGTTTTCAGGTCACCATTGCGGTGTCCTGCTGCGCCTGGATTATCGCCTTCCTGGTAGGTTCCTTATTTGGCATTCTGCGTACCGTGCCCAACCGCCTGTTGGCGGCAATTGGCACCTGCTACGTGGAGCTATTCCGTAATATCCCGCTGATTGTGCAGTTCTTCTTCTGGTATCTGGTTGCGCCAGAACTGGTGGGCGAAAAGCTGGGCATGTGGTTTAAGTCGGAATTGGATCCCAATATTCAGTTCTTCGTCTCCTCGACGATTTGCCTTGGTTTGTTCACCGCAGCGCGCGTCTGTGAACAGGTACGCGCGGCGATTCAGTCGCTGCCACGCGGTCAGAAAAATGCCGGCCTGGCGATGGGCCTGACGCTGCCGCAAACCTATCGCTATGTGCTGCTGCCGAATGCCTATCGCGTGATTGTGCCGCCGATGACGTCGGAAATGCTTAATCTGGTGAAGAACTCGGCGATCGCCTCAACCATCGGACTGGTGGATATGGCGGCGCAGGCCGGCAAGCTGCTGGATTACTCCGCGCATGCCTATGAATCCTTTACCGCCATCACTCTGGCGTACGTCGGCATTAACCTGGTCATCATGCTGATTATGAGTGTGGTAGAACGCAAAATTCGCCTGCCTGGCAATATGGGAGGCAAATAATGTACGAGTTTGACTGGAGTTCAATTGTTCCCAGCCTGCCTTACTTGTGGAATGGGTTGATCATTACCTTCAAGATCACCGCGATTGCCGTGGTGTTTGGCATTATCTGGGGCACGATTTTGGCGGTGATGCGCTTGTCGCCGATTGCGCCGATACGCTGGTTTGCCAAGCTGTACGTCAACCTGTTCCGCTCCGTACCCTTGGTGATGGTGCTGCTGTGGTTCTATTTGGTGGTGCCCGCCTTCCTGCAACAGGTGCTGGGCTTATCGCCTAAATCAGATATCCGCCTGATTTCTGCCATGGTGGCATTTGCGCTCTTTGAGGCCGCGTACTACTCGGAAATCATCCGCGCCGGTATTCAGAGCATCTCACGCGGGCAGTCCAATGCCGCGCTGGCGCTCGGCATGACGCACTGGCAATCGATGAAACTGATCGTATTGCCGCAGGCGTTCCGCGCCATGGTGCCGCTGCTGCTGACGCAGGGCATCGTGCTGTTCCAGGATACGTCGCTGGTGTATGTACTGAGCCTGGCCGATTTCTTCCGCACCGCTTCAACCATAGGTGAGCGTGACGGAACCCAGGTTGAAATGATTTTGTTTGCTGGTCTGGTCTACTTTGTGATCAGCCTGAGCGCTTCGCTGTTGGTTACCTATCTGAAAAGAAAGAGGACGGTTTAAATGATTAGCCTGAAAAATGTTTCAAAGTGGTATGGGCACTTTCAGGTGCTGACCGACTGCTCCACCGAAGTGAAAAAAGGTGAAGTGGTAGTGGTCTGCGGTCCGTCTGGCTCAGGTAAATCAACGCTGATTAAAACCGTGAACGGCCTGGAGCCGATTCAAAAGGGCAGCATTCAGGTGACCGGCACCGAAGTGAACAACAAAAAAACCAACCTCGCTCAATTGCGTAGCAAAGTGGGCATGGTGTTCCAGCATTTCGAGCTGTTCCCTCATCTCAGCATCATCGAGAACCTGACGCTGGCGCAGGTCAAAGTGCTGAAGCGTGATAAAGCGGCCTCACGTGAGAAAGCGCAGGGCTTGCTAAAACGCGTTGGGCTCTCTGCGCACGCGGATAAGTTTCCCGGCCAGCTTTCCGGCGGCCAGCAGCAGCGCGTGGCAATCGCGCGTGCGTTGTGCATGGATCCGGTGGCGATGCTGTTTGATGAGCCGACGTCAGCGCTTGATCCTGAAATGATCAACGAAGTGTTGGACGTGATGGTTGAGCTGGCGAATGAAGGCATGACCATGATGGTGGTGACGCATGAAATGGGCTTTGCGCGCAAAGTCGCTAACCGCGTGATCTTTATGGATGAAGGGAAAATTATCGAAGACACCAATAAGGATGACTTCTTTAACAATCCGCAATCCGATCGTGCGAAAGACTTCCTGGCGAAGATCCTGCACTGATTAGCGCAATAAATTGCGCCGCTACGATAAGTGCTCGTACCCGTAGCGGCGCGATTCATCGCGCGGGGTTATTCATTCATAAAATCAGGGTTCAAACGGCTGGCGCTGGAACTGATCGTGCCCGCACTCCGGGCAGCGCGTTAAGCTCTCTGGCGTATAAATCGCCCGTGTGAAGCCGCACTTCTCACAGACTAAATTCCCCAGCCCCACCACTTCACCGCTCTGGTAGACGCCGTGATGGCGCAAATCCTGAAACACTTCACGCCACTCGAGCTGACTTTTATCGGTGATATCCGCCAGCTCTTTCCACAGGCTTTCACGAATCACGCGCAAAAACACTGAATCGCCGACCACATCAGAAGACTCCTGATAGCTCAGCGCAAACTCGTGTAAATCGCGCCGCACGGCGCGCATCACTTCATTGACCTCGGCGGGTGACAGCGTTTTTTTCGCCAGCAAACTTTGCCGCGCCTCGGCCACCAGCGCATCAACATCGCGCTCGCCATGATCCAATCGTTGGGATAATGCTTCAATCGTTGCACGGTATTCCTGCGCCACATTATTCATTTTATTCTCCTTTCCGCTGCGGATACTGCTGTTAAGTTTAGCGGTTTTGTCACAATTGCATCGGCAGCAACCTAAGAAATCACAAAAGGGTGAAAGCGGCGGCGCATTCGGCAGAAATCCGGCCGGCGAGGGCGTGAAAAGTTGTTGATGCGCAGCCTTATGGGTATGCTATGTGGATCTAAAAGTATGCTTAGCGATTTTCACAAAGGACCACAGGCAGCCATGCAAGAGCAATACCGCCCGGAAGAGATAGAATCCCGCGTCCAACAACACTGGGACGAAAACGAAACCTTTAAAGTGACCGAGCAGGAAGGCAAAGAGAAATATTATTGCCTTTCGATGCTGCCCTATCCTTCTGGCCGCCTGCACATGGGGCACGTGCGTAATTACACCATTGGCGATGTGATTGCACGTTACCAGCGTATGCTCGGCAAAAACGTTCTGCAGCCAATTGGCTGGGATGCGTTTGGTCTGCCAGCCGAAGGCGCTGCGGTGAAAAACAACACCGCGCCGGCGCCGTGGACGTACGACAATATCGCTTACATGAAGAACCAGCTGAAATTACTGGGTTTTGGCTATGACTGGAGCCGCGAACTGGCGACCTGCCAGCCAGAATACTATCGCTGGGAACAGTGGTTCTTTACTAAGCTATATGAAAAAGACATGGTCTATAAAAAGACCTCGGCGGTGAACTGGTGCCCTAACGATCAGACCGTGCTGGCCAACGAACAGGTTATCGACGGCTGCTGCTGGCGCTGTGATACCAAAGTTGAGCGCAAAGAGATCCCACAGTGGTTCGTCAAAATCACCGCCTATGCGGAAGAGCTGCTCAACGATCTCGATAAGCTGGAAGATTGGCCGGAGCAGGTCAAAACCATGCAGCGCAACTGGATTGGCCGCTCTGAAGGCGTGGAAATCACCTTTGACGTTGCCAACAGCGCTGAGAAGCTGACCGTTTACACCACCCGTCCAGACACCTTTATGGGTGCAACCTATGTGGCGGTTGCCGCAGGTCACCCACTGGCGCAGCAAGCAGCTGCCACTAATCCTGCGCTGGCTGAATTTATCGACGAATGCCGTACCACCAAAGTCGCCGAAGCCGATATGGCAACGATGGAGAAGAAAGGCGTGGCCACCGGCCTGTTCGCTATCCATCCGCTGACCGGTGAAGAAATTCCGGTGTGGGTCGCTAACTTCGTGCTGATGGAATACGGCACCGGCGCGGTAATGGCTGTTCCAGGCCACGATCAGCGTGACTGGGAGTTCGCTACCAAGTACAACCTGAACATTAAGCCGGTGATCCTGAATCTCGACGGTTCTGAACCGGACCTGAGTGCTGCCGCGATGACCGAAAAAGGCGCGCTGTTCAACTCGGGTGAATACAACGGTCTGGATCATCAGGCGGGCTTTAACGCCATCGCCGATGCGCTGGCTGCCAAAGGCGTGGGCGTGCGTAAAGTCAATTACCGTCTGCGCGACTGGGGCGTTTCCCGTCAACGTTACTGGGGCGCGCCAATTCCAATGGTGACGTTGGAAGATGGCACCGTGATGCCAACGCCAGAAGATCAGTTGCCGGTCATCCTGCCAGAAGACGTGGTGATGGATGGTATCACCAGCCCAATCAAAGCCGATCCTGAGTGGGCCAAAACCACCGTTAATGGCCAGCCTGCGCTGCGTGAAACCGACACCTTTGACACCTTTATGGAGTCATCCTGGTATTACGCGCGTTATACCTGCGCCAACTATCATGAAGGCATGCTGGATCCGGCGGCGGCGAACTACTGGCTACCGGTCGATCAGTATGTTGGCGGTATCGAACACGCCATCATGCACCTGATGTATTTCCGCTTCTATCACAAGCTGCTGCGTGATGCTGGCCTGGTGAACTCTGATGAGCCGGCCAAACGCCTGCTGTGTCAGGGCATGGTGCTGGCTGATGCGTTCTACTACCTCGGCGTGAACGGCGAGCGTAACTGGGTTTCTCCGGTTGACGTGACCGTAGAACGCGACGAGAAAGGCCGCATTATCAAAGCCACCGACAACGAAGGTCGTGAAGTGATTTACGCCGGCATGAGCAAAATGTCGAAGTCGAAAAACAACGGCATCGATCCCCAGCTGATGGTTGAGCGTTACGGTGCAGATACCGTTCGTCTGTTCATGATGTTTGCTTCGCCAGCAGAGATGACGCTGGAGTGGCAGGAATCGGGCGTTGAAGGTGCTAACCGCTTCCTGAAGCGCGTATGGAAACTGGCTTACGAGCACATTGCGAAAGGCGCGACCGTGGCGCTGGACGTCAATAACCTGAATGACGACCAGAAAGCGTTGCGTCGCGATCTGCACAAAACCATCGCCAAAGTGGCCGATGATGTGGGTCGTCGTCAGACGTTCAACACCGCCATCGCTGCCATTATGGAGCTGATGAACAAACTGATCCGTGCCCCGCAGGAGAGCGAGCAAGATCGCGCGCTGCTGCAGGAAGCGCTGGTCGCAGTGACGCGTCTGCTCTATCCATTCACTCCGCACGCCAGCTATGTATTGTGGCAAGCGCTGGGCGGCGAAGGCAGCATCGACGAAGCCAGCTGGCCGGTAGCCGATGAAGCGGCCATGGTGGAAGATTCGCTGCTGGTGGTAGTGCAGGTGAATGGCAAAGTGCGCGGCAAGATTACCGTTGCGCCGGATGCCACGCAGGAGCAGGTGCAGGCGCGTGCTGCGCAGGAGCATTTGGTGGCGAAATATCTGGATGGCGTCACCATTCGTAAAGTGATTTATGTCCCTGGCAAACTGCTTAACCTGGTCGTAGGTTAAGTTCAGGAGGAACTGTGCGACAACTGATTATCAGGCTGTTTGTCCTGCTTGCGGTAGTGATTACCGCAGGCTGTGGTTTCCACCCGCGCGGCACCACCTCGGTGCCGAGTGAGATGAAAACCCTTATCGTCCAGAGCGGCGATCCCTATGGCCCACTGGCGCGTGCCGTGCGCCAGCAGCTGCGCATCAACAATGTCACCATCATTGAAGACAGCAAAGCGGCCAGCGCCAAATACCCAACGCTGCGTCTGGGTGCTGAAGGCCAGGGACGCGATACCGCATCGGTGTTTATCAGCGGTACCACCGCGGAATACTCGCTGGTGATGACGGTCACCGCACAGGTTCTGCTGCCGGGTAAAGGTATCTACCCGATCAGCACCACCGTGTATCGTTCTTTCTTCGACAACCCGAACGCCGCACTGGCGAAGGATGCCGAGCAAGATATGATCGTGCAGGAGATGCGTCAGCGCGCGTCCGAGCAGTTAGTACGTAAACTGCTGACCGTGCATGCCGCGCAGGAAAGCAACAAAGATACTTTGCCGCAGCCTGAGACGATTGCACCGGGACAGAACTCACCGGAAGTGTCCTCTTCGTCAGCTACCAGTCTGCAATGATCAGGATTTATCCTGAACAACTGAGCGCGCAGCTTCGAGAGGGGCTGCGCGCCTGTTATTTTCTCACCGGTAATGAACCTCTGCTGATTCAGGAAAGCGCGGATGCAATCCGTGCTACCGCCAGCGCACAGGGATTTGAAGAGCACTTCAGCGTCACCATTGATGCGCAAACCGACTGGGATGCGATCTTCGTTAGCTGCCAATCGCTCAGCTTGTTTACCCAACGCCAAACCCTGACGCTGCAACTGCCCGAAAACGGCCCCAATGCCGCTATCGCCGAGCAGTTAGTGAAACTCTCCACGCTGCTGCACAGCGATATTTTGCTGGTGCTGCGCCTGGCGAAACTGACCAAAGCGCAGGAGAACAGCGCCTGGTTCAAAGCGCTGAGTACGCAGGCGGTAATGGTCCCATGCCAGACGCCTGAACAGGCACAGCTGCCGCGCTGGGTGGCGAGTCGCGCCAAAGCGATGAAACTCAGCGTAGATGATGCGGCGATCCAGCTGCTTTGCTACTGCTACGAAGGGAATCTGCTGGCGCTGTCGCAGGCGCTGGAACGCTTATCGCTGCTGTGGCCGGATGGCAAATTAACGCTGCCGCGTGTGGAAGCCGCCGTCAACGATGCCGCGCACTTTACCCCGTTCCATTGGGTGGATGCATTGCTGGCAGGGAAAAGTAAACGCGCCCTGCACATCCTGCATCAGCTGGAGAAAGAGGACAGCGAAGCGGTGATTCTACTGCGCACGCTGCAACGCGATTTACTCACGCTGCTGCACCTGCAGCGGAATCAGGCGAAACAAGCGCTGCGCACGCTGATGGATCAGCAACGTATCTGGCAAAACCGTCGCGCGCTGTTTACTGAAGCCTTGCAGCGCCTTGATGCACAGCGTTTACAGCGCGCGGTGCATTTGCTGGCAGAGCTGGAACTCAGCATGAAGCAGGATTACGGACAAAACCTGTGGCCGCAGCTGGAAACACTGTCGCTGCTGCTGTGTCACCGCGATTTCCCATTGAGCTTTACTGATGTCTAAACTCTACGCTCTGTTTGGCGGCACCTTCGATCCGATTCACTACGGCCATTTGCGCCCGGTAGAAGCGCTGGCACAGCAAGTGGGATTAAAAAAGGTCACGCTGCTGCCGAACAACGTGCCGCCGCATCGCCCGCAGCCGGAAGCCAGTGCACAACAGCGCGTTGAGATGCTGCGCTGTGCTATTGCCGATCGCCCGCTATTTGATATCGATACGCGTGAACTGGCGCGTGCAACGCCGTCCTGGACAGTTGCCACGCTGGAAGCACTGCGTGCGGAACGCGGCCCAGAACAGCCCCTCGGGTTTATCATTGGTCAGGATTCTCTGCTAACGTTAGCCAAATGGCATCGCTGGCAGGATCTATTGTCGCTGTGCCATTTGCTGGTGTGTAAGCGTCCAGGTTACGCCACGCAGATGGAGACGCCCGAGATGCAGCAGTGGCTTGATGAGCATCTGGCCGATGATGTGCAGCAGCTTCATCACTCGCCAGCAGGACACATCTGGCTGGCGGATACGCCGCTGTTCGACATTTCCGCCACCGAAATCCGTCAGCGCCGCCATGCAGGCATCTCCTGCGCGGATTTACTGCCAGATGCAGTGATCGGCTACATCGATAGCGTTGGCTTATATCGCAGCTAAAGGCAGCATGCTATACTGCGCCGCTTCATTTTCGGCTACCTTTCTCGCATCGTTAGCCCGTCCGTAATCACCTGTTTTTAAGGGGAACCTTTTGCAAGGTAAAGCACTCCAAGAGTTCGTTATTGATAAGATTGATGATCTCAAAGGCCAGGACATCATTGCTATTGATGTTCAGGGCAAATCCAGCATCACCGATTGCATGATCATTTGCACCGGCACTTCAACACGTCACGTCGCTTCTATCGCCGATCATGTGGTGCAGGAATCGCGCACTGCGGGCCTTAAGCCGCTGGGTGTAGACAGTAAAACCGCCTCCGATTGGGTGGTCGTTGACCTGGGTGACGTGATTGTGCACGTGATGGAAGCAGAGAGCCGCCAGCTGTACGAGCTGGAAAAACTCTGGAGCTAAGACGTGAAACTGCAGCTTGTGGCCGTCGGCACCAAAATGCCCGACTGGGTTCAGACCGGTTTCATGGAGTATCTGCGCCGCTTCCCGAAAGATATGCCGTTTGAACTGATCGAAGTAACTGCCGGCAAACGCGGCAAGAACGCTGACATCAAACGCATTCTGGAAAAAGAAGGTGAAGCGATGCTGGCCGCCGTGGGTAAAGGCAATCGTATTGTCACGCTGGATATTCCCGGACAGCCGTGGGAAACCCCACAGCTGGCGCAGCAGCTTGAACGCTGGAAACTGGATGGCCGCGATGTCAGCCTGTTAATCGGCGGTCCGGAAGGACTGGCGCCCGCGTGCAAAGCCGCTGCTGAACAAAGCTGGTCACTGTCAGCGCTCACGTTGCCACATCCGCTGGTGCGTGTGCTGGTAGCGGAAAGCCTGTATCGTGCGTGGAGCATCACCACGAATCATCCTTATCATCGTGAATAAACGCCTGACAACCCCAGACAATAAATGTAGCGGATGAAATTACAGAGCAACGCCTTTCGCGATTACACTGCCGAACAGAAACTTTTTGTCCGCCGAGCATTGGTGGCTTTTGTTGGCATTCTGCTGCTCTCCAGCATTCTGGTGGTCAACATGTACCACCTGCAAATTCTGCGCTTTGACGACTACAGCACCCGTTCAAATGAAAACCGCATTAAGCTGGTGCCGGTGGCACCGAGCCGCGGCATTATTTTCGATCGCACCGGCGTCCCGCTGGCAGTAAACCGCACGATTTATCAGGCCGAACTGATGCCGGAAAAGGTCGACAATCTGAAGCAGACCTTACAGGATCTGCGTCCGGTACTGGATCTGACCGACGACGATCTCGATGCGTTTGACAAAGAGCGCAAACGCTCGCGCCGCTTTACCTCGATTCCGGTCAAAATCGGTTTAAACGAAGTGCAAGTGGCGCGTTTCGCCGTCAATCAATACCGTTTTCCTGGCGTGGAAGTAAAAGGCTATCAGCGCCGCTACTATCCGTATGGCCAGACGCTGACGCACGTAGTGGGCTACGTCTCCAAAATCAACGATCGCGACGTTACACGCCTCGATCAGGAAGGCAAATGGCCGAACTATGCGGCTACGCATGATATCGGCAAGCTCGGCATCGAAAATTATTACGAAGATGTGCTGCACGGTAAAACCGGTTATGAAGAGGTTGAAGTTAACAACCGTGGCCGCGTCATTCGACAGCTGCACGAGCAATCTCCGCAGGCCGGACGCGATATCTACCTGACGGTTGACCTCAAACTGCAGCAGTACATCGAAACCTTGTTGACCGGCAGCCGCGCGGCAGTGGTGGTGAGCGATCCACGCACCGGCGAAATTCTTGCACTGGTTTCTACCCCCAGTTACGACCCGAACCTGTTTGTCGACGGTATCTCGAGCAAAGATTATAAAGCGCTATTAAGCGACGAAAATCGTCCGCTGTATAACCGTGCGCTGCAGGCCTCCTATCCCCCAGCGTCAACGGTGAAACCTTACGTTGCCGTGTCGGCGCTGAGCGCAGGCGTGATCAACCGCAATACCAGCCTATTCGATCCCGGCTGGTGGCAACTGCCCGGCTCGGAAAAGCGCTATCGTGACTGGAAAAAATGGGGCCACGGTCGCCTGAACGTCACTAAATCGCTGGAAGAATCGGCGGATACCTTCTTCTATCAGGTTGCCTACGATATGGGCATCGATCGCCTGTCAGAGTGGATGACCAAGTTTGGTTACGGCCATCGCACCGGCATTGATCTGCCGCAGGAGAGCGCGGGCAACATGCCCACGCGCGAATGGAAGCTGAAGCGCTTTAAGAAGCCGTGGTATCAAGGTGACACCATTCCGGTTGGTATCGGCCAGGGTTACTGGACCGCGACGCCCATTCAGATGAACAAAGCGATGATGATCCTGATCAATGACGGTGTGATCAAAGTGCCGCACTTACTGCGCGCCACGCGTGAAGGCCAGGTGATGGTGCCCTATCGCCAGGTTCCGGATGCACCGATTGGCGATATTCATTCAGGTTACTGGGAAATTGCCAAAGACGGCATGTATGGCGTAGCCAACCGCGCTAACGGTACCGCGCACAAGAGCTTTGCCGATGCGCCCTACAAAATCGCTGCCAAATCCGGTACCGCGCAGGTTTACGGACTGAAAGAAAATGAAGTCTATAACGCGCACAAGATTGCCGAACGTCTGCGTGACCATAAATTAATGACTGCCTATGCGCCTTACGATAAACCGCGCGTGGCCGTCACCATGATTCTGGAAAACGGCGGCGCAGGCCCGGCTGTCGGCACCGTTATGCGCCAGATTCTCGACCACATTATGTTAGGCGACAACAATACCGTGCTGCCAGAAGCCGCACCGACACCGCCCGGCTACGAAGGTGAATGACAATGTCCATGAACGATAGTCCGCAGAAAAGATCGATCTGGACGCGCATCCATATCGACCCCCTGTTTATGCTGATCATTCTCAGCTTGCTGACCTACAGCGCCATCGTCATCTGGAGCGCAAGCGGACAGGATCCAGGCATGACCGAGCGTAAGTTCGGGCAGATTGCCATGGGCATCATCGTTATGCTGGTGCTGGCGCAGGTGCCGCCGCGCGTCTATGAAAGCTGGGCGCCCTATCTCTATATTGTCTGCGTGATATTGCTGATAGCGGTGGACGCGTTTGGTCACATCAGTAAAGGCGCACAGCGCTGGCTCGATCTTGGTTTTGTGCGTTTTCAGCCCTCGGAGATTGCCAAGATTGCCGTGCCGCTGATGGTGGCGCGCTTTATTAACCGCGATGTCTGCCCGCCGACGCTGAAAAACACCGGCATCGCGTTGATTCTGATTTTCATGCCGACGCTGCTGGTGGCGGCACAACCCGATCTCGGCACCTCGATTCTGATCGCCGCTTCCGGCCTGTTTGTACTGTTCTTATCCGGCATGAGCTGGAAGCTGATTGGTATCGCGGTATTGCTGGTCGCCGCCTTTATCCCGATTTTGTGGTTCTTCCTGATGCACGATTACCAGCGCGCCCGCGTGATGATGCTGCTGGACCCGGAAAGCGATCCGCTCGGCGCCGGTTATCACATCATTCAGTCGAAGATTGCTATCGGTTCCGGTGGCCTGCGCGGCAAAGGCTGGCTGCACGGCACCCAATCGCAGCTGGAATTCCTGCCTGAACGCCATACCGACTTTATTTTTGCCGTTTTAGCGGAAGAACTTGGTCTGGTTGGCGTGTTGTTACTGCTGGTACTCTATTTGCTGCTGATCATGCGCGGACTGATTATCGCGGCGCGTGCGCAAACCACCTTTGGTCGCGTGATGGCGGGCGGTTTGATGCTGATTTTATTCGTTTATGTTTTCGTTAACATTGGCATGGTAAGTGGTATCTTACCGGTGGTTGGCGTACCGCTGCCGCTGGTGAGCTACGGCGGATCGGCATTGATTGTGTTAATGGCTGGATTTGGCATCGTGATGTCGATCCATACTCATCGAAAAATGTTATCTAAAAGCGTTTAAGAGGCTGCACATGCGTAAGGACTGGCTTGGGGTTGCACTGGCATCATTGGTACTGGCTGCCTGTTCCACACCGGAACAGCAGAATAATACTGCGCCACCGCAACCGGCCTATAACGGCCCGGTAGTGGAAATTCCTGGCGTGGAACCACGTTATGAACCGATCAATCCTTCCACCAGCCAGGATTACAGCGTCAACGGTAAAAACTACCGCGTGATCAAAGATCCTTCGAACTACAGCGAAGTGGGTTTAGCCACCTGGTACGGTGACGAAGCGCAGGGGAATCGCACCGCTATCGGTGAATCTTACGATCCGGAAGGCATGACCGCCGCGCATCCAACGCTGCCGCTGCCGAGCTATGTGCGTGTCACTAACCTCGCCAACGGCCGCCAAATTGTGGTACGCGTCAACGATCGTGGCCCTTACACGCCAGGCCGCATTATCGACTTGTCGCGTGCGGCGGGCGATCGCCTGAATATCTCTAACAACACCCGCGTGCGCGTTGATTACATTAAAGTGGCGCCGGATGGTTCCGTTTCCGGTCCCGGCACCATCGGTACCACCGTCGCCAAACAGAGTTATGCCCTGCCCGCGCGTCCCGATCTCGGCGGCGGCATGGTGATGATGGGCGGCAGCGCCAATGCTGCGCCAGCGCCTGCACCGCAGGATGTGCGCGCTGTCGATAACAGCACCTTGCAAAGCAGTGACAGCATGGGTGCGCCCGTCCAGAGCAGTGGTTTTCTCGGCGCACCACAGCCGTTAGCTACGGGCGTGCTGGAAGGCAACGAGCCGGTTGCCGCCCCAGCCCCAGCAACGTCTTCGGCGCCAGCCGCTGCCGCCGCACCAGCTACCAGCCAGAATGCCCATGCCGGCAGCGGTTATGTGGTTCAGGTTGGCGCGATTAACGATCCGGCGCGTGCACGTCAGTTGGCCGAAAGCCTGGGTAAACGCTTTGGCGTGCCGGGCGCGGTTGAAGCCAATGGCAACGTCTATCGCATTCAGTTAGGTGGCTATAAAAGCCGTGCCGAAGCCGCTGCCTTGCAGCAGCGTCTGAACACTGAAGCGCAAATGAGCTCATTTATTACCACTGCCCGTCCATCGATGTAACGGACAGTGACATTTCCTGCTGAAACTGATTTGCAAAGCAAGATGTCGCCCGATCGGACGTTTGCTATAGTTAGGCACTTTTTTCACTCTAAACCCACGGATGTTGTAGTCCTGAACATGAATACGCTGAAACCTTCTCGTTTTCTGAAACGCCTGACAGTGGGATCACTGGTCGCCCTTTCTCTCAGCCATGCCGCATTTGCGGACGATGTTAATCTTAAGACTATGATTCCGGGTGTACCGGACATTGATGCTGAAGCTTATGTGCTGATCGACTATAACTCCGGCAAAGTGCTGGCCGAAAAGAACGCGGATGCACGCCGCGATCCGGCAAGCCTGACCAAAATGATGACCAGCTACGTGATTGGTCAGGCGGTCAAAGCGGGAAAAATCCATAACGATGACATCGTGACCGTGGGTAAAGATGCCTGGGCAACCGGTAATCCGGTATTCAAAGGTTCATCACTGATGTTCCTCAAGCCTGGCGATCGTGTGCCGGTTTCTCAGCTGACGCGCGGTATCGTGCTGCAATCAGGTAACGACGCTTGTGTAGCGATGGCGGATTACGTTGCTGGCAGCCAGGACGCATTCGTCAACCTGATGAACAACTACGTTGGCGCGCTGGGTCTGAAAAACACCCACTTCCAGACCGTGCACGGTTTGGATGCCGAAGGCCAATACAGCTCGCCGCGCGATATGGCGTTGATCGGCCAGGCGCTGATCCGTGACGTACCCGATGAGTACGCGGTTTACCGTGAAAAAGATTTCACCTTTAATAACATCAAGCAGACCAACCGTAACGGTTTGCTGTGGGATACCAGCCTGAACGTCGATGGCATTAAAACCGGCCACACAGACGCAGCGGGTTACAACCTGGTCGCCTCGGCAACAGAAGGCCAGATGCGTTTGATCTCCGCGGTGATGGGCGGTCGTACCTTTAAAGGCCGTGAAACCGAGAGCAAGAAGTTGCTGACGTGGGGCTTCCGCTTCTTTGAAACCGTCGCACCGCTGAAAGCGGGCAAAGAGTTTGCCTCTGAGCCTGTGTGGTTCGGTGACAGCGATCGTGTCCAGCTGGGCGTGGAGAAAGATGCCTATCTGACCATTCCGCGTGGCCGCATGAAAGATCTCAAAGCCAGCTATGTGCTGAACAACACTGAACTGCATGCGCCGCTGCAGAAAAATCAGGTAGTGGGCAGCATCAACTTCCAGCTCGACGGCAAAACTGTGGAACAGCGTCCGCTGGTGGTGCTGAATGAAGTGAAAGAAGGTGGTTTCTTCGGCCGCATCATCGATTACATCAAACTGATGTTCCACCACTGGTTCGGCTAAGGCGCGCTTGAAAAAACGCCAATTTGCCCCCAATTAAGTTACTATCTTTGCTCCCGCCTCGGCGGGAGCCTGTTTTTTAAGCACCGGAGTCAATGTATGAAAACCAAATTGAATGAACTGCTCGAATTCCCTACGCCTTTCACTTACAAAGTGATGGGTTTGGCGCAACCGGAGCTGGTTGATCAAGTGGTTGAAGTGGTGCAGCGCCACGCGCCAGGCGATTACAAACCGGACGTTAAGCCAAGCAGCAAAGGCAACTATCACTCTGTTTCCATTACCATCATCGCCACCCACATTGAGCAGGTTGAAACCCTGTATGAAGAGCTGGGCAACATCGAAATCGTGCGCATGGTGCTGTAATTCTGGCGCTGGCAAAGTCCGCTTTGCCAGCGTTATACTCTGCCTTCCACTCTTTACCGGATCTCTGCTTTGTCAGCTAATACGCTTCTTGTTCGTCAACTCGGCCAGCGCGATTGGCAACCCATCTCCGATGCCATGCATCACTTTACCGATCAACGCGACAGCAGCACTGCCGATGAAATCTGGCTGGTGGAACATCATCCGGTGTTTACCCAGGGCCAGGCAGGGAAAGCTGAACATCTGCTGATGCCGGGCGATATTCCGGTGGTACAAAGCGATCGCGGCGGCCAGGTAACCTATCACGGCCCCGGCCAACAGGTAATGTATGTGCTGATTGACGTGAAACGTCGCAAGATGGGCGTGCGCGAGTTAGTGACGGCGTTAGAAGAAACGGTGATCGCCACGCTGGCCGACTATGACATCAGCGCGCGGGCGCGACCGGATGCGCCGGGCGTGTACGTTGGCGATGACAAGATTTGTTCGCTGGGACTGCGTATTCGTAAAGGCTGCTCGTTTCACGGCCTGGCACTGAATGTGGCGATGGATTTAACGCCGTTCCTGCGCATCAATCCGTGCGGATATGCCGGGATGCAAATGACGCAGCTTAGCCAGCTGCAGCCGGGCGTCACGCCGGCAGATGTGCAGCCGCGTCTGGTGCAGCATTTCGCCCGTTTAACCGGATTTACCCAACTGGAATGGCAAAGTGATGCCGCGGTCTGACCTTGACTGTACGTGCCTATTTACAAAATTGTAACTTTTGCACCGGCGAATCGGCTGCTTATGAGCAGACGAGATGATATAATTTTTGCCATATTTTCAAAAAAAGTTGAAAGCCTGGTTCTCAGTTTGAGTGAGGAAGCTTTCAAATCGCAATCCCGACCGGAACCTGCAGATTTATGAGTAAACCAATTCAGATGGAACGTGGCGTCAAGTATCGCGATGCCGACAAAATGGCGCTGATCCCGGTGAAAACCGTGATGGTTGAGCGTGAAGAAATTCTGCGTAAGCCGGAATGGATGAAGATCAAACTGCCTGCGGACTCCAGCCGCATTCAGGGCATCAAGGCCGCGATGCGTAAAAACGGTCTGCACTCGGTGTGTGAAGAAGCCTCCTGCCCTAACCTCGCAGAGTGTTTCAACCACGGTACCGCGACCTTTATGATCCTTGGCGCGATCTGTACCCGTCGCTGCCCATTCTGCGACGTGGCGCACGGCCGTCCGAATATGCCTGATGCTAACGAACCGCTGAAACTGGCACAAACCATTGCCGATATGGCGCTGCGTTATGTGGTCATCACTTCTGTGGACCGTGATGACCTGCGCGACGGCGGTGCCCAGCACTTTGCTGACTGCATCAGCGCGATTCGCGAAAAAAGCCCAACCATCAAAATTGAAACATTGGTGCCGGACTTCCGTGGTCGTATGGATCGCGCGCTGGAAATCCTCACCGCGACGCCACCGGATGTGTTTAACCACAATCTGGAAAACGTGCCGCGCGTGTACCGTCAGGTCCGTCCTGGCGCCAACTACGATTGGTCACTGAAATTGCTGGAGCGTTTCAAAGAAGCGCATCCGGATATCCCGACTAAATCGGGTTTGATGGTCGGCCTTGGCGAAACCAATGCTGAAATCATTGAAGTGATGCGCGATCTGCGTCGCCACGGCGTCACCATGCTGACGCTGGGACAGTATTTGCAGCCGAGCCGTCACCACTTGCCGGTGCAGCGCTACGTTAGCCCGGCCGAGTTTGACGAAATGAAAGAAGAAGCAATGGCAATGGGCTTCACCCATGCCGCCTGCGGCCCGTTTGTGCGCTCTTCTTATCATGCTGATATGCAGGCCAAAGGTCTGGAAGTTAAGTAATATGCTTCGCGATTGCGCTCTTACCAGGGCGCAATCGCAAATATCTCCTTAAAAGTCTTAATCCCTGTCTCAAATCTGTCGCTTTAATCGCTGAGGCCATAAGAGCCTATTTCTCTTTTCTCAGTGCTTATTTTTGAAGGTCAGATAATGCAAACATCCTCTCACTTAAAGGGGCTCGATTTTCTCCGGGAACCCGATTTGTCAGGTCAAATACCCGATGTGCGGCTTAACAGTGCATCCGGAGAGAGTTTGGATGCGCTTAAAGCGCGCACCACGCCCATAGATAACACCAATCCCTATACTTCATCTCACGCCTCCTGTGCCAATGCATTTATCGCTACCGCTATCAGTATTGAGCATCGATACGATGAAATTCATTTAGAGTTGCCACTAAAGGGTCATGAAACTGTCGCTGTAATGCCCGAAGAGGTGCGACACATCATGCCTTATGCTGAAGACATCGCTTTTCAAACTTCCCAGGAGAATGTACTCCCTGTGATTAATGAAGAGCCTGAACCTGAATGGAATTTTGATTTGCTGGAAGCGAAATTCAATGCTCCTCAGCCACAACTGTGGCAACCGGCTATCGGCATGCACCACGAGATTGTGGAAATTACCACGCTACCTGAACGCGAGAGTGCCAAACCTCAACTTTCAGTACAGGTAAAGTCAAAGGTCATCACTGAAGATGAGGTCATCATTGATGATCTGAATGAGGATGAAGGGTCTTTCAGCGGTAATGCGCCAGTTGGTACGACGTTATACTTTTATCTTGATGATGTGTGGGTCGGCAGCTCTGAAATTGATAGCCAAGGCCGTTGGCAGTTTGAACTGCCCACCGATATTTCTGTCGCTCAACATGTTTTTAGTGCAGTCCCCATTAATCCGCAAGGCGTAATGGGTGGCAAAATTGATTATCCGTTTTTGACTAAGCCTAAAATAGGCGAAATCATTATGCCAATTGATGAGAGTGAATCAGATAAAATTGAAATAGCACTCATTGATGTTATTACAGCCGAGGAAGAAGAAACAATATCGTTGATACCCTTAATTTTAACTGATGATATGTTGCAGGGCTGGCATACACAGGATGGGTTGAGCGACTTTGATGGCTTATATGGCTCAACAATATTTGATGTGGATGAGCAGGAAATCATTTACGCCAATTGGCACTAAGACGCAAAAAACAAAAACCAGGCTGGCGACAGTCTGGTTTTTTATCAACGTAATAAATATTTACACTTATTGACGTTAGGCGCAGAGATTACTCTTTGTGGCTGACACGTTCAGCAGGCACTTCTTCAGCGCTGCTTTTGGATGCGCCGGATTCATCATCTTTCATGGCTTTTTTGAAGCCTTTGATTGCGGAACCCAGATCGCCACCCAGTGAACGTAACTTATTGGTGCCAAAAAGCAGTACGATGAGCGCACCGATGATCAGCAGTTTGGCAATACTGATACCTTCCATAATTTACCTTTCAACCAATGTGAAAAACGGACCTGACTATTAACGCGCAGTTTATAAACGGCCTCAACTGCAATCTGTAACAGAGTGAGACCGCCTGCTCAGATAAAGCGGCTGAGAAATGCCTGCGTGCGCGGATGTTGCGGGTTACCAATCACCTGCTCCGGACTACCCTGCTCCACTACCACGCCGCCATCCATAAACACCACGCGATCGGCCGCCTCACGCGCGAAACCAATTTCATGGGTCACGACAATCATGGTTAGCCCTTGATCGGCTAAGGTGCGCATGGTGGCCAGCACTTCGCCAACTAATTCCGGATCGAGTGCCGAAGTGGGTTCATCGAACAGCATCAGCGCCGGTTTAATCGCCAGCGCACGCGCAATCGCCACGCGCTGCTGCTGGCCACCGGATAGATGACGCGGCCAGGCGTCGGCTTTGTCACTCAATCCCACGGTCGCCAGCAGTTCACGCGCATGCTTGAGTGCATCCTGCCGTGTAAACTTGTGCACACCTATCGGCGCTTCAATGATGTTTTGCAGCACCGTCATGTGCGGATAGAGGTTGAACTGCTGAAACACCATGCCGATTTTCTGGCGCTGATGAGCAATTTTACGCGCCGACAGACGATGCAAAATACCGCGCTTCAGTTCATAACCGATCTGATCGTCACCGACCACAATCGAACCGGCATTCATGTCTTCCAGATGGTTAATACAGCGTAAAAAGGTGGATTTACCCGAACCTGATGGCCCGAGAATCACCACCACTTCACCGGGAAACACATCGAGATCGATGCCTTTCAGCACTTCATTATCGCCATAACTCTTCTGCACATTACGCGCACGCACCAGTGGCTGAACTTCACTCATACATCCTCCTTCAGACGGTGCGCGACGGCAGGCGCGGCTTCGTTAGCAGAAACGCGACGTTTATTCACCACCGTGCGGGTGGTGCCACGGGCGTAGTAACGCTCGATGGCGGACTGGCCAACGTTAAGAATCGAGGTGATAAGCAGATACCAGATCACTGCGACCATCAGCATCGGGATAATTTCAAAGGTGCGGTTATAAACGGCCTGCACCGAGTACAACAGATCGCCCATAGCGATCACACTTACCAGCGAGGTCGCTTTGATCATGCTGATCAACTGGTTGCCGGTAGGCGGAATAATTGAACGCATCGCCTGTGGAATGATCACGCGGCGCAGCGCACGACTGCGGCTCATGCCAAACGCCTGGGTGGTTTCGACCTGACCGTTATCCACTGACAGCAGGCCGGCGCGAATGATCTCGGCCATATAAGCCGCTTCATTGAGCGCCAGTCCGGCAATGGCTGCGGTCAGTGGCGTGATCAGATCGTTGGTGTTCCAGCTGGCAAAAGTGATATCCGTCCACGGAAGAGTGATTGCGATGGTGGGAAACAGCGTCGACAGGTTGTACCAAAAGATCAGCTGTACCAGCAGCGGCGTACCCCGGAAAAACCAGATGTAGAGCGACGATAAGCCGCTCAGCAATTTGTTTTCCGAGAGACGCCAGACGCCCAACAGCAGCCCGAGCAGCGTGCCGAGAATCATCGACACCACCGTCAAGCCGAGCGTGACCTGCAGGCCTTTCATCACCGAACCTTCGGTGAACCACTGCAGCACCACGTTCCACTCGAAATTGGGGTTGGTCGCCACCAGCCAGAGGAAGTTCGCGGCAATAACCAGCACCAAAATCCATGAGATCCAGCGCCCATAAGTGGGCGCACTGCGGGCAAAAGCCACATCGCGCTGCTGCACGTCGGCCTTATCCCTGGCTCGCGAATTGTTGGTGACCGGACTCATTTTGCAGCCCCTTGCGCCAGGTTACGTCCCGGTTGCTGCAACACGTTGCCGTCTAATTTCCACTTCTTCATGATGGCCGCGTAAGTGCCGTTATTGAACAGCTCTTTGTACGCATCCAGCACCACGTTGCCGAGTTCAGAACCCTTGGGTACCACGGTGCCCTGGAAAATGTCGCCAAAGCCGTTTTTCTTGCCTTTGCCCGACAGCTCCAGCTGGCCATTGGCCTGTTCGATGAAGTAAGTCAGCGGCGCCTGCGAGGAGAAGAAAGCATCGGAACGTTTTGAACGCACGGCTAAAATCGACGATGGCTGGTCGGTGAAGGATTGCACCACCACCGCCGGTTTACCCGCCGCGACACAGGCATCGGACTGCTTGCGAATCACCTGCTCCGCAGAACCGGCCGCCATTACCGCAATGCGTTTACCGCAGGTATCTTCCAGACCGTTAATCTTCGAGGGATTGCCTTTCTGCACGCCAAACACCACGAACTCCTGCACGAAGTCGATAAAATCAACCTTCTGCTGACGATCCGGATAATCGCCAATCGGGCCAATCGCCATCTGGTAGCGGCCGGAATTAATGCCGGTGAGCACGCCCGATAAACCGCTGACGGTGGCATGTTCAATCTTCACGCCCAGCAATTGTGCCAGCGCTTCGGTGAGATCGGCGGAAGCGCCGTCCATTGAGTGCGGACCGTTAACGATCTCATACGGAGGAAAAGATCCGTTGTTCACCGAGATCATTTTACCGCTGCTTTTGATCTCTGCTGGCAGACGATCGTGCAGCGCCTGATCCACTTTTTGCGCAGGAATCACGTCGGCGGCCTGAGCGAAACAGGCCGTGAGGCCCAATGACAGCGCGATGGCGGTAGCAAGAATTTTCATCAGTCAGATTCCCCAGCGATCAAAGTGGTTTAAGTTCGGGACGCGCAAAACAGCGATTTTCCAGCACCGGCAGTACGCTGCGAGCGTAGGCGATGCGCTGTGGATCGAGATCGGCAAACACCAGCGCGGCCGATTCCGGCGCTTTGGCAATCGCCACGCCCAACGGATCGATTACCAGACTGTTGCCGATATTGCGTGGCCCACATTCGCCCACCGCCACCATGTAGCAGGTGTTTTCCAGCGCACGCGCGGTGGTCAGCAACTCCCAGTGCATCTCTTTCAGCGGGCCTTTCACCCACGCTGCCGGCAGCACCAGCACATCCGCGCCGTCAAGCACTAAGCGACGCGCCAGCTCTGGAAAGCGCACGTCGTAGCAGGTCATCAACCCGACTTTCATGCCCGCCACGTCAACCAGCGGCGGAATTTCGCGCCCCGGATTCACGCGCTGCGACTCCTGCATGGCGAAGGCATCGTAAAGGTGCAGTTTCACGTACTCGGCGATGATTTCGCCGTTGCGAATGGCGATCAGTACATTGAGCGCCTTCTGCCCTTCTGTCGGCACGTGCACGCTCATCATGGTGGTCAGATTGTTGCCTTTGCTAACCGCCAGCAGCTGCGTGACGAAAGGACCATCAAGTGGCTGCGCCGCTTTCAATACCAGATCAGGATCGGCGATATCACGCGCCAGCACGCCTTCCGGCAGCACCAGCAGATCAGCACCGCCCGCCAATGCCTGGTTCATCAATCCGATGCAGATATCGGTGTTTTCCTGCCATTCGCGGCTAACGGCGAATTGTCCCATTGCTACTTTCATGGTTATTCTCCTTGCGCCGCAGCCGGGAAAATCGCTTCCGGCGTCAGCAATGTTTGGGTTAGGCCTTGCTGGAACAGCTCATTCGCAAAGTCGGCAATCATCTTTTTGTTAACGGAAAATCCGTTCTGATTCCAGTTGGCCGGTAATTCCTGCGCGGTGCGCCGCAAATCGTCCAGCAGCCACGGCGTAGTGTCGGCGTATTTCTCGCGCTTCTTCATCCACATCTGGTACGAACGATCGATGATGTCGCTCAGCGCCTGAGGCAGCCACGGATGCGCCTCCGCTAAGGCGGGCTTCAGAGCCAGTAAGTGAATGCCAGGCACATAACCGACGCGATTAAAGTAGTCGCGCTCGGCAGCAGCAAAATCCACCTGCAGCTGGCGCAAACCCGAATCGGCAAGGAAAAAACCTTCCGGCATAAAAGGGGTAAAGACAGCATCCAGCTCACCGGCTTTCAGCAACGCGATCAGTGGACGCTCACCTGGCGCCGGTTCAATACGCCCCGGACGACCAAAACCGGCCAGACGATCAACAATCGGGTGATCCTCAGTCAAACGCCCGGCAAACCAGTACGCATCATCAATCTCCACTCCCGCTTCACGCAGCACGGTGCGCGTCCAGGTGTTGCCCGAATCCTGCCAGCCGGTGACGCCGATTTTTTTACCTTTCAGCTGCGCTGGCGAGGTAATCGGGCTGTCGCTGCGCGTAATGATGCAGCGCTGACGGAAACCGCGCATCAGAAAGTGTGGCAGGCCCAACAGTGAAGTGTCACCTTTTGCCCGAGCCTGAGCAAAGCGGCTAAACGACACCTCACCGGCATCGTATTTATCGCTGGTGGCGAGGTTATCCACCAGCGTGCCAACGCGATCGATCTCCAGCGTGAAACCTTCCGGCTTGATATCGCCAAGTGCCAGCGGTGTGAAGTAATCCCAGTCACGTACCGCCAGTCTGATGGTTACCATAGTTTTGCCTTCCCCGTCTGTTCTGCCAGCCCTGCGGCTGTGATTATTTATGCAGCAAATAGTGCTTGAATTTGAGTCTAAATCGCGAATACTAATCTGAACAATCTATTATTTGTTACTGAACAAAGGATTTTCTTATGACGCAAAGTGTGGATTTGGAGTGGCTCAGCCAGCAGATCACGGATGCTTCGGTGAAAGGCATCACGCATGCGGCATCCACGCTAATTCGCGATGGGCAGATTGCGGTGGGCATGCAGATGCCGGCAGTACGGGAATTGGCTGAGCGATTAGGCGTGAGCCCGGCAACCGTTTCGGCTGCCTGGGCGCAACTGAAGAAGCAGAAAGTGCTGGCGGGTAAAGGTCGCAGCGGCGTGTGGGTGAGCGGTAACAGCGTGATGCCGCGTCCGATTCGCTTCGAGAAGATCGGCAATTACGGCGAGAATGTTCAGGCGTCACTGGCGATGGCCTCACCGGATCCAACGTTATTGCCGGATCTGCGTCGGGCGATGCTGGCGGGCATTGCATCGCCGCAACTGAATAGTTATCAGCGTGAGGCGATTTCACCGCAATTGCTGGATGCCGTAGCGCCACGTTGGCCCTATCCCGCCGAAGCCTGGTTGGCAACCGATGGCGGCTTCGATGCCATGAACCTGATCGTGCAGACGTTGCTGTCACCGGGCGACCGTGTGGTAATCGAAGATCCTACCGCCACGCGATTACTGGATATTTTAGACAACATCGGTGCTGAAATTCTGCCGCTGCCCTGCGATGAGCAAGGTCCCATTCCCTCGACGCTGACCACGCTGATGCAGAAATCTCCGGCGATGTTTATTTATCAACCGCGCACCCATTCCGCTACCGGAAACAGCGTGAGCCAGCGTCGCAGTGCAGAGTTGGCGCGCGTGCTGGCAAACAGCAGCACCGTCATTGTCGAGGATGACGGCATTGGCGATCTGTCGCGCTACCCGGTGTTTAGCCTCGGCTTCCACTATCCCGAACGCGTGCTGCATGTGCACTCGTTTTCTAAAGCTTATGGGCCGGATTTGCGGCTGGCGGTGTTATCAGGAAACGCCGAAATGGTGAAGCGCCTGCAAGCGTGGCGCAACTTTGGCGTGAGCTGGACCAGCCGTATTTTGCAGGATGCCGTGGCGTGGATGCTCAATGATGAAGAGACTCAGCAGCGTATTCAGCAGGCCAAAGCCACCTATGCGCAGCGTCGCCAGCAGTTACTGGCCGCGCTGGCGAAACGCGGTCTGGTGCTGGAAGAGCGCGATGGATTGAGCGTTTGGATTCCGGTGGAATCGGAGCAGTACGCGATGATCACGCTAGCCGCGCGCGGTATCGCCGTGCTGCCCGGGGAACGCTGTAGCATTAGCAGCCGGCAGTTCATTCGCGTCAGCGCCGCGCTGCTGCCTGTTGCACAACTCGACAGCATCGCCGATGCCATCGTAATAGCCAGCGGACGCGAGCTCAATCTTAACCCAGAGCTTTAATGTGATAGCGCGGTGATTCCACATAGCCTTCACGCGCATAGAACTGGTTGGCTTTGAGGCGCGATGAATGGCAGTGCACTTCCATACGGTCGCAACCGCGTGACCGCGCCAGCTGTTCGGCGTGGTTCAATAACTGCTGCCCGCTGCCTTTGCTGCGCTCGCCTTCGGCAATACAGAAGTAGCTGATTCGGGCAAAATCGCCGGCCAATGCCAGCTGCGGAATAAAGTGCAACGAGAGGAAGCCCAGCACCTGATTGCCGTGTTCCGCGACCAACAACATTTCATCGGGATGATGAATAAGCTGAGTCAAACGCGTATCGATAAATCCTTCCGTCGCGCTATAACCTAATTCGGTTAGCAACGCGCTCAATGCAAAACTGTCTTTTGCCTGTGCCTGACGTATGTTCATCCTGCCTCCTCATTTTCCCTGAGCAGTTATATAGCGTTGCCGGACAAAAATCTGCAAGTAAGCATTGTTGTGGCTATGTTACGGAAGTTATCTGTGAGATGTGCCGCAGAATCTGCCTTGTCACGAGAATGTCATAACGGCTTAAGGCTGGCTTAATCTGGCATTGGCATGCTGAGGGAAATCTCTTTCTGAGGCAGGCGAAATGAAAAACCTTATTCCACGCACTTTCGATGAGTTAATGGCGCTGAGCATCAGCATGCTTGCCTTAGCGAGCTGGATGATTATTTGGTGGCGAGCCTAAAAATGAATAAAAAAAACCCGCCATAAGGCGGGTTTTCAGAATTCGAACTGTTAAATTACAGTGCGATAACGTTAGCAGCTGATGGGCCTTTAGCGCCGTCAGTGATTTCGAACTCAACGCGTTGACCTTCAGCCAGAGTTTTGAAACCGTTGCTGTTGATTGCAGAGAAGTGTACGAATACATCTTTGCTGCCATCTTCTGGAGTAATGAAACCGAAGCCTTTCGACTCATTAAACCACTTTACGTTACCTTTGATCTTAGACATCTATATTACCTTTACATGAAAAAAGGACACTAAACTGTGTCGACGTCTAGTACAGCAATTGCGGTGACATTTGTCCAGTGCGATTTGATGAAAAAGTGATAAATATTGATTTTTTGCATGCTGATCACACTTTATGCGTGCCGCCAGCGCTTAAAACTCAAATCTCAGCCAAGCAAAGTAAACGTTGCCGTTATTGTAAGTGCCGGGAATATAAGTCATTTGGAAAGTGGCAGGACCATATCCAATTGATGCCAAAGGCAATATCAGCGGAACCGGGATGTAGCGCCAGTTATCCCGCGCCGTTACACCCGCCGTGTATCCGGCGCCCAAATGAAAGTTCTGATCGCTAAGCGGTCGCCAGGTCGCTTCCCAACCGTAACCGCCAATCGGCTCCCATTTGTTGAAGGAGTCCTTGAACGCCATCAGGTACAAACCGTGCCAGTTACCTTTCTCATCCCAGCGCGAAACGCCCGCACCTGCGCCCCACGGGCGCTCGTTGTATTTATCGATGTGTTCATCGTCGTAAGTCCAACGGTTGTGCCAGGTAATCGCCGGCAGATAAAAATCATAATTCTGCGGTTGCGACCAGGTTTGCGACACGTTATCGCTAAAGGTGTTCCAGCCTGATTTGATGGCTTGTGAAGTTGTTACCGCTGATGCCGAAAATGAGACCGATGAGGTCAAAATGCAGCCTAACAAAACTGCAGAAAAGTGCCGATTCACAACGTAATTTCCTGTTAATTCGTGCTGAAAAAATGCACTACCCTGAGGTAAATTTTTCAGATTCTTGTACGACGCATTCCTAAGTAATCGCCAAAAGGATATTAAAAAACAGGCTTAATATCTCCAGGCTAATTCTCGGTTGACGGCGAATTTTACCTCATGCGGAACGTGAAATTGAAACGCCGGATAAACGGAAAGGTATTACTGAGGGATGTACACAAAGTGCAATCATGTTGTGAGGATGACGGCAAGCAATAAGATAGCTTTCAGTGACTTAGTGTCAACTATTCACGCATGGAATAAATTAATAAAATTTATCAATTGAACTCGCCCGACGAATAAGATAAATCTCGATACTCCAGGACGGAGATGGGGAAAAAACTGACATGACTATTCGTTGTAGCCGCTGCGGTTGCACTAAATTTTTTTACACCTTAACGGACTGCAAACAGGTCGATGCAATAAATCATCATGGTGCCTGCTGCGCACAGTGTCAGAAACCGTTGACGCTGGGCGATCTCATCCTGCCGATTGCGTCTTTTAATGACAGCGAAAAATCCTATGCTGAATAAAAAATTCAGGCACCCGCAGGTGCCTGTTGTTGTCAGAAAATCAGTTTAAAGACGCCTGTTAGTGTCAGTAACCCAACGATGAAGATGATGGCGATAACCCACAGAATTATTTTCATTGTTCGCTCCTTCAAGTATGAAAAATAACGTGTCTGCTAACCAGTATAGATGATCATTCTGCTTTCGCTGGGCGCTGCGAGAGTGGTCACAACCCTTTGCTATCGTTTCGCTTAATGCCGATTGAATTCTGCGAGACGGGTCGCAGCCTGCGATTTTCCCTCTCCTTGATTCCGCACTCAGCGCCTGTCCGCAGTCTAAACTTATAGCGCCTGAAGAGGCCTCGATTGTTATCAATGCCGACGTAACAAGGAGATTCTTATGAGCACGATTAATACCAGCATGGGGCGTTATAGCCTTAAGGCAAAGGATTACGGCAACCACATCAGCGGCAGTATTGCGATTAATGATGAAGGTGGCACGCAACTCACCCTGCAGGAATTTGAAGAGCACTATCTTGACGATGTCGTCAACAATGTCATTTATCCGATCACTGGCGGAAACCGTGAAATTACCCACGCGCTGCGCGATCAGATGGTTAAAGCGGGCTTTGCACAGCCGCACTGAGTTTTTGGGCCACACGTTGTGGCCCTTTACTTCTTATCATTGACTTGCGGTTATTACTGGTTTCGGCACAGGATGCATGATTGTTCATGATAAGGAGATTGACCGTATGAGTACTCTGCATCTTATTCCCCCTTCTCGCCTTCATCAGTTTGTTCAAGCCATTTGGTTACATGCTGGCAGCAGCGCCGAAGAAGCGCGCCTGGTCGCCGACCATTTGGTGGCCGCGAATCTGGCGGGTCACGATTCACACGGCGTTGGCATGATTCCGAGCTACATGAAATCGCTGGCACAGGGCTTTTTGCAACTCAACCAACATGCCAGCATTGCAAAAGACGCCGGCGCGGTGCTGACGCTGCACGGGCACAACGGTTTTGGTCAGGTGGCGGCCTTTGAGGCGATGCAACTCGGTATTGAGCGCGCAGCCAGGTTAGGTATTGCGGCGGTTGGTTTACACCATTCGCACCACATTGGTCGCATCGGCCATTGGGCAGAACAGTGTGCGGCCGCCGGTTTTGTCTCGTTCCACTTTGTTAACGTGATGGGCGATCCGATGGTCGCGCCGTTTAACGGTAGCGATCGTCGTTTTGGCACTAATCCTTTTTGCGCCATTTTCCCGCGCCGCAATGCCAAACCGCTGTTGCTCGATTTCGCCACCAGCGGCATCGCCTTTGGTAAAACGCGAGTGGCGTGGAATAAAGAGCAGCAGGTCGCGCCAGGTTATCTGATTGATCATCAAGGCCAGCCGACCACCGAACCGGGCGTGATGCATCAGGCGCCGTATGGTTCACTGATGCCGTTTGGTCTGCACAAAGGCTATGCGCTGGCAACCATGTGTGAAATTCTCGGCGGCGCGCTGTCCGGCGGACGCACCACGCATGATGAGACGCTGGTCACCAGCCACGATGCCATTTTCAACTGCATGACCACCATCATCGTGAATCCGGATGCGTTTGATGCGCCTGCGATGCAGGAAGAAGCGGAATCATTCCTGGATTGGGTGAAACAGTCGCCGCAAAGTGGCGAAGCACCAATTCAGGTGCCCGGCGAGTGGGAAGAGCAGAACCGCGTGGCACGTGAACGCGATGGCATTCCTCTCGACAGCAACAGCTGGGAGCAAATCTGTGACGCGGCGTTACAAGCGGGAATGCCGCAAGAGGAACTCGCGGCGTTCCGCGCCTTAACACAGTAAACCGCAAGCGGCTGAGGCGCAGTGCCTCAGCCTTGATGCTTAGATGACGTTGGCAAGCAGTAAACAACCCAGCAAACCGCATACCGAAATGATGGTTTCCAGCGCCGACCATGAGCGGAAAGTTTCGCCGATGGTCAGGTTGAAATACTCCTTAAACAGCCAGAAGCCCGGATCGTTGACGTGAGAGAAAATCACGCTGCCGGAGCCGACCGCAATCACCATCAGTTCCGGACTGGCGCCGCTGGTGATGATCAACGGTGCGACAATCCCGCCTGCCGTAATCGCCGCCACGGTAGCGGAACCCAGCGCAATACGCAGCACCGCAGCAATCGACCACGCCATGAAGATCGGCGAAAGATGGGTTTCATGCATCATGCTGGCGATATATTTATCGACGCCGCTGTCCACCAGCACCTGTTTGAACGCCCCGCCACCACCAATCACTAACAGCATCATCGCGATGATCTTGATCGAATCGGTGATGGTGCCCATCACGTCTTCCATGCTGCGGCCACGGTTGAGACCAAAGGTGAAGATGGCGATCAGCACGGCAATCAAGGTTGCCATAATGGGGTCACCAAAGAACTCGGCATACGGCAACAACACGTGACCTTTCGGCAGCAGCATCTCCGCCACCGCGCGCAACGCCATCAGCACCACCGGCACCAATGCCGTCCAGACGCTGACGCCAAAGCCAGGCATTTCCGCTTCGGTAAAGGTTTTCGGGTTCCATAAGCCTTCCGGGATCGGCTTATCAATGCCTTTCAGGAAGCGCGCATAAACCGGACCGGCAAGAATAACGGTAGGAATCCCCAGCAGCGTTCCGTACAGCAGCGTTTTCCCCATATCGGCGTTGAACAGCGTGGCGATCGCAGTTGGGCCCGGATGCGGTGGCAAGAAACCGTGTGTGACCGAGAGCGCGGCCGCCATCGGCACACCCACGTACAGCAGCGGCACGCGCGCGGAGGCGGCGATGCTGAACACCAACGGCAGCATCAGCACAAAGCCCACTTCGTAGAACAGCGCAAAGCCGACGGTGAAGCCGGTCAATACCAGCGCCCACTGAATATGCTTCTCACCAAATTTAGCGATTAACGTGGTGGCGATTCGCTGCGCCCCGCCGCAATCCGCCAGCAGTTTACCCAGCATCGCGCCGAAGCCCATGATCAGCGCGAGGCTGCCCAACGTGCCGCCGACGCCGGTTTTAATCGAAACGATAACTTTGTTGACCGGCATGCCCTGCATCATGCCAACGGCCAGCGCCACCAGAATCAGCGCAATAAATCCGTTCAGTTTGAAACGAATCATCAGCAACAGCAGTAACGCTACGCCAATCGCCACATAGAGTAATGGCATAATTTTTCTCCACTTTTGCGCACGGTAAGTTACCGGCAGCGGTTTATTTTGGTTATCCCAGAGGACATGAGAATCAACAACGTGCACCACAGGAAACATCCTGCCGAGCAATGTTACGGGTATCATGTTAAGGGTAACATTGCGTACAAAGCACCTGGCGCCGCAGCGGAATTTCTGTTTTGCGAAGGTGATCAACTTTTTGCCAGCGGGTTATCAGAATGTTTGCAGCGGGAGTGTCATGGCTTATGGTTACACTTAGGTCTTTGAGCCAAACAAGAAGGACGTGCAGGTGAGTGAGAATCTGATCGAGTTGTACAGTAATCAACAAACCCTGTTTGGGCGCGGCAGCATTGACCAACTGATTCCGCTGCTGGCGGCCAATACCCAGCCGACGCTGCTGTTTTGCGGCCGCTCATTCCTGAATGGTCCGGCCTGGACGCGCTTAGGTGCCGCGCTCAACGATCACATCATCGGTTACGAGATTGTCAGCCATGAAGCCTCGCCAGATGAGATTGATGGCTGGGTGCGACGCTGGCGCGGCCATGTTGATCGCGTGGTGGCGATTGGTGGCGGCAGCGTGCTGGATGCGGCTAAAGCCTTTAGCGCGATGATGCAGCACCCGCTGAATACCGCGCGCTATCTGGAGAAAGTCGGTGATACGCCAGTGCAAGCGGTGACCTTGCCGCTGATCGCCATTCCCACCACGGCCGGCACCGGCAGCGAAGCCACGCAGAACGCAGTGGTGACCGATCAGCAGCATATTCAGGTCAAAGCGTCGCTGCGCCATCCGGTGTTTGTGCCGCAGGTCGCAATTCTCGATCCTGATCTGCTAAAAGGCGCGCCCGACAGCGTGCTGGCAACCTGCGCCATCGATGCCTTCACCCATCTTTTCGAAGCCTATCTGTCGCGCAAAGGCAATTTGTTCACCCAGCAAACTGCGCTTAATGGGCTGCGACTGTTCTTCCAGGCCTGGCCAGATTTAAACCGTGACGACGAGCGTGGAGATGCCGCGCGCGAAGCGATGATGATGGCGTCATGGTTGGGTGGCGTGTGTCTGAGCAGCGCCGGATTGGGCGTGATCCACGGCATTGCCGGTGAGTTGGGGGCAATCAAGCCGTTCCATCACGGCGAAGTGTGCGGACGTTTACTGTTCCCGTTCCTCGAGGTGCTGGCAGAAACCGAGCATGCTGAACAGCAACGTTTGATGGCGCAGTTCGGCCAACAGCTGCTGCCGGACGATCCCGCGCCGCCCGCGCTGGCGTTGAAAGCCTGGATCCAGCAGCAGGCGATCGTGCCGTTCTGGTTAGAAGGCCCAACGCTGTCAGCCATCGACGTTGACTGGATTGTGTCGCGCGCCAACAGCAAAAACGGCTGGGTCAGCTACGATGCACCGACGTTAACCGAGATGATTGCCGCCGCCTGGCGCATCGTCTAAATGATAACGGGCAGCCGACGCTGCCCGATTTTTTACTGCTCAGCCACTTTAAACATCGCCATCTCTTGCGCCAGCTGCGCCGCTTCATCACGCAGCGCCTGGGTATTTTCGGCGGTTTGCGTCACCAGCCTCAGGTTTTGCTGAATACCGCGCTCCATCTGTGATACGGCCAGCGTCACTTCCGCAATACCTTTGCTCTGCTCATCACCAGCCACGCGCATCTCGCTGACTACCTGCTTCACTTTATGCACGTCGGAAACCAGTTGCGAAAGCTGCTGCCCCGCGCCTTCCACCAGTTTACTGCCGGCCAGCACGTTGCTGTCGGAATCGGCAATCAGCGCTTTGATCTCCTGCGCCGCCGTGGCGCTGCGCTGGGCTAAGGCGCGCACTTCAGATGCCACCACCGCAAAACCACGCCCTTGCTCACCAGCGCGTGCCGCTTCCACCGCCGCATTCAGGGCAAGGATGTTGGTTTGAAACGCGATGCTGTCAATCACCGTCAGAATCTCCGCCACGCGGCGCGACGAGGATTGAATAGCGCCCATGGTGCTCACCACTTCGCCCATCACTTCGCTGCTGCTGCGGGCAATCTGCGCGGTCTGTTCGGCGGCAGCATCGGCCAGTCGGGTATTTTCAGCGTTTTGCTGCACGGTGGCGTTAAGCTGCTCCATCGCCGCCGCACTCTGCTCAAGCGCCGCAGCCTGCTCAGCGATTTTCTCCGACAGCGCGGTGTTGCTGTGCGCTAATCCCGATGCGTTGGCCGCCACCGTTTCGCCGCTGCCCTGCACGCGGGTAATCACGCCAGCGATCTTATCGACAAAGCTGTTGAACGCACCGGCAATATCCGCCAGCTCATCGCGCCCACTTTTGGTCAGACGGCGGGTTAAATCGCCATCGCCATTGGCAATCTCATCCAGCGCCGCGTGCGTCGCCTTCAGACGTTGGCCAATGCGTTGGGTAAACGCCCAGGTTAACAGCAGCAGCACGATCATCGCCGGAATCAGGAAAGTGAAGATGTCGCGCATCATGGTACGCGCCAGGCCGCTGACGGCACTTTCCGGCGTTACCAGGCCAATCACCCAACCGGTGCCGGGCATGCGGAACAGCGTCACCTGCGCGCTGTTGTGCAAGTAGCCGTCTGCAAAATCCGACAGTTGTAATACATCGCCATCGCCCTTCAACTGGGTGATACGGGCGGCCAGCGGCGCCAGCCAGCTGGATTTTTCCGCCAGGCTGCTCAAGGTGGTGAGCGATTTCATATCCTGGCCTGGGTAATAGAGCAGATTGCCCGCGCTATCGAGCGCAAAGGCATAACCGCCCGTCACCTGCCCTTTCTGCTGCATAAAGCCCGCAAGATTATCCAGCTGCACATCCAGCGTTGCGACACCGGCAAACCGATCGCCCGCCGCATACGGCACGCTGCAGGTCACCATTTTCACACCGGAGACCGGATCCTGATACACCTCCGACCAACCGCAACGATCGCGCGGTCCGTTACGCACCGCGCTGTACCAGCTTTCCTGTTGATAGCCGTTGCCCGCAGGCAGGTTGTAGTCATCGGAATAGGCCAGCGCGCCATCACCCTGACGCGCCCAGAAGAAGCTACGACGCTGCACTCCGGCGCTAAACGCATCGGGTTCCGGCCACACGCCGCCGCCGGCAATGGTTTTATTGCCGCTGCTGTTGATGATTTGTGGGAAGCTTTGCTGCCACAGCGTGGCATCGTGCGGCAACACTTCAGCAAGGCGCGCCATGCTGACGGCCTCGCCTTCAATGCGCACCAGCTGCTGATTTAATTGGCTGACCAGATTGCTACCGGCCTGCTCAATCAGCGTATGGCTGGCTTCGATGACGCGCGGCTGACCGCGCAACAACAGAACGGAAAATACGACTGCGGTGGTGACGCACAGTAATAGCAGGCCACCCAGCGTCATGCGGGCAGCCAAACGGGTTGGCAACATAATTTATCCTTTCTAACCGACTGCATTAACGATTGAGATAAGAAGTGCCGCTCAGCGGCGAATTGTGCGTTCCGTCACAATCGAATATCGGCAAAGCAAAGAATAAATTCAGCTGTAAATGACGATCAGATGACAAACGGCGGTTTGCCGGCCAGCATCTGCTCAATCACCTGTAAAACGCCCTCGTCGTTATTACCCGGCGCTTCAAAGCGGGCCGCATCTTTGACCTTCTGCGGTGCGTTCGCCATGGCAAAGCTGAAGCCCGACTGCTGCAGCATTTCGAGATCGTTACCGCCGTCGCCAAACACCAGAATTTCACTGCGTTCGATGCCCCAGCGTTTGCCCAACAGATCGAGGCCGTGACCTTTATGGTTGCCCGGCACGATCAAATCCACCGATCCATGACCGCTGGACGTGGCGGCGGCCGCCCCCTGATGCAGACGCTCAATGTCCGCCATCAGCGGTTCCACGTAATCATCAGACAGATTCAGCGCGAACTTGAACAGCTTATCGCCCGCCACGTCATCGAGGCTGCGAATCGCCTTCAGGCGGTGGCAATAGTGACGCATTTTCACCAGCCACTTTTCATCAAGGCCTTCGAAGTAGTACGCGCTGTCGCGTCCGCACAGGATGTAACGCAGTTCGGGATAGTTACCGTTGTGCAATGTATCCAGCACCGCATCAATATCAGGATGGGAAAACTCGCCGCAGAATAACTCTTCATCACAATCGATAATCCACGCGCCGTTCTCCGCCACGAAGGCAATTTCGTGGGCGATCTCAGGGAAGAAGGATTTGAGTTGGTAATACTGGTTGCCGCTGGCTACCACAAACTTGATGCCGCGCTGCTTCATTTCCTGATAGCAGGCGTTAAAACGCGCGCGGTTGTACTGTTTATTGTCGTCGAGAAAGGTGCCGTCTTTATCCACCGCCACCATTTTTACCACGGTCATCATCACTCCTTAACGTATCGAAAGGAAAAACGGGTCGTAGAGAGAATAACCTGGTGAGCGGATAAAGCGCAGAGAAACACGGATGGCCGCAGCCATCCGCCGGGGAGATTAGTTGAACGCGCCGTTGAGCAGAATCGCGGTAATGATGCCGGTTGCTGCGGCCACCAGCACGTAATTACCGTCGATGTAAGCCCAATGCTCACCACGCGGTGGTTCATACAGACCACGGTCACGCCAGTCATCTACGCGATAATGCGGACCACGAAACTCCGGCGGTGCCGGATAGCCGCGACGGAAGTCATGTCCGCCCCAGGCGAAGCGGTCGCCGTCACGATGCCCTTCCGGCATACGATGGTCAGCATAACGGTCATGACGATCCGGGCCGGGGCCGCGATCGTGGCCACGGTCATGATGATTGCCGCGATCCGGTCCGCGGTCGCCGCCACGATCCGGGCCACGTCCGTGGTCCTGATGCTGGTCGCCGCCGTGCGGCTGCCAGCGCTGGTCACCAGGGCCGTCTGCCCAGGAGACGCTAGATAACAGTGTGCTGCATGCAATAAATGACGCAATAAGAGTTAATGTTGTTTTTTTCATGGTGTTGCCTCCAATGATAACGGCGGTTGCTGTGCCGTTAAGCATTACTATTGATTAACTGGAGACAGAAAAGCATTTCCAAAACTCTTAAAAACCGCATACTTACAGGAAATTACGTCAACTTATCACTTTCTTAACGATTGTGTATTTTCTGACATTAACAGGATCGAAGAGACGCATCAGCGTTTATTGCGGCGAGAGCGGGAAATATAAAGAAAAACCCGATCGCAAGGATCGGGAGGATAATTCAATTTCCATAAATTGCATAAAGGGGTAAACCCTGCAAAAGTGAGGGTAAAACTGAAGCACACAACGCCACATCACTAGCATTGCCAGCAAACAATACCATTTAAAATTGAAAACTTCTTTTGAAAAGGGCTATTTTTCAGAAAAATACGCAAAAATTAAATGACAGAAACAAATATTATTTTAGGAACGATGTTTCAGGGTAAATAAGGTCTGTGCTCTGACCAGATTCAGCAAAGACACAATAACAAGGCATTCAAGCAGCTAATCCATGCTATCAAGAATGGTTAATAGCCCTTTAAAAACAACAGCATTGACTTCTTAAACCTTTATAATCTCAGCACGCCTCACACGCAACCTGATGAGTATTTAACAATTACTGCTCCTTATTAGTCCCGGATTGTTTATCACCAACATTAATACACAGCGGTGATTACTATCGTGCTCAAAATTACCCTGCTTTCGTAACGTTTAAATATCACGAGGCAGCGTGATAAACTATTTAGGGTAAACGTTTACATGAGCAGAATATTCGTTTGCACGCTCACTATCTCATGAAGAAGATAAATGGCGCGTTGAGGACGCCGGATGACGTGCTAACGCTGCAGCAGGACGAATCGGTCGACGCACCAGTTCACCGCTGCAATTCGGGCAGCGCTGCGCCAGGATACCTTCCGCGCACGCCACACAGAACGTACATTCAAATGAACAGATGCGCGCCTCAAGCGACGCCGGCGGCAGATCTCTATCGCAGCATTCGCAGTTAGGACGTAGTTCCAGCATGATTTCCTCCGGTGAGTTTCAGCCACCATCATCACCGTTATAGTGCTGCCGCGCCAGCCAGTGAACAGACATCAGGCGGACAAATCGGGACATCCTGTGTCTGCTCTCTTCACGAGCTTAAACGAACCATCGATCCTAAAAACATTACTTTCCCCTTTAAGCGTTCTATAGTTCATTCGCCCTATCTACTGACGAGACTATGTAATGCGTATTAAAGGACTTAATTTAGGCTTCTTTATCGTTATTTTGGCGATCGTCACCTTCGCCTTTTTTGATGTGCTGACACCCTATTTTTCTGCCATTTTCTGGGCCGCGATTCTGGCGGTGATCTTCCATCCACTGAAGTCGCTGCTGCGCCGTAAAATGGGCGATCGCAACGGTCTGGCTTCGTTCGCTACGTTACTGATTATCTGCCTGATGGTGTTCACGCCGCTGGCGCTGATCACCTCTTCAATGGTGGTTGAAGTTAACACCGTCTACACCAAGCTGCAGAACAACTCCGCGCAGTTCCCTGCGGTGTTTGCCGATCTGCTGCAGCATCTGCCTTCCTGGGCACGCAACTATCTCGCCGATAACAACCTGAACAACGCGCAGGAGATTCAGCAGAAGCTCTCTGGCTTTGCGCTGAAAGGCGGCCAATACATGGCGGGCAGCGTGTTCCTGATCGGCAAAGGGACCTTCACCTTTACCGTTGGCTTTGGCGTGATGCTCTATCTGCTGTTCTTCCTGCTGAAAGATGGCGCCTGGCTGGTGAATTTAATTCTTGAAGCGCTGCCGCTTTCAACCTACGTGAAACATCACCTGCTGATGAAGTTCGCAGCGGTATCGCGCGCCACGGTCAAAGGCACGGTGGTGGTTGCGGTGGTACAAGGTGTGCTGGGCGGCATCGCCTTCTGGATCACTGGCATTGATGGCAGCTTGCTGTGGGGCACCTTGATGGCGTTCCTGTCACTGATTCCGGCGGTCGGTTCCGCCATTGTTTGGGTACCGGCAACCATCTTCTTCTTCGCCACCAGCGCCATCTGGAAAGCGCTGTTCCTGATTGGCTTCTTCGTGGTGGTGGTTGGCCTGGTGGATAATATTCTGCGTCCGCTGCTGGTCGGTAAAGACACCAAAATGCCGGACTATCTGATCCTGATCTCCACGCTGGGCGGCATGGAAGTTTACGGCATCAACGGCTTTGTCATTGGTCCGCTGATCGCCGCGCTGTTTATTGCCTGCTGGAATCTGCTCTCCGGTCGCGATAACCGTGAGAACTCTGAAGAGATTGACGAAGAGTTTATCGAAGAGGGTAAAACCCGCGAGGAAGAGGGCAAAATCCGCGAGTAAGCGTTTCAAACGGCTACCGTTTATCGGTAGCCGCATTCACGCATGAGAATATCGGCCAGCCATTTGCTATCATCGTGGCATTGATTACGGCTTGCGACAAAAGAGAACAACATGTCCATGGAATCCTCCTTAGCGCGTGAAAATCAGGTTCTGTCAGTCTTCGATTTTGACGGCACGCTGACCATTCACGACAGCTTCATCCCCTTTCTGCGTTTCAGCTTTGGCAAACGCGCGTTCGCACGCAAAATTGCCAAACTGGCATTCCCTACGCTGCGCTGCATGCGGAAAAAGCTAACGCGTGATGAGTTAAAAGAAGTGTTGATTCACACCTTTTTAACCGGCGTTGAGGAGCAATGGATTCGCCAGCAGGCGCAACTTTTCTGCGCGGCAAACTGGAATAAGCTAATGCGCCCAGCCGGGCTGTTAGCGGTTGCCGCTGAAGTGAACTCCAGCGCCGAAGTGACCATCTGTTCCGCCTCGCCAGCGATGGTGTTAGAACCCTTCGCCGAGCGTCTGGGCATCAATCTGATCGGTACCCAATTAGAAGTCGTTGACGGCATTCTTACTGGTAAAATTACCGGCCATAACTGCCGCTGCGGGCAAAAGGTCAAGCGACTGGAAAGCGTTTACGGCCCGCTGCATAACTATCACCTGCGCGCCTGGGGCGATACGCGCGGTGATTTTGAGTTACTGGCCGCCGCGCAGGATCCACACTGGCGTCATTTCCATCCAACGTGGAAAAAACGCCGCGTGCCAATGGAAAAACTGCGCATGCTGCGTCTGGATCCTTAGGCGCACCATTCATGGCGACCGATTGACACTTCGTCGCTACGCAATAAGCACTTAGTCGTTTTGATCCATTATTGAGACAGTAAAAAGCCCCGGACCAGCCGGGGCTTTGTTAGCAATGCTTTGAATCAGACGCTCACGCCGTGCTGCGAAGCCAGCGCTGACAGGCCGCCTGCGAAGCCCTGACCAACGGCTTTGAATTTCCACTCGGCACCATTGCGATACAGCTCACCGAACACCATCGCGGTTTCGGTAGAGGCATCTTCAGACAGGTCGAAACGGGCGATTTCAGCACCGCTGTCATTATTGAAGATACGCATGAAGCTGTTGCTCACCATGCCGAAGTTCTGCTTACGCGCTTCGGCATCATAAATGGTCACCGCGAAGACCAGCTTCTTCACCTCAGCCGGTACTTTAGACAGGGTAATTTTAACCTGCTCGTCATCGCCATCGCCGGCACCGGTGCGGTTATCGCCCTGATGCTCAACGGAACCACAAGCGCTCTGCTTGTTGTTGAAGAAGATGAAGCTGGCATCGCTCAGCACTTTACCGTCGTCACCGACCATAAATACTGACGCGTCGAGGTCGAAATCCTGACCATCTGTTACACGTGCATCCCAACCCAGACCCGCCATGGCAACATTCATGGTGGGTGCTTCTTTAGTCAGGGAAACGTTACCGCCTTTTACCAGAGAAACTGCCATTTTAAAGCTCCTGCTTTTAATTGGATGATGCGGGCAGCGCGAAGCTGCCCGTGATAATTAAGACGCGTTGATGCCGTACTGAGCACATACCGAAGCGAGGCCGCCGGCATAACCCTGGCCTACCGCGCGGAATTTCCACTCGGCGCCGTTACGGTACAGCTCACCAAACAGCATCGCGGTTTCGGTGGAGGCATCTTCGGTCAAATCGTAACGCGCCACTTCACTGCGATCGTCATCGTTGACCAGGCGGATAAACGCGCCGGAAACCTGGCCAAAGCTCTGACGACGGGTCTGCGCATCGTGGATGGTGACCACAAACACAATCTTGTCGACGTCAGCCGGGATCAAATCCAGTTTGATTTTCAGCGATTCATCATCGCCATCGCCTGCACCAGTACGGTTGTCACCGGTGTGGGAAACGGAACCGTCGGAAGAGACCAGATTGTTGTAGAAAATAAAGTCAGCATCGCCGCGGACTTTGCCGCTGGCGGACAGCAAGAACGCTGACGCATCAAGGTCAAAGTCCTGACCATCGGTGGAACGTGCATCCCAGCCAAGGCCAACGAGGACGTTTTTCATGGTTGGTGCCGCTTTGCTCAGCGAAACGTTACCGCCTTTAGAAAGAGAAACGCTCATTGTAATTACCTCTTGGTTAATGATTTTTCAGACTCATTGCTGGCAGAAGATCAACTCTCTTCTTTTTCCTCGGGTTTACCGGGGAACATCACGCTGAGCACGATACCGACCGCTAACACGCCGAGTACCACAAACAGGCTGGCGCTAGCAGAGATGCTGTAGCCGTGATGCCAGATATGATCGGTAGCATTCAGACCCAGTTTCACCGCGATGAAGAACAGCAGCACGATAACGGCTTTCTCGAGGTGAACCAGATACTGCTTCAATGCTTCAAGTACGAAGTACAGTGTACGCAAGCCGAGGATGGCGAACATCATGGCGCTATAAACGATCAGCGGTTCACGGCTTACTGCGATAATCGCCGGCACGGAGTCAAAGGCGAACATCACGTCAGAGAGTTCAACCACCGCCACACACAGCATCAACGGCGTGGCATACAGCGCCGCTTTCTTGCCGCGACCAATCACTACGTCTTTGTTTTCTGGCTTCTGCAGCTCTTCATCAACTTCCTTCTGATTCAGCAGGAAGGCGTTACCGCGCATTTTTGGCCAGATTGGGAAGAAGCGCTTCACCATGCGATAAGCAAGATGCTGCGAGTAATCTTCGATCTCGTCGCTGTCGTCGCCGCTTTTCAGCATCATCACCGCCGTCCACGCGACGATCAGCGCAAACACGATTTCGACATACGGACCAAGGCTCAGCAAGCCGGTACCGATCGCCACGAAGATGCCACGGAAAACGATGGCACCGATGATGCCCCAGTAGAGCACGCGGTGACGATAGCGGTCCGGAACAGCAAACCACGAGAAGATCGCCATCATCACGAACAGGTTATCGACGGAGAGTACTTTCTCCAGCGCATAACCGGTCACGAACAGGCTGGCAACTTCAGCGCCGTGATGGATATAGAGGAAGCCGGCGAAACCCATCGCCACCGCCACCCAGAACACCGACCACAGCGCCGCGCTTTTCAGCGAAATCGGCTTGTCGCCGCGGTGCATGAACAGGTCGATAAAAATAGCGCCCACCGACAGCGCGATGAAAACCGCGACAGTTTCAGTTGGGAAGCCAATGTGCGTAGACACCATGATGAACCCTTAAAAGATAAAAAATTACAGACCAAATATTGCTGGATCAAAGCCCAAAGCGACGGCGATTTCGCGCACCGCTTTCTGCTCGTCAGCATCAAAATCACCATCACTCTTACCGACAGCAATACCTACGCGGATCGCCAACTGTGCGGCTTCCGGCTGATCTTTCAACGCCATGATGTGCTTCATGGTTTCGCCCTTGCCGATTTCCAGATCGAAATCAAAGCTGCTCACCAGCTTGTTGAAGAACTCAATCACTTCATTGGTATCAAAGACTTTCAACTCTTCGGAGGCGCGCAGAAAACCGATCATCTTCTGCTTCTCTTCCGCGCTCACGCCGCCGTCTGCCACCGCAATGCGTGCGCACACCGCGACGGTGCCTTGCATAAATTTCTTGTTCTTAAAGCGGCTAACCTGTTTGGTTAATTCATCGCGGCCGGAATTAAATGCCCCTTTGACCTTGTTGAAAAAGCTCATAGTGAATCCTCTGTCTGTTATTATTTGGAGCCGGCTCGCCAGTTGAATCCCCAACCGAAAGCTTTGTCCATATCGGAATGCCCGTTAAAGAACTGATTGATACGCTCGACGCGGATACTGCCGTTCTCATTGACCAGGCGAGCAATCGCACACATGTTGCGGCGGTTCTCCCCTTCAGTCATACGCGTTTCAATCGGAGGCTGGTCTGGAATGTGCAGCGTGACTACGCCATCCGTCTTGTCCCAGCTCGCCGCACCTTGATAGATGAAGGCGAAAATTAATACCTCGCGAATCTGACTCCATTCGCGACCGTTGATGTGCAGCCATTCGCCGTCGGTCACTTCGCCAGTGCGATCGTCGCCCTGCAAGTGTACGAAAGGTTTGGCATGCATAGCGCCAAAATTGCCGCCCAGCGCCTGGATCACACCGCGCGAGCCGTCTTGCAGCTCAACGAAGGCGCCGAGATCGAGATCCACGCCTTTGTTGCCGCCGAACAATCCGCGCAATCCGCCGCCGCCACTGCTGGTTTCACGGTGCCAGTTCAGATTGATGCGGATCTCACCGAAGTTATCGCGCTTGGTCAGGCTGATGGCTGGCTTCTCTTTGGTAAGAGACACTTTGCTCAGATTGATTTTTGCCGGCGCGGGTGTCGGTGCTGGAGCCGGTGCCGCCTGCGGTGCAGGCGCAGGCGTTGGGGCAGGCGCGGGTTCAGCCACATCCACACCAAAATGTTCCGCCAGTGGCTTTAAGCCGCCGTTGAAACCCTGCGCAATAAAGCGGAATTTCCACTCATTATTGCGGCGGTAAAGTTCGCCGAGGATCAACGCCGCTTCCTGACGTCCTACCAGCTCCACGCTGCCATTCAGCAACACTTCACCGCTCTGCTCCACCTGAATCGCCAGACGTTGCAAACCCGACACGTTGCGGCCGCCGTCACAGGTAACGGTAAAGGCCACTTTCTGCACGTCAGGACGCAAGCGGGTGAGATCGACAGAAAAGGCAGAGTTGTGCCCTTCGCTTTTCAGGCTGATGGTGCGGTCATCGTTATCCGGCTGACCGTAGAACACCATATCGGCATCGCCATTGACTTTGCCGCTGGTGAACAGACGAAAGGCCGAAGCATCAACGGCGGCGCCAGCGAGTACGCGCACCGTCAGCAGATTAGCGGGAACGGGAGCATTGCTCCCCGGCGTCATATTCATTAGCGCACCACTGCGGCAACGATGTCGTTTTGCATCGCGTCAATGGTACGGCCGGCACTCGCGCGGCCATGCGCCGTGAAGTCCCACAGTCCGCCGTTGCGGTGCAGCGAAGCAATCACGATGCCGGTATGGCTGCCTTGCTCAGTCAGCTCATAGCGCGCCAGCTCTTTGCCGTTTTGATCCACCACGCGGCAGAAGGCATTTTCCACTTCGTTGAAGGTTTGCCCCTGGAAGCTGTTCACGGTGAACGCCAGATACTCAACGTTAGCTGGCAGACGTGACAACTCAACGATGATCACTTCATCGTCGCCATCGCCTTCGCCAGTACGATTATCGCCGCTGTGTTTCACCGCACCACATTTGGAGGTTAATGCGCGGAACCAGATGGTATCAATGGCGTGACCGGATTGATCCAGTAATACGCAGCTGGCATCCAGATCGATGGAATCGCTGCCACCACCAAAAAGCTTGCCCATGAAGCCTTTCTTTTTAATGGGATCCCAGCCTAAGCCGAAATGTAATTTATTCAGCGAAGCGGTTTGTTTGCTGAGTGAAACCGTCTGATTCTTGCTTAATGAAACCATGTCATAATTCCTTCAAACAGGTTTGAAAAGGGTTTTATATTTGCATCAAATTCCATGAGGGCAAAATCATAACATGAGGATATTCATGTTCAGCATTAATTTTCACAGCAATTTTATGAAACACAATAAAGCCTTGCATAAGAACAACTTAAAAGAATCCAGCCCGAACCAGCAACGCACTAAACATGACAATTCTTTACATTAAAATTCATAAGGTTACGTTAGGGTAAAAAATCATATTATGATTGACTCATTTCGAAGTGAGAAATAAACTCGCAAACCATAATCCAGCCACCAGCCTCTTGCGGAAATAATTAGAAATGTCTCACAAAATTTGGCTAATGGAAGGTTTATCCTCCCAGCGCGATATAATTAATGGCATAACATCTGCAGCTAAAAAACATAACTACAACGTGTCGATTTATGCATCACATCGCCAATCGCGTAATGAAATACTTTCTCTGGCGGATCATGCATTAATTGAACCCGGTGATGTTAATCAGCGCCTCAAATTTATTCTTTCTACCGTAGAAAAATATGCCATTCAGGCAATCCATACCGGTCGACATGCTCATTGGTTTGAAGCCCATCGCGCCGCTATCGAAGCCAGCGGTGCGCGCTTAACCACCGGCGCACGCGATGTTGCGATGCTGGATCTGGCCGATGACAAAATCGCGTTTGCCCACCATATGAAAAGCCTGAATTTGCCGGTGGTGCCTTCACTGCGCATTGATTCGCCCGTACAGTTGCGTGAGCTGATCGCCGGTAAACCCTTTGGCGATCTGCCGCTGTGCGTAAAACCGGTTACCGGTATTTATGGCATGGGATTCTGGCAGTTTGATGAAAGCGTCTCGCCGATGGCGCCGTTTACCCATCCCGACGCACGCCGGGTGAAAGCCGAATATTACTTACAGGCGCTGGAGGCCGCCGACAGCATGGAGCCGCTGGTTCTGATGCCGTATCTGCCAGGCCCGGAATATTCGGTTGATATGCTGGCGGAAAACGGCAAGGTGCTGGCCGCCGTGGCGCGCCGCAAAGAAGGGGCGCTGCAGTATCTGGAAAACCGCGGCGAAGCCTTTGAGCTGGCGCTAGCCTGTGCCGCTGCGATGGGCGCGGATGGATTGATCAACGTGCAGACGCGCAATGACGCCAGCGGCAAACCGCTATTACTGGAGATCAATATGCGCCCTTCCGGCGGCATTGGTTACACCCGTTTCAGCGGCGTCAATCTTCCCGGCTTGTTTGCCCTGCGCCAGCTAGGCTTGATCAGTCAGCAGCAGGTGATCGACAACGCCCGCCGCGACTTCACGCCAGCCACCGTCCGCGCGCTGAGCGACGTGGTGGCGTACAACCCCGTCCTGTCCAACCAGGTTCAATAAGGAACAATCCATGACCACACTTTGGAGCAGGACGCTGTCATGCGGCACGCTGAGCGTTACGCCAACCGGCGGCATCAGCGCCATCGACGATCTGTTCGAGATCGCCGAGCGCCGCAATCCCAAGCGCGCTTTTTTGTTCGTCAGTAAAGTGCTTGGCCGCCACATTCCGGTGGCGCCGGAGAAAATGCGCGCCGTGTATCGCCAGCTGGCGGAGCAGTTTCCGCCGCTTTCTGACGGCCCGGTGCTGTTTATCGGCATGGCGGAAACCGCCGTTGGCCTCGGCGCAGGCGTGTTTGATGAAGTGCGCCAGCACGTCAGTGAGCCGGTGTATCTCACCTCAACGCGCCATCCGCAGCAGGCGGATTTGCTGTGCGAGTTTAAAGAGAATCACAGCCACGCCACCGATCATCTGATCTACCTGCCCGATGATGCGCAGCTGCGTCAGCGCGTGCTCAACGCGCGCACGCTGGTGATGATTGATGACGAAGCCACCACCGGCAACACCTTTATTAACCTGCTCGACGCGCTGCGCAACGACGGCGGCTTAACGCAGATCGAGCAGGTTATCGCCGTCACGCTCACCGACTGGAGCGGCGATGCGTTATCCGCGCGCTGTCCGGTGCCGATGCGCAGCGTGTCGCTGGTGCAAGGCGACTGGCACTGGCAGCAGGATCCCGACGCCGCACTGCCACCGATGCCAGCGATGGTGCTTAACGATGCCGCCACCGTGCCCATCACCGGCAAACAGCGCTGGGGCCGACTTGGTATGGCAGCGCCAGCGGGCGATCTGGGTTGCGCGATTCAGGCGCAGCCGGGAGAAAAAATCCTCGTGCTCGGCAGCAGCGAATTTGTCTGGGAACCTTTCTTGCTGGCTGAACGTCTGGCGACTCAGGGCGCAGAGGTGAAATACAGCTCCACCACGCGCTCGCCAATCGCTACCGGATTTGCCATCGAATCAGCTATCGCCTTCGGTGATAACTACGGTCTCGGCATCGCCAACTTCGTTTACAACGTGGCGCATCAGCAGTTTGACCGCATTTTGCTGTGCATCGAAACGCCGGTCGACAGCGTGGATCCGCTGTTAACCACGGCACTGGCCCAAGTTGCGCCACAGGTGGAAGTAATTAGCTATGAATAAACCGGTGATTTTTTCCGACCTTGACGACACGCTATTTCAAACGCGCCGCAAAATGGTGGACGAGCTGGATCTTGAGCCGTTCCGTACCGGCGCGCTCGATCTCAGCCTGCAACCGCGCAGCTTTATGACCGAAGAGCAGTCGATGCTGGTTGACTGGATGATCGAGCAGGCCGATTTGATCCCGGTCACCGCCCGCGGCACCGAAGAGATCGCCCGCGTGCAGATCCCTTTCCGATCGTGGGCGGTGACCACGCACGGCGCGGTGATCCTTAACCCGCAAGGCGAGGAAGATGCCGAATGGCGCGCGCAGATGCTGGAAAAACTGACGCCGTACGGCCCGGCGCTGCTCTCAATGCAGCAGGCGATCACCGACCTGATGGCAGAGCGCGACATCAACGGCTGGGCGCGCATCAACTATGAATATGGCGTCACGCCGATCTATCTGGTGATGAAGCACCGCGACAGCACGCGCCTCGAAGAGCTTTACGCCATCGCCGATGAAATCGAGCAACGCTTCCCCACCGCCGGCTACTACATCCATCGCAACAGCAACAACGTCGCCTGGCTACCGAACGTGGTGGAAAAAGGTTTAGCCGTCAGCTACCTGCTGGAAAAACTGCGTGACGAGCGCGGCGTTTTCCCGGTGATTGGCCTTGGCGACAGCCTCAGCGATCACCGCTTTATGAAGCTGTGCAGCTGGTACGGCATTCCGCGTCAGAGCCAGTTTGCCGAACGCATCAACCAGGCCATATTCGGAGAACAAACAGATGGTGAATAACTTGCCTTTCTCTGGATCGTACCGAGCCGGCGACGTCGAATTTCTGCTTAAGCCGGTCGAGATCGACATGACGCCGGTGGAGCAAAAAGAGCAGCTGATCCAATCCGGTGCGCGTCACTATTCCGAGATGTTGAGCCAGGAACCGGAACCGACGCGCTGGCACCTTGAGCTGTTTTCCCGCGCGCTTGACGCAGGTGCCGGGCGCCTGGCGAAAGAAGTCACCATGCTGGCGCGGACGCTGGCACACCAGTTTGGCGACACGCCGATTGTGCTCGCCAGCCTGGTACGCGCGGGTGTGCCGCTCGGCGTGATGCTGCAACAGGCGCTGCGCGCGATGGGCCGCGAATCGTACCATTACGGCATCAGCATCATCCGCGATCGCGGGATTGATGAGGCTGCGCTGGAGATCATCGAAGCGCGCCACGGCACCGCAGGCATTGTGTTCGTCGATGGTTGGACCGGCAAAGGCGCCATCACCGGCGAGCTGATCCGCAGCCTCGAACATCGTCCCGGCTATCCGGCACAGCCGCGCTTGGTGGTGCTGGCCGATCCGTGCGGTCGGGCGTGGCTTTCGGCCAGCGATGATGACTGGCTGATCCCGTTTGGCATTATGGGCGCGCCGGTTTCAGGGTTAATCTCGCGCTCGTTGTGGTCTGAAGCGGGCTTGCACGGCTGCGTGCAGTGCGACCATCTGGCGCAATACGATTGCAGCCAGCAGCTGGTGAACACCGTGGCGGAATATGCGCGATCGCTGGATGTCAGCGCCCTGCCCGCGTGCCAGCAGGATCCACAACATCAGCAGCAGCTGGTGGCGCAAAGTGAAGCGGTGATCGCCATGCTGGCGGCGCGTTATCAGGTGAACAGCATCAACCGCATTAAGCCGGGCATCGCCGAAGCCACGCGCGCCGTGCTGCGTCGCGTGCCGGATCAGGTGCTGGTCCGTTCGGTGAACGATCCCGACGTGGCGCTGCTGGTCTATCTTGCCCAACAAAAAGGGCTGACCATCACAGAAGCGGGTGCCGATCTTGGGCAATACCGCGCCGTGACGATAATCAAAAAGGTGCTGTGATGAACGGCCGTCTCTCTCCATGGCGATTGGGCGCAACGCTGTATATGCCGGCGGTGCGCAGCGATATCGTCGATGCCATTCTGCACAATAAAATCAGTGGCCTGCGCTCGCTGGTGATCTGCCTGGAAGATGCGGTCAGTGATGCGGATTTGCCGCAGGCGCTGCACAATCTCCAGCAAATCTTAAATGTGTTGAACGCCGAACAGCGTGCCAATGGCAACGCGCAGTGGCCGTTGGTGTTTATCCGTCCGCGCAACAGCGAGATGGGCGCGTGGCTGGTGGAAAACCTCAACCTCAGCGCGATAGACGGTTTTGTGCTGCCGAAATTCACCGCCGACTCCTTGCCGATGTGGTGGCAGATTCTCGAACCGAGCCATCTGTGCATGATGCCGACGCTGGAAACCGAAGAGGTGTTCGATGTGGTGGCGATGCGCGAGCTGGCCCTCACGCTGCAAAACCATGCCTGCCGCGAGCGCGTGATCGCCCTGCGCATCGGCGGTAACGATTTGATGAATGTGCTGTCGCTGCGCCGTTCGCGCCACTTCACGCTGTATGACAGCCCGATGGGTTACACCATCAAAATGCTGGTGGCGGTATTCGCGTCGCGCGATTTTGCGCTGACCGCGCCGGTGTGCGAGCACATCGACGATCAGCAGATTATGGATCAGGAACTGGCGCTGGATATCGCGCACGGTTTGGTGGGCAAAACCGCCATTCACCCGAGCCAAATCGGCAAGATTCAGGAGATGTTGATGGTTTCCGCCAGCGATCAAGCGGATGCCTTCCGCATCCTTAATTCAAGCCAGGCGGTATTCAAATCGCAGGGCGCGATGTGCGAACCGGCGACGCATCGCCGCTGGGCCGCCGCCATCCTGGCGCGCGCGCAGGAATATGGCATCGCACCTGATACCCGCTCAGACGGCGCCTTGATGCTGGTAACCTGACAACCCCCGCAGGGTGGGCATTCCTGCCCACCGCGTTACCACTGAATCACAAACCGGACGTAGGAATTTTCGGGCCCTATTTACCTGATATTTAAATACCCTCTGATACTGTCGAAAACCATTTGCCAGGAGGGCGATACCGACCATTGACCACTAACGCAGGCCTCAATCGACCATGCAACTCAGTACCCGACAGACACGCGTATTCATGCTCGCCTCACTGCTCAGCAGCGGCAAACCGGTTGCATCCAGCCGTATTCTCGCCTCGCTAGACTGCTCCGAACCCACGCTGACGCGCGCGCTAAAAGAGCTGCGTGAATCCTGGTCTGCGGAGATCAAATACAGCCGCCTCACCCATTGCTACCAACTCACTGAACCCGGCAAACTCGATAAGAAAAGCCTGCGCCATATTAATGAAGCGCTCAAACTTAATGCCGAACTGCAACAGAGCGAAACCGTCAGCCGGGTATTTCTGGATAAAGAGAAAAAGAAAGCGGTGTCGCTGTCGTTGAGGATGTCTGTTTTAAGGAAGATCGACCAGGTTGTGCGATTGAGTGAAACGACACGGAGTGATGCGGTGGAGATGCTGGTCGAGAGCGGGCTGGATGAGTTGATTGAAAAGTTAGTGCTTAAAAAGAACGAGTTAAAACGGCAGTAATATTTCAGCAGTGGTTTAACAACATTGAGTGGTGGGATGTATTGCCGACGCACTTCAGCGATACCAATCTACCTCAGGCCCTTAAATTTTTGCTGGACCTTATAGACCTTGCCAATGTCCCCTAACCTGCCAAAACTGTTAACGTAATCACGTTTCATCGATCGTTATTTTCATCCTCAACATTCACATCTTCGCACCACATGTTTACTCACGCAGAACAGCCTTCCCCTTTATTAAATTATCAAAAATCGTTCAAAATCAGAATGTAAAATAAAAAACCGCAGTTACTGAATCGCATTAGGATTACTAGTAATGTCGAGTGAAAATCCTTGCTTAAAATTGGAATCCTGTTTCACAAACTCAAATTGTTAGTTTGATCAACTATCACTCCTTGTAATATCCTCAGGGCCGTTGGTAGGTGGAGATCGCTCTTTCAGGGCAGCGAGTCCACCTTTGCTCGGCTAAGTAAGCAGCGTGAGCAACAGCCATTTCTCGATTGAAATCGGTAATTGGATTAATGGATTAACAATGTTCAGGCGTTACCAGGAAGGTGCCCATGACGTTTTCACAACACAACATCACAGCGAATACTCTCGATGAGCTGATGCAGGATACCTGGCTATTGGCGCTCGCGATCCGTAATGGGCAATCCATCACGATTGATGATGCACTCTATCAGCGCTGCTTCAATACGATTCAACAGGTTCAGCATCACCTCACGACAGCGGGAGCATCAGCTTCTCTCTGCGAAGAAATCAAATTTGCGCACTGCGTCTTTCTCGACGAACTGATCATGACCATTCCGCAAGCTGATATCTCTGCCTGGTGGAAACGCACACCTTTGCAGGGGCACTTTCTCGGGCACCTCATTGGTGGTGAGCAATTCTTTGACCGCGTCAAAAATCTGCTTCGTGAACCTGCAACAGCTCAAGCCGCTATTAGCTGCTACTACAGAATGTTGCATTTGGGTTATGCCGGAAAATACCGAACGGAAGACGATGAGGAGCGCCAGTTGCTGATGCAGCAGCTAAAAGCGCTAATGCCGAAGCAGATTGGATCTGCCGACTCAGCAATAATTATCCAGCGCTCGAAACATAAAACATCTTTCTGGCAACGTTCTCCGTGGCTTATTCGCAGCAGTGTGCTGGTTGCCATTATTCTCGCCACTTTCATCATGAACGGTCATCTGCAATATCTGTTAGTCAAAGGGTAGGCTTCAGGCAAACAAATTTCAGGAAGGAATCTGTAAATGGGCAAGAAGGATTTTGTGATTACGGCTGGCAAGACGCCGATATACAGCCACTATCAACTGAGCATCCAGACGCTGAAAAATCAGCGTCCCGATATTCTTTTGTCAGTGCTGCGTTTTAGCGGTGAAGAGGCATTAAATTCGCCGTGGAAGTACAGTATTGAACTCACCAGTGCTACACGCGATATTCCCGCCGATATTCTGATTAACAGCACGGCCCAGTTATTGTTTTACCCTGACGGCCAACCCTGGCAGTCAGTGGAACCCCGCATTTTGCGCGGTGTAGTTACCGCTTTCCAGCAGTGCGAATCCTCTGCTGACCAAACACGTTATGTGGTCACGCTGGAATCGCGCCTTGCGCTGCTAAAAAACAGTCTGACCTATGCCGTTTACCAGCATAAAAGTGTACCGGGTGCGGTAGAGGATATCCTTAAACGCTGGGAATACTCCTCGCTGGATTATCACTTTCGCCTGAATACTCAATATCCGATTCGCGATTTCTATATCTCATATGCGGAGAGCGATCTCGCCTTTATAGAGCGTCATCTGTCGCGCATTGGTGTCTTTTATTACTTCACCTGGGATGAAGAAAACCACCGAGATGTGCTGGTACTGGGTGACAGCGCGCAGGCCTATGGTGCTGAGCAAAGCATCGTCTTTCGCCATCCGTCAGGGTTATTTGATGGCGGCCTGGAATCTCTCTGGGATATTTCCGTTAATCGCCAATCCGTTGCCGCCAGCACACGACTCAATGATGAGTATTACCGCAACGCGCAAAATGACATGCTGGCGCAAGCGGAAACCGATCCTGATAAGCCTGCGCTTACGGGAGAGCTGTATCGCTGTGGTGAAAACTATCAGTTACTGGGCAAGGAGTACCAGGCTCTACCGGAACAGGGACAGTGGTTTGTCAGACGTCGCCAGGAACGCCTGATCACCGAGCAGGTCACTTTCGACGGTATGAGCAACGGCATGGATATCCGTCCGGGCATGGTGATCTCGCCACAAGGTAAAGAGTGGCCAGACGCGCCGGATGGCCTGCTGGTAGTGTCTACCTCATCAACCCGTATTTCGCGCGATACCGCCTATGTTATCCGCTTTACCGCTGTGCCCGTTCGGCCGCAAAGCACTTATCGTCCACCGTTGAAAAGCTGGCCGCACATTGCAGGCACGCTGCTGGCTCGCGTCACCAGCCCGGTAGAAAATGCGCAATATGCAGAACTTGATGAACATGGCCGCTATCGGGTGCGTTTTCAGTTCGATCTAAACGAATCCTGGCAGTCTGGTTTTGAAAGTGTACCGGTGCGGCTGGCGAAGCCCTATGCAGGCAATGTCTACGGCTGGCATTTTCCACTGATAGCTGGAACGCAGGTGATGATTGCCTTCACCAACGGCGATCCTGACAGACCTTACATTCTCTGCGCGGTGCATGATTCTCGCCATGAAGATCATGTCAATCTCTATAACTATCAACGCAATGTGCTGAGGACGCCGGCGAACAACAAACTCCGCTTTGAGGATCGCCGTGGATATGAACATGTCAAACTGTCGACGGAATTTGGCGGTAAGAGCCAACTTTCACTCGGACATATCGTCGACAGTTCACGTAGCAAGCGCGGCGAAGGGTTTGAGCTGCGTACAGACAGCACCGGTACGCTGCGAGCCGGCAAGGGCCTTTTCCTGACGGCTGATAAGCAGGCCACGGCAACCGGGCCGGTGCTGGAAATGACACCGGCAATAAGCCTGGTCAAAGGTGCGATCAGCCAGATGAGCGGCTGGCAGTCGATCACTCAGTCGCACCATAATCTCCAGCCTGATGTCACGCATCTCAGGGCTTATCTGGCCGCTGTCGACCAGCTCAAATTCCCTGCCATGTTGCTGAGTGCGCCAGAAGGCATTGGCGTTGTCAGCCCCAAAAGCATTCTGCTCAACTCAGGCAGCACTCTGCATCTGCAAAGCCAGACGGAAACCAGCATTGCCAGTGGCAAACGCATTCAGGTCAACGCCGGTCAGGCGATTTCCCTGCTGTCGCAGCAGGAAGGGATTCGCATGGTGTCGGGCCAGGGCCCGCTGACGGTGGAATCGCACGGCGATACCCTGGGACTGACGGCGATGAAAGATATCAGCGTGCAGACCGTTCAGGGTGAACTGCGCCTGACCGCGAAAAACGGCATTGTGCTGGGATGTGGCGGCGCAACCATCAGGATTACGCCGCAGGGTGATATCCAAATTCATTCGCCGGGTAAAACCAGCATCCGTGGCATTCATGCCTGGAATTCTCCTGCCAGCGAAGAAACAACGCTGCCTGATCTGCCTAAATCCGTGTGCAAAGAGTGCCTGAAAAAAGCACAGGAAGCCGCGCTGGCTTTCGCGCCAAGGGGATAGCGATGACGGACATGATTAATGGATGGTTGAAACAGGCTAACGCGCTTTGCACTGCTGCCGGACAGGATTATCTCGATGTGCTGGTTGATCAGGCTGGCACAGCACAGCCGCTGCAACAGGCGCTGAACCAGATTAACCCGCCGTTACGCTGGTTCGAGCTGTTTGCGAACACGCCTGAAGCGGCAACGCCAGAGTATTCACCGCTGGTGATGCGATTGCATTTTAGCATCAGCAGCCACCAGCGCTGGCTTGAACAGCTGGTGGAACACTTCTCCACGACACCGCGATTGACGTTGCTGATATCGCCACTGGCATTCGACCTGCTGAGTAGCCATTTGCAGGCACTGTCACAGGTTCACTGGGAAGAGCAAACCGGTTTACTGCGCTATTACGACAATCGCGTATTTCCCTCGCTACTTGAGCACGTCCTGACGCCAGAGCAGCAGGCGGCTTTCACCGATATTGCGCTGTTCTGGGGCTGGCGAGATCGTGATGACGAGGTGGTATGGAAAACCGGTACCTGGAACCCGGGTCGACAACTTGCTGATGCGCCAGAGATGCACCGCATGAGTGATGAGCAGGTTGAGCTGATGGGATGTATCAGTGATGCCGAGACGTTGATGAAGGAGCAGGCAACTTTGGTTCCCTCACGAGAGGAACACTTTGCGCAATGCCTGGCAATTGCCATCAGAGCAAGCCGGGCGGGATATATAGGCGATCTACTGGACTATAAGGAATAAAGCGAATGAAAAAATGGATATTTAGTGCGCTGAGCAAACGGTTAATCTGCGCAATTTTGTTTCTGCAGCTAGCTGGATGCGGGACATTGATGCGCGGAGAAAGTAGCGAAAAAGTTTATCGCGGAGTTGATACCGATATACGCATTACAACTAATGCATACATGTGGTTATTTAGCGCTGGAATTTTACCCGTTTCCTCAATTATTTCGATGCCCTTTGATGCAGTGATCGATACACTTTTGTTGCCTGTCGATCTAGCCATAAGCAATTCGCCTAAAGTTTATAAACAACCCGCGGCAAATTATGTCCCAGTTTTTGCCGTCAATATGACGGAAAAACCAGACGTTGATTATACTATTCGAAAAAAAAGCACTGGAGAAATACTTACTCAATCCCGAAGTAGAATTATTCCTCAGGCGGGTAGCGCATCAGGAAAACTTGATAAAGCATCCCTGATGAAAAAGGAGAATCCATCTATTCCTCCAGAATCTGTGACGATTAGCTGGGATGCTGGAACAAGGCTTCTACAAGCAGAGACGACGGATATCAGCGACTTCACTGAATCATATACTCCTGATGAATCTCTGCTTAAAGCCGCAAGTATCATCGTAATATTTATGCCTTGCAATCGAGTCATGCTGGTTAATTATGAAGATGAATATTACAACTACGATTTCATTCATAAGCAAGCCATACAGGATGTTTTCCAGCAATTACAGTCATTGTCCGAGCGTTCTCAGTGTTCTGCTTCAGGACAGATAACGTTAATAATGGAAGGAGCCTGGAAATGAAAAAGAAAACATCCGATTGGTTGAATAAAGGATTGTTTTTTATCGTTGCTTCGATACTTTCAGGTTGCTCGCAGGCAAGCGTTGATGACGGCTATACCGCTGGAGACTTGAGCGGTATCAACCATATGGCTGACAGTGGTGTTAATTCGTTTTCGGTTAATGGGTATGGAGGGGCGATGGCTGGTAACACATGCTGCATCATGCTGCCTGAAAAATGGACACCTTAATTGAAAGCTCGGATTCAATGGGAAGTTGATCCTCATACTTCACCATCGCCACCAAGTTATAAAGATTGGGACAAATATCTAGCTTGGGAAAAACAGCTAAAAAGCGGTTTTAAGCAACATAGTGCCATCGTTAATATTCCGCAGTATGGCAAGGAACGCTGTGGACTAACTGTGCACTTTCTACCCTGTAATCAGGTTAAGGTGACAACCGCATGCTCTGGATACGGTACATCGGGCTACCCGATTAAAGAGCCTCTTAACATGAAGGAGCCTGCGACATGTCCCGTGAAATGAATTTAGCGCTGCCTTGTTTTGCACCACCGCTGTTCCCTGACAGTGGTCGCTTGCCACTTAGCGAAACGCAGGTTAATGCCAATTATAAAAAGCAGATTTGCGAAGAAAATGATTATCGTGCCAGCCTGGCCGAAGAATCAAGTAAGAAAGGCATCATTCCATGCTGTCAGAGCCTACATATCAGCTTATTTTTCGATGGCACGGGAAATAATGAAGAGAACGATACGCGTGTAGCTAAACCAACTCATCCGACCAATATCGCCAAATTGTTTCATGCAACATATGACAAAACAGCAGAAACCGAGGGGTATTTCTCCTACTACATTCCTGGCGTTGGCACGCCATTTCCTAAAATTGGCGAGATGGATTACAGCAATGATGGCTTGGCTTTCGCCGCTGGTGGAGAGGATCGAATTAACTGGGCGTTGCTGAGAGTAGTTAACGCCTTGACATATGCTATCACCAAAGGAGCCAAACGCCTTGATGATGGAGTAGCGAAGGGAATGCTGCCCAGTATGCAGGCTCGCGGAGCTTTTTCAGGGGAAGTGAACCGACGTAATGCGATCAATCCCTTGTTAAAGGCGTTAGAAGGTCAGGCAGCGCAAACTCAGCAGCCCCATCTTCTGGGTATTAAGTTGTTTATCTATGGTTTTTCTCGCGGTGCTGCTGAAGCGCGAACCTTTGTGAACTGGTTAACCCAGTTACCCGACCCCAAGTTAAAAAACGATCATCTGCAACTTGCTGGTTTACCCATCAGTATTGAGTTTCTGGGATTACTGGATACGGTGGCGTCTGTTGGGGCTGCTCACATGGTGCCGGGTGCCGCAGGACATATGGGCTGGGCAGATAATAGTCAGCAATTACCTGATGAGCGTAAATTTCCTGGATTAATTAAATGTTGTCGGCATTTTGTTGCCGCACACGAACAGCGCTTATGTTTCCCTCTTGACTCCGTTCGTCGCCCTGATGGCAGTTACCCAGCCAACACTCAGGAGGTCATTTATCCTGGAATGCACTCAGATGTTGGCGGCGGTTATCCTCCAGGGGATCAGGGAAAATCATGTAATGGCACAGGTGAAATTCTATCGCAGATCGTTCTTCACGATATGTATGCTGCGGCATTCGAGTCCGGCGCTCCATTGCTGGTACATCCCTCCGCAATAACCTTACTAATTAAAGATATCTCTCCATCACGCGTGATGTCTGGTGATTCTGTTACTGAGTTTGCTGTTGCACCTATGTTAGCCAAACGCTTCAACATCTGGCGTCAAACCCTGCTCAACACCACTCTGCAAGGCAGCGAAGAGCCGGGAGATACATCAGAAGGCTATCGCGCCTATCAACTTTCTCAGACACTTGAAAGCGCGCTGATCGATCAGATTGGCTGGATCACCGCGTGGCGCATTGGCCGCTACGCTCACGGCAGTATGCTTCCTCAGGGCGATAAGTTTGCCCACAGTTTCTTTAACAAAGCACCACAGCTAACTCCTGAAGAACTTAAAAAAGAAGCGGATGATCATAAAGCAGCGGTAAAAGCACTTGACTCACGCCGAGCAGAAGCCAAAAAGAGCCGCTTGCCGCTGGACGAAAGTTTACAGGGCAAACCCGATCTGGATCCCACCAATTCACAATATCAGCTTCGCGAAGCTGCCCGTGAATTTCAGCATGATTATAAAGATTGGGGGCGGGATATTAATGGAAACTGGTGGGATAAAACCAAACAGATTGCATTGGATGTAATACCGAAACATGCCGTATTTCTGATTAACGGTGATGATGAAAAAGCGGAATACCAGCAGATGAAAGCCGATGGCGATCGTCGTTATCCGCAGCTGTTTATCGACAAGCTGGGCACCGGCATTCGTACTCAACCGCGTGCTGAACTGCTGGCCCTCTTTGATGAACAAATTCACGATTCCCGCGCCTGGTTTATGCAAAGTGCATTGGGGGGACGTGAACCCTGGGGCGGTTATTTCCGCTATCGCATGATTTACTGCGGCAACCAGACCAATAAAAACCTTCGCCTGATTTCCGTCGAAGGCAAAGTAATTAACGCCGCGCCAACCTCCAATAACGTCATCTATTTTATCGAGCCGAAAACCGCTTATAACAATGTGACTTATAAAGTGAAGGATATGGCGACAGGTATCGTTCAGACACTTACTCCACCAGAGGTAACCACCCAACCAGGCACCGCAGTTGCCCTGGCTCGCACCAGTGTGGTTAGCGAACAGCACCAGGCCATGATGACCTTTGCCGTCGATATGCTGAAATCATCGGGAGCGCGAGTGGTATGAAACTTAAAAAACTGGTGCGCGTTGGCGATAAGCTCAAACCTTACGGTGGTGAAGTGCTCAGCGGGAGTTTTGACGCGTTTGGCAAGCCAGTGGCCTGCGTCAATGACAAAGCAAAATGCAACGAGCACGGCATGACCACTATTATTCAGGGAGCAACCAACAGCACCGTAAACGGTAAAGCGGTGGCGCTGGATGGGCATAAATGTGCCTGCGGCTGTACGCTGGTCAGTTCCCTGCCGGATATGGATGTCTGCGGATGAACCAACCGCCGGTTTATGCCGATTACGCCACCATTTATCCGGTCCGCTGGCGGCGCTGGTGGGTGGCGTTGCCCGTGCTGCTGTTTATATCAGCGATGACAACCATGCTGTTGTGGCCGGAGGGAAAGCCGACCCGTTCGCTGCTTTTCTGGTTCTGCGCGCTGGTCTTGCCGCTGCTGTGCTGGTTGCTGGCGGTGACGCTGCGCTGGCTGGTCTGGCTGCAATCTACCGATAACCGCCGCACGCACTATGCAGAAATCTCGCTGGCGCTGGATGCGTGGTGGCAAAAGCGCAGCCAGGCCTTGCCAGTTGAAGCCGTGTTGCTGGTGACGCCAGCCGGAGAAGACGCATCCGAACATCTGGCGCTGTTGTCACACCCTGCAGACGCTCCGCAACCGGGCATCACTGCGCAAGGTTATGCTGCGTTGCGTTGCCCACGGGTGCTTAACAGCGCCCGCAGTCGTCCTGTGATGCTGGCGGCTTATCTCGCCAATCGCCTGGTGACGCATATGCGTCAGTCAGGTGATGCACGCCCAATCAACCATCTCTGTTGGCTGGGTGATGACCAAAGTCTGCTCGCCTTTCGCGAAACGCTACTGGCAGCGGGCATGACGTTGCCAGAGGAAACCCTTCGACTCAGTGCAATTGATGGCGCAGATAACGTTATCGATCTCTTCGCCACTGCTGCTCCGGTTTTGCTGCTGTGTGCCGGAAGTGGCGAAGGATTGGCTGATTGCACCCCGGTTGCCGGGGAAGCCGCCTTTGCCTGGCTCTGCTCGGCGCAAGGGGCTGCGCTGATGCATCGCTCGGAGTGCTGGCAACCGGCGTTGGGTGAAACGGCCACTCTGATCGTCGCACAGCTTTCCCGTTATGCCGGATTAAGTGATATGCCGGATACGGTGATCGCGGCAGATGCCCCCGCCATGGAAGCATTGCTGGAGGGCGGCTGGTCCGCGCTGGATCACGTACTTGCCCCGTGGATCGGCCATGCCGGGCAAATCACACCGTTTACGTTACGGTCGCTGGCGCTGCTCTCGGCGCTCAACGGCCAGTCCTGCGGCTGGATCGCCGCAGAAATGGAATCTCAATACATTACAGGAGTTTGTATTCCCCGTGGAAACCTCCCGCACTAATATCCGGCACTCGTTGTTCTGGCTGGTTTGTGGCTATTCGCTAGCCGTAACCCTGCTGGTGCTGACTGGCGCAGGGCTCTATTACTTCGCAGGCAGCAGCGTTGATCTGCCGGAGGCTCTGCCGCGCCAGATTGCTTTCTGGTCATTGATGGTCTGGCTGGCGCTGGTGTGGTTCTGTCCACTGTTTATTCTCGCCTGGCGCGGGCTGGTGCGACTCAACGCGCGTGAAGCAACAGGTGCAACTGATTCGCAGAAAAAGCGCCCTGCCGAAAATCAGTGGGTGCAGGAGATCATTACCCAGATGCGCTACCAGTATCGGTGGCGTTGGCGCAGCCGGGTACGCATTCTGCTGGTGGTAGGCGATGAGCATCTGGTTGAACGGAGTATTCCCGGCCTGACAACTCAACACTGGCTTGAGGGGCATCATACCTTGCTGCTCTGGCACGGCAGTCCGCAGGAAGATCCGCTATCCGCGCAGCTGCGAGCGTTACGCAAAATTCGCCGCCAGCTGGCCGATGCAGTGGTGTGGGTAGTGAACGCAGAAGCGGAAATGACCCAGGATGTGCTGGATACCACGGCTCGCCAGATGCAGAAGCGCTACAACCTGTTGGGCCAGGATATCCCGCTGTGGCTGTGGGAGATTCACGCGCCCTCTCTGCATAGCGCCCCCGCGCAGGGGATCGGATTCACCATTGCACAAGGTGATAGTGCGGACGATTACCGTCAGTCACTGGATGAACTTGAGCGCCAGTTGGTTGAGCGCGGCATGCAGCAGATTGAGCAAAATCGCCAGCACAGTTTTTTACTGGAACTGGCGCACGTGCTGCGCAGCGGTGGCGCGGATCGCCTGACACGAACTTTGTCGCAGCTCTCCACAGGCGCAAGAGCGCTGCCGCTGGCGGGAGTCGTGCTCAGCCAGCCGGAGATCACCGGAAGCGCTTCATTGCGAAATGCCTGGCAGCCGGGAAAAGCCTGGCGGGATTTACTGGCGCTACGCTGGCGCAGGCCGCTGACTAACGGTGCATCATGGCGGAAAACGGTGCTGATGCTCTGCTCCTGCCTGCTGGTGATGTGGATGGCCTGCCTGGTGTTTTCCTGGATTGCCAATATGCGTCTTATACAGGCAGATCAGCTGCTTGCCGCCGCCGCAACAGATTCCCGTCAGCCGCTGCAGCAGCAACTTTCAGCCTTGCACGAGTTGCAGAGAGAGAGCGAGCGTCTGCAGCATCGTCAGCAATATGCTGCGCCCTGGTATCTGCGTTTTGGCCTCAGCCAGAATGACACACTGTTGGATTCGCTGTGGCAACAATGGCAGCAGGCGGCCATGCCGCTGCTGCGTGATGCCTCCGTCAAGCGCTTGACTACGCTGATGAGCGGCTGGCGTAACCTGCCGCCCGATAGCCCGCTGCGGGCCGATGAGGCCAAAAGCATGTATGACCTGCTGAAAGCGTACCTGATGCTGGCGCATCCCGAACAATCCGATCCGGCGTTTTTCAGCGCCACGGTAATGAAGGTCTGGCAACGGCGTGATGGCATTCCGGACGCAAGCTGGCGCAACAATGGCGGCGCTATGCTGGCCTTTATGATGACGAATCTGCCTGCGCACCCAGAGTGGCAGTTACAACCGGATATGCGACTGGTCAGCAGTATGCGCTCAGCGCTGCTGCGTCAGATTGGTGCCAGCAATGCGGAGACCTCGCGCTATCAGCAACTTATTGAGCAGGTGTCCCGTGATTATGCTGATATGACGCTCAGTGAGATGGTCAGCGGCACCGACAGCAGCAGGTTGTTCAATACCGATGAAACCGTGCCCGGCGTCTTTACCCGTAAAGCGTGGGAAGAGGCAGTAGAGCCAGCGATTGAGCAAGCGGCGAAAGTGCGTCGCGATGAAATCGATTGGGTGCTGAGTGATAACAAAACGGCCAGCAATATTGATGTCTCTGCGGAAACGTTGCAAGCGCGGCTGACAGATCGCTATTTCTCCGATTACGCCGGAGCCTGGCTGAAATTCCTCAACAGCCTGCAATGGCAGCGGGCGGAGAGCCTGTCAGAATCGATTGAACAGTTAACCCTGCTGGCCGACATACGCCAGTCACCTTTGATTGCGCTGATGAACACGCTGAATGTGCAGGGCCGGACGGGGCAAACTGGCGGTAATCTTACCGATTCGCTGGTGAGCTCTGCAAAGAATTTGCTCAGCAGTGACAAAACCCAGGCCATCGCCAGACCACAAGGTGCACGTGGCCCAATGGATGACGCCTTTGGACCCTTGCTGGCGCTGACCGATACCGGCGCAGCGGCTAAAGATAGCCTCAGCCTGCCAACCTTCCTGACGCGTATCACCCGTGTTCGGCTGCGGCTGCAGCAGGTCACCAACGCGCCGGATCCACAGGCCATGATGCAGTCGTTAGCATTAACGGTGTTTCAGGGCAAAGCCGTTGATCTCACTGACACCCGCGATTACGGCAGTCTGATTGCTGCCAGCCTCGGACAGGAGTGGAGCGGGTTTGGTCAGGCGATATTTGTCGAGCCGATGGTGCAGGCGTGGGAGCAAGTGCTCAGCCCCACTGCTGAAAGTATTAACAGTCAATGGCAGAACGATATTGTAACGCCGTGGGATCAATCGTTTGCCGACCGCTATCCGTTTGCTAACCGACAAAGCGACGTCTCCTTACCGCATTTAGCGCAGTTTATGCGTACCGACACCGGACGTATCGCGCAGTTCGTTAACAGTCGCCTCGCTGGCCTGCTACGGCTTGAAGGGGATCGCTGGGTGCCGGATGCCATGAACAGCCAGGGACTGACTTTTGATCCTGCTTTTCTGAATGCGCTGAATAAACTGACGCACATCGCGAACACCGCATTTGTCCGGGGAGATGTAGAGCTGCACTTTCAGATGATGGCAAAACCTTCCCGCGACGTGGTGGAATCGGAGCTGACGGTGGATCGCCAGAAGCTGCAATATTTTAACCAGGAAGAGAGTTGGCAAACGCTGAACTGGCCTGACAACCGCTGGCAACCGCAAACCACGCTGACCTGGCGCAGCACCCATACCGGAACCCGCATTTATGCCGATCACCCTGGAAGCTGGGGCCTGATCCGCCTGCTGGATAAAGCCCGCATCACCAATCTGGGGAACAACATCTATCGTGTTGCCTGGCCGACGCCAGACGGGCTGGCACTCAACTATCAGATACGTACGGAGCTCGGCAGTGGCCCGCTGGCGCTACTCGAATTGCGCGGCTTCCGCATGCCTGCGCGGATATTTATTTCCGCTACGCAAAATGAAGATGCGTATCAGGGAGGTGAACAATGAAAGTTCGCTTCGCTCATATGTTGCTGATTTTGCTGTCGCCAACGTTGCTGAGCAGTTGTGGAGCGTGGCAAAAAACCAAACAGGGAACAGCAAGCATTGCCGATGCCGTGTTTTATCGTCAGGTCAATATCCTGCACCTGACCTTCACTGCGCGTACGGCGATCAATCAGGACGACGCCCAGCAGTCGATGCCTTTACGCCTGAATATTTTACAGCTCAGCACGCGTCAACATCTCGATAACGCTGAATACAGCAGCCTGCTGACACAGCCAGATTGGGTGCTGAAAGAGAGCCTGGTGGCGCAGCGGCAGCTCAGCGTCATGCCGGGACAAAGCGTCAGCCTCGATATGCCAATGGAGAAGCAGGCGCAGTTTGTCGCAGTCGTGGGCTTGTTCCGCCAACCGGACCGGGAGCGCGGTACATGGAAACGGGTGCTGAGCCGTGAGGAACTTGATGCGGATTCACCACGCACGATTGAAGTAAGGGATAACACCCTGAATTTGGAATTATTGAAGTAACTATTCAATTTAACGGCAGGAGCCACAAAGTGACGCTATACGATATAAAACCGAAGTTTCAGCATTTATTAAGACCGCTGGTCGTCAGGTTACATGCGCAGGGTATCACTGCGAACCAGGTAACCTTGTTTGCCATGCTCACCTCTGTAGTACTGGGCGCATTGTTGATGCGTTTCCCCGATCCACGCTTTTTTATCACCCTGTCCGTTTTCCTGTTTTTCCGCATGGCGTTAAACGCCATTGATGGCATGTTAGCCAGGGAATTCCATCAGCAATCCACCCTCGGGGCAATCCTCAACGAGGTGGGTGACATTATCTCCGACGCCGCACTCTACCTCGCTTTTGCCTTTGTTACTGGCATCTCTGCCTGGTGGGTTGTGCTGGTGGTGCTGCTTGCCTGGCTGAGCGAATTTTGCGGTGTGATGTGCCAGACGCTGAACGGCATCCGAAGCTACCGTGGCCCGTTAGGCAAAAGTGACCGCGCATTTATCTTTGGCGCTCTCGGCCTGGTGATTGCGCTGTGGCCGCAGTCTATCGGCTACGCTAACGCAGTGTTTGCCATCGCCGCCCTGTTATTGTGCTGGACCAGCCTGAATCGCTGCCGCAATGCGATGGAGGCGAAAAATGGCTGACTCCAGACACCTGCTTTATTACTGCCTGGGCGGTATCTTCGGTGTTCTCATGCTGGCGACGCTGATTATTTTTGTGCTGAGAAAGTGCCGCCCACAACGCAACTGGCTGGAATTGCAGCAGCGCGTTAATAGCTGGTGGGTGATTATCTGCCTGTTCTCGTTAGCAATGCTGTCGCCGAAGTGGCTGGCGCTAACCTTTTTCGGCTTCATCAGTTTCCTGTCGTTAAAAGAGTATCTGACGCTAGCACCCACGCGGCGTTCTGACAGTATGCCGCTGCTGTGGATGTATGCCGCTATCCCGGTGCAATATCTCTGGACCGGCATGGCCTGGTACGGCATGTTCATCATTTTTATCCCGGTTTATGTCTTCCTATTCCTGCCCGCTCGCATGGTGATTGCCGGTGATACCAAAGGTTTTCTGCACTCTGCGTCGGTAATGCACTGGGGCATGATGACCACCGTGTTCGCTCTGAGCCACGTTGCCTACCTGATGACTTTACCCGGTGCCGATGCCAGCGCCGGTGCGCTGCTGGTTTTCTTCCTCGTGGCGCTGACTGAGTTGAATGATATTGCCCAGTATCTGTGGGGAAAATCGCTGGGCAGGATTCGCGTGCCCGTCAACTGGGAGAGACGGCTATTCAACGGCGTCACGATCATTCTCAGTTTTTATTGCGCTATTACGACCCGGCGGTACACAGCGTGCTGTGGTTATATTTCAGCAGACTGCAGCAACAGCGATTGATGGGTATTGTTCGAAGCTGGATTTACGCCGATGGTGATGGTCAGGCGGTTATTCATCAGCACGTACCTTCAGTCCATCCGCACTACACCTTTTCACTGGCGCTGTCAGGGGAAGATTCTGCAACGCTTGCCCTCGTTGGGAAAATTAATCGCACGCTTGAACAGTACCGTCTTAATGGGATGGCATCTGCACGCCACGGGGAAATTGAGGCCATCCATACTGTCCGTGCCGCACTGGATAGGTCGGTATCGCTTCATGGCTTTGAAAAGGAAGATGACCATCAGGCACTGGCGCTTGACTGCCTGCACTGGCACAGCCATTTCGATTTGCATCCTCAAGTGCGCATGCTCCTATCGCCGCAGGAACGTCCCCCTCACACGAGCTATCAGAGCTGTACACAGCTTCTGGCGGATACCGTGCGCAAGAAAATGTGTGATGAATTAGTCACCACCTCTATAACTCCCCCGACATACTGAAGGAAGCTGTTATGTCTGCATCACTCTGCACACGTTGTGCATCAATCGGTCCTGCCCTGCTACCGGCTCGTTATGCTGTAGTCACTGACAACATCCGCTCCGGTATTCCTGGCTGGGCGACACCAGCAGCCCCATTCCCACAAGCGGAAGGCTACGACTATGCGGTGCGCGCCCTGCGTCAGGGCTTTGTCTATGTCTGGTATGAGAGCAACCAGCAGTGGGACGGCTGGTCCGTTTGCGAGGACGGCAGCCTGTGGAAACAGCCCACCGCTGCCTATGCACAGCCCAAAAAGACGCCGGACTGCCACTCACCAGAACACAGCGCCACCAATATGGAGATGATGGTGCTGCGTGAAGAAGCGCTGCAGGGTAATACCTGGATTGCGTTCTCGCCCTCTAAATGGAGTCTGAGCACGCTTGACCGCTATGCACAGGACAAGGGGATGCGCGAAAAGCGGATGCAGTGTCTGGCGTCATGGCAATGGAGTGAACCGGCCAATGCCGACGGAGTCACTGCCGCGTCGCCTGGCAGCATTGGCAATATCCTCGACTATCAGCAGCCAGGGCCCGCTAACCCCATGTTTTTGCTGCCGTGGAATCCTCCGGTAAAACGCATAAGTCAGACTGAAGCGACTGCACCTTGGTACACATTTGAAGAGCGTGACGTTAAGCCGCAGGGCACCATTTATGCCTGGAGTAAACTTCGCGCGGGCAACGCATCACGCACGCTGAAAGCACTGCAAACCCGTGGGCAGGGTAAAAATCGTTATGGTAAGGAAATTACCCCGTTGGTGATGGCCCTGCATGATCCAATTGGTATCGCTCATGAGCTGACGGGTTTTAGCGATGATTATGCTGCGTTGCATAAGTCATGGATGAATGATCTGTCGATTGAGTTTGCCTCCGATAGCTGGTTGAACGGCGCTGAAAACCAAATACATGCGCTAAAGAATGCTCGAGCAAAAATGCAGTCCAATGACCGACTGGATTACAACCAGCAGATGATGGAAAAATACAACCGCTACGGACATAAAGTGGATGATGCTGTGGCTGCCGACTGGCGCAAGCGGGAGTCTGAAAGAGCATTTAAGGACAGTGAAGATGAATATGCCAGTGAATGGAAAAAGTATACAAAAAAACTGAATCTGCAGAAACGACAGGCTTTCCATAATTGCAATGATCGTTTCTTTGAAGTGCTGGCGCAAAAACTCGAAATATTGGCAGAGCTGCGTATTAAATGGATGAATGAGTACTCATTTGTTGTGTGCAGTCAGGATTTTTACTCTACACAAGTTGAAGACAACCTCAGTTATCGTGAAGCAGTGGATTATGCGCTTGCCTCACTCAATCTGACAAAGGTTGGCACGAACTTCCTGGATAAATTAATCGATCAGTATTCTGCTAATGATGAGCGAAATTTCGTCTGGCGGTCAATTATGCTCAATAACCCGGAAGTCATTGCAGAAACGCAGTCTTTTCTGCAGGGCATGGAACAGCATAAAGATGATCACAAGAAAGCTGACCAACTGACTTACCTTATTTTGTCTGGCAAGCTTGAAGGAAAGTTCGCTAAGGCCTACGCAAAAGCCAATGACATTGTAGCTAAAAATTTAATTGCAACAACTAGTTGGTCACGGGGCATGCTGGCTACCGACAGGTTGATGACCACGCTGGGCGATCGATTCTTTAACTTGACTCGCCTAAGCAACACTCTAGACACAATGAATGAGTTATTGAGTAAAATTTTATTTACTGTTTCAGCTGGAGTGGCAACAGTGAATGAGGAAGTAGAACGCGGAGTAGCACAATTGGTAAGTGCCGACGCTTTCAGAAAACAGTTACTGGATAATCTAAAAAAAGGAGATCTTGATACCGAAAACATTTCAAGAACAAACAACTATAAAATGAATTTTGATGATTTTGCCAAAAAAACTGATGGAATAAACGCACTAAAAAAGTCCCGAATCCAGATTTTGGTTTTAACTTTTAATATGCTTGAGTATTTCAGCCTTATGAAGCATGCTGAACAAGAGCCAGAAAACAAGATACTTCGCGCCACTATTTACTCTACTTTATTAAGTACTCTAAAGGTTTCTACAGATATATTAGAGCCTGTTTTAGAATATGGCATACAAAGTACTAAATTGACCAATGGAATTAAACTGATTGGAAACGTAGCCGCAAACCTTGCTTCAATAATGATGTTGGGGATAGATTCAGTCGGAGGACTCAAAGAGATTGAGGGGAAAAGGCGCTGGCAATTCATTCTTCTATATCTTGGAAAAATAGCTGTTGATTTTGGTACTGCAATAAAAGCATTAGAAGGTCTATTGAAATTCGCCGTTGATAGGCAGGTCATTACTTCAAGCAACGTTTTAACCAATGGAGTGACTCGTCTTTTATTAGTAAGGGAAATCGCTTTTGTAGCAAGTTGGCAAGCGATGCTATTAATATTCATTATCGAACAATTAGTAATTTACTTCTCTGATAATGACCTTCAGGATTGGTGTGAATCTTGTGTCTTTGGGGAAGTTCCAGAGTCAGAACTAATCTCCACAGAGAAAATTGATTATCTTAATGTGAAATTTGAGTTACTTGAAAAACAAGAGAGCATGTTCAATAAAGCTGTAAAGGTGATCGGATGAAGAAAGATCGTTTAATGAAGGACGCTTTATACTTTCATGAGCTAAAGAAAGAGAAGGAAATTCTTGAAAGCAATATCAGAGTCCATTCGGAATGGTTAGCGAGTCACCCACGTAGTAATGACTCAAAAGATAAAATAAATGAATCAGAGAAAAAAATAGCTGAAATTGATGCCTTGCTTGTTAAAGAACCGCCATCACCTGAATTACCACCACGCCAGCCTCTAATAAAAGTCAGTGGCGTATTGGAAGAGATCGAAATTCTGTTTGCCAGAGGTTTTTTTACAGACCGAGAGTATGAACCAGAAGAGTATGACAGAAAGTCGAAGGGGCGTATGTGGGGCAGTGTGATTTTAGCTGCAGTTGGGGAATCTGCAGCTGCAGCTGTTCATTCTCAAGATGATATCCGTGAAACTGATGTCTATGATTTTGTTAAAGGAAAAGTTAATGGAGTGCCCTTTCACGGCTGGCTGGGGAGAACTACAGCGATTCCAGGTGATTATATTGAACTTGCTGCAATTGACAAAAATGGACATTACGAAGTTTATGCATTGGCATTACCAAAGTTAAGAACAGTCTCCATATTCCCTCGTTGTTATCAGGCGATATACTCAAAGGCCTTAATGGATTTAAAAAGTATCATTTACCTTCCATTTGGCATGGCGACTTTCGTAGGTGTTATTGTGTTTTTTTTTCCTGGCATTAGTGTTAATGAAAGTTACTTTATATTCTTAGGTTATATAGCAGCAGCGATGATGGCCTATTGCATAATTGCATCACCATTTGCTTATTATCGGAATGTAAAAAAACCCAATCCAATTAATATCATGGCGCAAAAAATTTTCACCGCATTAGAAATGAAAGAACCAGAAAAAATAAACTTAGAAAAAATCACCAAAGAAAAATCAAAACATAAATCACGGCAGGAAAATCAGAAACGAATCATGCCTGATCATAGAGAATGGGTTGATTATTACTATTATTATTGAAATGGACTTCTAATGACCAAAGGTATTATCCGCAAAGGCGATAAGCTAACCAGCGGCGGTGAAGTGATCTCCGCAACGTCCACCATCATAATCGATGGGATCATGGCATCCCGCATTGGCGATTTGGTCAGTTGTCCGAAAGCGGGGCATGGCATCAATCGTATTGTCGGGAGCACATCGCAATGGCGTTCTGATGGTGGCGAGCTGGCCTTTGACCAGTATTACTGTGAATGCGGCTGTCAGGTAATAAGCAGTACCCCTGATACCCTCTTTTCTGGTTAAGCCTATGAACTGGAATATTCCAACTCCGCATCCAATCCCTGTAATTAAGCCGCTCCGCTGGGCCCTGTGGTGGTGTGTCAGCCTTATGGTCGCCGTATTGGTGTTATTCACCGCCGCACTGTGCTGGTTCTGGCTGAAGGATGGTCGTATCTGGCTGTTCGCCTTTGGTGCAGTCGTTGGCTGGGGGCTGCTTTGTGCGCTGGTAGCAGGCTGGATGATGTACAGCTGTGGCGTGGACCATGAACATGTGCAAGGGCTGCAACTTTACAATCAACTGCAGGAAGCTGAGTGGCAACGCTGGTCGCAAAAGGGGCTGCCAGTACTGGATTACAGTTTTATATTTCCACAGCAGATTCCTCCGGTGACGTTAACACCTCAGCAGGTCGTCAGCGAAGAAGCTTACTCTCCCGGCCCCTACCCCGGCCCGGCTACCCTATTACGGGAATTATTACTGCCACTGCTTCCCGCTCTTCAGGCGGTGGTGGGTCGCCATCCGCTGATGGTAGCACTTCCCGAATCAGTGAGCGTACGCGACTTTCATCGTTTCTGCGAAGAGGCGGATTTACCTCTTGCGTCCATTTCAGTCGCAGCTCCTGACAGCAGTAATATTTTCTCCATGCTGTTTCGATGGGCAGACAGTCAAGATACCGCTGTCTGTCGACTGATTGTACTCTCTGACTGGGAAGACAACCGCAACTGTACGCAGGGCGCTATTGCCTGGCTGCTGGGACCATCAGTAAACAAATTCAGCCTGCCGGTACGCGCAACGTTGCATCGTCCCATGCGAGCAAATGAGGGTGGAACACCTCAGGAAATTATACAGTTTCTGCATTACCAGCCACTGGCGCAGCAGGCTTCAGATTTGTGGCTCAGCGCCGGTACATCCGCGCTGGCAGCGCCGATGATGATACAGCGCGCAGCCTGCCTGCAGACGACTTCATCAGACAAAACCGCACTACCTGAAATCACACAACACCATATTGCCCACTGGCTTGGCAGAGCCAGTGAGGAGAGTCCTTTTTTTGCTGTCACCCTGATGATGCAGATGGCTGAATGCCGCAAGGGAACGCAGGTTTTACTCCACAGGGAACAAAATGTGCTGACGTTCTTTAGTGTCAGTGCCGGAGCCTTTATTCATGAATAAGCGTCTTTTTCGTATTCCGGGCAGCATGATGATGCTGCTGGTGGTCGGGCTGATTGCCGGATTAACTCTCTGGTTTTTCGGGCCTGAATGGCATCTCACTCGCCAGCAACAGGGGCTGTACTGGCTGGGCGTGATGGCGGTGACAGCAATGCTGCAGGTGGCCTGGCGGCAGTATCACCAGCGAATGCCAGAGTCGACAGGAAATGTTCGCGTTAAAAAAGATGCTCCAACAGAACCCGCTTTCATTAATGAGATGCGCACTTACTTAAGGCATCAATACGGGTGGAGATGGAAGCGTAAGGTACGGTTTGTGGTCATTAACGGCACGCCGCATCAGGCCGGTCAGATTATACCGGGACTGGTCGAAGCCCAGTGGCTTGAAGCCAACGGCGTGGTCGCCGTCTGGGGCGGTAATCTCACCTCCGGCGCGGAGGGCGTGCGCATCACTGCGCTGCGTAAGCTCAAGCGCTGCCCGGTCAGCGCCATCGTGCTGGCGTATGACGCCGCGCTGCGACAGGCGATGCCGACCGACACCGTCGCGCGTCAGTTGACCGAGCGCTGCAAAAAACTTGGATGGCAGGTGCCGCTTTACCTGTGGGAAGTACAGGACTACGTCTGGCCGCAGCAGGAGCGCGAGACCCAGCCGGTTGGCGTGCTGTTGCCTGCGCATGCATCCCCGGCAGAACTGGCTGCTGCGCTGCAGACGCTGCCCGTTCAGCTCACCGAACCCGGCATTCGCCAGGCCATGAACAACTCACACTTCGCTTTTCTACTGCAACTGAGCGCTATGCTGCGCGATGGCGCGGCAGAGCAGTTTCAGCGCCTGAGCCAGCCGTTGCTGACCGGACCTTATGCGGTGCCGCTGCGCGGCGTGATGTTCAGCCCGCCGATTACTGCTAAGGAAGCCGACAAACAGCGCTGGCTGCCTGACAACAGCTGGCAGCGTATTCTGGACGACCTGCCGGGCCTAAGAATCCGTCGCGCTGGGTTTGCCTGGGAGCGCGTGGCCTATCAGACAGTGATGGCGGCGTTGCTGGTGCTGTGGGGTGGATTACTGCTGTCGTGGTGGACCAACCATCGCGCGATGAGTGAGGCGCAGCAACTGGTGCAGGCCGCAAGTGATGCCTCTTTACCGGAAGATAAAAGGCTCATCAGCCTCGGACAGTTGCAGCGAAAAGTGGACCAGCTCGGCTGGCGGCGTCAGCACGGCACGCCCTGGTATAGCCGTCTTGGACTGAGCCAGAACGATACGCTGCTGAACGCGCTGTTGCCGCACTACGCGCGTATTGCTCTGCCCGAGCTGCGCGACGGCGCGGTGCAGCATCTGTCACAGGCGCTGGAACACTGGAGCACGCTGCCGTTTAACGATCCACAACGTGCAGAACAAAGTAAAGAAGCCTACAGCTGGCTGAAAGCCTATCTGATGCTGAGCCATCCTCAGAAAATGGATGCGGCGCTGTTTGCTGACACGGTAATGCGCGTCTGGCCGCAGCGCGAAGGCGTCAGTCACGGCCTGTGGCAGGCGGAAGGGGCAAAGCAGCTGGGCTTTATGGCACAGCATCTGCCTGAGCATACCGGCTGGCAGATAAAACCGGACATGGCGCTGGTTTCGGCCTCACGCAGCGCCCTGCTGCGCACCATCGGCATGCGTAACGGTGAATCCGCGCTGTATCAGAAGGTGCTGGCGCAGGTATCCCACAACTACGCAGATCTCAGCCTGCAGGACATGACCGGCGATACCGATGCCGGACGGCTGTTTGCCAGCGACAGCGTGGTGTCGGGCATGTTTACCCGCCAGGCATGGGAAGGCGCGGTGCAACCCGCAATTGAAAAGGTGGTGAACGAACGCCGTGAAGAAATCGACTGGGTGCTGAGCGACAGCGAGCAGCCGTCCGGCAGCGAGAACTCGCCTGAGATGCTGAAGGCCCGCCTCACCGAACGCTACTTCACCGACTATGCCGGAGCCTGGCAGGACTTCCTGAACGGCATCCGCTGGCAGCAGGCCGATACGCTGTCAGACGCCATCGACCAGTTGACGCTGCTTGCCGACGTGCGCCAGTCGCCGCTGGTGGCGCTGATGAACACGCTTAACCAGCAAGGCCGCACCGGGCAGATGCGCGAGGCGCTCAGCGATTCGCTGGTGAAGTCGGCCAAAAACCTGCTGAACAGCGATCAGCAAAACAACATCGACCAGAAGTCCGGCCCGCGCGGCCCGATGGATGCTACCTTCGGTCCGGTTCTGAGCCTGATGGACCGCAGTAACGACAGCGGCAACAGCCTGAGCCTGCAGACCTTCCTTACCCGCGTCACCCGCGTGCGCCTCAAGCTGCAGCAGGTTACTGGCGCGGCTGACCCGCAGGCCATGATGCAGGCGCTGGCGCAGACCGTGTTCCGGGGCAAGTCGGTGGATATCACCGATACCCGCGACTATGGCAGCCTGGTCGCCGCGAGTCTCGGTCAGGAATGGAGCGGCTTTGGTCAGGCGGTATTCGTACAGCCTATGGTGCAGGCGTGGCAGCAGGTGCTTGCACCCACCGCCTCCAGCATCAACAGCCAGTGGCAGACCAGCATTGTGCAGGACTGGGAAAGTGATTTTAATGACCGCTGTCCTGTCGCCTTCCCGTGATACCCAATACGCTTTAACACCTGATTTATACTCGCTTCACTCATCGGTTTAGTAATGTCATTGCGTCCTGGAAATACCAGAGAATAACGCCCTGTAACCGATTGGATTTCGCGAAGTGCTTCAACCACCTGAATTGACAATGGCACCATATGTGGCCGCCGCATCTCCATACGTTCTTTAGGCACTTCCCAAATCGCTTTATCGAAATCGAACTCTTTCCACTCAGCCAGACGTAGCTCAATAGTGCGCACACCGGTCAGCATTAGAATACGCGTTGCAAGACAAGTAATTGGGCTACCCGAGTAAGCTTCTAGCGCCTGTAAGAACTCGGGTAACTCCTCAGCGAGCAGATGGGGAAAATGCTGTGATTTTGGCGTTGCCAATGCACTTGAAAGCTCAGAAGCAGGGTTACTCTCCGCCCGGCCAGTAACAATCGCGTATCTGAATACCTGGTTACACGCCTGTCGGATTTTGCGCAGTTTGTCGAGAACACCGCGCTTTTCTAACTTACGCAGCGTTGTCAGCATCTCCAGCGGCTTTATCTCTGTAATTGGTCGCTTACCAAGATCTGGGAAAATGTCGTTCTCAAACGCTTCCATCAAGTCATCAGCGTACCCTTTCGACCATCCGGTACGCTTATACTCATGCCATTCCAGCGCGATAGCTTTGAAGTTATTTTCAACATTTGCCTTCTGCGCCAGTTTTTCAACCCGTTTCTCTTCACTTGGATATCCGCCAAGCGCAACGACCTTGCGCGCTTCCTCTCGCTTCAAACGAGCATCAGCCAATGAGATGTCGGGATAAACACCGATAGAGAGCTTCTTCTCTTTACCCATCACGCGGTATTTCAAGCGCCAGTATTTAGCTCCGTTGGGTTTGATCAGCAGGTAGAGCCCGCCGCCATCCGTTAATTTGTATTCTTTCTCTCTTGGTTTTGCAGTGTCGAACTACCGTGCATTCAGTTGCATGTGGGCCCCTAATTCCCACTGAACGAGATAAGTCCCCGCTAAGGCCCTCAGATACCACTTGATTTAGGTAGAACTGAGTAGAATTTGGTTGAGCTCGCGACAGATAAAACCCGGCGATATCAGGGAGTATTAAGTAAACAAAGAAGGTTCAGAAGAGATGTGTTACTTAGAAATGGTACGCCTACAGGATTCAAATTAACACTGTAACATATTGACTAAGAACCACAAAATCGTGTTCGAAAAAATTTATACCAACGATTATACCAACACATTGTTTTGCGTGGTTTGCTGGTTGGTTCTGCATAGTAGCCTTTAGCACAGGGCAGATGATTTTTAACTGTTAACTTCAACACAACCAACAAGCCGGAGTAGCTAACTCTTCAGTTCGGTCAGAAACTGAAGAGTTCAGAGGGTTAACGGTCGCTACAAACGCTGAGCGATCTATTCTTCACTCAGGTTTTAGGAAGACGTCCTCAACAACGATAAGTCCATTTCGTCATGGATACGTTTTGCAATGCTGGTTATTGATTGCGCAAAACTACCTTCGCCACGTCCAAGCAGCAATGCCCAGGCATCTGATTCCATATTCCAATTGCGTGGGACATTCATACCCGCATCAACATAGCACCACCAAGGCCACCATCCTTCGCTTTCGATTTTTGCATCGATTTCAGGAAAAACATACCTCATCGCTTGAGCGATTGCGGGAAAATAATCATTATGCAACTTATCCTCTGGCTCGACAGTTGAGCAGATCCCGTAAGCCAGATTGCGGTAATCGCTGGTTTCAAACTCCCAGCATAATTTGAAATCATCACCTTCTTTAAATAACACCGAGAACGTTGCGTATTTGCTGCCCGTCCGCAGCTCATCATTCATATCAACCTTGAATCCCAATGGTGATAGTTGCTGACGCAGATATACGATAAAATCTTTCCACAGGCGTTCTTTAACTTGGCGCATATTCTGAGCAATTAAAAATGCTGCGCTGAGATTTTGCGGTGAAGCTACCAGTTTTTCTGTGAGTTCATTTTGCAATTCCATAGCTGTTTCTCCATTAATATCTTCGTGAATGAATTTTATTAGAGCGTCTACAAAACATCGTACTGCTGGTGCCTCAATATGCAATGCACACTGTGAAAGCCAGTTTTCCAATTGGAAGAAAGTGATGGGTTTAACATGCTTGTTTATATCGTCAGATGACTTTGAGCGAAAAGTAAACTCACTTATCTCGTTATTACAGAGGTATACTAAGGACCATCCGCCGCCTCGCCGTTTTGCTTCCGCTGCTAACCAGTGAGCATAATCATAAAGTTGATCTTTTTGGTCGGCTGCCCAAGGTTTGTTTTCAATACCTGTTAACTCGTTTTTATCCGAGACCAATATGTCAATTCTACGGCTATTAGAAATAGTGTATTCAGTTGAAATCTGAGCCTTCATATCAGTTTTGAGCGTTTCTGATTTCTCTATTAAATGATAAAAACTACTGAGAAACAGATCCCCCTGAGCATGGCTTTCATCAGGCCTGAGAAGGAATGCCAAACATTTAGAAAGGGTATTTTCATTAATATTGAAAAAACGTAACAAACGAAAATCAGGAGCTATCTTACTGGCATAACGTTTCTTTGCTTGATGATAGCCTTCCTGCATTAACACAGTGCTACGCAGCAACTCTCGTATATCTTGCCACTCATCGTTCTTTTCCATTATTCAGTCCCTTGTATGATAAATTGGCCTCTTTAAACACTTCGGCTATTTTTCAGGCAATTGCTGACAAAGGTCACCTATGTTTGAGGCCAACGTATTCTAATCCTTCGCTATCTTTCCGCCAACATTCCGGGATAGTGCTTAGCGATGATGTCGTTCATCTTCTCGACTAACTCAGGCTTTTTGAATGTGATATGCGCTGTGCCCTTCTGAAAGTAGCGGATTGAGAAGTATGAATCGTCATAAACATCCTTGCCAGGATTATCGCGAATGTGGTTCATCAGGTTGATAGCGATGTCAGCACGATTATCCGGTATTGCCATGTAATCGAGCAAATACAGCATTCGTTCAAGATCTGCCAGTTGGTCCCGCTTATATCCCCACGTCAGGCTAAATCCCCAGCGGTTGTGCGTCACCAGATTGTTAATGATGATCTTCTTACCGAAGAAACACGGGCTGTTGGTTTTGTAATCCCATGACAGCCCTTTAAACACGTTGATGATGCCGCGCTCAAACACCTCCGCTTTGCTCTGGTGCAATTGTTCAAACGTGCTGAGAATATTGGCTTCACTGATGGCCGGTAGATCGCCATCTTCTAAGTTCTGATGCCACTGGTCACGCGCCTGCGCGTCCATCAGCGAGAGCATGCCTGACTTCCGCATCAGGTCGCGCCAAAGGCTGCGGTCAATATTGCGGGTAATTAGTGGCATCGCTTTCTCCGGCTTTTCCATCAGCCAGCAGTCATATCGATGCCCTTGTTTCATCGCCCAGTCGGCAGCATTGCCACCACCCATTCCGGCAGTGAGCTGAGAAATGACGTTAAGCTGCTGAATCAACTGTTCAATCTGCACCAGCGCTGAATCACGTCCGGTGACGATGCGTTCGATGCTGGTGGAGCAGATGATATCAGTATGGTCGGTAAGAACGTCAGATTCCGGTTGCATGTTGTCTCCATAAATGAAAACACCCGCCTGTTTGAAGGGCGGGTGCATGATTTGAAATGAGAAATGAAGGTAAGAAGATTGAGTCAGCACCGCTACCACTCAAAGGTGTCAAACCCCGTCAGCAGTTCGCCAAACGCATCGAGATGAATTAAGCCGATGCCGTAACGGCTTATCAGTGTGGCAACCAAGCGTCGGCAGGTCTTCGACAGCCCCAGCCGCTTCAGGCGCAGCAGCGGAAATGACCGGGCATCCAGCCGGATGAGGTAACCCGAGCCGGTGAAGTGTATCCACTCAGCATCGCCGTATTTCTGCACCTCGTGAGAAAGCGTGTAAAGCAGTGCATTATCTCCGCTGGTGATATGAGCGGTGCTGCAGCAGACGCCTGTCAGGTGAGAGCCAGCAGGCAGCGGGTTTTCAACCACCACCTTCCCGGGCTTTTCCGCAATACGCAGCGACAGTCCCTGCGTATTAACGGCATCCATCAACTCAGCGATGTCGATACCGTCAACCTCCACTGCGATTTTGCCCATGTTCAGCGCCAGCACGCTGATGCTGTCAGCGCTGAGGTTCAGACCGATTTTCACTTTTTTTATCCTCCCGATACCGACCCGTTGTGATGCGGGTGATGGTGCTGTAACCGCTGTTCACTATCAGCCCGGTTGCACGTCGTGCACGCAGGATGTCGATGGCAGCAATCAGCGATGAGCGCCCGGTGAGACTGGACTGGCTGTGGTCGATGCGCACCAGCTCATACCTTTCCACAATGAAATTGACGGCGTCGCACAGAGAAATACCGGCGTTAATGTGTGCCTGAATCACGCTGTCGTCTCCAAGCGGCGTATCGTTGAGCGTGAGGCCATAGTGTTTATCCAGCAGATGTGTAAGCAGCAACTGCCAGACCTGCACGGGCGACGGGCATGACTCAGCCGCCCGGGGTTCGGGTAACGGTAAATTTTGCATGTGGTGTGATCCTGTTGTCAGAGGCGGCTGGTCAGCCGGTGACTGCCTGAGTGGGATAAATCGCGATGTAAACGTAACCGTGTGAACCGAGGGTGTCGGCTTTGCAGGTCAGCCCGTTGTGATACAGAGTGATGTGTTGCTGATGGCGGGGATTCAGCTCACCGGCTGAAAGCCTCTGTTCCAGCTGCTTCATTATCAGCGGGAAAGCCTGGTCAAGGCGCAGTGCCTCATCATCGCTGAAGTCGCCGGTAAAACCTGCCCTGTCAGCCAAGAAATGCAGTCGGTTGCCTTCCTGCACCAGTCTGGCACCAAAGCACGGCGTTTTACCGCACGTCAGTCCCCATTGTTCAGAATGCATATGGCCTCCTTTATGACCAGCCGCGTTCGGCGAATGAAACAATCTCTTTGCTGCCGACAATCAGATGGTCCAGCACGCGCACCTCAACCAGTGCCAGTGCTTTTTTCAGGCGTTCGGTAATGCGCCGGTCGGCATCGCTGGGTTCGGCATGACCGGAGGGATGATTGTGGGCAAAGATGGCTGCGGCGGCGTTATTGCGTAATGCGGCTTTCACCACCTCGCGGGGATGAATTTCCGTGCTGGCGACTGAGCCGCAAAACAGCGTTTCGTGTGCCAGCAACCGGTTCTGATTATCCAGAAATACCACGATAAACACTTCCCGCTCCAGCCCGGCAAGGTTCAGTCGCAGCCAGTCGCGGGTGGCGTTTGCTGAGGTAAACGCCACGCCCGGTTCGCGCAGGTGATTTTCCAGCAGCGTCAGGGCGCGTTTTACAGTGCGGTGTGAAGTGAGCGGATGCTGCAATAAGGTATTTTCCATAGTGCTCTCCGCTATCAGTCGATGATGTGCATGATGGCGCTGCTCTCAGGATGGCTCAGCGCAAATTCACGAAGGCGATAGTAGTGCTCACTCATGGCGGGGCTTCCGGTTCTGCAGGCATGGTGGCTCCAGTTCAGCAGGCAAACGGTAATGCCAGCGGCTTCACTGCTCATCTCCGCGCTGTTGCCATTCAGCTTGTTGAACATGGCCCAGTTATCTTCGCTGTCAGGTGCGATGAAGGCTCCGCCGTTGCTGAGTGTGTAGTAATTCCAGTATCCGCCGTTGTAGGCGCCGCACAGGCGATCCATCCAGGCGAATGCGCGAGGCTCCAGCAGCATCCATTGAGGGATTTTTCCGAAGTGTTCAGGCCAGAATTGCAGCCGCATTTCGTCTGAAACTAAATCGGCGGTAATTAAAGACTCTTTCATTGAAATATTGCCTTATTAAATTTTGGTTTAAATAAAATTGGTTTTCTATCAGGGAGTCGATAAATAAAAAGCCCCTACTGCAGAAGCAGAGGGGGCTGTGAGATTTATGTTTTGTATTAAGGGAGGGTTACTTATTAACAGTGACTGTCAGGGGCTTATAATACTGCGTATCGAATACTGACAATGGCAAGCTGACCTCTTTGCCATTTTTCATTTCAGTTGCCTTAACAACCTCAATTGAGTCAGCGTCATCATTGCAAGTGGTTTCAAGATAAGCGTTTTTCGAGCGCGTGGCATCACTGTCGCCAAAGGGTTCGACATCCATAACCCCCTCCTCAAGGATGTCTCCCTTGTTATCTTTAACCCGCATAGTTACGGCTAGTTTGTTAAAGCCCCGACCACTACCACCATTGTCCAGCCTGAACTGAATAGAACATATCCCACCTGGTAACCAGACACTGTCAGTATTGCGTATACTGATATAGCGCTGCTCTTCTGCATAAGCTGATGAAATGCATGGGACGGACATTGCTATTACAGTCAGAATGGCTCGACTTCCTTTTATCATTGATTATCCTCCTGATTTTTAGGCATGTAGATTTTACCCATCTCTTTTCCGTCATGGGAATAAATGACGGATTTTTCACCGGTATAGTTATCGGTTTCTTCTTTAAAGCTCAGCGTAATGTTATCGGACAGGCAAAGCGCAGACATAAGCGGCTGGACTGTCTTTTCCCGAATATCGGCGATGTAGTAATAATTACCTGATTTACAGCCATCTGGTGATTTAACCGTTTTAATCACCCGATACTGTTCCTGACCAAATGCATCTTTTTTGATCCACTGGTAGGCGATATCACTTTTCGACGACACGATGTCGCTGAAAGGAGGCGGTGTTAAATCGTGATATTTTGAAATAGTGTTAATGCCACCATCATCACTGTTATCACACCCCGTCAGCAGCACTGAAGTCGTTAAGGCCACTGCAACCAGCAGTTTTGGAAAATGAATCATCGGATCTCTCCCTGATCAACAATTGCCCGTCCTGCGGCACAATTCTTTTAGGCTTTCTTTAGCGACCCACTGCTGCAGGGCTCGTTCATCCGAAGAACGCTTGGCATTCATAGCCGCTTCCTGCTGCTTGTTCACGCAGTTGTCCGGAAAAACAGCGACAACTTCTGGTTTAAACTGCTCTCTGATCTGAGCCAGTTCCTGAGCCGCATTTGGCCGGGGAGGAAAACTAGCGGTGATGTCATCCTCAGCTTTGTTCAGCGCCAGCGCTTTTCCATCGATAACAGCAAAGAAGCATCCTTTACCGTTATCATCACCCTGATAAATTGAAGTCAAATCAGAGCTATAACCACTCACCGACTTAATCTTCAGATGGCGCACCGTTTTGGACTTTTTATCCGCCAGATAGAAAGAACCGCCGCCGCGAACACGTAACAAAAATTGTTTCGTCCACGGATAGTTATCGATGATTTCGGCCTGATACAGCGCGTTGTGCATCTTATCGAAATCGTACCCGTCGGCTGACGTCCAGCCAGCAGACTGCATGTAGGGCCAGGCCTTAACCGTTCCGGTTATTGCCGCACTGCTTTGAAATGTTGCTGTAAGCAATAATGAGGCAATAAATGCCTTAACAGGGGAGTATTTCATTGTTGGTTGTCCTTTTGAGGTATTAGCCGGATATCAGGTCCGGCGAGTAGCGACTGAAAGAAACGAAAATGGGGAAGCGCTCTGATGAATTCAGAATCTGAGATCAGCGCCAGCAGAGGCTCATTCATGGTGAAGTTTTCATTACTGACGGCGATGGTCTGAATATCGGTCAGGGTAAATACCGATATATGGCCTCTGAGCTCGCCCGTGAGATACCAGCGACCTTCAAGCGAGATCAGACGATATGGCGCAAGTTGCTCACAACGGTGTCCTTCAGCCAGCACCGTGATGCGACGCCGCCCGGTGATAGCGGAAGTAATCCGCTGAAAAATACCCTGATGTGCTTCACCCATTGATGATGCGGGCTGCCAGACAATACACGGCGCTTCGATGCCGCTTTCAAGCAGGGTATTGACCAGGTGGTGATCGAGTCCCGGAAATAATCCAGCCACACCACTCTGCCGGGCAAAAGCCAGTGCGATGTGCTCACGCCGGACCACATTGCCCCCGGTAAGCAACCGACAGTTTCCGTTGTGATATTCCAGATCCAGATAGATGAGCCGTTCCCGGAAATCGCGTCGCAGAGTTCGTACTGAAACGCCGAACTCAACCGCCAGTTTGCTCAGGTTCAGCGTCTCCCCGGCCACCAGGCGGCTGATGATTAGTGACAACCTTATGGCAAGTTTGTCATAGCGACGTTCGGGCTGACACATAGGTCATCTCCGTAATTAACATGCTGAAATATTGAGGTTATTTTAAAGGCGGGGTAGGACAGGTTATGACCGCCCGAGAAAATATTTTGAGATTTGCTGAAGCGGGGTTGCAGGCGGGATACAGTGGAACTTGCCGGAGTTGACCAAATCAGGCCAGGCACAATGCGGACAGGGTGTGTCCGTAATTTGTTAATTTTTCTGCTGAGTTACACATACGTGCGTCCCTGAGCATGTTCAAGCATGGTTTCAGCCATCACCCAGAGTGCGCGATTAAGTTTCACATCACCATCAATGCCCCGGACCGCGCGGGTCTGCTGGTTTCTGCCCTGTGTATTTCTGCCTCTGAGCCCGCCTTTAATCAGGTTTTCCTGGATGCGCTGGTATGTCGTCCAGAGATCTGGGTTATCGTCCTGCCAGCGTCGTGGCGATAATATTTGCGACTCAGTGACAGGATGATGCTCATCACCAAAGCGATAGGTAAGCGCTGCTTTTGCCAGCGCCTGCTGAGCAGGTGGAGGAAGTATCATTTGTTGCATCTCCTCCCGCTTTTCGTCGACACGCCCGAAGATGCCTAGCACTTCATAAGCGCCTTCAATCACCCGCTCGACCACATCACCTTTGTGAGGTACGCGAACCTCCCCAAATGTTTCACCGCAAATGAGTCCGTTCTGGCAAACTGCGCGGAACAGGCCCGGCAGCATCTGATAGGAACTGGAACCATCGTGGGAGTTAAGCAAAATGATCTCTGGCACCTGATTGCCCGTTATCTGTCCTTCCCGACGCAGTCGCAGCATGTGCTTGGTATGGTCACGCTTACTGAGGTCTCTGACATGCGTCTGGCAGGCGAAGAAAGGCTGGAAACCTTCTCGCTTTAGATTGTCCAGCAGAGTGATCGTGGGAATATAGGTGTAACGATCGCTACGGGAATCGTGTTTGGTTTCACTCAAAATACTGGGCACGGTGCGAAACAGCTCATCGTGCGTGAGTGGGCGATCTTTGCGAATGACGTTGGCTGCACCAAAACGTGAAGCGAGACGAACCATGATTAACTCCTGATTACATAACGAAAGAAAGGCCCCGACGCGCACGCGTCGGGGCCTTTCCGTATGAATTACTGGCGATTACTGCTTAGAAGAAAAAATCCCATACAGTACGGGCGATCGAAACGACTGCATCACGAATTTGATGAATCAGCGATTTTACTGGCTTGGGAACAACAGGAAGCGAAGCCACTACATCCAGAATTCCACCAACGGCGCTGCCAAAATCGTTTCTTGCCGTCTCTTTGACGCGCTCAGTTCGAAGATGACGATGTAGTTGCGCTGTTACAGGGCTACTGGATTTTTCCGGCAGACATTCGACCATGACCTCTACCATCTCTTTCAGATTCCAGTTGGTCTTAACTGAAATGGAGCAGACCGGATTGACTGGCTGTAATAGCCGTGTGATGTCCTGAACTTTGAGATCAATATTAGCGATTTGAAGAGGTGAAGGTTGGTTCCTTCTGAAGTCCCATTCGTGACACGGTTCAATTTTGTCAGCCTGGTTAATGACAAATAACACTTTGCTCTGATAAGGATCGTTTAATACATCTCTGTAAAAATGTTCATCTACCGCTAGCACCCGATCATCGGCTTTTATCACCCAGATGATCAAATCAACTTCTGGCAACAAACGCCGATAAAGCGAAGTATATTCCCGGTCGCGTTGCTGGCTTTCGCCCACGCCAGGAAGATCAATTAGCGTTAAATAACGGTCTCCAGTATTTATGCGAACACGTAAAGCATTACGGGTACATGAGCTAACATCATTTACTGGCGATACTTCACCCTGAAAGAGAGCATTGCATAGGCTGCTCTTGCCCGCCCCGGTTTTACCCATAATGCCAATGACAGGTTCTGAGTTTACTATTTCACTGATTTTACCCATTATGGCATGGGCAGTAGGCAGTGGTATGTATTGCAATCTACTCTCTATAACTTTATATCCATTGAGTTTTGTCATCTATATCTCTTGGCAATCATGTTTAATTTGCTAGTAATAACCATCACTTCAAAGAGATAATATATATTTATTAATTATTCCAATCCATTCTTTGATGAGATCCAATTTCCGTATGAATAATCAATAATTTCTTCTAACACTTCATTCAACTTCACCCCCTTAAACTTCGCCATTTTCTCAAGTTTGGACTTGGATTCACCGCTGATGTAAGTGTTCAATACTTTCTTATCTTTGACTCCATCTCTAAATTTCTTCTGTGACCACGATTTCTTTAGTTTTATAAAAAACAAATCCACTTCAGCACTTCTATGATTTGAAACCCATAAATCCAAACGACAAAAAATAAATGCACTTTTTAACTCATTGGTTTCAAATGACGGTGTAGTAGAAAATATTCTTTCATCATGAAGTCTTTTTAAAACCCAATCATACTCACTATTTTTAGATTTGATAACTTTATCACTATCTATCCAAAGAGAATTCAATACTCGACAAACGCTTTGATGCCATTGTGAACATTTCAAATTTATAAATTTGGTTAAACTTTCTCGACCATGCCTTAACGCACAATAATCTATAAAGTTTACAATAAGGTTGATATCAACATTACCCCAGCATCTGTTTTCAATGATTTTTATAAATGCAAAGTTGTAGAAAACATCGGATTGAGATATGACAGCGTATTCTTCCCAGAGACTAATAAGAATATAGTTTCTAGATCTTTCACTTTTCAACCAATCCAGACATTCGAGATCAACCAAACTGTTCTGAAGCTCTCTCTTTTCTCTTTCAAAATGATTATCACCTGAACTATTTAAAAAACCAAAAGAGGATGTTATTTCATCAGACACGGATGTTTTAAAATGGCTAAATCTAATTATAGAAAAGAGGTATTTTACTTTTTCTTTTGAAATGAAGCCCTTTTCAAAAAGCTTAATGAGCAGTTGAAAATTCATTCTTGATTCTTGAGTTGTCACTAATTCCTTAACCATGCTCGCACCTTAATTTATATTAAATAATCACAATTCTACGTAGCTTTAAGTGTAGCTTCATGTGTAAGTTTTCGCGTAGAAATCATCGTAGCACTCTACATGTAACTCTACGTAGTAGTTTTTACGAAAAAGGATTGTCTTACCCATGCTAAACGGCCTTTAGTGCTCAAAATGAACGTGCTCACCCTAACTTAAGAGTAGAAAATGTGCTGTATCGATGATGCCTGTACTTGTGCCACCCCCTATGCCTCTAGGCTGTGCTACAAAAGCCGCGGTCATTCCCAAAGTGAAAAGTGTCGGATTGGTATTATTTATGATGGTTTAGAACGCTAGTGGTGTACTGAGGTCTCTGTATTACCACTGTGGTCTACAAAATCACATGACACCCAACCACTATGTGTAAACAACATGAGTGGTTGAAAATGAATAATAGAATTATCAATGACCCGGTTTATGGTGAACTGTGGGAGCACTACGTTATAAGAATCGAAGAGACAATCGGTAAAGCATTGGAATCGCACTTCAGGACATTAGCGTTGAGGTTCGATTTAAGACTACCCGATATAGATCATGAAAATTTTGGAGGTACGGACAGCAAAGCTATCACTCGTTTCTTTCAATCATTGAAGGAGCAGATTCAAGCCGATTTATTAAGAAAGAAAAAAAATAACAAGCGTAGTCATCCAACTGGCGTTCGCTATGCATGGGTACGAGAATTTGAACAACGAGGGATCAAGCATCATTATCATATCCTACTTCTTCTAAATAAGGATACTTACTGCGCACCAGGTAAATATGACTCCGAAATTCATAATTTAGCCTTCATGATTAAAGAAGCATGGTGCCGAGCCTTAGGATTGGGAGAAACCAACGTACTGCGAGCTCATACTTTGGCTCATTTCCCAAAGGATCCACTTGTGTGGTTGGACATTAATAAACCTGATTTTAATGAGTCCTATCAGAAACTACGCCACAGAGCGCTTTATCTGGCAAAAGTGCGCAGTAAACATAACGAGGATGGATTTAGAAATTTCGGAACTAGCCAGAACTAACGATTAGTGAGCTCAACATTTTTACAGGAAGAGCCAGTGATATGCCGGAATTATGCATAAATCGCTCTCCGGCTCACTATCAACTGGAGCCACTCACCATGACCACAAATCCAAACATAATTGACGATCAATTCGTAACTATGGAATTCATTACCCATTTAACTGGCCTGACAGACAAATGGTTCTACAAGCTGATCCAGGAGAATCACTTCCCTAAGCCAATCAAATTTGGTCGAAGCTCTCGATGGTTAAAAAGCGAAGTGGAAGGCTGGCTAAATGAGCGCATCAGTCATTCGCGGCAGTAACGTATCCAGCCCATCGACTTACCCGTTGGAAATGTATTTAGGTGACATCGAAAGCATTTGTCACCTAGATACTAATGAGAAAAAACATGAAAGAATATAAAACGCGTTACGAAGAGATTCTTAAATATTACCAAACCTGGCTGATGGAATTTTCAAAGCTCGCTGTTCGACAAGGGATGTGTCACCAGAACATTTATTACTCTCATCACCTGATGATAGGTTGCTTAAACTTTCCCAACAAAGAACCTGCTCATGCGGTTGTTCCTCAGTGTTTGCACAAGATAATTTTTGGCCCTCAGGTGGAAAAATCTCAACCTCCACTGGATGATCAAAATGTTAGCTTGAGCACGCAGGAACATCTGTTGGTTCATCATCCTATGCTTGAAGGTGTCTTACTCTCTGAATGTGTTCGCTTGAAACAATGTTCATTAGCCAACAAGTTAATCAGCCTGTTTCAACAATTTAGTGGCACCGAAATACGCATCAAATTTGTTTGGCTTTGCTGGTACGATTTGATGTTAGGTAATGATCTAACCGACTGGATTGAGAACCTAAAATACAAATCAGATGCGGAGGTAACTCAATGGGTGTGCGACCGGCAGGCAGAGAATGTCGCACTGACCAACGCGATGGATGAGTATGCCTTATTCGCACATCGTACGGTGGTCGCTCCTTAAAGGCACTCTTAGGCTTGTCTTTCTCATTGGCTATTCAATTGCTGTTTAATGCCTGAGGATAGCCCCTTAAACTTGTGCCTGTTTGACGATTCAGCTTTAGCCAACTGACGTGCTCAAAAAATCTATTGGTGCCCACTACTTAATTCCGCCGTGAAGGCTTGCTCTTCAGATGATAGCGCTCAATATTTAAGCAGCATCGACACATTAATTCCATTGACGGAGCATGGTTTTCATCTTCAGTGATAAGAACATTGCCTTCCATCACTCGCGATGCAAACTCTAGTTCCATCATTTACATTAATACCCTGCTGCAGGACACCATCCTGTTCGAGATGGATGTCCTTCACAATCCATCATTAAAGCGTGATGAAACGTTCTATCGTCGCGGCTGCAAACTCGTTGAAACGCTGAAAGAGCTGTTGGAATCCCAGCAGTCGGGTGATGAGTTTACTCACCATCTGCTCTATGCCTAGTGCGGCTGGCTCGATAAAATCGTGCTTAACAGTGCATCACAGCAGGAAAACCATGTTTGGCTGGCTGCCCCACTGTAGTAACGCTATGGGTTCCCTGTTCCGGAAAACAGTGAAGGGAGATAGTGTGTCATGACACTAAGTGTTCGCGGATATCATCCGGCTAGCGAAACAGGAACAAAACAAAAAAATAAAGGTGTTTTTGTGCAGACATGCGCTGGCAGATGCTCGCCACTTTTTTGGGTTGTACCGCAATCGCGTTCAGGATAACTCTGACATAAAACCGGCTTAAAAGCTAAAACCGTCACCCCACTTTTGTTTATACATGTCAGCAACTTAGTAGATATTTTCCTTTATCAAACTGCGCGTAAGCTGTTCTAATGCGTATGTGCGTTATTACCCTGTATCGGTTAATAATCCTACCTCATCATTGAAAATGACTCACGTCTCTAAACTCTCTTATCACTGCAACGCATCCTGCTATGATGCCAAATAAGCATCGGAAGTAAGTTAAGCAGGCAAAACCTGCACTCGTGCTCGTTCTGCAAAAAGTGGATATCAAAACAAATTTTCGTACGCAAAATATCACGTAAAAAGACTGTAAAATCTGCTGCTCGTTACGTAAAATATCACGTAACAGATTTCTCTCGTTTTTACGGAATTCAAGTATGGCTAGTGTTGATGCAAATTACTGTTACTCTTTTCCCGCTATACGTGGCATCCAAGCTGGTCGTCCCTTCTATATCGCCACATGTCCAATGCGTATCATCCCCAAAATTTTCAGCTTTGATGAAAATGATGTTCCCCCGGAGCTACGCGCACAACGTACACTAAATAAAACGCGTATCCCCGAAATGGTGCGTTATCTTTTAGAAAATCCGAAGGATTATGTGTTTTCGGCGCTGACGGCCTCCATTGCCGTTGATGTCCAGTTTGATGAGTTCCCCGGCACGAACAATCTTGGAACGTTATGCGTACCGATGGATGCACAAATTTTGATCAATGACGGTCAGCATCGCCGCAAAGCTATTGAAGACGCTTTAGATGCTCGCCCTGAATTGGGGCAGGATAATATTCCGGTGCTGTTTTTTGTGGATGAAGGTTTGAAACGCAGCCAGCAGATGTTCGCCGATCTCAATAAATACGCCATTCGTCCCAGCCCGTCGCTGGCATCGCTGTACGATCATCGTGATGCCAGTTCAAATCTGGCACGTTATTTAGCAATGTCTATAGAGCCGTTCGTCGGGATGACTGAGCTGGAAAAATCCGGTATTAGTCAGCGGTCAAATAAATTATTTACGTTAAGCAGCATCAAACAAGCCACTCGTGCACTGTTAGGCAAAGATCCTAAAGAGAGTAATTTTGAAGAGTGTACGCAGATAGCCACCCGCTACTGGCTGGCTATCTTTAATGTAATGCCGGACTGGCAATTAGCAGCTAAAAAAGAGGTTTCACCGGTTCAGCTACGGCAGGACTATGTTCACGCTCACGGCATTGGTTTGCAAGCACTCGGACAACTGGGTCATGCCTTGCTGATCGACTACCCGGAGCAATGGCCGGATAAAATTATTGCACTAAAAACCTTTAACTGGCGTAGAAATAATCCGGAACTGATCAAACGCGCGATGCAGCACGGTAAGTTAAGTAAGACCAGTACCGCGATTCAACTCACCTGCAATGCGCTAAAAACTGCGATCTCAATTCCCCTCACTCCTGAAGAACAGGAGCTTGAAGCTCAAATGGTTGCCTCATGAGTAAATTAGTTCAGGCCTTCGATCTGGCCGAATACGAAGATTTTATTAATCAGGAGCAGTTCGCCGAACGTCCTCTGGCCGAATATGTTGCCGAAGTACAAAGAATTTATTGTGCAGATAAGCGCCCGTGGGTTATTGGCTACAGCGGTGGCAAAGATTCTTCCGCCGTGATCACGTTAGTGTACCTGGCATTGCTTGGCCTCCCCCCGGAAATGCGCAGTAAAGATGTTTTTTTAGTGTCATCCGATACCCTGGTGGAAACACCTGTCGTTGTAGACCTCATAAAGAAAACGATGTTGCAGATTGAGGCAGGAGCAAAGCGCTATGGCCTGCCAATCACCCAACATGCTGTGATGCCAAAAACCCATGAAACCTTCTGGGTTAATCTGCTGGGGAAAGGTTATCCGGCCCCAACTCGGAGTTTTCGCTGGTGCACTGAGCGGATGAAGATCAATCCGGTCAGCGACTTTATTAAAGATAAGGTCAGCCAGTTTGATGAAGTGATTGTTGTCCTCGGCTCGCGTAGCAGCGAAAGTTCTTCCCGTGCACAGGTAATAGCAAAGCACAGAATTGATGGCTCACGCTTGGCCCGGCATACCACACTGGCAAATGCGTTTATCTATACCCCTATTGATACTTGGGATGTAGAAGATGTCTGGAAGCTGCTGCGCGGTGCTTTCCGCTATGCTCCTGGGGATATCGAAGAATGGGAAAGTCCGTGGGGCGGAAACAACCGCCCGCTATGGACGTTGTATATGGACTCTTCCGCACAGGGCGAGTGTCCACTGGTGATCGATGAAAGTACCCCTTCCTGTGGTAACTCCCGCTTTGGCTGCTGGACCTGTACCGTAGTCACCAAAGATAAAGCGATGGAAAGTCTGATCAAGAATGGCGAAGAGTGGATGTCCCCTTTGCTGAAATATCGTGATCTGCTGGCATTTACTACGGACCCCGTGAATAAAGATACGTTCCGCAACTACAAGCGCCGTACCGGTAAAGTGAGTTATCAATATGCCAAGGACGGCGAAGAAATCAGTGCGGAACGTAAGCATGTTCCCGGCCCTTACTGGCTCAAATATCGTCAGAAGTGGCTTAAAGATTTGCTGGAAATTGAGCGCGACTTGAACGATCAGGGCCATACCATCACGTTAATTACGCAGCCGGAGCTACACGCTATTCGCCAGGAATGGCTGAAAGATCCTAATGAGCCGGACTGGTACGACACCTTGCCAGGTATTTATCGCGACGTTTATGGGAAAGACCTTGACTGGGTTATTGACGACCAGTCACGTTTCAATGCTAGCGATGCGGAACTGCTTGAGCAAATCGCCCAAGGATTTGAGGTGGTTCCTGAGATGGTTATGAAACTGATTGAGCTTGAGGTTTCTATGGAAGGACTCAGCCGCCGTCAGGGTATCTTCGACAAACTTGGCACCATCTTGAAACAAGACTGGGGCAGTCTCGAAGAAATTAAACAGCAGCAACAAGCCTTACAGAAACGGAACGACCGAGATATTCATCAGGATGAAGTAGCAAAATTGGAAGCCGAACTACAGATCTTGCAGCGCAGAATTGCCGAAGTGAGCGAGCCAACTCTGCTTACCAGTGAGGAAAAAGAACGTGTTAATTAAACAGCTGGTATTGCGTAATTTCCGTGTATTCAATGGTACTCATGTCATTGATTTGGCTCCGAGAAAGCGCCGGAACAATGATAACCCGCGTCCGATAGTTCTTTTCGGTGGGCTTAACGGAGCAGGAAAAACATCAATTCTGTCTGCAATACGCCTGGCACTGTATGGTCGGTTAGCGTTTGGCCCAGCAACTCAACAACAAGAGTATGTTGAAGAACTTAGCGCATTAATTCACAACGGATCAACGACTGATGAACGGCCAAATGAAGCGTCGATTGAACTCGTTTTCACGTATAACAAAGGCGGGCATGAAGCTGAGTTTACCGTCACGCGTACATGGAAAAAAGGTAAAAAGGACCAACTATCCCTCCAGCAAGATGACCAATTCCTTGAAGAGCTGGATTATGATCAATGCCAAGGTTTCTTGAATGAATTAATTCCGCATGGAATTGCCGATTTGTTCTTCTTTGATGGTGAAAAAATTGCAGAGCTCGCTGAAGATGACTCTGGCAATGTTCTGCGTACAGCCGTACGTCGCTTGTTAGGTTTAGATCTAATCGCGAAACTTCGTAATGATTTGATGATCTTTGTTAAGCGTCAGCAATCCAGTCAACTAGCAGACTCCCAACAACAAAAACTTGCTGAACTCGAAGAACAGGTTAAGCAGTTTGCTTTCCAGACAGAGCATATTTTAGAAAAAGCTGATTTTGCCAAAATACGATTTGATTTGCTCTCAAAAGAAATCAACCGGTATGAAGCACTTCTGAATGCGCAAGGTGGTGCTTTTGCTCAGACAAAAGCACAGGAAAAACAGAAAGTCGACACTCTGTTAAAAGAAAAAGATCGCCTTGAAAAAGCTTTGCGCCATGACTGCGATAGCTCACTACCTTACGCTCTGGCACCTAAGACTCTAGGGCTTTTACTTGAGCAAATTAGTGCAGAGATACAAATTAAGCAGGCAAACAGTTTTGAAAAGGAATTAACTCAATTTCTTACACAGCTGAAAAATGATATTTCATTCCGCTCAGGAACTACTGGCAAAATTGCTGCCGAATCAATTGAAGATAATCTGAAAGATTACCTAGCTGGAAAACCCAAAGGTGAACTGTTATTTGACATTTCCGAACGCGAAGCTGGGATGATCCAACAATCGATCGAAAAGGACAGCAAGAAAGCATGGCAGCGTTTTGATCTTTATCGTAACCAATTGAGTGAAGTTGAAGAGCAGCTTGAACAAGCCGCGGCAAACATTGCTCGTGCACCAGAAGATGATCAACTTATCGATATATTTGAAAAACTTCGGGAACTTGACCGTAAACGCGAGAGTAAACGGGAGGAGTATCGCTCGCTGTTGGAAGAAGCAAAACAAACTAAGCAGCTGCAACTGGACTGTGCCCGTCAGGTACAAAAAACACACGATCTGGCACGTAATCAACATAACTCCGATAGTGCATTTAATAATGCCCAAGAAACAATCAACCTGCTTGGCCGCTATAGTGAACTTTTAACTCAAGCAAGGGTGAAAACGCTATCAGCGAATTTTGAAGGTGCTTACCGTAAATTAGCTCGTAAAGAAGATTTGCAGCTCAATGCACACATCAATCCTGAAACGTTTGATGTAGAATTAGTGGATGAAAACGGCTCAGTGATCAATCGCAAGCTACTCTCTGCCGGAGAGAAACAGATCTATGCAATTGCGATTCTTGAGGCCTTAGCAAAAACTTCTGGTCGTGATTTGCCGGTAATCATTGATACTCCGCTGGGCCGTTTAGACTCTCAACATAGAGATAAACTGATTAATCACTACTTCCCATTTGCCAGTCACCAGGTAGTGTTGCTTTCTACCGATACTGAAGTAGATGAACGTTATTTTGTCGATCAGCTGCGTGATGATATCTCTCATGCTTATGAGATTGTGTTTAATGCACATACTAAATCATCAATGCTTAAACCTGGTTATTTCTGGGAATTAACTAAGGAGGCTATCTGATGCTCCCGAATCGAATGGTGCTTAGCCGTCAGACTGAAGACCAGCTTAAAAAGTTGAAAGGTTATACCGGGATCACTCCGAATATTGCCGCCCGGCTGGCTTTTTTCCGCTCGGTGGAGAGTGAGTTTCGTTATTCCCCTGAGCGTGATACCAATAAGCTTGATGGCTCGCTGGTGTTGGATAAAATTACGTGGCTGGGGGAGACATTGCAGACTACGGAATTGGTGTTGAAGATGCTTTATCCGCAGATGACGCAGAAGGATATGATTAAGGCTTGGGCGGCGCATGTTGAGGATGGGATTGCTGCATTGAGAAACTATCGAAACTTAATTCAGCTATTAAGTAATATTTAAGAAACAAACATTGGTTGTCCATAAAAACAACCAATGTTTGAAATAAAATTATCTTATAAATTTATTCATTTTCATCATCATAAAGTGCTAAATTATCAAAGATCATATCATATATTATCTTAGCACTTTTTGATACAGCATCTAACTGCATGAATTTTGATTCATCAAGATCTCCTCCATCTAAAATCTGGTAGTAATCATCTGCAGATAATATCCTAGTTGAATCAATTTCATATCGTTCGTTCATATAGGAAAGGATATCCCTTAGAACTCGAAACAACGCTATTAATCCAATTGTCTTATTTAAGGATGACTGCTTATTTGATTTATCCCATGCATTAGGCCAGAGAGACCTTACCGAATTAAAGAAGTTAGAAACATTTGTCGCTATTATAAAATCCTTATCAGAAAGAAAACTCTGTCGTAAGGGATATTTAATAAGACTGTTATCATCTGTTTTTTCGAGACTATATTCCTTAGCTATTTTTCCACCTTTTTGTTTAGCCAGGAAATAGTTCCTATCTGACTTCGCATCGAAAGTTATCAGTTTCATTAGGTTTTCAACAAATGCTGCCTGAGTCAGCGTTTCATTTGATACGTTTGGTGTTGCCACTCCTAATCTTTTTATTCTTTTCTCAAATGGACCATCTTTTTCTTTATTCAAGAGCACAGCAATATCATGACATGTCTTTTCTGGACTTCTAGAGTAGGCCAAAGACTCCAAATCATAAACTAAACTTTTGTTAACTTTTGTTTGAGCTAAGTTTACGGTTGAGAAGACATTAGCTTGGGTTGATATATCAGCATCAACGAATATTGTTATTAGCAACTCAAAGTCGGATACATCTCCAATATCATTAATGAATATTGTATTGCTATCGTCAAACCCTGCAATTCTATGCTGCCCATCGAGTATCTTAGCTAATTTACTGAGGTCATCATCTCCATTTGGGGAAATAATAAAATCCCCATTACTTTCATTCCAGCTGACATTATCCGAATTCATAGCAATTATTATTGAATTTGGGAAAGAGGAATCAATACCAGAGATATAGTTATTTATTTGTCTAACTCTGGACTCAATTAATGGTCTTTGGATACCTATATAGTCATCGAGCTGTCGACTTTCGGAATCAGCCATTCGTCGCACATCAGAATACGTGATATTAACTAAATCCTTTGCCTTTATTTTTCCGAAATAAAACTCGCCAATAGGTTGAGATACTTTTAGTGCCTTTATAGTAATATTAGACATATTCTTATCCCTTCGCCCCATTGAATTGTTCTTTCAAGCCATTAAATTGTGAGTCTCTAATACTCTTAAAACTGACTGCTGTTTTATGATTCATAAAAGCTGAATAATACCATACAGTCAAAGAAAAACCGTATATGACCCATGCCCAAACACCTAGACCATTAGCAAAAACATCATTCAATACAGAAATATTCTTCTCTATTAAAATAACACCTGTCCTATAAAATACGAAAGCCAACAGACCGGATATAAATGATGTCAATGTTATTATAACAATAATGCCAAAATATGGCAGCGTGTCTTTCTCACTTTTCCTGTTCTTATTTTCCATAATTAAAAAAAAGAAAAAAGGAGTAATCAATGCAGAGGTTAATAGAAAGACCTCACCCGATTTCACATTGGCATAAATTGCCTCCCCAAAAGTGATCTTCATTAGTTTCCATCTAAAAAAAGAATCAACGATAATGGGTAGAAATGAGCCTACCAACATCCAAAAACACTCATGCAAAGTTGATTTATGAGCATCTTTATTTATTTTTTTGATTTTATCAACACAATAACTAAGAAACTTATCTTTATAATACTTTATACCCTTCTCGATAGTTTCATCAGTTTCTTTTTCAATAACCTCCTCTTCAATTACATCAACATCTAAGTTTGTATAAAGAGAATCCTTACCCTCTCCAGATATAATTTTGAAATATTTTTTAGGGCTTGAACTCGGAAAATTCAGTCCAAAAGTATGGATCCGTAGCTTTACGCGGATAACAGACTTAGGATCTTTTGCACCAAAATTATATAATTTTTGATCCATAATTTCCTGATAGACTTCTTCATAGGTGGCAGGCCTATCAAGCGTAATTAATGCTATCTTTATTGCTTCAATAATAGTCATCTATAACTCCCAAAATGCCCGATCACGCATTTTCTTAACCCTTTTATCCCCATCAACATACAGGCTAAAATGCTTCTCAAGCTGCCGAATCTGTCCCATCAAAGACTCCTGCTCACCTTTATCGTCAACGTTAAACACCGCCTTGATATCTGCATTCCTAATCTCTGAGACGCGATGAATAACCCAAGTTAGAATATAGGAAGCGTAGTTGTTATCCCCCGTCTTAAAGTGGGTAATATCCTGTGTTGACAGGATCGCTCCTACTCCATACTCACGGCCTTCCTTAAGGATTTTACGCAGACTGGAAAAATCTTGGCGCATAAAGTTATCGGCTTCGTCGACCAGAATCATTTTGGTAAGCTGACGATAATCCCCTCTCACCACAGGTTTGCCACGCTTTTGCATCTGAGCATAAAATAGATCCAGCGTGAGCGCGACCACTAGGTTTTGCACTTCTGGGGGATAGCTTGCCAGTTCAATCACAGTGACGCCATCAACCAATTCGTACAGACTGGTCATCTTCTCCGGGATGGTCTCGAATATCTTGTAACGCGCCAGTTTAGAAAGCGCAGCGTAAAGTGAATCCTCTTCAACCTTCTCCTGATCGAGGAAGCGCTGCCATACATCTTCAATTGTCGGCGCAGGCCTTGACCATGTTGTCGGATCTTCCGCCGAAATACCTGCCGCTTCGTAGCATTCTAAAATCAGATTTTCTAATTTGAGCTGCTGTTTATGGCCCAGTCCATAGGCTTTCGCCATCGTTTCTGATAGTCCCCCAGCAGTATGGATTGGTAGCATTGGCGTGTCGCCAAACAGAGATAAGGGATTGTAAGGCAGCTTAAATAACTTGTACTTTTTTGCACCCGTGGCATCAAGAAAAGCCTCGTCAACATAGTCTGATTTGTAGTCGAAGATCAGCAAACCAATAGGTTTACCTTCAACGTTACAGGACTGATTACGCATCAACTGTGTGACCAGCGATTTAGTAAACTGGGTTTTACCGGTGCCCATCGTTCCAATAATGCCGGTATTGGTATTCATGAACTTCGCGGTGTTGGTTGGCTCCCAATGTAACGGGCTCTGACGCGCAGCATCATGACCAAACAGGATCTGTAATGGAGTATCGCTAATATCAGGTGCCACCACCGGTACAGCAGGTTGTAACGACTCCGACTCAGGTTCCGAAATGAACTGTTCAGCAGTCAGCGTTGTGACTTCTGCCACGACTTCGGATTGTAACGGACTGGCATCATACTCTGGCTTAAGCCGGTATTTTTCCGGCACCTTGTAACGTTCCGCCAACGGTGGTTCATCCCCTTGCGCAGCAATCAACGAAGGCAGCAGTGAATAAGGGATTTCGATCTGTAAGATATTCTCCGCTGTCTCTTTATAAGAGAGATCGAAACAGGTTGCGCTGTCCACATGTGCCACGACGAAGCCGTCCACATAGTCGGCCAACTCACCTAATTGATAGTCGCCTGTTAACCACCATTCACGTCGATCCAGCAAGGGGGCCAGTTTGTTGCTGTCCAGCACACCGTAAAGTCGCAGTTTCTCTACCTGCATCAGTACCTGACGAATAAAGAGCGCCCGGTACAATTGTGATGCCAGCGTTTGTGGTTCCAGAATGTCCTGCTGTAAGTAGCGTTTCAACTCACGAGCCTGTTGGCCTGCATAGCTGTAGTCTGGTCGCGCCCCGGTTTTAACTTCCAGCGGCAACAGATAGAGGCGGTCTTCTTTGAATCCCACAAAGAGCACATCATCGGAGATCGCACCTTTACGATAACCCTGTAAATTTCTCGATAAATCAGTCTCTTTCATTTTCAGCCCGACATTGCCGGACACGCGGATCATTTCGGCCACCGATAGAGGAATCCAGCAAATATCGGACTGGTGAAGCATGGATTGCACAAATTTGTACGCGCCTATAATGCCGTGTTTCTCTTTACGCTCTCTTTCACTAGAGCGCAGCATTTTCAGCAGCCATTCGCCATTAAAGGCGTTAAATTCAGCCAGCAAATTCTGACTGTCAAAAGCAGTTTGCCCTGTCTGATTTTCGGTCTGGAGCAACCGCAGGAACAAATCAACCTGCTTCGTGACGGTGACGGCATCGTAGCCTGCGCAACTGGTGTACTGGTCAGAATAGTGGATAAGCACCACATCTTTCTGACTGGTGAAAAAGTCGAGGGTGACTTTTGGATCAATAATGGTGGTCCAGAGCGCGCTATTGTAGGAGTAATTGAGCAGCTGTTTAAAATTGCCACTCACGGCCAGCCCGATCCCTTGTCCATGATACTGGCTGTTGCTTTGACGTGCAGGTTGCCACAGGCAGCCGATTAGTCGGGCAAGACGCAGGGCGCAATAAGACTCAGTATCCACATCACGCAGTCCAAACGCGGTAAAGTAAGCATCCCCCTGCGTTTCGGCACCTTCTCCAGCTATCAATCCATGGCACAATACCCCGCTGGATGCATCTTCAATGCGAATCTGGCGGCAATCCACAGGTGCTGTATTGGTGAAAAATGCCAGATGTGCATAGGCCAGCTGGTCGCTTTCTGACGGCAGGACAAACTTGCTGAACGTTAACCGGCTACGCAGCAGGTCAATCAGCATATCGGCTTCCGCCCGCCATACGCCGCTGTTCAGATCGAGTTCGTTTTTAAGCTGCTCATAGCTACCACTTTCAGCAAAGTGATCAAACATATTGGGTAGCAAACGTTCATCGTAGCAGTTCACATGAACCGAAATAGCGTGCTCTTTTTCTTGCTTAAAATATTCTACTAATCCCAGAAACAGCTCTTTGGCATTCCCTTGATTAATCGCATTGATAATCAACGCACTGTTTTCAGCGCTCTGGAACAACCGGGTGTAAGCGTCTGTGAACTCATTGAGTTTGTCTTTTACCAGACGTTTAACGTAATCATGGCTGACCTTCCGTTGAGGAACCGCATCAATCCAGAAGCGGTTTTCCTCCACCGGCTGTAGTTGTGCGTATTCATGCTCACTGTGGTAAACAAACGGCATTAACCCGGAAACCATCAAGCGATCAAGAGTGATCGGCGGTAGTGTGGAAAATGAAGCTGAATCATGCTGTTCCGACTCTGCAACGATAGTTTCTGCCAGTTGTAGATGGTAGGCCAGCACTAATGGGTGCAATGGTGAGAGACGCTCATGGCTATCATTGCGGCAGATCCCCAGATGCAGAAGACGTTTCTCGTGCGCTGTCAGCGCTCTGCTCTGGCCGATTTGTTGGAGTGACTGCTCAAACGCAGTAACAATGTACCTGATCAGTGTGCGATATTCCGCTGACCACGACACCAGACTCGGTAGTGTGTTACGACAATCATAGTATGCAAATAACTGCTCATAGGCGTTATGGAGATCGGGGTAGCTGGCAAGAAGTTCATCCAGCGCAAACTCACTATCGTCACTTCCCGTACCCAGCAGACGTTGCTCAATTAATGAGGCTTCCAATATCAACAACTGCTGGCGTACACCGACGACCTTGTGTTCAGTATTATCGAGTATGATGCGCCCTTTTAATCGGTTCCAGGTTGCATTGCCCTCTTCCTTAAACAATTTGTTGAAACGACTTTGGTCAAAAAGCAGTGGTAGCGTTAGCCCTTCTTCTGCTCCCGGCCCCTCTATGTTGAACGACAGACGGGAATCGCCAGAAACGATCGCAAACTGAACCAAGTCACTTTGATTTGCCAACGTCTCAAAATTCACCTGAGCATAATGCTGGCAGTCTATGTCTTCACTCTCGTCATTCAACGTACAAGTCAGGTTGCCAGAATCGGCAATACGCAGCGTGTTATCTTCCAGTTGCAGGGTTATTTGTTCTTTACCTGGCTCAATGCGGTAACAGTGCTGAATATCGTTCAGCCAGAATTGTTCCTGCTCGATCAACAACAGGCGAAATTTATACTCTTCAGCTGAATTATTGCGGTTGGTCAGTTCGAGACTAAAGAAGCAAGGATGCCCGTCAAAAGGCACCGATGCCATAATGCGTGAAGTCTTGCCTCCCGCCCGGCTGGTGCGCCAGAAAGATGCTTTCTTTAACTGGCGATTATGGGCAATCTTTATCTGGTTATCCTGAAGATCATTACCCTGAAAACTGAACTCCAACTCAGCCTTGGATTGCCCTGGCTGCAACTGCACCAGCAGACTGATGTCACGTTTGCCTGCCTTACTGGGGCTTTTCGCCCGTTGCCAAACCTCGCCGTTTTCGACGGAGACGTTCTCCAGCACCAGTTTTTGTTCACTATTTTGTTCTTTCTCTTTCCTATAGTCGGAGAAATCGAGCTCACGCCAGTCATCGTTATCGTAAAAATGCTCCTGAATGAATTTTGTACTAAACTCAGGCAGCACATTCTCCAGCTGTCCACTGTAGCGTTCAACACTATCTTCTATCTGGCGATATAATTTCCGGTTTTCATTCAGTCGGGTGCGTAGCTGCTTCTGGCTATAGTTCAGAAGTTCATCATCTTTGAACAGATGAAGCTCTGAGAAATCCAGATTGCCATCATCCAGCAAGCGATACAGCGACGAGAAACCAAATACGGTCGCGCCTTCATCCAGTACCGTCGCAAGTTGATCCTCCAGCAAACAGTGTGACAATTCCGAACGTTTACTGCCTATGGTAATGAGCTTTTCAAGTTGATGACTGAAAGTTTGTGGATACCAGATAGCATCCGGTGCCGCCACGTCTTTTGTGCTGTTAATCAGAGTATCGAGCATGCTGTTGTGAATAATCAACAGCGCTGTTTGGGTAAAAACGCCGCTGCGCCCTGCAACTTCATCGCGCAAATGAGAAATGTAGTTTTCTGTGAATGCTGGAGCCTCGGCTCCGTGCAATACAGGAATAAGCTGAACACCATTGCAGGGGAGACAATCAATATATTGCCCTGGCGCAATTTCCAACTGATTACCGTCCGCCAGAGAAACGAATGCTTCCCACAGTTTTAGGGCATTATCGGGATCGGGAGATTTGAACTGGTAGCGCTCGCCGGGCTGAATGATCCCCCCTACCCATTCAATAAAAGTTTCTGCCAGATAGGTTTCATACTGTTTTACGGACATAAACGGCGTCTCCACTATCACTCATTCGCTCTACATTTCCCATGCGTTCATAAAACGCCACCAGCGTTTGCGCCGACTGGTTGTCCAGATAAAAACCGCGCTGTTCAAAACCACGCAGCAGTTCATGTAGGCGGAGTTTGTCATTTTTGCCCACAGTGAGATTGGTCAGTAACAGAAGACGATCCTGATTCAGCACCAGCACTTTCCCTGCCCGACCGCGGACCTGAATGAAACCTGTACAGATTTCTCTTTCCAACTCATTTATGTAATTACGGTTTACTGCTGCCCTATCTTTTTTATCTTGAAATTGTTCAAGAGAAACAGAAAAAAATTGATTGAAGGCACTTTCTAGAGTTGATGCTTGTTCCCTAGCTTCGAGCTTCCGATTCTCAATAAATTCACTCAAATATTTATTAAGCGCGTTTAATATCTGAAAAGAGGTGTCTGGATAATTTATTACATCCTGATAAACCTGCCATAATGGACGTTTTTTTTCGCTTTTTTCCCACTGTAATACCTCTAATGCAGAAAGCATGGGAAAAAGTTTTTCACTTTGACTTGAGAATAGTTTATAACCATATCGGTTCAACATATCACGTTCGGAGCTAGCCTTCTCACTATCAAGAATAAAAAACAACGATTTGCTTTTTGGAACTCCATCTTTCCAGTTATCAATATTGAGTGCTAATTGAGCACACCAGCTAAAGGCATACAATCGAAGAGTATTGGTAAGCTCTTGCAATAGATATTTTGGATGCTCTGCTAAAAATGAAAGATCTGACTTGAAACACTCTACCATATAGGGTAAATATGGTTGTTCTTCTGTAAAGGGTCCCCTTCCTAAAAAAGGAGTTATATTTTTAACAAGTTTATCTAACATTCTTTGTTCGATGAAATTCAAATTATCTTGTATTGGATAATTTAATGAAAAATCCCCGATCAGATTAGAAAATAGGATAGCAAGTCGCTTATCTGCTGTTGAACCTACATTTATTTTATCATTAGAAAATTGCGCATGGAAAAGTAAAAAAAGCGGAGATACACGGAAAACATCATAGTTTGCAAAGTACATTCTTTCCAATGTTGACCAAAATTCTGGATCTTCAAGTACTCCCTGCAAATCAGATCTGCAGTCATCACGAAACTGAGAGAAATCGTAATCATCAATCTTATGTTTAAGTGCATAACTAAGTACCAGACCAGTAACTATTTTCCAGTCAATATTATTATTGCTGTTACGCACTGGTAAGTAGCTATCGACTATATTGTTTCCAACTTTCAGTTTTTTTAGGGTAATGGGATACATCATGTTATCCCTCCATGCAGCTAATTGATATTATGTCGTCATCTGCTTTTGCGCGATAGACTCGGAATCTGCCATCATAAAATTTTATATCGCGGCTAGATTTAGCTTGTTCGGAAATTAATTCAACAAGCTCATCCAGCAGAACTATGGCATTTTTATCGTATTTATTCGGACGATAGCCATTGTTCAATTTGTGCAAAAGTTCAAAGAGATTGAGTCCAATGTGAACAGGAGGAAGTGCGTTACACCCAACCTTTAAATATATATCAAAGCCAGTAGAATGAGCCGTGTGTTTATTACGAATAGAGTCCCAGTCAGGCTTTACCTCTACCGGCGCGGTTATTTTAACCCCACCAAACTCCCCCAAAAAGAACTCTTCTTTTTGCATACTTAATTCAGGCGCTTTGCGGTTAGCATAGCGCTGGATACCAGCAATAAGCTCAAAAGCATAGAAGCGATTCAGTGACCTTTTTTGCTCCGGAGCTGCTATGTAATTACTATGCAAGTGCCAGATTTCTGAGTAACGTTCAAACAGCGATTCGTTAAAGAACGCGGAAAATTTCCGATGATAATCATTACCCAATGACTCGTGCTGCAACAGCCAGAAAAGCCGGATCAAGGAGGTTGCGTCACCAGACTTAACACTCTGGCGATCAAACTTAATGTGCAACGGCTCAAGTGCGGCTAAAAAATCATCGAGATCAGCGTCAACCAGCCCCAGTTCATAGCGCAAAACAAACTGATCGAGTTCATAGGTGTGCAATCTGGCGGGATCAAAATCCGAAACTTTTTTAATCAGATCATTTTCTGCACCGGTGAAGAGATTATCAAATAAGTAGCCAGGCCCCATCAGTAGATGATGCAGAAAATCCAGCAGCGTACGGGTCGTTACAAACTGGTCTTTAATTAATCGCGCTTTAAAGAGCTGAGTAATTAACACATTCTGCACACCTGGCATGCAAAGCAATTTAAAGTTTGCAACCTCTTTTAGATCTGGGTTAACAGATTCCTCGCGCCGAAAAATAAACTGAAAGAAATTATTATCATCATCACGAGTTAAATTATCTAATAAGGCCTTAATGAATGATGAATATTGTTTGTTTTCGTCAAACTGGAATTTAGGGTAATGTTCAAAATCAAAAAAAGAACAGCTCTCGTTACGGTAAGGACGGCTTGCATCCTGCTGCCCGGATAAAAATGAGTCAATTGCAGACCGGATCATCTTGTGGCATTCAGCGCCTTCTCGAGCAAAGTTAGCGAGCATTCCGGTGTTGATGCCAATGAGCAATGGAGATGACTGCTGATGATGATTAGCAAATAGCTCATTCAAAGCGTCAATGGCTGATTGTCGAGGGGCAAAGCTATGAGTGGCATCCAGATGGAAACTAAATCGCCGCTGATAACGCGGATCTGACTGACAGCGGGTTAAAATTTCGGATTTTCCGTCCCCGCTACTACCGCACAAAAAAATGATTTCGCCGGGTTTAGCAGCATCCAGATAGCGTTGCAATTCAGTTTCAATCTCTTGTTTAACAAAGAGTTGTTCCTTCAACTTATCTAACTCATCCTTCTGGCGGTGTGTCACGGTGGTGACGGAAAACGAAGATGACTTCGCAAGTACACCCAACGCTTTACGTAATGTGATTGCGCTCATAACTTCATGTTCTCTAAAGTAGGAATATACCTATTCTATAAAAGCTACTTGCTGATATCTATAAGTTCTTTAACACATTCATTACGTGCAATTTCAACATTGCATATTTTACTATCCGTCAACAAAACACATCCAGAGATGGCGGATCAAATCCATCCATCTAGCAGCTTCCAAAGTGAAGCTGGTTGATTAATTTTTATTAATTAAATATATAAATTTGCATAGTCAAAAGGCGTAATCCCTTTCTCCCGGTTAGCATCCAGAAAAGCAGCCCGCCATGTGCTCATCTAGATGGTAGTTAAATGCAGGATTTTAAATAAAAAAAGACCTCAGTTGAGGTCCATTTACATACTGTTGGTGCCGAAAGACGGATGCGTATTGATACTTTCTATTCAAACGATCTTACGAAACTCAATAGCATTTATCTTTCCTAACCCATCCACATAATCCCCATACCACTGCAACATATCCCTTCTCTGCTCCAGATACTGCGCATGGTTGTACGTTCCGCGTATAGTGTTCTTATCCACGTGCGCCAACTGCAACTCAATCCATGCCGTGTTATATCCCTGCTCATGCAAAATGGTACTCATCGTGTGTCGGAATCCATGCCCAGTTGCCTTTCCGTGATACCCAATCCGTTTTAACACCTGATTTATGCTCGCCTCGCTCATTGGCTTTGTAGCATCGTTCCTTCCCGGAAACACTAAAGTATAGCGCCCAGTAACAGCCTGAATCTCTCGCAACGCCTCAACGACCTGAGTAGACAAAGGAACTATGTGTGGCCGTCGCATCTTCATGCGTTCCTTCGGCACTTCCCAAATCCCTTTGTCCAGATCAAACTCACGCCATTCAGCCAACCTCAGCTCAATGGTTCGAACTCCAGTTAGCATCAGAATACGAGTAGCAAGTCGAGTTATCGGACTGCCGCTGTAATTCTCCAGTGCCTGTAAGAATGCTGGCAGCTCATCAGCGAGTAAGTGAGGGAAATGCTGAGGTTTTGGCGTCGCCAATGCACTCGCAAGATCCGCCACCGGATTGATCTCCGCCCTGCCCGTCACGATGGCATAAGTGAACACCTGCTTACAGGCTTGCCGAATTTTACGCAGCTTATCCAATACTCCGCGCTTTTCTAACTTGCGCAGCGTCGTCAGCATCTCTAGCGGTTTGATTTCAGCTATAGGACGCTTACCAAGATCCGGAAAAATGTCATTCTCAAACGCTTCCATCAGATCATCGGCATATCCCTTCGACCATCCTGGACGTTTGTACTCATGCCATTCCAGAGCAAGCGCTTTGAAGTTGTTCTCAATGGCAATTTTACGGGTTTGCTTATCAACCTTCTTCTGCTCACCCGGATCGATGCCATTGGCAATCTTCCGTTTAGCTTCATCACGACGTTGTCTGGCTTCAGAAAGCGAGATCTCAGGATAAACACCTAGCGCCAACGTTTTCTGCTTGCCATCAAAGCGATACTGCAGCCGCCAATACTTAGAACCGTTCGGGTGCACCATCAAATGCATCCCTTCTCCATCGGTAAGTTTGAAGGCTTTATCGGTGGGTTTCGCACTGCGGACTTTTACATCTGTAAGCGCCATTGGCTGCTCTCCATCACTGGATGTTGGTACAAAAAAACATTGAACGGGGTTGTACCAACACATATACCAACAAAGATTACTTGATGTGGGTTTATGTCGATAGACTCAGGTTGAATTTGAATGCCTGATGCTGGGCTAACTTACTGAATTTTAGACATAAAAAAAGACGCCAGTTGACGTCTCTTGATATGAATTTGGCACGCCCTACAGGATTCGAACCTGTGACCTACGGCTTAGAAGGCCGGTGCTCTATCCAACTGAGCTAAGGGCGCATAGTGATTGGGTCGGATTATACGTCCAGCGGCTCGCGCGTCAACGTTTTTGCCCTTGAACGGAAGCGGAGTGCTGCCAGATTAACCAAAACCCCTTAATGCCGCTTACGCCACTCGCTCATCGACACCAGATTCCCGCCCTGTTCCGTTTCGCCTTCCAGCTCAATCCCTTGCTGCGTGAAGTACGCATTGTACTGCTCGCGTAGGGCATGCAGTTCCTGGCTGTCCGGCTCCAACTGGCGCAAGAACCCCAACGCCAGCAACAGCTGCTGCCTCGAAATCAACGCAGAAAATCCCGCCCGGCTCAAAATGCCATGCCAGCGCTGCCTATTTTCGTCGCTGCCATCGACAATCAGCACCTGCCAAATCAGCAGCACCGCCGCGCCGTTGTGCAGATGCGTGTCGTTATCGCCCGAGATGTAATCGGTAAACTCTTTTGCCGCCTCTTTGCCCATCAGCGACAACATCGATTCGATATGCACCGGCGGCAGTTGCAACCGTTTATTAAGCGCCTGCACCGCATGGCGCGAGCTGGCCGTCAGCAGCTGAAAACCTACCACGAACACCACCGCCAGCGTGGCGAGAATTAACCAAATCATCACGTCATCCATCTCATTCACTGCCCGGCATCATAAGCGCTAACGCGGGCGGGCGCCACGGCGAAAAATCGGGAAAGCGGCGTTGATGGCGAATCTCTACCTGACAGCCGCACGCGCTTCTGACAGAATAGGCGCCATCCCCGATCTAACCCTCTACAGATGGATTTCCTCTCTGATGGCAGCAAAAATTATTGACGGTAAAACGATTGCGCAGCAGGTGCGCCTTGAGGTTGCCGAAAAAGTACAGCAGCGTTTGGCGGCCGGTAAACGTGCGCCCGGTTTGGCAGTTGTGCTGGTGGGTGAAAACCCGGCTTCGCAGATCTATGTCGCCAGCAAACGTCGTGCTTGTGATGAAGTGGGCTTCATCTCCCGCTCCTACGATCTGCCCGCCACCACCAGCGAAGCCGAGCTGCTGGAGCTGATTGATACGCTCAACAACGATAACGACATCGACGGCATTCTGGTGCAGCTGCCGCTGCCAGCCGGCATCGATAACGTCAAAGTGCTGGAGCGCATCGTGCCGGACAAAGACGTGGATGGCTTCCATCCGTACAACGTCGGTCGTCTGTGCCAGCGCGCGCCAAAGCTGCGTCCGTGTACGCCGCGCGGCATTGTCACCTTACTGGAGCGCTACAATATCGATACTTACGGCCTGAACGCCGTAGTGGTTGGCGCATCGAATATCGTTGGCCGTCCGATGAGCATGGAGCTGCTGCTTGCCGGCTGCACCACCACCGTCACGCACCGCTTCACCAAAGATCTGCGTCATCACGTTGAGCATGCCGATCTACTGGTGGTGGCGGTCGGCAAGCCGGGCTTTATTCCGGGCGACTGGATCAAGCCGGGCGCGGTGGTAATTGATGTGGGTATCAACCGTCTCGACAGCGGCAAAGTGGTGGGTGATGTGGAGTTCGAAGCCGCTGCTGAGCGCGCCTCGTTCATCACGCCCGTTCCAGGCGGCGTCGGTCCAATGACGGTCGCGACACTGATCCAAAACACGCTGACGGCGTGTGAAGAATTTCACGACATTGAGGAGGCATAATGGCCAGTTTTTCTCTCGGTAAACATGCCCACGTAGATTTGTGCGACCTGCTGAAACTCGAAGGTTGGGTGCAAAGCGGTGCGCAGGCGAAAGCGGTGATTGCGGAAGGCGAAGTGCGCGTCGATGGCGCAGTTGAAACGCGTAAGCGCTGCAAGATTGTTGAAGGCCAGAAGGTCGAGTTTGCGGGCTTTAAGATTACGGTTGTTGCCTGACCTTTAGGCGTCCCAATCGGGACGCCTAAATCCGCTCTTCCCCCACCACCCGGGTTTCCCCTTCGATTTGCTCCAGCGCGATGTGATTCACCGCCGTATGTTGCGCAATCAGCGTCGCCAGTTTCGGTGAATGGCTGGTGATCCACAGTTGGCTAAACTGACTGGCTTCGGCGATCAGTCGTGCTAATGCAGGCAACAAATCTTCATGCAAACTGTTTTCCGGTTCATTCAGCGCCATAAACGCCGGCGGACGCGGGCTGAGCAGCGCCACCACTAAGCAGAGAAAGCGCAGCGTGCCATCCGAGAACTCGGCGCTCTCCAGCGGACGCAAAATTCCCCGCCGTGACATCAGCATCTGAAAACGCCCGTTCTGCACATCAACGTGAAATTCCGTGTCCGGGAAGGCTTCGGCCATCACCTCAAGCAGTAATTCGGAATGACCGCGTTCAACAATCGTAGCCCAGGCTGCGGCCAAATTGCTGCCATCGTGGCTCAGTACCGGCGCGCGCACGCCAATCTGCGGCGCACGAATCGGCGAACCGGGCCACACCGCAAACTCATGATAGAAACGCCACTGGCGCAGCCTTTCACGTACCTGCGAAAGCTCGGGATAAAGGTGCGGCTCGCCAAGCTGCCCAAACAGCGACTCTTCCGGATGCAGCACCGCAGGATAAGCAACGCGTTCGCCCTCAACGTTGTGCAGGAAAGCGGTTTGATTTTGCCGCTGCAGGATGCAGGAGGAAGGACGCCGACGCTGGCCGCTCATCCATATACGCTCCTCTTTCACCAGCGGATCGAGGTTAAACATGCTGGTGGCTAACGGCTCAGGAAAACCGATATCAAGCTGATAATCCATATCATCCATCACCACCGCGAGCGCCAGACGTTTAGGATCGTGGCGACGATCGCCGCGCCATAATCCGCCCGCCCACATCGCTTTCTGGATGCCGCCCTCTTCCGCCAGCGCCAGCGCTAAACGTCCGCTCGCCGCTTCGTGCAGCAATCGCACCGCTTTATACAGGTTGGATTTGCCGCAGCCGTTCGGGCCGCTCACCACGTTGAGCTGCTGCAGCGGTAGCGTCAGGTCGCGCACCGATCGGAAGCCGTGAATATGAATCTGTTCAATCGCCATCAATAAAAAAGGGCGATTTCTCGCCCTCTCCGGTTATTTGCGTCGCCAGCTGGAACCTTGCGGCCCATCCTCAACAATCACGCCCAACTCATTGAGCTTATCGCGCGCTACATCCGCCTGCGCCCAATCTTTGGCTGCACGCGCGTCGGAACGGGCTTTCACCCAATGCTCGATTTCCGCCACTTCATCGTCATTCACCTGCGCACCGCTTTGCAGGAACTGCTCGGGATCCTGCTGCAAAATGCCGAGCACGTTAGCGATCTGGCGCAGTTTCGCTGCTAGCGCATCAGCGGAGGCTTTGTCTTCGGTCTTCAGGCGATTCACTTCACGCGCCATATCGAACAGCACCGAATAGGCTTCCGGCGTGTTGAAGTCGTCATCCATCGCAGTACGGAAACGCGCTTCAAACTCTTCGCCACCCGCCGCCGTGGCGCTGGCATCGGTATGCCGCAGCGCGGTGTACAAGCGCTCGAGCGCCGCACGCGCCTGGTTGAGGTTATCTTCGCCGTAGTTGAGATGGCTGCGATAGTGGCCCGACATCAGGAAGTAACGCACGGTTTCGGCATCGTAGTGCTGCAACACATCGCGCACGGTGAAGAAGTTATCCAGCGATTTCGACATCTTCTCGCGGTCAACCATCACCATGCCGGAGTGCATCCAGTAATTCACATACGGGCCATCGTGCGCACAGGTGGATTGCGCCACTTCGTTTTCGTGGTGCGGGAACATCAGATCCGAACCGCCGCCGTGAATGTCGAAATGGGTGCCAAGCTGTTTGCAGTTCATCGCCGAACATTCGATGTGCCAGCCTGGACGGCCGTTGCCCCACGGCGAGTTCCACGCCGGTTCGTCGGCTTTAGACATCTTCCACAGCACGAAGTCCATCGGATTGCGCTTCACGTCCGCCACTTCGACGCGCGCGCCGGCCTGCAGCTGCTCCAGATCCTGACGCGACAGCACGCCGTAATCTTTGTCGCTCATCACGTCGAACATCACGTCGCCGTTGTCCGCCACGTACGCGTGCTTACGTTCAATCAGCCTGCCGACCAGCTCGATAATCTCGTCGATATGGCGGGTCGCGCGCGGCTCCAGATCCGGCGGCAAAATGCCAAGCGCGGCGAAATCGTTGTGCATCTCGGCAATCATGCGATTGGTCAGCGTTTCGATGCTTTCCCCGTTTTGGTTGGCACGTTTGATGATTTTGTCATCGATATCGGTGATGTTACGCACATACTTCAGCTGATAGCCCACGTAACGCAGATAACGCGCCACCACGTCGAATGCCACAAATGTACGCCCATGGCCGATATGACAGAGGTCGTAAACCGTGATACCACACACGTACATACCGATTTCACCGGCGTGGATAGGTTTAAATTCCTCTTTCTGTCGACTCAGGGTGTTATAGATCTTCAACATTGAATGGTTCCGTTATTGACGTTTGCGGGATACGCCCTTGCAGCGTAGCCGGTTATTGTGCCGTATTTTTCTGACTTGTGCATCGCTCGGTTGCCAACTGCCGTCCGGTTACTGACGCGTTATTGGAAATTGTGATATAAGAAGCGTCTACAAAAATGCCCCGCCGCCTTACAGGCGTGGCAGTTGATACTGACGACAACCTTGACAGGAAGAAAATAATGGTCACTTTCCAGACGAACCATGGCGATATCGTAATCAAAACTTTCGATGACAAAGCGCCGGCTACCGTGAAGAACTTCCTGGAATACTGCGCGGAAGGTTTTTACGATAACACTATCTTCCATCGCGTAATCAACGGTTTCATGATTCAGGGCGGCGGTTTTGAGCCTGGCATGAAGCAGAAAGATACCAAAGCAGACATCCGCAACGAAGCGAACAACGGCCTGAAAAACACCAAAGGCACCCTGGCGATGGCGCGTACTCAGGCGCCACACTCTGCAACAGCCCAGTTCTTTATCAACGTGGCAGACAACGACTTCCTGAACTTCCGTGACGAAAGCCTGCAAGGCTGGGGTTACTGCGTGTTCGCTGAAGTGGTTGAAGGCATGGACGTGGTTGAGAAAATCAAAGCGGTGAAAACCGGCCGCAGCGGCATGCACCAGGACGTTCCGGTTGAAGATGTTGTCATCCAGAAAGTGACTGTTAGCGAGTAATGTCGCGCACGCTGTTTATCGCAGATCTGCATCTGTGTCATGAAGAACCGGCAATTACTGCCGGTTTTCTGCATTTTTTGCAGGGAGAAGCGCGCACGTGCGATGCGCTTTACATCCTCGGCGATCTGTTTGAAGCCTGGATCGGCGACGACGATCCTAATCCGCTGCATCAGCAGATCGCTGCGGCGCTCAAAGCCTTGCCGGTACCGAAATTCTTCATCCACGGTAATCGCGACTTCCTGCTCGGCCAGCATTTTGCGCGTGCCAGTGGCATGACGCTGCTGCCGGAAGAAAAGGTGCTCGATCGCTACGGACATCGCGTGTTGATCATGCACGGCGATACCTTGTGTACCGACGATGAAGGCTATAAGCGTTTCCGCGCCAAAGTGCATCAGCGCTGGTTGCAGCGTCTGTTCCTCGCGTTGCCGCTGCGTCTGCGCATGCGCATTGCCGCGCGCATGCGCAATGGCAGCAAGCAGGCGAATCAGCATAAATCGGTCAGCATCATGGACGTCAATCAGTCCGCGGTGGAAGCCGCGATGACGCGCCAACAGGTGCCGATTCTGATTCACGGCCACACGCATCGTCCCGCCATTCACGCCTTCCCGCTGCACGGCAAAAGCGCCCAGCGTGCGGTGCTGGGTGCCTGGCATGAGAACGGATCGATGATTCAGCTTGATGCCAGCGGCGTAAGCCTGATCGAATTCCCCTTCTGAAATCCGGGCATCAATGCCCGTTTTCCGCCTACGCAACCGTTTTCCTTGCTGCCATCTCATGCTATTCTCTGTGCCCTTCTTCGCCTGCCCGCCCGGCCAGGTTCGTTTGCATATTCACAGGAGTTGACCGCATGTCATCCAACGCCGCCCCGGCCCGTATCGCCATTGTCATGGGTTCCAAAAGTGACTGGGCTACCATGCAGTTCGCCGAGGAAATTCTTAACAGCCTGGATGTTCCCTTCCACGTTGAAGTGGTCTCAGCTCACCGTACGCCCGACAAACTGTTTAGCTTCGCGGAAACCGCCGCCGACAACGGTTTTCAGGTGATCATCGCCGGTGCCGGCGGTGCTGCCCATTTGCCGGGCATGCTGGCCGCGAAAACGCTGGTGCCGGTGCTGGGCGTGCCCGTGCAAAGCGCGGCGCTGAGCGGCGTCGATAGCCTCTACTCCATCGTGCAGATGCCGCGCGGCATTCCGGTGGGTACGCTGGCGATTGGTAAAGCCGGTGCTGCCAACGCCGCCCTGCTGGCGGCACAGATTCTGGCGATCCACGACAGCGCGCTGTCAACGCGCATCGCCAACTGGCGTCAAACGCAAACTGATGAAGTGCTGAACAACCCGGATCCGCGGGAGGACGCATGAAGCCGGTTTGCGTATTAGGAAATGGTCAGTTAGGCCGCATGCTGCGCCAGGCGGGAGAACCGCTGGGCATCGCGGTGTATCCGGTGGGCCTGGATGCGGAACCTTCTGCGCTGCCGATCGCCAAAAGTGTGATCACCGCTGAGATCGAGCGCTGGCCGGAAACCGCGTTAACCCGTGAACTGGCGAGCCATCCGGCCTTTGTGAATCGCGATATTTTCCCGCGTCTGGCCGATCGCCTGACGCAAAAACAGCTGCTGGATCAGCTGAACCTCGCCACCGCGCCGTGGCAGCTGCTGGCCGATAAAGCCGAGTGGCCAAATGTGTTCAACTCGCTTGGCGAACTGGCGATTGTAAAGCGTCGTACCGGCGGCTATGACGGCCGTGGCCAGTGGCGTTTGCGCGCCAATGAAACTGACGCGCTGCCGGATGAGTGCTACGGCGAATGCATCGTTGAGCAGGGCATTAATTTCAGCGGCGAAGTGTCGCTGGTCGGTGCGCGTGGGCACGATGGCAGCACGGTGTTTTATCCGCTGACGCACAACCTGCATCAGGACGGCATTCTGCGCACCAGCGTGGCGTTCCCGCAGGCCGATGCCGCACAGCAACAACAGGCGGAAGCGATGCTCAGCGCCATCATGCATGAGCTGAACTACGTCGGCGTGATGGCGATGGAGTGTTTCATTACGCCAGAAGGTTTGCTGATCAACGAGTTAGCACCGCGCGTGCACAATAGCGGCCACTGGACGCAGAATGGCGCGTCAATCAGCCAGTTCGAGCTGCATCTGCGTGCGGTTTTGGGCCTGGCGCTGCCAAAGCCGGTGGTATTTGCGCCGTCGGTGATGGTGAATCTGATTGGTACTGAGATGAATCTGGCGTGGCTGCAGCAGCCGCTGGTGCATCTGCATTGGTATGACAAAGAGGTGCGTGAAGGCCGCAAGGTTGGGCATCTTAATCTCACCGATAGCGATCACGCGCGTCTGGCGTCAGCCTTGAATGCGCTGGTGCCGCTGCTGCCGGAAGCGTATGCAAGCGGGATTGCGTGGGCGGTTGAGAAGCTGTAGTTCAGCTGTTTTTCCCTCACCCTAGCCCTCTCCCACTAGGAGAGGGAACCAATCGAGCTAACATCTCCCTCTGGGAGAGGGCCGGGGTGAGGGCATCAGCCCGCTCAGAACTCCCCTTACCCCACCATCTTCATCGCCACATGGCTCCAGCGATTCAGATGCGTAATCTGGAAACCATGCGCCTTAAACAGCGCATCGAGCGACGCTTCCGAATGAATCGTGATATGCCCATTACGCGGCGCGATATACCAGTCGTTCATTCCCAAATGGCTCACTTCATCCGTAGTGCCGGTACTAAAGAAAAACACCCCGCCATCTTTTTGCCGTGATAGCGTTTATTTAGCCTTAAATAAGTCTGGTCTGCTTTCATGAGTCGACTCACGCAGACCAGAACTTAAATTTAAGACAAATCGTTTTGCTTATCCGGCACTGAAGCTTCTGAACAGCGCCTTCTGTTTTAATAGTCGAATCCCCAACCAGGCACCGCACAGCGAGAGCAGCAGCGCGCCGCCGATTGGCAAGGCGATCCACAACGTCCAGTCTGGCTGCCACGGGAAATCGAAGATCTTGCGCTGCAAGCCCCACAGCGCCGCTTCCGCGCCCAGCGCTGCCGCAATCCCCGACACCACGCCAAGTAGCGCAAACTCACACCATAAGGTGCCGCGCAGCAGGCGCTTGCTGGCTCCCAACGTGCGATAGACCACCAGCTCCTGCCGACGCTGACGCATGCCAACCTGGATCTGCGCCAGCAACAGCAGCACGCCGCACACCGTCACCAGCACCACCATCACTTCCAGCGCCTGGCTCACCTGCGTCAGCACCTGACCGATCTGACGCATCATGCTGCCAATATCCAGCAGGCTCAGCGTCGGGAATGCGCGATTAAGCTGTGCCAGCAGCGCCGGATTGCTCTCCATACGGAAGCTGGTCAGCCAGGTTTGTGGCTGTTGATCGAGTGCGCCCGGCGGGAAGATAAAGAAGAAGTTCGGCCGCAGACTCTCCCAATCCACCTTGCGCAAGCTGGTGATTTTGGCGCTGAACTGCTGCGTATCGCCGCTGAAGGTCAAGCTATCTCCGAGCTTCACGCCCAGACGATCCGCCAGCTCCACCTCCATCGACACTTCACCGGCTTGCGGCGGCCAGTTACCGGAAATCAGCGGATTGTGATCCGGACGCTCCGCTTGCCACGTCAGATTAAGTTCGCGATTCAGCGCGTTATCCAGCTGGGGATCGGCCTCTTTGCCGTTTATCTCGGTCAGGCGCGCACGCACAATTGGGTAGAAGGTTTCCGGCTTAAGCTGATGTCCAGCCAGGAAGTCGCGCACCTGCGGCACCTGCTCTTTGGTGATATTCAGCAGGAAATAGTTCGGACTGTCCGGCGGCAGTTGCTGTTGCCAGCGATCCAGCAGATCGCCGCGCATCACCAGCAGCAGCGCCAGCAGCATAAATGACAGTGAAAACGCCGCCAGCTGGCTGAGTGTCATCGCCGGTTGACGCAGCAGACGGTTGATCGCCAGGCGCAGCGCCAGATTGCGCACCACCAGCCGACGCAGCAGCAGCAAGGTGCCCCAGCCGAGTAACGCCAGCAGCAGCGCCAGCATCACCACGCCCGCCAGCAGCGCCCACAGCATTTTGCTGCCGCCCATCAGCAGCGCCAGTAAGCCAATCACCACCAGCGCCATTGCCGGCAGATAGAATCGCAGCGGCCAGACGTTCGCCACCGCATCCCGCCGCAGTACGCGCAGCGGTTGCGTCGCCATCAGCAAACGATACGGACGCAAACCCACCAGCAGCGAAATCACAAACATCGCGCCGATCGCCCACAGCCACGGCCAGAAACTCGCCGCAGGCAGCGCGCCCGGCAGCACCGGTTTCAGCATCAGCAGCAGAATCACTTCAATGCCCTGCCCTAAGGCGCTCCCGACAATCGCCGCCAGCAACAGCACCGCCAACCATTGACCGATAATCAGCCGCTGCAGCGCCTTGCGCGTTGCGCCCAGCGTTTTCAGCACTGCCACCAAATCGTAGCGGCTGCGGCAGTAATGACTCATCGCCACCGCCACCGCGGCAATCGCCAGCATCAGCGTTAGCAGCGCTGAGAGCAGTAAAAATTGCTGCGCACGCTGCATCGAACGGCCCAGCGCATCTTCCGAATTATCCACGCTGATCCAGCGCTGATCGGCTTTTAGCTGCGGCGCGATCCAGCTGTCATAGCGCGCCAGGGGTGCCGGATCGCCGGAGAATTTATAGCGCCAGCTCAGACGACTGCCCGGCTGCACCGCACCGGTTTTCTCTACGTCGGCCAGATTCATCAGCAGACGCGGCGCGGTCTGGAACGGATTGAAGCCGCCATCCGGCTCCTGAATCACTTCCCCGGCAATGCGCAGCGTGGTGTCGCCGACATCCACGCTGTCGCCCACTTTCAGATTCAACAGCGCCAGCAAACGCGGTGCGACCAACACCGTGCCCGCTTGTGGACGTAGGCCCGGCGGGTCGGTTTGCAGCGTGCCGAACATCGGATAGGCATTGTCCACCGCCTTCACGTCCGCCAGCTGTGGCGTCTCTTGCGCGAAGGTCATGGTCATAAAGTGCAGCTGGCTGCTGACCGACAGCCCTTCGTCACGCGCTTTGTTAAGCCACGCTTCCGGCGCGGGCGCGGTGGTGCGCAGCGTGCGATCGCCCGCCATAAAGTCGCGGCTCTGCTGGCTCAAGCCTTTCTCCATGCGATCGCTGATCGAACCCAGCGCCAGCACGCAGGCCACCGCAAGCGTGAGCGCCAGCCAGACAATCAGCAGCGAGGGCGAACGCCACTCGCGCCAGAACCAGCGCCAAATCATGACTCCTCCCACAACTTGCCGTCGCGCAGCCGTAAGCGACGGTCGCAGCGCGCCGCCAGTTGTTCATCGTGCGTCACCAGAATCAGCGTGGTGGCAAAATCGCGGTTGAGGGAGAACAGCAGATCGGCGATACGATCGCCGGTTTTACGGTCAAGGTTGCCGGTGGGTTCATCAGCAAACAGCAGGCCGGGGCGACCACTAAAGGCACGCGCCAGCGCCACACGCTGCTGCTCGCCGCCCGAAAGTTGGGCCGGCAGATGGTGCAGACGATCTTTCAAGCCCAGCACCGTCAGCAGTTCCACCGCCTGGCTGCGACTTTCGCGATCGCTGTCGCCACGCAGCAGCGCCGGCAGCTGCACGTTTTCCAGGGCATTCAGCGTCGGCACCAGCATAAAAGATTGAAACACAAAGCCCACTTCGCGCGCGCGCAGCGCCGCTCGCTGCTCTTCATTCATGCTGTGCAGCGGCTGGCCAAGCAGATGCACTTCGCCGCTGCTGCCGTCGTCCAGTCCGGCCAGAATGCCCAGCAGCGTGGATTTGCCCGAGCCGGACTCGCCAATCAGGGCGATGGTCTCAGCTGGTTTGACAACCAGCTCAACTCCGGTAAGGATGGTCAGCTGATGCTCTCCCTGACCGACGGACTTAGTAAGATGATGAACTGCAACAATGTTTTCCGCTGGCATTATCCCTTCCTGTTGTTATTGCTTCTGCTGGTGTCCCGACTCGCCGCCGCCGATACCTTACTGGTGTTGGGCGACAGCCTGAGCGCCGGGTATCGCATGTCAGCCACGGCGGCCTGGCCCAGCCTGCTGAATAAAGAGTGGCAACAGCAGCCCAAAGTGGTCAACGCCAGCATCAGCGGAGATACCGCAGGACAAGGGCTGGCGCGTTTACCGGGCCTATTAAAACAGCATCAACCCCGCTGGGTGTTAATCGAATTGGGCGGTAACGATGGCCTGCGTGGTTTCCCGCCGCAGAATATCGCCGCGGATCTGACCAAAGTGATCGACGAAGTGAAAGCCGCGAAAGCGCAGCCGCTGCTGATGCAGATTCGTCTGCCGGCTAATTATGGACGTCGTTATACGGAAGCGTTTAGCTCGATCTATCCGCGCCTGGCACAGCAGTACGACATTCCTCTGGTGCCCTTCTTTATGGAGCAGGTCTACCTGAAGCCGGAGTGGATGCAGCAGGATGGAATTCACCCCAATCCGGATGCTCAGCCGTTTATCGCCAACCTGATGGCGACCGAACTGGCTCCGCTAGTAAAGCATGATTAATGCAGGCGTGTGATTTTTAACGGGTAAAGAAATGCAAAAGTACTTAACCATGATTTTTTATTAAACAAATTCATATGGTTAGGCAGTAAAATATTTATAGTGGCGGCAAAGTGGCGGCAGCGGATTTGCTAGTAATTATGAGTGGTATTACTCATAATTACTCATTAGTTAGTTAGATACCGGTAGTGGATTCCAACGTTATCTTTAAAAATCATGAATCGAAAAAATCCTCAAAATCCGTGTGAGGATATGGCCGCGCCTTTAAAGCATTGCAGCAATTTACAACCGTCATCCGCACTGACATTCCATTTGCTCAAGTGCGCATTGAAAGCTTCTTTAAGTTCAAACCTGTTGAATCAATAATGGAGACTGTATGGCTGACCCCCTTTCAACGATTTTGACCCAGCTATCTAATTTGGTTTCATTCAAATCATCAATTAGACTTCTTTCAATTGCTGGATCAATTGTTCTAAGCTGGATTTATATACAACCTCAGTTATCAGGATTAAACATTCCTAATGAATTATTAATTACTATAATTACTATCATAGGCTTTTCATTAGGAGCCCTATTCATTTCATTGATATTTGAATCTTTTAATAAAGTCACTGACATAATTAACAGAAAAAAGGAAAAAGACGCAAAAACACGTCAAGAACTAAATGACATCGAGGAAAAAAACAAACGAAACGAAAGAAAAGCACAGTTGTTTGAAGCAAGCTTTGAAGAGCATTCACACCAAGCAAAAGCGATTTTGTTAAAGTTACTAAAAAAAGACTCAGCCATACATTTAAATGAACGTTATCAAGATGGTCATAATGAAGCCTTTTTAGGTCTACTTGAAAGTAAGATTATAATTTCTCTTCATAGCATTGATAAAACCACATATTTTTGCACAATAAATCCTATTTATAAGGAATCACTGACAAAGTTGTTTGAAGAGAAACATCGCAAGGAGGTAAAAGAGTTATTTGATGCTCAGTTTGAAGGGTTCTTTAAACTCATTAGTAAATTCTTGGATGTAAATAATGACGAAAACCATGTCTATGATATTGAGCCAGAAATAATGAGATACAGGTATTGTTATTCACCTGCAATAAAACATGATATTTATGCTGACGGGGAGTACGCCCCCGGAAGTAATATTCAGTTTTATATCACCGATGAACACTATCCCTTTATAGTTGAAAAAACAATCACTAACTTGAAAACTTCAATTCTTGGAAATTGTACTATAGAAGGCTAATGAGATTTCTCTGAACTCACATTTATGGGAAGTGGAGGTTAGCTTGCTGGGGATTTACAGAACGAATATAAGCAGCTATACCTTTCCTTTCAAACTCATTTTGAGTTTTAGCGTATGCCTGGATGAATTGAATCAATCTGTCTGAACAAACTTTGATTTGATCATGCGATAACTCAAGATTAAAAACTCTTATCTTCTCCGAAGGGGGTTGAGTCTTATCGATGTTAATTTGATAATGAGATTTTTTTAGTGCATTACAAATTAAATTAAACGCATCATTTAAAACATTCAAATCCTTGCTGGATAGAACAATATCATCCATATATACCGACACCAAAATCAATCCGCCTTTATTTATTGAATCGAGGACGTTACCTACATAAGAATTTCTGAGACAGAACGAAGCTAAAATAGGCGATTGAGGATAACCATAAGGAATTGAAAATTTTTTATCTTTACTACCCGGCACTCTAACTGTTGATATTTTTGCGACTTCTCTGGCTTGATTGTAGGGTAAAATAGTTTTTAGCTCACGCGTTACTCTACTTTGCGATGTAGATTCGAAGAAGTTACTTATATCTATAGCACTAAAAAAATCATTGTGTTTGTGATTTTTTGCCGCGATAACATGACCGCCATTTCTTAGGTGATAATAATAAAAAGGAGGATTCCACTTTCTGCGAATAAACTTATGTAGTTTTTTTCCAAATATGACCATATCCTTTGATGGGACATGAACCCATCTATCCTTCTTTATTTCAAATTTATGCTTCCACGCTTCCATTGCAATAGAATACTCCGTTAATGCGATAGTGTAGGACTACGTGAAGAAGGTTGTGAAAGTTCACAATGAAATCATTAAGCTCATTGAGACTTTCTATGATTGCTTTCACAATCAGAACCTTCCCCACTAAGCCAAGAGTGTTATTAGACATTCTTGTTCTCTCTATACATTCCTGACGTTTCTTAGCGCAAGCGCATAGCCTAAACTAAATAACCCGGCGACCCCTTAAGAGGCCATCCGCAACCTTCGGCAACTTCGAGTGACGGTACGCCGCGTAACGCGACGAAAAGTAGCCTTACGGCAACCGTAATACGGCGAGTGTACAGAGAGGCCAGGTCTCCCCGGCTAACGTCAGGAATTAAAGAATACACCTAGAGAATGAATTTATTAAAGTGAATTTCGCTCAACATTTAGTTCAGGTATTCCATTGAGTAAAGATAGTTGTTTTTCCCAATGATTGTATGCGGCTTGCCACGCCTCACTTTCATTTGAAAAGGGCTTATCCGCAACTGGCAGCCATTCCAGCTTCCCATTCTTAACCATCTTAAACCGCACATCCCAGAATTCGCCGCGCGGCCAAAGTACATATCTGTTGTGTGGCCCCCAAGACTCATTCCAGATCGCTTGCTCAGTAAGTTTTTCACCTCGCGACATAAACAGAAAGAGTGCGCCATTAATTGAAATTCGCTTCATGTGAAAGCCCTCACCTTAATCTCATGCTGTATATAATAACAGTATTACTAAGGAGCATACTTTTCAGTCTCATAAAATCCACAACCCCTCTCTCACACCTTGCCGTGCTAGGCTTCCTGGTATATCAGCGTTCACCATCTGAGATCCTCATGTGATCCGCAAACTGACAAAAAATTTAAATATTCATAATTTTCATATACATATATTTTTTTCGGGATCCATTCGAGATCCAAATAACTGAAAAAAACTGAAATTCTTTTCAATGTTTCCAGTTGTAAAACTCCGGCAGATAGCCAGCAGCGGCGCGCTCTGGCGTACCGATTTATACAAAAATAAAACTGAAAAATTTTTACGATGCAAAACCCGCAGGCGGGTGCGGTGTAGCGCCGTTTTTGTCGGTGAGACGTTTATTTTGTCGGGCTGTCGCTGCGCCAGCGCAACGCTGCGCACGCGATCCAAATGAAGGTAATACATCGAATGGTTGCGCCGGTGCGGCGCTCTAGAGGCGTTCTGTGCGGTCTGGTGACAGGCATAAAAAACCCGCTGAGTTAGCGGGCTAAAAAGCGATGGTGATTAACCTATGACGGGTGAGTATTTAGCGGCCAATGCCGTGGCCTGCGTGGCACTTTGCGCTATTACTGCGCTGTTTGTTGGCTGGCCCGTAGACGGATGCGTATGACTGGCCAGCTGCTCGGCAAGCTGCCTGACAAGTTCAACGGTATCCAGCATCAGCTGCGCCACGTTGATTTGCTCTGAACCAATCCACACCACCGGCGCGATAATTTCCTGACGCGTACCGGCAACGCTTTGCCTTAGCTGGCCAATCTTCTCAACCAGTTCCTTTCCCACGGTGAGTGCGGCTTTTCCTGTGATGTCAGATTCAGCGTCACCGCCCACTGTAATCAGATGATCGCCCTTAACGCCCATGGTGTAACTTCCCGTTGTAACCTGCTGAATGGCACCGGCCAGCAGCGTGGCAGTGCCAATCACGGTAGTTTTATCGGCGGCCTTCACCGTCGTTTCGCGGCTGACCAGCTCACGCGTTTCACTGTCGGCCTTCACCTCACGCGCCATAGAGGTTTCCCGAATAACCTGATCGGTTTTGCGCTCCCAGTCACCCGATTGCGTGACGCGCTGTGATACCTCTTCGCGCTGCTGCTGCAACTGCTCACCTGGCTTAACGTCTGGCAGGCTGGTGCCGTCCGGCACGGTCTGACGCACAAACGGCTTATCCGGACGCCCGCCGTTAAATCCGACTTCAACCAGCGTGCCTTCAGGCGGAAACTGGAACATGCCGGAGTCATTACCGGCCATCGGCACGGGCAGCGGTACGGCAGGATAAACCGGCGTGGTGCCGTCAGGCTTGCCGTCGGCGTCTAGCAGCTGAAGATCAACGGCGTAGCGCGGTCTGAACGGGTCGGCAAAGTTACCGCTTTTCACTGCTTCGCTGGGTGCCACTACGCGCGCAAACTTTGGCAAATGCAGCCCGCTGGCCAGCTCCGGGTACTGACTTTCAATCTGACGCTGAATGGGCGTCTTCTGCAACGCCTGTCCGGTTGCTCGGTTGCGCGGCGTCCAGGTGATCGTCATGATGTCATTATTCAGCTGCACTTTCGTCACGCGCTGGCCGTTCAGCTCAACGCCGGGCCGCACGCTCTGGATTAGCGGCACAATCATAGAATTGCCGCCCGCCGCGCCCTGGCTGAATTCCGCCGGCACGTCTACCGGCTTGCCAGCAAACAGCGACTTTTCCGCCCCGCCCACGTATACGCCGCCGTCCGGCATCTGATACCAGACGTAATCGTTAATACCGAAGGCTTTGCCCAGATTGCCCAGCAGCTGGAAGCCGGTGCCGCTGTGCGTAAAGTGTGGGATAGGCTTATCACTGTAAGCGGCATCCGGCACGCTGAAAGTAAGTCCGCTGTTTTCTTCCAGCCAGGCGGCAATCTGGCGCAGCGTGGGATGCTGAAAAGAGCACGGCCAGTTGCGATCAAACACGCCGCACACCTCACGCACAAACAGGCGCTGAAAGCCGCTCTCCGCTGGCTGCGAGCGCTCAACGTAGCCGGTAAACCAGCGCAGAACCAGCGAGGGGTAGCCCACGTCGATGCGCACCATTTTGCCGGTGTAATCGGTCTGGGTCTGCGCGGTAATAAAGCCCCGGCCACAGCTGTTAAGCTCCAGCACCAGACTGGCATCAGCCAGATGTACCTCATCGGTTGAGAGATAAAGTCGGATTAAAGATTTCATCGTTATTCCAGTGCATCGTTGACCGGCTTAAGCACCCTGCGCTCAAACCACGTCATTTTCTCTTCGCTTTCGCCTGCTGCGTTTCCACCGCCAGCCGTTGCGCCGCCGGTCTGCTTGGTGGCCGTGGTTTTTCCGCTGGCCCGCGCTTCCCGCTTTTCCTGCACGCTGACGTGCTCGGTGAGCGTGAACGTTACCAGCCATGCCATTTTGCCTTCCTGCTGCGGCGCATCGACGTTGCCGGTAAACGTCGCTTCACGAAAGCTCACGGCACGCGCGACCTCATGCGCAACGCGGTATTTCTGGCGCACTCCGCTGGCATCCGCTGCCGAAGCGAGTTCAAAAATTCGTTTAAGCAAAGCGGCATTGCTGAAGCCGATTTCGCCTGAAATGCGCAGTTCCTTGCCCTTTACGCCCTGCTCTGCCTTCGTCGTAGCGCTGGTCTGTCCGGACTGGTCTTTGTCCTGAATCTGCATGGACACCGTTACACGCATATTTTTAAGCGGGATGCCTTCACCGTTAAGCGCCAGCGTCGGGTTCGAACTCATGGATCATGCTCCTTATTCCTTCAAGATTGTCCCCGACCAGCATCATGGCCGCCGTATAAACGGCAGAAGGCTGCGGGATGTCCTTTTGCAGCTGCACCAGTGTATTGGTCAAAGCGCCCTGCCCGGTAAATACCCATGCCCGCGCACTTTTTCCCTGAAGATCCCCCAGACCTGCAGCTATGTCTGCCAGCATGGCATCACGTTTTTGCCCGAACGCGCTTAACTGCTGCTTTACCTGCTCAAGGCTCACACCGGCTACGGCATCATCCTGCGCGCGGCGTATTGCGGCGGCGGCCAGCGCCGTGCGGCTTGTTGGAACAGAAAGCGGTACGGATGGCGGTATTACGCTGGCAGCACGCGCGGGGATCTGCATTTTATCCAGCGCCAGCGTGGCTGAAGACATGGCCAGACGCTTAGCCTGTGTAAACGCCGGTGCCGGAAATACATCAGCCAGCCCGACCAGTGCAGACATAAAGTTTGCGTGCGTCTGACCAGACACCATGAAAATAATCACCTCGGCCTGACCGCTCAATCCAGCAAGCTTTGCTGCCAGCCAGTTGATGGCATTTCCCGGACTCAGGTAAACGCCATTTTCTGTCGGCTGGCCAAGCCCGTATATCCACGGATGCGCGGGAATAATGGAACAATCAGCCGCCGCTACGGCGTCTGAAAAAGCCAGCCGGGCCTCACGCCACACCTGGCACCTCCGGCCATACGGGCTTACTTGTATCGACGCGGTTCAGCAATACACGATAGGTTTTCCATGCCTGCAACATAGCGATTTCGGCATCCGTGGCCATTCCCAGATCAACCGCGTCCTGCAAGGGTGCGATAGCTGCCGATGCTTCAGCAAGTCGTTGCTGTTTAATCAACTCTGGTTCGTTTACTGAATCAGTAATTTGATTGGCAACCCATTTGCGCCCTGACCAGAGATAATCCGGCCCCGGTGAAAGCGTGATTTTTCCGTAATCACCGTTAAGCGCCTTGAGGTAAATTTCATGGCCTGCACTGTCACCCGGCATTGCCGTAAAGGGGATAAAATCAGCGCCGTTAATACTTATATCCACATCTACAGAAATATCCGTGTCTACGCTTCGCGGCTTTTTAACATCAATATTAATTTCTACGTCTGAGGCTTCTGTCATCATGCCACCCTCTGCCACAGCGATACGCGGTGCGCATCGTTAGTCGTTCTCATGGCTCCACAGCAGCGCCATGAACCCGGCAGGCTCCACCCTACGTGACTGCCGTCAGCCGTTGACGGGAAAAGATTCCCTCCCGAAACCACGTTGTTGAAATCCACATTTCCGGTGTTGCTCCACGCCATAACGAACGTGCCGATCGTGTTTTCGTTCTGCCCTCTTGGCAGATAGTTACCATCTACCCAGCCAGCCGTGACGCGGTTAACCTGCGCGTCATTCGCTTTATTCCATGCGTCGTTTGCCCTGCTTAAGACGCTCTGAACATTCTGACTGATGGCATCCCACAGCCATTGTCCGTTAGCATTCCATCGGGTTCCCCATATATTGCCGTCCGACGCCATCCATGCGCCCTTGTCGCCAACGCGAAGGTCTCCATTAACTCGGGTTGGCCCCAGTGACACCTCCCCACTATTCGCGTTGACGGTAATTGGCCGCGCGTCATCCCATGAGCCATCAGGATCGTTTTCCTTTGTTTTCAGCAGATAAAAGTTGCTTCCATCAAAACGAAAAATGAATGACCGTTTAGTCTGCCTAAGCCTCAGCGCATCCACATAGGTTGAAGTCAGCGGCCCGGTCATCGTGTCGCCATTTTTTGCGACGCGGTTACTGGCATTTTCATTTGCCTGCTGCGCTGCATCCAGCGACTTCTTATCGGCTGCATCAGCTTCCTGCTTGCTGTAAACGCTCAGCGATTCACGTGATTTCGCTTTATCGTTTAAGTCAGCCAGATTTTTATCCTTGCGCACAAAATCACTGTTCGCCTGCTGATCGCTCAGGCTCCCTTTAGGACGCAGATCGGTTATTACCCCCGCCGAATCAATGCTGGCCAGCGGGAATACGTAGTGTTTCACCCCGTTCTGCTCATAGCCGGTTAAGTCGTCGGCAATGGTGACTACACTCTGCACACCCCAGACGCTGGTCAGGGCGCCGCTCCAGCACACGTCCAGCCAGACTTTTACCGGCTTTACGCCCACGGTAATATTCTGATTCGCGTCCAGCTGCGCGCGCAGCCCACCCACGTAACCCGCACCGCGTGTAACGTAATACTGACTGCCAGATTTGCCGACCAGCCAGCCGTCACCAAAAAACGCGCCGGGGCCGTAAATATCTGTGTTTTCCAGCCGCTGGCGCTCGTCCATTCCCGCCATGCGCGCCGTGAAGTCAATCTGCCACGTTTCCGCCGGTGTGCTGATGCCGGTTTCCTGCTGCGCGCCGCTGTATTCCATCAGGAAAGAGCGGGTCAGCACGTTCCCCTGCTGGCCGTCTTTGGTCTTCAGCTTCTGCTGCTCTGGTGCGTGCACAATCATGGCCAGCGTGCCGCTGGCTTTGTTCACAAGGCCAATCCAGTTGAATGTGAAATCACCCACGTCAGCACCCAGCACGGCGGAGTGCACCACCGCATTGTCATTTACCACGCCCTTACGATTTACGGGCTGACGGTGCACAATCTGCACCGCCGGGGGAATGCCTTCACTGCGGTCAATCGGCGCATTCGGGTCTAATCCCGGCACGCTTGCGAAAATAAATTCATCCAGTAAAACCGGTTCGCCACTTTCAGCCTGGCGTGCTTTCCACTGCTCAAAAGCCGTGGTGATAACGGTCTGTGACATAACTACTCCTTAATACTCGCGCTGAACGTTGCGCTGCCGGTTTCCGTACCGGCAAGCTTTGCCGGATATACAACGTATTCGCCCTGGTCCCACCCGGCCCGAATGTAAAAATGCTCTGACGTAATGACTTCATACTGATAGCGGCGGCAGGTTCTGCCGTACTGCCGGATTATCTGAATCAAAAGCTGCGCGTTATCGGCTATCTGGCTGTCAGTCACGCGAACAATAATCACGTCCCAGTCGATATCCGGCTGGCGCTCCAGCAACTCAACATACCCGATACCCAGCCGCTCAAAGATGCTGATAAACCCCGCCACCGAACCGGCATCCCGTGCGTTAATGAAGGCATAAGCCACCCGCTTGCGGTATAGCGCCAGCGGTTCACCGTTGAAGCGGGTAATATCGCGGTCATAGGCCAGCAGGTTCAGCAGCGGCTCAGCACAGGTCAGCGGATCGAACTGGCTCACCGGCCACGTTACCCAGCCGTAAACCAGCGCCCAGAATTTCCGCGCCGCTTTCAGCAGCTTTTTCGGTTCGCCCTTTTTCATCCATGTTGGCAGGCTCAGCCCGGCCAGCTTTTTCATGAAATCAGTCATGTTCAATGCTCACGTTAAGACTCTTCAGGCGCGGCACGCTTAATTCGCTCACGATGTCCGCCAGTGAAAACGCGATGGAATCTACCTCCGGGAAGGTTTTGTGAATTTCCCGCCCGAGGTTTGAGAACGAAAAGCGTCCGTATGGCCACGTTTTCCTGACGGTGTAATCCGCGTTTTCCCTGAAGGCACAGCGGATAAGATTTCCGGCGTTTCTCTTCAGCAGCGCCTGATTCTCCTGCGTCATGTTGTCCGGGTCTTTCAGATACAGCACCACGTTCAGATCGTGCTGCGTTTCCGGCATGCCGAAGCACTGCATATCGTCACCGTGGCCGTGGTGGCCCTGCGTGTTGATGTAGTCATTTACCGCCGTAATAAACGGCCCGGATGCCACACCCGAATCCAGAAGCAGATACGCGTTTGCCGTTCCCGGCCCGCGCGGTGCGTCATGCAGGAAGAAAATGCGGTCAATGCTCAGCCCCACTACCCCGGCGATCATTGAGCGGTACACCGCGTCGGTGTGATAGTTGCCGACCAGGTTAAATTGATTGCGGCAGCGCTCGCGCAGCTCGTCGTCACTTTCTTCATCTGCTCCCGGCACCGTCAGCCAGTCTTCTTCGCTTTCAACGTGCGTGATACCGGACACGGCCACCGGCAGGATGCGGAAATACCCCGGCGCAAGGTTGTACGCGGCCCCGGCCTGTGTTGCCCTGACCGGCACCAGTGCGCTGCCCACGCCTGACGCAATCGTAAAATCACCCGTCGTGACCAGCTCGTAAACCACGCCGTTGATGCGCTCGGTCAGAACCCGCGTGCCTGCCGTCACCATCACCTCAGCACCGGCGTTTTCTTTCCAGAACCGGATCACGCCCTCCGCACGGCTCGCCGGTTTGGCGGTCACGTTCACCGCCCATGCCAGCAGGCGCAGCAGCTTGCCGCTGGCGGTGGCCACAAACATATTGGCCAGCACGGTGTTCACCAGCACATCGACCAGCCACAGCACCGGCGCGGTAATAATGGCCGTGACCAGCCGCCAGAATGGCGACATGCGGGATGTGTTGGTGATAAGCCCCTCTTCAGCTGCAATCGCGGTGAACTTCGCGCGCAGCTCCGCATCCGTCACCGGCATCCCGCTGGCCTTCACCACCTCCGTAAAATCAACCTGCGGCTTTTCCGTCATATATCCACTCCGTAAGAAATAGCGCCGAACTCATACGTGCTGGCCGTCACCCAGAGGCGGGAAAGCGTTTCCTCGGTCAGCTCAATGGTGCCGGGGATAATCCGCTCATCGTCCTCAATCAGCAGCTCAAGACGCGTCAGAATATCGGCGCGCAATGTCGGGCTTCTCTCTGCGATCATTTCGGTCAGCAGGCCGGATTCAAGAATGGCGTGCGCAATATCCTGCTGAATACTTTTGCGGTTATTACACGTCACGGGTTCATTACCCGTATTTAAAACAAAGTCGCCATTCTCAATAAGCAGGTCGATATAAAGTAATTCACTCATCCGGCAAGCTCCTGCCACTCGGCTAATTGCTGCGGCGTCATTCCGTTCGCCATATTAATTTCCACCTTATCAATCCGGCGGCTGTTATCCGTGACGGCGCGACTATTGCTGTTAATGGTTTTACTCACGCCACCGGAATCTATGCCTTTAAGCTGGCCGCCGGTAGATAAGTTATTTTCCATGACCGGCGGCGTCGGCACGGGTGCCCCCAGCTCCGAAATATCAATGCCGGGAATTTTATTAAGCTTTGAAATAATCCAGTTCAGCGAACTCAGCGCCGTCTGCTTTATGCTGTCCCATAAATTGGCGAACAACTTCATAATCCCGGACGCCATGCCGCCTAACGTCGCCGTGACGGAAAACCCGGCCAGCAGCGCGACGAAACTATTCCAGCCGTCTTTGATGGAGGCCCACGCCTTGCCAAACACCCCGGCCACGTATTCAATCGCCGCCGTCACCACCTGAAAGGCTGCGGTATCCATTACCGCCGCTTTCACCGCATCCCAGTGAGAAATCAGCAGGTAGCAACCGGCACCCAGCAGCGCAATCGCGCCGACGATCAGCAGAATGGGCCAGCTCATAAAGTTAATGGCCGTCCCGGTCAGCATGGCCGCCATGCGTACCGCCAGCAGGACGCCGCGCAGTGTGCGCATGACAGCGGCATAAGCCAGCGTGGCTTTCTGCGCCAGCCACAGCGCCCCGGTGTACAGCTTTGTCACCAGCAGCAGACCGCGCCAGATGGCCGTCAGCCCGACCATCACGAAGCCGCCCACGCCCATCACGATATTGGCCAGCGCACCGGCTCCGGCAAAACTCAGCACCGCCAGCGCAACATAACCAACCACGCGCGCGATGTTCGGGAACATCTGCATCCAGCGCGCAAACGTCTGCCCCATATCCGCCAGGCGGTTCAGCAGCGGATACAGCACCGGGATAAGCGTCATCCCGATCACGCGCCGGATGGCCGTCAGGATTTCAATGAACCTGTCCCACGGCTTCACCATCTTCGCGGCCATTTCCTGCGTGCGCTTCAGCCCGTCGCTCCCGCCCAGCTCGGTAATGTTGCGCTGAAGCGTGCCGACGTTGCCCCACAGCTGCTTGACCACCGCCGAACTGTCACCGAACGCGTCATCAAGCGCCTTCTGCGCCTCCACGTTTCCGGCGATGCTGTCGCCGTATTTGCCCTGTAATTTGGTCAGGATCTCCGGCATAGACAGCATCTGGCCAGCCGAATTTTTAAAGCTCAGCCCCAGCTTTTTGGCACCGTCTTCGGCTCCGGTCAGAAAGCCTTCATACGCGCCGGACGCCTCTGAACCCAGCGTGCGCTGTAGCTCACCCATCACGGCCAGCTGCTCATTCAGCCCGACGCCATAGTTTGTGCCGACGCCGCGCGCGCCTTCCATCAGGTCTTTAACCAGCCCCATTTCCACGCCAAAGCGCTGGCGCATAAACGCCATTTTGTCAGCCAGCTGCTCGGCAAACTGCACCTTGCCCAGCCTGTCCGCTTCTTCCCTGAAGTTGCCAAACATCTGGCCCAGAAACTCCGCCGACTCCGCCGCCGAACTGCCCACCGCCGCCGCCATCAGGTTGGCCACCTGCGTGACTTTGGGCAGCTCGGTGCCGGTAAGTCCGCCAATGGCCGCGTTAATGCTGGACGTTGACTGCACGAACTCCACCGCGCTTTTGCCGTAGGTCATGGCGAAGGTGTTCGCGTCTTTCTCCACCTGCTTCAGCGCTGAACTGTCAATGCCACGCGCTGACTGCTCCTGAAGCGCGTCGTACATTTCAATCGCCGGGCCAAGCGCGCCCTTAATGGCCTGCCCGACGCCCCACAACGCCGCCCCGCCCACGGCAACCCGCTGGAATGAGGCGCGGGATTTATCCGCAAACTCCGTCACGCCTGCCTGCGCCTGTCGCAGCGGCCGCGTCACTTTGTCGATCAGCGCTAACGTAAATTCCAGCTGCCTCATTCGCTTCCCTTAAGTGCCAGCGCGATGCCGTTGGCGACGGCAATGCGCTGGTTTTCCCAGTAACGGTTATCAAGCCACAACGCGGCGGAAAGGCTGTCTAAACTGTCTTCCTCACCGGGAAGCCAGCGACGGCGTAAAATTGAATATTGTTCGAGTCCGTTGGTATCAATATTACGAACCCGCTCGGTTAGTTTTTTACGGTGATTTCCAGTTCCGGCGTATATTCATCCAGAACCTTACCCACAATCTGTAAAGCCGCACCGGGACGCTCCAGCAGCTCTGTTAGCGCTTCCTTTGTTTCCGGCGTTACGATGCGCACCAGAAAGTTATGCGCCGGGGAAACTTTATTTCCCATCGTGATTTCGTTGATATATTTGTTATAGGCGGTGACGTTCGGGGAAAAAGAAACGTCTTTACCCGCAATTTTCATTTCAATTAATTTTTCACTCATGGTTCTTTTTCTCTCTTAATATAATTTCATCAACAATCAGATTGTGGCGAGCCGCACAGGCTGAATAAAGTTCAACCCACGTCGTTAATAATTCCGCTGCTGCTCTGCCGTCATTTCCCTGTAATCGTGGAAGATTAACCGGGCATTTAGTTTTTAGATTTTCCTGAAAGGGTACGCTCTGCTTTTTCGCTGGCTTCGTTGTACATGCGGACAAAGTCATCAGACACGCACACGTTAGTAAAAACAGGCTTAACCACTTCAGTGCGTAATCCGTCGGGGATCGCACCTTTTAACTCCTCCAGTTTTACCTCAAGCGCTCTGGCCGATTCGCTGGCCACGCCCTGCAACTCACTGCGCGCCTTATCGGCGGCCAGCCCGGCGGCACGTTCGGCCATCAGTTCCACGCTGTCGCGCTGCCAGTTTGCACTCGTCCAGCCTGCCCAGAACGCCAGCGCGAGACCGGCAATCGCAAACAGAACCTGTCTGGCCATCAGCGCACCCCGTTATGCTCCAGGCTGAAGTGATTGCCGTCCGGGTTCTTTTTAAAGCGCCCGCCCCAGCTGCCGCCCAGCGATTCCCAGTATTCTCCCAGCGCCTGGTAATCCTCGGTGCGGGTTTTGTACTGGCCGTTAACGAAGAGGTTAAAATCCACCGCCAGCCGCTGCGTGTGCAGACTGTTACTGATGCCGCTGCCGTTCTTTGCATTCAGCGCCGCCTGCTCCGGCGTGCGGTAAGCCTCGCCAAACGTCAGGCGCATGCCATTGTCCTGCGCAAAGGTGATCAGCTGCGCAATCAGCGCAGTGAAAAGCTGCTGTTTTTCCGATAGCGTCACTCTTTTGTCTCCCGTTTATCGCCACCTAACCGGCGGCGCAGCCATAATTCACAGAACTGATACCCCAGAATCCCCAGCCCTGCGCCCAGCCCGTTGATGGCCACCGGCGAAATATCCGGGAACTGAATCAGCGCCGCACCTGCCGCCGTGGAAATGGCGGAACCGAGGATCACGCGCCCGATTACCAGACGCGGCGTGATTTTTTCATCGCTGGCCAGCACCTTCCCCAGTGCAATCAGCGCCCCCATCACAAGCAGGGTGTATAGGCTTTTTTCGTGCTCCTGCATTACTGCTTCCTTAGCTGATAAGGCTTTCCGTTGCCGACGACTCCAGATACGGCACGCCGTTGATGTTGATGAATTTCGGGCTGGTGACGAAGTACTTCACCTTATGCGTGGTCAGCGCGCCGCCCTTCGGATCAATGTCCAGGATGTTGCTGATAATCAGCTTGCAGCCGAACGCCTCCACCTTGACCTCTTCGCTGCCCACCTTCGCGTAAAACAGGAAATCGACCACATCAATGCCGCGCCATGAACCCGCCGCTCTGGCTTTCGCCGTCAGCTGCTGGAACACCTTGCTGCTGAGTTCAATCTCACCCTCTCCGGCCACGTCACCGGCGGTGAAACCATCCGGCACGCCGCGCGTTGATGCGGCGGCGGTGTTATCCGTGACATCGAGAGAGATTTTTTCAACGTGGAGCATTTCCCCGTCAATATTCACGTCAAACGACTGGCCACTGATACGCTGGCTCATGCTGCTACCTCGCTTTTGTTGATGCTGGTATCAAGCACCAGTCCCACGGTGATTTCTTTCGGTGATTCAACCGGGCGCATCACGATATAAATTTCCACCTTGCTGGCCGTTTTCCAGCTGACGGTGACGTCACCATCCAGCGGCGTCTTCACCTCGCCGGGAAAGCGGATGCCGTTAATCTGGACGGACTGCGACATTTCGCGCAGCGGCTTTGCAAAGTTCTGCTGCGTTGCGGCAATGCTGCCCGGCGTGGTATTCATCGAGCGATCGGCAATACGGGCAATGGCCAGCAGGCGCACGCGGCGCGCCACCTTGTCGGCAATGCGCAGATACTCAATCACCTGATAATCACCGCCCTCCACGTCCAGCGTGCGCCCGTCAGCCCAGTAAAAGCCGTCGTAATCCGGGTACCACATCGGCACGCTGTAGCGCAGTTTTTCCAGCGCCTGAAGAGTGGCCAGATCAAGTGGCTCGCCCGCGCCATCAATCGGCAAATCATCGCTGCCCATATCCAGCAGCGCGCCGGTTTTCACGCGCGCCGGGCTGTCGGCAATGGTGACGGCACGACTGCACAGGCGACCAGCCAGCACGCCTGGCTCATTCCCCCACAGGCGCGGCACCAGCTGCACCGCGCTGGACGCAATGCCGTTTTGAAGCGCGGCCAGACGCGTGACGTAATCCGCCCAGGTCTCTTCCCCTTCCGGCCCTGCCACGGCCAGAATGAACCACACCCAGCGCCCGTATTTCGCCAGCAGCGTGTTGCGAAGCGTGGCGGCGGCGTTAATCTGCGCCTTGTCGGCAACGTCGATGCACACCACAGCGCCTTCAACCGACGCGGCCAGCTGCGATTTTTCAACGGCTTCCGCCCATGCCTGCGGCTCGGCGTCTTCAGACAGCAACCAGACGTAAGCAGACCAGTTCTGGCCGCCGTTATTCATCGCGGCGATCACCTGGCTTTTCAGCTCAGAATCATCCGCGCCCAACAGCACATCAAAATCCGTCTGCGTGTTGACCGGCAGCACCTTGCCGGTGTTTTTCTTTCCCTTACCAACAAAGAGCAGCGTGCGCTCAATGTCAGCCGTTTCGCCCTGAAGCTGGTTTAACTGATTAATCGTGACGTTTGGCCACATACCCTTCCCCTGATTTATTAAGCGTTAACGTCCCAGCCGTAGCCGATGGCCTGTAGCTGGCGCGCCAGCGCCTTATTGAAGTCTTCAGTACTCATGCCGACAAACGGACGCGCAGGCAGGTCAATCGACCAGGCTGTTTTGACCGGCCTGCCGCTTAGCTTGCGGATAAGCAGCCCCGCCTGCGCAAAACCCAGCGTTTCGGTAATTTCCTTAAACGGCGGCTTTCGCCAGCGCTTCCCCTTCTTCACCCTGTAGCCCAGCTTGCGCAGCCGTTTGGCCTGCTTCAGCGTGGCCATTTTTCCCGCCGGTGACGGTCTGCTGACGCTGCGCGCCCGGACGGTTGTTTTCATACCTTCCTGCTGCGCGTAGCCGATAACGCCCGCCGGGACGGGATTCTGCCCGTTGCGATAGCCGCCGCCCTGAAGGTAGAGGCGTACCGCCTCAATCTCCGGCATTTCCCGGATATGCAGCAGGTTCGGCAGGTTGCGCAGCATCTTGCCCCGGCGGCGCGTTTTACGGCCCTGCCACGGCGTCCCGTCCGGTGACTGCTGATTGCGCACGTTGCGCTTCGCCGCCGGTATCACGCCGTACTTAGCGAGACGCCAGATAAGCCGCTGCCGCTTTTTCTTTGGCAACTCCAGTTCGGCCAGCGCCTTGCGCAGTTCACGCAGCTGCGAGCGGTCAAGCTCTGCCCCGATAATCACTCCGCTACTCCCGGCACATCACCGCCCGGCGCGTAAACCAGTGCGCTCAGTGCCGTCCAGATTTCCGGGTCAGCCAGACGGTAACGCGCGCCCTGATAGGGAACTGGCCCGCTGTCATCCGGCACAATGACCAGTGATTCCGCCATTGGCACCGTTACCGTGACGATGGCGTTTTCTTCGTCAATCAGCTCAATGTCCCAGTCCGGATCGGCGCTGGTGATGCCAATCTGGCTGAACAGCTCACGCTCGGCGCTGTCCTCTGCCAGCCAGACCTCAATCAGCGCCATCAGCAGACGCGGATCGCACTCGCGAAACGGGAAGCGCTCCCACATCAGTTCCGCGTCGTAGCGGATGACGGAAAGCCTCACCTGCCCCAGCCCCAGCTCCTTAGCCGCCGGGACGGTTTTGAGACCGGTCATTTCACTGCTGAAGGACAGCATGGCGCGCGGCGGCACGCTGGATTTAATGAAACTGGTCAGCGAATCCAGCTGGCTTTGATAGCTCACTTCACCACCCTCACTGTTGCGCGCTTCAGCCCTTTAATCTGGCGAATCACCATCGCCGCTTCCGTCAGCAATCCCTTGCGCGTTTCTTCGCTCTCCTGTCCTGGATGCGAATCGCGGCGGCCAACTGACGCAAACTCACCTAACAGGTCAGCTTTTGCCCTGGCATACACCGCTTTTTTGTACTGCGCCGTCAGCTGGTTATTTCCGCCGAGGCTCACGCCCGGCACGTCAGCGGCGGTCTGATGTCCGGCCTGCCGGTGCCTGCTCTGCACACTGGCCAGCTGGCTGTTAACTTCGGCGGCGGCATTCAGCAGCGCTTCGCCCACCGTTCCGGCGTCAACGTCTGCCGGTATGCTGCGGCCCTGCTGAAAATCCGCCAGATTCATGTCTGGCCAGAAACCGTCGTTAACCAGCGGGCTGTCCTGAAACTCAATCGGCTTGCCACTGAACATAAAATTTTCCGTAAAAAGGTGGGCTGACCGGAATCCGCGGCGCATTACACTGCGTGTTCTGCCCTCATCCGCGCCCACCCGGCTTGCGGTAGTCGTTACGGGGTCTGGAGTGCGCGAATACGCGCCGCAATGGTTTTACGCATCGTGCCCACCCCGACCTTGCGATACTTCGCCTCGGCGGCCGCCAGCAGCCGATCAGCGCTCAACAACGTCTCAACGTTGTCAATCGCCGTCGCCCGCGCCTGTCCTGATTCGTCGCGCAGCATCAGCAGCCCGGCAAACTTGAACCATTTGGCGGTGATCTCTTCGTGCAGCCGCCAGCGCTGCGTCACGTTCTCAAACGTGCGTGAGAAATACGGCTCTAAGTCTTCACCCGCCTGGCTTGCCTGCTCCGCCCACGCCAGCATCTGATCGGCCACGAATGCCGGGAAACGGGTCTTAAAGTTGCCCGGCGTTTCCTGCCCCTGCTCAATCGCGATGTCTGCCCAGTCCAGCGCCTGATCGTAATCGCCCACGTCAAACAGCCAGATGATGCAGTACGCAAACACCGGGTTGGCGTAGGGCTTGCCCAGCTCCAGATAGCTCAAAACCGTTGGCATCCACTTCGGCAGCAACTCCGTGCGCTTCATTTCCACACGCTCGGCCACCATTTGCAGGTTGCGCAGGCGCTCAACGTCTGCGGTGATTTCCTGCACCTGCGTATGCAGGCTGTTAGCCGTGTTAACCGACTCAAGGCGCGCCAGCTGCTGCTGCATGGCCACGCGCTGGCTATGACGCTGTGCGGGTGAAAGGCTCATTTATCAGCCCTCAACCGGCTCGGTGACTTTGCCAATGGTCACGGCGTCTTCATCAATGGCCGCGTACAGCTCCGGCACCTCAACGGCGTAGCCTTCATTTCGCAGGTACTTGTTTTCGTACTGCTTACGGTCTTCAACAAACTCTGCCTTACGCTGGCGCGTGCCGCGCTGCGTGTAGATGTGCAGGTTAGAGAGCGGCGTCACCACCATGCGCTTGCCCGGCATAAACGGCGGGATAATGGCGGTGCGCCCGGCAATGGTGTTGCCCAGCATCTGCGCGGCGATTTTTTCCGTCGGCTTGTCGGCTTTCTGATACAGGCGGTACTGCTCTGCCGCGACGAGATCGGCACCAACAAGAATCACCAGACGCGGGTCATTGCGGAACTGCGCCGGGATTTTGGCGTTAATCAGATCGGAGGCCATTGCATCCAGAGAGTGATAATCACCGGCGTCGTCCAGCGAGACGGGGTCAGTGATAATCTGCTGGCCGCCTTCAAAGCCTTTCATGCGCGCATGCCAGCCAATGTTGACGTCTTCACCGTTCGGGTTTTCATCTGCATCAGTGGTTGCTGCAACCGTCTTGCCGTTGAAACCGATGCGCAGCATATCCAGCGCAAACGCCTGATTGGAAAACGTCTGAACCAGCTCGAAAAACTCGTTTTCGTCACCGGCGTTGGCCCACAGTGAGAGCAGATCCCAGCGCAGCGCGGCGCATGAATCGGTCTCGACCAGCTTGTATTCATTGCCGTCCACGCCGACACGCTTGATAAAACGTCCTTCGGCCACGCGCCCGGTGTGCAGTGCTGACGCGCCCACCGAAACGACCTGGCCACTCAGCTGGTCTACGTCCGCGACGGTGATCATGTCGAGAAACTCAACCGACTCCAGCAAGGCGGCGCGCAGGCTTGTTTCCTGCGGGTCAGTTAATTTGAATGCGCGTGACGGGTTACTGACACTGTAATGGCTCGCCAGACCGGAGGCGTAAGCGTCAATAAACTGGCTCGCACGTTGGTTTAATTGCATAAATCATCCTCTCGCAATTAAGCGAATTAATATTCCCCTGACAGGCGCGGAATTAAATAAATTTGAATTTGCGACCTTTTGGATTATCGCCGCGATGGTGCTTAGGCAACTGGGTGATTTTATTATCCAGCTTGCCAAAGTTTTTAATCACTGCGCCGATGTTGTCACGTAACGTGGCAAATTCCTGCGTATCCACAACATCCGCGATGGCTTCAACATCTTCCTGCGTTGACGCCAGTTGCGATTCAATGGCTGCAACGCGCGTTTCAATATTATTTAACGCTTCTGCCAGCGCCTGAAGTTTGTCATCTGCCAGCGGTTCATCCGTAGTGGTTTCTTCTTCGGCGAATTTCTTCGGCTTAATTCCAAACAGCTTCTGCCATTCTTTCATTTCTGTTTCCTGTTTAACTTTTCCGTCCCGGCCAAACTTATAGCGATAGCTGCCGGACTTAATATTTTTGCGCGTACTGAAGCGCATTCGTGTGGTGCCTACGCTCGCAGGTGAATCCGTTGCGCCCAGCCCCTCAAGATAGGAACGCCCCGTGCCGCGAAAGTCTCCGTCTTCAGTCAGTTCAACCGAGAAGTAAATAAGCTGATCGCGTTTGTTGGCTTCAATCAGGCTCAGGTTAGGAACGATTTTTGCGTACAGCCTTACCAGCCCGTCCTCTCCTTCCTGCCACATAACTTCTTTTACGCTGCCACCATTTCCGTAATCGCGTTCATGCTCCGGCCAAATAAGTGCAGCGTATAATTCAGGGTTATATGTTTCAGCAGCATCAATTAACCACTCTCGCCTTAATTCCCTGCGGTCTACCGTGTCCCCCTCGGTGGCAATACACAACCAGTCAGTGCTCAGCTGTGACATATATTTTTTCGCCCTCCGTAACAGCAGGGCCATTATTCACAAATAAAACGCCCTGCGCATCCAGCTAAATTCCAATACATTCGGATAACGTTAATTAGTCGAAGCCATGCGAATTGAAGCGGAATTTTTATTTTCATCACGGCGGCATAATGGCCACCAGACAAATAAACAAATGGAAAAGGACTGATGGCAAAATACAGTGAAGAATTACGCGGCGTTGCGCGCGCCCTGTATTTAAGGAGATACACGCCAAAGGAAATCGCCAGTGAATTAAATCTGCCAAACGCGCGGATTATTTACTATTGGGCTGAAAAAGAAGGCTGGGCCAACATGCTCAGCCATGAAAGTACGGAGGACGCGATTGAGCGCCGCATCCAGCTGCTGACCAAACGCGACGGCAAAACAGAGCTTGAGCTGAAAGAACTGGAACAGCTGATCGCGCACTCGGTGAAACTGCGCGCGCAGCAGAACAAGCACAAAGAGAAGATGGCCGCCGCACGTCCTGATACATCCGGCGACGGCGGAAACTATGCCAATAACGAAGGCAGCGACACGCCACGCGGCAAGCGCAAGTACAACAAAAACGATATTTCCGGGCTTAGCGCTGACGATCTCAACGTTTGGGCTGAAGAACATCTGTTTGGCTACCAGATGCATCTGCGTATCAACATTGGCCAGCAGGTGCGCAACATCCTTAAAAGCCGCCAGATAGGCGCGACCTGGTATTTTGCGTTTGAGGCGTTTGAAAATGCCGTGCTGACCGGCGATCCGCAGATTTTCTTATCCGCATCGCGCGCGCAGGCGGAGGTGTTCCGCTCGTACATCGTGAACATTGCCCAGGAATATTTCGGCATCACGCTGACCGGCAACCCTATCCGCCTGAGTAACGGCGCGGAGCTGCGTTTCCTTTCCACCAACAAAAATACCGCGCAGTCATACAGCGGCCACCTGTATTGCGACGAATATTTCTGGGTACCGAATTTCGCCAGGCTTAACGAAGTCGCATCGGCAATGGCCACGCACGACAAATGGCGCACCACCTACTTTTCCACGCCGTCTGCCAAAACGCATCAGGCCTACCCGTTCTGGACGGGCGAAGAATGGAAGCGCGGCAGCAAGAAGCGCGCCGCCGTTGAGTTTCCTACGTTCGATGCTATGCGCGACGGCGGCCGCCTGTGCGCGGATGGCCAGTGGCGCTACATCATCACGATGGAAGACGCGATTGCCGGTGGCTTCAATCTGGCCAGCATTGAAAAGCTGCGCAACCGCTACAGCAAAGACACCTTTAACATGCTCTATATGTGCGTGTTCGTGGACAGCAAAGACGCGGTGTTTAGCTTTTCCGACCTGGAGAAGTGCGCCACTGATGTGGCGCTCTGGCAGGATCACGACCCGAAAGCGCGCCGTCCGTTTGGCGAACGTCCGGTATGGGGTGGCTACGACCCGGCACGCTCCGGCGACCTCTCTACGTTTGTGATTCTGGCGCCGCCGGTGCTGGCCGGTGAGAAATTCCGCGTGCTGGCCATCATTAACTGGCGCGGCATGAACTTTCGCCATCAGGCCAGCGAAATTAAAAAGCTGTTTAGCCGCTACAACTTCACTTATCTCGGCGTTGACGTGACCGGCATTGGCCAGGGTGTTTATGACAACATCCATCCCTTTGCCATGCGCGTGCTGAAACCCATTCGCTACGACCTGAACACTAAGAACCGGCTTGTTTTGAAAGCGGCGGACGTGATCGAAAGCGGCCGCATTGAGTGGGATGCGGAGCTGAAAGAGGTCGCTGCCTCGTTTATGTCCATACGGCGCGCCGTGACGAAAGCAGGCGGCGCGGTGACCTTTGTTGCGGACCGCACAGCGGAAACCGGCCACGCAGAGGCAGCCTGGGCGATTATGCACGGATTAGACAACGAGCCGCTTAACTACGAACACAAACCAACATCCAAATGGAAGTTTCAGAAGACAGCATGAAAAAACGATACAAGCAACGCGCCAGCGGCGCACAGCAGGAAGCAGGCAAACGCAAAATGTCGGTGCTGCGCTTCGGCAAACCCGAACCCGTGCTTACCACAGGCACCGATTACCGCGACGTGTGGTACGACAACGATTATGACCACTACAGCCTGCCGATTGACCGGCTGGCGCTGGCGCAGCTGATTAACCTCAATGGCCAGCACGGCGGCATCCTTCACGCACGCAAAAACATGGTGCTGTCAAATTACCTCGGCGGCGGCCTGTCGCATGACAACCTTGAAGCCGGTGCAATGGATTTTCTGACGTTCGGGGATCTGGCCATCGTGAAAATTCGTAACGGCTGGGGTGACGTGATCGCACTTGAACCCATGCCGGGCCTTTACATGCGCCGCCGTCGCAGCGGGGAATTTGTGGTTTTACAGCAGGGTGAACCGCTGGTTTACGACGAAGAGGACGTGATTTTTATCAAGATGTATGACCCGCAGCAGCAAATTTACGGCCTGCCGGACTACATCGGCGGCATTCACTCCGCCCTGCTTAACAGCGAAGCAGTGATTTTCCGCCGTCGCTACTACCACAACGGCGCGCACACCGGCGGAATTCTCTACACGACTGACCCGAACATGACCGACGAGGTTGAGGAAGAGATTGAGGCGCAGCTGGCCAACAGCAAAGGGATCGGTAACTTCAGTACTATTCTGGTGAATATTCCCGGCGGCGATAAGGAAGGCGTGCAGTTCATCCAGATGGGTGACATTGGCGCGAAGGATGAATTTGCCAACGTGAAAAACATTAGTGCGCAGGACGTTCTGAACGCTCACCGCTTCCCTGCGGGACTGGCTGGCATCATTCCCCAAAACGCTGGCGGTCTGGGCGACCCGGAGAAGATTGAAGCAACCTACAAGAAAAACGAAGTGTTGCCGTTACAGCGTCGGCTCATGAGTGCGGTCAATGGTGATCCGGACGTGCCGGAACACCTTTACCTAAAATTTGGCCAAGAATCAACGAACAAGGATGCGGTGTAATGCTAAAACGTATAAAATCCAGGCATAACTTCCATGCCGGAGCCGCAAAAATGCGCGTGTTAAAAATTGAGTGTCCAGAGTGCGGTTCAAAAGCGGTTATCCGTAAAACCAACCGAAAACACAAAGAGCTGGCGGATATCTATTGCAGTTGTTCAGACGTTGAGTGCGGTCATACATTTGTTATGAATTTGACCTTTTCGCACACCCTTAGCCCTAGCGCCAAAAAAGGTGATTTACTGCTACAACAAGTCATCTCTTCAATGTCACCACTTCAAAAGCAGATCGCTTTAGAATTACTGCAAACGAACACTGCTGCCTGATTTACGGCCCCGCTGAGGGGCTGTTTGATTCACGAATCTTAGCCTTAACCTCATCTGCCATGTTTGTAGCTAGCTCTGCAATCCACATCCCTGCCATCTCTTTATCCTCCTCACTATACAAATCATTTACTAAGGTTCTAGTAAGTAATTCAATACGTTGTAAATGGACCGCTACCGCAAGAAAATCCTTCATTCATCCTCCCTCACGCAAAACACTGGTTATGCGTACAGTATAGCAATCGTAATAAAATATGAACCTTTTTTTTGGGATTCATCCGCTATAAAACTCCTGCAAATACTTACCATTAGCCTGGCGACCAACCAGGCCAGCATTCATATTCGTGGGTATCAATAACGTCAATTAGCCGCTCCGCTTGATATTTCACTGTGCCATAACCTCTAAACGAGATGCCGTTGCCCTTAAGCAGCAGTGAAATTTCCTCATTGCTACCCTCAAACCCTCTCGCTTTTAGTTCCAGCTCTAACCGTCGGCGCTGCGGCCCCGTACAGTTATTGACAGAACTCCAAGGGGCGGCGATGCCGCCAGAAAAACCAGCCTCCGCTGGCGCTTCGGCCAATTTAGCGACCTTTTCCCACTTAACCAGACGCGTATAAAATTCAGAATTAGGCACGCGAGGAGAATAGATACCGCTAACGCGTTGTACGTCCTCAGCGTATTCATTACCCATTTCAGTGAGTTCATAGCAAAGACGAATTAGCAAATCCTCGCGAGCGACCAGCGGCCCACCCTGAAGCATGGTGTAAGACGCCCAGCAGCTTGCAACGGATGCCGCAGCCAGTGCCGCATCCATTTTTGTGTCGGGAAGCCTTGTTTCCCCGAGCCGACGCAGTTCACGCCAGACAGTGACCGGCGCACCGCCAATTTGCTGGAACTGACGAATGCGCCAGCGTGAAGCCCACGCAGAAACGGCTTTTGCCATTTCACGCATGTTTTCGCCGGTCTCATCGTCTTTCTCGCCTTCCAGCGCAAAGCCGTCGATATTTTTTGAGATGTATTTAGCGATATAGCCTGTAGCACTGCCTTTTTCGGGATCAATGGCTTCAACGTGGAAGCGCGCTTTACGCGATTCGTCTGTGTTCATCTCGTGCGCATCTTCTTCGCGAGCGTAACGCGCCATGATGTCGCACACCCGCTGGACGTTTTCAGGCAGCATAAACAGCAGCATGTGCCAGTGTGGCGTCCCATCATGGTGCGGTTCTACAACACGGAAGCCAAAAACGTGAATGCCTTCACGGGACAGTGCAGCGCGGATTTTTGACCAGACTTTGCAGAGGTAACGCTGGGTGTCTTTCGGGCTTGAGCCATTCCATTGCGTGACAAAGCCACCTTTGCTGTAAACCGCATGAAACTTGGATGGCGCAGTCATTGTAAAAAACTGCCCTACGCAGCCTGTTTCCTCTGCCACATCCTCAAAGCCGCGCATTCGGGTCATCAGCTCCCGGCGGCGTATCGCGGGATTGGCATTACTCCGGCTGACCATTTCATCCAGCGCGATGCGATCACCGGTTTCTTTATTTATCAGGTCGTGGCGCTTGAAAAATTCTCGGTTTCTTTTCTTCTGCTCAACCCATTCCGCCAGCGTACCGCGCGAGACGTAAGCGGAGGCTGCTTTCTGCACTTGCCCCACTGCGATGGCCATGTGTTCACGTTGCAGATCGCGCATTTGCTTCAGTCTGCCCCGCCACCATTCTGGTGCCATCATGCGAAGCAGGCCAGACTGCGCTTTACGCATTTCAAGCACGCATTTACCGGACTGATATTCAGTCCAGTAAGGCGGGATAGTGCCGGTTAATGCGGATAGATTAGCGATAAAGCGATAGGCAATCAGCATGATTGCCGCTTCTTCGGTATCGTCTGGCAGGGAAATGGCGGAGGTAAAATCAGCCAGGCTTTGCGCCATAAACACGCCAACCTTATAGGCAAGATCGCGGATGCTCTGCCTGTCCAGCGTGGCCAGTTTTTCCAGCTGCTTAATGAACGGTAGTTCATGCGCAGCGGTGGCCGGAAGGCTGTAGCGATTTTTGACAAGTTGCAGGCGTGGCAATACGTTCTGGCCAATAGTTTTACGCAGAAACGCATTGGCACGACGACGACCTTCATTACCTGCCAGCAATTTTTGGTAGCGGTCACCAAAATAGCCAGCCAGATAGTCTGGCATGTCATGCAGGTACTGGCTGCGCCAGTTATGGTCTTCGGGGTTTGCATTCCAGAGACGACGCTCTGAAAGGGACATGTCAGCCGGTGCAGACATGCCAAAAAAATCACGCCGCTGTTGATTGACGGCGTGATATTCACCTTGCAGCAGATCAGCACAGTGCTCAGACATTCTTAGCCTGTAACCGATTCAGTTCATCAAGGGCGATTTGTGCCAGTTCAGCAATGCGACGGGTTTCACTGACATAGCTGACAATGGTATTCATCTGGCCGCGCAGCACCTGACGCCCAACGTTGTCAGAGACCAGATCGCGCACCAGTAACACCTGGCTGGCGTAAATTGCCATCGTCAGCGGCTGTTGCTCACGACGGCCATCAATCATTACCCAGCCCAGCTTTTCCAGTACAAGCTGATACTCTTTGCCCGGTTTTACTGGCGTAATTGCACGCACGGAGTAAACCCCGTCAATCTGCACTCTCATAATGCGTAACCGAAATACAGGTAGTTGCGCGCATCGCTGGGATTTACCGCCTTAATGGACAGAACAACCCAATTACCGCCATCAGGTATCACGTCAGACACCGGCAAAATATGAGTGATCACCGCTGCCCACTCGCGCCCGGTGTAACTGCCTTGTGCATATTCAACCAGCGAAAGCACATCACCGACTTTATAGGCGCGATCGTTGTTGCTTAGCTCAGCTTTTTTAGTGCCATCTAACACGGCATTGAAATACGGCGGGGCAATTTTGATGTGATGTTCTTTCACTGCCACAGCGCACCGCCTTTGCTGTCGATGGCTTCAGCTTCCTGGCGGATTAGTTCAACAATCTCAGCAGCGGATAGCCCTTTATTTGCCGCATGAGTCGCCAGACGATCAAGACGGCCAGACAGTTTCGTGGCCACATCCTTACCACCTTCAATCCGCGCCTCAGTGCAAAGCTCCTGCATCAGCTCCACACTGTCGGCCGATTTATTTGGTAAGTCCTCACGGGTCATTTTCATCATGTTTCTCCATTTCAAGACGCACGAATCCCCGGCCACCTGAGTGGAAGCCGCAAAATCGTGCGTTTTGAGGTTTAGTGGTGAAGGAAAGAAGCTTTCAGTAATACAGAGCGGAAACCGCTTTTCTGTGACTGTGATTTGTTAGGCGCTGGTAACTGATGAAGCTCAAACGTGTTGCTCCACCATGAACGAATCAACGCAACCACTGGCGAGGCGCTGACAAAACCCGCAGCAAAATACAATGCGCGAATCGCGCTTAATGCTTCTATTTGCGCCACCTTATTTTCGGCTTCGCGATAAGCACGACACCAGAATGCAGCGCATGCTGACAGCCATTGAATTGAATCCTGAAGCTGGATCGTGTCGTTGAAAATGAAAGTACGAAGCGCAACCGACTTACCATCGTCATCACACTTTTCGATAAAGAAATTAGCGTATTCAGCACTTATGCCCCAGTCGCGAAAATCTGCCAGCAGTCCTTTCTTTTCTACAGCAATGGTATTCATGCAAGCTCCTTAATTGGCACGATTGGCCACTTGATCGCGCAGCTGCTGCCGCGCCTGAATTAGTTCATGTGCAGGCGTACCCGGCACCGTTGGAACCGAACGCGCACAGCGAAGCACAGACGGCGAAGGTTGCTTCTCTTTCTGAAATGCCATTGACCCCAACCCTTTAAACATTTCGACCATGCATTTAAGACGTTGCAGACCGCGCTTAATCTGATGCAGCTCGCGATCTGAAAATTGCCCCCACGAATAACGACAGTGGTGCGCCTTAAGACCAGACGCATGCAATATGACGCCGCGCTGATGTTCGCTTAGCCGCTCCCAGATTTTGTGCGCCTGCGTGGTATGGCCAGAAACCATCTGACGGAGAATGGCCACCCAGCGCTCATCGCTTGCTTTCAATTTTCTCTCCCCGATTTCTGGTAGTTAAACCCGGATTCCATCTGCAGCCATTTGGCAGTTGAATCCAGCCATGTCCAAAACTTGGTAACTGAGGGGGCTTAGCCTGATTTTTCAGATAACGCACAAAACAAATCATGAACACCTCGCATTAGTACCGGCTTATATCCATGTCCGGCGCATGGTAATCTGGAGTCTCTACACAGCCAGAAATAAGGAAATTCAATGAGTAATAAACAAGTCCCGATTATCATCCCCGCAGAACTTGAATACGTTTTACATAATCATTTGGCCTGCCTTCGCTTCCATTACCACCTGAAAGATCAGGCTCCGCTGCCTACGGCTGGGGAATTATTTACCGGTCTGACTGTTGAACAGGCAAAGGACACAATTGAGTTCCTTCAGATGTATATCGAGCGCGAAACGCTTGCGCAGGGGCTACCTCAGCAGGATCAATTCCCTCACTAAGCAACTCACCATTTTTTAGATATCCACGGCGAAACGCATGAAAATCTGTTTCGCCGCTTTCATTTACTTCTTTCATATTCACCTCACGCAACGATGCCTGGCATTGAGGCGCTGACCACATCAACAGCAGCGGCCAGTACCGGCATGGTTTGGAAACGACTTTCAACGGAATAGACGAGTAAAGACAGACTGCGAATTGCATCGCTTGCTTTGTCCAGAATCTGATTGCGGCGCGCAACGGTCATCTTCTCCGTTGAAACCGCTTCCCCAGCGATAGCCCCAACACTGGCAACAGCCGTTAATGCGCAAAACTGCATGTTTTCAGGCTTAGCGTTATTTACCGGCACTGATGGCTGGCAGTTAATCTGGCGCAGCATGCCGTCCAAAATCGTGGGGTCTTCGGTGTGATCGATAATGGCCAACAGCTCAATGAGATTCAGCTGATGCACCTGATCAGGATTCAATTTGTTGCGTAAAGTTGCAGGCTGCATTCCAACAGCTTTGGCGACATCGGTGATGTTGTGCGCCAAAGAGAACGCGCGGCAAGAATCATCCAGATAGTTGCGTACAGAAACCTTGTAATCGTACATGTTTCGCACATTCCTTATTGGTAACTTTAGCTACTAAGTTCTCGGTTGGGTTCAAGAAGGTTCACGGCCAACAATTATTTGAAAACGATTGTGACCCAGTGCCTGACGAGTTTGACGCTCAATAAACTTTAAGTAATGGATTGATGTACGCCCGTTCTTATGGGCTTTCTTATCCTGCGAGAGAATCCCTTTCTCGCACCAAGAGCGCACCGTTCGTACCTTTACACCTTGAAGCTCGCTGAACTCCTTAGGCGTTACCTTAGCCTTGGGGATATAAATTGAAATCGAAGCAGCCATAAGGCATAGTCTCCCGTTGAGTATTCATGAGTTAACACGTCGTAACACCCAGTTCGCAGCTGGGATACGCAGAAGATAGGATCACTACTGGGAAATGTCAACCAAAACGTTCGCACATGGGATAACCCTGACGCCCACTGAAGGTGGTAGGGATGCTATAGAAAGGATTTGTGAGGCCTACGGCTACACAACGAGGCAACAGCTTGCTGATCACATGGGGGTCTCAAAAGGTGGAATTGGTAATCGCTGGATGAGAGACACATTCCCTTATGATTGGGTTATTGTTTGCGCAGCAGAAACTAAGGCTTCGCTGGCTTGGCTAATGACTGGAGAAGGCCCAGCGTTCGATGCTAAAGAATCCGACGTTATTAGTGTGAATAATATAAAACTAATAAATGGAGTTATTCATCAGGCCAGCTATAACCTATTCGATTTATCTTTTTTAAGAAGTGATTTAAAAAAACCACTTCAGTTAATTGACGGTGGTTCGCGCTATATCTTGGAAACATCATTTACCGACATTAATGATGGATTATGGCTGGTTGAAATAGATGGCACATGCAGCTTGAAGAAAATATCAAAAATCCCAAGTAAAAAAATTAAAGTTAGCGATGAGCAAGTATCATTTGAATGTTCCGTTGATGATATCAAGCCAATTGGCCGCGTCACCATGACTGTTAATAATATTTAAGGCTGGATTGTGGCTATCCGAAAACTGGAAACCGGGAAATGGATTTGTGAATGCTACCCAAATGGTCGCACTGGCAAACGCATTCGACGCCAGTTCTCAACCAAAGGTGAGGCAGTTGCTTTTGAAAAGCATACAATGGAAGAGGCTGAAGCCAAACCTTGGCTTGGTGAGAAGGAAGATAATCGCAAACTAAGTGAGCTGATTGAACTCTGGCAATCAGTTCATGGTGTGACATTGACCGATGCTAGCAATACTGAACACAGACTAAAATTAATTTGTGAGTCACTGGGCGATCCAATAGCTTCTACTATCACGAGCGAAGATATTGCAGATCACCGTAAGCGAAGGCTTAGCGGTGAAGTGTTCCGTAAAGTTAAAAACCGGTATTTACGACCAGCTTCTACAACAACTGTAAATCTGGAATGTACCCGCCTGCATGGCATGTTTAGCCGATTAAAAAAACTTAAATATATAAAATACCCTAATCCTCTTGAAGATATTGAAGCTTTTAAGGTTAAACAAAAAGAACTTAGCTTCCTACGCACTGAAGAAATTCATCGTTTAATTCAGGCTTGTCACGATTATGGAAATCATGACCTTTTAACTGTCATTAGAATATGTTTGAGCACTGGCTGCCGCTGGAACGAAGCGGCGCAGCTAAAAGGCTCTCAGGTCATTCCAAATAAGATTTCATTTACTAATACAAAAAGCGGGAAGAATAGAACCGTCCCTATATCTAAATCGCTATATGACAGCATCCCAAAAAAGCAGGGTCTGCTTTTCGGTAAGGTTTATAAGCGTTTCAAAACCGTATTGAAAATGGCAGCTATTGAATTACCAAAGCACCAGAACACGCATGTGCTCCGCCATACCTTTGCTAGCCACTTCATGATGAATGGGGGCAACATTCTTGTGCTGAAAGAAATACTTGGGCATTCAGAGATCAACATGACAATGGTATATGCCCACTTTGCGCCCAATCACCTTGAAGACGCTATTGTTAAGAACCCATTTTCCACGGCTGGCCTGGAGAAATGCAGTGGCGACGAAATGGCGACAGAAACTGTCAACTCACCGCAATCAAGCGTAGACACAGAACAGCTAACTGCTTGATTATGAATAAAATTGCATATAATTCAAAGGGGTGTGAAGTTATGCAAAAAACAATTCTCATCACCGGCTGCTCGAGCGGCATTGGTTTGGTCGCCGCAAATGACCTTTTATCGCGCGGCTATCGCGTGCTGGCCGCCTGTCGCCGCGCCGACGATGTGGCGCGCATGGAAGCATTGGGATTTATTGGCGTGCAGCTCGATCTCGATGATGCCGCCAGCGTCGATGCCGCCGCCGATCGCGTGCTGGAACTCACCGATCATCGCCTGCACGCGCTGTTTAACAACGGCGGTTTTGGTCAATATGGGCCGCTCAGCAGCGTTTCGCGTCAGCAATTAGAGAAGCAATTTTCCACCAATCTGTTTGGCACTCATCAACTGACCATGCGCCTGCTGCCCGCGCTGCAAGCCAGCGGCAACGGACGCATCGTCAATACCAGTTCGGTACTGGGACTGATCTCGACGCCGGGGCGCGGCGCCTATGCCGCCAGCAAATGGGCGCTGGAAGCCTGGAGCGATGCGCTGCGTCTTGAAGTGCGCGACTCTGGCGTGCGCGTTAGCCTGATTGAACCCGGCCCGATAAGCACGCGTTTCACCGATAACGTGCATCAGGGCCAGCAGGATAAACCGGTACAAAATCCGGGCATCGCCGCGCGTTTCACGCTGCCGCCGGAAGCGATTTTGCCGAAGCTGCGCCACGCGTTAGAGAGCAAACATCCGCGCCTGCGCTATCCGGTAACGCTGGTGGCCTGGGCGATGAGCCTGCTGAAACGCCTGCTGCCAGGTTGGATACTGGATCGCATTTTGCGCAGCAACTAAGCTGCAACGCAGAATCAAACTTGAACCGGGGCAGCTTGCCCCCATATCCTCAACACACTTTCTGACAAGAGACGTATTCATGTCACACGCTTTGATTATCGACATCAACGAATCCAACCTGCAGCAGACCTTAGAACAGTCGATGCAGCTGCCGGTGCTGTTCTATTTCTGGTCCGAACGCAGTCAGCACTGTCTGGAACTGACGCCGGTGCTGGATCGCCTGGCGCAGGAGTATGCGGGTCAGTTTATTTTGGCGAAGCTGGATTGCGATAAAGAGCAAATGGTGGCATCGCAGTTTGGCCTGCGCTCGATCCCAACCGTTTATCTGTTCCAGAACGGTCAACCGGTTGACGGCTTCCAGGGACCGCAGCCGGAAGAGGCAATTCGCGCTCTGCTGCAAAAAGTGTTGCCGCGTGAAGAAGAAGTTAAAGCGCAGCAGGCGATGCAATTGATGCACGAAGGCAAACCGCTGGAAGCGCTGCCGCTGCTGAAAGACGCCTGGCAGCTGAGCAACAAAAACAGCGAAATTGGCTTCCTGCTGGCAGAAGTGTTGATCACCCTGAACCGCAGCGACGAAGCAGAAACCGTGCTGGATGCGGTGCCGCTGCAGGATCAGGACACGCGCTATCAGAGCCTGATTTCGCAAATCGATCTGTTAAAGCAGGCCGCCGATACGCCAGAAATTCAGCTGTTGCAGGAGCAGTTAGCCAGCGATCCGACCAATGCCGAGCTGGCTGCTAAACTGTCGTTACAGCTGCATCAGGTTGGCCGCAACGAGGAAGCGCTGGAGTTGTTATTCAGCTTCCTGAAAAGCGATCTCAGCGTCGGTGACGGCCAGGTGCGTAAAATGTTCCAGGAAATTTTGGCCGCACTCGGCACCGGCGACACGCTCGCCACGCGCTATCGCCGCCAGCTTTACTCGCTGCTGTACTGATCGGTACCGCGCGTTAAACGGGCCGAACGACTCGGCCCGACAATCTGACAGCCAGGAGGTTATATGTTAACGGTCATTCCCGTCATCATTGTGCTCGCACTCGTTACCGTGTGGGCCGGTGTAAAAATTGTTCCACAAGGTTACCAGTGGACGGTAGAGCGCTTTGGCCGCTACACCAAAACCCTGGCGCCAGGCCTCAATTTGCTTGTGCCGTTCATGGATCGTATTGGTCGCAAAATCAATATGATGGAACAGGTACTCGATATCCCTTCGCAGGAAATCATCTCTAAAGACAACGCCAACGTCACCATTGATGCGGTGTGCTTTATTCAGGTTGTCGATCCGGCGCGCGCCGCCTACGAAGTCAGCAATCTTGAACTCTCGATCCTGAATTTGACCATGACCAATATCCGCACCGTGCTTGGCAGCATGGAGCTGGATGAGATGCTGTCGCAGCGCGACAACATCAACACGCGTCTGCTGCATATCGTTGATGAAGCCACCAATCCGTGGGGCGTGAAAATTACCCGTATCGAAATTCGTGACGTGCGCCCGCCGCAGGAATTGATCGCCGCGATGAACGCGCAGATGAAGGCGGAACGTACCAAACGCGCCGATATCCTTGCCGCCGAAGGCGTACGTCAGGCGGCGATTTTGCGCGCAGAAGGGGACAAGCAGTCGCAGATCCTCAAAGCAGAAGGCGAACGCACCTCGGCCTTCCTGCAAGCTGAAGCGCGCGAGCGTCAGGCAGAAGCGGAAGCCACGGCGACGCGCATGGTCTCCGAGGCGATAGCCGCCGGTGATATTCAGGCGGTGAACTACTTTGTGGCCCAGAAATACACCGACGCGCTGCAAAAAATCGGCGAAGCCAACAACAGCAAAGTGGTGATGATGCCTCTGGACGCCAGCAGCCTGCTCGGTTCAATTGCCGGTATCAGTGAGTTGCTGAAGGAGAACCGGACGGAGCGCAGACCATGATCCTGATGGAGCTGATTGCGCATCCACACTGGTTCTGGCTGACGCTGGGCGGCCTGCTGTTGGCCGCCGAAATGCTCGGCACCAGCGGTTATCTGCTGTGGAGTGGCTTAGCCGCCGTCGCGGTGGCGCTGATTGAGTGGCTGTTTCCCATCTCATGGACCAGTCAGGGCATTGTGTTTGCGGTGATGACGCTGCTGAGCGCGTTCTTCTGGCATCACTGGATGCGCTATCGCGAATCGTCGCAGGTCGCCAACACGCTTAACCAGCGCGGCAACCAGTTAATGGGCATGCAGCTGACGCTGGATAACGCGCTGAAAAATGGCCTTGGTCACGTACGCATTGGCGACAGCAGCTGGCGCGTGCAGGCAGATAGCGACCTGCCGGCGGGCACGCCGGTGATTGTCACTGGCGTGGTCGGCATTACGCTGATGATTCAGCCGCGCTTGCCATCGGCGTGATGGCAGCAACCGGCCAGGTGATTGATGATCGGGCACTCTGCGCTGTCATCGCCGGGGCAAGCCTCCGCCAGTTCCAGCAAGCGCGCACGCATTGCATGTAACTCTTCGATGTGCGCAGCAATCTCGTCGGCTTTCTGCAAGGTGCGCGCTTTAACATCGGCGCTGTGGCGCGCGGGATCGTTGAACAGCGTCACCAGTTCACGGCACTCTTCCAGCGTAAATCCCACCTGACGCGCCTGGCGCAGCAGATTTAGCTCATCAATATGATGCGCCGCGTAATGGCGATAGCCATTGTCACCGCGCGACGGCGGCGTCACCACGCCCTTCTCTTCGTAGAAGCGAATCGCTTTGCTGGTGAGTCCGGTTTTTTTTGCCACATCGCTGATGTTCATCTTTCCCCCTTGACCTTCCATTCAGGGGAAGGTTTAGGCTGTAGTTCTAATGCAAATTTTGCATGCAGTCAAAATCATTAGCCTGAGGAGTACACCATGTCACATACCCAACTGCTGGCGCTGGACGGCTTGTCCTGTGGCCACTGTGTAAAACGCGTCAAAGAAGTGCTGGAGCAGCGCAGCGATGTTGAACAGGCGGACGTCACGCAGCAAGAAGCGCGCGTGACCGGTGCGGCGAGCGCCAGCGATCTGATCGCTACGGTTGAACAAGCCGGTTATCACGCGGTGCTGAAAGACGGCGCAGCCAGCCCAAAGCCTGATCCGTTGACAGCTACAGAGCCGCCGCCGGAGGCGCTGACAACGGAGTCGCAACCGGCACAATCCACTGAAGCTGAGCTTGCTGTGCATCATTTACTGATTGGCGGCATGAGCTGCGCCAGCTGCGTAAGCCGCGTGGAACAGGCGCTGCAAAAAGTGCCGGGCGTCAGCCAGGCACGCGTCAATCTCGGTGAGCGCAGCGCGCTGATCATGGGTGATGCAAGCGCCGAAGCGCTGGTGAGCGCGGTCGATCAGGCTGGGTATTCCGCCGAAGTGATCGAGGATGAACAAACCCGCCGCGAACGCCAGCAGGTTAGCGCGCAGCACGCTATGCGCCGTTTTAGCTGGCAATCGGCGCTGGCGTTGCTGCTCGGCGTGCCGATGATGATTTGGGGCATGCTCGGCGACAACATGATGCTGAGCGCAGATAACCAAACGCTGTGGCGCACGCTCGGCGTGATAACCTTGCTGGTGATGGTGATGGCCGGCGGCCACTTCTATCGCAGCGCGTGGCGCAGTTTGCGTCACGGCACAGCCACCATGGACACGCTGGTGGCGCTGGGAACCGGCGCGGCGTGGCTCTATTCGATGAGCGTCGCCCTTTGGCCCGAATTCTTCCCGCATCAGGCGCGTCATCTCTATTTTGAAGCCAGCGTGATGATCGTTGGCCTGATCAATCTCGGCCACGCGCTGGAGCAGCGCGCACGCCAGCGCGCCTCGCAGGCGCTGGAACGATTACTGGATTTAACCCCGGCGCAGGCGCGGGTCATCAGCGATCAGGGTGAAACGCTGCTGCCGCTCAGCGAGGTTAAGTCCGGCATGACGCTGAAGCTGGTCACCGGCGATCGCGTACCGGTGGACGGTGACGTCGCCAGCGGTGAAGCCTGGCTGGATGAAGCGATGCTGACAGGCGAGGCAGTGCCGCAGGCCAAACAGCCGGGAGATAAAATCTTTGCCGGTACGCTGGTACAAGACGGCACGCTGCACTTTGTGGCGCGCGCCATCGGCAGCCACACCACGTTGGCGCGCATTATCAATCTGGTGCGTCAGGCGCAAAGCAGCAAACCGGATATTGGCCGACTGGCGGATCGCATCTCCGCGGTATTTGTGCCGGTGGTGGTGGCGATTGCGCTGCTGAGCGGGGTGATTTGGTATCTGGCGGGTCCGCAGCCGCAACTGGCTTACACGCTGGTAATTGTCACCACGGTGCTGATCATCGCCTGCCCTTGCGCTTTGGGTTTAGCCACGCCGATGTCAGTGATTGCTGGCGTCGGACGCGCCGCAGAGCTGGGCGTGCTGGTGCGTGACGCCGATGCGCTGCAGCGAGCCAGCGAAGTCGATACCATTGTGTTTGATAAAACCGGCACCCTGACGCGCGGCACGCCGCAGGTCAGCGATGTGGTGCTGTATGGCGACTGGAATCGCGAGCAGGTGCTCAGCGCGGCGGCGCAGATGGAGCAAGGCTCCAGCCATCCGCTCGCCAAAGCGATTCTTGAGGCTGCGCCTGCGGTGAACGCCGAAGCGGTTAAGCAATTTCGTACAATACGCGGCAAAGGCATCAGCGCTACAGTGGCAAACAGAACGCTGCTGCTGGGGAATCAGGCGCTGCTGGATGAGCAGCAGGTTGATTACCGCGCCGCGCAGGACGATATCGCGCGCTTCGCCGCACAAGGCGCAACGCCGGTGCTGCTGGCCGACAATCAGCAGCTGCTGGGATTGATCGCGCTGCGTGACAGCTTGCGTCCCGAGAGTAAAGCGGCGCTGCAGCGTCTGCATCAGCAAGGTTATCGCCTGATTATGCTGACAGGCGATCACCAGAAAACCGCGGAGGCCATTGCCGCCGAAGCGGGTATTGATGAAGTGATTGCCGGCGTGTTGCCGGATGGCAAAGCGCAGGCGATTACTCAGTTACAGCAGCAAGGCCGCAAAGTGGTGATGGTCGGCGACGGCATTAATGATGCGCCCGCGCTGGCGCAGGCCGATGTCGGCATTGCGATGGGCGGCGGCAGCGATGTGGCGGTAGAAACCGCCGCCATGACGCTGATGCGCAACGATCTGCACTGCGTCGCCGATGCGCTGTCGATCTCCAGCGCTACGCTGCGCAATATGCGGCAAAATCTGTTGGGCGCCTTTATCTACAACAGCCTTGGGATCCCCATTGCGGCCGGCGTGCTCTATCCGTTTACCGGCATGCTGCTGAGCCCGATTGTCGCGGGCGCGGCGATGGCGCTGTCATCCATTACCGTGGTGAGCAACGCTAACCGTTTGTTGCGCTTCAAGCCCGCGCAACGGCAATAGCCATTCCAGCCCTGTTTTTCATGAGATGAAATCGCTAGCATGGTTTTTTGCCTTAAAAAGGACAGGGAATGAGACACGGTCTGTGGCACAGCATCCAACAACGGATCGCGACCCTTTTTCCGGCCAGTTACAGCTGGCCGGCCATGGATATTCAGCTGGGCGATCGTCGTTTGCATTTGGCGGGCAGCATTCACATGGGCACGCGCGATATGCAGCCGCTGCCTGCCGGGCTATTGCGCCAGCTGCATAAAGCCGACGCGCTGATTGTCGAAGCCGATATCACTCAAGGCGAATCGCCGTTCAGCAATGATGATGAACATCCGCCGCTGGCAATGCGACTCGACGACGACGTGCTGCAGCGCTTGCAGGCCTTGTGCGATGAGCTTTCGCTGTCACTGAGCCTGTTCGATACGCTGCCGTTCTGGCAGATCGCGCTGATGTTGCAGGCGCAACAGGCGCAGCGGCTGGGATTGCGTCCGCAGTTTGGTATCGATTATCAGCTGTTGCAGGCGGCCAAAGCGGCCAACAAACGCATTATCGAGCTGGAAGGTCCGGAAACGCAGATCGCCCTGCTGAAATCGCTGCCGCAGGATGGTTTGCCGCTGTTGCTGGATACGCTGGAACACTGGCACACCAACGCGCGCCTGCTGCAAACCATGATCAGCTGGTGGCTGGATGCGCCGCCCACCCAGCAACCGGTGGCGCTGCCGACCACCTTTAGCAGCGAGCTGAACGACACGCTGATGCGCAACCGCAACCAGCACTGGCGCGAGCTGCTGCTGGCGTTACCGAAAGGGCGTTATGTGGTGGCGGTGGGCGCACTGCATCTGTATGGCGATGATAATTTGCCGGGACTGCTGAAGAGCTGATTTATGCACATTTCTTAGCGGCGCAAGTTATTGCGCGATAAAACGCGCCGCTACGGGCTTGTGCGTTTTATTAACTGTGCGTTTGGCAGAAAAAAAGAAGGCCAATAATACTATTGGCCCGTCAAAGAGGAATGTGTTTATGATTTTGGTTATCACCAACAATCTCTTGCTGGCGCGGGCCAATTCTCGCGCAAAGTTCAGAATTTCGCCACTGTTTTTCCATCAAAACTGAAATAAGAATTTTCCTAACAAGGACCGATCATGACGCCCGCGGTAAAACTTCTGGAAAAACAAAAAGTCACCTTTACCCTGCATCCCTACCACCACGATAGCCACGAAACCAATTTTGGCGACGAAGCGGTGCGTAAGCTTAATCTGGATGCGCGCCAGGTGTTCAAAACCTTGCTGGTATCGCTCAACGGCGATGCTAAAGCGCTGGCGGTTGCGGTAACACCGGTCTCAACCCAATTGGATCTAAAAAAGGTCGCCAAAGCGCTAGGCGCGAAGAAAGCGGATATGGCCGATCCGCAGCTGGCACAGCGCGTGACCGGTTATCTGGTAGGCGGCATTAGCCCGCTGGGACAGAAAAAACGTCTGCCAACGGTGATCGATCGGCAGGCAGCGGAGTTTGCCACCATCTTTATCTCCGGCGGCAAACGCGGGCTGGATATCGAGCTGGCCGCGCAAGATTTGTCTCGCCTGCTGGATGCGCCGCTGGCCGACGTCGCACGGCGCGATTAGTCGGGCTGCTGGGCGCAGAGTTGATCGATCATCCAGCGCCCGGCCGGTCCCGGCGGATTACGCCGCGACCACACCACATCAACCGCGATATGCTGCGGCCAGCCCGGCACCGGCAACTCCTTCAGCACCTGATGACCAAACTGCTCCACCAGCCAGCGCGGTAATATACTCCAGCCAAAACCCTGCTCCGCCATCTCTAACAGCAATAAATAAGATGGCGCCGACCACACGCGTCCGGCGGGCAAGGGATCGCGATTTTGTACCCAGGTATTGAGTCGCAGATGCCGCAACTCACCTAACTGCCCTTCACTCACCTGCTGAGCCTGCGACAGCGCATGATCCTGATGAAGGTAAATCGCCATCTGCGCCCCCACTTGCAAGCGTGCCACCGCCAAATCCGGTGGCAATTGTGGCTGCGCCCGCACCACGCCAAGGTGCACGCGCCCGGCTTGTATCAAATCTAATGCATCAGCATCCTCGGCGATCATGCACTCAAAATCGATATCTGGATAACGCACCTCAAACCGGTTAAGCAGATTTTCATGGTGATCCGCTTGCCAAAAATCGGAGATCGCCAGGCTAAGGCGCGGTTCTACGCCCTGCGACAAGCGCACTGCCAGCTCATCCAGCCGCTGGCTGGCGGCCAGAATCTGCTGCACCTGCGCAAACGCGCGCTGGCCATGCTCGGTCAATACCGGGTTACGTCCGCTGCGATCAAACAGCGTGAAACCCAGATCGTCTTCCAGATTAGCGATCGCGTTACTGATGGTGGATTGGCTTTTAGACAACGCGCGCGCCGCCGCCGAAAAGGATCCGCTGGCCACGGTTTGCACAAACGCCTCAAGGGATTCCGGGGAATATTTCATGTTGAACCATCGCTTTTATCGATAGGTGATCATTTTATCTTAGCATCACCCAGTGCGAAAATAGGGGTTATCACCAATAAGGAGGTTTATATGCGTACCCGTTCGCTGAAAGAACGTTTTTGTCATGCCGCAGGCTTTGAAGGGTTAGCACTTATCACTGTTGCGCCGCTGGCTGCCTGGATCATGGAGAAACCGCTGTTTCAGATGGGCGCGCTGGCGATTATGCTGTCGACCGTCGCCATGCTGTGGAACATGATCTATAACACCGGCTTTGACCGCATCTGGCCGCCGCAGGTGAAACGCGGATTCGGTTTACGCGCCATGCATGCGCTAGGCTTTGAAGGCGGTTTTATCCTGATTGGCTTGCCGATTGCCGCCTGGATGCTGAATATTTCACTGCTGGAAGCCTTTGTGCTAGAAGTGGCGTTCTTCCTGTTCTTCCTGCCCTATACCATGGTTTACAACTGGATGTGGGATAAGTTGCGCCACCGTTGGGTGACGCAGAAATCGTGTCAGGCGTGATGTGCATTTGAAAAGAGGTCGCCATGAATGGCGACCTACGAGCGCAGAGTTCAATGTTGTGCGGCGCGCGGCCAGATCCACGCCAGAATCATTTGCGGGTAGCTTGGTTTGCGTTGCTTCTCCAGCGCTTTGTTGCGCTCTTCAATTTGTGCTGCCGTCAGATGCACAATCCCGCCAGGTTGATAATCCGCTACCTTCAGCGGTGAATGCTGGCTGACATACTCACGCAGCACATCCGCATCGCGCTGCCCGCTGTTGCTGAAGCCAGCATGGGTTTCAATGTTCGGATAACCATCGCCGCCGCTGGCGTTAAAGCTGTTAGTCGCCATGCGGTAGGCTTTATCCTTTTGCAGCGGTTCGCCATTAATCTTCACGTCGCTGACGCCTTTACCATCCGCCACCAGGCTGATGTTGCTGAACTGCGCGAAGCCGCCGGAATCCACTTTAATATTGGCAACCGTCGCCAGATAATTCAGCACTTCATTACCCTTCAGCGTCACCGACACCACCTGATTGCCAAACGGCTGCACCTGCAACAAATCGCGCCAGCTGAGATTACCCTGCGCCAGCGAAGTGCGAATGCCACCGCCGCTCATCACCGCAAAGTCCGCTTTGGTCGCCGCCATTTGGGCGCGCAAAATTAGCTGCCCAAGATTGGTCTGCTCAAAGCGTACCTTGTCGCGCTCACCGACAAACACGCCGTCGCTGCTGCCGACTTTGACATCCAGTTTCTTGCCAGCACGCAGTTGATACGGCGTTAACAGCTTCATCATCGCGCTGTTTTTCGGGATCTCTTCCTGCCAGGTGAGCCAGGATTCGCTGCCATCAAGATTTTTTACCTTGTGCTTGAGGTTGACCGGGATCAGCTGGTAATTCTCCAGCGTCAGCTCGCCATTGCGGAAGGTGAAGTCGCCGCGCCCAACAAATTTGCCCCACTCTTTTGCCTGCATGATCCACACGCCGTTTTGCCGATCCGGCTGGCAGGGCTGGCCTGGCTGATAATCTTTTATGCTGACGTTCTCTTTCTCAATGCACACCGCATCCTGTGAATGGCCGCCAATGATCACGTTGATGGTGCCCGGCGGCAGGCTGCGCGCCAGCTCCACGTCGCCCGGCGCATTGCTGCCGTGCTGACCGTCGTCGTAGTGGCCCATGTGTGTCAGCGCGATGATGACATCAGGCTTTTCGCTGGCGCGTAGTTCCGCTACCGCTTTTTCGGTCTCTTTCACCGGATCGCGAATATCAATCGTCGCAATGTTTTCCGGATTGGCGATGCGCAGCGTGTCGGTGGTGGTCAGGCCGATCACCGCAATCTTCAGCCCCATGCGGTTAAAGGTTGCCCACGGCTTAAATAAGCGCGTGTCGGTGCCTTTTTGATAGATGTTGGCCGAAAGGAACGGAAATTTGGCCCACTTCTGCTGCTGTTGTAGCACGCTGAGCGGTTTGTCGAATTCGTGGTTGCCCAACGCCATGGCGTCATAGCCCACCAGGTTCATGCCGCGAATATCGGGTTCAGCATCCAGCATGTCTGACTCTGGCACGCCGGTGTTCACATCGCCCGCTGACAGGATCAGCGCGCCACCACCTTTGGCCTGCACATCGTAGCGCTGTTGATCCATCAGCGTTTTCTGTGCCGCAAGGCCATATTCGCCTTGTGCGTTCGGCCAGTAACGACCGTGATGATCGTTGGTGTGCAGAATGCTGAAACGATAACTGCGATCCGTTTGCCACGCCTGCGCCAGCATCGGCAGCAGTAACACTGTCAGCGCCAGCCAGCGCCCTTTTCGCGGTGATAAAAACAAAGTCGATCTCCTTATTCTGCGTTTTTCCACTTAGCGGTGGACTTAATGTGCGTTATCGCCCTTCTGTGTCGCACAGATGGCTGGCTAACTCAAGATGAAACACGCATTGCATCATGGCACAGCGTGACGACCAGCATTTTTAAATTCGCTTCTCGCTGGGAATGACAACCCAATTCTACACTTGGCGGTGACTTTATCGACTTAGGACCGCTTTAACCGTAACAACCCCTGCTGCGAAGCCAATTTCCCACTGCAACTATTTTTTCCGCGTCACCCGTCATTCTGCGTATTTCCAGTCGATATCGTGAGATAACTGACGAAAATGGAGCTTCAGCTGCGTTTTAGTCTCATTTTTTCAATTTAGTGGGCTTTAACCGCTCAAATGTTTAAACGCGGTGAGTGATTGTGCATTACACTAGGTTGTTACAAGCGGATACATTTGCACACAAGGAGACAGGCATGCATCACACCACACCGTTGATCACTACCATTGTCGGGGGACTGGTCCTCGCATTTCTCCTTGGTATGCTGGCAAACCGCCTGCGCATCTCACCGCTGGTCGGTTATCTTCTGGCTGGCGTCCTGGCCGGCCCTTTCACGCCAGGCTTTGTCGCGGATACCAACCTTGCCCCTGAACTGGCTGAACTCGGCGTTATTCTGCTGATGTTCGGCGTCGGTTTGCACTTCTCGCTGAAGGATTTGATGTCGGTAAAGTCCATCGCCATTCCTGGCGCCATCGCGCAAATCGCCGTGGCGACGCTGCTGGGAATGGGACTTTCATGGACAATGGGCTGGTCGTGGATGACCGGTTTGGTATTTGGTTTGTGTCTTTCCACCGCCAGCACCGTGGTGCTGCTGCGTGCGCTGGAAGAGCGTCAGCTGATTGATAGCCAGCGCGGGCAAATCGCCATTGGCTGGTTGATCGTGGAAGATTTGGTGATGGTGCTGACGCTGGTGCTGCTGCCAGCCATCGCCGGCATGCTGGAACAGGGCAACGCCAGCCCAACGCTGCTGTTGTGGGATCTGCTGCTGACCATCGGTAAAGTCGTCGCCTTTATGGTGCTGATGATGGTGGTAGGCCGTCGCGTGGTGCCGTGGATTCTGGCAAAAAGTGCCGCGACCGGTTCGCGTGAGCTGTTTACCCTTGCGGTGTTAGCGCTGGCGCTCGGTATCGCCTTTGGCGCCGTCGAATTCTTTGATGTCTCCTTCGCCCTCGGCGCCTTCTTTGCCGGCATGGTGCTGAACGAATCTGAACTTAGCCACCGCGCGGCGCACGATACCTTGCCGCTGCGGGATGCGTTCGCCGTACTGTTCTTTGTGTCCGTCGGCATGCTGTTTGACCCGATGATCCTGATTGAGCAGCCGCTGGCGGTGCTTGGCGCGCTGGCGATTATCGTGCTGGGCAAATCCATTGCCGCCTGGCTGCTGGTAACGCTGCTGGGTCATTCACGTCGCACCGCGATGACCATTTCGGTGAGCCTGGCGCAGATTGGTGAATTCGCCTTTATTCTCGCCGGCCTCGGCATCTCGCTCGGCATGCTGAGCGAGGAAGGCCGCAATCTGGTGCTGGCGGCGGCGATTCTCTCCATCATGCTTAACCCGATTCTGTTTAGCGTGCTGGAACGCTACCTCGACAAAACCGAGACCATCGAAGAGCAGACGCTGGAAGAAGCGATCGAAGAAGAGAAGCAGATTCCGGTGGATATCTGCAATCACGCGGTTTTAGTAGGTTATGGCCGCGTCGGCAGCCTGCTGGGGCAAAAGCTGATGGAAGCGGATGTGCCGCTGGTGGTGGTGGAGAACTCCCGTCCGCGCGTTGAAGCGCTGCGCGAGCAAGGGATCAAAGCGGTGCTGGGCAATGCGGCACGCGTGGATACCATGGAACTGGCGCGCCTCGACTGCGCCCGCTGGCTGCTGCTGACCATTCCGAATGGCTACGAAGCCGGTGAAGTCGTGACGGCAGCGCGCGAAAAGCGTCCGGACATTGAGATTATTGCCCGTGCGCATTATGACGATGAAGTGACCTACATAATGGAGCGTGGCGCGAATCGCGTGGTGATGGGAGAGCGTGAGATCGCCAACAGCATGCTGCATGTGCTGGAAGAAGAGATTGCGCAGAACCCGATTGTACGTGAGTGCCCGATTTAAGTGAGTGCGGTCTTTAGCAAGGTCGCCATGAACGGCGACCTTGCGTTTTATCTGTCCCAATACGACTCTTCTAAGCTGTCTTCCCGCTCCGGCAGGCCGCGCGTCAGGCGCGGTGAATGCTGGTTCAGCACCTGATAACTTACCCGGTTCGCGTATTTACACACCTGTGCCAGCGACGAATAGGTCAGGTAGGCGCGGCCGTGTTTGCTGGAGTTAGGCACTTTTTGGCGGTGGAAGTTGTTGGCGGTGATGTCGTGCAGCAGCGCCGCCAGCGCACCATCGCCCGCGCCGTTGGTGTTCATGATCTTCTCTGGGCCGCCCATATATGGCGCGATATGCGAGAAGATGCGCAGCGGCTGATCGCAATCCTTGTGGCGCATCGCGCGGCTGAATTCATATTGGTTGAACTCAGCCAGCGCGCCCGGCAGCAGCGGATGGTTGGTTTTGCGCTTGTACTCTTCTTCAGTGAAACCGGCCATGTACAAACCGGTTGGCCCGGCGGTACACAGCACCAAATCCACCCAATCCAGCGCCATATTCGACGCCAGCAGCGGATCCTGCTCGCCGGTCAGCGCAAAGGCCTCTTCTTCGTTCATCGCCACAATTGAGACGTGATCGCGCAGGAAATCGCGCCAGAACTGCGGATTATCCTGAATCACGTATTTGGTGCCGAGCGTCAATACCACCGGCACGTTGTGTTTTTTGGCGTAGTCGATGGCGCGTAAAGTGGCTTCCGGCATCGGTTCGCCCGGCTGGCAGCGCACCAGATAGGAAGTCAGCACCAGCGCCGACGCGCCCGCAATGACCTCTTCTGGAATGCTGTTGGCCTGCAGCTGGTTCATCAAGCCGGGACTGATGGCAAAGGTACGCTCGCCCTGCTCGCCAATCAGCGTAAAGCAGCGGCCAATCGCGCCATCAACGCCCTGCAGGAAGTTCAGATCCATGCGGCTGGAGGTGTTGCACAGGTAGCGATAGGCGTAGCCGCCGATCTGGATGTTATTGCACATCACGCCGAGCAGCACCGAGCGGTCATCTGCCAGCACCGAATAGTTATGCAGGGTATTTCCGATGGTGCCACCGGCAAATTGATGGCTGATGAGCGCTTCGCGCATCAGTTCGTTGTAGAGCGCCTCGGCGGTAGCATCGTCGATCACCAGCGAGTGACCGGCGCTTAAACCGTAACGCTGCAGAAAGTCGTCGTCGACTTTGGCTTCAATATCCACCAGCGTCTGGTCGATACCCACCACCCAACTGCCCTCTTCCTGCTCTTGCTGCGTGGCTTGCAGCAGCGGATCGCGCGCGTTGACGGGGAAATAGTGTTTGGATTTGCGTTTGCCGGGAAATTTCATCGAGAGTGCCGTCAGGGAAAATCAGGCAGAGAATGATATCACACTCTCTGCCACACCCTTAACGACGCGCGTTGACCAGCTGCACCATCATTTCAATGTGCTCCGCATCGGCGTTGAGCGCAGGAATGTACTCGAACTTTTCGCCGCCGGCATGCAGGAAGATCTCGCAGTTCTCACCGCTGATCTCCTCCAGCGTTTCAAGGCAATCCGCCGCAAAGCCCGGACTCATCACCTGCACATGCTTGATGCCTTTGGCCGGCAAACCTTTCATGGTTTCATCGGTGTACGGCGTCAGCCACGGCTCGCGACCAAAGCGCGACTGGAAGGTCATCATGATTTTGTGTGGCGCAATGCCCAACGCCGCGGCCAGCGCATCGGTGGTGTCTTTGCAACGCAGCGGATAATCATCGCCTTCATTGGCGAAACGCTGCGGAATGCCGTGATAGGACAGCACCAGCAGATCCGGTTCGCCATGCAGCGCAAACGAGCGCTCAACCGAGGCTTTCAGCGCGGCGATGTAAGCCGGATGCTCCGCGTAATCACGGATAAACGCCACTTCTGGCAGCGAGCGCAGTGGTTTAAAGCTGGTGGCTAAGCCATCCCATACTGCGGCAACCGTCGAGCAGGAGAACTGCGGATAGAGCGGCAGCACGATGAGTTTGGTCACGCCCTGATCCAGCAAGCGCTTCAGCGCGCTGTCGAGGCTTGGCTGGCCGTAGCTCATACCGAGTTCAACCGGCATATCAAGGCGCTGCGCCAATGCTTCACGCTGACGCTTGCTGAACACCATCAGCGGTGATCCTTCATCCATCCATACGGAAGCATACAGTTTCGATACGCGTGGCGAACGGAAAGGCACGATGATGAAATTGAGAATCGGCCACCACAGTAAGCGCGGTGTATCAACCACTCGTGGATCGCCGAGGAATTGTTTCAGATAGCGTTTAACCGCAGGTGTTGTGGGTGCGTCTGGTGTGCCTAAGTTAACCAGCAAAACCCCGGGCTTTTCTTGCCTCATGGTATTTCCTTGATGTCGAAACGAATGGGTCGAATGCAAAATCAGGGGGAAATTGTAGCGGAAATTGAAGGAGGGGAAAGCAATTGCTGCAAAAGGGCCGGACAACCGGCCCCTCAACGCATTAACCGAGAATCGTGGCCAATTGCGTGCTCACTTCGGCGACAGGACGCGTGCCGTCGATTTTGTGATATTCGGTGTTGCCGTCTTGCGCTTCTTTGCCGTAGTAGGCAATCAGCGGCGCAGTCAGTTGATGGTATTCCACCAGACGCTTACGCACGGTCTCTTCCTGGTCATCTTTACGCGTGGTCAGCTCTTCGCCGGTCAGGTCATCTTTACCTTCCACTTTCGGTGGATTGTAAGTGACGTGATAAACGCGGCCCGATGGCGTATGTACGCGGCGGCCAACAATACGATCCACAATCAGCTCGTCCGGTACAGCGAACTCCAGCACGTAGTCAACCTTGATGCCCGCTTCTTTCATCGCGTCAGCCTGCGGGATAGTGCGTGGGAAGCCATCGAGCAGGAAACCGTTTTTGCAGTCTTCCTGCGCGATACGCTCTTTAACCAGCGCAATCACCAGCTCGTCAGTCACCAGTTTACCGGCATCCATGATCGCTTTTGCCTGTTGGCCCAGTTCCGTACCTGCTTTGACTGCCGCACGTAACATGTCACCGGTGGAGATTTGCGGAATACCGTATTTCTCCATGATGAATTGAGCCTGAGTGCCTTTACCTGCGCCCGGAGCTCCGAGCAGAATAATACGCATTGCGTAATTCCCCTTGCGAATCGCATTGTTCAATCTGAGAAGGCGAAGAACATACCATTATGGCCCGCGCACCACAAGGAAACGGGCGCGCTCGCCACGAAAGGTCTACTTTGACCTGCTTTGTCAGCAAATACCAGCAGAGTGCCCGTTTTTAGGAATCGCGGCTAAGCATGAGCACGTCTTTGAGGCGTTTTTTAAGTGCTGGTGTGACGTTCAGCTGTTTGTTGACCCCGCCGCGCACGTCGGCGCGCAAGCGTAATTGCGCCTGTTCGGGCAGCACCTGAACATCCTGCGGCAATTCACTGGCATTAAGGCCGTTCGGCAGCGGAAAAAGTGCAAAGGGTAAACCCGGTTGCTGAATGGAGTGCAGGATGAATGGCGAGTCGAGCGCGATTTTTTCCACCATCGCAATATTGTACGGACGCCATTCGCTGTCCTTCATCATTGCCAGCGCCTGTTCTGGCGCGCCACCGAGCGCTAATCCTTGCTCAAACAGCCGCAGCTCGCTGCGCACCAATGTGCTGAAATCGGCGGTGCGCAATGCGATTAACACCAGATCGCCGCATAACGCCGCATGGCGATCAAGGCGGGCGACAAACAGTCGCGCATCGCTCACCAGCCGTTTATGCAGCTGCGTGGCAAACGACTCCGATGCATCGGCAACGCCGTGGCTTTGACATTCGCTTAACGCTCGCACGCGACCTTGCTGCATATCAACATGATCCACCAGCGCAATATTGCCCGCCGTCATCGGCAAAGTGGGCAGCACGCTCAGTTCACTAACCGGATAGTGCGAGGCATAGCGCGTGTGATTACGTGATTGCTCCTGACGGAGAAACAGCTGGGAAAGCAGCACTCGCGAGATATGCAAAGAGGGTGCGAAGAAGAGATCGAAATTTTCAAGCCGGTAATAACGGGAAAGCGAGCCGCGAAGCTTATCGCGCGCCGCCGCCGCCCTGGCAGAAGCAAGTTGTGGAGCCATCGCGTGGTATGTCTCTGGTTATTATGCTGTGTGTGGGAGGTGAAACCTGCGGTGATAGTCGGCGTAGAACACAGAGAGCCGTAGCCGTCAACCTGCCAGAATCTGGTGGAAAGGTTAGGCCAATGCGGCTGGACATTAAAATGATATAAACTGACAATCCCTGTTAGGTTTTTACACAGGGGACGAGTATGACCGTGCTTCCATCGTTACGTGCACTGCACTATTTCCACCAGGCGGCACTGTTCAGCAGTTTTAGCGTAGCGGCCGAACGTCTGCATGTCACCCATAGCGCCATTAGCCATCAGGTTCGACAGCTGGAGAGCTGGATGGGGAAGCCGCTGTTTGTGCGTACCAATGGACGCGTCAAATTAACCTCACACGGTGAACGTTTGCTGGTGAGTTGTCAGAAAGCCTTTAGCGAGCTCTCCACCACCTGCGAAAGCATTCGTACCGGCATGCGCCATCATATCAGCGTCTCCTGCGCGCCCAGCTTTCTCTCGCAATGGCTGATTCCGCGCATCGCCAGCTTCTATCAGCGCTATCCCGATATTGAAGTGCAGTTTCAGCCGCTGGTGGAGATTGACCAGTTGCGCAGCGAGCACACCGATGTGCTGATTCTCAGCGCCGAGCAGTCGCCGGATGACGATATTGATGCCACCTTGATCAGCGATGATTACATCGGTCCGCTGTGCGCCCCGCAGTTTGCCGCCCGCTTTCAAAGCGAGCTGGATCTCGCCTCGTTGCCGCTGCTGCACGCCGATACGCGGCTGCATGCGTGGGCCGAATGGGCGAAAACCAGCGGGGTACGCGGCAATTACTGGATCGGCAAGCATTTCGATAATTTGACGTTAGCCATTCAGGCGGCGAGAAACGGATTGGGCGTGATTATGGCACCACGCTTGCTGGTGCGTCAGGAGTTGAGTGACGGCACCTTGATCGCACCGCTGGGCTTTGTGCGCGTCGATCGCGCCACGTTGATGATGACCAAGACTTCGCGTCAGCACGATGCGGAGATTACATTATTTCGCGATTGGTTGCGGGATCAGGCGCAGATTTAACAGCAGATATAAAAAAAGGTCGCCATGAATGGCGACCTTTCGGGTTTGGTGCGATTACGCCGTCAGCAACTGGTTCATACGACGGATGAACTGGTTTGGATCGTCAAGCGTACCGCGCTCGGCGAGCAGCGCCTGATCCAGCAGCAGCTCAACCCACTCGGCAAAGCGCGTCTCGTCCTGGGTATCAGCCACGCGTTTCACCAGCGTATGATCCGGATTGATCTCGAAAATGTACTTCACGTCCGGCACGTCCTGACCGGCCGCGGCAAACAGCTTCGCCATCTGCGTGGTCATTTCGTTAGCATCGGTGGTGACGATCGCTGGCGTGTCAGTGAGACGATGCGTCAGACGCACCTCTTTCACACGCTCGCCCAGCAGCGTTTTCACACGCTCAACAAACGGCTCCAGCGCCTTCTCCGCTTCTTTCTGCTCTTCGGTCTCTTCATCGGCCAGTTTGCTCAGCGAATCATCCGCTTTGCTGACTGACTGGAAGGTTTTGCCGTCGAACTCGGTGAGGTAGCTCATCATCCATTCGTCGATACGATCGGAGAGCAGCAGCACCTCGATGCCTTTCTTGCGGAACAGTTCCAGATGCGGGCTGCTCTTCGCAGCGGCATAGCTGTCGGCGGTGATGTAGTAAATCTTGTCCTGACCTTCCACCATGCGCGTCACGTAATCGTCGAGCGAAACGGTCTGCTCTGCGCTTTCGCTCTGGCTGGTGGCGAAACGCAGCAGTTTGGCAATCTGTTGCTGGTTAGCGTTGTCTTCGGCTGGACCTTCTTTCAGTACCAGACCGAACTCTTTCCAGAACTGCTGATATTTTTCCGCGTCGTCTTTCGCCAGCTTCTCTAACATCTGCAGGCTACGCTTGGTCAGCGCGCCACGCAGGCTCTGGGTCACACGGCTGTCCTGCAGGATTTCACGCGATACGTTCAGCGGCAGATCGTTGGAATCTATCAAACCACGCACGAAGCGCAGGTAGTTCGGCATGAACTGCTCGGCATCGTCCATGATGAACACGCGCTGTACGTAGAGTTTCAGGCCGTGCTTGCTGTCGCGGTTCCACATGTCGAACGGCGCACGCGCCGGGATATACAGCAGGCTGGTGTATTCCTGCTTACCTTCCACGCGGTTATGGCTCCAGATCGCCGGATCGCTGAAATCGTGGGCGATGTGTTTGTAGAACTCGTTGTACTCGTCGTCGCTGATCTCAGACTTGTTGCGCGTCCACAGCGCCTGGGCTTTGTTGATCTTTTCCCAGGTGGTGGTGTCGCTCTCTTCGTCTTTGCTTTCAATCTCAACCGGCAGCGCGATGTGATCGGAGTATTTGCTGATCACGTTACGCACGCGCCACGCATCGAGGAAATCATCTTCGCCTTCACGGAAGTGCAGCGTGATTTCGGTACCGCGATCGGCTTTCTCAATCTCTGCCAGCGTATATTCGCCTTCGCCAGCAGATTCCCAGAACACCGCTTCATCGGCTTTCGCGCCGGCGGCGCGGGTGCGCACGGTGACTTTATCCGCCACAATGAACGCAGAGTAGAAGCCCACGCCGAACTGGCCGATCAGCTGGCTGTCTTTCGCCTGGTCGGAGCCCATGGATTCGAGGAAGGATTTGGTGCCGGATTTAGCGATGGTGCCGAGGTTCTCAATCACCTCATCACGGCGCATACCGATGCCGTTATCGCTGAGCGTCAGCGTGCGATTTTCCGGATTGACCGAGATACGTACGCGCAGGTCGCCGTCGCCTTCATACAGATCGGGCGTCGACAGCGCGCGGAAGCGCAGTTTGTCGGCGGCATCTGAAGCGTTGGAAATCAGCTCGCGCAGGAAAATCTCTTTATTTGAATAGAGTGAATGGATCATCAGGTGCAGAAGTTGTTTTACCTCTGACTGGAAGCCACGCGTCTCTTGTCCTTTCATGGTCATTGCTACCTCAACTGAATCGGGGTTGATGATACGTTGAGAGAGAAATGGGGATGAAGGAGAGGATTTCAAGCCGATGTCTGTGAAGACATCGGCAAGTGATTAGAAATTAATCTTGTGGCGTCCGGCGAGCGAGTGCGACAGCGTGGTGCCATCGACCATTTCCAGCTCACCACCGACCGGCACACCGTGTGCAATGCGGCTGGCATCAACGCCATATTGTCCGCACAGCTCGGCGATGTAGTTGGCCGTGGCTTCCCCTTCCACCGTGGGATTGGTGGCGAGGATCACTTCGGTTAAGGTTTCGCGCTCGAGACGCTGCTCCAGCCGATCCAGGCCGATATCCTGTGGACCAATGCCATCCAGCGGTGACAAGTGCCCCATCAGCACAAAGTAGCGGCCGCCAAACTGGCCGGTCTGCTCAATGGCGTGGATATCTGCCGGGCTCTCCACCACACAAATCTGGCCGTTTTGCTGACGACGCGGATTGGCGCAGATGGTGCAGATTTCCTGTTCGGTGAAGGTACGGCAATCGGCGCAGTGACCGATTTCCGACATGGCGCGGGTCAATGCCTGCGCCAGACGCATGCCACCGCTACGATCGCGCTGCAACAGCTGAAAAGCCATACGCTGCGCCGACTTCGGGCCAACGCCCGGCAGGCAGCGCAACGACTCCATCAAAGATTCAAGCAGTGGACTGGTTTGCATCAGAACGGCATCTTGAAGCCAGGCGGCAGCTGCATACCTGAAGAGACCGCAGCCATCTTCTCTTTCTGCGTTTCGTCAATACGGCGTGCCGCATCGTTGAAGGCCGCGGCGATCAGATCTTCCAGCATGTCTTTGTCATCTTCCAGCAAGCTAGGATCGACTTCGACACGACGGCAGTTGTGCGCACCGTTGATGGTTACTTTAACCAAGCCAGCGCCTGATTCACCGGTCACTTCGATCGCGGCGATCTCTTCCTGCACTTTGGCCATTTTGTCTTGCATCTGCTGGGCCTGTTTCATCAGGTTGCCCAATCCGCCTTTACCAAACATAGTTTTCTCTCTCTGCTGGGGCTGCGCGCAGTTGACGCGCGGCAGCATGTTCACACCGGTCGAATACTCTCTTCATCCAAATCGGCATCGAAGAATCGACGCAATGTCTGAATATGGGTATCGCTTTCGATCGACTGTCGCGCCTGCGACAGCTTCTCTTCATAAATGGCCTGGCGCCACTCCAGTGGCGTCAATACCGTAGGATTATCGTCTTCAATAATCGTCAATTCAACCGGCTGACCGGCAGACTGACTCAGCGCTTCCGCCAGCGCCTGCCTGGCAGAAGCTGAATTCAGATGGCGCTGACTGCTGCGCAGATGCAGCGTAACGCCGGCTTCGCCCACCTCTTTCCACGCATTGAGCGCCACTTGCTGCACCAGTTTCGGTAGCGTCAGCGCGGCGATTTCAGCAGCCCACGCATCGCGCTGCTGGGCTTCTTCCGCCAGACGCAGCGCCAGCTCAGGGGTTTTCTCATGCTCCAGTGCCGAACGCAAGGCTTTTGGCGTCGCCACCGGCTCCGCTTTAACCTCCACCGGCAGCTGCGTTTTCCAGCGATAGGCTTCCGGTTTGGCCGGGGCTTTTACCGTGGGTTCAGACGCACGTTGTTGCACACGTTCAGTGACGCTAGCGAGACGTTCCAGCGCCGGATTCGCCGGCCGCGCGGAACGCGCTGCCGGCTCACTCTTTTTTGCTTTGCCGGCTCCCTGACGCAGCAACTGCGTTCGCGCCTGTAACAACTGGCTGGTGGAGTCAGGTAACGGATCGGGCGCGGGCTGCATGTCTGGATAATCATCCGACACCGGCGGCGCGTCAGGGTTTGGCGGTGCCATCTGCGGCTGCGCAGCCGGTGCGGGCGCGGTTTTCGCGGCGGCTTGTGGCGCAGCAACCTGCGGCGCAGCTTGTGGCGTCAAGGTGGGACGCGCCACCGGCTCCGCAATCGTTGCCTGCGGATGGAACGCCAGCGCCCGCAGCAGCGTCATCTCTACGCCTAAGCGCCGATCCGGTGCCAGCGGCAGATCTTTACGTCCCATCAACAACGTTTGGTAATAGAGCTGCACGTCAGCCGGTGGCAGCACGCGCGCTAACTCGCGCAGGCGATCGGCCTGGCTGAGATCGTCCTCGCTGAGCGAGCCTGGCAGCAGCTGCACCATCGCAATGCGGTGCAGTAAACGCAGCATCTCGACCAGCAGCGCTTCCCACTCAACCCCACGCGACGCGGCCTGATTCAGCAGCGCCATCACCTGTTCGCCCTGGCCATCCACCAGCGCTTCAATCAGCGCCAGCGGCTGTTCATCGTCGAGCGTGCCGAGCATTTGTGCCACGGTGTCACGCGTTACGCTGCCCTGCCCCATGGCAATCGCCTGGTCGGTCAGGCTCAGCGCATCGCGCATGCTGCCGTCAGCGGCGCGCGCCAGCAGATGCAGCGCACGCGGTTCGGCAGCAATCTGCTCCTGCTGCAACACATGCGCCAGCTGCTGCTGGATTTGCTCAACGTCGAGCGCTTTGAGATGGAATTGCAGGCAGCGGGACAAAATCGTCACAGGCAGCTTCTGCGGATCGGTGGTCGCCAGCAGGAATTTAACGTGCGATGGCGGCTCTTCCAGCGTTTTCAGCAGCGCGTTGAAGCTGTGACGCGACAGCATGTGCACTTCATCGATCAGATAGACCTTGAAGCGACCGCGCGCCGGCGCGTACTGCACGTTATCGAGCAGATCGCGCGTATCTTCAACTTTGGTGCGTGATGCGGCATCGATCTCAATCAGATCGACAAAACGGCCCTGCTCGATTTCGCGGCAGTTATCGCATTGCCCGCACGGCGTTGACGTGATGCCGGTTTCACAGTTAAGCCCCTTCGCCAGCAGACGGGCGATCGAGGTTTTCCCGACGCCGCGTGTGCCAGAAAAGAGATAAGCATGATGGATTCGTCCCAGTGACAACCCGTTGGCCAGCGCAGTCAGCACATGTTCCTGACCGACTACGTCAGCGAAGGCCTGGGGACGCCATTTTCGCGCAAGTACCTGATAGCTCATGTGGATTCAATCACTGGAATTTAGGGAGAAGGGAGAAAATGCAGCTTCGCAAACCCTGTTTATTTTGGCAGTAGTTTAACAGCCACCAGCGGATCAGCAACCACTAACTTTGCAGAGGTGGCGCCCCGCCGTGCAGCGGAGCGCGCAGGCCTTAGTGGCCGGGGAAATTCACCAGGCTGAAGCACTCGACGCCCATGGCAGTCAGGCGGGCTTCACCGGTCAGGTCAAACAGATTAATCACGAATGCGGCGTCTTTCACTTCTCCACCGGCGCGGCGGATCAGCTTCACCGTTGCTTCCAGCGTGCCGCCAGTCGCCAGCAGATCGTCCACCACCAGCACCACATCGCCTGGTTTAATGGCATCTTTGTGCAGTTCCAGCGCATCGGTGCCGTACTCCAGCTCGTAGCTTTCGCTGAAGGTGTCACGCGGCAGTTTGCCCGGCTTACGCACCGGCACAAAACCCACGCCCAAACCCAGCGCCACCGGTGCGCCAAACAGGAAGCCACGCGCTTCCGTTCCCACCACCTTGGTGATGCCTTTGTTACGATAACGCTCCACCAGAATGGCGATCGACGCGGCATACGCCTGCGGATCTTCCATCAGACTGGTCACGTCACGGAACAGAATGCCCGGCTTCGGATAGTCAGGAATGCTTTTAATGCTGTTTTTGATGAGTTCAAGCTGCTGCGCAGTTGCGGTCATAAATGTTACGCCTGGAGAAAATATCTAATACGCGCAGCTTCTCTAGCGCCAAACCCCGGAAACCGGGTTAAGCGAAGTCGTTTATAAGGGAAGCCACGCACGAAGATGCCCAAATCTATGCAAATACCCGGCTAAATGCAACCCTCACGCTACTGTTGTGGCGGGTTGGCATCCTCGGTTACAACCGGAATGCGCCACATAAAAAGCAGCAGCAGGCACAGCATCGCGCCTAACAGGATGCGCACCCACAGCAGGTTTACTAAATAAAGGGACACCGAAAAGGTAATCACAATCAGCAACATGGCGCGCCCTTTGGCGCCGGGCGGCATGGCACGATGCTGCTGCCAGTGGCGAATAAAGCGACCAAACGGCGACTTCCATAGCAACCAATGATGGAAACGCGGCGACGAGCGGGCAAAACACCAGGCCGCCAGCAACACAAATGGCGTCGTCGGTAATAAAGGTAATACAATGCCCAGCGTACCTAGCACAATCGCCAGCCAGCCAAGGCTCAGTAGTAAAATGCGCTGCATGCCTGATGCCTGAATAAGTCAAAAACAGCGTTACGTTAACACAGTCGGAAACAGAGTGATGCCCCAACCGCCCGCCCAGCAACGTCTCCATGCCATGTTAGAGTTACTGCGCCAGCAGATTGCGCAGCAGCCGGATGGTGCCTGTCGTCAGCCCCGTTTTGATTCTCACCTGTTTCGCACCAGCGGCACGCGTCTGGCGGATTATCTGCGCGAGCTGAAAGGCAATGTGACGCAGTTAACCGCTGCTGACACTGATGTGGCGCGCCGTCAATGGCTGGCAGAGAAAGTGCTGGATCAAATTGCCGCATTACAGCGCGAATGCCAGAGCCAGCAGTTGCGCGTCAAGCGCGAGCGGCCACGTGTCGATGCACGCCAGGCCAAGCGTGAAGAGTATCAAGGCTACGAAAAACGCTTACTGGCGATGATTGCTCAGCGCGAGCAGCATCTGGCGCGCGCTGAAACGCTGAGCGTTCAGCAGCAGTTAATTCGTGAAGTCGATCAGCTGCAAGAACGTTTGGCACGCTGCCGCGCAGCTATCTACAAACTGGAGTTGCCGCCTATGCCGCGCTGAACGCGGCGCTTTTTCCTCTATACTCATTGCGGTGAGAAAAAGGAGTAAAATCATGACGCTGGTATTATGGATTGTGATCGGTTTAGCGGCAGGCTGGCTCAAACGGGTGATTTTTCCCGGTCGTCCGGGAGGATTTGTGCCGACGTTGGTACTGGCGGTGATTGGCGCGCTGATTGGCGGCTATATCGCCACCTACTTCACCACCGGCGATCTGGCCGTCCTGCATCCAGCCGGTTTCGCCAGCGCACTGCTGGGCGCACTGTTAATGCTGCTGGTCGCGGCGAAATTACGTATTTAGGAGAAAAAATGTCACTGGACAGCGCACCCGACGAAATCAAACTTGCCGTCGATCTGATTCAACTGCTTGAAGAGAATAATGTCCCTACCGCCACCGTGCTGGCTGCGTTGGCGATTGTTCAGCGAGATTATGAGCAGAAACAAGCGGCGGAAATCAAGGCCGACTAAGCAGCGTTGGACTCAGGCGCAACATATCAAGAAACGCATCCACCAGCTGAGGCGCATCGGCTGCTAAATCAAAACTTTGCGGGTTAAACAGCCAGCTTTCCATCATGCCATTGATGTAGCCGCGCATCAGTAGCGCCGCCTGACGCGTATTCAGGTTCGCAGGCAATTGGCTGGCATCAATACAAAGACGTAGTACAGTTTCAATTCGATCGTAACACGCTTGCAGTAAGCTCTGCTGCATATCCTGTAACGTCGACATTTCGCCAACAAACTCACATTTGTGAAAGATAATCTCCATTAATGCGCGTCTTTGCGGATCCTTTGCTGTGGCGTCAAGGATATAGATCAACATAGAACGAACAACAGAAAGTGGATCGCCCGGGTATTTTGTCTGATACTCAAGTTCCACATCGTCCAGCCCAGCGTCACAACGCAGCCAGATTTCCTGTAAGAGATCGGCTTTATTTTTGAAATGCCAGTAGATAGCCCCGCGCGTGACGCCGGCCGCTGTTGCGATATCCGCCAGAGACGTGGCGGCCACACCATGTTCGGAAAAGTGTGCTAATGCGGCGTCAAGAATTTGATGCCGTGTTTCAAGAGCTTGCGCTTTGGTTTTTCGTGCCATGCTGGGCTTTTTTTACAAACTTGTAAGTTTACATACATTTGTGAATGTATGTACCATAGCATGACCCGTGTTTTAACGCAGCAATGGGTTTATCGGTTTGTGATCCATTGATCATTTGATATCGGACACTAGAGGTTTATTTATGAATAAAAACAGAGGATTAGCGCCTCTGGCGGCCGTCCTGATGCTATCAGGCAGCTTTGTGTTAACAGGATGTGATGATAATAAATCCCAGCAAGCCGCCCAGCAGCAGCCCCCAGAAGTGGGTGTTGTAACGTTAAAAAACGAACCCTTGAAAATTACCACCGAGCTGCCGGGCCGTACCTCGGCTTTCCGCGTTGCGGAAGTTCGCCCTCAGGTGTCAGGAATTATCCTCAAGCGTAATTTTGTTGAAGGTAGTGATGTAAAAGCCGGTCAGTCGCTGTATCAGATTGATCCAGCCACCTATCAGGCGGCCTACGACAGCGCTAAAGCGGATCTCGCCCAGGCTGAAGCCAATGCGCGTGTTGCGCAGTTAACCATTACTCGCTATAAGCCGCTGCTGGGTACTAAGTACATCAGTCAGCAGGACTATGACACCGCCGCAGGCACCGCAGCTCAGACTGCTGCAGCCGCCCAGGCTGCGCGTGCCAACGTCGAAACTGCGCGCATCAATCTGGCGTATACCAAAGTGACGTCACCCATCAGCGGTCGTATTGGTAAATCGTCGGTAACCGAAGGTGCGCTGGTTTCCAACGGGCAAACCACTGCCCTGGCGACCGTGCAACAGCTCGATCCTATGTATGTCGATGTGACCCAATCCAGTGATGATTTCCTGCGTCTGCGCGCAGAGCTGGAATCCGGTCAGCTGAAACAGAACGACGGTAAGGCCAACGTCACCCTGCTGATGCAAAACGGTAACGCATACCCGCAGACAGGCACATTGGAATTCTCTGATGTGAGCGTGGATGAAACCACCGGCTCGATCACGCTGCGCGCCATCTTCCCGAACCCGGACAATCGCCTGCTGCCAGGCATGTTTGTTCGTGCGCGTCTGGATGAGGGCACCAATCCCACCGCACTGCTGGTGCCGCAACAGGGCGTAACACGCACCCCAACCGGTCAGGCAACCGCAATGGTGGTTGGCGCAGATAATAAAGTGGAATCGCGTAACATCACCGCTAATCAGGCATTTGGCGACAAATGGCTGGTGACGGAAGGTCTAAAAGAAGGCGATCGGGTGATCACCACCGGTATCCAGCGTGCCAAACCGGGTGCGCAGGTGACGCCAAAAGAAGTCTCCGATGATGCCAAAGCTGCACCAGAATCACCGTCTGCTAAATCATCGTCATAACAGGAGCCACTGATACATGGCTAAGTTCTTTATTGATCGCCCCATTTTTGCGTGGGTGCTCGCCATCATCATCATGTTGGCTGGTGTGCTATCGATTATCAGCCTGCCGATTGAGCAATATCCCAATGTTGCACCGCCGGCGGTTGAAATCCAGGCCACCTATCCGGGTGCTGATGCGAAAACGCTGCAAGATTCGGTGACGCAGGTCATCGAGCAAAACATGAACGGTATCGATGGACTGATGTATATGTCCTCGAGCAGTGACTCGTCGGGTACATTGACGCTGACGCTGACCTTCCAATCCGGTACTGATGCCGATATCGCGCAGGTTCAGGTGCAGAACAAACTGCAGCTGGCCACGCCGTTACTGCCACAGGAAGTACAGCAACAGGGTATTCAGGTTAAGAAATCCTCTAGCAGCTTCCTGATGGTAGCGGGTTTTGTCAGTGATGACGGCACCATGACGCAGAATGATATTTCTGACTATGTTGCTTCAAACATCAAAGATCCGGTCAGCCGTATGCCGGGTGTCGGTGATACTCAGGTGTTTGGTGCGCAGTATGCGATGCGCATCTGGCTGGACCCACACAAGCTGAACAACTATTCACTGACACCAGTGGATGTGATCAACGCGCTGAAAGTCCAGAACACCCAGATCGCCGCGGGTCAGTTGGGCGGTACGCCACCTGTACCGGGCCAACAGCTGAATGCCTCGATCATTGCGCAAACCCGTCTGACATCGACAGATGAGTTCGGCAATATTCTGCTGAAGGTGAATCAGGATGGTTCGCAGGTACGTCTGCGTGACGTGGCGAAGATTGAACTCGGTGGTGAAAACTACGAGATCATCGCGCGTTATAACGGCAAACCGGCTTCCGGTATCGGTATCAAACTGGCCACCGGCGCTAATGCACTGGACACCGCCGATGCGGTGAAAGCTGAACTGGCGAAACTGGAGCCGTTCTTCCCGGCAGGCATGAAAACGGTTTATCCGTACGACACCACACCGTTCGTGAAAATTTCGATTTTCGAAGTGGTGAAAACGCTGTTCGAAGCAATCGTGCTGGTGTTCCTGGTGATGTATCTGTTCCTGCAAAACTTCCGTGCGACGCTGATTCCAACCATCGCCGTTCCTGTTGTGTTGCTCGGAACCTTTGCGATCATCAGTGCCTTTGGCTACTCGATAAACACCCTGACGATGTTCGGGATGGTGCTCGCCATCGGCCTGCTGGTGGATGACGCCATCGTGGTGGTAGAGAACGTCGAACGTGTAATGGCGGAAGAAGGCTTACCGCCGAAAGAAGCGACCAAACGTTCGATGGAGCAGATTCAGGGCGCATTGGTCGGTATTGCCTTGGTGCTGTCAGCGGTATTTATTCCAATGGCGTTCTTCGGTGGTTCAACCGGCGTCATTTATCGCCAGTTCTCCATCACCATTGTTTCGGCGATGGCGCTGTCGGTGCTGGTGGCGTTGATCCTGACGCCTGCGCTTTGTGCCACCATGCTGAAGCCGGTGGAGAAAGGCGCTCACGGCAAAACTACCGGTTTCTTCGGCTGGTTTAACCGCCTGTTTGATAAGAGCACCAACCACTACGTTGATAGTGTCGGTCATATCATTCGCAGCACCGGCCGTTACCTGCTGATTTATCTGGTGATCGTGGTCGGCATGGCGTACCTGTTCCTGAAACTGCCTACCTCATTCCTGCCGGAAGAGGATCAGGGTTTGTTACTGGCGCAGGCGCAATTGCCAGCCGGTGCTACCCAGGAACGTACCCAGAAAGTATTGGATCAGGTGACGGATTACTTCCTGACCAAAGAGAAAGACAGCGTTAACTCCGTGTTTACCGTTAACGGCTTCGGCTTCGCCGGTCGTGGACAGAACACCGGTATTGCGTTCGTCAGCCTCAAGCCGTGGGATGAGCGTGGCGATGCCAACCTGAAAGTGCCTGCGATTGCCGGTCGTGCCATGCAGGCGCTCGGTCAAATCAAAGATGCGATGGTGTTCCCGTTCAACCTGCCAGCAATTATCGAACTGGGTAACGCCACCGGCTTCGACTTCATGCTGACCGATCAGGGTAACCTGGGTCACGAGAAGCTGACCGCCGCGCGTAACCAGCTGTTTGGCATGATCGCCCAGCATTCGGATACGCTGGTAGGTGTGCGTCCAAACGGCATGGAAGATACGCCGCAGTACAAACTGATCATCGATCAGGAGAAAGCGCAGGCGCTGGGTGTGTCGCTGTCTGACATCAATACCACGCTGGCTTCAGCATGGGGCGGTTCTTACGTCAACGACTTCATCGACCGCGGTCGCGTGAAGAAGGTGTACGTTATGGGCAAGGCCGATTCACGTATGTTGCCGGACGATATCAGTAAATGGTACGTGCGCAACAGCGGCGGCACCATGGTACCGTTCTCCGCCTTCTCTTCGGCGAAGTGGCAGTACGGTTCACCGCGTCTGGAACGTTACAACGGCTTGCCATCGATGGAGATTCTGGGCCAGGCTGCGCCAGGCAAGAGCTCCGGTGATGCCATGAACCTGATGGAAGAGTTGGCAGGAAAACTGCCGGCGGGTATTGGTTACGACTGGACCGGCATGTCCTATCAGGAACGCTTGTCAGGTAACCAGGCTCCGGCGCTGTATGCTATCTCACTGATTGTGGTGTTCCTGTGTCTGGCCGCGCTGTATGAGAGCTGGTCGATTCCGTTCTCGGTCATGTTGGTGGTACCGCTGGGTGTTGTCGGCGCACTGATCTTCACCACGCTGCGCGGCTTAAGTAACGACGTCTACTTTGTGGTGGGCTTGTTGACTACCATAGGATTGTCGGCGAAGAACGCCATCCTGATTGTCGAATTCGCCAAGGATTTGATGGAGAAGGAAGGTAAAGGGTTGGTGGAATCCACGCTGGAAGCATCCCGTATGCGTCTGCGTCCGATTCTGATGACCTCACTCGCCTTTATCCTCGGCGTAATGCCGCTGGCGATCAGCACCGGTGCGGGTTCTGGCGCACAAAATGCGGTAGGTACCGGCGTAATGGGCGGGATGGTAACAGCGACCGCGCTGGCTATCTTCTTCGTTCCGGTGTTCTTCGTGGTGGTACGTCGCCGCTTCAGTAAGAACAAAGGTGACCTGGAACACGGTCATCCGGTTGAGCACAAACACTAAGTTTTACTCTTCCCTAAAAGGCCGCTGATGCGGCCTTTTTTATTGCTGTTCCCCTGCCCCACCAAAATCCCTGCGTTTTTCACGGTTGCAATCAGCCATGTTCGGGCTCATACTATTGTTATAGTATAACATTACATAGCGAGGTTACTATGAAACCGAATATCCATCCTCTTTATCGCCCAGTGGTGTTCCACGACACCTCGGCCAACGAATACTTTAAAGTCGGCTCCACCATCAAAACCGAGCGCACCATTGAGTATGAAGGTGAAGTGCTGCCATATGTCACGCTGGATGTCTCGTCAAAATCCCACGTGTTCTACACCGGCAAGCAGAAAGACTTTGCTAAAGAAGGCAGCACCGCGCGCTTCAACCAGCGTTTCGGCAGCTTCCTGTCGCGCAACAAGTAACGCTGGAGAGAACAGATGCAGGTATTGAGTTCATTGCGCTCTGCAAAGACGCGCCATAAGGATTGCAAAGTCGTGCGTCGTAAAGGTCGCCTCTATGTGATTTGCAAAACTAACCCGCGCTTTAAGGCGGTTCAGGGAAGAAAGAAAAAAAGGTAGGAAAGTGTCGTGATAGTTGGCCGGGATGCTCCCCGGCCTTTTTTTTACTTCATGCTATGCAAAATGGCGTCAACATTGTGTTTGAACGCGGCGACATAGGTCGCTGCTGGGCCATTCGCTTCCGACAGCGCCTCAGGATAAAGTTCCCCGCCCGGCTGCGCGCCGGTTTCGCTGGCAATCTGTTTTACCAGTCGAGGATCGGTTTGATTCTCCATAAAGTAGGTTTTGATGTGCTCGGCCTTCAGTTGTTGGATGATCGAGGCCACGTCGCTGGCGCTGGCTTCCGCTTCGGTAGAGAAGCCCACCGGCGCCAGGAAACTGACGCCATAACGTTGGCCAAAGTAGCCAAAGGCATCATGGCTGGTCAGCACTTTACGCTTGCTCTTCGGCACTTCGGCAAAGGCATTTTTCGCCCAGCTATCCAGCTTCTGCAGCTGCTGAATGTAACTTTCACCGCTTTTACGAATATCCGCCGCATCTTCTGGATCGGCTTTGATCAGCGCATTCATCACATTAGTGGCGTAGATCACACCGTTTTGCATGCTGTTCCACGCGTGCGGATCGGTGACGCTTTTACCGTCCTCTTCCATCTTGCGCGTGTTGACACCGTTCGATGCCACTACGATGGTGCCTTTATAGCCTGACGCGCTGATCAGGCGATCCATCCAGCCTTCCATGCCCAAACCGCTCACGAATACCACATCCGCCTTCGACAGCGCCTGGCTATCCTGCGGCGTCGGTTCGAAGGTGTGCGGATCGCCATTCGGCCCGACCAGCGATTTCACGTTAACGTGATCGCCACCAACCTGTTTAACGATATCCGCCAGCACGGTAAAGCTCGCCACAACATCAACGCTTTTCGCCAGCGACAGCGGGCTTGCCAGCATGGCGCCAATCGCCAGACTCAGCGGTAACTTTTTCATTCCTATCCCCTTTATTGGTTTGGTTATCGACGGCGCAACAGGCCGCCACATGGTCCTGTCAAAACAGAAAGCAGAAACAGCACCGCAGCACTGAGCACCACCGCCGGTCCAGCCGGCAGCGAGAAATGCCACGAAAGAATCAGGCCGATAAATGCTGAGACGATCGCCAGCAGCATGGCGATGCCGAGCATGTAAGCCAGATGGCGGCTCCAGAAGCGTGCGCTGGTGGCCGGCAGCATCATCAATCCCACCGACATCAGCGTGCCCAGCACCTGAAAGCCTGCCACCAGATTGAGCACCACCAGCATCAGAAACAGACCGTGCACCAGCGGAGCGCTCCATTTGCCCTGAGCGCGCAGGAAATCGGGATCGAAGGCATCGATCACCAGCGGACGGAAGATCACCGCCAGCAGCAGCAAGGTCGTAGCCGCAATGCCGCCGACCAGCAGAATCGCCGCGTTATCCACCGCCAGCAGCGATCCAAATAACACGTGCAGCAGATCTACGCTGGAGCCGCGCAGCGACACCAGTGTGACGCCGAGTGCGAGAGAGCCGAGGTAAAAGCCGGAAAAACTGGCATCCTCTTTGAGATGCGTATAACGGCTGACCGCTCCCGAGAGCAGCGCCACCGCCAATCCGGCAATCAGGCCGCCGATACCCATCGCCACCAGCGATAATCCCGATACCAGATAACCAATCGCCGCGCCGGGTAACACAGCATGTGATAAGGCATCGCCGACTAAACTCATGCGGCGCAGGGAAAGGAAAACGCCCAGCGGCGTGGCGCTGATCGCTAATGCAACGCAGGCCACCAGCGCACGGCGCATAAAACCAAATTCGATAAAGGGTTGGAGTAATGTCACGACGCCACCCTACGCAACTTTGGCGTTTGTGCGGCATCAGCGTCATCGAGCGATAACACATCCTTAAAATAGCGCGCCACCAGCGGACGATCGTGTAGCACGACTAATAACGTGGTGCCCGCCTGCTGCTGCTGTTCGAGGATCGACATCAGCAAGGTGACGGTTTGGCTATCAATGCCGTTGAAGGGTTCATCCAACAGCCACAGCTGGCTGCGCTGCAGCATTAAGCGCGCGAACAGCACGCGCTGCAGTTGCCCGCCAGATAACGTCGATGGCTGCGCATCGGCGAACTCACGCATTTGTACCGCATCCAGCGCGGCATCGATTTCCAGGCGCAAGGCGCGATTGATACCACCAAACCAGCCGCAGCGTGGCCAGCAGCCCATCGCCACCAGTTCATAGGCAGTAAGAGGAAAGCGGGTTTCAAGTTCACTGCGTTGCGGTAACCAGCCCAGCGCTTTGCGTGGGATGTGCAATTCGCAGTTGCCGGAAATTGGCGGTAGTAAGCCGGCAATGGTTTTTAATAATGTCGATTTGCCGGTGCCGTTAGCGCCAATCAGCGCCGTCATGCTGCCTGTTGCCAGCTCACCGTTAACGACCGGCGTCACCGCACGGCCTTGATAACCGGCTTGTAAGCGGTTGAAATGCATCATTTCTGCATGCCCCAATCTAAGGCCAGCGCTAGCAAGGCAATCAGCATCAGCGCAACCAGCAAACGGCCGCCAAGGGAAAGAAGTAAACCGCTGTGATTCATACTCAACAACCAATAATGTTATAACATAACAATTATCATACCCGACTCATCCTCAATTGCGCCCAGGCAAAAGTGTTTCAAAAGTTGATCGATCATGAAGATAGCCGCGCTAATTCGCCGTTTCGCCATGATTGTGTTATGAAAACCCATCACAACGATTACTCTTTCTGTTTATTAGCGACTTGCAATGTCACTCAATAAGCACAATGATAGAAACATCATTCTTTTACTGGATACAAAATGCCGTCTATTATTCATTGTGATATTGCTATGGATGAGGACGATTGCGAAAAGTTGGTCAGAATTATCCAGGGGAATATTCTCAAAATAGCCGAGGCATTAGCCGGTGATTTACAGTGGTATTCTCAAAACGCGCAATTAGTTCCCGATAGCTTCCAGATTATATCTATTCAACCAACCGACAATAATCGATTTAAAATGCTTTACGATTTCAGCTGGAATTTATTTAATCCTTGCCTGGATTTAAATGAAACGTTTACGCGTCGTGAAGAAGTGTTGTTTCAGGTAAAGCCCGGCGCGCTGGTGTTTGACGTGATTGGCAATGAGCGCCCCTCTCCCGCCGATGAATTGTAATATTTGGTAATTGAGGTGAGCAAAGCTAATGATTGTGGATTACATTTAAGGAGTCGCTGAATTCAATTTTATTCGATATCGCTTCCTGGTAGCTTTTCTTAATCTCGCCGCGCTGCGGTAACTGTGCTAGCTATGGAGGGGAAAAAGATGGACGAATACTCACCGAAACGGCATGATATTGCCCAGCTTAAATACCTGTGTGAGAACCTGTTCGACGAAAGTATGGCGACATTGACTGACAGCCATCATGGTTGGGTTAATGATCCTACTTCGGAAAGCAATTTACAGCTCAACGATTTGATTGAGCATATCGCTTCTTTCACGATGAATTACAAAATTAAGCACGTTGAAGATGAAGCCCTGATTACGCAAATCGATGAATATCTTGACGATACCTTTATGCTGTTCAGCAGCTATGGAATCAATACTCAGGATCTACAACGGTGGCAGCGTTCAGCAAAACGCCTATTTAATCTGTTTGCCGAAGAGTGCGCTTATCTCCAACAACCTAGCCATTCCTTTTAGCACCAGACTGAGACCGGTTTATTTATGAGCAACCAAGCCTTAACTAAAACAGATTATTTGATGCGACTGCGCCGCTGTCGCTCAATCGATACCCTCGAACGGGTTATCGAAAAAAACAAGTATGAATTACCTGATAATGAACTCGCGGTATTCTATTCGGCAGCCGATCATCGTCTGGCTGAACTGACCATGAATAAGCTTTACGATAAAGTACCGGTTTCTGTCTGGAAGTTCGTCCGCTAAGTTTTTCCCCTAACAGCCGATCTGCACCATCATCGTTTTGATCAAGGATTGAATCACCGGCAAAGGATTGCCAGATTTTTCTGTGCGTAAAATTCTGTGGAGTATGAGGCGGGTACAAATTGGTGGGGGCCCTGCCAGCTACATCCCGGCACACGCGTCGCCTGCTGCGGCTGCTTCCTTCCGGATCTGACCGAGTTCACAAGTTAGCATTGCGGGAGAACCAACAGGGCCCCCATTGACAAGCCCTCATTTCGAGAGCGCAGGCATTATCAAGTATGCCCCCGGCAATTGCAAGCGCAGGCCCGACAACCGTTGGTTTCTTGCGCAAGCACACAGCAATGCGCTGATGTCTACCCTTCTGCATGCTAAAGTTTGCCCTTTCCAGATAAAAATAGGTGCGCATATGAGCGACCAAAACAATTTCTCTGAGCGCGTCTGGCAGATCATCGCGGCCATTCCGCCAGGAAAGGTCACTACTTACGGGGATGTTGCGCAATTAGCGGGTTCGCCGCGCGCGGCACGCCAGGTGGGTGGCGTATTACGCCGTTTGCCGGAAGGCAGTAAATTACCCTGGTTTCGCGTTATCAATCGCCATGGCCGCATTTCACTGCAGGGTGACGACTTGTTTCGTCAGCGCGATGCGCTGGAAGCGGAAGGGATTGAAGTGAGCGACGCTGGGGAGATCGAGTTAGAGAAATATCGGTGGGAAATTTAGCGGTGCGATATGTCGCGCACAAGCCCGCAGCCAACCCGTCGTACGCTGGAAGGCATCGTCGTGGAGTAAAGCGTCACACGGCATTGATGGCGTGTGCCGAGCGTTCAGGGACGAGACAGCGACTTTACGGAACAACGATGCCTTCCGGCGCTCTCCCGTCCCATCAATCGAAATTACAGACTTGTCGGTGCCGGCACCGAAGCAGATGGCGTCACCTGCGTAGGTGAAGTCGAAGGCACTGTTGTTGCTGCTCCCGGCTGGGTTTGCATCGCGACGTTAGTCACTGGCACCAACAGCAGTTCGGCTTTTGTTCCGCCCTGATTAATCACCGGTTTCACTGTATCGGTGATAAATGCCAGCTTGCCATCAATCGAAATCGCCGCACTCAACAGAATGCGCGCGTTCGGCTGGATGTCAGCCGGATTAAACGGCAAGACAAACTGGAACGGCGACTGTTTCCCTTCCGTACGCACCACGCGCTGCGACAGCACTTTCGAAGGCGCATCGGCCAGCGATGCATCTGATAGCGTAACGGTCAGCACAGAATCCGGCGGCAGCGCAATGCGCTGGCGGATATACACCGAACCACTGACATTAGGCTGCGCAATCGCGGCCTGCTGCCCCGCTACCGCTGAGCCGAGTGTAGGTGTGGCTACCGGCTTGCTGTGGTCCGCACAACCGGTAATCGCCGCAGCCAGGGTCATACCGCTAATAACTTGCCAGAGTTTCATCGATGTCGTCTCCTTATGAACACTATGATTGTCGGCGGTAAATTTATTGCTTAGCTTTTCAGCCGCCGAATGACCTTAATTCTGGCACAAATATCGGCATTGCGCCTAAACCCTCCGCCAGCCCGCTGAAATCGCGGCAAAATCATTGACGGAAACTGGTCGGATCTTTCACACTGACGCGATAAGTCACGCTGAGGAATCCGCTATGAGCCAGGCACTGCACAACCTGCTTAATTTATTAAATCTGGAAAAACTGGAAGAAGGCCTGTTTCGTGGTCAGAGCGAAGATCTGGGCTTGCGCCAGGTGTTTGGTGGCCAGGTAGTCGGCCAGGCGCTGTATGCCGCGAAACAAACGGTGCCGGAAGAGCGCATCATTCACTCCTTCCACAGCTACTTTCTACGTCCGGGCGATAGCCAAAAAGCCATCATTTATGATGTCGAAACGCTGCGTGACGGCAAAAGCTTCAGCGCACGCCGCGTTAGCGCGGTACAGAATGGTCAGCCGATCTTCTACATGACGGCTTCGTTCCAGGCACCTGAAAGCGGCTTCGAGCATCAGAATGAAATGCCGCAGGTGCCGGGCCCGGATAATCTGCCATCGGAACAGGATTTGGCGAAGAAGCTGGCCGCGCATCTGCCACTCAAGCTGAAAGAAAAATTCCTCGCCGAGCGTCCGCTGGATATTCGTCCGGTGCAAATTCATAACCCGCTGAAAGGCCACGTCGATAAGCCGCTGCGTCAGGTGTGGATTCGTGCCAACGGCGAGTTACCGGCCGATCGTCGTATCCATCAATACCTGCTGGGCTATGCCTCGGATCTCAACTTCCTGCCGGTGGCGCTGCAACCGCACGGTAAAGGCTTCCTCGAAGCCGATATGCAGGTTGCAACCATCGATCACTCAATGTGGTTCCATCGTCCGTTCGACTTGTCTGAATGGCTGCTGTACAGCGTAGTGAGCACTTCCGCCTCCGGCGCGCGCGGTTTTGTGCGTGGCGAGTTTTATACGCAGGATGGCCGACTGGTGGCGACCACGGTGCAAGAGGGCGTGATGCGTCAACGCGACGCATAAAAAAAGGGGCGATATTATCGCCCCTCTGTTTTTTTATAATTTTAGCGCACTGCTCTTCTTCAGCCCGGCTGTTACTGGTTGTAAGCGTTCTCGCCGTGGCTGTTCACATCCAGACCTTCACGTTCCTGATCTTCCGGAACGCGCAGGCCAACAATCATATCCGCCAGTTTGAAGCCGATGAAGGCCACAACCGCAGTCCAGACGATGGTCACACCTACGCTGAACAGCTGAATCCAAACCTGATGGCCCATGGTCACGCCTTCTGCGTAGCCTACGCCACCCAGTGAAGAGGATGCGAACACGCCGGTCAGGATACAACCGAGGATGCCACACACGCCGTGCACACCGAACACATCACATGGGTCATCAACGCGCAGCCATTTCTTCAGGGTTGTTACGCCCCACAGACCGGCTAAACCACCCGCCAGACCGATAATCAGCGCGCCGCCGACACCGACATAACCACAAGCTGGGGTAATCGCCACCAGACCAGCGATGAAGCCAGAGCAAGCACCGAGCAGAGAAGGTTTACCGCGTACCGCCCACTCGCCAAACACCCACGACAGCACCGCACCCGCTGTAGCCACCACGGTATTCAGGAACGCCAGCGCAGCGATTTCGTTAGCTGAGGAAGCAGAACCCGCGTTGAAGCCGAACCAGCCCACATACAGAATCGCGGTACCGAGGAACACCATCGGCAGGTTGTGTGGTTTGAAGGCTTCTTTGCCGAAACCAGCACGTTTGCCCACCAGGTAAGCACCCACCAGGCCAGCAACCGCGGCGTTGATGTGAACCACGGTACCGCCCGCGAAGTCGAGCGCGCCGTCTTGCGCCAGCAAGCCACCCGCCCACACCATGTGTGCGATTGGCAGATACGCCAGCGTCAGCCATACCACCACAAAGATCAGAACCGCAGAGAAGCGAATACGTTCAGCCAGCGCACCGACAATCAGGCCGACGGTGATACAGGCGAAGGAAGCCTGGAACGCAACGTGAATGTACTGATAGAAGCTGCCCATCAGCGCTTTCAGCTCAATATTTTTCAGCATCGCCCACTGGAAGCTACCGAAGAAGGAGTTGCCTTCACTGAACGCCAGTGAGTAGCCGTAAATCACCCACAGCACGCAAACCAGTGAGAAGGTCACCGCAACCTGCGTCAGCATCGACAGCACGTTCTTGCCGCGAATCAAACCGCCGTAGAACAGCGCAATGCCGGGAATCGACATAAACAGTACCAAGGCGGTACAGATCATCATAAAGGCGTTATCGGCTTTATCCGCTACTGCAGGGGCTGCCGCCATCGCCAGAGAAGGTAACAGCGCAAGGCTGGTGAGGCCCAACTTCGTTATCAGTTTATTCATTTCTTTCCATCCCATCACAATTCAGAGCCCCAGTTACAGTGCTGCTTCGTCGGTCTCGCCGGTACGAATACGAATGACGCGCTGCAGTTCTGCGACGAAAATCTTGCCGTCGCCAATTTTGCCGGTATACGCGGCTTTGCTGATGACATCGACCACTTCATCAAGTTGGTCGTCCGCAATAGCGATATCAATTTTTACTTTTGGCAGGAAGTTAACGCTGTACTCGGCACCGCGATAAAGCTCTGCGTGACCTTTCTGGCGACCAAAACCTTTAACCTCGGTAACGGTCAGTCCCTGAATGCCAATAGAGGATAAGGCTTCACGCACGTCCTCCAGCTTAAATGGTTTGATTACCACGGTAACCAGCTTCATACGTTCCCCTCCGGATAAGAAATTGAGTGAGTCTTCGCGGACACGTAGGGATATAAGCAAAGGCTGTGCCATAAATAAAAAAAGGGGAATGTCAGTAGCATAGGCGCGCTGTATCACGCTTCGTTATGTGAAGCACAGCGCAGTTTGCTTAGGGGGTAGAGGAAAGGTGTTGCAATATTGCACTTCTTTGGTGCTTCAAGCCTCAAAGAAGTGCATCAATACAGAACATTCCGATAAAACTGTGCAAAAAAGGTGCAATTCACCCTTCGGCTTGTACGGGGATGCCCGCCGCGAGTTCATCGCCGGCCTGCTGCAGCTGATACATCTGCCAGTAACGGCCCTGCTCGGTCAGCAGCTCAGCATGCGTACCGCGTTCCACCACCTGACCGCGATGCAGCACTAAGATCTGATCGGCTTCGGTAATGGTGGAAAGGCGATGCGCAATCACCACCAGCGTGCTGTGCTGGCGTAGTGCACGTAACGCCTGCTGAATCGCCTGTTCCGTGCCGGAATCGATATTGGCCGTGGCTTCGTCGAGGATCAGGATTTGCGGTAATGACACCAGCACGCGCGCCAGCGCCAGCAACTGTTTCTGCCCAACCGACAGATTATTGCCCTGCTCGCCTAAACGCGTATGGATGCCGTCCGCCATGCTGCGCGCCAGCGGTGCCAGCTGCACCGTCTCCAGCGCCTGCCACACCTGATCTTCCGGGATATCGCGCCCCAAACGCACGTTGGCCAGCAGCGAATCCGCCAGCACCACCGGATCCTGTTGCACCATCGCAACGCTTTGACGTAAAGCGGCGTGCGACAGCTGCGGCAGCGGGCGACCATCCAGTTCGATACTGCCGCGTGTCACCGGGTAATAGCCCATCAGCAGATTCGCCAGCGTACTTTTCCCGCTGCCGGTGTGCCCCACCAGCGCAACAAAATGACGCGCCGGCACTTCGAGATTGATGTGGCTGAGCACATCGCGATTATCGCGATAGGCAAAGCTCACATCCCGCAGCGAGATGCTGCCGGAGGCCAGCGGCAGACTATCGCTGCCGTAACCTTGCTGTTCTGCATCCATCAGTTCAAAGATACGCTCGCCGGACACCACCGCCTGTTGCAGCATCGACTGCTGCGTGGTGAGTTCAATCAGCGGTTCATTGAGGCGGCCAAGATAGGTAATAAAGGCATACAGCACACCGACTTCAAACACGCCCGGCGTGGCGAAGCTGAACAGCATCAGCAAACCGCACAGAATCATCGCCGAAAACAGACTCAGCAACGGGCGCAATAAAAAGCCATCCAGCCGCAGCGTTTCCATACGCGCCAGATAGTGTGAACGGCTGGCTTCGCCCATGCGTTCACCAAAGCGCGCCTGCTGGCGGAACTGCTGGATCACGCTCATGCCGTTGATCACTTCATTGAAGCCGTTGTTGATGTCCGCCAGATAGCTGCGCACGCGACGCGCAATCGGCGTGCTAAAGCGCTGATAAATCAGCATCACCGTTAGCACCAGCGGGAAAATCACGATCGCTACCAACGCCATGCGCCAGTCGAGGGAGAACATCGCCACCAGCATCGCGCCAATCAACGCGGCGGCGCGCAACACTGTGGCCACCACGGTAACGTAGAGATCTTTGATCACTTCGGTGTCATTGGTGACGCGCGAGATGATTTGGCCGACCGGCTGCGTATCGAAGGCGCTGAGCGGCTGGCGCAACGCCGCGTTCATCACGTCCACGCGCAATTGCTGCACCACGCCAATCGCCGCGCGGTTAAACAGCAACGCCTGAAAATAGTGCAAACCGGCGGCCAGCAATTGCAGCAGGACAAAGCCCACCAGCAGGCCCGCGACGATGCCCCACGGCATCTGATGTTTCGCCACCAGATTATCGATGAAGTAGCTTACCAGCACCGGTCCGGTCACTTCGGCTGCCGCCGCAATCCACAGCATGCCGACCGCCAGCCACAGCGATTTACGCCACGGTTTGCCATACGCCAGCAGTCGTTTCAGCGTCGGCCATAAACGTTGTGATTTAGCCACGGCTAGCTCCTTCTGCCACTTCATCGTCATCCAGTGCGGCTTCCAGCTGCTGATAACGGTACATATCGCGATACCACCCCTCTTTGCCCGCCAGAGTTTCATGATCGCCACGCTGCGCCACGGCACCCTGCTGCAGCACCAGAATTTCACTCGCTTCAGTGAGCGCCGACAGACGATGCGCGCTGATAATCAAGGTGCGCCCTTTGCCCCACTGACGCAGGTTATGCAGGATGTCATGTTCAGTGCGGCCATCAACCGCCGACAGCGCATCATCCAGAATCAGGATTTCGGCATTCAGCAGCAGCGCGCGTGCAATCGCTATGCGCTGCTTCTGTCCGCCCGATAACATCACGCCGCGTTCGCCCACTTCGGTCTCATAACCTTGTGGCAGGCGCAGAATATCATCGTGCACGCAGGCCATGGTTGCCACGCGCTCCAGCTCTTGCTGCGTCGCATTCGGGCGACCCAGCGCCAGATTAGCGGCAATGGTATCGGAGAACAGGAAAGGCGTCTGGCTGACGACCGCCAGCCGGCTGCGCCAGCTATCGAGCCGCAACTGCGGCAGCGGTGTATTGTGGTAGCGAATATCGCCTTGATCGATGTCGAAGTGGCGCTGAATCAAGCTTAGGAGCGTGCTCTTGCCGCAGCCGGTTGGCCCACATAATCCCAGCATTTGGCCCGGTTTTAACTGGAAATTAAGATGGCTCAGCACCGGGCCAGAACTGGCCGGATAGCGGAACTCACGAATGGCAACCTGCAGGATGCCAGGCTCAGGCGGTAACACCTTCTGACCATCTTCAACCGCCGGCGCTTCCGCCAGCAAGGAACGGATACGGCTCCACGCCGCACTGCCGCGCTCAACGATGTTGATCATCCACGCCAGCGCCAGCATCGGCCAAATCATCAGGCCGAGGTACATCACAAAGCTGGTGAGTTGCCCGAGCGTCAAACTGCCGTTCCACACCATCCAGCCGCCACCGGCAATCGCCAGCAGGTTGGAGAAGCCAACGGCGATATAAATGATCGGATCGAAACGCGCATCGACGCGCGCCACATGCAGGTTTTTCTTGCCGGTATCAGCAGCAATGCCGGCAAACTGCTGCGACTGGTGATCTTCGAGGCCAAATGCTTTGATCATACGGATGCTGGTCAGGCTTTCCTGGGTTTGATCGTTCAGGCTTGAAAACGCCGCCTGCGCCACTTTGAAACGTTGATGCAAGCGGGCACCGTCTTTCTGGATGGCGAAAGCCATAATTGGCATCGGGATCAGCGCCAGTAACGTCAGTTGCCAGCTAATTTGGGTGCTCATCACAATCAGCACCACCAATCCCATCACCAGCGAATCCACCAGCGTCAGCACGCCTTCACCGGCGGCAAACACCACGCGATCCACATCATTGGTGGCGCGGGCGATCAGATCGCCAGTGCGATGGCGCAGATAAAATGCCGGATGCTGGCGGCTGAGCTGGCGATAAAAATCTTCACGTAGCTCAACGGCTAATTGATAGGATGCGCCAAACAGCAGCACGCGCCAGACGTAGCGCAGCAGATAGACAATCACCGCCGTCACCAGCATCACGCCGATCCACATAAAGATCTGCCCGGCGCTTAAATTATGCTGGGTGACGCCGTCGACAATTACGCCAACCACGTGCGGTGGCAGCAATTGCAGTAAGGCAATAACGATCAGCAAGCTGACGGCGCCCAGATATCGCCGCCACTCGCGCAGGAAATACCAACTTAACTGGCTGAATAATTGCACAAGCGTGTCTCTTTCTGTGCCCGTTAGGGCGCTACCGGCAAGGCGGTGGTGTATTTAATCTCTTCCATGGCAAAACTGGAGGTCACATCTATCAGTCCCGGTACGCCGTTCACCAGGCGCTTATAAAAGCTGTCGTAACTCTTCATGTCCGCGACCTGAATGCGCAGCAAATAATCGTACTCGCCCGCCATGCGGTAAAACGCCATCACTTCCGGCATTTGCTGCACCACGGCGACAAATTGCTTAAACCACTCGCTGCTATGCTGCTGAGTTTTAACAAACATAAAAGCGGTGAGCGACAGACCGATTTTTTCGCCGTCCACCAGCGCCACGCGCGCACGAATAATGCCATCATCTTCCAGTTTTTTCAGGCGTTTCCAGCACGGCGTGGTGGTGAGATTCACCGTATCGGCCAACGTCTGCAGCGACAATGTGCAATCCTGCTGCAGCATTGCCAGCAAAGTGCGGTCAGTTTTATCTAACATTTGCCACTCCCGGAGAAAAATTTTCTCTAAGCGCACCATTATACCGTGATTAAAGCAACCTCTTTTTCCTGCCAGTGCCTTACACTGTGCGCAATAATGATTACGGAAATGCCACATGCAAACGCCCTGGGTTCGCCACGCCATCAATGAAATTAACGCCGATTTTCAGCGCTCCGCGGATACGCATCTGATCCGCTTTAAGCTGGATGATTTTCCCGGCATTCACTTCTATCTTAAGGATGAAAGCACCCATCCCAGCGGCAGCTTAAAACACCGTTTGGCGCGTTCCCTGTTTCTCTATGGCCTGGCGAATGGCTGGATCCACGAAAATACGCCGATCATTGAAGCCTCATCCGGCAGTACTGCAGTATCGGAAGCTTACTTCGCGCGTTTGCTCGGTTTGCCCTTTATCGCTGTGATGCCCGCCAGCACCGCGAAACGCAAAATCGAGATGATTGGTTTTTACGGTGGCGAGTGCCATTTCGTCGCCGATCCCTGCCAGCTGTACAGCGAATCCGAGCGTTTAGCGCGTGAACTGAATGGCCACTTTATGGACCAGTTCACCTATGCCGAGCGCGCCACCGACTGGCGCGGCAACAACAATATTGCCGAAAGCATTTTCCGCCAGATGTCACACGAACCCTTCCCGGTGCCGCATACGGTGATCATGAGCGCCGGTACCGGCGGAACCTCAGCAACATTGGGCCGCTATATCCGCTATCAGGGCCATGACACGCGCCTGCTGGTGGTCGATCCGCAGCATTCAGTGTTCTTTGATTACTGGCAGAGCCGCGACAAAACGCTGCGCAGCGAACGCGGCAGTTTGATTGAAGGCATTGGTCGTCCGCGCGTGGAACCATCGTTTTTACCCGACGTGATTGACGAGATGATGAAAGTGCCGGATGGCGCGACTATCGCCGCGATGCTGCAGCTGGAAAAGGTGCTGGGACGTCGTCCTGGCGCCTCAACCGGCACCAACTTCTGGGGCATGATGCAGTTGGCAAAACGCATGCGGGACAACGGCGAGCAGGGTTCTTTGGTGACGTTGCTGTGTGACAGCGGTGAGCGCTATCCCGACACCTATTACAATGCGCAGTGGGTGAAGCAGAATATCGGCGACATTGCGCCGTGGGTGCGTGAGCTACAATAAAAAACCGGACGTCCTGTCCGGTTCACTGTAAGCCTCAGCATTCGGGGGAATAATCGAGGTGTGGTGTGGTCATCCAGTGATTAAGGTAGTGAGAAACTGCCTGTGTCTCGCAATGTCCGATAATCGGTAAATGGGGCAACGACGCTTTCAGTTGATGCATGGCGTTGCCCATAATGAAACCGCTGCCAACGCGCTCCAGCATTTCGCGATCGTTCATGGCATCGCCAAACGCCATACAATCCGCCAGCGACAGCGAAAGGTGCTGGCACAAACGTCCCAACGCCGCGCCTTTATGGCAATCGACCGGCAACACTTCCAGACAATCCCACGCAGAGAAGCAAATGTTGGCCCGCTCGCCCAACGCGGCCTGCAATTCACTTCTTAATGCCTGCAACATTTCATGCGGCGCAATAAAACAAATTTTGGTGACTTCATGCGCCGACATCTGACGCAAATCACGCAGCTGATACTGGAAGCCACTCATCGCATGCGCTTCCAGCGCGCCGAGCAGCGGCTTATCGGTAAACCAGCCCTCATCGTTGAAAATATGAATCGAGGCTGGCGTTTGCCAATGCGTATGAATCACCTCTTCCGCCACCGATGGCGATAAATCGCAGCCGTAAAGTTGGTTGCCTTCCAGATCGTGTATACGCGTACCGTTGCCGGTAATCAGCCACGCAGGCAAGGTGATTTGTTCGCGTACTCGCTGCATATCCATAAGATGACGCCCGGTGGCAAACGCCAACGTGACGCCGCGCTGATGCAACGCATGCAGGCTTGCCAGCGTTTCATTACCTAACCGGTGCGAAGGCAGCAACAGCGTGCCGTCCATATCAAATGCCGCGAGGCGAGCCATGCGAATTCTCCTGTCTGTGTGAGGCAGCTACTATCGCCTGGTAATTACGGAACTAATAGTGAATACTTTTTAAAAACTGTTCCGGGTTTAGCTATGCGTGAACTTCATCGGGTCAATCAATTTCAGCGCCTGTGGCAACTCAGCCACGGCGAAACGCAACGCCTTAGCGTCGCTGCGATGGCGCAACACTGCTTTTGCAGCGAGCGCCATCTGCGCACGCTGCTGCGTCAGTGGCAGGATGCCGGCTGGCTGCAGTGGCGCGGTGAATCCGGGCGTGGCAAACAGGGTGAGCTAACTTTCCTGGTGTCGCCGGAACAGCTGCGCCAGCAGTTGTTAACGCAGCAACTCGACGCCGGCGAGGCGGTACAGGCGCTGCAGGTGCTCGATCTGCATCCCGAGCGATTAGTAAAATTGCTGCGACCACTGATGGGCGGTCAGTGGCAGAAGCAATCGCCGGTGCTGCGCATTCCTTACTACCGCGCGATGGAGCCGTTGCGTCCGCTGCAGCTGACCGGACGCGCCGAGCAACATCTGGCGCGCCAGGTTTTCTCCGGGTTAACGCGTTTTCGCGATAACGATGTTGAAGGCGATCTCGCTCACCATTGGCAGCATGATGCCAGCGGCCGTGACTGGTATTTCTGGCTGCGCCCACAGCTCAGCTGGCACAACGATGAACCGGTGCAGGCGGCACAGTTGGTTGAGCAGCTGCAACAGATCAGGCATTCGCCACGCGGTTCGCGGCTGCTGGCGGCGATTGAACAGATTGAAGCGCCGCATCCGCTAGCGATACATATTCAACTGCGCGAAAGCGATTACTGGCTGCCGCAGCGGCTGGCGCATCAGTTATGTCTGTTACCGCATCCTGAATTCACCGATATCGGTAGCGGGCCGTGGAAACTCACGCATTTCACCGCTGAGATGGTGCGGCTGGAGAGCCATGCGCGCTGGCATTTGCAGCGTCCGCTGATCCAGCGGATGGAATACTGGATCACACCACAGCTGTTTGATCGTGATCTCGGCACCAGCTGCAGCCATCCGGTGCAAATCGCCATTGGCGATCCTGACGAACTCGGCTCGCTACGTCCGGTTGATCGCAGTATCAGCCTGGGATTTTGCTATCTGGCGCCACGCATCTCGGCGAACTTCAGTGCCGAACAGGCCCAATCGCTGATTGCCCTGATTCAGCGCAGTGGTGTGATTCAGCAACTGCCGCTGGATGAGGGTTTAATCACACCGAGCCATGAGCTGCTGCCTGGCTGGCCGGTACCGCGCGCCGAAAGAGAGACGATTGCACTGCCGCCCACATTAACGCTGCATTACCACTTGCCGGTCGAACTGCATGTGATGGCACAGGCGTTGATTCCACTGCTGGCGCAACACGGCTGCGCCCTCACCTGCATCTTCCATGACGTAAAAAGCTGGCGTGACGATAGCGATCTCAGTGAGGCCGATGTGGTGATGGGCGATCGACTGATTGGCGATGCACCACTGTTTACGCTGGTGAACTGGCTGGAGAACGATCCGGTCTGGCAGCCGCTGCGCGAACAGGTTCTGCAAACGCCACTGAGCGCGATTGCCCAACAACCTGATGCACTGCAGCGCGGTGAATTGACTCAGCAACTGTTTCAGCAGCTGATGTGCGATGGCCACTTACTGCCGCTGTTTAACTATCGCTATCAGGTTTTTGCGCCGCCCGGCGTGGAGGGCATCCAGCTTAATAGTTTGGGATGGTTTGATTTCACCCGCGCCTGGATTCCGCCGCCAACCACAGCTAGCGCTGTTCAGCCTGCGTCCGAGCCAGTACCATAAGCGCACTGATTTTTGGGGAAGAAAAAATGAAACGAGCCGTTGTGGTATTCAGTGGCGGACAAGACTCCACCACCTGTTTAATTCAGGCGCTGCAACATTATGATGAAGTGCATTGCGTTACTTTTGATTACGGCCAACGCCATCGTGAAGAGATCGAGGTTGCGGCTGAGCTGTCGCACAAGCTGGGCGCGCGCGCACACAAAGTGCTGGACGTTACGCTGCTCAACGAGTTAGCCGTTAGCAGCCTGACGCGCGACAACATTCCGGTGCCGACCTATGATCCCAATGCCAGCGGTTTGCCGAGTACCTTTGTACCGGGCCGCAATATCCTGTTCCTGACGCTGGCATCGATTTATGCCTATCAGGTCGAAGCCGAAGCGGTGATCACCGGCGTGTGCGAAACCGATTTCTCCGGCTACCCGGATTGCCGTGATGAGTTTGTTAAAGCACTGAATAACGCCGTCAGCCTCGGCATGGCGCGCAATATTCGTTTTGAGACGCCGCTGATGTGGCTGAATAAAGCGGAAACCTGGGCGCTGGCCGATTACTGGCAGCAACTGCCGCTGGTACGCGCTGAAACGCTTACCTGCTACAACGGCGTAAAAGGTGATGGCTGTGGCGAATGCGCGGCCTGTCATTTACGCGCCCGTGGCCTGGCAGATTATCAGGCGAACGCGCCGGCGGTGATGGCAGCGATGAAACAAAAAAGCGGCCTCAACTGATTCAGGCCGCAGGGTAAACTGGCGTCATCGGCGCCAGTTATTCATTTTCCACCATCAATGACATCAGACGCTCGCGCAACTCCCCTTCCATCGGCACCGCTTTTTGCGTGCGCAAATCGATACAGACAAAGGTCAGCGCGGCATCGGCCACCACCGAATTATCACTGGCCAGCAAGACACGCTGCGCAATGATGCCACTTTTACCGCTGAGCTGTGACACTTCACTTTCAATATTCAATACGTCGCCCAATACCGCCGGACGACGATAGTTGATGTTGATATTCACCACCACAAACGCCAGTTGCTGCTCCATCAGCCAATGAAAAGCATCGACATCCTCCAGCCACTGCCAGCGCGCCTCTTCCAGAAATTCCAGATAGCGCGCGTTATTCACGTGCTGATAAACATCCAGATGATAACCGCGCACTTTAATTGTGGTTTGCATTGTTGCTCCTTGTTCAGGCTGAGAATGACAACTGGTAAGACCTGTTGAGCATAGCACAGCCTGAATCCGGGCTTTTTCAATCCTTCAAAGTCGCGAGACGCTTCACAGTTTAAGCCGGGCGCTGTTGCGCTCAATCAGGGCGCTACCAATGCCCGGCACCTCCTTGAGCTGTTCAATGGCGGTAAAGGGCCCGTATTGTTCGCGATAACTGACAATCGCCTGCGCCTTCTTCAGCCCGATACCGTTCATACCAGCCGCCAGTTGTTCGGCGGTGGCTGAATTGATGCTAACCTGGCCTTCCTGTGGCGTGGAGACTTGCGTCGCCTGCGTTTCACTGGGACTTTCGGCAGCCGCCAGTCCGGTGGTATAAACTGCGCCGCTCAGCGCCAGCGTAATGCATAGGGCTTGAAACGTTGATTTAACCATGCTGTGTTTCTCCTTGTGTTTGACAGCAACAGCAGGGTGTCACAGCACAATTCAACGCTCAAAAGGGCAATTATAGAAATGGAAAAGGCCGCATAAGCGGCCTTTCGGGTATTGCAGTGATTTAACTTTTTTTGTGAGGCTTACTGGTTTTGTGCTGCGGCGCCGTACTTAATCTTCGCCTCTTTACGCAGGTTTTCCAGCAGCGCTTCAAAGGCGATTTGCGCGTTATTCTGCGTTACGCCTTTTACCATCTCATCGATCTGCGCCTGCGGCATGTTGCCCGCGCTGACTTTATCCAGCGCGATCAGCACCACATTGCCCTGCATATCTTCGCTCACGCCCCACGACGGTTTATTGTCGGCAGGTTGTGGCAGATTGAAGGCTGACTGAGCAACAGGATCCTGCGCGTTGCGATCGAACGATTTGCTGGCGCTGAGCGTCAGGCCTGCAGCCTTCAGTGCATCCGCTTTACCGGCTTTCAAATCGGCCAGCAGCTTATCTGCTTGTGCTTTCGCCTGCTGTGTCGCTTTATCATGCTTCAGCGAGTCTACGATCTGCGCTTTTACCTGATCCAGCGGCTTCACCGCTTCTGGTTTGTGCTCGCTGATACGCAGGACAAAGGCACGATCGCCATCCACAGAGATGATGTCGGAGTTGTTACCCGGCGCACCATTCTGGCCTACCAGACCACCGTTGAAGATCGCCTGTTTAACCTGATCGAAATTCAACTCGTCTGGCAGGTTATCACGGGTGATCCAATTGGTTTCTACCACTTTCAAGCCGGAAGCCTGCGCGGCGCCCGCCAACGATTCGTTGTCGTTGCTGGCTGCTTCGCTGACTTTCTGCTGAATTTTGTAGAAGGCATCAACCGCTTTCTCTTGTTTCACTTTATCGGCAACGATGTCATGAACATCGGCCAACGGCTTAACCTGCTCCGGCTGGATATCATCCAGACGCACCACCAGGAAGCCAACCGACGATTTGATAGCGCCGGAAAGCTGGCCTTTCTGCGTCAGATTGGCGTTTTTCAGCTCGTCTGGCGTAGTGCTCGGCTCCAGCCAACCCATGTCACCGCCTTTGCGGGCTGAAATTGGGTCGATGGATTTGCTTTTTGCCAGCGCGGCGAAATCTTCGCCTTTCTTCAGCGCGTCAACCACGGCGTTAGCGTCAGCTTCCGTCCTGGTCTGGATCACGCTGTAGCGATTACGCTGTGGCTGTGAATAATCCGCTTTATGTTGATCGTACCAGCTCTGAATGTCCGCTTCGCTGGCCGTTTCCTGCATGCTAGCGGCATCCATTTTGATGTAGCTCACGCGGAACTGTTCAGGCGCCATGAAGCTATTCTGATGCTGCTGGTAATATTGGCTGACTTCGTTGTCGCTGACCGTCTGCTTAGCCGCCAGCGCGTTGACATCAATCACCGCCTGACGCACTTCACGCTGCTGAGACACCAGATCCACCAGCTTGCTGGTTTCGCCTTTTAGCATGAAATCGGTGTTAGCAATTGCGTTAATCAGCTGCTGCGTCGCCAGCTGCTTGCGCAGCGCTTCGGCATACTGATCGGCAGTGAAGCCCATGCTGGTGATCAGGCCGCTGTATTTGGCGTTGTCGAATTTACCGTTGGTCTGGAAAGCTTTCTGATTGAAGATCGCCTGTTTCACCTGATCATCGCTGATGCCGATGTGCAGATCTTTGATGTACTGATCAAGTAACGCCTGATCGATCAACTGCGACAGCGCCTGCTGGCGCATCTGCTGCATGTAGCCTTCGTTGCTGGCTAACTGCGAGAACTGATCGCCCAGCATCTGCTGCTGACGATTGCGCTCGTTGTTATAACCCTGCTCTAGCTCTGCACGGCTGATCTCGTGGCCGTTAACTTTGGCAGCATAATCACCGCCGCCACCGATCAGGTAGTTGCCCACCCCGGTGAGTACGAAAGACAGGATGATCAATCCCAGAATAATCTTGAGCACGACATGATTCGACGCCGCGCGTAAATTGTCCATCATGGTATGACAACACTCCGCTGTAGTGTGAATGTAAAGCTCTAACACGATGTCATCATCGTGCAACTGCTGTTCAGGCTGGCAGTTGGCAACCATGCGGAGACAACAACCAAAGGCTATCGCCGCGCATCAAGAATAAAAAAGGCACATCAAAAATGATGTGCCCGTATGTTACATGAGAACGGCTTTTGCGTCCTCAATCCACGGAAGAAAATGCTTCAATGGATGTATCAGCGGTCATTAATTGACGGAATCTTTCAGTGCTTTACCAGCACGGAAGCCCGGAACTTTACCAGCCGGAATGGTGAGCTCTTTACCCGTTTGTGGGTTACGGCCAGTACGAGCTGCACGCTCACGTACAGAGAAAGTACCGAAACCAACCAGTGCCACTTCATCACCGCCCTTCAGAGCTTCGGTAACGGAGTCCATGAATGCATCTAAAACACGTCCCGCTGCCGCTTTAGAAATGTCAGCATCTGCAGCAATTTTGTCGATCAACTGTGACTTATTCACTCTCTTCATCCCCTCTTTTATTATTCACATCGCACCCGTGCTTCCCGCCCGGTGCGAACGCGCAGCCAGTTATATCAAGCCTGTGGAGCTGAAACAACGGTATTCATCTTAATCGTTGATCCAGCAGCCCACTAAGTTAGCGGCACAAAAAAAAGCTGGCAAGCACCATTTTGCCTGCCAGCTTCGCTTTTTAGCGGTTTATGCCGCTAATCACTATTTTGCGGTCGCAACCTGCATGCCGTAAGGCGCATTTTCCAGTGCCAGGTTCAGCACTTCTTCAATACGCTTCACCGGATGAATCTCGAGATCGGCAATCACGTTCTGGGGAATATCCTCTAGATCGCGCTTGTTTTCGTCCGGGATCAGCACGGTTTTGATGCCGCCACGGTGTGCCGCCAGCAACTTCTCTTTCAGGCCACCAATCGGCAGAACCAGACCACGCAAGGTGATTTCACCGGTCATTGCGACATCAGAACGCACCGGGTTACCGGTTAAGCAAGACACCAGCGCGGTGCACATAGCGATACCGGCGCTCGGGCCATCTTTCGGTGTCGCACCTTCTGGTACGTGCACGTGGATGTCGCGTTTCTCGTAGAAATCACCGTTGATGCCCAGTTTCTCTGCACGCGCGCGCACCACAGTCAGCGCGGCCTGAATCGATTCCTGCATCACTTCGCCCAGCGAACCGGTGTACGTCAGCTTGCCTTTACCTGGTACGCAGGCGGTTTCAATGGTCAGCAGATCGCCGCCCACTTCCGTCCACGCCAGTCCGGTCACCTGACCCACACGGCTTTCGCTCTCTGCGCGACCATAATCAAAGCGCTGCACGCCAAGGAAATCCTTGAGATTATCGCCATTGATCACGATGTGCTTTTTCGACTTATCCATCAGCAGCGCCTTCACTGCTTTACGGCACAGCTTGGAGAGTTCGCGCTCCAGACTACGCACGCCCGCTTCACGCGTGTAGTAGCGGATGATGCCAACAATCGCGCTGTCGTCGACAGTGATCTCTTTCTCTTTCAGCGCATTACGTTCAATCTGCTTCGGCAGCAAATGTTGCTTCGCGATGTTCAGCTTTTCATCTTCGGTGTAACCGGAGAGACGAATCACTTCCATACGGTCAAGCAACGGTGCTGGGATGTTCATGGAGTTTGAGGTCGCCACGAACATAACGTCAGAGAGATCGTAATCCACTTCCAGATAGTGATCGTTAAACGCGATGTTCTGCTCAGGATCCAGCACCTCAAGCAGCGCTGAAGCCGGATCGCCACGCATGTCAGAAGACATTTTGTCGATCTCATCCAGCAGGAACAGCGGGTTTTTGACGCCCACTTTCGCCATTTTCTGGATCAACTTGCCAGGCATAGAACCGATGTAGGTACGACGATGTCCGCGGATTTCCGCTTCATCACGCACGCCACCCAGCGCCATACGCACGTATTTACGTCCGGTGGCCTTAGCAATCGACTGTCCCAGCGAGGTTTTACCAACGCCCGGCGGTCCAACGAGGCACAGAATTGGGCCTTTGATTTTGCTAACGCGACTCTGCACCGCAAGATACTCAAGGATGCGATCTTTGACGCGCTCCAGACCGTAATGGTCGATATCCAGCGTTTCCTGCGCTTTACGCAGGTCTTTTTTCACCTTGCTGCGCGCCACCCACGGAACCTGAACCATCCAGTCGATGTAGCCACGCACCACGGTCGCTTCTGCAGACATCGGCGACATCATCTTCAGCTTCTGCAGCTCAGCTTCGGCTTTTTCACGCGCTTCGGTCGGCATTTTGGCCGCTTCAATCTTACGTTTCAGCGCCTCGTACTCATCCGGCGCATCATCCATTTCGCCCAGCTCTTTCTGAATGGCTTTCATTTGCTCATTCAGATAGTACTCACGCTGGCTTTTTTCCATCTGCTTTTTAACGCGGTTGCGAATGCGCTTCTCAACCTGCAGCAGATCGATTTCTGATTCCATCATCGCCATCAGATATTCCAGACGTTCATTGACGTCGGACATCTCCAGCACGGACTGTTTATCAGCCAGTTTCAGCGGCATATGCGCTGCGACGGTATCGGCCAGACGGGCCGCATCGTCGATGCTGTTGAGGGAGGTTAAGACCTCAGGTGGGATTTTTTTATTGAGCTTGATGTAGCCTTCGAACTGGTTGATGGCCGTGCGCACCAGCACTTCCTGCTCGCGCTCTTCAATTTCTGGCGAGACAAGGTATTCGGCCTGGGCAACAAAATGGTCGCCATTATCAGCCAGCGTGGTGATGTGCGCGCGCTGTAAACCTTCGACCAGCACTTTTACCGTGCCGTCTGGAAGTTTCAGCATCTGCAATACAGAAGCGACGGTCCCTACTGAGAAGAGATCGTTAATGCCAGGTTCATCCGTTGAAGCCTCTTTCTGTGCAACCAGCATGATCTTTTTATCATGATCCATCGCGGCTTCGAGGCACCGAATCGATTTTTCCCGGCCAACAAACAACGGAATTACCATGTGCGGATAAACCACCACGTCGCGCAACGGCAACACGGGGATTTCAATGCGTTCAGAACGCTCAGGATTCATAGAGCTCTCTCTTAGTTTAATGTCCGCCAGGTGATGGGTACCGCGCAATAGAGGTTTTGCAGTTAAACCCACAGGATATTGAGTATATGGGGATGCTTGTACGACATTCAATGTCACTGGCGAGAGAAAAACAAAAGGGGAAAGATTTTTCCCCTTTTTTAAGATAACAACGTGGTGCAATTGTTTATTTATTCACCAGAAGCCTGGGCTTCATGCTTTCCATAAATCAACATCGGCTCGGATTGACCTTCAATGACTGATTCATCAATCACCACTTTTTCAACGTCATCCATCGAAGGCAGGTCGTACATAGTTTCAAGTAACGCACCTTCAACGATAGAACGCAGACCACGCGCACCGGTTTTACGTGACATCGCTTTTTTAGCGATTGCCGTTAAGGCTTCGTCGCGGAATTCCAGTTCTACGCCTTCCAGATTGAACAGCGCCTGATACTGTTTGGTCAGCGCATTCTTCGGCTCACGCAGGATCTGAATCAGCGCTTCTTCACTCAGTTCGCTCAGCGTTGCCACAACCGGCAAACGACCGATGAACTCAGGAATCAGGCCAAACTTGATCAAATCTTCTGGCTCAACCTGCGACAGCAATTCGCCTTCACTCGCCTTCTGGGATTTGCCCTTCACGGTTGCGCCGAAGCCGATGCCGGACCCGGTTTCAACACGCTGGGAAATCACCTTATCGAGACCGGCGAATGCGCCACCACAGATAAACAGAATCTTGGAGGTATCAACCTGCAAAAACTCCTGCTGCGGATGTTTACGTCCGCCCTGCGGCGGTACGGCAGCCACGGTGCCTTCAATCAGTTTCAACAGCGCTTGCTGTACGCCTTCGCCCGAGACGTCACGGGTGATAGACGGGTTGTCAGACTTACGAGAAATCTTGTCGATTTCATCAATATAGACAATGCCGCGCTGCGCTTTCTGCACGTCGTAATCACACTTCTGCAGCAGCTTCTGGATGATGTTTTCAACGTCTTCACCCACATAACCCGCTTCGGTCAGCGTGGTGGCATCCGCCATCGTGAAGGGCACATCCAGCAAGCGCGCCAGCGTTTCTGCCAACAATGTTTTACCGCTACCGGTTGGACCGATAAGCAAAATGTTACTTTTGCCCAGTTCAATACCGTTGCTGGTATCGCCATTGCGCAGGCGTTTGTAGTGGTTATACACCGCTACTGCCAGCACTTTCTTCGCCCTTTCCTGACCAATAACATAGTCATCAAGGTGATGGCGGATTTCATGCGGCGTCGGCAGTGAGCTACGCTCGCGGTGCGGCGCAACTTCCTTAATCTCTTCGCGAATGATGTCGTTGCAAAGATCAACGCACTCATCACAAATGTACACTGACGGCCCGGCAATTAGCTTACGGACTTCATGCTGGCTTTTGCCGCAGAAAGAGCAGTACAGCAACTTACCTGAACCGTCTTTGCGCTTATCTGTCATCAGCTAACCTCTTTTCTTTCTCAGACCAAATTTGTTGTACGGCGCTGGCCGTACATCAACGGCCGATATGCATTCAACCCATCTGCCTGCTACCCGTTAACTATAGCGTAAGGGGCAGACAGATGTGTCTTATTGGCGATGCGTCAGGATTGAGTCAACCAAACCGTACTCAACCGCTTCGCCCGCAGAGAGGAAACGATCGCGCTCAGTGTCGCGTTCAATCTCTTCCAGCGATTTGCCAGTGTGCTCAGCCATCAGCTCATTCATGCGCTGCTTCACTTTCAGGATTTCGCGCGCATGGATTTCGATATCCGTCGCCTGGCCCTGATAGCCGCCCAACGGCTGATGAATCATCACACGTGAATTAGGCAGGCAGAAACGTTTGCCTTTGGTGCCTGCTGTCAGCAGGAACGCACCCATTGAACAAGCCTGACCCATACAGATGGTGCTGACATCCGGCTTGATAAACTTCATTGTGTCATAAATCGACATCCCAGCAGTAATCACGCCGCCTGGCGAGTTAATGTAGAGGTAAATGTCTTTTTCAGGATTCTCAGCTTCCAGAAACAGCATCTGCGCCACGATCAGGTTAGCCATATGATCTTCAACCTGACCAGTCAGGAAGATCACACGCTCTTTGAGCAGGCGAGAGTAGATGTCGTAAGAACGCTCGCCGCGCGAGGTTTGTTCGACCACCATTGGCACCAGCGCCATGTGCGGTGCAGTAAATTCACGATCGCCACTGTATGACATTACCGTCTCCTGATAAATTTCATTGGCAACATTCTGTACCGATTTTACGTGAGGCGCGCCGGGAAAACTATGCGCTGCAGTCTCACTCCGCAGTAACAAGACGGTTAATCAGTCAGTCTCACTGTTTTCATGCATTCTCCCTGTATCTGGGGATGCTGCCCAGTTGTTTCAAGCATAACAACCTTTTGCCCATTCGCTAACACGGAAAAAGAGCTTAGCGGATAATTTGCCGATTAATTAAGCAAATAGAGGGCAAATCGGTGTATTTGGCGCCAGAAACGAAAAAGCCCGCGACTTTTCAGTCACGGGCTTAGCACTAACGGTTAACGAATGAATCAGGCCGCAGAGGTCTGGTTCATCAGTTCCTGGAAGTTAGTGGCTTTATCGGTCACTTTCGCTTTCGCCAGTACCGCTTCAACCGCTTGCTCTTCCAGAGCCACGTTGCGCATGTTGTTCATCAGCTCGCTGTTCTTGCTGTAGAACTCGATCACTTCCTGCGGATCTTCGTACGCAGAAGCCATCTCTTCGATCAGCGTTTTAACGCGTTCTTCGTCAGCCTGCAGTTCGTTGATACGAATCACTTCGCCCAACAGCAGACCCACAACGACGCGACGTTTAGCCTGCTCTTCGAACAGTTCGCGTGGCAGTTCCAGCGCTTGCTTCTCGTTGCCACCAAAACGCTGTGCAGCCTGACGACGCAGAACGTCAATTTCGCTGTCGATCAGCGCAACCGGAACGTCGATGTCGTTGGCGTTAACCAGACCGTCGATTGCCTGCGTCTTGACGCGGTTACGGATAGCACCTTTCAGCTCGCGATCCATGTTCTTACGCACTTCAGCACGCAGACCGGCAACTGAACCATCTTCCACGCCAAAGCGCTTGATGAACTCTTCAGTCAGCTCTGGCAGTTCGCGAGTTTCAACTTTCTTCAGCACGATTTCGAACTTCGCATCTTTCCCTTTCAGGTTTTCTGCATGGTAATCGTCTGGGAATTTCACGTCGATAGTGAAGGTTTCACCGGCTTTGTGGCCAACAACGCCCTCTTCGAAGCCTGGGATCATACGGCCCTGGCCCATTGCCAGCACGAAGTCAGAGGCTTTGCCGCCTTCAAACTCTTCGCCGTCAACAGAACCGCTGAAATCGATGGTCGCGCGATCTTCAGCTGTCGCTGCGGCATCGCTCTCTTTCCAGGTCGCCTGCTGCTTCTGCAGGGTTTCCAGCATGGTATCAACGTCAGCGTCAGTCACTTCTACCACTGGCTTCTCAACTTCGATTGCATCCAGGCCTTTCAGCTCAACTTCTGGATACACTTCGAACTCAACCGCGTAGGTGAAGTCTTCGCCTTCTTTATATTCGCCCGGCACATAGTTTGGTGCGCCAGCCGGATTGATTTTCTCTTTGATGATGGCGTCAACGAAGTTGCGCGTCATCAGCTCGCCCAGCACGTCCTGGCGAACAGAAGCACCGTAGCGCTGAGAAATGATGTGTGCCGGCACTTTGCCTTTACGGAAACCGTCGATACGGACTTTCTTAGCCACTTCCACCAGTTCTTTCTTCACTGCGCTTTCGATGCTGTCAGCTGCAACAGTAATCGAAATGCGACGGCCCAGACCCTGAGTGGTTTCTACTGAAACTGTCATCTTGTTACCTCAAAAAATCACGTGCTCGGTCAACTTCAGACACCACACATAAAATGCGCCGTATCCAACAACCGGGACGGCCTCTGCAGGCAGAACCAAATCCCTGTCACCAGAAGCGTCCCGAAGACATTCCGGAAAAATAGACGCAGCATTATAGCGGCATCGCTGGAATGAGTCGAGGCTGCAAACTCACCACTTTTTAGCGGTTTTGCTGCTTTTTTGCGCCGTAGATCGCGTTTGAGTGTAATAAATGAAAAGAAAACGGCCCGCAGGCCGTTTTTAAGGATGAGTAAAAAGGGAATTCAGGCGAGCGTTCCCGCGCCGCGACAATTCGGCGAGGCCAAAACCGTATCCTGTAATCCATCCCACTCTTTTTGCGTGTAGGTATGCAGTGCCAGCGCGTGTACGCTGCCCGCTAATTCGGTTGCCAGTTCGCCATAAATAGCGCGATGACGTTGCAGAAAGCGCTGACCGGTAAATCGATCGCTGACAATCACCACTTTAAAGTGACTTTCAGAACCGGCGGGCACGTTATGACGGTAGCTTTCATCATGCACTTCAAGATGTGCAGGCTCGAAAGCGTTACGCAACTTTTCTTCTATTTGTTCGCGAATCATGATTAACACTCCTTTCCGGCGAGCGCTGTGCCCATCTGTTTAAATATTAGTAGGTTTTTCACCGCTTCCGCAGGTTGGCCGTAAATAAATCCGCCAGCGCTGCGCATAGTAACTTGCTTATCTCTCAGGTCAACTGGCTGGCGTTTCATCCTGTCCGAAAAAAGCCTTTACAATCAATTTCCATTGGCCCGGGGCTTTTTTCACCGCTGCGCAATGCTATGATGGCCGCAGTTTTGCAAACCAACCCATATGCTAACGAGAATGAGTATGTTGAAAAAACTGTTATTCCCTCTGCTGGCTGCTTTTATTTTGGCCGGCTGTGCCAGCAACAACACCACATTGGATATTCAGCCGAAGATTCAATTACCGCAGCAAGATCCAAGCCTGATGGGCGTCACCATCAGCGTTAACGGTGCCGATCAACGTTCCGATCAGGCGCTGGCCAAAGTAAACCGCGACGGTCAGTTGATCACGCTGACACCATCACGCGATCTGCGCTTCCTGCTGCAGGAAGTGTTAGAGAAGCAGATGACGTCACGCGGCTATATGATCGGCCCAAGCGGTGCCGTTGATCTGCAGATCGTGGTGAATGGTCTGTATGCGGATGTGACTCAAGGCAACGTACGCTACAGCATTACCACCAAGGCGGATATCTCCATCATCGCCACCGCGAAAAACGGTAACAAGCAGGTGAAAAACTATCGCCAGACTTACAGCGTAGAAGGCGCGTTTACCGCCACCAACGCGAAGATCACCAACGCGGTTAACTCAACCCTGAGTGACGTGATTGCTGATATGGCGCAGGACACCAGCGTTCACAACTTCATTAAGCAGAACGCCCGCTAATTTCCGCAGTATTTTGCCCGGCGACTCTCAGCCGGGCTTCATTTCAGGTTGGCTATGACATCTCACTATCTGCGAATTTTTACCCAACGTAATGCGGCGGTATTGCTGCTGCTGGGTTTTGCCTCAGGCTTACCGCTGGCGTTAACCGCCGGAACATTACAAGCGTGGATGACGGTAGAGAATGTTGACCTGAAAACCATCGGTTTCTTCTCCCTTGTCGGTCAGGCTTACGTGTTTAAGTTCCTGTGGTCGCCGATGATGGATCGCTATACGCCACCGTTTCTTGGCCGCCGTCGCGGCTGGCTGCTGGTCACGCAGCTGGCGCTGATAGGTGGCATTATTGCCATGGGCTTTATGCAGCCTTCGCGTGACTTAACGCTGTTGGCCGCGCTGGCGGTGCTGGTTGCCTTCTGTTCGGCTTCACAGGATATCGTGTTTGATGCCTGGAAAACCGATGTGCTGCCGCCGGAGGAGCGCGGCAGCGGCGCGGCAATCACCGTGCTGGGCTATCGTCTGGCGATGTTGATCTCAGGCGGACTGGCGCTGTGGATTGCGGATCGCTATCTCGGCTGGCAAGCCACTTACTGGCTGATGGCGTTGCTGATGGTGCCGGGCCTGATCGCCACGTTGCTGGCGAAAGAACCGGTGGCGCCAGCGCGCGAACCGCACTCGCTACGCCAGGCCGTGACATTCCCGCTGAAAGACTTCTTCCAGCGTAACAATGCCTGGCTGCTGATCACGCTAATTATCCTTTACAAGCTTGGCGATGCATTTGCCGCCTCGCTCACCACCACCTTCCTGATTCGCGGCGTCGGCTTTAGCGCGGGCGATGTCGGTCTGGTGAACAAAACGCTGGGTTTGTTGGCCACCATTATTGGTGCGCTGTATGGCGGCGTGCTGATGCAGCGCCTGAGTTTGTTCCGCGCCCTGATGATTTTTGGCGTGCTGCAAGCGGTGTCGAATTTTGCTTACTGGTTGCTGGCGGTAACGCCACCGCACTTGTGGAGCATGGCCAGCGCGGTCTTCATTGAAAACCTGTGCGGCGGCATGGGCACCGCGGCCTTTGTCGCGTTGCTGATGACATTGTGCAACAAATCCTTCTCGGCGACGCAGTTCGCACTGCTCTCTGCCCTCTCCGCCGTGGGCCGCGTTTACGTCGGTCCCGCCGCCGGTTGGCTGGTTGAAATGTGGGGCTGGCCGACCTTCTATGCTTTCACCGTGTTTGCTGGCGTACCGGGATTACTGCTGTTATGGCTGTGTCGCGGCACTTTACATAGCATGCAGCAAAGCGGGGAGTTTGTGATGCGCAGCTTGTGGCCGCAAGGTTACCGCTGGACGGTGCGTCTGTTTAGCATCGGCTGCGGCTTACTGGCCTTGTGGTTACTGGCTTTAGCCCTTAACGCCAGCGGCGTTGTGCAGATTGATGCGCTACTTACGCCACTGTTTGAAGCCGGCATGGCATTTGCGCTGTTGGCGGTCGCACTCGGTGTTATTTTGGATAGTTTGGCATTAAAAAAAGCGGCGCGGGAAAATCTGGGTTGAGTAAGCCAATTTTCATAACGAAATAATGGGCTAAAAATATCAGTTGCTCATTTTCCCAATAGCATTTTTTTTAAAGCGAATTAGAAACATTAAATTAACAACTGCGAGCGAATATTTAAATCCGGTGCGCAATTACTTTGTATAAAAGTCATCGCCGAAATGATGCAGAAATGTTAAATAAATGAGTATTAAGAGTACGGTTTATACTTTCCCTGATTTTTCTGCGGTTTCTACCATTGGTTTTTGTTATATTGATGCCAACTGCTTGTCGCAGTTAATAATTTGTCACCCTGCGTAACATCTGTGACACCCTTAGCAAAAGGTGTCAACAGCCTTCTGACACATCCTTAAGCTGGTTTACACTGCATAAACCTTCCCGTAAAATGCGCGCACACTTAAACGACAATAGAGCCCTTTGTCATTGAGGTCGTTAAATGAGACTCAGTAAATACAATAAAAGTTTGGGGATTTTGTCATTAATTGCAGGCGCTGTATTACTCAGTGGCTGCGATAGTGCGTTGTTAAATCCCAAAGGACAGATTGCACTGGAGCAACGTTCGTTGATTCTGACAGCTTTCGGCTTGATGATGATCGTAGTTATCCCGGCAGTCTTCATGGCAGTATTCTTTGCCTGGAAATATCGGGCAACCAATACTAACGCAACATATAGCCCTAACTGGTCACACTCAAACAAAGTGGAAGCCGTGGTCTGGACCATTCCGATCCTGATCATTATCTTCCTCGGCGTTTTGACCTGGAAATCAACCCACGCGCTGGAGCCGAGCAAACCGCTGGTTTCTGACGTTAAACCGGTTGAGATCGACGTAGTGGCACTGGACTGGAAATGGCTGTTCATTTACCCGGAACAGGGTATTGCAACCGTCAACCAGATTGCCTTCCCGGCAAACACTCCGGTGAACTTCAAGATCACCTCCAACTCCGTGATGAACTCCTTCTTTATTCCTACTCTCGGCAGCCAGATTTATGCGATGGCCGGTATGCAGACCAAATTGCATCTGATCGCCAACGAGCCAGGAACATTTGACGGTATCTCTGCGAACTTCAGTGGTCGTGGTTTCTCTGGCATGAAGTTCAAAGCCATTGCAACTAAAGACGATGCGGAATTCCAGCAGTGGGTTGCCAAAGTTAAAGCGGCACCTAACGCGCTGAACACCATGGATGATTTCGAGAAACTGGCTACGCCAAGCGAAAATCACCCGGTGGAATATTTCTCAACGGCAAATCCAGAACTGTTCAAGCAAGTGATTGATAAGTTCATGATGAGCCACGGGAAGATGGACATGCCAGAACATAAAGGCATGGACATGAGTCACGCCGCTTCCGCGGGAGCCGAGGAATAATACGATGTTCGGAAAATTAACACTGGATGCAGTGCCATACCACGAACCCATTATCGTGGTTACGGTCGCCGCTATCATCTTAGGTGGTCTGGCGCTGGTTGCTGCGATTACCTACTTTGGTAAGTGGCAGTACCTGTGGTCAGAATGGTTCACCTCCATTGACCACAAAAAACTGGGTATCATGTACATCATCATGGCTTTCGTCATGTTGCTGCGCGGCTTTGCCGATGCGGTAATGATGCGTACCCAACAAGTGATGGCTTCCGCTGGGGAAGCCGGCATACTACCGCCGCACCACTACGACCAGATCTTCACCGCTCACGGCGTGATCATGATCTTCTTCGTGGCGATGCCGTTCGTGGTAGGTCTGATGAACATCGCGGTACCGCTGCAAATCGGTGCTCGTGACGTTGCCTTCCCGTTCCTGAACAACCTGAGCTTCTGGTTTACCGCGATCGGTGTGATCCTGGTGAACATCTCTCTGGGTGTGGGCGAGTTCGCACAGACCGGCTGGTTGGCTTATCCGCCGCTTTCGGGTGCGGAGTACAGTCCTGGCGTCGGGGTCGATTACTGGATCTGGAGTCTCCAGCTGTCCGGTATCGGTACGACACTGACCGGTATCAACTTCTTCGTGACCATTCTGAAGATGCGTGCGCCGGGCATGGACCTGTTCAAAATGCCGGTATTCACCTGGGCATCACTGTGTACTAACGTCCTGATCATCGCTGCGTTCCCGGTACTGACCGTTACGCTGGCACTGTTGACGCTTGACCGTTACCTTGGCTTCCATTTCTTCACCAATGAAATGGGCGGTAACATGATGATGTACGTCAACCTGATTTGGGTCTGGGGTCACCCGGAAGTGTACATCCTGGTTCTGCCGGTGTTTGGTGTCTTCGCTGAAGTCACGGCGACCTTCTCTAAAAAGCGTCTGTTCGGTTACACCTCTCTGGTGTGGGCGACCATCGCGATTACCGTTCTGTCGTTCATTGTTTGGCTGCACCACTTCTTCACCATGGGTGCGGGCGCGAACGTAAACGCCTTCTTCGGTATCATGACGATGATCATCGCTATCCCGACCGGCGTGAAAATCTTCAACTGGCTGTTCACCATGTATCAGGGTCGCGTTGAGTTCCACTCAGCGATGCTGTGGACCATCGGCTTCCTGGTTACCTTCTCTATTGGTGGTATGACAGGTGTTCTGCTGGCGGTTCCAGGTGCGGACTTCATTCTGCACAACAGCCTGTTCCTGATCGCGCACTTCCATAACGTGATTATCGGTGGTGTGGTGTTCGGTTGTATGGCTGGCGTGACCTACTGGTTCCCGAAAGCGTTCGGCTTCACGCTGAATGAAAAATGGGGTATCCGCGCGTTCTGGTTCTGGATCATCGGCTTCTTCGTGGCATTCATGCCGCTGTATGCGCTGGGCTTCATGGGCATGACGCGTCGTATCAGCCAGGACATCGATCCTCAGTTCCACTCACTGCTGGTGGTTGCAGCAGGCGGTGCGGCGCTGATCGCTTGCGGTATCCTGTGCCAGGTTACCCAGTTCTACGTTTCTGTGCGTGACCGCGACCAGAACCGTGATCTGACCGGTGACCCGTGGGGTGGACGTACGCTGGAGTGGGCAACCTCTTCACCGCCGCCGTTCTACAACTTTGCTGTTATCCCGCATATCCATGAGCGCGATGCGTTCTGGGAAATGAAAGAGAAAGGCGAAGCGTACAAGCAGCCAGAAAAATATGAAGAAATTCATATGCCGAAAAACAGTGGCGCAGCTGTTGTTATCGCGGCTCTGATGACTGTATTCGGTTTCGCCATGATCTGGCATATCTGGTGGCTGGCTGGCCTCACCTTCGTGGGCACTATCGTCACCTGGATTGTGAAGAGCTTCGATGAAGACGTGGATTACTACGTACCGGTTGCTGAAGTCGAGCAGATCGAGAAGAAGCACTTTGACGAAATCAGCAAAGCAGGTCTGAAATAATGTCAACTGAAACTGCAAAACACCACCACGACGCCCATGCGGAGCATGGGCATCACGATGCAGGAGCCAATAAAGTCTTTGGCTTCTGGATCTACCTGATGAGTGACTGCATTATCTTCGCAACCCTGTTTGCGACCTATGCAGTTATGGTCAATAACACTGCCGGTGGCCCGGCAGGTAAAGACATCTTCGAACTGCCGTTCGTTCTGGTCGAAACCGCGCTGCTGCTGCTCAGCTCCATTACCTATGGTATGGCAGTGATTGCGATGAACAACCAGAACAAGGGCTCAGTCATCAGCTGGTTAGCCTTGACCTTCCTGTTCGGTGCTGGCTTTATCGGCATGGAAATCTATGAATTCCATCACCTGATCAAAGAAGGCTTCGGTCCCGATCGCAGCGGCTTCCTGTCAGCGTTCTTTACGCTGGTCGGCACGCACGGTCTGCACGTGACTTCTGGCCTGATCTGGATGGCAGTGATGATGTTCCAGATTTCTAAACGTGGTCTGACTGCAACCAACCGCACCCGTATCATGTGCCTGAGCTTGTTCTGGCACTTCCTGGATGTGGTTTGGATCTGCGTATTCACCGTTGTCTACCTGATGGGAGCCATGTAATGAGTCATTCTGTTAACGAACATGGCGCTTCTCACGGTAGCGTGAAGTCTTACATGATCGGCTTCGTCCTCTCCATCATCCTGACCGGTATTCCGTTCTGGATGGTCATGGATGGCGGCGCTTCACACGGCACTATTCTGGGTGTGGTTCTGGTGTGTGCGGTAGTTCAGGTGCTGGTTCACCTGGTCTACTTCCTGCACTTAGACAGCAAATCAGAAGGTGGCTGGAACATGGTGGCCATTGTCTTCTCAGCACTCATCATCTTGATTGTTGTCGTAGGCTCACTGTGGATTATGTGGAACCTCAACTACAACATGATGGCCCACTAAAGAGTCGCGTAATGATTAAGCAATACCTGCAAGTAACAAAACCAGGAATTATTTTCGGCAATTTAATTTCTGTGATCGGTGGATTCCTGCTGGCTTCGAAAGGCAGCATTGATTACACCCTGTTTCTCGCCTCGCTGGTTGGCGTATCGCTGGTTGTCGCATCAGGTTGTGTTTTCAACAACGTGATTGACCGCGATATCGACATCAAAATGGAGAGAACGCGGAACCGTGTTCTGGTCAAAGGCCTGATCTCGGCGAAAGTAAGCCTGGTTTATGCAACCGCATTGGGTATTGCTGGCTTTGCGTTGCTGTATTTCGGCGCTAACCCGCTGGCCATGTGGCTGGCGGTGATGGGCTTCGTGGTTTACGTAGGCGTTTATAGCCTCTATATGAAGCGTAACTCTGTCTACGGCACGCTGATTGGTAGTCTCTCTGGCGCTGCGCCGCCGGTGATTGGCTACTGCGCAGTGACCAACCAGTTTGATGCTGGCGCGTTGATTTTACTGGCTATCTTTAGCCTGTGGCAGATGCCGCACTCCTATGCGATTGCCATCTTCCGCTTTAAAGATTACCAGGCTGCCAACATCCCGGTTCTGCCAGTGGTGAAAGGCATCTCGGTGGCAAAAAATCATATTACGCTGTATATCCTGGCGTTCATGATTGCCACGCTGATGCTGACCCTTGGCGGTTACGCGGGCTACAAATATCTGGTGGTGGCTGCGGCCGTTAGCGTGTGGTGGCTCGGGATGGCGCTTTCAGGTTACAAAACCTCAAACGATAAAGTTTGGGCGCGTAAACTGTTTGTGTTCTCGATTGTCGCTATCACCGCTCTGAGCGTGATGATGTCCGTTGATTTCATGACGCCGGCGTCGAAAGATTTACTGACTTACGTCTGGTAATTCAGCTCCGCAAAACCAGAAAGGGCGCGAATTTCGCGCCCTTTCTTTTTGTTACCACTGCTTAAGAACAAATGTTTTACCCGCCCTGCCCTGCTGCCTAAAATGGGCGCAGTATAATTTTGAGGTAAACATGAACGACAATAAAATGACGCCAGTAGAGCTTCGTGCTACATGGGGTTTAGGTACCGTTTTTTCCCTGCGCATGTTGGGAATGTTTATGGTCTTGCCGGTACTCACCACGTACGGCATGGCGTTACAGGGCGCCAGTGAAACACTGATTGGTCTCGCAATCGGTATCTATGGTTTGGCACAAGCCATCTTCCAGATTCCTTTTGGTCTGCTCTCCGATCGCGTCGGCCGAAAGCCGCTGATCGTTGGCGGGCTGCTGCTGTTCGTTTTCGGCAGCGTGATCGCCGCCACCTCCGACACCATTTGGGGCGTGATTTTAGGCCGCGCGTTACAAGGCTCCGGCGCGATTGCCGCTGCGGTAATGGCGTTGCTGTCAGATTTAACCCGTGAACAAAACCGCACCAAGGCGATGGCGTTTATCGGCATCAGCTTTGGCGTCACTTTTGCTATTGCGATGGTAGTTGGCCCGATTGTCACCCACGCACTCGGCTTGCACGCGCTGTTCTGGATGATCGCCATCCTCGCGACGCTGGGCATCGTCATCACCTTATTAGTGGTGCCGAAAGCACCAAACCACGTATTGAACCGCGAATCCGGCATGGTGAAAGGCAGTATCCGCGCGGTGTTGACCAATCCAAAACTGTTAAAACTGAATATCGGCATTCTCTGCCTGCACATTCTGCTGATGTCGAGCTTCGTGGCGCTGCCGGGACAGTTTGAACAAGCCGGTTTACCGGCGGCCGAGCACTGGAAAGTCTATCTGGTGACGATGTTGGTGGCCTTTGTTGCCGTGGTGCCTTTCATTATCTATGCCGAAGTGAAGCGCCGCATGAAGCGCGTGTTTGTCGGCTGCGTGGCGATCATCATCATTGCAGAAATCGTATTGTGGGGCGCGGCAGGCCACTTCTGGACGCTGGTTATTGGCGTGCAGCTGTTCTTCCTCGCTTTCAACCTGATGGAAGCGATTCTGCCATCACTGATCAGCAAAGAGTCGCCGCCGGGCTACAAAGGCACCGCGATGGGCATCTACTCCACCAGCCAGTTCATTGGTGTGGCGATTGGCGGCAGCATGGGCGGATGGATCTATGGTCATGTTGATGCTCAAACCGTGTTCCTGGTCGGTGCGATTGTCGCGGCTGCCTGGCTGTTTGTGGCGATGTCGATGCAGGAACCGCCTTACGTCAGCAGCCTGCGCATTATGCTCAGCGATGCGGTGCTGGCGGTGCCGAATCTGGAGAAGCGTTTGAAAGCGCAGCCCGGCGTGGCGTCGGTGTTTATCGTGCCAGAAGAGAAAAGTGCTTACATCAAAATCGACAGTAAAGTGACGAGCCGCGTCGAACTCGAAGCGCTGCTCGCCAGCTGCTAAATGACCATCCCGACTATCGCGTCGGGCTTTTTGTTACAGCGACATATCCACCACGATGCGCCCTTCAATCTTGCCAGCGTGCATCCGCGCAAAGATATCGTTGATGTTAGTCAGCGGTTCCACCGCTACGGTGGCTTTCACCTTGTGACGACCGGCGAAATCCAGCGCTTCCTGCAGATCTTTGCGCGTCCCGACGATGGAACCGCGCACCGTAATGCCGTCCAACACCATATCGAAAATCGACAGATCGAATTTGCCCGGCGGCAAACCGTTCAGCACCATGGTGCCGCCACGACGCAGCGTACCAATCGCCTGTTCGAACGCTTTTGGTGAAACCGCCGTGACCAGCACGCCATGCGCACCGCCAAAACTCTCCTGGAACACCTTGGCCGGATCGACATTTTTCGCATTCGCCACCACGCTGGCACCGAGACGTTTAGCGAACGCCAGTTTCTCATCATCAATATCCACCGCCGCCACGTTCAGACCCATGGCAACCGCGTACTGCACCGCCATATGCCCTAAACCGCCAATACCGGAAATCACCACCCAATCGCCGGGTTTGGTGTCGGTCATTTTCAGCCCTTTATACACGGTGACGCCGGCACAGAGGATCGGCGCGATTTCGTTGTAATCGACGTTATCTGGAATGATGCCGACATAGTTGGCATCGGCGAGGCAGTATTCCGCGAAGCTGCCATTCACTGAGTAACCGGCATTTTGCTGCGACAGACACAGCGTTTCCCAGCTATCGAGACAGTGTTCGCAGTGACCGCACGCCGAATAGAGCCATGGCACACCGACGCGATCGCCCATTTTCAGGTGCTTAACGCCCTCGCCGAGCGCCACAACCTGGCCCACACCTTCGTGGCCCGGAATAAACGGCGGATTGGGTTTAATCGGCCAGTCGCCTTCGGCCGCGTGAAGATCGGTATGGCACACGCCGGTAGCCGCAATTTTCACTAAAATCTGCCCCGGCCCGACCTGCGGCACCGGCACCTGCTCAATCACTAACGGTTCACCAAAAGCCTTCACAACAGCGGCTTTCATGGTGGTTTTGATTTGCATATTCATCTTTCACTCTCCATTTGAACGGATGCGGACTTAGAACAGGCCCAAAGGCGCGGTGCCATAGCTAACCAGCAGATTTTTGGTTTGTTGATAGGCGCTGAGCGCCATTTTGTGCGTCTCACGGCCTACACCCGACTGCTTGTAACCGCCGAATGCCGCGTGAGCGGGATAGATGTGATAACAGTTGGTCCAGACGCGCCCGGCTTTGATGCCGCGTCCCATGCGATAAGCCAGATTGGTATCGCGCGTCCACACGCCCGCACCAAGACCGAACTGGGTTTCGTTGGCGATGGCGAGCGCTTCTGCCTCATCCTTAAAGGTGGTAACACCAATCACCGGCCCAAAAATCTCCTCCTGGAAACAGCGCATCTGGTTGGTTCCTTTGATTAAGGTCGGCTGAATGTAGAATCCATCATTCAGCTCGGTGGCCATGCTGGCGCGATCGCCACCGGTGAGAATTTGCCCGCCTTCGTCGCGTGCGATGTTGATATACGACAGGATTTTATCGAATTGCTGGCGTGAAGCCTGTGCACCAATCATGGTGTCGCTATCGAGCGGATCGCCGCGACGGATGTTCGCCACCTTGGCCATCACGCGATCCATAAAGGGTTGATAGATCGATTCATGAATCAAGGCGCGCGATGGACAGGTACAGACTTCCCCCTGATTGAAGAAACCGAGTACTAACCCTTCCACCGCCTTCTCAATAAACTCGTCCTCACCATCCATCACATCAGCGAAGTAGATATTCGGCGACTTGCCGCCCAGCTCGACGGTGCAGGGAATGATGTTTTCAGCAGCGCAGGCCATAATGTGGCGCCCCACCGGCGTTGAACCGGTAAAGGCGATTTTGGCGATGCGTTTGCTGGTCGCCAGCGCTTCACCCGCTTCACGACCAAAGCCCTGCACCACATTCAACACGCCAGCCGGGAACAGATCGCCAATCATCTCCATCAGCAGCGTAATGCCCAGCGGCGTCTGTTCCGCCGGTTTCAGCACCACACAGTTGCCCGCCGCCAGCGCTGGCGCCAGTTTCCACGCCGCCATTAACAGCGGGAAGTTCCACGGAATGATTTGCCCAACCACACCGAGCGGTTCATGGAAGTGATATGCCACGGTGGTTTCATCGATCTCCGCGGTGCTGCCCTCTTGCGCGCGCAGGCAACCGGCGAAGTAACGGAAGTGATCCACCGCCAGCGGCAGATCGGCGTTCAGGGTTTCGCGAATCGGTTTGCCGTTATCCCAGCTCTCCGCTACCGCCAGTTTTTCGAGATTGGCCTCAATGCGATCCGCCACCTGCAACAGGATGTTGGCGCGATGCTGCACGCTGGTTTTTCCCCAGGCATCAGCCGCCTGATGCGCCGCATCCAGCGCTAAATCGATATCGCGCGCATCCGAACGCGGGAACTGCGCGATATCGCTGCCATTCACTGGCGAGGTGTTAGTGAAGTATTGGCCGCTGAGCGGCTCGACGAATTTGCCCGCAATGTAGTTGCCGTAAATCGCCTGGAATGAAACCAAAGCGCCGGGCGTACCGGGATGTGCATAACGCATCGCAAACTCCTTTATGTAGGGTCAGATAATCTGAAGGCTCAGTCGCCTTACAGAGAACGTGCTGTCAGAGGAGCTATTGCAGCGGGCGTGCCAGCTTTTTTCATCAGAGGATGTTTTGTTAAAAAACCAATATGATCATTAAGTTAAGAGCCGACGCACAACATGACCTGGCTATGTTGTGCAGAAAAGTTCACCATCTGTGTTGCGTATCGCAACAGTACAGAAACCGACCCGCTACAATGTCGCAACACTTTCGCTTGGGCATGAGGTCATCAATGCAGGGAAATCCATCCGCGTCTGCCGTTAACGCCAATCCGCTGTTAAGCGACTCCTGGTTCCGTAGCCAGCTGTATGGCCTCGATCGCACCGCCGATGATTTTCCGCGTGTTCGCCAGGGTGAACTGGCCGATGTGCTTGCCAGCAATGCCGGGCTGCAGCAGTTCGCGCAGCCGGTGATCAAACAGCTGGCGCAGAAACTGGCCGAGAAGCAATCGGTGGTGATTCTGTCGGATGCCACCGGTTTGGTACTCAATACCTTTGGCGATATGCCTTCGATGGAAAAAGCTCAACGTTATGCGCTGGCGCCAGGCAATTTGTGGAGTGAATGCGGGCGCGGCACCAATGCGATTGGCACCGCGCTGGCGATTGATGATGGCTGCGAGATTCAAGGTCATCAGCACTTCCTGACGCTCAATCAAGGTTTGTACTGTGCGGCGATGCCGCTGCAAATGCCCAACGGTCAGATTGCTGGCGTGCTGGATATTTCCGGCCCGGCGCACTTCCCGCATCCGCAGACCTTTAGCTGGGTGAAAGCGGCGGCGAAACAGATCGAATATCTGTGGGTGAAGCAGAGCCTGCATCCGCAGCAATGGTTGATGAGCCTGCATCTGCAGCCGCAGGGCATCGATACCAGCGATGAACTGCTGCTGGTGTTCTCGGATAACGTCCTGACCGCCGCCAACAGGCTGGCGATGCGCGAACTGGCGCTGAGCGTCGGGCAACTCGGCAGCGTGACCTTTCAACAACTGTTTCCGCAACAGCAGCAGCACGCCAACAGCATTCCCGCTCCGCTCGATTACGCTACGCAGCGCTACTATTTTCGCCTGCGAGCACCGCAGCGCAGCCATTTTGCCACGCCGAGCGAACCCGCCAGCGAGCTGCCTTTCTCGCTGGGGCGCGATGGCGAGAAGATGGTGCGACTGCTCAATGCCGGCGTTTCACTGTGCATTCACGGCGAAACCGGCAGCGGCAAAGAGTATGTCAGCCGCGCACTGCATCAGCAAAGCCGCTGGCGCGAAGGCAAATTCGTTGCCATTAACTGCGCGGCCATCCCCGAAGCGCTGATTGAATCTGAGCTGTTTGGCTATCAACCCGGCGCGTTCACCGGCGCGAGCAAGAATGGTTACATCGGCAAAATCCGTGAAGCGGATGGCGGCGTGCTGTTCCTTGATGAAATTGGCGATATGCCGCTGGCACTACAAACCCGCTTGCTACGCGTGTTGCAGGAGAAAGAGGTGGCGCCGCTCGGATCCAGCCGCAGCTGGCCGGTGAATTTCGCGGTGATCAGCGCCACGCACCGCGATTTGGCACAGCGCGTGGCCGAAGGCGAATTCCGCGAAGATTTGCTCTATCGCCTGCAGGAATTCTCGATGACCATTCCGCCGCTGCGCGCCTGGCCGGATGTGGAAGGTTTTATCCGTCGATTATGGCTGGAGCTGGGCGGCGCGGATCGCGATATTCAGCTCTCACCTGCGCTGTTGACGGCTCTGGCGCAGCTGCCGTGGCCGGGTAACGTGCGGCAATTGCGCAGCTTGTTACGCGTGCTATTGGCGCTGGCGGATGAAGGTGAAGAAGTGACAGAGGTGCATTTACCGGCAGAGTATCGGCGTGCGGCGGTGCAGCCACAGTCCGATCGGCAGAGTCATGATAGGCGGTTGATCAGCGAAACGCTGCAGCGCTTCAATGGTAATATCAGTAAAACGGCGGAAGCCTTAGGCGTCGCGCGCAGCACGCTTTATCGTCGTGCGGCGCGCGACAAACGCGATTAGTCGCGGAAGTTTTTGAACTGGAAAGGCTGACCGAGGTTGCCACCGCGCACCAGCGCCATCGCACCTTGCAGGTCGTCGCGTGACTTACCGGTTACGCGCAGTTCTTCACCCTGAATCTGCGTCTGCACTTTCAGCTTGCTGTCTTTAATCAGCTTCACCAGCTTTTTCGCGATATCGCTTTCGATACCTTTCTTCAGCTTGGCTTCCACCGACCAGCTTTTACCGCTGTGCACGATCTCTTCTGGCACTTCAATCGCTGCGCCTTCAATGCCACGCTTCAGCAGCTTTTCGCGCAGAATATCCACCAGCTGCTTGACCTGGAAATCAGATTCGCTGCTGAGTTTGATGGTCTCGTTCTTTTCGTTGAGCTCAATGGTTGCACTCACGTTACGGAAATCGAAACGAGTTGAGATCTCGCGGTTCGCATTCTCCACGGCATTTCGCACTTCCGACAATTCGACTTCGGAAACGATATCGAAAGATGGCATCTTTTCTTCTCCTGATACTAAAGTGACATGCATAATACGCGTCTTGTGGCGCTAATAAAACACGATACGCGGAAAGCTATACTTACCCGTAACGTGAAAACAGGAACCCGCCCACGGGAGGCAAAATGAAAATTACCGTGTTGGGGTGTGGCGCCTTAGGTCAAATTTGGCTCGCCGCTCTCGCCCGTCAGGGACATGAGGTGCAGGGCTGGTTACGTGTACCGCAGCCCTATTGCTCAGCCAACGTAGTCGATCCGCAAGGCGAGGTGAGCAATCACACCTTTATTGCCAATGATCCGCTGTTCCTCGCCGAAAGCCAGCTGTTACTGGTGACGCTCAAAGCGCCCCAGGTTTCACCTGCGGTGAAAAATCTGCAAAGCGTGCTGCCGACGCACGCGCCAATTCTGCTGCTGCATAACGGCATGGGAACGTTGGAAGAGCTGAAAGATTTGCGTCAGCCGCTGTTGCGCGGCATCACCACGCACGCGGCAATGCGCGACGGCACGGTGATTAAGCATATTGCGCACGGCATCACCCATATCGGCCCTGCTAATCGTGAGAGCGCCGCACAGAGCGATATCGCTGATATTCTGCATCAGGCGCTGCCGGATGTGGCCTGGCATGACAATATCGCCGCCGCCAGCTGGCGCAAGCTGGCAATCAACTGCGTGATCAATCCGATGACCGTTGAGCACGATTGCCAAAACGGGGCGCTGCGCGCCTGGCCGGAACAAGTCGCGCTGCTGTGCGAAGAGATCGCCTGGGTGATGGAGCGCGAAGGCCAGCACATGGCGGTGGATAATCTGCGCGACATCATTTACGACGTGATCGATAGCACCGCCGCCAATACCTCATCAATGTTGCAGGATGTGCGCGCGCAGCGTCTGACCGAAATTGATTACATCACCGGCTACCTGTTGCGTCGCGCCCGCGCACAGGGCATTTCACTGCCGGAAAACACCCGTTTGTACGATCTGATTAAACGTAAGGAGTTCCACTATGAGCGCGAACGCATCGGTTCTGGTTTGCCTGGCACATGGAAGTGAAGAGACCGAAGCGGTCACCACTATCGATTTGCTGGTACGCGGCGGATTAAGCGTCACCACCGCCAGCGTGGAGAGCGATGGCACGCGTGAGATCGTTTGTTCGCGCGGCGTGCGGCTGCTGGCGGATGCGCCTTTGGTTGAGGTGGCAGATAACGACTACGATGCGATTGTGCTGCCCGGCGGTTTAAAAGGCGCGCAGACCTTCCGCGACAGCCCGCTGCTGGTGGAAACCGTGCGCCAGTTCCATCTCTCCAGCAAGATTGTGGCGGCGATTTGTGCCGCGCCGGGCACGGTTTTGGTCGCGCACGATCTGTTTCCCGTCGGCAATATGACCGGTTTTCCCGGCCTGCGTGACACCATCCCCGACAGCAAATGGATGGAGCGCCGCGTGGTGTGGGATCCGCGCGTTAATCTGCTGACCAGCCAGGGACCGGGCACCGCAATGGATTTTGCGTTGAAGCTGATTGATTTGCTGGTGGATAAAGAGACCGCGCGTGAAGTGGCTTCACAGCTGGTGTTGGCAGCAGGGATTTATAATTATCAGGAGTTTGAAGAGCGGTAACGTTGTTACAGCACACTGCACATGATTGTAGCGGCGTGATTAATTGCGCATTTCACTGCAACACTGATGCCGCATGAAATACGCGTGATTCATCGCGCCGCTACGGTTTATCGCTTATGGACGATAAACCTTCACGTTTTTGAAGCCCTGCTCATGCAGATAGAGCGCCTGCAGACGACTCATCACACCGCGATCGCAATACAGCAGCCAGGTTTTACTCTGGTCAAGGTCGCCAAACTGGGTGCTGAGTTTGTAGAACGCCAGAGTTTTCACTTCAACGCCTTCGACGATCAGCGGATTCGCCTCCTGCTCATCGGCCGAACGGATATCCAGCACCACGTCGTTGCTGATGAAGGAGTCAACGGTTTCAACTTCCACCACTTCTTCTTCCGTCTGCTCGGCGATTTCACGGATATCGACGTTGCTGGCTTCCTGCACCACGCGATGAAGGATCTCGAAATCGAAGTTTTGCTCTTCCGCTTCGATCTTGCCCTTCACCGCTTTAACGGTTGGGCTTTTCGAAATCACGCCGCAATATTCTGGCATGGTGCGGGCAAAATCTTCGGTGCCGATCTTACGTGCCACATCAATGATGTGCTCTTTGTCATGGGAGATCAGCGGACGCAGAATCAGCGTATCGGAGGCGTTATCGATCAAACGCAGGTTGGTCAGCGTCTGGCTGGAAACCTGGCCCAGCGCTTCGCCGGTCACCAGCGCCTGCACGCCGTAACGTTCCGCCACCATTGACGCCGCACGCACCATCATACGCTTCAGCACCACGCCCATTTGGCCGTCGTCCACTTTCTCAAGAATCTCACCGACTACCGGCTCGAAGTTGATCGCTACGAAGCGTACGCGGTGTGAGCGACCAAAGCGCTGCCACAGGTAATGTGCAACCTGGCGCACGCCAATCTCGTGTGCCGCACCGCCAAGGTTGAAGAAGCAGTAATGCACGCGGCAGCCGCGACGCATCAGCATGTAGCTCGACACGCCAGAATCAAAACCGCCGGAAATCAGTGACAGAACATCTTCCTGGGTACCAATCGGGAATCCGCCTAAGCCTTCATAGCGTGCGGTGATCAGCAACAGACGATCGTCGTCGATCTCCAGATTCACCGTTTCTTCCGGACGATTGAGCTGCACGCGCGCGCTGGCGATGTGTTGGTTAAGGCCGCCGCCAACGTAGCGTTCCACGTCCTGCGAGCTGAAGCTGTGCTTGCCGCGACGCTTGACGCGCACGCAGAAGCTTTTGCCTTCCAGACGCTCGCGGTTCAGCACCAGCGTCTGCTCGAAAATGTCGTGCATATCGGTGTAGGCGCGATCTTCCACCGCCAGCACATGGTGAATGCCCGGAATGCGCGTCAGTTCGGTGACAAGGGTCTCGCGCAGCGACTCATTCTTAGAACGCACTTCAATGTGGTCCCAATGGCGCACGACTTTGATCTCTTCATCCACGGTGCGCAGAATATTACGAATGCTACTGGAGAGAATTTTGATAAAGCGCAGACGCACCGACTGACTTTTGATGGTGATTTCTGGAAACAGCTTGACGATAAACTTCATGGCGACAGGGGTTCGTTTGGACAAATAAGTGCTAAAAGCATCGGCACTTAACTGTTAAAATCATATAATTGCGGGTTAATTCAGGAGCCCCCGCATCCGAGGCGCAAAAGTATATCACCTTTGCCGGGTGACTGCTTTAAGCAACCTTCATCACATTCATTATTTTGCTAATTAATCCTCGTCAGCTACCATGACCGATTGCAAGATGATCTCCTAACCTGTGAGTCGACACTGATTATGCCGAAAAAAGCCGAAGCGCCTGCCAGTTTTGAAAGCGCATTAGAGCAGCTGGAACAGATTGTTAGCCGCCTGGAAAGTGGCGAGCTGCCGTTAGAGCAGGCGCTGAACGAATTTGAACGCGGCGTACAATTGGCACGTACCGGTCAGCAAACCCTGCAGCAGGCAGAGCAGCGTGTGCAAATTCTGCTTAGCGATGAGAAAGATGCCGCCCTCGCCCCTTTTACCCCGGAAAATGAGTAATGGATTTTGCTAAACTGCTGAGCGCTTACCATCAACGCGTTAATCAGGCATTGACGCGCTTAATAGATCCACTTCCTTTTCAGAGTTCTCCTCTGGTGAATGCCATGGAGTATGGGGCATTATTAGGCGGTAAGCGTCTGCGTCCCTTTCTGGTGTACGCAACAGGCGAAATGCTAAAGGCCGATGCCGCCAGCCTCGATGTGCCGGCTGCGGCCGTGGAATGCATCCATGCTTATTCCCTGATTCATGACGATCTGCCGGCGATGGACGACGATGCGTTACGCCGCGGGCAGCCAACCTGCCATATTAAATATGGTGAAGACACGGCGATTCTCGCCGGCGATGCTCTGCAAACTTTGGCCTTTTCGATTCTGGCCGATCAGCCGATGCCCGGCGTCAGCGCCGACGCGCGTATTGCGATGATTTCCGAACTGGCGCAGGCCAGCGGCGTGGCAGGCATGTGCGGCGGTCAGGCACTGGATTTGGCGGCGGAAGGCAAAAGCATCGATCTGGCGCAGCTGGAACAGATTCACCGCCATAAAACCGGCGCGTTAATTCGCGTCGCGGTACGTCTTGGCGCATTAGCCGCCGGCGATCGTGGTCGCGCCGCGATGCCGCTACTGGATACCTACGCCAATGCCATCGGACTGGCGTTTCAGGTGCAGGATGACATCCTCGATGTGGTCGGCGATACCGCCGTGTTAGGAAAAACACAGGGCGCGGATCAGGCATTGGGTAAAAGCACCTATCCTTCATTGATGGGGCTGGAAAATGCCCGCAGTAAAGCCTGGGATCTTTATCAAGAGGCGCTCGGCGCGCTCGATATTCTGGCGGCACAGTCTTACAACACACTCGCCTTACAAGCGCTGGCAAGCTTCATAATTGAACGCGATAAATAACTTTCATAATGAGTCTCTGATGAGTTTTGATATTGCAAAATACCCGACACTGGCGTTAGCCAACACGGTTCAGGAATTACGTTTATTACCGAAAGAAAAACTTCCGGAGCTGTGTGACGAACTGCGTCAGTATCTGCTGGATAGCGTGAGCCGATCTTCCGGCCACTTTGCATCGGGTCTGGGCGTCGTCGAGCTAACAGTGGCGCTGCATTATGTTTATAACACCCCCTTTGATCATCTGGTGTGGGACGTAGGCCATCAGGCCTATCCGCATAAAATCCTGACCGGACGCCGCGATCGTATCGGCACCATCCGCCAGAAAAATGGCCTGCATCCGTTCCCGTGGCGCGGTGAGAGTGAGTACGACGTGCTGAGCGTAGGTCACTCCTCCACCTCGATCAGCGCCGGGCTTGGCATGGCGGTTGCCGCCGAACGTGAAGGCAAAGGCCGTCGCACCGCCTGTATTATTGGCGATGGCGCGATCACCGCCGGCATGGCGTTTGAAGCCATGAACCACGCCGGTGACATCAAGCCGGACATGCTGGTGATCCTCAACGACAACGAGATGTCGATCTCCGAGAACGTGGGCGCACTCAACAATCGTCTGGCACAGATTCTCTCCGGGAAAACCTATTCACGCCTGCGCGAAGGCGGCAAGCGTGTATTGGGCGGTTTGCCGCCGATTAAAGAGCTGGTGAAGCGCACAGAAGAGCACCTGAAAGGCATGGTGGTGCCGGGTACGCTGTTTGAAGAGCTGGGCTTTAACTACATCGGCCCGGTAGATGGTCACGACGTGCTGACGCTGGTGAGCACGCTGAAGAACATGCGCGATCTGAAAGGTCCGCAGTTCCTGCACATCATGACCAAAAAGGGCAAAGGTTATGCCCCTGCGGAAGAAGATCCGATTACCTGGCATGCGGTACCGAAGTTCGATCCCGCCAGCCTGGCGCTGCCGAAAAGCGTGCCGGGCTTACCAAGCTACTCGAAGATTTTCGGCAACTGGCTGAGCGAAATGGCGGCTGACGATCCGCGCCTGATGGCGGTCACGCCAGCGATGCGCGAAGGCTCGGGCATGGTGAGCTACTCACGCGACTATCCGCAGCAATATTTTGATGTGGCGATTGCCGAGCAGCACGCGGTAACGTTCGCGGCGGGTATGGCGATTGGTGGTTACAAACCGGTTGTGGCGATCTACTCGACCTTCCTGCAGCGCGCCTACGATCAGCTGATCCACGATGTCGCCATCCAGAAATTGCCGGTGCTGTTTGCTATCGATCGCGGCGGTATTGTCGGCGCGGATGGTCAAACTCATCAGGGCGCATTTGATATCGCGTTCTTACGCTGCGTGCCAGAGATGGTGATCATGACGCCAAGCGATGAAAACGAATGTCGTCTGATGCTTTACACCGGATATCACTATCAGGATGGCCCAAGTGCGGTGCGTTACCCGCGCGGTACCGGCACCGGCGCAACGCTGGAACCGCTGGCTAGCTTGCCGCTGGGCAAAGGTATCGTGAAGCGTCGCGGCGAAAAGCTGGCGATCCTTAACTTCGGTACTTTGCTGCCAGAAGCCGCTGCCGCTGCGGAAGCGCTAAATGCCACGCTGGTGGATATGCGTTTTGTGAAGCCACTCGATGAAGCACTGATTGCCGAGCTGGCGGCCAGCCACGATTCGCTGGTTACGCTGGAAGAAGGCGCCATCAAAGGCGGCGCCGGCAGCGGCGTCAATGAGTACGTGATGGCAAAACGCCTGCGCGTGCCGGTGCTCAACCTCGGCCTGCCGGATGAGTTCATCCCACAAGGCACGCAGGAAGAAGTACGTCAGGATTATCAGCTGGATGCCGCCGGTATTCAGCAGCAAATCACTGACTGGCTCGCCCAGTAATCTGCCCGACTCGCTCACCGCCCGGTGAGCGAGCCTGCTGCTATGCTTAGGGAACGATTTCCCTCAAGCATAAGAGCAGGAGCCCAAATAGATGAAAACCATTCCCCTAGGCCAAACCGACTTACAGGTTTCACGTCTCTGTTTAGGCTGCATGACTTACGGCGATCCCACGCGCGGCAATCACGCGTGGACGCTGCCTGAAGAGAGCAGCCGACCGTTGATCAAGCAGGCGCTGGAAGCCGGCATCAACTTCTTCGATACCGCTAACAGCTATTCCGATGGCAGCAGCGAAGAGATTGTGGGCCGGGCGCTGAAAGATTTTGCCCGCCGCGATCAGGTTGTGGTCGCCACCAAGGTCTATTTTCCGCTGAGTAATCTGTCACAAGGCTTGTCGCGCCAGAATATCTTGCAATCGATTGATGACAGCCTGACGCGCCTTGGTATGGAGTATGTCGATCTGCTGCAGATTCACCGCTGGGATTACGCCACGCCGATTGAAGAGACGCTGGAAGCGCTGCATGAAGTGGTGAAATCCGGCAAGGCGCGTTACATCGGCGCATCATCAATGCACGCATCGCAGTTTGCTCAGGCGCTGGAGCTGCAAAAGCAAAATAACTGGGCACGCTTTGTCAGCATGCAGGATCAGTACAACCTGATTCAGCGTGAGGAAGAGAATGACATGCATCCGCTGTGTCAGCGCGAAGGCATCGCGGTGTTGCCGTGGAGCCCGCTGGCGCGCGGTAAACTCACGCGTCCATGGGGCGAAACCACCGCACGTTCGGTATCAGATAATGTGATGGAGAAGCTGTATACCGGCACCGAAGAGAACGATGCGGCAATTGCTGAGCGTCTGGCTAACGTAGCCGCCGACAAAGGCGTGACGCGCGCGCAGGTGGCGCTGGCGTGGCTATTACATAAACCGGCGGTCACCGCGCCGATCATTGGCGCTTCGCGCGAGCAACAGTTCGCCGAGTTGGTGAAAGCAGTGGATGTTGAATTGAGTGAGAATGAGATTGCCGAGCTGGAAACGGTATATCAACCGCATCCGGTGGTGGGGTTTGAGTAAGGTGGACCATTCCCCTCACCCCAGCCCTCTCCCGCAAGCGGGCGAGGGAGTAGAACGTGCAGTACCCACCTAATTGTCCCCTCTCCCACTTGTGGGAGAGGGTTAGGGTGAGGGCAATTTACTTCGCGCCGAAGTGATCAAACCCTTTCACATCTACACTGCGCGGCTTGCCGTTCTCCAGCAAACTCAGCCCTTCCGATTCGGGTGCAATCTGCCCAATACAAGTATAAGGCACACCAAAATGGCCGAGCGCCACGTCAATCGCGCCACGGTTCACTTCTGGCACGGTAAAGCACAGCTCGTAATCTTCGCCACCGCTCAACGCCCATTTCAGTACCAGTTCAGGCTCGAAGTGATCGCGCAGGGCCGCTGAAAGCGGTAACGCGTCGAGATTGATGCGAGCGCCAACGCGGCTGGCGGTCAGCACATGGCCGAGATCGGAAATCAGGCCATCAGAGATATCGATCGCCGAGGTTGCCAGACCGCGCAGCGCCTGGCCTTGCAGCACGCGCGGCATTGGACGCAAATGGCGTTTGATCAACGCTTCGTGCACCGCCGGATCGTTCAGGCGATGGCGATGCTGCAGCAGCGATAAACCGGCCGCGCTGTCACCCAAGGTGCCGGTGACAAAGATCCAGTCGCCTGGCTTCGCGCCCGAACGTTTCAGCGCCCTTCCCACTGGCACTAAACCGTGAATGCCGAGCGTCATGCTCAGCGGTCCGCGCGTGGTATCGCCACCAATCAGCTGCATATCGTAATAATCCAGCAGCTCAAACAGGCTGTCGCTAAAGGCCGCCACCCACGGTTCATCGATTTCAGGCAGCGTTAATGCCAGCGTCAGCCAGGCCGGATCGGCGCCCATGGCGGCTAAATCACTGAGATTAACGGCGACGGCTTTGTAGCCGAGATCGGCGGGATGGATATCACGTAAGAAGTGGACGCCTGCAACCAGCGTGTCGGTGCTGATGGCAAGTGTCTGTTTTTCTGGCACGTTAAGTAACGCGCAGTCGTCACCAATTCCTTTCTCCACATCGCGGCGGGAGCTGGTGACGCGGTTAAAGTAACGTGCAATCAGTTCGAATTCACCACAAGACATAAGTCAGGTCTCAATGAGAAAAAGGCCGGATAACCGGCCTTTAACGCTATTTTTTGTTTGGTCGAATTTGCGGGGCAGCTTTGTCGAGCACACCGTTGACGAATTTGTGGCTGTCTTCAGCACCAAACACTTTTGCCAACTCGATGCCTTCGTTGATGGCCACTTTATAAGGCACATCAGAACGCTTGCTCAGCTCATACAGCGAAATACGCAGGATGGCTTTTTCTACCTGGCCCAGCTCTTCCAGCTGACGCGACAGGTAAGGCTTCATCAGACCGTCCAGGTACGCGCTGTTAGTCGCCACACCGGCCAGCAATTCGCGGAAATAGCTAATATCGACGTCTTTGACGTCTTGTTCCGCCAGAAACTGGTATTCCACATCGGCAATGTCGTTCTTAGACAGCTGCCAGGAGTAAAGCGCCTGGACAGCGCACTCACGGGCGCGACGACGAGCAGCAGGTTTCACAAAATTCCCCTTACAAAAATCAGGCTTTGATGGCTTTCAATACGTTGATCATTTCGAGTGCAGTCAGGGCCGCTTCGGCACCTTTATTACCTGCTTTCGTGCCGGCGCGTTCAATCGCCTGCTCGATATTTTCAGTGGTCAACACGCCGAAGGTCACCGGGATTTCGCTGGTCATCGCGACGTGCGCAATGCCCGAGCTGGCTTCACCGGCCACATATTCGAAATGTGCGGTGCCGCCACGGATGACAGTGCCCAACGCAACAATGGCGTCGTGCTTACCGGCTTTCGCCAGTGCGCGTGCTGCCAGCGGCAGTTCGTATGCACCTGGAACCCAGACAACGGTGATGTTATCTGCTTTCACCTGGCCGATGCGCTTAAGTGCGTCAATCGCGCCGTCCAGCAGGCTGTCATTAATGAAGTTGTTAAAACGCGCAATTACGATGGCAATGTTTGCATCAGGCGTGGCAACAGGAGCTTCGATAACTTTCATACATATCCTTTGGGTTGTTTTATGGCCCCGCAGAAGGGGGCGGATTCTATCATACTCTTTGGCGACGCGCTCAGGCTTTTCCGCGCGCTTTCAGCGCGGCGTAAGCGTCAGGCGCAGGTCCTCGCCAACCAGGCGCACATCGCTAAAATTCAGGGCCGGCGCATCGGCCAGCTGTTCCAGTCCGGGCAGCGTGCACAGGCCGCGTGCGGCATTCCCTAACAGCTTTGGCGCCATGTAAACAATCAGCTCATCCACCAGGCCCGCTTGCAGCAAAGCACCCGCTAATCCGGCACCCGCTTCCACCCACACGCTGTTGATCTGGCGCTGGCCGAGCAACATCATCACCGCGACCAAATCAAGCTGTTCACCACGCTGCGGCACCGCAATCTGGGTCACGCTGGCGGGCCATGCGTGTTGATCGGGCTCGCTGCGCATCAGCCAGGTTTCGCCTGGCTGGTCAATCAAACGGTGTTGCGGCGTGACGCGCTGTTGGCTGTCAATCACCACGCGCACCGGCTGACGCAGCTGGCTTTCATCAAGCTGCGCACGCACCTCTTCATTCAATTCACTCCAGCGTACCGTGAGCGACGGATTGTCAGCCAACACCGTGGCGCTGGTGCTAAGAATAGCTGAACTCTGGGCGCGTAAACGTTGCACATCGCGCCTTGCGGCCGCGGATGTGATCCACTGACTTTCGCCACTCGCCATGGCGGTGCGGCCATCAAGGGATGCGCCGAGTTTCAGCTGGATCCACGGGAATCCGGTCCGCATACGTTTGAGAAAACCCCGGTTCAGCGCTTCCGCTTCGTTCATCATCAGGCCATGACTGACGTCGATGCCCGCCTGCTGTAAACGGTAGAGTCCACGTCCTGCCACCTGCGGATTGGGATCCTGCATCGCGGCGACCACGCGCGTCACGCCTGCGGCAATCAGCGCATCGCAGCACGGCGGCGTGCGTCCATGGTGGCTACAAGGTTCCAGCGTGACATACGCGGTTGCGCCAGCAGCTCGTTCGCCCGCCATACGCAGCGCATGCACTTCGGCATGCGGTTCGCCGGCGCGCTGATGCCAGCCTTCGCCGACAATCTCGCCCTCGCGCACAATCACGCAGCCGACGTTGGGGTTAGGTGTGGTGGTAAAGCGTCCGCGCCGCGCCAGTTCCAGCGCGCGCGCCATATAGCGTTCGTCAGTCATGGATTAGTCCTGTAGGCGGGCGATCTCTTCACCAAAATCGCGAATATCTTCGAAGCTGCGATAGACCGAGGCAAAGCGAATGTAGGCCACTTTATCGAGCTTTTTCAGCTCATCCATCACCAGATTGCCGATCAGTGCGCTTGGCACTTCGCGTTCACCGGTGGCACGCAGCTGAGTTTTAATATGATTGACCGCGCTTTCAACCGCATCGGCGCTGACGGGGCGTTTTTCCAGCGCCTTAATCATGCCGCTGCTGAGCTTGTCTTCATTGAAGGGTTCACGCACATCGTTGCTTTTTACCACGCGCGGCATCACCAACTCTGCCACTTCAAAGGTGGTAAAACGCTCATGACACACCAGACACTGACGACGGCGACGCACCGACGATCCTTCACTAACCAGACGAGAATCAATCACTTTGGTGTCCACAGCGGAGCAGAATGGGCAATGCATGAGGCTTCCTGATGCGAGATAAATAGGCCACACAGTGTAGCGCGATCGCGCCACAAAATGTATGTGTGTGGCACATAATGTGTGAATCCCCGTTTGTGACGTTAAGCCAAATGCAAGACATCACCTACATGACCACAGGCAAAAAACCACTACGCTTAAAGAGCCGCCAGCAAGGCGGCCAACATCATAAAAATCTGGAGGATGTATGGGTCTGTTTGATTTCGTGAAAGATGCTGGAGAAAAACTGTGGGATGCCGTCAGTGGCGGCGGCGACGATGCCAGCAAGAAATTGCAGGATCACATCAACAAACTCGGTTTGCCCGACAGCGATAAGGTCAAGGTGGATGTCAAAGGCGATACCGTTACTGTGACTGGTGATGGCATCTCTCAGGAGTTAAAAGAGAAGATTCTGGTGGCCGCCGGTAACGTCGCGGGCATCACCAAGGTGGATGACAAGGTCACCGCCAGCGATGCCGCTACGCCCGCGAAATTCTATACCGTGAAAAAAGGCGATACCTTGAGTGCGGTATCGAAAGAGGTCTACGGAAATCCTAATCAATACAACAAGATTTTCGAGGCGAACAAGCCAATGCTGACGCATCCTGATAAGATCTACCCTGGCCAGGTTTTACGAATTCCCGAATAAAGAAAGGACATTGCATGACGATCAGGACGTTTTGGGCTCCGGCAGCACTCTCTTTGCTGGTTCTCAGTGGTTGCAGTTCAACGCCGGTTTCACCGCAGGTCAAAGAGTTGCATCAGGAGGTGAGTCAGCTTAATCAGCAGATGCGCAAGCTGACCAATCAGGCAACGGCGCTGGAGATTCAGGGACAGCTGAACAGCCAATCCACCCAGGGCGCGTGGCTGTTGCCGCAAGCCAATACGCCGGTGGAGTTACAGACGCAGCTAGGTAAATTGCGTTTGTCACTCTCGCAGGTGGCGGGTGAAGCCAGCGGCAGTCGCGCCAATCTGAATATCCGCTCAACCAATGATCAGCCGATTCCGGCACTGCGCGCGACCGTGGTATGGGGCGAAATGGATCCGGCCAGCGGCAAACCGCTTAACGCGGGCAGCCTGAGCCAGACCATCGAGGTTCCTGCACAGTTAATGCCGCGCAGTTCCGTTAGCGTACCGCTGCGACTCAGCGGGTTAACCCCGGAGCAACTCGGCTACGTGCGCGTGCACGATGTTGAGCCTCCAGCGACGAAAACCACGCCCTGATCGACAGGCATAAAAAAACGGGCTGCCAATGGCAGCCCGTTTACTTTCTGACTCCGCGTTACGGCAGAATCGAAGGCTGATCTGCGCCCTCTTTTTCCACTTTCTGTACCAGCATATGTTCACGCTTCATGCCGAGTTTCAGCGCCAGCGCTGAAGAGACATAAATCGATGAAATGGTACCAATGGTGACACCGATCAGCATGGTCAGTGAGAAACCTTTCAGCAACGCACCACCAAACACGAACAGGATCATGATCATCGCCAGCGTAGTGATGGAGGTGATCAAGGTACGGCTCAGCGTCTGGGTCAGCGACACGTTAGTGATGTCGTAAGAAGAACCGCGGCGGATCTTGCGGAAGTTCTCACGAATACGGTCGGAGACCACGATCTTATCGTTAAGCGAGTAACCAATGACCGACATCAATGAGGCGACAATCGTCAGGTCGATTTCGACGTGCGCCAGCGACAAAATGCCACAGGTGATGATCACATCGTGCGCCAGCGCCAGAACGGTGCCGAGCGCTAAACGCCACTCAAAGCGGAAGCCGATGTAGATCAAAATCGCAATCAGCGCTGACAGCAGCGCCATCGCACCGGCCTGCGCCAGATCGCTACCCACGCTTGGGCCAACGAACTCGATGCGTTTCACGGTAGCGTTCTGCTGCGTGGTCTGGCTAATGGAAGCCAGCACTTTATTGCCCAGTTCGGTGCCGGCATTGCCGGTGGCCGGAGGCATACGCACCATCACATCACGGCTGCTACCAAAGTTCTGCACCAGCGGCTCTTCAAAGCCCGCTTTCACCAAACCTTCACGCAGCGCGTCGAGATCCGCCGGTTTTTCCAGGTTAATCTCAATCACCGTTCCGCCGGTAAAGTCGAGGCCCCAGTTGAAGCCTCGCACACCGACAATGACGATAGATGCCACAATCAGCAGACCGGAGATGATGAAAGCCAGCTTATCCCAGCGCATAAAGTCGACGACTTTACGCCCGTGGTTTAGCTGCTCAATACTATATTCCTGTGCCACAACGCACTCCTCAGATAGACAGCTTGTTGATGCGTTTGCCGCCGTACACCAGGTTAACGATGGCACGGGTGCCGACGATAGCGGTAAACATTGAGGTTGCGATACCGATAGCCGTAGTAATCGCAAAGCCTTTGATTGAACCGGTACCGACCGCATAAAGAATGATCACTTTGATAAGCGTAGTGACGTTGGCATCGACGATACTGGAGAAGGCGCCTTTATAGCCTTCATGAATCGCCTGCTGTACCGATCGTCCGTTACGCAACTCTTCTTTAATACGTTCGTTAATCAACACGTTAGCATCGACCGCAACCGCCAGCGTCAGCACGATACCGGCAATACCCGGCATGGTGAGCGTCGCGCCTGGCAGCAGTGACATGATGCCGACAATCAGCACCAGGTTACACAGCAGCGCGCTGGTAGCGATAAGACCAAACTTCTTGTAGAACACCACCATGAACAGGATCGAAGCAATCAAACCCCACAGGCAGGCTTCGAGGCCTTGTGTGATGTTCTGCTGACCCATGGTTGGGCCGATAGTACGCTCTTCTACAATCTGGATTGGCGCAATCAACGCACCCGCGCGCAGCAGCAGCGACAGCTGACGTGCTTCGTTTGCATTATTGATACCGGTGATACGGAAGCTGTTACCGAGGCGCGACTGGATGTTCGCCACGTTAATCACTTCTTCCTGTTTCACCAAAATCGACCGGCCGTTGGCATCTTTCTTACCGCTGTCTTTGTACTCCACAAACAGGGTCGCCATCGGCTTACCGATGTTGTCCTTGGTGAAGTTGGACATCATGTTGCCGCCCGCGCCATCCAGTGAAATGTTCACCTGCGGCTGGTTGTACTCATCCATGCTCGACGTGGAATCGGTGATGTGATCACCGGTCAGAATCACACGCTTGTACAGCACCACTGGCTGCCCGTCGCGGGTTTTCTTCACTTCCGAATCGCCGGGCACACGGCCGCTGGCCGCTGCGGTTGGATCCACGCTGGTGTTCACCAGACGGAATTCCAGCGTGGCGGTAGCGCCCAGAATCTCTTTGGCGCGCGCGGTGTCCTGAATACCCGGCAGTTCCACCACGATGCGGTCAGAACCCTGACGCTGCACCAGCGGTTCGGCAACGCCGAGCTGGTTCACACGGTTACGCAGAATGGTGATGTTTTGCTGCACCGCATATTCACGCGCTTCGCTCAGACGCGCATCACTCATCACCGCACGCAGCGCATCGCTGCCCTGGCTTGAGATCACCAGATCGCGGTGGCGAGTAGACAAGTAGCTGATTGCCGCGTCACGGCTGGCGCCGTCACGGAAACGCACTTCTACGCCATAGTTCGCGATTTTATTAACGGTGGTATACGGAATGCTTTTGTCGCGCAGATCGCTGCGCAGGCTGTCGGCGTTCTGCTCTTGCAGTTTGCCCAGAGCCGTATCCATATCCACTTCCATCAGGAAGTGAACGCCGCCGCGCAGATCAAGACCGAGTTTCATCGGTTCCGCGGACAGCATGCTCAGCCAGCGAGGCGTTGCCGGCGCAAGGTTGAGGGCCACAATGTAGTCTTCGCCCAGCGCGCTGGTGAGTGCATCACGCGCGCGCAACTGTCCATCCTGCGTTGCAAAGCGGGCCAGAATGGCACCATTTTCCAGAGCGAGGGATTTGCTCTCGATATTGTCTTGTTTTAATACGGTCTGGATCTGATCCAACGTTTGCTCACTGGCGGCGCCACCGCGCGCACCAGTGATCTGAACGGCCGGATCCTCACCATAAAGGTTAGGAAGCGCATAGAGCAGGCCGACGAGAATCACGACGACCAGCATGATGTACTTCCACAAAGGATAACGGTTTAACACGGCAGTTCCCTTCGGGAAGAAAAAATTACAGCGCCTTCAAAGTACCTTTCGGCAGAACGGCGGCCACGAAATCACGTTTAACAACTACTTCAGTGGTGTCGTTCAGGGCAATAGAAACATAGCCAGTTTCTGCCACTTTGGTCACACGGCCAACTAAACCACCGCTGGTCAGCACTTCATCACCTTTAGAGATGGAATCCATCAGTTTCTTGTGATCTTTAGTACGCTTCTGCTGTGGACGCAGAATCATGAAGTAGAAGATCAGACCAAATACCACCAGCATGATCACCAGAGAATACGGACTTCCCTGAGACGGTGCGCCTGCTGCGGCTACGGCGTCAGAAATGAAAAAGCTCATTAAATTTCCCTCATTGATGAATTATCAGACGTTCAGCGGAGGAACCGCCTTCCCCGTCCGTTGGTAGAACTCGCTAACAAAGTGCTCTAATTTACCCTCTTCGATAGCCTTACGTAAACCGGCCATCAAACGCTGGTAATAGCGCAGATTGTGAATCGTATTCAGGCGTGCGCCCAGTATTTCGTTACAGCGATCAAGATGATGCAAGTAGGCGCGGCTATAATTGCGACAGGTGTAACAATCACACTCTGCATCCAGCGTTGCGGTGTCATCTTTATACCGGGCATTACGAATTTTCACCACGCCATCGGTAACAAACAGATGACCATTGCGCGCATTGCGCGTTGGCATAACGCAGTCAAACATATCGATACCGCGGCGAACGCCTTCCACCAGATCTTCTGGCTTGCCGACGCCCATCAAATAACGCGGTTTGTCTTGCGGAATTTGCGGACAGACGTGCTCCAGGATTCGGTGCATGTCCTCTTTAGGTTCACCCACCGCCAGGCCGCCCACAGCGTACCCATCAAAGCCAATCTCTACCAGACCTTTAACCGAGACATCTCGTAAATCTTCGTAAACACCGCCCTGAATAATGCCGAATAATGCATTTTTATTGCCGAGTGAATCGAAGCGATCGCGGCTGCGTTGTGCCCAGCGCAACGACATCTCCATCGAACGTTTGGCGTAATCCCAATCCGCCGGATATGGCGTACATTCGTCGAAGATCATCACCACGTCAGAACCGAGATCGAACTGAATCTCCATCGACTTTTCCGGATCGAGGAAAATCGGATCGCCGTTGATCGGGTTACGGAAGTGCACGCCCGCTTCGGTGATCTTACGGATATCGCCAAGGCTGAACACCTGGAAGCCGCCGGAATCGGTAAGGATCGGTCCTTGCCAGTTCATGAAATCGTGCAGGTCGCCGTGCAGTTTCATGATCTCCTGACCTGGGCGCAGCCACAGGTGGAAGGTGTTGCCGAGCAGGATTTGCGCGCCGGTCTCTTTCACTTCTTCCGGCGTCATGCCTTTCACCGTGCCGTAAGTGCCCACGGGCATAAATGCTGGGGTTTCAACAACGCCACGATCAAAGACCAGACGGCCACGGCGTGCGCGCCCGTCGGTAGTATCTAATTCAAATTTCACATTAACCTCTGATCAGAGAAACAGTCTGATTCAATTATGCGCCGACGCTTTCGTCAGGCGCTTGTGGATTACGGGTGATGTACATCGCATCCCCGTAGCTAAAGAAACGGTACTGCTCTGCCACCGCGCTGTGATAAGCCGCCATGGTGTGCTGATAACCAGCAAAGGCCGAAACCAGCATAATCAGGGTCGATTCCGGCAGATGGAAGTTGGTGATCAGCGCATCGATCACCTGATAGTGATAGCCGGGATAGATGAAAATCTGTGTGTCATCGAAGAAGGGTGCAATCAGCGCATCCTGGCTGGCCTTCGCGGCGCTCTCCAGCGAACGTACTGAGGTGGTGCCCACGGCGACCACTTTGTTGCCGCGTGCTTTACACGCCAGCACCGCATCCACCACATCCTGCGGCACTTCCGCGTATTCGGCATGCATGATGTGATCCTCGATGGTTTCAACGCGCACCGGCTGGAAAGTCCCGGCACCGACGTGCAGCGTGACAAACGCCATCTCGACGCCTTTAGCTTTCAGCGCTTCCAGCAGCGGCTCGTCAAAGTGCAAACCGGCGGTCGGTGCGGCGACGGCGCCGGGACGCACGCCGTACACGGTCTGGTACAGCTCACGGTCAGCATCTTCATCCGGACGATCAATATACGGCGGCAGCGGCATGTGGCCGACGCTGTTAAGAATATCCAGCACGGCGCGATCGTCTTCGAAGGCGATCTCAAACAGTGTGTCATGGCGCGCCACCATCGTGGCTTTGACACTTTCGTCATCGCCCAGCAGCAGCGCTGCGCCCGGCTTGGGCGCTTTGGAGGCGCGCACGTGCGCCAGCACGCGCTTATCGTCCAGCATGCGCTCAACCAGCATCTCGATTTTGCCGCCGCTGGCTTTACGCCCAAAGACGCGCGCCGGAATCACGCGGGTGTTGTTGAACACCAGCAGATCGCCCGGATTGAGCTTATCCATCACGTCTGTAAATACGCCGTGGCTTAACGCGCCGCTTGGACCATCCAGCGACAGCAAGCGGCAACCGCTTCGCTGCGCCTGCGGATAGTGGGCGATTAAGGATTCTGGCAACTCAAAGGTAAAATCGGCTACGCGCATGCTTCACTTCTTCAGGACTTAAAATCAGGCGGCATAGTCTAGCGGAAAAGCGGCAAATTCTGAACAACTGGCTGCGCTTCTGTGATTCTGCGAATACACAAAATAATTCGAGGTGCAGGCAGGCGGCAAACGAGAGCAGCCCACGCACCTGTAACTTGATGTATGACGTGTATATAATGCGCCATGAACTTTCTCGCTCACCTTCACCTGGCGCAGCTGGCTAACAGCTCTCTGCTGGGCAATCTCATGGCCGATTTCGTGCGCGGCAACGTGCAATCACAATGGCCTGCACCGGTGGTAGATGGCATTGCCATGCATCGTCGCCTCGACGTCCTGACCGATAACCTGCCCGAAGTGCGGATTGCGCGTGCGCTGTTTCGTCCGGAAACGCGCCGCGTGGCCCCCATCACGCTCGACGTGATTTGGGACCATTTCCTCGCGCTGCACTGGGATAAATTCAACCCAACGCAGTCGCTGGTGGCATTTACCGCGGCGGCTGAACAAAACATCGTGCCGCAGCTGGCGGGCACGCCGGAAGGTTTCGTCGAGCTGAACGCCGTGATGTGGCGCGAACGCTGGTTTGAGCACTATGCCGAACCAACGCGGCTGGCACGCGTGCTCAACGGCATGGCGCATCGCCGTCCGCGCTTAGCCGCGCTGCGCGACTCCTATCAGGATTTTGTTGATCACTACGAGCAACTTGAGCCGCTGTTCTTCCAGTTTTATCCGCGCTTAATGGCCGCCGCGCGCGCGCAGGAATTGTAATATTAGGTAATTCAAGACCCGTCTGTTGGACGGGAAATTTCCCATCACCTACCCTGCGTGACCTTAATCTTCGTCACACTCAGGGAAATCTCATGCAGCATCTTATTGCCAACCGGCTCGCAGAAGCCGGTCTTAGCTACACGCACATCCTGGCGTTGGGGATAGTGATTGCCATAATCTTTGCCATCTCACTGCTTACTCACGCCATTCTGCACCGCGCTATCTTGCCGCTGCTGCGTCGCTACACCGAGAAAAGTAGCCGTCAGTGGCCAAAAGCGCTGATTAACAGTCGCCTGTTTAGCCGCAGCGTCTGGCTGATGCAAGGTGTGCTATTCAAATTACAGACTGAACTCTTCCTGCACGACAGTGCTCAGATCTATGCAGCGCTGCTGATTTTCGCCCAGCTGTGGATGATGATCTTCGCCCTGCTGATGTTGTTCTCCTTGCTGGATTTACTGCAGCAGCTCAGCGCGAATAGCATGCTAGCGCAGCAATTGCCGCTGCGCGGTATTATCCAGAGCGTGAAATTAATCGCCGCCATTTTAATGGTAATCATGATTATTTCGCTGCTGTTGGGTAAATCGCCTGGCGTATTGATCACCGGACTCGGTGCCATGACCGCGGTGCTGATGCTGGTATTTAAAGATCCAATTCTGGGTCTGGTGGCCGGTATTCAGTTGGCGGCCAATAATATGCTGAAAATGAATGACTGGCTGGAAATGCCGAAATATGGTGCGGACGGTGCGGTCATCGATATTTCTTTAACCACGGTAAAAGTGCGCAACTGGGATAACACCATTGTTACCATTCCCGCTTACGCCTTAATTTCCGACTCCTTTAAAAACTGGCGCGGTATGTCGGAATCCGGTGGGCGTCGCATTAAGCGCAGCATTCATATTGATACCACCAGTATTGGCTTCCTTGATGATGCCATGATGCAGCAGCTGAAAAGTGCGCATCTGCTGGCACCGTATCTGGATAGCAAAAGCGAAGAAGTGGCCGCATGGAATGCGCAACTGGGCTGTGATTTAGATTCGCCACTCAACGGTCGCCGCCTGACGAATATCGGTACCTTCCGCGTCTGGCTGCAGAGCTGGCTGGAGCAGCATCCGCGTATTCATCAAGAGATGACGTTAATGGTGCGGCAGTTAGCACCAGGTGAAAACGGTTTGCCGCTGGAAGTGTATGTGTTCACCAACACCACGGTGTGGAAAGAGTACGAGAATATTCAAGCGGATATCTTTGACCATATTTACGCGGTGCTACCTACTTTCGGTCTGCGCGTCCATCAATCGCCAACCGGTAATGACATGCGTCAAATTGGCGTAAGAACCCGCCATTAAGGCTTCATCCCGTATTACCCGCCAGTAAGAAGAAAAATTTCACTGGCGGGCTTTTCCCCCTCTTGTCACGCGCAGCCATCTGCGGCTTAATGAAGCCTTTCTTAACTTTTGTTAACTTCGTCACACAGCCAATACGCCATTTTTGGCGTCTGTTGTTGCTTCGCCAGCCTGAAAATCATAAGAGGGAAAGATGTCATCAGCTTCGCTTACCGAACTCGACGCACGTTATCATTTCGCCTGTGATGTTGCCAAAACCGCCGCCAGCCGGGCTCTATCCTGGTATCAGCAACGTCATCAATTAGTAGTTGAGCATAAGAAAGATCTGCAGGATGTGGTCAGCGAAGCCGATCGCAACGTTGAGGCATTGGTCAAGCATCTGATCCACGAACGCTTTCCTGACGATGCGGTGTTGGGTGAAGAGAGCGGCGGCAATACTGCTGGCGCACGCTTTATCTGGGTGCTCGATCCGATTGATGGCACCAGCAGCTTTCTTAACGGCTTGCACAACTGGTGCGTATCGCTGGCGATCGTTTGTGAAAACGAAGCGGTGATTGGCGTGGTGTGCGATCCCAATCATCATGAAACCTTTCACGCCTGCCGCGGCAAAGGTGCATGGGTTAATGATAAGCGCATCCAGGCGCACAGCGCGCAGCAGCTTGATCAGGGATTGCTTGGTCTGAGCAGCTCCAACAGCCAACCGATTGAACCGCTGACCACTTTTATCAGCGCATTATTGGCGCAGGGCGGCATGTTTATCCGCAATGGCTCGGGGGCGTTGATGAGCGCATGGGCGGCGGCCGGTCGCTTAATTGGTTACTACGAAGCGCATATGAATCCGTGGGATGGCTTGCCGGGCATTGTGCTGATGCGCGAAGCGGGCGGCATTACCAACGATTATCTGGCTAATCACGGCTTGCAGAACGGCAATCCGGTGTTGCTGGCTAATGCGGTGATTTATCCGCAGCTGAGAGCGCTGCTGCCTGGGCATTTATCGTTATAATTTCCGTAATCGGTTAAGTTCGTTAATTTATGCGAACTTAACCTTCATGCAAAATTACTTAAGCGCGCTGTAAGTAATATTCTATTCCGAAGTGAGAATTTTCTCTTTTTTTCTTAAACATCCCGGCATCAATAAAAATACGATATGCTGCGCAAGTCAAACATCCCTTAGTAATACTTATTTTCTCCTTTTTTGTTGTTCTTTTTCGGCGCCAGGATGCGCCGAGATATTTTTTGGCATTTTATTATTTAGGGATAGCGTGATTATTTTTTTATATTATGTTTAATCGTCATCGATAAAAAAGGTCGCCATCAATGGCGACCTTACAATATCATCAGCTTTTACGCTTTTTCACTAGCGGCCACGCCAGTAATAGCAGCGCAATCCACGCAAAACCAACGTACAGCGACACGCGCGTATCCGGGAAGTAACCAATCAGCCCAATAATGAAGGCCAGGAACAGCACGCCGAACCATGCGGTAGCGCTACCGCCCGGCATGGCAAAATCAAGCTTACCGGCTTGCTCTTTGCCAATCTTGCGGCGGAAGGCGATCTGCGACAGCAGAATCATGATCCACACCCAAACGGTAGCAAAGGTCGCCAGCGAGGCGATCACCAGGAACACTTTCTCTGGCATCAGGTAGTTGAGATACACCGCAATCAGCATCGCCAGCATCATCACCAAAACGGTCACCCACGGAATTCCGCGATTCGAAACCTTCTGGAATACCTTCGGTGCGTGGCCCTGTTGCGCCATGCCGTGCAGCATACGCCCCACGCCAAACACATCGCTGTTAATCGCCGACAGCGACGCCGTCAGCACCACGAAGTTAAGAATTGATGCCGCCGCCGCAATACCCAAATGCTGGAAGGTCAGCACGAACGGACTGCCAGAAGTGCCCACCTGATTCCATGGATAAATCGACATGATGACGAACAGCGTACCAACGTAGAATACCAGAATACGCATCGGTACGGAGTTGATGGCGCGTGGAATCGAGGTCTTCGGATCTTCCGCTTCACCGGCAGTAATCCCGATAATCTCAATGCCGCCGTAGGCAAACATCACCATCTGCAGTGACAGCAGCATGCCGACAATGCCGTGCGCGAAGAAACCGCCGTTGGTCCACAGATTGTGAATGCCGGTCGGCTGGCCGCCGTTGCCGATGCCCCAGAAAATCATGCCGAAGCCGGCGAGAATCATGATGATGATGGTGGCGACTTTGAAAAAGGAGAACCAGAACTCCACTTCGCCAAAGACTTTCACGCTCATCAGGTTGATGGCGCCGATAATCAGCACCACGCTCAGCACCCAAATCCAGTGCGGCACATCGGGGAACCACACGCCCATGTAGATACCAAAAGCCGTTACGTCGGCAATCGCCACAATCAGGATTTCAAAACAGTAGGTCCAGCCGGTGATGTATCCGGCCAGCGGGCCGAGATAATCCTGCGCATAGCGCGAGAATGAGCTGGCCTGCGGATTGTTGACCGACATTTCCCCCAACGCACGCATGATGATGTACGCCACCGCACCGCCGATGATGTACGCCAGCAGCACGCTTGGGCCCGCCATTTTGATGGCATCTGCCGAGCCGTAAAACAGCCCGGTGCCAATCGCCGATCCCAGCGCCATAAAGCGAATGTGGCGCGTGCTCAGTCCGCGTTTGAGCTTATTGGTTTCTTGCATAACACTCAGTACCTTGAAAATGAAAAACCACGGGCAAGCCCGTGGTTGGAATTAACAGCAATGTCGCTTACTGATGAACCGCGACCTGCTCACGTCCTTTTGCCCGATCAACTACCGCGGCAATCACCAGCATCGCCAGCGATGGCGGCAACCAGGAAAGTCCCTGATCGGCCAGCGGCAGATGCTGACTGAACAGCGGCAACACATCTTTGAAGCTGGTGGTTTTGATGGCATCAACGATACCGAACAGCAGGCTTACCAGCATGGTCGGCGCGATAATACGCGAACTTTTGTTCCAGAACTTCAGCGTGAAGCTCAGCACCACCAGTACGATGCATGGCGGATAAATCGCCGTCAGCACCGGAATCGAAATCTGAATCAGATGGCTCAGACCGAGATTCGACACCACCATCGAGAACAGGCCCAGAATAAATACCAGCGTTTTATACGACAGCGGAACATATTGCGCAAAGAATTCTGCACAGGCGCAGGTCAGGCCCACCGCCGTTACCATGCAGGCGACGAAGATCAGTGCCGCAAGGAAGAAGCTGCCCATGCCGCCGAAGGTCTGCTGCACGTAAGCATGCAGAATCTCAGCACCGTTCGCGCTTTGCGCCACCAATGCGCCGCTATCGTTACCGAGTTTGAACAGCGTCAGGTAAATCAGCGTCAAACCGATACCGGCGATGATGCCCGCCAGCATGGTGTAGCGCGTCAGCAGTTTGGCATCTTCAACACCGCGTGAGCGCGCCGCATTGACGATGACGATACCGAACACCAGCGCTCCCAGCGTATCCATGGTCAGATAACCATTAACGAAACCGCTGGAGAAGGCGGCACGCTGATACTCTTCGGTGCCCGGCGAAACGCCACCGGCCGGCCAGATCAGCACGGCAACGCCGAGCACAATCAGCGCCAGAATTTTCAGCGGAGCGAGGAAGTGGCCGACGGTATCCAGCAGTTTGCCCGGATACAGTGAGATGCCAATCACCAGCGCGAAGTAAATCAGGCTGTAAATGAACAGCGGCAGCGTGCCGTCGCCGGTCAGCGGTGCAATACCCACGGCAAAGGAAACGGTGGCGGTACGCGGCGTGGCAAACAGCGGGCCAACAGCCAGGTAACACACGGTCGCCAGCAGCAAGCCTGCGGCTTTACCAATCGGCGAGCTTAGCGCATCAATGCCGCCGCCCACACGCGCCAGCGCGATGACGGTGATCACCGGTAAGCCAACAGCCGTAATCAGGAAGCCGAAAGCCGCAATCCAAACGTGTTCGCCAGACTGAATCCCCACCATCGGTGGGAAGATGATATTTCCTGCGCCAACGAACAGGGCAAACGTCATGAAGCCCAGCGCCAGGATATCCTTGGAGGTTAAACGATGTGTCATAAACTTCTGTACTGCCTGTAGCTGATGTTGCGGTGGAAGTTGAGTTCGTGTTGTCCTCTGGATGCGCTAAAACAAGGGCTTATCAGGCAAGACCAGCGTGTTATGCGGGACTAATCGTTAAAGCGCAGGTGATTTAATCTACTTTTCTTCTGTTCGCAGAGGGATAAATCGACAACGGCGCAAATTAGAACGTTTATAGCGAAGAAAGGCAATACAGGATCGAAAAACCAGAAGGATATAACAAGATAGTGGAAGAAAGCAGTGAATCACGGTGGAATAGCGGCAAAACACCTCAGATGATTTGCTAAATGTTTCCTCGATGCGAGAGATCTCTTTGCATAAATCAGCCTGCAGATGCACAAAAGGCGCGATTTACGCGCCTGTTTGGCTAACTTTACAGCATTACCAGACTGTTCTTGCTATATCGACCACCAGACGAATCTTCTGCCACTGCTGCTCTTCGCTCAGGCTGTTGCCCTCTTCGGTTGAGGCAAAGCCACACTGCGGGCTGAGGCAGATTTGATCAAGGCTCACGAACTGTGACGCTTCCTGCAAACGCGCTTTCACCTGCTGCGCATCCTCCAGCTCGCCGGTTTTGGTGGTGATCAAACCCAGCACCACTTGCTGATGACCCGGCTTGAGGAAGCGCAGCGGCTCAAAACCACCTGAACGTTCGTTGTCATACTCAAGGTAGAAAGCATCGATATTCACGCCGCCAAACAGCACTTCGGCGACCGGCTCATAGCCACCTTCGGAAATCCAGGTTGAGCGGAAGTTGCCGCGACAAACATGCAGCCCAACGGTCAGATCCTCTGGCTTACCTTCCAGTGCAGCATTCAGCACTTCAGCATAGATGCGCGCCAGTTCCTGTGGATCTTCACCACGCTCGCGGATCTGCTGCTGCTGTTCGGTAGAGCACAGATAGGCCCACACCGTGTCATCCAGCTGCAGATAACGGCAGCCAGCCGCATAAAACGCTTTGATGGCGTCTTTGTAGGTCTGCGCCAGATCGGCGAAGTACTCTTTCAGATCGGGATACACCGTGGCATCGATCACCTTACGGCCACCGCGGAAGTGCAGCACGCTTGGGCTGGGAATGGTCATCTTGGCAACCGCATCGCCCGCCACGCTTTGCAGGAAGCGGAAGTGCTCCAGCATCGGGTGTTGAGGATTAAAGGCCACTTTACCGGTGACTTTCACGCCGTGCGCTTTGGTCTGCACGCCGTTGAACTGAATGCCCTGCTCCGCTTCGAACAGCTCGACGCCGTGCAAATCGCCAAAGAAATCGAAGTGCCACCAAGCGCGACGGAATTCACCATCGGTAACGATCTGCAGGCCGTTGGCACGCTGCTGCTCCACAACATGGCGGATTTCGCGATCTTCAACCTGACGCAGTTGATCAGCGTTGATTTCGCCATTGGCAAACTGCACACGCGCCTGCTTGATGGCTGCGGGACGCAGAAAACTGCCGACGGTATCGGCGCGGAACGGGTTATGACGTGGCATTTTATCTCCTGGCTGAGCGCATAGTTGCGTCAGGGTATAATTTCGCTGGGTTATTTCAGCCATCTGGACGGCTATATGTCCACGAAGAATGCCACGCTGTTACCCTTTCGGCAACGGAAGAAAATTCAGCTTACATGAAACTATTTCATGTTCAGATGCACGTTCTTCAATTTCCCTCAATTGCCGCTCGCGCTTGCGCCATCTGGCTATCTGATAATGGCAGATAACCCGCTTCGCTCACCCGACGCTGACCTTGTGGCGATAACACCTGATGCAGAAAGGCATTCACCAGCGGCGGCAGCGGTTTGCCGGGTGCTTTGTTGACGTAGATATAAAGCGGGCGCGACCACGGATAGCGGCCGTTGCGAATCGATTCGGCATCCGGCATCACGCTGTCGCCGTTCGCCGTGGCCACCGGTAGCATTTTCACGCCGCTGAGATGAAAGCCAAAACTGGCATAACCGATGCTGTTGGGCGTGGCGGCAACGGCTTGTACCACCGCCGCAGAGCCGGGGAATTCAGCGACATCAGCACGGAAATCACCTTTGCACAGCGCCTGCTGCTTAAAGAAGCCCCACGTTCCCGACGCCGAGTTGCGGCCATAGCGCTGGATGCTGCGCGTGGCCCACTGGCCTTCGCTCAGGCCGAGATCGCCCCAGCGCTGCGGCACCTGTTGCCCGCCGCACAGACGCGTGATGGAGAACAGCGCATCGAGTTGTTGCGGCGCGATGCGCGACAGCGGATTGTCCTGATTAACCACTACCACCAGCGCATCCATCGCCACCGGCACCGCCAGCGGCGGATAGCCGTAGCGCGCGGTAAAAAGTTGACGTTCGTCGATCTGCATCGGCCGGCTCATCGCGCCCAGCTGGGCAGCACCTGCCGCCAGCGCCGTCGGCGCAGTAGAAGATCCCGCCGCCTGCACCTGAACGTTGACGCCCGGCGACTGGCGGCTGAAATCCTCGCCCCATAATGTCATCAGATAACCCAGCGTATCCGATCCAACGCTGCTCAGATTGCCGGTTAGCATGGTTTGTTGGCCGTGTGCCAAAGCAGAGCAAAGCAGCAAGAGGGAGATCAACAGCGATTTCATTGGCGATTCCGCAATTCAGTAAGACGCCTATTCTGGAGCGGTGCGATTTATCACGCAATACATTGCGTATGGGTTGTTAATGAGGCGGGAATTGGTCTCCATGAATGGCGTAATGCTTGTCAGTTAAACCAACGACGAGTGCGCAGGCCGGTGTCACTTTTGGTCCGGCGGTCCTCGCGCCGCTTACGCGGTACCTTCACTTCGCTCGTCTGCCTGACGGACCGGCGGAGACGGGACTTCCTTGTCCCGGCTCCGCCTTTCGCCCGCGTCCTGCGGGCTCTCCTGGCTTCCTCGCTTCGTTCAGCGCTGCGGATTGCCAGGCCAAAAGTGCCCCCGGCCTGCTCATAAGCTTCAGTGCGTGTTGTTGAAAAGGACTCATTCGCTTCAGGCGCTGGCGCGTCTGCTGCGGCAAAAGGGCCATTCGCAGCGCTGAGGCTTTTACGTTGGGCCAGGAGCCTCGCGCATGGATGCGCGAGGCAGTTCGGGGTCGGCCAGGGAAGGCCGATCCGCGAACGGTCCGTCGGCACAACGTGGAAGCCGAAGGTACCGCGCTAGCGGCGCGAGGACGGCCCGTGACGCAGCAGATGTGTCAGCGCCCGCACCAAAAAGGCTTTATTAACTGATAAGTATGGCGCCATGAATAGCGATCCTACGACCTTAATTAACCCGCTCTTGCATCACGTTAGCCACAATCAAGCGTGGCGGCAGCAGGAAGCTGAAACAGGTTTCCTGATGCGGCACGCTGGTGATCTCCAGCCGCGCGTTGTGATGTCCCAACGCATGCTTCACGATCGCCAGCCCCAATCCGCTGCCGCCGGTGGCGCGCGAACGCGCTTTATCCACGCGATAGAAACGCTCGGTGAGGCGCGGCAGATGCTGCTCGCTAATGCCCGGCCCGTCATCGCACACCTTAAACTGCGCGCCTTGTTTAGTGCGCAGCCAACTGATGTCGATGCGCGTGCCATCGGGCGTGTGATTCACCGCGTTGTAGACCAGATTGGAAATGGCGCTACGTAGCTGCTCATCATTGCCGAACACTTTCAGATGCGGATCGGTATGGAAATGGATGGTGTGACGTCCCTGACTCAGCGTTTCCGCTTCACGCTGCAACAGCATCAGCATGCCCGGCACATCCACCGTCTCTTTGAGATCGATGGCTGGCGCCGCTTCGATACGCGACAAGGTCAGCAACTGCTTCACCAGACTGTCCATGCGGCGCGTCTGCTCTTGCATGGTATGCAACGCCTTGCTGCGCGTGCGCTCGTTCATCACCGAGTCGTCCATCATTTCCAGATAACCCTGCAATACCGTTAACGGCGTGCGCAGTTCATGACTGACGTTAGCAAAGAAGTTGCGTCGCGCGCCTTCCAGCTGATGCATCTGGGTGACATCACGCGCCACCATCAGCCACTGACCTTCGCTGTAAGGCATCACGCGGAATTCCATATGATGCTGATTATTGAGGATCTGCGTCAGCGGCATGTCGAACTTGCGCTGGCGGATATAGCGGGAAAATTCAGGATAACGCAGCAAATTGAGGATGTTCTGGCCGTTATCTTCCGGCCAGCGCAAGCCAAGGTGCTGCTGCGCCAGGCCGTTGCACCAGAAAATAGTGCCCTCTTCGGTGGTCAGCACCACCGCATCCGGCAGCGATTCTGCTCCGCTGCGGAAACGTTTGATCAGATTGCCCAGCTCGCGCCGCCGCCGCCGGTTGCGCAATTGCATCTGGTACAGGCCATAAAACAGCGGTTCCCAGCTGCCGCGTCCGGTGGGCGGCGTCATTGAACGATCGACCCACAGCCAGTGCGACAGACGCATCAGATTTCTGAAGTGCCAGAACATCACGCCGGTCACCGCAATCAGCAGCAGCCACGGCAGATATCCGAACAACAGACCCAACACCAGCGCAGGTAAACAGACCAGCGCCAGCTCGGTCAACAATCTCTTCCAGGAGAGTCGTTCCAGCACGGTAAACACTCCGTTTACGTTTAGTAGCGGGCAGAGAAACGATACCCTGTTCCGCGCACGGTTTGAACCATGCGATCGTGGCCGGTTAATTCCAGTGCTTTACGTAAACGGCGAATATGCACATCGACGGTGCGATCTTCGACATACACATTGGTGCCCCAAACATGGTTCAGCAGCTGTTCGCGGCTGTACACGCGTTCCGGGTGGGTCATAAAGAAGTGCAGCAGTTTGTACTCGGTCGGTCCCATCTCCAGCGGCGTGGTTTCCGACATCACGCGATGTGAGGAAGGATCCAGGCTCAGGCCCTGCATCTCAATCACCTCTTCCACCGCCATCGGCGAAATACGGCGCATCACCGCTTTGATACGCGCCATCAGCTCTTTCGGTGAGAATGGCTTGGTGATGTAATCATCCGCGCCCACTTCCAGACCGCGCACGCGATCTTCCTCTTCACCACGCGCCGTCAGCATCATCACCGGAATGTCGCGCGTCATGGCTTCACGCTTCAAATGCTTAATAAACTGAATCCCGCTGCCGCCGGGCAACATCCAGTCCAGCAGAATCAAATCAGGCCAGGGTTCGATCAGCTTACCAATCGCGCTGTCATAATCTTCCGCCTCAATAGGCTGGTAATCATTCTGTTCCAGCACGAAACATAACATTTCACGGATGGGAGCTTCGTCTTCCACAACCAAAATGCGCTTAGCCATTGTAACTCCTGCTAGTGTGACACCGTGTCACTGGGATTTGCGGCGCCATTATGCGTCAGTTTTGTGACACTTTTATGAAAACACCGCCCTAAGATAGATAGATAAAAAACAGAAATGTCACAATAAAATTCTGCTTTTTTTCTTTGTGATCTTAAGTGGTTATAATTCGTCTTCGCTAAATAGAGCACGGAGCAAACATGCGCATCATTCACACCGCTGACTGGCATCTCGGTCAGTTCTTTTACAGCAAAAGTCGCGCGCGGGAACATCAGGCGTTTCTCGACTGGCTGCTGGATCAGATTGTGCAGCATCAGGTGGATGCGCTGATTATCGCCGGCGACCTGTTTGATACCGGTTCGCCGCCGAGCTACGCGCGTGAAATGTTTAACCGTTTTGTGGTGGCGCTGCAGCCAAGCGGCTGCCAATTGGTGGTGCTGGCGGGCAATCACGACTCGGTGGCGACGCTGAATGAATCGCGCGAGCTGCTGGCATGCCTGAATACGCAGGTGATCACCAGCGCCACGCCGCAGGGCGAACAGCAGGTGTTAGCCCTGAAGCAGCGTGATGGCGCGCCGGGTGCGCTGCTGTGCGCCATTCCTTATCTGCGTCCGCGCGACATTCTGCGCAGCCAGGCCGGCCAATCCGGCCGCGAGAAGCAGATCTCGCTGCTGGAGGCGATCGAGCAGCATTATCAGCACTGTTTTGCCGCCGCGCAGGCGCAGCGCGATGCGCAGGACGTTACGCTGCCGATCATCGCCACCGGCCATCTCACCACCGTTGGCGTGACTAAAAGCGATTCAGTGCGCGACATCTATATCGGCACGCTGGATGCCTTCCCGGCGCAGGCGTTTCCGCCCGCCGATTACATCGCGCTCGGTCACATCCATCGCGCCCAGCGCATCGCCAACAGCGAGCACATTCGTTACAGCGGCTCGCCGATTCCGCTCAGTTTTGATGAGCTTGGCCGCGAGAAAAGCGTCTTCCTGCTGGAATTCAGCACCACGCTCGATACCGTTACGCCGCTAACCATCCCGCACTTCCAGCCGATGCAGATGCTGAAAGGCTCGATGGCGGAGATTGAACATCAGCTGGCGCAGTTCAGCGCGAGCGCCAGCGAACAGCCAGTCTGGCTGGATATTGAGATCACCACGCAGGAATATCTCAGCGATCTGCAACGTCGCATTGAAGCGCTCACCGAAAATCTGCCGGTCGAAGTGCTGCTGGTGCGCCGCAGCCGCGAACAGCGGCAGCGCAGCCTCGAACGGCTGGAGAACGAAACCCTGAGCGAACTAAAAGTGGAAGACGTGTTTGCTCGCCGACTGGCGCAGGAAGATCAGCTGGATGCCGGGCAGGCCGAGCAGTTAACGCAGCTGTTCCGCACCCAGCTTGCCGCGCTGGAGAATCCATCCGCATGAAAATTTTGACGCTACGTTTTAAGAACCTCAATGCGCTGCGCGGCGAATGGTTTATCGATTTCCGTCGTGAGCCCTTTGCCAGCAACGGCTTGTTTGCCATTACCGGCGCCACCGGGGCGGGCAAAACCACCTTACTCGATGCGATTTGCCTGGCGCTCTATCATCAGACGCCGCGCCTCGGCACGCTGTCGCAAACCCAGAACGAGCTGATCACCCGCGACACCGCCGAGTGTCTGGCGGAAGTGGAGTTTGAGATCAAAGGCGAAGCCTGGCGCGCCTTCTGGAGCCAGAACCGCGCGCGCGGCCAAGCCGACGGTAAGCTGCAGGCACCGCGCGTCGAGCTGGCGCGTGTGGCCGATAATCAGATCATCGCCGATAAAGTTGGCGACAAGCTGAAAGCGATTGAGACCCTGTCGGGGCTCGATTTCGCCCGTTTTACCCGCTCGATGATGCTGTCGCAAGGCCAGTTTGCCGCCTTCCTGAATGCCAAACCCGGCGAACGCGCCGAGCTGCTGGAAGAGCTGACCGGCACCGAAATCTACGGACAAATCTCGGTGCAGATCTACGAGCGCTGGCGCACCGCGCGCAGCGAGCTGGATACGCTGCGCGCCCGCGCCGGTGGCATGTCGCTGCTCGATGTAGCGCGCCGGGCAGAATTGACGCAGCAGCTGGCGGAACTTGGCGCGCAGGAGAAAATTCTCAGCGAACAGCTGACGCTGGCGCAGCATCAGCAGCAATGGCTGGTGCAGCAGCAACAGCTAACGCAAGAGCAGCAGCAGGCCGAACAGACGCTGCTTGCCGCGCAACAGGCCTGGCAGCAGGCGGATGGTGATCGTCAGCGGCTGGCGCGCGCCGAACCGGCAGAAAAACTGCGCGAGAAGTTGCAGCAGCGCGAACAGTTGCAGGGCGATCTGCGTACGCTGGAACAGCAATCGCAGCAGCTGCAGGCGCAACGGCAGCAAGCCAAAACCGCGCTGCAACAGGGCGAAAACCATTATCAGGCCGCGCAGCAGGCGCGCGAACAGGCGTTACAGCAACAGCAGCAGCTTGAAACGCTGCTCACCGAGCAGGTTATCCCGCTCGATCAACGCATCACCACCCTCTCGCAGCAGCTGGATGAACAGCAGCGATTGCATCTGCAGCAGCAACAGGCGCTGCAATCCAGCCAAACCGCACTCAGCCAGCAACAGCAGGTAAGTGAACGTTTACAACAACAGCTGGCGCAGCAGCAGGAATTTCGTGCCCGCGAAGCCGCTGTCGCCCATTGGGGCGTGGAATTAACGCGCTGGCAGGCGGAGATTGCCCGACTGGATGAGCGCGAGCAGACGCTGACGCAGCTGATCGCACAGCACCAACAGCAGCGCAGCCAGCTGGAGCAGCATCAACAGGCGCAGGCTCAACGTGAACAGGCGGCGCAACCGTTGCAGCAAGCCGAAACGCAGGCCGCACAGCAGCGTCTGCAAGCGGAGCAAGCACTGACTTCACTTGAGGCGGAGATCGGCAGCGCACAACTGCGCGACGCCCTGACGCAGCATCAAACCCAACGCCCTGCGCGCCAGCAGCTTAACCTGCTCGCCGCGCAGTGGCGCGCGCTGCAACCGCAGCGGTTACAGCGTCAGCAGAAACTGGCGCAGCTCCAGCAGCAGCATCAGGACGCGGAACAGACGTTGCAGGCGCTGCGCGAGGAGTACAAACGGGAACATCAGGCGCTGCTCGATGTGCGCAAAATCTGCGAGCTGGAGCGCACCATCGCCCAGCTGGCCGACGAGCGCGCTAAACTGCAGCCGGATCAGCCCTGCCCGCTGTGCGGCTCGTGCCAGCATCCGGCGATTGCGCAATATCAGCAGCTTGAGCCCGGTGCCAATCAGCAGCGTTTAACCGCGCTGGAAACGCGCGTGGCGCAGCTAAAAGAGTCCGGCACCGCCAAAGGCGAGCAGCAGAAACTGTCGCTGCAACAGCAGCAGGCGTTGCAGCAGGAGATCAGCGATTACGATCAGCAACTGGCGACGGTGAACACCCAATGGCAAGCGCTGAGCGGTGAGCTGGCACTTACCTGCACGCTGGAGCAGCAGGACGATTTTGCGCAGTGGCAACAGCAGCAGGATGCGCGGGAACAGCTGCAGCAACAGCAGCTGCAGACGCGGGAAAACGCTGCGCGTGCGCTGCAGCAGGCAAAGGATGCGCATCTGCAACAGCAGCAGCTGTGGCAGCAGCATCAGAATCAGCAGCAGCTGGCGCAGCAGCAGATCGCCAGCACGCAGCAGACGCTGGATGAAATCAGCCAGCGCGAGGCCAGCGAACGCAGCGCCATGCAGCAACTGGCGCAGCAGCTGGAACAGCAGCTGACGCAGCATCAGCTCGTCCTGCCAGATGTCGCTGAGCGGGAAAGCTGGCTGCGCACCTTACAGCAACGCTGGACCGCATGGCAGGAAAATGAACGGTTACACGGCGAGTTGCAGCCACAGCTGGTGAAAGCCGAAAGCGAGCGCAGCAGCCTGCAGCAGAATCTGGCGCGTGAACAGCAGCGGCTGGATGAGCTGCAGCAGACGCTCAGCACTTTGCAGCAGCAGCGCCAGCAGCAGCAACAACAGCGTCAACAGCTGTTTGGCGATCGTCTGGTGGCAGAAGCCCGGCAGCAGCAGCATGCCGCGCTGCAACAGTGTGAACAGGCGCTGGCGCAGCAGCTTCAGCAGTGGCAACAGGCGCAAAGCATGCTGCACGGCCTGAATGGCCAGTGCGAGCAGATCGCGGCGCAGCAACACACCTTGCGTGAGCGCGCTGCCGCCGCAGAAAGCGCCTTCCTCGCCGCGCTGCAGCAGAGTGATTTTGACGATGAGCGCGCGCTGCGTGCCGCCCTGCTGGAGGAGCGCGAGGTGCAGCAGCTGCGCCAGCAGTTACAGACGCTCGATCAGCAGCGCCAGCAGCAGCTCACCCTCAGCGAACAGCTTATGCAGCGCTGGACGGCGCATCAGCAGCAGCGGCCTTTGGAACTTAGCGACGAGATCGCCGCCACGATTCAGCAGCAGCTGGAACAGCTGCGCGTGACGTTACGTGACAATGCCCGTCAACAGGGCGAAGCGCAGCAGCAGTTACACAGCGATGCACAACAGCGTTTGCAGCAGCAATCGTTGCTGACGCAAATCGCCACCGATGAAGTGGAACTGGCACAGCTGGGCCGTCTGAACGATCTGGTAGGTTCGGCCAAAGGCGATAAATTCCGCCGCTTCGCACAAGGTCTGACGCTCGACCATCTGGTGTGGCTGGCGAACCGTCAGCTCGATCGCCTGCACGGTCGCTATCTACTGCAACGCCGCATCAGTGAAGAACTGGAGCTGGAAGTGGTTGATACCTGGCAAGCTGACGCCACGCGCGATACGCGCACGCTATCGGGCGGCGAGAGTTTTCTCGTCAGCCTGGCGCTGGCGTTAGCGCTGTCAGATTTGGTGAGTCATAAAACGCGCATCGAATCGCTGTTCCTCGATGAAGGCTTCGGCACGCTGGATGCCGAGACGCTGGATACCGCGCTGGATGCGCTCGATGCCCTCAACGCCAGCGGCAAAACCATCGGCGTGATCAGCCATGTCGAAGCGATGAAGGAGCGTATTCCGGTGCAGATCCGTGTCCGCAAGATGAATGGCCTGGGTTACAGCAAGCTGGAGCTGCCGGGCGATCTCGCTTAAAAACGCACAATTGGTAGCGGCGCGATAATTCGCGCCGCTACGATTCACTGCGTTCTTTTATCGCGTACTCACCAACTTATAACGAGGGCCGGCCAGCAAACCGCCCTGCTCGTTCTGCGCCAGCAGACGGGCGCTGGTCACACCGGCGATGGTGTGTGCCTTATCCGATACATTGCTGGCGATCTGCTTAATCGCAGCAGAGACCAACATGCCAATGATACCGCCATTATTGTTGTTGCCATCTTCCGCGTCGCTGGCGGTGGCAATGCCTTGCCACAGCTCTTTACCGCTGCGCAAATCCACCAGACGCGCCGTCGCCGACACCCTGGTCACGCTCTGGATCACCTGATAGCTGCTGCCGTAATCGGTCACTGAAATGTACAGCGCGCTGTCGGCGTGGAAGATGTCATGCAGACGCTGCGGGCTGACAGCCTGAATTTCATGGCCGTTGGTCAATCCGTTCTGCTGGAAGGTTTCATCCACCACCGCCACCGGGAACACGTAATAGCCCGCTTCCGCCAGCGGACGCGTCACCAGCGAGGTGAAGCTGTTCGCCGCGTTCACATCCGGCGCGCGGTTATCCGCAGGCAGCACCAGAATTGAGGCCGGCTTGCTGGCGCGGAAGGCGCTGTAATCGTATGGTTTTTTATGCGCGCAGCCGGTCAATAGCAGCGTGGCCAGCACGCCTAAAGACACAATCAGCTTTTTCACTGGGCAACTCCTTGTTTTTTCTTCATCAGAAAGTCCATATAGGGCGCCGATTCCGGGAACAGCTGCTTCTCGGTGGCAAACTGGCCGAAGGCTTTATCGGTAGCACCGGTTTTGGCGTACAGCAGGCCGAGCTGCGCGTGCAGGCCCGGCGCAACCGGTTTGTTGACCGATTTGGCTTTTTCAATATCCAGATTCAGTGCTTCGATCTGCTTCTGCGGATCGCTATCTTTTTTGTAATAGCTATAGATCTGCTGCTGGTAATCGCCCCAGTAATAGATCGGTTCCGGCCCTTTTGGCGCACAGCCAGCCAGCACACCCGCAGCGATCAGCGCCGCACTCAGTTGCAACCCTTTCATGCTCAATATCCTTATTTCGCCGGACGCCATGCGCCACTGTTAATGCCATCCACTAAATGATCTACCGCTTCACGAATCGCCAGATCCATCACTTTGCCGTTGAGAGTGGAGTCATAGCTGGTGGTGCCGCCGAAACCGACGATCTCACGCGCTGACAGCTTGAATTCACCCGCGCCCTGCGCGCTGTACACCACTTCTGAGGTGGTGACATCCACCACATTCAGGTTGACTTTGGCATAGGCAATCTGGTTCTTACCGCGCCCCAAAATGCCCCACAGCTGCTGATCGCCCACTTCTTTGCGACCAAATTCGGTGATATCGCCGGTGATGATGTAAGTCGCACCTTTGATGTTCTGCTCGCTCTTCTTAAAGCCGGCTTCCTGCTGCAACTCTTTCAGGTTGCTGCGATCCAGCACGTTGAAGCGATTGGTCTGCTGCAGGTGCGTGACCAAAATGGTTTTCGACTGATTGCCAAGACGATCCACGCCATCAGAGAAGATGCCGTTCATGTACGAGGAGCGGTTATCAAACTGGCCAACCGCAATCGGGCTGCGCACGCCCTGATACGCGGGCTGGCTGGCCGCACGCACCTGTGGCGCTTCAATGGCGCGTGACGATTCGGTCGCGCAGCCGCTGAGCAGCGTGGCGCTTAACAAGGAGAGTGCCGCAAGGGCATATTTTTTCTGCATTTCTAATCCATGAATCAAAAGGAGATAAAGCCGCAAGGCTGCGGCAAATTCTGGTTCTGCCGATAGTCAGAGTAATGCCATAGCATTGGTTGAGTCGGTCTGTAGACTGTCGGCAGTGAGGGAGAGGAACTTTAGTGAAAACACAGGCATATTAATGAATTTAATTAATCGAATGGCGGGATTATTGGGCGGGTTAATGATTGTTGTGGGCCTCAGCGCTTGTCAGCATTCTCAGCCAAAGCAACAGGATAGCATCGCCAACCTGTGTCAGCCGCAAAGCGCGCCGGGCAGCGCATCCTGCAAGTGGGCTGATGAGATGCAGCATCAGCTCAACCAGCATTTCCGCGATGCGCGCCGTTATGCCGGTCAGCAATGTCTGGTGCGGCTTGAGTGGCAAAACAGCGGGCGCTACGCGGTGACGCAGACGCAAGGCGACGAAACGCTGTGCCTGCGCGCCTGGCAGTTGATTGGTCAAAGCAACCATTTACCGCCGCCGCCGGACGCTAACCAGCCAGCGTGGTTCGGTTTTGCCCCGGCAACGCCGAGCCATCCTGGCGCCACTGGCGCGGGCTGATGCCAAACCAGCGGCGGAAGGCGCGGGAGAAGGCGCTGACTTCGGAATAGCCGAGCAGCAGCGCCATCTCTGAGATCGGCAGCTGCTTCTGTTGCAGATAGTGCGTCGCCATCTCGCAGCGCACCTTGTCCACCAACGCCGTGAAACTGATGCCTTCTTCACGCAGCCGCCGTTGCAGCGACCAGCTCGACAGGCCCATTTTTTCGGCAATCTCTTCCAGCACCGGTTCGCCCTGCATCAGTGACAGATTGACCTGCGATCGCGCCTGCTCCACCACGCTTTGCAGGCTGGCACAACTGTTCAGGCGGCGGATAGCATCCTGCATCACCATCAGCAACATCGGATCTTGTTCCGGCATGCTGCGCAGCAGATCGCGTTTCGGGATCAGTAATGAGTTGAACGGTTGATCAAACCACACCGGCGCATCAAACACTTTGCAGTGCTCGTGCCACTGCTCCGGGCGCGGATGTTCGAAGTGCACTTCACGCGGTGCCCAGTTTTTGCCGGCAACGTGGCGGATCAAGTTGAGAAACATACCGAGCGTCAGCTCCGCATCCTGACGTCTGGAGAGGATCGCGCCGTGGCGCACCTGATAATCGAGCCGCCAGCACTCGCCTTTATCCACCAGCCGCGTCAGCGTGTCGTGCTGATGCCACGGAAAGGCATTTACCACGTTGTGCAGCGCCTGCTCCAGCGTGGGCGAACAGAGGCCGATATACCCAATCAAGCCTAATGACTGCGGTTTGAACTGCTTACCGTAATGCAAACCGAAGTTATCAAAACCGGAATGACGCGCTGCCTCTTCCATCACGCGGCAGTAGTTCACCAAACCCAGGCTTAGCGTGGGGCTCGCCAGCAGTTCGGAGTTGATGCCGCTGATGCCAAAAATACGATCGACATCGCCGCCTTTGTCAGTGATAAACCCGCTCAGTCCGGTGGCCGCCGCCGCCAAAACGCCGCGGTTGCTGGCGCTGACGGACAAGGCGCTAAAGGCTTCAGTGGGTGTTATGAGTGATTGCATCGGAACCTCTGCGTGTGGCGCGAGTGAAACAGGTTGAGGATTCCAGCAATATTCGTACCAGGCGGATGATTTGCGGATTTTGTCGCAGGGTCGCCATGAATGGCGACCTTTGCTGCGCCGCGACAGCGCAAAGCTGCTCACTGCTGGTGCATCAGACGCCAACCGGCAGCTGATTGGTTTCCAGATAACGTCGGCAGAGGCGCACCGAGTGATCGGCCCAGCCCGGCCCAAGGCTCAGTGCCATTTCCGTTTCCGCGTGTGATCCCATCCACGCCGTCATCTGAATGCGGCGCTGGATCAGCAGCGTCGGCACCAGCGCCATCTCGTCATCACTGATGTGCGCCACTTTTTCGTAACCGAGGATCCAGTTATCCACCCATTCGGCGGCGCGCGGATGGTGCTCAACAAAACTGATCGCTGCCGCCAGATCGTGCAGATACCAGCCGAGTCCGCAGTCATCAAAGTCGATCACCCGCGTTTCGCCTTTATGCAGCAGCAGGTTGGTCAGACGCAGATCGGCGTGGATCAAACCATAACGATCCGCCCCTTGGCCAAAGCCCTGTAGCTCCTGCCCGACGCGCGCTACCGCTTCGGCGACGATGCCATGATCGGCCGGATTGAGGTTCGGCGCATCCTGCCAGCGTCCCCAATGGCTATGATCGCTGACCATGGTGTGATGATCCCAGATGATGCGCTGGAAACCGGCCGGTTTCTGCCAGCTGCGGCTGTGCTGGTGCAAGCGCGCGGTGATGTGACCCAGCTGCTGAAACGCTTTGGGATCGACATCGGTGGTGGGCATGTCACCCTCAATCCAGTGGAACAACACGGCATAGCGCTGGGCGCCATTTGCCATCGGCAGCGTCAGCACGGTCTCACCCTCACTGGCCGGGATCGCCTGCGGCACCATGATGCCAATGTCACGCAGCGCATCCAGCCACTGCAGCTCGCTCTGAATGTCCGCTTTGCTGTGATAGTTAGGACGATGCAGACGCAGCGCGTAGCGTTTGCCCGCCGCCTGCAACAGGAAGGTGGCATTTTCCGACCGGCACAGCAGCTTGAGTTCGCCGCGCAGTGCCGCGGGATAACGGGCCAGCGCCTGATGCGCCAGCAGGGTGATTTCAGTATCGGTTAAGGTATCGGATTGTTCGGCACTCATTCATCAATCTCCAGCATCAAGCAAGTGGTATCAGCATGGGATGACGTCGTCCTGACTGCTTGACCGCAGACAACCCAAAGTTGACCGCAGCGTGCATCTGGCACTTTTCTTGCCTCAGAGTTGACCGTGGAGGACAAAACTCACTGCGCCCGCGTCAAGTTTTCCCGCGCCCGGCAGCGGCATTATCACTTCACTGTAGCGCAAAGATAAAAAAGCGCGGTGAAGCTGCCGCACCAACAATGACGACGGGGAGAAGATGATGACGAATAAGCTCAAACCCACGCTGGGCACCCTGCATTTGTGGGGCATTGCGGTTGGACTGGTGATTTCCGGGGAATATTTTGGCTGGAGTTACGGCTGGGGCGTAGCAGGCACGCTTGGGTTTCTGATCACCACCGCGATGATCGCCACCATGTATACCTGCTTCATTTTCAGCTTTACCGAACTGACCACCGCGATTCCACATGCGGGCGGTCCGTTTGCCTATAGCCACCGCGCGTTCGGTGAAACCGGCGGCTTGATCGCGGGCCTCGCCACGCTGATTGAGTTCGTGTTCGCACCGCCGGCGATCGCCATGGCGATTGGCGCTTACCTCAACGTGCAATATCCCGATCTCAATCCGAAAACCGCTGCGGTCGGCGCTTATATCGTCTTCATGACGCTGAACATTCTCGGTGTTAAGCTGGCGGCGATGTTCGAATTGGTGGTCACTGTGCTGGCGGTTCTGGAGCTGCTGGTGTTTATGGGCGTGGTGTCGCCGGGCTTCAGCATCGCCAACTTTGCCGCTAACGGCTGGGCGGGCAGCGATCACTTCGGCATGCCGGCGATGTCTGGCATCTTTGCCGCGATTCCGTTCGCCATCTGGTTCTTCCTGGCGATTGAAGGCGCGGCGATGGCGGCCGAAGAGGCCAAAGATCCCAAACGCACCATTCCCAAAGCCTATATCACCGGCATTCTGACGCTGGTGGTGTTGGCGATTGGCGTGATGCTGCTGGCCGGTGGCGCTGGCGACTGGCGCAAGCTGTCGGACATCAACGATCCGCTGCCGCAGGCAATGAAGATGATTGTCGGTGAAAATTCCAACTGGATGCACATGCTGGTGTGGATCGGTCTGTTTGGCCTGATTGCCAGCTTCCACGGCATTATTCTCGGCTATTCGCGCCAGTTCTTCGCCCTCGCCCGCGCCGGTTATCTGCCGCAGAGTCTGGCGAAGCTGTCGCGCTTCCAGACGCCGCACCGCGCGATTATCGCCGGGGGTTTAATCGGGATCGCCGCGATCTACAGCGATGGTTTCATTAATCTGCAAGGCATGACGCTGACCGCTGCGATGATCACCATGGCGGTGTTCGGCGCGATTGTGATGTATCTAATGAGTATGCTGAGCCTGTTTAAACTGCGTCGCACTGCGCCGGAGATGGAACGCAGCTTCCGTGCGCCTGGCTATCCGATTGTGCCGGGCATTGCGCTGGTGCTGTCGCTGGTGTGTCTGGTGGCGATGCTGTGGTTTAACCCGGTGATTGGCGGCTTGTTTGTGGCGATTATGGCGGTGGGATATGTCTACTTCCTGGCGACTAAAGCCCAGCGCGATAACGCGCCGCAGGATTCGATGTTAGTGGGTGAGTGAGTGGGTTAGTGCTGGCTGTCCCCCATCCCGGCCTTCCCCCGTAAACGGGGGAAGGAGATGTGCACGCTGTCCCCCATCCCGGCCTTCCCCCGCAAGCGGGGGAAGGAGACGCTGCCACATGCAGCTTCCTCACTGACATGTGGCAGCATCTTCCTCCCCCATTTATGGGGGAGGACCGAGGAGGGGGAAAGCGAGTACAAACCGAGGAGGGGGAAAGCGAGCACATACAGAGGTGCGTAACAGAAACTACCCTTTCAACGGCCACAACCACGCCGCCCCGCGCACGCCGCTTGAATCGCCATGTACCGCCTTCAGCACTGGCGTTTCACACTCGCGGCCAAACACCCACTGCTTCATCAGCGCCGGCACGGTTTGGTACAGGCGATCGTTGTTACTCATGCCGCCGCCCAACACAATCACATCGGGATCCAGCAGATTCACGACCTGCGCCAGTGATTTCGCCAGACGCATTTCGTAGCGATTCATCGCCAGTTCCGCCACCGGATCCTGCTGCTCAATCAGCTTGATGATCTCCGCGCCTTTCAGCGCTTTACCGCTCAGACGCTGATAATCGATAGCGAAGCCGGTACCCGATACAAAGGTCTCAATGCAGCCCTGCAAGCCACAGTAACAGGGCACTTCCGCGCGATGGCGCAATTCATCCTCATCCATCCACGGCAGCGGATTGTGGCCCCACTCACCGGCATTGCCGTTACCGCCAATGCGCGACTCACCGCCAATCGCTACGCCCGCGCCCGATCCGGTGCCGATAATCACCGCAAATACCAGCGGCTGACCCGCGCCCGCGCCATCTACCGCTTCGGAAACCGCCAGACAATTCGCGTCGTTGGCGATGCGCACGTCACGATTCAGCGCCTGCGCTAAATCCTTATCCAGCGGCTGACCGTTCAGCCAGGTGGAGTTGGCGTTTTTCACCCGCTGCGTGTAGGGCGAAATCGTGCCGGGAATGCCGATGCCGACCGTGCCCTGCTGGCCGGTTTTCTCCTCCGCCAGCAGCACTAAATCGACAATCGCCTGAACCGTGGCAGCGTAGTCGTCACGCGGCGTGTTAACGCGATGACGGAACAGTTCCTGACCCTGATCAGACAGTGCAATCACTTCAATTTTGGTCCCGCCTAAATCAATCCCGATGCGCACGATTTATTCCTCATTATTCGTTCTGGTGACCAATACAGTAGAAGGCTGAATCGGGAAAGGCAATGAAACCAATCCGATGTTTCGCTATCATGCGCGCTGACTTTGAGACTTGTGCGCCCGATCGCACCCACGGTAAGGAATCCCGATGTTGTGGTTTAAAAATATGATGGTTTATCGTCTGAATCGTGACATTCCGCTGTCCGCAGACGATCTGGAAAAACAGCTCGACGCCTTTACCTTTTCGCCATGCGGCAGCCAGGATATGGCGAAAACCGGCTGGGTTTCACCGATGGGCAACCGCAGCGAAGCGCTGACGCACGAAATCAACGGTCAGATGGTGATTTGTGCACGCACCGAGCAGAAGATTCTGCCGTCGCCGGTGGTGAAGCAGGCGCTGGAAGCCAAAATCGACAAGCTGGAAGCAGAACAGAGCCGCAAGCTGAAGAAGACCGAGAAAGATTCGCTGAAAGATGAAGTGCTGCACAGCTTGCTGCCACGCGCGTTTAGCCGTTTCAGCCAGACGTATATGTGGATCGACACCGTTAACAATCTGATCATCGTCGACTGTGCCAGCGCCAAGAAAGCCGAAGACACGCTGGCGCTGCTGCGTAAAAGCCTCGGTTCACTGCCGGTGGTACCGCTGACGCTGGAGAATCCGATCGAGCTGACGCTGACCGAATGGGTGCGCTCAGGTGAGCTGCCAGCCGGTTTTGCCCTGATGGATGAAGCCGAGCTGAAAGCCATGCTGGAAGATGGCGGCGTGATCCGCTGTAAGAAGCAGGATCTGATTTCCGACGAAATCGCTACACACATTGAAGCCGGCAAAGTGGTCACTAAGCTAGCGCTTGACTGGCAGGAACGCATTCAGTTCGTTATCGCCGATGATGCTTCAGTGAAGCGTTTGAAGTTCAGCGACACGCTGCGTGAGCAGAATGATGACATCGACCGCGATGATTTCGCCCAGCGTTTCGATGCCGATTTCATTCTGATGACCAGCGAACTGGCCGCACTGATCAGCAATCTGGTCGAAGCGTTAGGCGGCGAAGCGAAGCGTTAATCCTCTCGATCCTGGTCGCCATTAAGGGTGACCCCACGACAAACCCGCAGGATTTTCGTGGGGTGCGCAATAAAAAAACCTGCGCTTCAACAGAAGTCGCAGGTTTAAGATGTTCTAAAGCTTGAGTTTAGAGGTAGCGGCACAGATAAGAAGAAGGCTCTGCCACCTGCAGATGGAATTCGCTTTGGCCTGGCACGTTGAAGCTGGTGCCGGCTTCGTACCATTTCCACTCGGTTTCGCCCGGCAGCAGCACTTTCAGCGCGCCGCTCACCACCGTCATCTCTTCCGGTTGATTGGTGCCGAAGGTGTATTCACCTTCGGCCATCACGCCAACGCTGGCACGGCCAATGGTCACGCTGTCGAAACCAATAGATTTCACTTTTCCGTCGAAATACTCACTTGTATTGAGCATATTACTTCCTCACAGCACATTATTGTGACTGGCAGATTACTAAGGAACTCGCTGATCTGTCACGCGAATTAGCGCCACAGATCGCAACTTGTGATCTCCCTGCGTTAGACGATCAATTCTGCCGCCAGCTTGGCCACCAGCACGTTCGACAGCAGTACCGGAATGCCCAGCATTTTCTGCAGGAAATCGCGGTGCTGCTGGTGATAGCCGATGCAATCCAGCACCACCACATCCGCGCCCTGCTCCTGCAGCGACAATCCCGCTTCCACCAAATTGGCCTGCTCCGCCAGATACGGGCTGGCAACGGCAAAACATGGTGGAGTGATCAAGTTGCGCCACTTGTTGGCCTGCTCGGCAATCTGCTCTTCCACCGGCACCACAATCCCGACCTTATGATCTTGCACAATCGCGCGTACCAGCGGTGGGATGATGCGATCGGGCTCCAGCAGCAGAGCGGATTGGGTTTTCAGCGCGCCAAACTCGCCGGTGCACAGCAGCAAAATGGTGTCATAGCCCTGCTGCTCCAGCGCGTTGATCTTACGTTGCAGTCCCAGCTCCACTTTTGCTACGGACAGGCGCACCTGCTCGCCGCTGGTCATACGCGATACCAGCACCTTGTCGCCCGGCGCGGGCGCATACTGCAGCTCAACTTCGGCTAGCGTCAGGCCGTCGAGTAAACCGGCATGCGCCACCTGATCGGCGGGCAGATGTTCCAGCAGCAGCGGCAGAATGTCGCTACGCGGTGATTGACCAATCGTCAGTGTGACCAGGGAGATGTTCATCATCAGGCTTTCCGGGTGCGCAGATGGCTGAGACTACCATACAAAGAGAGCAGCAGCGCGTACTCTTGTGGGTCGTAGAAGTGACAGGTTTCACGCCCGAACTCTTTCGCCACTTCGACCGCAAACTTCACGGCTAAAGCGATATCCACTTCGTGGCTGGCGCCGGTGCCGCAGCCCGGCACCACCGATTCGGCACAGATCGCCACGCCGACCACCGGCACATCCGTCGCGGTGGAAGGTTGCAAAATACTGTTGAGGTGATAAACCCCGTTGCCGTATGGCGTGATGTCCTGCGTGGTGATCGGGAAGGTAACCGCCGGTTTGCCGCTGGTCATCTCCATGATGCGCAACAGATCTTCTGATACGCGCAGGATGTAGCCCTCTTTCACCGTCGGCGACAGCGCGTAGCCTTTGTGATTAAGGATGCGGTTACCTTTGGTGGTATCGATCGACAGAATCGCATCAACGCCAGCGATCACTTCATTGTCATTCATGGTGATGTCGTCGCACGGCGAATCCATGAAATCGACTGGCTCGTGCGGACGGGTTGGCGCATCCGGGCAGATGTGGGTGGTGATAATCACATCACCGGCCAGCACGTCGCCTTTGGTCTGCATCTGCGCCAGCTTCAGAGCGCTGCTCACCGCCGCGACGGCGCCATCGGCATCCGACACCATACCAATGCGCGTTGGACGCGCACCGATACCGCCGAGACGGCCAATGATGCCGAGCGTTGGCGCACTGCCGCCGTTGCTTTTGCCCTGCGCACCGGGGATATCGATGCGGACGAAATCGGTCCGCCCTTTTGGCCCGCTAACGCGTTTCGTGCTGGTGGTGACGCCCGGATAGGCCGCGAACAGATCGACCACCTGTTGGCCATCGATGTAAGCGCTATCGAGTAACTCAAAGACCTGCAGTGTCTGCTGTAAACTCATCATCAATTTCCTGGATTATTTTTTGCTGCCGCTGGCAAAAAGTGAATGGAAGAAGCTGTAGAGCGCGTCGCCCGCGATAAACCCGGCGGCCATCACTTCCATCGGTGAACGTCCACGCTCGCCCCACACGCGCAGGATGATAATGCGCAGCGCGATGCCCACCATCACCGCCCAACCTGCCGCGGCGTTGTTGATTAACAAGCCGGTCGCCAGCAGGACGCCAAGCTGACGCTTCGGTCCGCCGATCAACTGAATAATCGCGCCCGGAATCGCCCACATCAGCAGGTTGCCGGCAATCCCCGGCTCCGCACCGGCCTGAATGGTTTTGGCATAGACGCGCGCCACCGGCGGCAGCAGATTCTCGGCAAAGAAAATGGTGTGCGCGTACCACACCACGGGAATACAGATCACAAAGGCAATCATCGCGGCGATCAGCTGGATACGGCGGCCCCACAGCTCTTGCTGCACATCGGCACCGTTACCGCGCAGGATAAAGCCGGCTTTCAGGTCATAACCCATATCGGCAAACGCCGGACCGGTAGCGGCGGTAAAACCACACAGCAGGCACAACGCCAACGGCGGGAAGCCGAGCAGAATACCGAGAATCAGGGTAATCAGCGCCACCGCAAAGGCCGGGAACCAGCCAGAGTGCATGGCGGCGATACCAACAATCAATTCATGCACGAAGGCAGCAAAGGCGGCGTAAAGGATAAACAGCACCAGCATCGGCAGGCCCATCTGGCTCCACAGACCGCCCGCCAGCGCCAGCAGCGTGGAGATGACGATGTAACCGACGGTGCCGAAACCCAGCGAACGTTTGACTTCGCTGTCGCTACGGCTGACGTTGACCTGATCATTGCGGCGGCTGCGAATCACCTGCACCACCTGAATTAACGCCACCAAACCGGCACCGACCATCACGCCGTGCGGAATATAGAGTGCGTTGATATCAATGCCAGCAACCGGTTGCGCGTAGGCGCGCAGCAGGAAACCCATACCGAGCATGCTGAGCGCCCAGATATTACCGATAAACGCGGTACCAAATGCCGACATCGGGATCTTTAGCATCGAACCCACGATGCCGCCAACAATCCCCACCACCAGCAGCCAAGCCTGACGACCGCCTTTGTCACCGGCTTTGATCGCTTCGGCTGCCGCCACGCCCGGCGGCCACGCATTGCTGGCCGGGAAGACGCGGGTATCAAATAGACGATAGAGTAAATAAGCATCGAGCAGCATCGCCGCGCTGACGCCAACAAACAGCGGCAGCACCAGCTGCGGCTCACCCAGCGCCCACGGCACCGCAATCGGCATCAACAGGCTGTTGGCCGCACCGAAGGTGGCCGAGGAGATGGCGGTTTGCGCGAGGTTTTGTACTTCAATGGAGCGATAGCGACGAAACCATTGCAGCGGAATACGCGCCAGCAGCATGGCAAACAGCGCGCCGATAATAGAGGTATTGGGTGTTACCCCAATGGTGGTAATAAGCTGAACCCCAATGATGGCGCCGGCAACGGACAGCAGAACCAGCATTAAGGCAACGCCAACGCTTTTTATTGGATTATTTTGACGCATGAGATCCCCGTATTTTCACCCTGTAGAAAACGCTTTAATTCGAAGTGCCCGACACGCGGGACATCAACGTTTTTATATTAATCGTTCCCTGATTATTGAAATAAGCAGGTCCGAAGACCTGCTATTTCCCTGGTGTGGCGCGAATAAACGCCTTCAAAACTAAAATAGGGTTTCCTGTTTTGGACAGGATTATGCGCCGTATTTTTCGGCCATCAGTGCAGCCGTTGCGCGTAGTTCGCTGAGCAGCCTCTCCGGATATCCGGGCGCCGCTTCTTGCGATAAAAACGAGAGACAGAGCGCGGCACTTTCACCGCGATGTTTATTGGTTACCGCGACCGCCAGCGAACTGATGCCCGGCAGCGTCTCATTGCGCGCCAGTGCCCAGCCTTGCTGGCGAATTACCGCTAACTCTTTGCATAACGCATCGACGCTCAGCGGCGAGTTCATCGAAGCCGCCTGCCAGTTGCTGGCAAAACGTTCGCGAACCTCGTCATCACTGAGCTGCGCCAGCAGCACGCGTCCGGTCGAAGTGCCGGTCAATGAAACGCGCGTGCCCGGCGGCGTCACCAGCTGGGTGAAGAAGCGGCCGTGATACATGCGCATCACCAGCACATCGTCGCCATCCAACACCGAGATATAACCCATGCAACCGCTGCTGGCCGCCAGGCGCGCCATCGGCGCCGACGCGCTATCCACTAGCGGCGTCGACAGATAGTGACCCGCCACCGACAGCAGCACGCGACCAATCTGGAAGCAGCGACTTTCAGTGTCACGCTCAAGTAAGCCTTCACTCTCCATGGTCGCTAACAGGCGCGAGACCGTGCTTTTCGGCATGCCTAACGCATCCACCACCTCGGTAAAGGTCAAGCCGGGATGGCCCTGCGTCACGCCAAAGCGCTGAAAGAGCTTCAGTACAGCGGAGGCATTTTCGAGTGTGGTCATGGCGTTGGTTTCACTATATGGAACACAGTTCCTCTTTCAATAACCAGAAAGTAAAGCGCGACGCTTTGACGGTCAAGCGCAAATTTTAAGCCGGACGTTTCTGAGGGAATTTAAGGCAGAATAAAATACGGCGTGAAGTGGGAAATAAATGACGTAATCAGGTGAGTTAAATATTCCGCAGGAAAGTGTGTAACTTTTTTGGAATATTGCAGTTTTTCGGCTGAATTATTTACCCTATAGAGTTCAAGTTGCAGGGAGGCGGCAAATGGGTGAATCCCCCAGGAGCTTACTTAGGTAAGTGACTGGGGTGAACACATGCAGCCAACGCACCTGCAGCTTGAAATATGACGGGTAAACTTAATCTTTTTCAGCGTCTTCGTAGCGCTCTTTGGCATCTTGCGCTTCGGTTTCGCTTTTGTGTTCGCTTATTAATGTATCGGGTTTGGGATGGTCGGCACGTAATTCATACCAGGTGACGGTTTGATCCGCCGAACCTTTTTCAACGGCGACAATACGCGCGACGCGCGGATAGGGTGGTTTCGTTGGCATTGTTTTCCCTCTTCTATCAGTTGTCCACAGACAGCGGTGATCCTCTGCCTAACGCTAAGTATAGACAACTGAGGATCGCTGCAAAGAAACAGAGAGAAATCTGAGGGTTTAGCTGGCGCGCGCTAAAGAGAGCGATTGCAGAATTTGCTCTACTACGCGATCGGGCGATTGCATCGCGTTGACTTCATGATGCGCAGTTTGGCGATACAAATGAGCACGCTCACGCAAAATATCGCCCATCTCTTCGGCAATCGGGCGGCCGGTTAAGGTGGGACGCTGCGCGGCTTCCGGCTGATGTTCCAGACGATCGGCCAGCACGTCTGAAGGCGCGTTCAGCCAAATCACCTGGCCGTGTTCGCGCATAAAGCGACAATTCACTTCCGCCAGCACCATGCCGCCGCCGGTGGCGATGACCGTATTCGGAGCGGTGACTGCGCGCAGCGATTCCGTTTCGCGGGCGCGGAAGCTATCCCACCCTTCAGATGCGACAATCTCCGCCACGCTGCGTTGCGTAGTGAGTTGCAAATAGTGATCGGTATCGTTGAAGGCATAGCCCAGCGCTTGCGACAGCGCCTGGCCAACCGTGGTTTTACCGCAACCGCGTGCGCCGATCAGATAGATGGGTAATGACATCCGGGCTCATCCTCCGCCGTAATGTGCCGCACGGGCAACGTCATCAGGTCAATAATGCGTCGCATAATACCTGGATTTTATTTTATCAGCCACCCGCGAGGCACGATTTACGCGTATTTCAGTCACATCCTAAGCTAGTCTTTTGATTAAGCTGCAAAAAACAATGCATGAATCGTGCATCGGGCCAAATGTAACAGCGGCCAACATTTCCTTACCAGGCCGCTGATTTACTTTCTCTGGTCGCGCCCTCATATATGAGGCATACCTTAACGGAGGGTTCCCCATGCAAAGCGAAGAACAACAACTTATTGAAAACCTGTTCAGCCGACTGAAACAGGCTGAGACGCAAAGCGGCCCGCGTGATGCTGGCGCAGAGCAGTTAATCAAACAGCATTTACAGAATCAGCCCGGCGCGCCTTACTACATGTCACAGGCGATCCTGATTCAGGAAGCGGCGCTGAAAAAGCTTAATGCGCAGGTTACGGATCTGGAAAATCGTCTGGCGCAGGCGCAGCAGCAACAGGCACCGCAGCAGAGCAGCGGCGGTTTTCTTTCCAGCCTGTTTGGTGGCGGATCGCGCCCGGCGGCGCAACATCAGCAAGCGTGGGGGAATCCACCGCCGCAGCCACAACAGCAATATGCGCCACCACAGCAGCAATCTGCTGCGCCTGCGGCACGCGGCACCGGCTTCCTCGGCGGCGCATTGCAGACGGCCGTTGGCGTGGCGGGCGGCGTGGTGATGGCGGATATGCTGACCAGCATGTTCCACCATTCGCAGCCGGAAGAGATCGTTAACATCATCAACGAACCGGCGCTGCCGCAGGTCGATAACAGCCTCGACACCTTTAACGGCAACGACAGCAACAATGCGTTCCTGAATGATAACTCGGGCTGGGATAACAACCTGGCGGACAACAATGATTTCGGTGACTTTGGCAGCGGCGGCGACTTTGACGACGATGATAGCTTCGTCTGATCAGCGCTGACGTAACCACTTATCTAATTCATTGGCGAACAGTTGGCGGTCGCGTTGGCTTAAGGTCGACGGGCCGCCACTCTGAATCCCGCTGGCGCGCATCGTTTCCATAAAGTCACGCATGGTTAAGCGCTGACGAATGGTGTCTGTCGAATAACGCTCTCCGCGCGGATTCAGCGCCGCAGCGCCCTTCTCCAGTACTTCTGCCGCCAGCGGAATATCGCCGGTGATCACCAGCTCGCCGGGCTGCACCCGTTTCACAATCTCGTTATCCGCCACGTCAAACCCGGCAGCAACCTGCAGCGTTTTCAGCCACGGCGACGGCGGCACGCGCAGCGGTTGGTTGGCGACAAAGGTCACGGTAACTTTGGTGCGCTCAGCCGCGCGGTACAGCACTTCTTTGATGACATTGGGACAGGCATCGGCATCAACCCAAATCGACATGATGACTCCTTTTTCACAGACAATGAGGCTGATCTTGCCGTGCTGCGGCAGAATGGCAACTGTTTTTGCTGGCCGCCCGCCTTGTTATTAATCCTCGCTGACGTAAGCTTACCCCCACAGAAAATGAACCACTTAGAGGATAAAGCGATGCTGGATAAAAAAATCGGGTTTGTCGGCTGCGGCAATATGGCGAAAGCCATCATTAGCGGACTGGTCAACAGCGGGCAGATCGCCCCCGCCAATATCTGGGTATTCGACCGTAAGCCCGCCACCAATCAAGCGATGGCGCAGCAATATGGCGTCACCGCCGCAGACAGCGTGGAAAGTCTGGCGCGCGAAGTGGATATTCTGTTTGGCGCGGTGAAACCCAATGTGATTCTCAAAGTGCTGAAAGATCTTGCCGGCCAGCTGAAGAAAGATGTGCTGGTGGTCTCGATTGCCGCAGGCGTGACGCTGGATTCTCTGGCATCGGTGCTCGGCCACGATCGCAAAATCATCCGCGTGATGCCCAATACGCCATCACTGGTTAACGAAGGTATGACCTCGGTGACGCCAAACGTGCTAGTGGAAGCGCATGAAGTGGATGAAGTGGTGGGGATTTTCGAAAGCTTCGGCAAAGCGGCGGTGGTAAATGAATACCTGATTCACGCGGTGGTTGGCGTGAGCGGCTCAGCGCCAGCCTATGTGTTTATGTTTATCGAAGCGATGGCCGATGCGGCGGTGCTCGGCGGCATGCCGCGTGCGCAGGCATATCAGTTTGCGGCGCAGGCGGTCAAAGGTTCGGCGCAGATGGTGCTGGAAACCGGCAAGCATCCTGGCGAGCTGAAAGATATGGTGTGCTCGCCAGGCGGCACCACCATCGAAGCGGTGAAAGTGCTGGAAGAGAAAGGCTTCCGCGCCGCGGTGATTAATGCGATGCAGCAGTGTATGGCGAAGTCAGAGGCGTTGAGTAAGCAGTGATCGGTGCGCTTTGCCCCTCACCCTAACCCTCTCCCGCAAGCGGGAGAGGGAACGGATCGAGCATGTGGCGAACTCGCGCATGCGGGAGAGGGGTCCGATCGGGCATGTGGCTGCGTCTCCCTCTTCCTGTAGGAGAGGGCATCAGGCCGCTGCGTACGCCTCATACAGCGCAATACCCTGCGCCAGCGTCATGGGCTGCTGCATCTCCTGCACCAGCGCTGCCGTCAGCGTATATAACCCGGCAGAACACACCGCCGCAATCATCCCCTCCTGACAATATAAAGCGATAAACTGCTTATTCTGTAGCGATCCCAGCAGCCGGTAATCGTCCCACTCTTCCGCATGCCCCAGATACTCATAGCGGGTACCGTAATGCGCGGTCCAGAAGAATGGCACGCGGTCATACAGGATCTGTTTCCCTAACATATTCAGCGCCGCGATGCGCCCTTGCTGGTGCGCCACGCGATAGTGCTCAATGCGTTGTGGGCCCTGCACTGACGGATAACTGGCGATATCACCGGCCACCCAGATGTTATCGGCCACGCGCAGCTGGCTGTCGGTAAGCAAGCTGCCATCGTCCTCCAGCGGCAGGTCGTGGATGAATGAGGTCGCTGGCACCACGCCCGTGCCAAACAGCACCAGGCTGGCATCAACTTTTTTGCCACTCTTCAGGCGCACGGCAGTGACTTTGCCCTCGCCTTCCAGCACCACGGGATCGCCTTCGACAAACTTCACGCCGTTGCTGCGATGCAGATCGTAAAAGTGGCGGCCAATCTCTTCGCCAAACTGTTTAGCAAACGGCAGCGGCTGGCGCGCAATCACCGTGACATCAACATCACGATTACGCAGCGAACCTGCCATCTCCATACCGATAAAGCTGTTGCCGATAATCACCAGCTGCTCGGTTTTATCCACCTCTTTGAGTAACTCATCGGCTTGATTAAGCGATCGCAGCAGATGCACGCCGTCGAGATCGTTACCCGGTATATCGAGCGGTTGCGGCACGCCGCCGCTGGCAATGAGCAGTTGGTCAAACTTCACTTGCTGACCGCCTTTAAGGACCAGCGTTTGCTCAAGCGCTTTGAGCTGCTCGACATCGCCCTGAATCCGCTCCACCGTACCCAGCACATCCTGCTGCAGCAGCTTAGGTACATCCTCAATCGCCATTTTGCCGGACGGCACGAATTTGCTCAGTGCGGTGCGATCGTAAGGTGCGGCCGATTCCCGCTCGATCAACACAATATGCCCTTTAAAACCTTCATCGCGCAGCGTCCAGATCGCCGCACTCCCCGCCGCGCCCGAACCGAGAATCACGCATACCGGTGACTCGCCTTGTGCGGAGGGCGCACTGGCGGGCGACATCGCCTGCGGACTGACCAGCACTTTGCCTTGTTCGATGCGCACCGGATAACGCTTGAGATTCGCCAGCGCCAGCGGCTCGCACATCTGCCCATCCTGCAGCTGAAACACCGCTTTGTGCCACGGACAGATCAGCTTGTCGCCACACACCGCGCCCTGCTCTAACGGCGCCCCGGCGTGCGGGCATTTGGCCTGAAACGCCTGCACCTGCTCATCGTCACGAATCAGTACCACATCGGTGTCGCCGACGGTAAATTTGGTGGGTTTGCGCTGTGCCAGCGACTTGAGTTCCACGACAGTTTGATAGCTCACGTTAGGCCTCCTTTCTTGTGGTTTTTGAGGTAATCAGCAAATCCCTACAAAGAGTAAGCCTGGCAAAGCATGGTGATTTGTCCGCATCGACAACGCGCTACGGTAGGTAAGTTATTGTTTATTCGCTAAAGATAATCTTCACCATCCCGCCACACGACAGCGCCTTGCTTCACACAGCCGCGTAAAGCCACGCCGCCGTCCGCCTGAGCAGCCAGCAGCAGCACATCGGCGGGTGCACCGCAGGCCAAACCTTGCTGCTGCGGCAGATTGAGCTGCCGCGCCGGACGAACAGACGCCATCTCAATCGCCTGCGCCAGCGTCGCCAGCTGATGGCGCAGCAGGAAGTTCACGCCCTCCAGCAAACCACGCGCCGATCCCGCCAGCAGCTGCGGCGCGTCGGCGATGCTCAGGCGTCCGCTGGCACTAAGCTGCACGCGGCCGCCAATCGCGGTGTCGTAGATGCCCGGCGGCTGCCCAGCGAACGAGGTGACGTCACTGACCAGCAGCGCCTGCTCGCCTTTGGCACGCAGGAACACTTTCAACACGTCCGCCGGCAGGTGATCGCCATCGGCAATCAACGTGGCCGTCAGCGCATCTTCCGCCAGCTGCTGCCAGATGTAATTGGGATGACGCGGCAGTTGCAGATGCGCGCCGTTGCCGAGATGGGTGGAGAGCGTGGCGCCCGCGTCAACCGCCGCGTGAATTTGCGCTGGCGTGGCGGACGTATGCCCAATGGCGACGCGCACCTGCTGCGCCACACAATGTTTGATCAGCGCATCGCTGTGCGGCCATTCCGGCGACAGCGTGAGCAGGCGAATATGCTGCTGCGCGGCTTGCTGCCAGCTGTCGAACAGCACAATATCCGGTGCGCGAATCGCCTCGCGCGGATGCGCACCGCGCGGCCCATCTTCAGGCGACAAAAAAGGTCCTTCCAGATGAAACCCCGGAACGGCGCGTGCCACGTCAGGATGATGCTGACGGGCGCTGGCGAGTCGCTGCATCGCCTGCGCAATTTCCTCCGGCATAGCGGTGATCACCGTTGGCAGAAAGCAGGTGACGCCCTGCTGCCACAGCGCGCACGTGACGTTTAGCACATCCTCTTCGCTGAAAGGAAAATGGTTAAAATCGACGCCCTGAAAGCCGTTGACCTGCAGATCGACCAAGCCCGGCGCGAGGATGATCTCCTCTTCCAGTTTATTCAGCGCGCGCACATCACTGATGGTGCCGTACTCAATCTCCAGCTCAATCGGTTGCAGCGTGCGGTAATCGCGACCGCGCAAAATGAGGTTAGTCAAAGGTCACCTCCGGGCAGGCATCGCTGTCGGTATAGAGCGTGCAATCGGCATGCTGGCGCAGACACGTCGCCGGACACGCGATGGAGATCGCATCCTCAAGCGTTGCGCGCACCGCCGCGCGTTTGCTGGCACCCGGCACCATGCAGAACAGCCGCGCACCACTCATCAAGGCGGGAATCGTTAGCGTCACGGCATGCGTCGGTACCGCCTCGAAACTGGCGAAACAGCCATCGTTGACCTGCTGCTGGCGGCAGGCATTATCCAGCTGCACCACCTTAACGGAGAAAGGATCGTTGAAGTCGGCCACTGGCGGATCGTTGAAGGCTAAATGGCCGTTCTCGCCAATACCCAGGCACACTGCATCAATCGGTGCAGCGGCAAGTTTTGCCGCGTAATCCGCACAGATCGCGGCAGGATCGCCGCAAGAAGGAATCAAATGGACTTCGCCAGGCTGCACCCTATCAAACAGCTTCTGGCGTAAAAAGTGGCTGAAACGCTGCGGCGCTTCCGCCTCCAGCCCGATGTACTCGTCCATATGGAAAGCGTGAATACGCGACCAGTCGATATCCCCAGCCGCAACCAGCGCGTCGAGAAACTCGTTTTGCGAGGGCGCGGCGGCAAACACCATGCGCACCACATGCTGTTCACTCAGCCGTTGACGCAGAAACGCGGCCACATCCTGCGCAGCAGCAGCACCTAATGCCGCGCGGCTGGCGAAGCGTTTTATCCGTAAGCGATCTCGGGTTCCCTGTTGTAAGAGCGTCATATTATCCCTCCTGAGAGACGTTGCTTTTATGCGCCCAGCGCTGTGCGGCAGGCGCATCCTGATCCTGATTGAGTGCGTTCAGCAGCTGATCTACTTCCGGGCGCACCGGCGCGCGGCGTAACCAGCCCATCACCACAAACAGCACCAGCGAGGACATCACCGGCGCAGCCACCACGGTGGCGGTGCTGACATCGGTAAAGACAAATTTCACGCAGAAGAAAGTGCCGACGCCGATCGCCCAACTCACCAGCGCGGCGGCGCTGCCGCTGCGACGAAATGCCGGCAGCAAACCCAGCAGCATGGGAATGGAGATCGGGCCGACTAAGCCGCCAAACCAGATGATCAGCAGCGACAGCACGCCGCCGAAGTGGCTGGCGTTCATGGCAATCACCAGCGTGGTGATAATGAAGATAAAAGCGGTGAGCCGCGCCACCAGCAGCGAGCTTTTACCGCGCTGAAAGTGTTTCGGCAGCATGCTAGGCAGAATATCGCGCGTCACCACCGCCGTAATGGCGTTGGCATCCGACGAGGTCATCGACAGCGTGTGGGTAAACATCGCCACCAGCACCAAACCCACTAGACCATTCGGCAGCAGCTCCATCGCCATCATCGAATAAGAGCGCGACGGATCGCTGAGATTGGGAAACAACAGCGGCGCTGCCCACATCGGCCAGAACAGAATCAGCGGCCAGATGAGATAGAGCGCGGCGGAGAGGCGCGCCGCTTTGCGTGCATCGCGGCCGGCGGGCGCGGCAATAAAGCGCTGCGCCAGATTCCAGGTGCCGCCGTTGTAGCTCAGCGTGTAGATGACGAAATAGGCGAGAATAAAGCCGATGCTGTACGGCTCCTGAATGATCTGGGTGTGGGTTGGCGGCAAACGCTGCCAGATGGTGAACAGCTCAGCAAAGCCGCCGAGATGCACCGCCACCGCCACCACCATAACAATCGCGGCCACAAACTGCACCACGAACTGGCCGAAGTCGTTGCAGGCATCCGCCCACAATCCGCCCATCACGGTGTAAAACAAACTTAGCGCACCGGAAACGCAGATGCCAATCAGCGGATCGAGTCCGGTGAAGACGTTGATGATCACCGCAATCGCCGCCCACTTCGCGCCGACGTCAAAGGTTTTCAGCAGCACCCCGCTCCACGCCAGCACCATTTGCGTTGGCAGGTTGTAGCGCGTGGCGAGATATTCCATCGGCGATTCGATGTTCATATAGATGCGCAAGCGCGCCCAGCGCGGCGCAAACAGGCGTGAACCTATCAACACCGCGATCGCGATGGGAAACGCCCACCAAAAATGGATGGTGATGCCCATGTTGTAAGCCACCGCCGCATAGGCGACAAACACCGCCGCGCTGTATCCTGACATATGATGCGACACGCCCGACAGCCACCACGGCATTTTGCCGCCAGCCGCAAAGAAATCACGCGTGCTGCCCACCTTGCGCATCGCCCACAAGGTTATAGCCACAATCATCAGCGCATAAAGTGCCATCACAGCATAATCAAGCACATTCATAGCAGACTCCACAGGTAAAGGCTGCCCAACGAACGCTCTGGCTTCGCGGGGATTGAGCGGATGGAATAATTAGTCATCATTTAGGACTAAAGCATCCTGGCAGCGTTATCGGTGCGGTTTTGTGATGAGGATCCTGATATGAGTTTTTCCTCTGACGTGATAAGTAAAATTGAATATGTCTGCGCCGCAGCTTACAGCAATAAAAAAAGGGTTCACGCTAAACATGAACCCTTATTCCTTTTCACGCATGAGTGATTTAAAAACGGCGACGATTTATCGCTAATTAAATCAGCTTTTCTTCAGGCACGAACTCATAAACGTTTTACGTGCATCGCCGGTGAGCTTTTTATCGCTCGCATCAGCATTACAGGTTTTCATCTTCATTTGTTGCGGCGTCATACTGCCTATTTTGCTGTCTTTTTTCAGACAGTCACTCATAAAGCTTTTACGCGCATCGCCTTTCAGATTTTGTGTACCGGCGCTCTGGTTACACTGGGTCATTTTTTCCTGCTGTGCGGTTTTCTCTGCCGCACTCGCTCCGCCTGCAATCAGCAAGCCTGCTGTCATTATTGCCAAAAGACACGATTTCATTACCGGATTCTCCGTAGCATTATTGCTCTCTAAGCATGGCACGGAATAAGCAAATACGAGAAATCGATAATGACAATTGCCTGCAAAAACAGGCGATAGCCATTATACGCGCGGATGATGCAGCAACTTCTCTACGTAATTACGCAGCATGGTGGTATCGGGCGTTTCAGCCGCGGGAGCGACGGGCGGCATGGCTAATTTAATAGCGGCCTCAATGTCGTGGAATTGATCGGGATTCAGTTTGCGCAGCATCGCGGTTAACACGATTTCTAATGCCTCAACCTGAGCCACTAATTCTTTAGACTCTTCTTCTTTTTCAGCCAGCTTTAGAAGGAGTTCCGCAATCAGGTTTTTCATGCGACAAGCTCAATGAGAGAAGAAAAACAGACGTTAGCATTGCGCTGAATAAAACAACAAGGATTTTTAAGCCGTTTTAGAGAAAAAACAGCCAAACGGCAGAATAAAAAAACCAGCTAGATTTCAATAGTTAATAGCGAAACGTTTCACTGGACGTTCAAAGATTTATTGAAACGTTTCGCTTATTCTATTAATTAACGCTGGTGCTAATTAGCGGGGCCCCATAAAGCCGCGACCCGGACCGCCGCCACCATGACCGCCGCCCCAACCGCCGCCACCCGGAGGTGGGAAAATACAACCGCTCAGCGCGGTCACCAATGCCACAACTGCGGCGATTTTAAACATACGGACCATAATTACCTCGGAATGGTGAAATCGGGCTGAGTGTATGAGGCCGCATCGGGCACGACAATACAGAATTCTCCGCAACCCGGCGCTATTCATCTCTGCTCACCACGCTTAACAATTTACTGGCACTAAAGCGGCAAAAACATCACACGGGCGGCCTGGATTGCTGCCAACGCGCTGCGCAAAATCGTTGTTGATCGCTTTACAGCCGGTGCAATTTCACGCAATGTGAGCGCATTACAATAAATGAGATCTCATCATGAGCTTATCTGCTGTCTCCCTGAGTGAAATTCTGGCGCGCCGTGACTGGGAAAATCCGGTGATCACCAGCCTTAATCGACTGGATGCGCATCCGCCGTTTGCCAGCTGGCGCGACGAAATCAGCGCGCGCGATGACCGCCCTTCGCCTTCGCGCCAGCTATTGAACGGCCAATGGAGCTTCAGCTACTTCACGCAGCCGGAAGCGGTACCGCAAAGCTGGCTGCTGCAGGATTTGCCTGGCGCAAATGCGCTGCCGGTGCCCGCAAACTGGCAGCTGCACGGCTTTGACGCGCCAATTTATACCAACGTGCAGTATCCAATTCCGGTAACGCCACCTTTGGTGCCGCAACAGAATCCTACTGGATGCTACTCGCTCACATTCAAAGTGGATGCTAGCTGGCTGCAACAGGGCCAGACGCGCATTATCTTCGACGGCGTAAATTCGGCCTTCTTCCTGTGGTGTAACCGCCAGTGGATCGGCTATTCGCAGGACAGCCGCCTGCCCGCCGAGTTTGATCTCACTCACGCTTTGCAGCCCGGCCAGAACCGCTTAGCCGTGATGGTGCTGCGCTGGTGCGATGGCAGCTATCTGGAAGATCAGGATATGTGGCGCATGAGCGGCATCTTCCGTGATGTCAGCTTGCTGCATAAGCCGGAGACGCAGCTGGCCGATGTGCAGATTGAAACCGCGCTGAGCCCGGAATACCTGCGCGGCGATCTGCGTGTCAGCGTCAAGATCCACGCCGGCGATCGTCAGCCCGCGCAGTGCCGTTTGCGCGTCAGTTTGTGGCGCGGCGACAGCTGCATTGGCGAGCAGGAACAGGCCCTCGGCAGTGCGATTATCGACGAGCGCGGACATTATCCCGAACGCGCTTTGCTGATTTTGCCGGTCAACCAGCCGCTGCTGTGGAGCGCCGAAACGCCGCATCTCTATCGCGCGGTGGTGACGCTGCTGGATGAAAACGGTGCCGTGCTCGAAGCCGAAGCTTACGACGTCGGTTTCCGTCGCGTCAGCATTGAACAGGGCCAATTGTGCCTCAACGGCAAGCCGCTGCTGATTCGTGGTGTGAACCGCCATGAACATCACCCGGAAAACGGTCAGGTGGTGGATGAAGCCAGCATGCGCCGCGACATCGAGTTGATGAAGCGCCACAACTTTAACGCGGTACGCTGCGCGCACTATCCTAATCATCCGCTGTGGTATCGCCTGTGCGATCAATACGGTTTGTATGTGGTGGATGAGGCGAATATCGAAACGCACGGTATGCAGCCCATGAATCGCCTCTCCAGCGATCCGCGCTGGTTCGCCGCCTACAGCGAGCGCGTCACGCGCATGGTGCAGCGCGACCGCAATCATGCCTGCATTATTATCTGGTCGCTGGGCAACGAATCAGGTCACGGCAGCACGCACGATGCGCTCTATCACTGGGTGAAAAGCAGCGATCCGACGCGTCCGGTGCAGTACGAAGGCGGCGGCGCCAACACCGCCGCCACCGATATCGTCTGCCCGATGTACGCGCGCGTCGATCAGGATCAGCCTTTTCCGGCGGTGCCAAAGTGGTCGCTGAAAAAGTGGATTGGTCTGCCGGGCGAGACGCGGCCATTGATTCTGTGTGAATACGCCCACGCGATGGGCAACAGCTTTGGCGGTTTCGCTAAATACTGGCAAGCCTTCCGCCAGTTCCCGCGCTTGCAGGGCGGCTTTGTCTGGGATTGGGTCGATCAAAGCCTGACGCGCTACGACGGCAACGGTGAAGCCTGGCAAGCCTACGGCGGGGATTTTGGCGATACGCCGAACGATCGCCAGTTCTGCATGAACGGGCTGGTTTTTGCCGACCGCTCACCGCATCCGGCGCTGTTTGAAGCCCAGCGCGCGCAGCAGTTCTTCCAGTTTCAGCGGGACGCTAACGAGCCGTATCGCTTTACCGTCAGCAGCGAATATCTGTTCCGCCGCAGCGATAACGAAGTGCTGCGCTGGTCAATCGAGCAGGATGGCGTTGCCATCGCCAGCGGTGAATTGCCGCTCGATCTCGCCGCTCAAGGCAGCCAGACCTTTACGCTGCCCGCCAGTGAAGATTTGCAGGGCAACGCGTGGCTGAATCTGGCGGTGCATCAAATCAACGCCACGCCGTGGTCCGAAGCGGATGCGCGCGTCGCCTGGGATCAGTGGCCGCTGCCCGCTGCGCTGCCAGTGCGCGTTGCAGAGCTCGGTGCCACCGCGCCGGAACTGATTGCTAATCACGATCTGGTGGCGGTAGTTGTGCCGCAGCAGCGCTGGCACTTCTCGCGCCGCAGCGGCGAGCTGATGCAATGGTTTGTCGATGATGAAGAAACGCTGCTCACGCCGCTGCAGGAGTGCTTTATTCGTGCACCGATTGATAACGATATCGGCACCAGCGAAGCTGCCAATGTTGATCCCAATGCGTGGGTCGAGCGCTGGAAACGTGCGGGCTACGATGAGTTGCAAGCGGTGCTGGTGGATATGCAGGTCGATAGCCTGAAACACAGCGTGCTGATTGAAACCTGGCATCAGTGGCTGGCCAACGGTCAGCTGGCTTTCACCAGCCACAAACGCTATCAAATTAATGCTAACGGTGAGTTGTCCATTAGCGTCAATGTGGAACAGGCGCCCGGTCTGCCGGCGCCGGCACGCATCGGGCTGCGCTGCCAACTGGCGAAGTCGCCGCAGCAGGTGAGCTGGCTCGGTTTAGGCCCGCACGAGAACTATCCGGATCGCCAACTGGCGGCGCAGTTCTCGCGCTGGCAGCTGCCGCTGGCAGCGCTCAGCACCGCGTATGTGTTCCCCGGTGAAAATGGTTTGCGCTGCGGCACGCGTCAGTTACAGAGCAATGGCTTGCAGGTGAGCGGCGACTTCGCCTTTTCGCTCAGTCGCTTCAGCCTTGAACAGCTGCGTGCCACCTCGCATCGCCACTTATTGCAGCAAGAGGATGGCTGCTGGCTGCACCTCGATGGCTTCCACATGGGCGTCGGCGGTGATGATTCATGGAGCCCCAGCGTTAGCCCGGAGTTTTTGCTTTCTCAGCAGCGCTGGCACTACGCGCTGACGTTGCGTCAGTAGATTTTTCTGCGGTTTCACGCTGGCTCAAAGGTGGAGTCAGCGTGGTTTTCGGCCGACGATAAAAGCGGCGCAGGAAGATCACGTTAACCATCACCACCATAGCCGTGGCGAAGAACACCCAGCGATAGCCGGTTGCCGCCGATACCGCCGCGCCCAGCAGCGGACCCGCCACGTTACCCAAGTACATAAACGATTGGTTGTAGCCGAAAATGCGCCCGGTGACGTTATCGCGTGAATGCCGCACCAGCAGCGTTTGCACCGCCGGCATCATGGCACCATCGGCAAACCCCAACAGGAAACGCAACACGCCCAACTGCGTCGCGCTGGTGACGAACGACATCGCCACCAGCAGCAATAATGAAACCATCATAGTGGCGAGCAGAATGCGTTGCGTGCCAATACGATCGCCGAGTTTACCCAGCCGTGGCGCGGAGATCAGCGCCGATACGCCCGGCAGCGCGGCGATCACCCCGCTGAGAAACGCGATGTTCTGCGCATTCGGTGCCAGCTCGCGCACGAACAGCGTCAGGATTGGGTTCACCGAGCCGTTGCACATCTGAATCACCATGGTGGTGAAGAACAGGCAGATCATTAAGCGCGGATTATCGAGGGTACGAAACACGTCGCGCCCGCTCAGCTTGTCCTGCTTGCTAACCGGCGTATAACCGGTCTCTTTTATCAGAAATAAGGTGACGAGAAAGCTCACCATCAGCAGCACGGCGGTGACGATAAACACCATGCGTAAACCGAGCCAGTCCGCCAGCAAACCGCCAATCATCGGCCCGAGAATGATGCCGCTGATCTGCCCGGTGGAAACACAGCTGAGCGCCCAGCCGCTGCGCTCGCGCGGCACCTGCGCCGCCACCAGCGCCATCGCATTGGGAATGTAGCCGGACGTAAGGCCCATCAGCGCGCGCAGCAGCAACAGCTGCCACGCCTGAGTGACAAACGCCTGCAGCAGAATCACCGCGCCCATGCCGAAAGAGGCGCGCAGCAGCATTAGCTTGCGCCCTTTACGGTCAGCAAGGCTGCCCCACAACGGCGCGACGGCGGCAGAAACAATGAAGGTGACGCTGAAAGTGAGCCCAGACCAAATGCTGAGCGCGTTACCGCCACGAATCCCGAGTTCTTCCACATACAGCGGCAGGAAGGGAATGATCTGACTGATAGCAAGGCCGGTAAAAAAGCAGCCTAACCAAACGGATATCAGATTAACTTTCCAGGACTCGATGGAGCGTAACATGGGCGTGGGCATCAGCAGAATGAAACGAGAGTTCAGTCTAACAATCTCATAACATTACCGGACGGCAAAACATGGCATGGGCGAAAAAACGCAGTTTTACACTGTCGAGCGTGATTTTGCTCACAGCAAATCATGTCTGAAAGCCGTTTTTTAGTGTCTTTATGTGCTGAAACCCAGCCTGCCGCAAGATAAGCGCATCGCAATGGCAGGCAAACGTGAAAAAATATGTCTACACGTTACTGACAATATTCCACACCGCATCTATGTTTAAAAAACCACCAGTTATCACTGGCGACGCGCTGTCTGTTCTGGACAGTCCGCATGATTAAACCCAATTTCCCCATGCTGCCATTATCCGGCGGTGGGCATCGTTGTCTCTGCGGAGGTCAGCTATGAGAACCCAGCCAAACAGCGCCAGTCGGGCGATTACCGACTATTTTAATAGCCCAGCCTGGCATGCACCGCATGAGAGCGACCTGTTAGCGGCGATCATGCGCGAACTGATGGATGACGGACAGCCTGCCACCAGCAAAGCGATTATTGCGCGCGTGATTGATAAGCTGGAATTTGAAGGGGATGAACAGCAGCTGCAGAGCTACCGCAACTTACTGGCAAAACTGCTGGAATCGGGGCCGCAGAAATAGCGGCCCACGCCACTATTTTACCGCACGCAGATGGTCGGCTTCGCTGACAAATGCCTTGCCGCTTTGACGCTGGTACAGGCAGAGTTCGCGTCCGACCTGATTTTTCATGTGCTTTTGCGGATAGCGACCTTCCAGCAGCAGCGCATCAAAGCCCACGCTGTCATCATACTGAATCGGCTTACCCACCACTTTCGCTGTCTTCAGGCCGCTGGCCTTGAGACAGCTTTGCTGCATATTTTTGTCGTTCTGCTGCCATGCGGCTTCGCTCGACGCCTGCGCCAGCGGACTCAACAACAGCGTTAACAGCAGCAATTTTCCACGCGTTCTCATCATCACTCCTCCATCAGCCTTGCAGGCCGAAAGATAAAAAAATTCCCGCCGCAGCGGGAAGAAATAAGACGAACATTGCATATTCGAGAGTGACGAGGAAATCTCCGTAGTGCGCAGTTATCCTCGCCCGGCGCTGTGACAGCCAGATGACAATGCAATGTCGTTTTTTTGTTATCCGCAGTACACCCGGGAAATTTTACCGCTTTGATCCGCCGCGAAATTTATCCGACGCAGATTGAAATCCATCGTTACCGCTGAATTCCACGGAATAGCACGCACGGGCACCGCGAAGCGTTTGTTGTCGAGCGTCGATAATGGCTGACCAACGTAGTTTTGGTATTGCGATGCGCCGCACTGATCGGTTTCCGGATCGTGGCTGGCAGCCGCGCTGGCGTCAGGTTTGCTGGCTGACTGGCACGCGGTCAGGGCAAAAAAGGCCGTTACCAGTAGCGCTTTTCCATAATGGGTCACAAGTTTCTCCTCCTGGATAAATAGACAACCGGTTTTTGAGAGTAGCAAAGCGTGACCGTGAAACGGAAATTTTTACAGCAGATTGGTCGCACTAATCAGCTCAAAAGGGCGATCTTCTTCTCAAAAGTTAGGATTAATCGCACGCACTGTCTAAAAATCAATCCGCCAGCCACTACAATTAACTAAGAATTTTCTTAGCGAGGAGGCAATGATGGAACTGGTGATTTTTGTTGGCTTCGCCGCTCTGATGACGTTTGTTGCGATCAGAGTGCGTTAAAAAGCCGCGCACATTTCGTAGCGGCGCGATTTATCACGCAATGCATTGCGCCGCTACAATGTGTGCAAAATCAATTGACGGTTTCCTCTTCCTGTAACCGCGCATTGAAGGCTGCCAGCGACATGGGTCGGCCAAGGACATATCCCTGCCCTTCTTCACACGACAGCGCTTTCAGCGCCTTTAGCTGTGCTTCGGTTTCAATCCCTTCAGCGGTAATGGTCAGCGCAAACGCGCGCGCCAGGCCGACAATCCCCGCCACCACCGATTGCGCCTGCTGCGATTCCGGGAACTCCTTCATCCATGAACGATCAATCTTCAAGCCGTTGAATGGGAAGGTTTTCAGATAGCCCAACGCCGCATAGCCGGTACCAAAATCATCCACCGTCAGCCGCACGCCGAGCGCGCGCAGGCCTTGCATGATCTCCAATGCGCGATCCGGATTCTCAAAAGTGACGTTTTCGGTGATCTCCAGCTCCAGCCGTGTGGCCGGTAATCCACTCACCTCCAGCGCATGCGCCACGCGCTGCACCAGATCGTTATTACGAAACTCCACCGGCGAAATATTCACGGAAACATAGCGCTGTTCGCCCCAGTCGCGGGCGTCCACGCATGCGCGCATCAGCACCCAATCGCTGATCGCAGCGATCAGGCCGTTCTCTTCCGCTAACGGAATAAAGCGATCGGGTGTGATCCATTGGTCGTCGGCTATCTGCCAGCGAATCAGCGCTTCAGCGCCAGCCAGCTGCCCGCTTTGCAGCTGATAGCGCGGCTGGTAATGCAGCGTGAAGGCGTGATTGTGCAGCGCGCCTTCAATCGCCTGCACCATGTCGCGTTTTGACTGCAGATGGTTCGCCATATCGGTGGAGTACCAAACCCACCGATCGCGTCCGGCACTGCGCGCCTGAGCCAGCGCAATATCGGCCAGGCGTAACAGCGCTTCCGGCTGAGCCGCATCCTGCGGTGCTGATACAATGCCCATGCTGGCGGTGAGGCTGATTTGATGCGATCCGCTGATGATCGGTTGATGCACCATGCGCTGCAGCGCACGACAGCGATATTCCACACCCGCCCGCGTGCTTTCGCGCAGCAGCAAAATAAAGGCATCGCCGCCGAGCCGGGCCGCCAGTTCATTCGGCGCCAGCAAGCTTTTCAGCCGTGTCGAGATCTCATTCAAAACGTCATCACCGACCGCGTGGCCCCACGTGTCGTTGATCGGTTTGAACTGATCGAGATCGAAACTGATGACAAATAGCGGATCATCCGCGCTGACGCACTCCAGATACGCGGTTAAATACTCCTGCAGCTGCATGCGGTTCGCGAGGCCGGTCAGCATGTCATGACGTGACAGAAACTGAATGCGCGCTTCGGCGTCCACTTCATGAGTGATATCCGACACCGTGCCGCGAAAACCCGAGCGCAAGCCATTACGCCGAATGGCTTTCGCCATTAACTGCCCAATGCGGCGCTCGCCGTTGGCCGACATAAACTGGCAGCGCAGCGGCACATGTTTCACCTCTTCGCCTTGACGTATCAGCCAGGAGACCAGCGAATGGCTGGGATGGCTCAGCAGTTGATCGAGCGGACGTCCAATCCAGCTTTTCACTTCATGGCCGGTCACCGCAGCAAAGCGCGACGAGAGATAACAGAGGCGGCCCTGTGCGTCGACTTCCCAAATCCAGTCCGACGCGGCTTCCGCCAGATCGCGAAAACGCTCTTCGCTGTTGGCCAACTCACGCTGACTGATCGCCAGCATTTCAAAGCGACGATCGGAGATCACCGCGTTGTGCAGTGCATGCCGCAGCACGCGACGCGTCACCAGCGCCACCGCCAGCGCGGTGAACAGCAGCAGCGGCATCATCAGCCACATCACACCGAAGCCGGGATTTTTCGGCTGCCAGCGCAGCACCAGGGGTTCGCCCTGCAGCACCGGCTCCACCAGCCGTGGCTCAAACCGCGCATCGTTTAAATCGCTAGCGATGCGCGGTTCAATCACATTCAGGGCTTTGCCCAGCGTTTGCAATTTTTGTGGCGTGAAAGTGTTAACGAACACCATGACCGAAGCGGGGCCGGGCATCGTCGGCAAATCCTGTCCTTTGCCCGGCGTAATCGGCGCGGCCACGACAATCGCCGGGTTACTCTCCACCAGCGCATTGCCTGCAACGGCGTCATGCCGTGAGCGCGCCGCGCTTAGCAGTACGTTGCTTTGTGCGCCTAACAAGCTCTCAATCGAAGCATCCGATAATTCACCGTTAATCACCGCATAGCGGGTTTTCCCATTGCCATCGACCACGAACACGCCGTCGTAGTGATACTCCTTGTAAAGCCCCGGACCAAAGTTCTCTTCGTCCCACGCCCAAACCTTATTGACCGTCAGATGCAGGTTCTTCCAGCCTTCGCCCCAGTTAGCATAATCGCGCGCATCGACGAGCATCTGTTGCTGCTGTTGCTGCCACGCCTGACGCATCAGATTGGCATCCTGCTGGATTGAGTCGATGTTTTGTCGATGGGCGATAACTAACACCATCACCACAGAAAGAAGTAGCACGCCAAACAGCAGCGAGGATAAGGTGCGCAGACTGCGCCGCGTCAGCCTTACCGTGTGTGCTTCCATATTGGTCCTGGCGGCCAGTGCCGTGTGCCGGTGAAACTCAGAATTCATGCGCATTGCTCGTAGAATACAGGCAGCAAAAAAAGGCGGATGACAACGCAGACTGCGCACATCTCCACCCTGTAAGGGTTTGATCGGTTATCGGCCCCGAGCGCCGCAGATTTAGTCTTGTTGGTGGAATATTTGAGCAGCGCAAATGTGCAGCACGCCACCTCGACAGGGATGATCGGCGTTGCTACTATGCGCTCTCCTCTGCTCGCTGAGTCGCCTATGGACACCCAATCCGACAAAGTTACGTTAACGCTGTTCTACGTGGGTAGCTTTGTGGTCTATTACCTTGTGACCATGCTGGTTACGCTGTTTCCCAATTACGGGATGCTGCGTACCAACGGCTTGCTGATGCCGGTGCTTTGCCTGGTGGAGTTTGCGGTGATTTATCCGCTGTACCGTTTTTACTGTCAGCGTCGCAGCGACATTCCGCTGGGCTTTGTGCGGCCGATGCAGGCGCTGCTGTTTATTGGTTTACTGTTTGCTTTGATGGTGGCGCAGACGCAGTTTCTGCAACCCGAAGGCTGGCTGATTGCGCAATCGCAGCAGGGACGCAGCTCGATGTTGATTCTGCTGCTCACCGCCGTGCTGCTGGCGCCGGTGTTTGAAGAAGTGCTGTTCCGGGGATTTTTACTGCAAGGTTTTCTGTTGTGGGCGCCGAGAAGCCGTTTTGCCTGCATGCTGCTCACCTCCCTGCTGTTCGCCGCGATGCATACCCAATATGTGCACTGGGAAACGCTGGTTGCCTTAACGCTGTTTTCCATGCTGCTGTGCTACGCGCGCCTGCGCAGCAACAGCCTGGCGCTACCGATTTTCCTGCACACGCTGAACAATTTAATCGCTATCCTGCCCGCCTGGTATTTCGCCTGAGCAAAGCAAAACAGCCATCCTAAGATGGCTATGTATGATGCTTACACCTGTGTCAAACCGCCATCCACACAGATTTCTGCGCCCGCGATGTAACTGCTCTCGTCACTGGCGAGGAACAGCGCGACGTTGGCCACCTCTTCGGGCTTGCCCATTCTGCTGAGCGGAATAGTGCTGGTGATGCCGTTGCGCACCTCTTCAGAAGCCGCCCGCATCATATCGGTATCGATCGGGCCGGGCGCCACCACGTTAATGCGGATGCCGCGCGCAGAGAGCTCGCGCGTCCAGGTACGGGCAAAAGATCGCAGTGCGGCTTTACTGGCGCTGTAAACGCCGTAACCTTCGGTGCCAATCACATCGGCAATCGAACCAATCAATACCACGCTGGCGCCGGGCTTCAGCAGCGGCAACGCGGCCTGCAGAGCAAACACCGGCGAGCGCACATTGAGGCCGAAGATGTGATCAAAATGCTCAGCGCTAATCTCATCGATGGTGGCGTACTCCGCCATCCCAGCGTTGATCACCAACACATCCAGCTGGCCGGATTCACGCGTGATCGTTTCAATAATGCGCGTCAATTCACTCTGCTGGCTCACATCGGCACGCAGCGGATGCGCGTTGCCGCTGATGCTGCTGCTGGCGGTCTGTAACTCCTCGTCACGGCGCGAGGTAAACCAGGTGGTAGCGCCCTCACTGGCAAAACGCTGGCTGATTGCCAGACCAATTCCTTTTGCGCCGCCCAGTACCACTGCCACTCTGTTATCCAGTCTGCTCATCTGCTCTCTCCTGTTTGGGTAGAAAGCTGATGGTATATATTTTATACTTAATAACAATTACGCACTTCATTTATACCAGATATCGCGGAGTATATCGCCATGGCAGAGATCGACGGTAGCAGCTTGAGAGATGTAGGAAAAACCCGGCCGGTGCTGGAGCACATCACCAATAAATGGTCGATTTTAATTCTCACCGTGCTTTGTACTAAGCCGTCGCGTTTTAACGAGATTCGTCGTCGGCTGGATGGCATCACTCACAAAGCGTTGGCGGATGCGTTAAAGCGGCTGGAGCGTAATGGGCTTGTGAATCGCGAAGTGCTGAACACCGCGCCGATCGGTGTGGAATATAGCCTGACGCCGCTGGCACAGACGCTGCAACAACCGTTTGTCGCGTTGTATGACTGGGCGCTGGAGCACGGTCCATCACTGGAACGCGCGCAGGAAGAGTACGACCGCACCCACACGGATGAGATCGCCTAGGGCCGCCATTCATGGCGACCGCTGGCACAAAAATTACTCTTTTTCCGCTTCGAAATGGTTTTTGAACTGTTCGTAGATTGAAATCATGTTGGAAGCATCACCGTGCAGCGGGCTCAGTTTTCCCGCGCGCACCAGTTCAATCACCAGTTGCAAGGCGGCTTGTTTTGGGCTGCTGGCTGGTTGGGCAATTTCGTTCGACATGTTAACTCACTCATCGTTTTTATCAGGGCCGCATAGTTTAGCCCAGATTGAGCTACGGTTGCGCACTGCGATACGTATAATCTTGCGAGCCGGACAAGAAAGCCGCTCAGGGTGATAATTGACTCTCAACTCGTTTAGCTATACTGGATCAAAAAAGGGAACGACCAGCCACACATTCCGTACCAGCGAGAAGGTGTTAAAGGAGTCTGATTATGCTGATTGGTTTTGTTTTATTAGTGAGCGCATGTGGGCATGATGCCTGTGATGCCTTACCGGTTTCGGAGCGTATCTATCCGACCAAAGTGGCCTGTGAGCAGATGGCCGATCGCATCCATAAAGTGCGGCCAAATGTGGTCTTACTTTGTGGCGAAGTGCACCGTTAATTCGGTGCCAGCTTGATTAAAGTTGCGCAAATAGTAGCCAAACGGCATTGCAAGAATGGGTTGTAGCGTTCAAAATATAAGCTGCTTTTCACTATCATCGTTGTGAATCCAATGAAAACATCTCGCCCCCGTCGTCCAAACGGACGCTGGGTTTATTACATTTTGTATGATGGCATTCTCTGGCCCTGCCCCGTACGTTGGGAATGGGAAAGCGGCTTCGGCGGCTGGCTGCCATTCTATTTCTCGCCCACGTTTGAGTTCGTGGCGGGCGATCCACGCAAGGCGTATCGCATTGCGCGCAGCAGTGCGCGTAACGTACGCCAGACAGACGGTGAGTACGCCTGATTGATTAGCCAATCTGCCATGGGAACCATGACGCCGTGAGCAGGTAGTGCAGTAACTCCAGCACCAAAATCACCATCACCAACACGCCAAGCTTGTGGCTGCTGATCCACTCTTTCATCCCCATATCATCGCTGCCCAGCGAATCAGCATCAACGCCCCGCAGATGCACAACAGCACCACGATCATTTTCCAGTGTTTGGTTGCAGCCAGTTTTTTTGCCACGCATCCTCCAGACGACAGAAAGCAACGGTGCGCCCTAAGGCGCACCGTTGATTCTAACGCTGGTCACCCATTTGGGCGATTATTTATTCAGCGTGTAGTCGAGCGTGATTTCAGCATTCAGTACCTGAGAAACCGGGCAGCCCGCTTTGGCTTTCTGGATAATCTCATCAAACTTCGCGTCATCAATGCCCGGTAAGACGATGGCGCTGGTCAGCGCGATTTTGGTGATGGCAAAACCGTCACCCTTTTTATCCAGCGACACATCCGCGGTGGTATCAATGCTTGTTGGCGGATGCCCTTCATTGCCCAACATCAATGACAACGCCATTGAGAAGCAAGCAGCGTGCGCAGCACCAATCAGCTCTTCCGGGTTAGTGCCCTTCTGGCCTTCAAAACGGGTATTGAAACCGTACGGTTGATTGCTCAACACGCCGCTTTCGGTACTTACCGTACCTTTGCCTTTAATGTCGCCTTCCCAATGGGCCGATCCTTTCTTATGAATGGTCATGTCATTCCTCCTGTTGTGTTCGACAGCTATTGAGTATAGACAACATGACTCATTCTGCTGGATTAGCTCACCGCGCGTGGACGCGCCGGACTCAAGCCCGCCTCGCTCAACAGCGCGTTAGCCTGCACCAGCGAAGCCTGCGTAATCTCTTTGATCGATTTCGCGCCGGTCAGCGTCATCGCCACTTTCATCTCTTTCTCAATCAGGTTGAGCAGATTTTCAACGCCGCGCTGACCGTGCGTTGCCAGCGCATAGACAAATGCGCGTCCCAGCAGCACGCTGTCGGCACCGAGGGCGATCATCCGCACCACATCCAACCCGCTGCGAATCCCGCTGTCGGCGAGAAGGGTAATATCACCTTTCACCGCATCGGCAATGGCCGGCAACGCGCGCGCCGACGACAGCACGCCGTCCAGCTGACGCCCGCCGTGATTCGACACCACAATGCCATCGGCACCAAATCGCACCGCATCGCGCGCATCTTCCGCGTCGAGAATGCCTTTAATCACCATCGGGCCATCCCAGAATTCACGAATCCACTCCAGATCTTTCCAGGAAATCGACGGATCGAAATTGTTCGCCAGCCAGCCGATGTAATCTTCCAGCCCGGTCGGTTTGCCGAGATAGGTAGAGATATTGCCGAGATCGTGCGGACGGCCATGTAAACCAACGTCCCACGCCCATTGCGGATGGGTTGCCGCCTGCCAGTATCGACGCAGCGGCGCATTGGGGCCGCTCATGCCGGAGTGCACATCACGATAGCGTGCGCCCGGCGTCGGCATATCGACAGTGAACACCAGCGTGGTACAGCCGGCGGCTTTGGCGCGCTCCAGCGCGTTGCGCATAAAGCCGCGATCGCGCAGCACATAGAGCTGGAACCACATCGGACGATTAATGGCCGGCGCCACTTCTTCGATGGGGCAAACCGACACGGTTGAGAGCGTAAACGGAATCCCTTTCAGCGCCGCCGCGCGCGCCGCCTGCACTTCACCGCGGCGCGCATACATGCCACACAAGCCGACCGGCGCCAGCGCCAGCGGCATCGACAGGGTTTCGTTGAACAGCTTGGTTTCGAGGCTCAACTCCGACATGTTTTTCAGCACGCGCTGGCGCAGCGCCACGTCGGAGAGATCGGCGACATTGCGCTTCAGCGTGTGCTCGGCGTAAGCGCCGCCATCCAGATAGTGAAACAAGAACGGTGGCAAGATGCGTTGCGCCGCGGCGCGATAGTCACTGGCAGCAGAAATGATCATCCGTTATTTTCCTTGTGCTGAGGTTGGTGGCCCGGCAGACGCGTAATACGCGCCTGGCGCGCCTCATCTTCATGCAGGGTTTTCATAGTGGTGTGAACAAAGCCGAGATGATCCATCGCCGCCTGGCGCGCCGTTTCCGCATCACCGGCCATCACCGCATCAAACATCGCCTGATGCTGTTCGTTAAGACGATTAAAAATCACCGGATGGGTATACATGCGCTGACGGCTGTGCAGCACCGAGGATTGCAACAGATCGAAAAAGCCGCGCATGGTCTGCAGCAGCACCACATTGTGCGAGGCTTCGGCGATGGCGAGATGAAAACGCAGATCGGCCTGCGCCGCGAGATCGGCATCGTCGCTCTGCTTAATCTTCAGCAGCGCATCAAAGGCGTAAGCCAGCCGCTCTTTATCGGCTTCGGTGGCGCGCAACGCCGCATGCCACGCCGTGCTGGCCTCTATTGCGTGACGCGCTTCAAGGATGTCGTAGCGATAATCGGGATCTTCAGCCAGCAGTTGGCGAATCGGCTCTACGATGCGCTGTTCCGACCACGGTTGCTGCGGCTGACGTAGCCAGGTGCCGCCACCGCGTTTACTGATCAACACGCCGCTGCTGATCAGTTGCTGGATCGCCTCGCGCAGTGACGATCGCGATGAACCGAACTCGGCCGCCAGCGCGCGTTCGGACGGCAGCCGCATGCCCGGCTCCAGCTGATGCTCGGTAATCCAGGCGCAGAGCCGCGCCCGCAGCGTATTTTCGGTCATCGCATTATCCTGAGAAAGGCTCCCCCACCATGCTGCATTGGTAGGACCAAAATGCAGCGTGGCGGGCTTAATGGAGGAGAATGGTTAATGCTTTGTTACTTCGATGCAACGAAACAGGCGGGATTTTTCAGGTTATGTGACGACGCGGCCACATTTGAATCTTTTGGTAGGACCAATTACGCCGCAGTCCGGCCAAAGGCCCGACCATAACTGCGCGGATGAAAGCGCAGGTTCAGCAAAATCAGCCCGACCGTCACCGCCGCCTGCATCAGCCAGACGCTGGAAAAACTGTGGGTTAATGCCTGCAGCTGACCGCCGATAAACGGCATGCAGCCGGCGATGATAAAGCCCGCGCCCTGCATAAACGCCACCAGCCGTGCACCGGCCTGCGGATGCGGCAGGTGATCAAGCGCCAGCACCATCGCCAGCGGGAATGCCGCGCCCAGTCCAAATCCGGCAATCGCCGCCCACAGCCACGGCGCGAACAGTGGAGCAAACAGAAAGCCGCTCATGCCGATCAGCTGACAAACCAGGCTGATAATCAGCTGCGGACGGCGATCCGCCTTACGCGCCAGCAGCGGCATCAACAGCGCACCCGCAACCTGACACAGAATCATTGCGCCGAGCAGCGATCCGCCGGCCTGCGCCGACCAGCCAAGATGATGATAGGCATCCGGTAGCCACGCAACACAGGTAGCGTAACCACCGTTCACCAGTCCAAAACTGATTGCCAGCGTCCAGGCGCGCGGCGTGCGCCACAGCGACGGCAGCGCAACGTTTTCCGTACTGGCGACGGTTGGCACCCGCACATATAACCACAATCCAATCGCCAGCAGCACCGGCAGCGCCCAGCCGCTCAGCGCCAGCGGCTCGCCCAAATGATCGCTGAGCCACGGCGATAACGCCGCTCCTAAACCGCCGCCGCCCATCAGCGCACCGGCCCACAATCCGGTGACCGGCGCGCTGCGCTGTGCAAAGCGCTGACGAATCAGGCCCGGCATCGCCATCTGTACCACGCCCACGCCAAGGCCGCCAAACAGCGCGCTGATTACCAGCCAACTGCCGTCGTGGATCACGCCACGCGCCGCCAGCGCCAGCAGCAGCAGCGTCAATCCGGCCAGCAGCAAGCGTTGCAGCGGCACGCGCTGCATCAGCGAAGCGCTCAGTAGCGCGACCGCGCCCATCATCACCATCGGTACCGCAGGCAGCAGCGAAGCCGCCAGTGAAGAGAGGCCCATCATCTGCCGAAGCTGGCCGAGTAATGGACTAAGAGAAGTGAGTAACGGTCGCATATTCAGCCCAGCCAATACCAAAGCGGCGAGCGTTAATCCGTTGAAATGTCGATTCATACACAATCCAGCTGCAAAGAGGTTGTCAGCATCGCAGCAGTTGTTACTATTTGGAAATGAAATAACACCATAGTGATCAGTGGAAAAATGAATCGTCAACCGATGTTCACCCCGCAGCAACTGCTGAGTTTTGTCGCGGTGTGCGAAACCGCCAGCTTCACCCGCGCCGCCGATCGCGTGCATCTGTCGCAATCCACCGTGAGCCAGCAGGTGCGTCGGCTGGAAGAGATGATCGGTAAACCGCTGTTGCAGCGCACGTCGCATCAGGTGGCGCTCACCGAAGAGGGCGAAAAGCTGCTGGGCTATGCGCGCCGCATCATCGCGCTAAACGGCGAAGCGCACGACGTGCTGAGCGATAAATGGCGCGACGGCGTGCTGCGCCTTGGCGTGCCGGAAGATTTCGCCGCGCCGACCGCCGGTTTGCTGGCGGAGTTCAGCCGCGATCATCCGCAACTGCGCCTTGATGTGATGAGCGGCATGTATGTCGATTTGCATCGCGCCTGGCAGCGTGAGGAGCTGGATATCATGCTGATCAAACAGCCGGGCGGTGAACGTCCGCTGGCTGCGCGCCCCGAGCCGCTGCTATGGCTGGACAGCGCCGCACATCCCTGCTTTGAGCAAACGCCGGTGCCGCTGGTGGTGTTCCCGCAGCTCGGTTTATATCGCGAGGAGATGGCGCAAACGCTGGATAGCCTCGGCCGCAGCTGGCGCATCAGCTACAGCAGCGCCAGTTTGGTGGCGCTCGCCAGCGCCAGCGCCGCCGGATTGGGCTTAACGCTGCTGCCCGCCAGCTGCCGCTTGCCTGAGCATCGCGTATTAGGGGAAGCCCATGGTTTACCCACCATCAACCATTTTGAACTGGCGCTATTTTGCCGTGCGCCGCAGGACGAACTGCAGCAGACGCTGGCCGCCGCGCTGGTGACCTTTTGTCAGCTGCAGTGGCAGTGATTTTTCCACTGCTAACCAGTGGCAAATATCGCAGCGCGCTGCGTTGAGTTTTGCCAGATTAAGCGTTTCTCATTTGATGGAACCGCTGATGCAACTGACCTCTCCCAGCCGTCGTGAATTTCTTAGTCTGACCGCCGCCGGAAGCCTGCTGGCCGCCGGCATCAGCTGCGCTGCACCCGCTTCACCGCTGCTCGCTAACAGCACACAGCCGCACACGCCGCCACCGCGCGTTGCGCACTACCAGCTGCTCAATGTCCGCCTCGAAGAGGGCTTTGAGCGCGACGGTAAAGAGGTGATCGCCACACGCACCGCGCTGTACGACATCACCATCAAAGACGGCACTTTCGCGGCGATTGATGCCGCAGGCAAAGCGCGCAACACCAATCTGCCTCAGTGGGATGCCAACGGCGCCCTGCTGCTGCCGCGCACCCGTGATATGCATATCCATCTCGACAAAACCTTTTACGGTGGTCCGTGGGAAGCGCCACGTCCGCGTCAGGGCAAAACCATCATGGATATGATTGCGCGCGAACAGGTGCTGATCCCGCAACTGCTGCCAACGTCGCAGGCGCGTGCCGAAGCGATCATTGGTTTGCTGCACAGCAAAGGCACCACAGAAGCGCGCAGCCACTGCAATATCGATCCGGTGAGCGGCCTGAAAAGCCTTGAGCATCTCAAGCTGGCGCTAGCGAATCATCCGGAATTCCCGTGTGAAATCGTTGCCTTCCCGCAGCACGGTTTGCTGCACTCGAAGGTTGATGGCTTGATGCGCGAAGCGATGCAGATGGGCGTGCAGTTTGTCGGCGGGCTCGATCCGACCAACGTGGATGGTGCGATGCAGGCGTCGCTGGATGCGATGTTCCAGATCGCCCTCGATTTCCAGCGCGGCGTGGATATCCATCTGCACGAAACCTCGCCATCCGGCGTGGCGGCCATTCAGTACATGATCGATACCATCGCGAAAAACCCGCAGCTGAAGGGTAAAGTGACGCTGAGCCACGGTTTTGCGCTCGGCACGCTGGAAGGCAAAGCGCTGGATCAGATGATTGCGGGCATGGCCGAGCAGCAGATGAGCGTGGCGTCGACCATTCCGATTGGCAAGCTGACCATGCCGCTGCCGCAGTTGCAGGCGGCGGGCATCACGGTGATGACCGGCACGGACAGCGTGATCGATCACTGGTCACCGTTTGGCACCGGCAGCATGCTGGAGAAAGCCAATTTGTACGCGCAGCTGTATCGCGGTTCCGATGAGTTCGGTTTGAGCCGCGCGCTGCATATCGCCACCGGCGGGATTTTGCCGCTGTCGAATCAGGGCGAACGTCAGTGGCCGAAGGTCGACGATGAAGCCAGCATGATGCTGGTCGAGGCCAGCTGTTCCGCCGAAGCCGTTGCCCGCATCTCCCCGGTCCGCGCCACCTTCCACCGCGGATTGCCAGTGTTCAGTGCGTAAGCCGAAAATCGCACATTCCCGTAGCGGCGCGTGGCTGAAGGCACCCAACAAAAAAGCCTCCGCAAGGAGGCTTTACGTACGACATAAACAGGCGGCATGCGCACACCCGATGAGTGCTGGATTTTACGAAAGCATCTGAATCGCCAGCGCATACAGCCGCTGGTTTTCATCGTCGCTGACAGGCTCTTCTTCCGCGTAACAGGCAATCATAGAGCTGACTTTATCCGAAGATAAGGTTTCCCCATGCAGATGCAGCGTTAACACGGCGCGGCCGACGATTTTCAGAATGTCTTCGTTTTGTCCCTGGACATAATGACTCAATGAAATGACCTCTGAAATATTATGGGTATTTACTGATTAGCCAAACGGCGGGGTAAATATAAAGCAAATCGGCTATTCGTTTTAATCAGAATTTTACCTAAGCGAAGCCATTCATTAGCACAATACTTATAAGTAAGCATTAACAAACCCTGATAATGCTTGTTTAATAACGCTAATTCTCCTTTTTCGTTGAATATGTCGAGGTTTAGCGCCTTCATTGCAGAATAAAATCAACCATAAAAGCATTAGAACTTCGCAACAGTATGCGTATAAAAACGAGACAAGCCTGCTATAACGCTAACGGTTTTCAGGCAGGCAGCAGAAGCGTTTTTGCCATTGCCGATGACGCCCCTTTCTGCCAGACTGACCGCCGCCATCCTACCCGCAATTAGAGACTTTCCCGTGACTGCTTTTTCTACCCTGACGCAACTGCCCGCCAGCCAACTCGATAACCTGCGCGAGATGGGTTTCGACGCCATGACGCCGATTCAGGCCGCTTCCCTGCCCGCGATTCTGGAAGGGCGCGACGTGCGTGCGCAGGCGAAAACCGGCAGTGGCAAAACCGCCGCCTTTGGCGTGGGTTTGCTGAACCGCATCGATAACAGCCAGTTCCACACTCAGGCGCTGATTCTGTGCCCGACGCGTGAACTGGCCGATCAGGTCAGCAACGTGCTGCGTCAGCTGGCGCGTTTTACCCGCAACATCAAAATTCTGACGCTGTGCGGCGGCCAGCCGATGAGCGCGCAACGTGATTCCTTAGTGCATGCGCCACATATCGTGGTGGGCACGCCGGGCCGTTTGCTCGATCACCTGAAGCGTGACAACCTTGATCTCAGCCAGCTGCAAACGCTGGTGCTGGATGAAGCCGATCGCATGCTGGAGATGGGCTTCCGCGACGATATGGAAGCGATCATCGGCTTTACGCCGGAAACGCGCCAGACGCTGCTGTTTTCTGCCACCTGGCCGGATACCATCGCCAGTCTCAGCCAGCGTTTTCAGCGCGATGCGCTGGCAGTCGCCACCGAAGATAAAACCGAGTTACCGACCATCGAGCAGCAGTTTATTGAAGCCAGCGCCAAAGAGCGCCACAGCCTGCTCGGCGCGCTGCTCAGCCAGCAACAACCGGCCTCCTGCGTGGTGTTCTGTAACACCAAACGCGAGTGTGACGACGTTGCTGCCGCGCTGAACGAGCGTGATATCAGTGCGTTAGCGCTGCATGGCGATCTGGAGCAGCGCGATCGTGAGCGCGTGCTGATTCGCTTCGCCAACGGCAGCATCCGCGTGTTGATCGCCACCGACGTCGCTGCACGCGGTCTGGATATTAAATCGCTGGCGCTGGTGGTGAATTTCCAGCTGGCGTGGGATCCGGAAGTGCACATTCATCGCATCGGCCGTACCGGTCGCGCCGGTGAGAAAGGGTTGGCGGTAAGCTTTGTCGCCCCCGACGAAATGGTGCGCGCCAATGCGCTGGAAGAGTATCTGCAGCAGAAGCTCAATTGGGTTTCCTCCAGCTCGCTGAAAGGCACCAGCGCCAAATCGTTGCCGGCGACCAAAATGACGCTGTGTATTGATGGCGGCCGTAAAGCCAAAATCCGTCCGGGCGATATTCTCGGCGCGCTGACCGGTGAAGCCGGTTTTAGCGGCGACCAGATCGGCAAGATCGATATGACCGCCACCCACGCCTATGTTGCCATCGACGCCGCTCAGGCGAAGAAAGCGCTGATCAAGCTGAAAGAGGGCAAGATCAAAGGCAAAAGCGTGCGCGCCATTCTGCTGAAGTAAAGGGTACCCGCGTGAGGGCGATCGCTCTCACGCTAAAATTTCCGTTATCTCCCCCTTCATTTTTTTTCTCTTCTGCCGATAAGTTAATCATGGCGATATTGCCCTGCCCTTTACTCAGCCCAGATCTGCTCCGAGGCCATGATGGATAATTTTCAGAAAGAGATCGATGAACGCGCCAACCTTGCGCTTTCCAATAAATTCGAACTGCTGTTGTTCCGACTGGGTTCCGATCAGCTGAAAGGCAAATCTGAGCTGTACGGCATCAACGTGTTTAAACTGCGTGAAATCGTGCCGATGCCCACCATCACTCGCGCCGCTGGCATGCAATCGCCGCTGCTTGGCATGGCGAGTATTCGCGGCCAGTTTATTCCGGTTATCGATCTGCCCGCCGTCACCGGCTGCAAACCAGAAACCGGCCTTAACCTGCTGCTGGTGACCGAATATGCGCGCAGCACTCAGGCGTTTGCGGTGGAATCGGTGGAGAACATTGTGCGTCTCGACTGGAGCCAGGTGCACACGGCGGAAGCGGGCATCGGTAGCCGCAACATCACCAGCATCGCCTGTCTGGATACCGACGGCCAAAGCAATAATCTGGCGATGGTGCTGGACGTTGAGCAGATTCTGTATGACATCATTCCTTCAGTGCGCGGCGTTGAGCCAAGCGCGGAGACCGCCAAAGACTTCAATCTGAAGCCTGGCCAGGTGGCGATTGTGGCGGAAGATTCCAAAGTGGCGCGTCAGCTGCTGGAGCAAGGCCTGAAAAGCATGGGCATCCCGGCGATTATGCACAACACCGGTCTGGAAGCCTGGATCAAAATTAACGAGATGCAGAAAGAAGCGGCTGCAAACGGTGAGTCGATCCACGATAAGATCGCGCTGGTGCTGACCGATCTCGAAATGCCGGAAATGGATGGCTTTACCTTAACGCGCAACATCAAACGCGATAACAACCTGCGCCAGATTCCGGTGGTGATCCACTCTTCACTCTCCGGCAGCGCCAACGAAGATCACGTGCGTAAAGTCGGTGCCGATGGTTACGTGGCGAAGTTCGAAATCAACGAGCTGTCGAATGTGATCCACGGCGTGCTGAAAAAGCCGCGTTAATTATCGTAACGCCACCGTTCATAGCGTAATGCTTGTCAGTTAAGACCTGAAAACCCTTAATTACCGAGAGCACACAGTGTAGCGGCGCAATTCATTGCGCGATAAATCGCGCCGCTACGGAATGTGCGGTGATTTGATAAGGTGCTTAACTGATCGGCATTACGCCATTCCTGGCGACCCTTCAACCAGGATCCTCCCGCCTCACTTTCCCATCCAGTCAAAAATCAAGGTTAACGTCATTAACCAAACCGTGACGCATCTCTAAAAAATTAAAGTTAAAACATTAACAACCGATAACTGATAGCGCTTGCGCTGGTGCTGCCATACCAGATCTGTCACGCTGCGTAACCATTTTTACCTTAGAAAACATCAACCTGATGCGGGCACCTTGCCTGCTTTTCCGTCTTGAAAACATCAATTTTTGGCATTACGGGGAGAACCAATGTTGAGCTTAAAGAATATGAAGGTCGGCGTCCGTTTGGGCATCGCCTTTGGTTTAGTGGTGGCACTGTTAGTCATTGTCGGCATCACGTCGATTACCAAAATTAACAACATCAAAACCGGTATTACGTCGATTGTGGAAGACCGTTACGTAAAAGTGCGTCTCGGTTTTGACGTCCGTGACGGTGTTAACGATCAAATTAAATATCTGCGTGGCATCGTGATTGATACCACGCGTCCGGAAAATAACGTTAAACGTTATCAGCAACTCGCCGAAGCCACTGAGCATACCAACAACGCGATGAATAAAATCAAAGCGATACAGGTTACCGAAGTGGGTAAAAAGAAAATCGCCGGGCTGCTGGCGGCCAGTGACAAATTCGAGGCCGAGAAACATCAGCTGATTGAGCTGGTACGCGCTGGCGATGCAGACGCCGCCAGCACCTATGTACTGAAATCCATTACCGATACGCAAAACGCTTTCCTGGCAAGCGCGGTGGCGTTTGCCGATTCGCAATCGCAGCAGTTACAGCAAGAAGGCGCGAAGATTATTGATAACGGCTCATCCGCTATTGAGATGACGCTAATCTTCTCCGCTCTCGCCATTGCAGCCTCCATCGTATTAGGCTTTATGCTAACGCGTTCAATTGTGCGTCCGCTTAATGAAGCGGTGGAAATCGCCGGGAAAGTCGCGGCAGGCGATCTCAGTTCGCACATTGAAATCAGCGGTAAAGATGAAACCGCCGTGCTGATGCAGGCGCTGCAGGCGATGAACGACAATCTGCTCACTATCGTTTCCGATGTGCGCGCCGGTTCCGATACCATCGCTGTCGCCTCGAATCAAATCTCCAGCGGTAACATCGATCTCTCATCACGCACTGAACAGCAGGCCAGCTCGCTGGAAGAGACCGCATCGGCGATGGAACAGATGACCGCCACCGTCAAGCACAACGCCGAAAAACGCGCGGGAAGCCAATCAGCTGGTGGCCAACACCTCCAACGTGGCGAAGCAAGGCGGCGTGGTGATGGAACAGGTGATCGAGAAGATGGAAGCCATTACGCTCTCTTCGAAGAAGATCGTCGATATTATCAGCGTGATCGACTCCATCGCCTTCCAGACCAACATACTTTCCCTTAACGCCGCGGTCGAAGCCGCACGCGCCGGTGAGCAAGGCCGTGGTTTCGCCGTGGTAGCCACCGAAGTACGTAATCTGGCGGCACGTTCGGCATCTGCCGCGAAAGAGATCAAGGTGTTGATTGAGGATTCGGTCGCGCAGGTGGATGAAGGTAGCCGTCTGGTGACGCACGCCGGTTCAACGATTGGTGAAGTGGTCAACAGCGTGAAGAGCGTGGCGGATATTATGAGCGAAATCACCATTGCCAGCAGCGAGCAAAGCAGCGGGATTAGCGAGATCAACTCAGCGATTACGCAGATGGAGGCGGTGACGCAGCAGAACGCCGCGTTGGTGCAAGAAGCCTCAGCGGCGTCGCAGGCGTTGCAGGAACAGGCGGATCGCCTGGCGCAGTCGATGAGTGTGTTTAAAACGGCTGCGGTGTAATGATGACAAGGTCGCCATGCCTGGCGACCTTTCTAATATGTATGCTTAACTGACCAGCGAATAAGCAATCGACGAAATCGCCAGCACGCCAACGATCACCACAAACACGTTACTGATTTTTCCGCTGTACTGACGCATCGCCGGCACTCTCTGAATGGCATACATCGGCATCAGGAACAGAATCATCGCAATAATCGGCCCACCCAGCGTTTCAATCATGCCCAGAATACTGGGGTTCAGCGTCGCCACCAGCCAGGTGGTCAGCAGCATAAATGCGGTGGTCAGGCGATTCAGACGCTGCGGCGTGACGGTTTTACCGCGGCTGCGCAGCGACTTCACCACCATGCCGTTAAACCCTTCACGCGCCCCCAGATAATGCCCGAGAAACGACTTCGTGATCGCCACCATCGCCACAATCGGCCCCATCCACGCAATCATCGGTACATTAAAGTGGTTGGCTAAATAGGACAGAATAGTGATGTTCTGATCTTTCGCCGCCTGCAGATCGGCGGGCGACAGGCTCAGCCCGCAGCTGAACACAAAGAACATCACCGTCACGACCATAAGCAGATGGGCGTTCGCCAGGATGCGCGAACATTTCTTCTCCGCGCCTGCGCCGTACTCATCGCGCTTGGCAACAGCAAAAGAGGAGATAATCGGCGAATGATTGAAGGAGAACACCATCACCGGAATCGCCAGCCACAGCGTCATCAGAATGCCGTGGCCGCTTACATTCGCATCTAACGACAACGTTTCCAGCGCTGCACCATGCCAGTGCGGTACCAGATAAGCCGCCAGCAGCATCAGCACCGCCACAAACGGGAACACCAGTATGCTCATCGCTTTCACAATCATCTGCTCGCCAAAGCGCACCACCGTCATCATGCCGATGATCAGAATCAGCGACAGCAGCGCACGCGGCGGCGAAACCAGCCCCAGCTGATGCACGATAAAGCTATCGACGGTGTTGGTGATCGCCACGCTGTACATCAGCAGGATCGGATAGATAGCAAAGAAGTAGAGCAAGGTGATGATCTTGCCAGCGCCCACGCCAAAGTGCTCTTCCACCACTTCGGTAATGTCTTCGCCGGGATTTTTACCGGAGAGCACAAAGCGCGTTAACGCACGGTGCGCGTAATAGGTCATCGGGAAGGCAAGAATCGCCATGATAATCAGCGGAATCAGCCCGCCTGCACCGGCATTAATCGGCAGGAAAAGCACGCCCGCACCAATCGCCGTACCGTACAGACCCAGCATCCACACGGTATCACTCTTACGCCAGCCCTTAGCCGCCGTTTCTACGGTGCCAAGCGTACCGGTTTGTGAGTTGTCCATCTGTCTCTCCAGAATTTCAAGCTTTATCAACATGCAGCCACAAAGATGGCTACCAATCATGGCGTGGGCTGCTCCGCCCGGCCGGAACGCAAAGGATGACGCTTCATGAGATGAAATTCACGCATCCTGATGTTTTGCGCCGCAGTAAATGCACGAAACATGCGCGCAATCGATTGCATGGGGCGCTATTTGACATGAGACGCGGAATGAGTGCAAGAAGGAGTAACGGGGAGTCAGCAGAAAGGCGTGAGGAAAATGGAAAGGTGTGGCAACGCTGGGCTGTTACCACGGGTGGTGCAGATGACATAAAGAGCAACTCCCCCGGCCACTAGCCTCTGATACAGCAAATGCGTCCAGAGGCTAACGCCGGGAGAATTTAATTAGAATGCGCGCATTCTGTAGAGTGCATAAAGAAAATAGTACGCTGTGAGTGTATTCAAATTCATAATCATGTACTTCAATTTTTCATTTTTATTCAGCAGGATGAAAATACCTTTTGAGTATTTACCCCGCTTTATTTGATCAATTTCCTGGGCAATATCCGCAGGTGAAAACGATGAGTGATACATTGCGGTCACGATTTGCATATCCAGCGCCAGCACACGTTTGGAGATGCCTTTAAGGAAATAGTCGAGATCGCTGGCCTGATATTTACTGATGATCGAATCATACAGTGCGGTGAGAAACTGTTTACGTACTTTCAGTTCACTGTATTGCACTTTACGCTTCGATAATGAACCCGCCACATCTTCATAATGATAAGCCGCACCCGGCGTGACCAGAAAATTGCTAATGCAGCTGAAGAATTTAAGGTTAAATAGCAAATCTTCGCTCATGGAGATACCTTCCAAAAAGCGCAGGTTCAACTCCTCAATAATCTGACGGCGATAACATTTGTTATGCAGATAACCGATGTTATCACTCATCTCCAGCTCACCGAGCACATAAGGAATGTCCTCCTGACTGAAGAAGCCCGCCTGCGACACTTTGCCCACGCGATTGTCGTTGAGGTTGCCCACCATCAAATCGACAGATTCCGCTGGCCAGGCATCGAGATTCTGTTTGAAGATCATCAGGAAGTTATCATCCACCCAATCATCCGCATCGAGGAATAACACATATTCACCGCTGGCTTGCTGCATTCCGCTATTTCGAGCGGCGCTGACACCGGCATTAATTTGGTGAATTACCGTGACCTGCGAATAAGCACTGAACTCCTGCAGAATATTCGCGGTTGAATCGCTGCTGCCATCATTAACCACAATCACTTCGTAACTGCTGAACGTCTGTTTAAGCACGCTCAGTAAGGTACGTTTAATGGTTTTTTGTGAGTTATAGACGGGAATGATAAGACTAAACAGGGGTTTTTCATTCATGATAAACTCTCTTTACTGTCTGAGGTTTTGATATTGTTAAATAACAGCCATAGTTTCCTGGGATTGATAAAAATTTGATGAATACGCATTACGGGTTGAGCAGGGAAAAAGTAATTAAGCAGGGAGAAAGATAAAAACTCGGTTAATACCACGCTCATGGCCGCGCCATTTAAACCGAAATAAGGAACCAACAATAAAGAGGAGGCCACGCAAATTAATAACACCACGAAGGTTTTCTTCACTAAATAGCGATATCCGTTGTACTTAATAATGAAACGATCCATCACGCTGCTTAGCACCGCGCACATCGCTCCCACGCTGAGTAACAGCGTTGGCGCTACCGCATCGAGATACTCCGCACCGTAAAAGTCACGGATAAACCATCCGGACAATAACCAAATCGCCAGAATCACCAGCGACGAGACACCAATCACCAGCAGATGTAATTTCTGTGCTTTGATAATCGATTGCCGATCGTCACGTTCGGCAAAGAACGCCGGAAAAAAGGAAGCCAGCAAGGCATTGGGTAAAAATACCCACGCGGTGGCGAGCGTCAGCGCGACAGAGAAAATCCCCGCCTCTTTCACACCAAGGAAATACGACACGCTGATTTGGTTAACGCGGGTATAAATCGCCACCGCAATCACGGAAAACACCAAAGAAATACCGGACGCCACCATATAGCGGGAATATTTCTTCATCTGGCGCAGTGCCGGAATCGGTACCTGACGATGGTATTTCAGGAATATCGTCAGTTTGATGGCAAAAGGAATAAAGGTCGCCAGTACGATCGGAATCGACAACAGTTGCGGATCCAAACCGTAATACGAAATAAAGAAGCGCACGGTTAAACTGATCGCCAGCCCCGCCAGATTGGCGATGACATTCAGGCGCGCATTAAGCATCGCCTCGTTGTAGATATTGACCAGATCGAGCGAAGAAAACAGACAGGCAATCGCCGCTGCGCAGACAAATACCCGCGCTTCAGCACTCCACTCTTCGCCCATAATCAGCATGCCGCTGGCTGCCAGAATGCCGTAAATCACTAACACCAGCAGAAAGGTCGCCATCATTAAGCGCATGCCGGAGTGATGATTTTGCGATAAGCGTTTCAGCAGAATCACATCGCTGCCCATCAGCGCGATGCTTTGGATGAACTGAAAAACCAGCATCGAAATCGAGATAATGCCGAAGGTGGTGGGCCCCACATATTTCGCCACATAAGAGGTGACAAATATCAGGCCGAACACCGCAATCAGCTTTTCAGCGATCATCCACATAGAATTTTTTAATTTATCTTTCACAACTCAACCTCAGCGTTTATTTCTGTGCCAGGCGGCGCAGACGCGATACCAGTCGTGGACTGACAAAAAACAGCGCAAAGTACAGGCTCCACGGATTGAGCATCAATCCTGATGTGAAATAGGACTTGAAGCTGCGACGGTAGAGCGAAATATATTCATCAATAAAGGCGCGGCTGAATCCGTCGCTGTGCAGCGCTTTATAGATATAAGACGAGGTCACTTTTAAATAGAGATGGTAATAACAGCGGCTATGCTGCGCGGATAAAAACGCCTGCATGCCATTAAACGAACGCGCAAAGGAGAAATGCTTTTCGCGTAACGCCGATCGCGTGGCGGAGTTGGTGGATTCCACATAGTAATAAACCACCTGCTGGGTGAAGATCACCTGACGATCCTGTTGCAGGTGCAGGTAATTGACCACAAACAGCAGATCTTCGAAGTTATAAATCTCCTCGTTGAAGGTGAGCTGATGCTGACGAATCACATCACCACGAAACACCTTGTCGCAGATGCCGTGACGCGGATTGAAATAGAGCAGATCGTTAATCGCCGCCGAAGCGGTCAGCTGGCGCGCGTCACTGCTGTTGGCCGGGAAATCGAGCGGATCGCCTTGCGGCGTGAAGTGCTGCGATTCCCCACCCACCATGGCGATGTTGTTTTGCATCAGCCGCACATAGGTGGCAAACGCGCTGGCCGGCAGAAAATCATCGGCGTCTAAAAAGCACAGCAGTTTGCCGCGCGAGGCGCGAATGCCCTGATTGCGCGCCGACGAAACGCCGCCGTTGGTTTTGTCGATAATGTGAAAATGTGGGTAGTGAGCGTAATTCTGTAATATCGCGAGCGAGTTATCGCTGGAGCCGTCATTAATAAATATCGCTTCAAAACGGCTTTCTTCCTGCTGTAGCAGGCTGTCAATGCATCGCTCCAGATACGCCGCGGCGTTATACACCGGCACGATGACGCTGATCAAAACGTCGTTAACGGGATTTTGCATATAACCTCTGGACTCTGTCGGAGTAAAAGTTGCGGACGGAAAAAGTATTCGCTGAACATTGCAGTGATTAACAGTGCACGTTGCTTGCGCCCGGCTTAACATTTATTGCCTGTCTATTTCAGAGTTTCCTCAGGTCAAATAAAACTGGCCTTTAATTCTCTGTAAAAAGATCGCTAAATAAGATAATCGCCAAATAAACCGTGCAGATTTATTCTGCTTTCGTCAGGTAAAACAGGCAGGCTACCGCCCCAGGCTTGCAGCTACCTGTTTACTGACTACGCATAAACCCATTTTTCAGGCATAAAAAGGCTGCGCTGCGCTCGTAAGAGTTCAGTTAATTTTCAGCCAGTTACGTTTTATCTTGTGGTGATTTGGCTTAATAGCGTCACCACGTCATTCACGGCGAACTTAAATTAAATTTTTATCTGTCTGGTAATGAGCGTTAAAAAAACGCTGGCGTCTTTATCGCGCTCATCACCAAAAACAAGAAATGCCGACCGGGGCTGAGTAGGTGCATCAACAGACGGGCCTTCTCAACGAACGTCACGACATTAACGATATTTGCTGTGTGCCCTGCACTTTTATTACTTCGGCGCGTCTTTTTGCGTTCCGATGAGTGCAAGTGGCGTTAATTCAGTGCGGCGTTTGCGGTCGCACTGCAACGGGCTTAATGCCCAAAATTTGCGATCTAATTCAAAACTTTTCCCGGCATTCTCACCACTCAGGGTTATAAGGTCAATGGTTGCCAGGCCAAACCGGAATTTACTCAGAGAAAGGCTGGATTAAATAACGGCGCATAGATTAGCCGTGGTGAATTGATTTTTTGCCGATTGATTAGCGCCACAGCAGGCGAATACCAGGAATAAGATGGGAATATCGCTGACATGGTGCCAACAGTAACCAGCGCCTAAGCCGCGCCGGGATTGAAGCCAGCTCACAACTCTGAAGATAGCGTGTCACGGCACGCATTTTCGCGTGCTAGTCTGCAGCCATGCCTCTCTCCAGTTTCTCTTCACTGCAGGTTGTATGAAACGCAGATTATCTTTCCAGGTAAAACTCTTCCTGTCGCTGGTGCTGTTTTCCTGCCTGCTACTCGCCTTGCTGGGCACTATTCTGTTTCATTTTATCGATCGCCAGCTGCATCACGATTTGGGACAGCGCGCGCGGGTGCAGGCCAGTGAAATTGCGCTGATGCCCGGGCTGGCGGAGAAAGTAGCGCGCCGCGATATCGCTGGCATCGCCGCGCTGATTCAGCCGCTGCGCAACCAAAGCGATGCCAGCTATATCGTGATTGGCGACACGCAAGAACACCATCTCTATCACTCGGAGTCACCGGAGCGCCTCAATCTACCGATGATTGGCGGCGACAATGCCGAGGTGCTGCAGGGCAAAACCATTATTTCGGTGCGCAAAGGCGGCATCGGCGTGTCACTGCGCAGCAAGGCGCCAATCTTAAATGCCCAGCACCAAGTGATTGGCATTGTCTCGGTGGGTTATCTCACTTCCTATATTGCCAATATCAACGTTAGCCTGCTGTGGCAGGCCAGTTTGTATGGCGTGGCGCTGCTGTTGCTGCTGTTTATTTTTTCCTGGATGTTTAGTCGCAACCTGAAAAAACAGATGTTCTGGCTGGAGCCGAAGGATATCGCCCTGCTGGTGCTGCAACAAAAAGCGCTGCTGGAAGCGATGTATGAAGGCGTGTTTGCGGTCAACGCGGAGCGGCAGCTGATTCTCATCAACCGCGCCGCACGCGAGTTGCTGGATATTCAGCAGAGTGAGAGTGAACTGCTGGGGAAACCGCTGGATGCGGTGTTGCAGATTCCTCCGGCGTTTTTGCGCCAGCATGAGGTGAAAACTCACGATCACGTTACCGTGCTCAATCAGCGTCAGGTGATCGTTAACCGGGTGGCGATCGAGCTGGAACCCGGCGAGCCTGGCGGCTGGGTATGCAGCTTCCGTGATAAAAACGACATCAATACGCTGAGCAGCCAGCTGAGCCAGGTGAAACGCTATGCGGATAATTTACGCATCATGCGTCATGAACAGCTGAACTGGACCGCCACGCTGGTCGGCCTGTTACAGATGCAGCGTTACGACGACGCGATGCGCTACATCCACGCGCAATCAGCTGGCGCGCAGCAGGTGCTGGATTTTGTCTCGGCGCGCTTCACCTCACCCGCGCTCTGTGGGCTGCTGCTGGGGAAATATGTCAGTGCGCGGGAAAAAGGCGTGGAGCTGAAATTTGATCCGGCCTGCCAGCTGAGCCGCATTCCTGCCGCGCTGAGTGAAACGGCGTTGATGTCGGTGATTGGTAATCTGCTGGATAACGCCGTCGACGCCACGCTCAATGCCACAACGCCCGCCGCCCCGATAGAATTGTATATTTCTGGCCGTAATCAGGAGCTGTTAATCGAAGTGGCCGATCAGGGTTGCGGCATCGATGACAGCATTAAACCGCATCTGTTTGAGCAAGGCGTCACCAGCAAGCCGTCCAGCGAAGACGATATGTTCGGTGCAGAGCATGGCATCGGCCTCTATCTGGCGGCAGGTTATGTACAGCAGGCGGGCGGCAGCATTGAGATCAGCGACAACTCACCGCAGGGAACCATCTTCTCGGTGTTTATTCCGTTCCAGCCCGCCGCATTAACAGGACTTTCCCATGAATAATGCTAAGCCGCTTGATGTGGTGATTGTGGAAGATGAGCCGCATCTGGCCGATCTGCATCGTGAATATATTGAGCAGAACTTTCATCTGCGTGTGGTCGGCATTGCCGCGACGCTGGCGCAGGCGCGCGCGCTGATTGCTGCGCATCAGCCACGCCTGCTGCTGCTCGACAACTATTTACCGGATGGTCAGGGCGTAACCTTGATTGATGACCCGCTGCTGAAGCGTTTTGAGTGTTCGGTGATTTTCATCACCGCCGCCAGCGACATGCAAACCTGTAGCCACGCGATGCGCAGCGGCGCCTTTGACTACCTGCTGAAACCGGTGTTTTTCCATCGCCTGCGCGCGTCGCTGGAGCGCTTCATGCTGCTGGTGCAGACCCTGCGCCAGATGAAGAATGTCGATCAACAGGCGCTGGATAAGCTGTTCAACCTGCCAGCCAGTGACGCGCCTGCCGCGCCATCCACCAAAGGCATTGAGTCGATTACGCTGGAACGGGTGAAAGGCTTTTTTAACGCAGCACCGCACAGCAGCTGGTCGGTTGAACAGGTGGTAGAAAACATCGGCATCAGCAAAACCACCGGCCGCCGCTACCTCGAATATTGCGTAGAGATCGGATTTATTGGCGTCGAGATGCAGTACGGCAATATCGGCCACCCGCGACGGCTGTACCGCAAAATCCTGTGATCACGCGCAAATTCCGCGCGCGGCCACTTGTGGTTTTTATGGTGTTAATTGCCTAAACGACGCCAACAATCACACTTCGTGAAGATAACAATCCGTCACCTCTTGTGTGGAAAAGGCGATCGGCTATGTTGACCTTTAGTTCCTCAAATGTAACTAAAAGGTTAATTATAATGTCGAACACTTTTCCTCTGTCTCTGATTGCCGCCACTGTGTTTGTTTCAATGTCAGCCGTAGCGGCTCCGCCGCAAGGTTACCCTTCGGACTACCAAAGCGTGATTGATGCCGCCACCAAAGAGGGCAAAGTGGTGGTCTACTCCACCACCGACATCAAAGCCGCCGGGCCGCTGGTCAAAGGCTTTGAGGCCACTTATCCCGGCATCAAAGTTGAATATAACGATATGAACAGCACCGAGCTGTACAACCGTTTTATCAGTGAACAAGCTTCGGGTGGCACCAGCGGCGATGTGGTGTGGAGCTCCTCAATGGATACCGGCCTGAAGCTGGCGACCGACTACGCGCAGGAGTACAAATCTCCTGAACTGGCGCAGCTGCCGAAGTGGGCGGTGTGGAATAACAAGGCGTACGGCACCACCTACGAACCGGTGGTCTTTATCTACAACAAGCGCATGATCCCGGCCGGTGACGTGCCCGATTCGCACGCTGCGTTAGCCAAGCTGATCGCCAGCCAGACCGACAAATTCAAGAGCAAAGTCACCACCTACGATATTGAGAAATCGGGCCTCGGCTTCATGCTCTCAGTACAGGATGCCAAAGCCGACCCCAACTACTTCAAAACCCTGGCCGACGTGGCGAAAGGCGGTTTAGCCGTGCAGTCTTCCACCGGCACCATGATGGAAAGGGTTTCATCCGGCGAAAACCTGATTGGCTTTAACATTCTGGGTTCTTACGCCGAAGCGCGCGCCAAAACCGATCCGTCGCTGGGCATCGCTTATCCGAAGGATTACACGCTGGTGCTGTCACGCGTTTCGTTCATCAGCCAGCAAGCGCAACACAGCCATGCGGCTAAGCTGTGGCTCGATTACGTGCTGTCTGAAAAAGGGCAAAGCATTCTGGCCAATCAGGCCGACATCCCTTCCCTGCGCAACGATATTGAAGGCAAAAATGACATTGATGGCCTGACCAAAATGTTAGGTAACGCGCTGAAACCGATCCCGGTTGATGAAAGCCTGCTGGAATATCTGCAACCGAAAAAACGTCTGGATTACATCAAACAGTGGCGCACAGCCGCCGGTAAATAACGGCAGTACCGAAGCGCGGCCGCTGCGTCGCGCTTCTCTTTCTGTTATCTGATTCGCCATTCAGGGTCTCAATATGCGTGCATTGCAGAGAAAGTGGCAAAGCCTGCCGCGCGGCGTTGTGGTGCTGATAACCGCGCTGGTTATCTACGTTCCGCTGTCGTTTATCGTGATACAAAGTTTCTTGTCCGCCCCGTTCTTTTCGCCGTCGAAAGCGTGGAGCCTCGAGTCGTTTGAATTTATTTTCACCGATCCCGACTTCTATAAAGCGCTGCGCAGCGGATTTATTCTCGCCTTCGGGCTGGTGATCATCGCCATTCCGCTGGGCGGTATTCTGGCGTTTCTGATGGTGCGCACCGATCTGCCCGGCCGACGCATCATTGAGCCGCTGATCCTCGTGCCAATTTTTGTCTCGCCGATGGTACTCGGCTTTGGTTACGTGGTGGCGGCGGGCCCGGTGGGATTCTTCTCGCTGTGGGCACAATCGCTGTTCGGTTTTGTGCCGTGGAATATCTACGACATGTCGAGCATTGTGGTGATCGCCGGGCTAACGCACGTCCCGCACGCCTATCTGTATATCTCTTCTGCACTACGCAGTGTGGGATCGGATGTGGAAGAAGCGGCGCGTATTGCGGGTGCGACACCGCTGCAGGTGATGACGGCGGTGAGCTTGCCGATGGTGCGTCCTTCGATGCTGTATGCCACCGTGCTGCTGTTCTTCCTCGGCCTGGAGGTGTTCGGCCTGATGCTGGTGCTGGGCGATCCCGAAGGCAACATGGTGTTGGCCACCTATCTCTACCAACTGACTAATAAACTCGGCACGCCTTCTTATCATCTGATGGCTGCCGTGGCGGTGGTGCTGATCTGTATCACCATCCCGCTGGTGATGCTGCAACGCCGCCTGATGCGCACCGCCAATCGCTTTGTCACCGTAAAAGGCAAAGCCTCGCAGGCGCGTGCGCTGCCGCTGGGCAAATGGCGTTGGGTGGCGGGCGCGGTTGTCGCCTTCTGGCTGACGGTGACCATTGGCGTGCCGCTGCTGGGCGTGGTGCTGCGTGCGTTTATCTCAAACTGGGGCGTTGGCGTCTCAATCTGGGATGAGCTGTCGATCAAAACTTTCCAGACCATCTGGGCGCAGCCTAACCTGCTGCGCGCCATCGTCAACTCGATGGCGATTGGGGTAATTGGCGGCGCGCTGGCGGTGGTGTGTTACCTGTTTATCGGCATCGCCATGCACCGCAAACCCGATAACACCACGCGCTTTCTCGACTACAGCGTGCTGGTACCGCGTGCGGTGCCGGGCTTGCTGGCAGGCCTGGCGTTTCTCTGGGTGTTCCTGTTCCTGCCGATGTGGCTGGATAACTCGCTCAAATCGGGCTGGCTGTCTGATTTCGTCTGGTCGCAGTGGCTGCGCGATAACCTGATCGTCTGGCTGCGGTCACTGCGCAGCACCATCTTCAGCGTCTGGCTGGCGTATACCGTGGTGTGGATGGCGTATGGCCTGCGTCTGATCTCGTCCACGCTGCTGCAGGTCGGGCCGGAACTGGAAGAGGCGGCGCGCAGCACCGGCGCCACGCGCGGACAGATCACGCGTCACGTCACCATTCCGTTATCCCGTTACGGCCTGATTGGCTCATGGCTGCTGATGTTCCTGATTTTCGAGCGCGAATATTCCACCGGCGTGTACCTGCTTTCGCCCGGCACGGAAACCATCGGCTCCATGCTGGTTTCCCTGTGGGCGGCGGGCGCGATAGATATCGTCGCCGCACTCTCGTTTATTAACATCCTGCTGGTCGTGGTCGGTTTGGGTATTGCCTTGCGATTTGGAGTCAAATTACATGATTGAATTATCGGTCGAAAACCTGCACTTAACTTACGGCGACAATCCGGTGCTGAAAGGCGTGTCGATGAATTTGCAGCGCGGCGAAGTGGTTTCTCTGCTTGGTCCGTCCGGCAGCGGCAAAACCACGCTGCTGCGTGCGGTCGCCGGGCTGGAGAAGCCAACGCAAGGCACGATTGTGATTGGCAACAACACGGTTTACGCCGGCACGCCGCGCAGTGAGATCCCAGCGGAAGAACGTAATCTGGGGTTGGTGTTCCAGTCCTACGCCTTGTGGCCGCACAAAACCGTGTTCGAGAACGTGGCGTATCCGTTAAAGCTGCGCAAAGTGGCGGCAGCGGAGATCACCCAACGCGTGCAGGATGTGTTGGTGCAGTTGGGGTTAGGCCACCTTGGTAAACGCCATCCGCACCAGCTTTCTGGCGGTCAGCAGCAGCGCGTGGCAATTGGTCGTGCGCTGGTCTACAACCCGCCGGTGATCCTGCTGGATGAGCCGTTGTCGAATCTGGATGCCAAGCTGCGCGAAGAGGCGCGCGTGTTCCTGCGTGAGCTGATCATCAAACTGGGCTTGTCGGCGCTGATGGTGACACACGACCAGAATGAGGCGATGGCGATTTCCGACCGTATTTTGCTGCTCAATAACGGCAAAATCGAACAGCAAGGCACGCCGCAGGAGATGTACGGCTCGCCAAAAACCCTGTTCACCGCCGAGTTTATGGGCAGCAACAACCGGCTGCACGGCAAAATCACCGAGCTGCGCGACGGCAAAGCGCGCATCGAGGGCAAAGGCTGGGCGTTGTGGGGATTGGCGGGCGCAGGCGTGCAAAACGGCCAGGAAGCCACGGCGGTGATCCGCGTCGAGCGGGTGAAACTGGTCGAGGGGCCGGGCGAAAATCAGCTGGAACTGCCGCTGCTCACCAGCATGTATCTGGGCGATCGCTGGGAATATTTGTTCCGCACCCAGGGCGATGATTTTGTCATTCGCGCTTATGGCAGCGAGGTGCGCGATCCGCAGCACTGCCATCTGGCATTGCCGGAAAACCATGTGTGGATTTTCCCGAAATCCTGATGTTAAGGAGGCGGCCAGCCGCCTCCTTTCTTCACTGATAATCCTCATTAAAAATATTTTTTTTAAAATAGAATAAACAGCGACACATCACCTCCTGCTATTAAATACGCCGCTCAATAATTAAATTCTTTCTGTACTTATTTTATTCAAGACATGTCTTAGCCGGTTTTTTACCGCATCTTTCATATTCTCTCTGCCATCAAATTATATCCATCCCTTAATCATCCCGCGCGCGAATCAACGTTTTATTTCGGCGTGAGATATTTTTACAGGCAGAGAGTCAAAATGAATAAAAACTATCGGGTTATCTGGAACCACAGCCAGGGTAATTATGTTGTCACCTCCGAACTGGCACGCGGTAAAGTAAAATCATCCCGCTCCAGCACAGCACGTCGCCTCACCGCAGGCTGCGTGGCGACGGCCTTTGTGGCGGTCGCCAGCGTCGGAATTATCCAGCCAGCGCTGGCCGACCCCGCCTATGGCGAATATGCTTCTGGCGCGGGAAATATCATCAATATTCGGGATAAGGACGTGGCTACCAGCGATGACAGCGCACACGCCTTATTTGTTGAAAAAGGCGCCACCGCGCACAGCAATAATATGAACTTCACGACCAGCGGTAAAAAAGCGTTCGGGGTTAATGTTGATGGTGCGGGATCGAATATTGATATAACCGGCGGTACGATTACCACTACAGGTGCACAGGGATATGGTTTAGTGGCTGGCAATGGCGGCAAGTTAATGGCTAGCGATATTACCTTGAATACTTCCAGCGTGGGCATTTACGCCGATAAATCCAAAATTCTGGCCAAGAACCTGAGCGTACAGGCCAACGCCTATGGCGTTTACGGTTTGGGTAAAGGTACTGAGCTTGTCATTGCCGACAGCAACGTAAACGTGAACGGTAATAGTGCCTACGTGCTGCTGGCTGAAAATGGCGCTAAAGTCACCAGTACCAACAGCCATTACACCACGTCAGGCAGTAACGTTGATGGCGGATGGGTGAACAATGACTCAGAACTCAATATTTTTGGCGGCAGCATTACAAATACCGGTAAAGGTAGCAAAGGCATTCTTGCTAAAAGCGGCGGCATTGTGAATGTTGATGGGGTGACCGTGGTATCTACTGCCCAGGGAATCAATAGCTATAGCGCAAACACGGTAGCCAATGTGGCTAACAGTCATGTCACCGTTACAGATAATGGTGCATATGGATTACTGGCTGAAAATGGCGGAAAAACCACAAGTCATAACAGCCATTACGTCGCGACGGGTGATAATGCCTTCGGTGCGTGGGTAAATATCGGTTCGGAACTGAATATTTTTGGTGGGAGCATCACTACGACGGGAAAAAACAGCACCGGCATGCTTGCTAAAAAAGGTGGCGTCCTGAATGCTGAAAATATACAGATTGATGCAAGAGGACGTGGCGTCGTGGCACAAAGTGAGGGTACCCGCGCAAATATAAATAATAGCAAAATTTCTTCTGGGGCTTATTTTGGCGGCGCAGTTACTGCCAGTAATAAAGGGTTAGCCACCGTTCGAGATAGTAAATTAATTGCCGTGGATAGAAAGTCTGCTGGTATTTACGCCGATTTTTCAGGACAAGTCGATGCAGAAAATGTAGATATTGAGATCATCGGTGCCGGGTTTGGTGCAGCCTCAAGTTTTAATGGAAGGGCAAACATAATTAACTCAAGAATAAAAAGCCAAAGAGGTGGCACTGCTTTCCATGCTGAAAGTGGCTCCGTATTAACAGCTGACAATGTTTTTGCTGAAATAGATAATATTAGCAATCCTGAAAAGTTCGCTAATGCGATTAATGTTAAAACTGAATCCACACTTTATAATGGCCCGACCGTTAACATTAATAATTCATTTTTACACATTAAAGGAAATAACGCCGCAGGAATTTTGACTGACAGTACTGAAGGCCAGGCCAACCTTAATAACACCGTCTTGACAGTGGATAACGGGCCAGCAATCATCGCTTATAATAATGCCCTTTCAACAGTGAATCTTGATAACAGCCTGTTGTCCGGCACAACACTGCTCGAAACCGGGTTAGACCCGTACGGCGAAGATGCAGGAGCGGATGTGCGCGGTATTACGGTTAACGCCAGCAATCATTCTCAACTGCAGGGTGATGCCAACATTGATCGCAGCAAAACGCAGGCCAGCAGCGTCAGTCTGGATTCCGGTTCGCGCTGGCAGGGTGCCGCGCATGATTTACAGGATCTGAGCTTAGCGGGCAGCAGCCAGTGGAATATGACCGGCAGCTCCACCGTCGACAACCTGACGGCCAAAGACAGCACCATCACCTTCGATCACGGGGCAGGCGATTTCCACACCTTAACCGTTAAGGGTGACTACAATGCTGACAACGCCAAACTGGTGATGAACCTTGCGCTGGCGGGTGACGATACGGCTAGCGATAAACTGCATATTGCCGGCAACGCCAGCGGCACCACCAAAGTTCAGGTGCACAATGCGGGCGGTAAAGGTGCTGCCACGCTGGAGGGCATTGAGTTGATTCGCGTTGATGGCACGCAAAACGGTGAGTTCCTGCAGGATGGTCGCATTGTCGGCGGCGCGTGGGATTATGCGCTGGTGCAGGATAAAAACGGCAAGTGGCGCCTGGTTAGCGATCCGATTCCCGTTGATCCAACGCCTGTCGATCCCATTAAAGACGAGGGCGGCGATACGGGCACCGTCATTATACCGGAGGTGCCGCAACCGAAACGTACCCCGCGCGCCCGTCCGGAAGTCGGCAGCTATATTGCCAACCTTGCGGCGGCCAGCAAGCTGTTTACCCTGAGCGCAGCCGACCGTCCGGGCGTGAAAGAATACCGTGATGCGCTGACCGGCAAAGTGGAAAAAACCACGCTGTGGCTGCGCAACGAAGGCGCGCACGGGCGCTTCAGTGACAGCACCGCGCAGCTGAAAAGCACCACCAACAGCTACATGACGCAGCTGGGTGGCGACATCGCACAATGGAGTTTGAATGGCAGAGACCGTTTCAGCCTCGGCGTGATGGCGGGTTACGGCAATGCCAAAAGCAATACGCTGTCGAAAACCACCGGCTACAGCGCCAAAGGTCAGGTTAACGGCTACAGCGGCGGTATCTATGCCGGCTGGCAGCAGAATAGCCAGACGCGCAGCGGCGCCTTTGCCGACGGCTGGCTGGCCTACAACACCTTCAATAACAGCGTGAAAGGTGAAGGTCTCGGTCAGGAAAGCTACAAGTCGAAGGGGATGACCGCGTCACTGGAAGGCGGCTACAGCTTCGCCTTCGGCGAGCAGCAGCAGTATCGCCTGCAGCCGAAAGCGCAGGCGGTGTGGATGGGCGTAAAAACCGGCGATTATACCGAGCAGAACGGCACCCGCGTCAGCGCCACCGGCAAAAATAACGTGCAAACCCGCACCGGCGTTCGGGCAACCATGCACACCGCCACCGCGCAGCCTTACGCTGAAGTGAACTGGCTGCATAATACGCAGCGCTTCGGCAGTAAACTGGATGGCGTGAAGATTGAGCAGGCGGGTGCGCGCAATATCGGCGAAGTGAAACTGGGTCTGGAAGTGAATCCGAGTCAACACGTCGGCATCTGGGGCGGCATCGCGCAACAGGTTGGCGGTAAAGGCTTCAGCGATTCCAGCGCCGCGCTGGGTATTAAGGTACATTTCTGATCAATGCGCCGGGCGCCATTCAGGCTGAGTTTCGCGCCGGATTGCAGGTTAAGCTGACGGATCACCACGCGCGCATTGTTGAGATTCAACTGAGAACCGCAATCTGCAATGTTCAGCGTATCCACCGTCCAGCCGCCGTCGGAGAGATCGCCCGGATTACGCGTGTGCTCAATGCAGACGTTGCGAATAACCCTGGCGATCGCTGGGAACATTTGTTCCGCAGCATTGCCATCTGGCGCTGCCGGAAAACCATGTGTGGATTTTCCCGAAATCCTGATGTTAAGGGGGGCGGCCAGCCGCCTCCTTTCTTCACTGATAATCCTCATTAAAAATATTTTTTTTAAAACAGAATAAACAGCGACACATCACCTCCTGCTATTAAATACGCCGCTCAATAATTAAATTCTTTCTGCACTTATCTTATTCAAGACATGTCTTAGCCGGTTTTTTACCGCACCTTTCATATTCTCTCTGCCATCAAGTTATATCCATCCCTTAATCATCCCGCGCGCGAATCATTGTGTTATTGCGGCGTGAGATACTTTCACAGGCAGAGAGTCAAAATGAATAAAAACTATCGGGTTATCTGGAATCACAGCCAGGGTAATTATGTTGTCACCTCCGAACTGGCACGCGGTAAAGTAAAATCATCCCGCTCCAGCACAGCACGTCGCCTCACCGCAGGCTGCGTGGCGAAGGCCTTTATGGCGCTTGCCAGCGTCTGGATTATCCAGCCCGCGCTGGCCGCCCCCGCCTACGGTGAATATGCTTCTGGCGCGGGAAATATTATTAATATTCAGGATAAGGACGTGGCTACCAGCGATGACAGCGCACACGCCTTATTTGTTGAAAAAGGCGCCACCGCGCACAGCAATAATGTGAACTTCACGACCGACGGTAAAAAAGCGTACGGCGTTTATGTTAATGGTGCGGGCTCGAATATTGATATAACCGGCGGTAGTGTCAATACAGCGGGAGCATTCAGTCACGGAGTTATTGCTGGTAACGGTGGCCGCATTAAAGCCGCCGATGTGGTCATTAATAGCGCCGGATTTGGCTTATATGCAGATAAGGCCACTATCAACGGTAAAAATTTAACCGTCAACTCTCAGGAATATGGCGCAAATGCTATAGGCTCGGGTGCAGTTATCGACGTTTCAGATAGCCGTTTCACTGTTGCAGGGGCAAATAGTTACGCGGTACTTGCTGAAAATGGCGGTAAAACCACCAGTATTAATAGTCACTATGTCACTACGGGAAAAAATTCCTCCGGCGGCTGGGTTAACGGTAAATCCGTATTAACTATTTTTGGTGGCAGCATTACCAATACAGGCGGCGGCAGCACCGGCATTCTTGCTAAAAACGGTGGCGTGTTGAATGTCGACGGGACGACCGTAGAATCTACAGCCCAGGGCATTAACGGTTATGGTGTGAATACCGTGGCAAATATCGCCAACAGTCATGTCACCGTATCGGCTAATGGCGCATTTGGATTACTGGCTGAAAATGGTGGAAAAACTACAAGTCATAATAGTCATTATGTCGCGACCGGTGATAATGCCTTCGGAGCGTGGGTCAACACCGGTTCGGAACTGAATGTTTTTGGTGGCAGCATCAGCACTACAGGAAAAAACAGTACCGGCATGCTTGCGAAAAACGGTGGCGTTCTGAATGCTGAAAATATACAGATTGATGCAAGAGGAGATGGTGCCTTGGCCAAAGGTGAGGGTTCCCGGGTAAATATCACTGACAGCATAATTTCTTCTGGAGCTTATTATGGCGGCGCAGTTACTGCCTATGATAAGGGGTTTGCCACCGTTCGCAATAGTAAATTAATTGCCGTGGATAATAATTCTGCTGGTATTTATGCCGATTATTCAGGACAAGTTGATGCAGAAAATGTAGATATTGAGATCACAGGTGCCGGGTATGGCGTAGGTTCAAGTTTTAATGGAAGAACAAATATAACAAACTCAAAAATAATAAGCCAAAGCGGTGGCACTGCTTTCAATGTTGAAAGCGGTTCAGTGTTAACCGCTGACAATGTTTTTGCTGAAATGGATAACAATAAAAATCCTGGGGAATTAACTAATGCCATAACTGCCACAAGCGGTGAGCCAGATCTTAAAAGTTTAACTATTAATATTAGCAATTCACTTTTACATATAAAAGGAAATAACGCCGCTGGAATTGTGGCTCGAAAAACCGAAGGTCATATCAACCTTAATAATACAGTTTTAACGGTGGATAACGGGCCAGCAATCATCGCTTATAACCATGCCTTAACAACAGTGAATCTTGATAACAGCCTGTTGTCCGGCACAACACTGCTCGAAACCGGGTTAGACCCGTACGGCGAAGATGCAGGAGCGGACGTGCGCGGTATTACGGTTAACGCCAGCAATCATTCTCAGCTTCAGGGTGATGTCAATATTGATCGCAGCAAAACGCAGGCCAGCAGCGTCAGCCTGGAGTCCGGTTCGCGCTGGCAGGGTGCCGCGCATGATTTACAGGATTTGAGCTTAGCGGGCAGCAGCGAGTGGAATATGACCGGCAGCTCCACCGTCGACAACCTGACGGCCAAAGACAGCACCATCATCTTCGATCACGGTGCTGGCGATTTCCACACCTTAACCGTTAAGGGCGACTATCACGCTGACAACGCCAAACTGGTGATGAACCTTGCGCTGGCGGGTGACGATACGGCTAGCGATAAACTGCATATCGCCGGCAACGCCAGCGGCACCACCAAAGTTCAGGTGCACAATGCGGGCGGTAAAGGTGCTGCCACGCTGGAGGGCATTGAGTTGATTCGCGTTGAGGGCACGCAAAACGGTGAGTTCCTGCAGGATGGCCGCATTGTCGGCGGCGCGTGGGATTATGCGCTGGTGCAGGATAAAAACGGTAAGTGGCGCCTGGTTAGCGATCCAATTCCCGTTGATCCAACGCCTGTCGATCCCATTAAAGACGAGGGCGGCGATACGGGCACCGTCATTGCACCGGAGGTGCCGCAACCGAAACGTACCCCGCGCGCCCGTCCGGAAGTCGGCAGCTATATTGCTAACCTTGCGGCGGCCAGCAAGCTGTTTACCCTGAGCGCAGCCGATCGTCCGGGCGTGACAGAATACCGTGATGCTCTGACCGGCAAAGTGGAAAAAACCACGCTGTGGCTGCGCAACGAAGGCGCGCACGGGCGCTTCAGTGACAGCACCGCGCAGCTGAAAAGCATCACCAACAGCTACATGACGCAGCTGGGTGGCGACATCGCACAATGGAGTTTGAATGGCAGCGACCGTTTCAGCCTCGGCGTGATGGCGGGTTACGGCAACGCCAAAAGCAATACGCTGTCGAAAACCACCGGCTACAGCGCCAAAGGCCAGGTTAACGGCTACAGCGGCGGTATCTATGCCGGCTGGCAGCAGAATAGCCAGACGCGCAGCGGCGCCTTTGTCGACAGCTGGCTGGCCTACAACACCTTCAGTAACAGCGTGAAAGGCGAAGGTCTCGGTCAGGAAAGCTACAAGTCGAAGGGGATGACCGCGTCACTGGAAGGCGGCTACAGCTTCGCCTTCGGCGAGCAGCAGCAGTATCGCCTGCAGCCGAAAGCGCAGGCGGTGTGGATGGGCGTAAAAACCGGCGATTATACCGAGCAGAACGGCACCCGCGTCAGCGCCACCGGCAAAAATAACGTGCAAACCCGCACCGGCGTTCGGGCAACCATGCACACCGCCACCGCGCAGCCTTACGCTGAAGTGAACTGGCTGCATAACACGCAGCGCTTCGGCAGCAAACTGGATGGCGTGAAGATTGAGCAGGCGGGTGCGCGCAACATCGGCGAAGTGAAACTGGGTCTTGAAGTGAATCCGAGCCAGCACGTCGGCATCTGGGGCGGCATCGCGCAACAGGTTGGCGGTAAAGGCTTCAGCGATTCCAGCGCCGCGCTGGGCGTCAAAGTCAGTTTTTGATAGCGCAATCGGCCTCTTTTAATCAGAGCATCGCTGGAAACAGCGGTGCTTTTTTTATGGCCAGAGCTCTTTCCCCACAAACAAAAAAAGGCGAGGCCAAAGGCCTCGCCAAACAGGTGCTGGACCTCAATCGTAATAAGGAAGTTTACGATCGACACCGTTAATGTTGACCAGCACAAAGCCCGTAGGCGCGGTTTTGTTGGTCGGCGTGCCGGCCGCCGTCGCGACGGTCAGCACCCCTTTCTCGTTCGCGCCAATACCGGCCAAACCGTTATGCAGCCCGAAACGCGCCGCCGGTTTGAAACCGCCCAGTTTGGTGGTATCGGTCACGACCGAGAAGTCCTGCTGGAACAGCGAGCAGGAACCGGTATCGAAACGCGTAGGGCCGGTGCATTTCAGGTTCATCATGGTGTCACCGCTGTTGGCGCGCAGTTTTACCCACACCGCCGCATAGGTGGTGCCGACGCGGCTGTAGCGGATATCCAGCACCGCAGGTTGTCCCATGTGATAGGCATCGGCCCACACCGTTTCCAGACGTTGCAGATTGACCCAGGTTTTGCCGGTTGCCGCCACGTTGACCGGTGAGCCGGCAGTGCCCGTTGGCTGAGTGGCATCCGCTTTACCAATAAACTCCATTACCCACTGCTGGTTAGCGTTCGGGAAGAACAGCTGCCCAACGCGATACCAGTTATCGGTATCGGTGTTATTAGTAATTTTGTAACCGCTGAAGTAGCCCGCGCGCAGCGATCCGGTCATAAAGGTGCCGTAGTTCTCGTCACGACGATAGCCATACTCAAAGGTGGATAACCAACGTCCAGCCACCGCATCCAGGCTGAGTTTTGCGCCGGATTGCAGATTGAGCTGACGGATCACCACGCGCGCATTGTTGAGATTCAGCGGCGTACCGCAATCCTCAATGTTCAGCGTATCCACCGTCCAGCCTCCGTCGGAGAGATCGCCCGGATTACGCGTGTGCTCAATCCACACGTTGCGAATAATCCCCTGCGTCACGCGCGGCATGTAAAGCGTGGCGTCGCCATAACCGGTCTGGAAGTTACAGTTACACAGCTCAATCGCCGTGGAGTGATCCCACGCGCCTTTGGGCGAGTTTGACCAGCCGACATCAAACACGCGTCCGTAGGTATACAGGGTGTAAATCTGGTCGAATTTACTGTCGAGGGTATCCAGCACTTTGATCACCGTACCGCCGTTATTCTGCGCGCGGAAACAGTAGATATTGACGGTGGTGCCTTCGATACAGGTGTTTTCGAAGAACGGTTGCACGTTGCTGCACATATCGGCAGTGATAGTGCTTTTGTTGGTGGTGATGTCGGCGGATGCCTGGCCGTTCCACGCAATACCGCGGATTGAGGTACGACGCGCCTTCACCTTAAACACCGTGTTGGCGCTTTTGTCGGAAATGATGGTGGTGCGCGGCAGCGAACCCAGCTCGACATCATCCCCCTGCAAGCCGAAGAAGGCGCGCTCGGTACCGCTGATGTCGATGGGGCTAATCAGGAATCGACCGCCAGGAAAACGCACCGGTAATGCGGTGATGTTGCCTGAGTAGCTTTGCGTCCACGCCAGCATACGGTTAAACGCCTCGGTATCGTTGGCGTAACCGTCGCCTTTGGCACCGAAGTGGTAAACGTTGATTTCGGTGGGATCGTTAATCACGCGTTTCCAGTAAAAACCGTTGCCGATCACCAGCGTACCGCCATCTTCTACCGCCGTGGTGGTGCCGATAAAACCGGTAAAATCACCGCCACCGTGGAAGGTGGAGTCCGCGTTGTAACGACGTAAGAATGCCAAATCGCCGTTTTTGGCCGGTACAGTGGTGCGCAGTTCTGCATAAGAGTTAACTTCGATCATCATAGCCTCCTCGGCTTTTCGGGTAGGTAATGCAAATGCATGAGAGCAACGTTACTGAGCCGGCTGGCCGCAGTGCTGATCCCAAAGATCGTTGTGGTTGTTGATGGCGCGCACGGTGCGAACGTCCATGCGCTCGGCGTCATTGCCGTGGGTGTAAATCGGGGAAAACAGGGTGCAGGCTGAGTCGATGACGACGGGAGATTCAGGGCTGGTGATACTTCGATTGCTGCAACTTGTCACGAGCAGCAGCGTCATCAAGATTAAGGTTGCTGGCTTCCACACGTTTGGCCTCCTCGCGCAGCAGTTGCTGCTGTTGGTTAACCGCTACCGCTTGCGCCGCGGCTTTATCGGCGCGCTCGACGGCCGCCTGAGATGCTTGCTGCACCTTGCCGATTTTCTTGCCACCGAAGTAGCTGGCAACCAGCGCGGCGATGACGCCCGCCAGCGCGGCAACCCAGTGCCAGCTGCCGCCGAACAATGTCATGAGCAATGTCATACTTTTTCCTCCATCGCATTTTTCTGCTGGTTGAGGCCTTTCTGGCGGATGAATTGGGCAATCACGCCCATCGCCACCATAAAGGCGCCAATCAGCCCCAAATAGTTGTGCGGCAGAATCGCTTTCACGTCGGGCGGCATGCTGTTCCAGGCATCAAGCGCAGCGGTGGGAAATGATTGCACCCACGCGCTGAGCATCGAACCGAGCGACGCCAGCCATACCGACCAGGTTTTGAATAACAGCCGCGCATGTTTCACGAACTCCAGCGTGGTGAAGCGCTGCATCACCAACACCACCACAATCACTGCCAGCACCGCGGTGACAAAAATCAGCAGTTTCAGATTCATAGCAGCCCCCGATAGATGTCGTAGGTGCCGCTGCGCATCACTTCGGCATGGCGCCGTGCGCGACCCGACGTTTGTCTTGCCCACAGGCTGTCGAGCATGGCGTTGGCCGCGCTGTTGAAATCGCCCTGCGTGATGGCGGTGAGCATGCCGCGAAACATCGCCAGCCCATCCACCCCCAGCTGATATCCCATGCTGATCAGCACATCGCTGCGCGCCTCATTGCATTTGGCCAGTGCCTGCTGCACCAGCGCACGCTGATGCATCTGCTGCACCTTGCCCTCGACAATGCACTGCTTCCACACATCGCCGACGGGACGCGGCACCTGGAAGATGTAGTTGCTAAGCGATGCCCCTTTGGGGCCGATGCGAATGCCGCCAGCGACCGTGGGGAAACCCAGCGAGTCGAGGTAAGGCGCTTCGCGATAACCCTCTTCAAAATTCAGGATGGCAATAATCTGGCTCATAGAAATTCCTCTTTGACGGGGCGCAACAGCCTGAAAATGGCTGCGCAAAACGGCAAAAAACATAAATCCTGCTGATCGTTTACGACGTTGAGCGCGTTTTCATATAAGCGAAACGCTCAAGAATGGTTAAACAGTGAGCAACAATGGAACGTTCCGTTTAAAACTGGGGAAAGTGATGCAGGGTTAACGCACGGCATACAAATAGACGTGAGGCAGACAGCAGTTATCAAAGCTGGGTTGTGCCTGCTGAACACGAACGGGCGCTAGCACGGCGCTGTCAACGCGCGACAGCGTCTGGCGCTGGCAGATGCGTTCAGCAGTGCGCAAGGTGACGTTTTCGTATTCGATGCCGAGTGCGCTATCGATGCTGCGCTTAAGGCTGAGGGACTGGCGGCGCCGATGGCGGCGCGTGCGTGCATTACCTGAAAATACTGACTTCCCGTACTGGATAATCGCCATAACTCCTCCTGTTAATGAGTCTTTGGCGATGGGGTGGCAGGCACGGCAATTCGGCTGAGGCCGACGCGTTCGTTATTCCTCTGGAAAATACCCGACGTCAACTTACCCGGCTGCTTTCGCGGCCAGGGTGAAGTAGAGGAGAGTGAAAATCAGAGGGCAACTGACAACGCTGCAAAGTGCGTATCCACCCCATCCCAAAGTTCACTAACTTTGGATGGTATGTATCGCGCTTGTGCAGCGCCTCAATTGTTTAAGAGCGGGCTCATCCGTGAGCAGGTATGTTGTCCATCCATGCTCAAATTATTAACAGGTTCTAATGCATTGGCAAACACCAATGGTTAATTTTTTATTTACCGTCAGTTAAATTAATGATTTCAGCCAAAATATTTTTTTGCCGCAATCTGGCGTTTTGTGATCAGCCCAGGATTTGATAATCCCGCGCCTGGCTCATGATCACCCGCGCCACCACTTGCAGCGTCCTGGCTTCTTCCAGCGTGAGGTACCAGGTTTCATAGCGCTTGTTATCGGAGATCACCGCGACCTTTTTGTGCTGAAGTTGCAGGCGTTTGAGATAGAGCTGATCGTCAAGCGTGAACAGGTAAATACCATCGCCATCGAAGCGATGCACGCTGATATCGACAAACAGCTGGTCGCGCGGCGCAAAAGTGCCGGCCATCGAATCGCTGTTCAGCGCGATAAGGCGAATATTTTCTGCCGGGCGGCCGTTAAACAGCACCCGCGCCTCTTCCAGCCCATATTCAATGGCTTGAATGGTTTCCACCAGTTCATCGCGCGAAGAGCCGCTGTGCACACCGTGCTGGCCGATATCCAGACTCTCCACGCGAAACAGATGTTTTGGGTTCACCAGACTGCGCTGCGTCAGCAAGGCGGCCGGTTTTTCCATGCCAAATTGCAGCCACTCCACGCGCACGTCGAGTAACTGGCTGAGCGCCAGTAAATTATTATCATCGGGGATCGATTGCCCGTTAAACCATTTCCACACCCCCGGCGTTGAGATCTTGCATCCCCTCTCTTGCAGAGCCAGCGCAACCTGTTTATTCCGTCCATGTCCGACAATTCCCGCGCTTTCGCATGCGGCAATCAGCCTGGCAGTGAATGCTTGTCTCGTACTTTCTTTTTTAACCATCAGTTAATAATCTGCCTTCAGTAAAAGACTGAATGTTATTTTCATTTTTGCTACCAGTTCATTTTATATTACCGGCAGTTTACTACCCAACCGCTTTTATCAATGAAGCTGGACAATCATTATCCCCTTCGGTTAGGGCGAAACCAGTGTTCAGTGCCATATCGCTTGTTCTGACAGGGGTTTTCAGGATTGTTCTGTAGCAATAAGACCAGCATCTAAAGGAAAAAATGGGTGAAAAGCCGCGAGCCCGCCATAGATGACAGAAATAAATCAAAAAGCTCTTGGAATAACTGGATCGAAAACGAAAAAAATGGGCACCGTTTTCGGTGCCCATTGTCATGCAGGAGCAAACATTAGCGACGTAGCGTATCGTCGCCCCACCCTATCCATTTGTAGGTGGTCAGCGCTTCAAGTCCCATTGGACCACGCGCATGCAGCTTCTGCGTACTGACCGCCACTTCGGCGCCAAGGCCAAACTGGCCGCCGTCAGTGAAGCGTGTGCTGGCATTTACGTATACCGCCGATGAGTCAACCTGGTTGACGAAGCGATTGGCATTGCCAATGCTGCGCGTCAGAATGCCATCAGAGTGCTGCGTGCCGTGCTCACGGATATGCGCGATGGCTTCATCAATATCCGCCACCAACTTGACGTTCAGATCGTTGGACAACCATTCGTCATCATAATTTTCCGCTTGCACCGCCACCACCTCGGCAGCACCGTTTTGCAGCAGCGCCAGCACATTTTCGTCGGCGTGCAGCGCAATCTTCTCTTGCGCCATACGTTGCAGGAATGCCGGAATGAAGGTGTCCGCCTGATCGCGATGGATCAGCAGCGTTTCCAGCGAGTTGCAGGCGCTTGGCCGCTGCTTCTTGGCATTGACGATCACCTCCAGCGCGGCCTCGGTCTCCATGGTTTCATCGAGATAGAGATGGCACACGCCGATGCCGCCGGTGATCACCGGAATGGTGGAGTTTTCACGGCACAGCTTGTGCAAACCTGCACCGCCGCGCGGGATCAGCATATCGACGTAGCGATCGAGCTTCAGCAGCTGATTCACCAGTTCACGATCCGGGTTTTCAATCGCCTGCACCGCGCCGGTCGGCAAACCGTGCTGGGTCAGCGCATTTTGGATCACGCGCACGGTGGCGGCGTTGGTGCGATAAGTCTCTTTGCCACCACGCAGAATCGCCGCGTTGCCGGTTTTCAGGCACAGCGATGCCACATCAACAGTGACATTAGGACGCGCTTCATAAATCACGCCAACCACACCCAGCGGCACGCGACGGCGTTCAATGCGCAGGCCGCTATCAAGCTGGCCGCCATCCATCAATTGCCCCACCGGATCGGCCAGGCGACACACCTGACGCACATCATCGGCAATGCCTTTCAGACGCTGCGGGTTGAGCGTCAGGCGATCGAGCAGCGCTTCGCTCATGCCACTTTGGCGTGCATCCGCCAAATCCTGCTCGTTCGCCGTCAGGATGTCCGCGCTTTCCGCTTCCAGACGATCGGCGATGGTGAGCAGCACCTGATTTTTTTGTTCGGTGGAGAGTTCTGCCAGTTTGTACGACGCAGCGCGCGCCGCTTTACCCATCTCTTCTAACATTATCTGCTCCTTAACTGACGATCATATCGTCGCGGTGCACCGCTACCGGGCCATATTCGTAACCGAGGATCTCGCCGATTTCCTGGCTGTGATGACCGGCAATCATGCGCATGGCATCGCTGTTATAGCGCGTGACGCCGTGGGCGATATCGCGCCCTTGCAGGTTACGAATGCGGATCACTTCACCGCGCGAGAAGTTGCCCTGCACGTCACGAATGCCTTTTGGCAGCAGCGAACTGCCGCGCTCCAGCATCGCGGCCAGCGCACCATCATCGATGGTGATTTCGCCCGCCGGCGGTGCGCCAAAGATCCAGCGCTTGCGGTTTTCCAGTGGCGACTGCTGCGCGTGGAAACGCGTACCGACCGGTTTGCCATACAGCACATCGCTAATCACATCCGGACGACTGCCGGCGGCGATGATCACATCGATCCCCGCGCGACAAGCGACGTCCGCCGCCTGCAGCTTGGTCGCCATGCCGCCGGTTCCCAGGCCCGACACGCTGCCGCCCGCGAGGGTGCGTAACGCATCATCGATCTGGTGCACGTCGCTGATCAACTCCGCTTCCGGATTGGTACGCGGATCGGCGGTGAACAAACCTTGCTGATCGGTCAGCAGCAGCAGTTTATCCGCGCCGCCCAGCATCGCCGCCAGCGCCGACAGATTGTCGTTGTCGCCCACTTTAATTTCAGCGGTGGCCACCGCATCGTTCTCGTTAATCACCGGCACGATGTGGTTGTCGAGCAGCGCGCGCAGCATGTCACGCGCATAAAGGAAACGTTCACGGTCTTCCATATCAGCGCGCGTCAGCAGCATCTGCCCGATGTGAATGCCATAAATCGAAAACAGTTGTTCCCACAGCTGGATCAAACGGCTCTGCCCCACCGCAGCCAACAGCTGCTTTGAGGCGATGGTAGGCGGCAGTTCGGGGTAACCAAGGTGTTCGCGTCCGGCGGCAATCGCGCCAGAAGTAACGATAACAATGCGATGGCCCGCGGCGTGCAACTGCGCACACTGACGAACCAACTCCACCATGTGCGCCCGATTCAACCGGCGTGAACCGCCGGTGAGGACGCTAGTACCCAACTTGACCACAAGGGTCTGACTGCCACTCATGTTTTTCCTGCCATGTAAGAAAAAAATCTGCGAAGGGACGTTTTATCAGGAGTGAGCAAGGAAGCCAACAACAGCAAGGGGAAAAGCACAAAAATCCCCTGACAATGCGGTAGACCAAAAGTTCGCGATTAACAAGAAAGCCGAAAAACTGTCATAAAACGTTCATCACCAACCGGTAAAAAGTCGGTGTTTTACAAAACCTTTCACGGGTACAACAAATTTTACTCATTGGGATTGATAGCAAAATGAAGAAGAGCACACTGGCATTAGTTGTATCAGCGCTGGCACTGGCTTCCACCGCAAACGCCGCAGAAGTGTATAACAAAGACGGTAATAAACTGGACTTCTACGGCCGTGTTAAAGCTGAACACTACTTCAGCGATAACGCGTCAAGCGACGGTGACAAATCTTACGTGCGTATCGGTTTCAAAGGCCAGACGCAGATTAATGACCTTATGACCGGTTACGGTCAGTGGGAATATCAGTACAACGCGAATAATTCTGAAGGTTCTGATGCCAACGCAGGCAACAAAACCCGTCTGGGCTTTGCTGGTCTGAAATTCGGCCAATACGGTTCATTCGACTACGGTCGTAACTATGGCGTGTTGTATGACGTCGAGGCCTGGACTGACGTATTCCCAGAGTTCGGCGGTGACGGTACCGCGCGTACCGATAACTTCATGACTGCGCGTGCAACTGGCGTAGCCACTTACCGCAACAGCAACTTCTTTGGCCTGGTTGATGGCCTGCGCTTCGCGCTGCAATATCAGGGCAAAAACGACGCCACCAGCGCTAACGCCCGTGGCAGCATCACCGATACTTCTCGTCAGAACGGCGACGGTTACGGTGCGTCACTGGGTTACACCATTGCTGACACCGGTATCAGCCTGATGTCGGCCATCACCTCTTCAGACCGTACTAACCAGCAGCAGCTGCAGGCGCTGGGTAGCGGTGATAAAGCGGAATCATGGGGCGCCGGTATCAAGTATGATGCGAACAGCATCTACCTGGCTTCTATCTACACCGAAACCCGCAACATGACGCCAATCGGCACCCGCGGTTTTGCTAACAAAGCGCAGAACTTTGAAGTGGTAGCGCAGTATCAGTTCGACTTCGGCCTGCGTCCGTCCCTCGGCTATATCCAGACCAAAGGCAAAGACATCGAAGGGATCGGTGACGAGGATCTGGTTAAATACATCGACGTGGGCATGACTTACTACTTCAATAAAAACATGTCGACCTTTGTGGATTACAAAATCAACCAGCTGGATGACAACAACAAGCTGAACCTGAACAACGATGATGTTGTGGCCGTTGGCTTAACTTACCAATTCTGATTGAGCTGTACCCTCGTTGTGTCTATAAAAAAAGAGCCGGCTCATCACCGGCTCTTTCCTTTTTAAACCCTTAAAAGTCTATCAGGCGCTCAGTTTCACTGGCTCTTCTTTAAAGCCTTCCGCCGGGCGCAGATCGAGTTTCTGTTCCAGCAGCATCGCTTTCAGACGCTCATGGAAATTACGCAGCGTGCTTTCCACTTTGGCATTGTTCTCTTTGCCTTTGATGGTCGCAGCGCCCCAATCACCCGCTTTATCAAACAGGCCAAAATGATATTCGTATGTGAAGTGATCTTCATAGGCTTCCAGCGTCATCCACCAGCCCCAAAACTCACGCAGCTCAGGTGCAGGCTTGACGTTGACACACGCTGCCAGGCAATCGAAGAAGAAGCGTGTCTCTTCACATTTGCCTTCACGGATATACGGCCCCAATTCGGTGAAGCGCTTAAGCAGGCGACTACGGGGGTGACCACTCGGTAATGTCATCTCTTTTCCCTTAACCCTTTAAATTGCACTTCCAGCTTTCCATTAACATAAAAATGGAAAATCCCGGATATAAGTAGTAGCAGAGTTCAGAGATTTCGCCAGTTAGCCTTTCAACTGTTTTTCCAGCCAGTCACAAATTTGATTGAGCGCTTTGTCAAAACTGGCAAAAACCGGCTTGGCGGGAATCGCCAGCGTCTTGCCCTGCGACGAAGAGTTGGCGATCAACTGCGCGTCTGCTTCCGGACCGAAAATATCATCCGGCCAATAAGCCGCCAGCATCGGCGTTGGCGTGCGGCGGCCGAGTAAGCCTTGCACCTTCAACGAGTAGCGGTTGAGTTCAGTACGCAGATTGCTGTCGGAGGTTGAGGACATACCGAGACGGCTCGCCAGCATATCCATGTACATATCCGGCAGCTGTTGCTGCTGTTGCGCATCCACAAACACGCTGTGCACCATGGCTCCCAGCGTCGCTACCGCGCGTACTCGCGGCACTTCCAGATAGGCCAGACGTGTCGCCACGTTGGCACCGAAGCGGTAGCCCAGCAGCGCCACGCGTGTATGATCGATCCACGGCACATTGCTCAGTTCACGCAGCACCTGCTGATGCACCTGGCTGGTGTCCTGATTCAGCAGCCATTTGCTGCTAAATCCTACCGATGGCATATCCAGCGTCAGCATGGCGATGCCACGCGGCGCGAGATAGTCGTGGAACAGGCGATAGTGATCGCTCTGCAGCGAATCAAGGCCGCCGCACAGCAGCACGGTGGGATACGGCGCTTCGGCTTGCGCGGGCATATGCAGGAACCCCGTCACCGGACTGCCGCCGCTCATCGGAAAAGTCAGGGATTTTAGTTCGCCCGGCAGACGCTGCGTGGCCTCTTCGTAGGCGCGATTGGCCAGCACCTGCGCCTGATCGGCCAGCTCGTCGCCTTTGATGTAAGGGTAAGCCGCGAGGCTGAACAGATTGGCGGCGTGCAGCCAATGCTGACCGGCATCGTCATGGTTTTCGCTCTCTAACGCGCGCTGCTGCCAGATCGCCGCCTGCTTCGACCACTCGTAATTCCAATTGCCGCCGCGATAACCAATCACGGTATCGAGCAAGGCTTCATTGGTGCGTTCAAACTCGCTCACCGCGATACGCGCCAGCACTTCGCTGATCTCCTGCGGCGACAGACCGCGCCACGTCCACAGCAGCTTGTTCAGCATGCGATACCAGCCGCGCTGCGTATCCCCTTCAAGGGCGTTATGCACCTGCACAGCGGCATGATGCTGGCGATGCACTAATGAGGAGGTTTCCGGGTGTTTAAAACGCGGTTTGAACAGTTCTTCGCTCAGGTTTTTATCAGACATCTCAGCTATTCTCCTGCCAACAACGTGGCGATGGCTAAGAGTGTACTGCACCCGCCATACGCGCGCGAGGCGCAGAAAGCACAACGCCCGGCATAACCGGGCGTTGTTTGCGATGCATCAATTAGCTTTTGACGATTGGCGGGATGTAGACCACGCCCATGTCCCAGGGCTGCTCGATCCAGGTGTTCTGCGGGATATCGACAATGTAGTCGTCCACCAGCGCACGGCCAGCTGGCTTAGCGAAGATGGTGCAGAAACGCGCTTTAGGATACATGTCGCGGATCGCCTGCGCGGTGCCGCCGGTATCCACCAGGTCATCAATCACGATGAAGCCTTCACCGTCGCCTTCGGCACGCTTCAGCACTTTCATTTCGCGCTGATGATCGTGATCGTAGCTGGAGATGCACACGGTATCGACGTAGCGAATACCGAGTTCACGCGCCAGCAGCGATGCCGGAACCAGACCACCACGGCTCACCGCGATGATACCTTTCCACTGTTCCACAGGAAGCAGGCGCTGGGCCAGTTTACGGGCATGGATTTGCAACATGTCCCAGGTTACGACGTATTTTTCGCTCATATAAAGGAATCCCGGCCAAGAAACTTGGCTTAAAAAATATGCAAGGGGGAAAAGGTTGCGCGAGATTATAAGGATCTGACGCCTTAAAAACCAGCATCTGTCTTACTGGTTGCAGGTTTTTAGCGCGGCTGATTACGCACCCGGCGAGAAACAGTGATATTCTCAGGCCCATCACGTCAGATCTTCTGACGACGATTTTTACTGGAAACCCGCGTGCGTGCGGTATGTCCGCCACGCTGACACAGGAGATGCATGGTGTCTGAATTGTCGCAACTTTCACCCCAACCGCTGTGGGATATTTTTGCCAAAATCTGTTCCATTCCGCACCCTTCTTACCACGAAGAAGCACTGGCCGAACACGTTGTCGGCTGGGCAAAAGAGCAAGGTTTGTGGGTTGAGCGCGATCAGGTTGGCAACATCCTGATTCGTAAACCCGCTACCGCCGGTATGGAAAAACGCACGCCGGTGGCGCTGCAGGCGCACCTCGATATGGTGCCGCAGAAGAACAATGACACGGTGCACGACTTCACTAAAGATCCGATTCAGCCGTATGTTGATGGCGAATGGGTGAAAGCGCGCGGCACCACGCTGGGCGCGGATAACGGCATTGGTATGGCGTCTGCGCTGGCGGTGCTGGCTGACAACAGCCTGATTCACGGTCCGCTGGAAGTGCTGCTGACCATGACCGAAGAGTCCGGTATGGACGGCGCCTTTGGTTTACAGCCGAACTGGCTGCAGGCCGACATTCTGATCAACACCGACTCGGAAGAGGAAGGTGAGATCTACATGGGTTGCGCCGGTGGTATCGACTTCATCACCACCCTGCCGCTAACGCGTGAAGCGATTCCTGCAGGCTATGAAACCCTGAAGCTGACGCTGAAAGGCCTGAAAGGCGGTCACTCCGGTGCCGACATTCATCATGGTCTCGGCAACGCCAACAAACTGCTGGCACGCTTTCTGGCGCTGCACGCGCGTGAACTCGATGTTCGTCTGATTGAATTCACCGGCGGTACGCTGCGTAACGCCATCCCGCGTGAAGCTTTTGCTACGCTGGCGATCGACAGTCATAAGGTTGATGCACTGAAATCTGCTGCGGCACATTTCCAGGCGACGCTGCTGAACGAGTTGGGCATTAAAGAGAAGAACATCGCCGTGGTCACCGAAGCGCTGGCGCATCAAGGCCAGGCGCTGAACGCTGACAGCCGCGATCGTTTCCTTAATTTGCTAAACGCTACGCCAAACGGCGTGATTCGTAACTCTGACGTGGCGAAAGGCGTGGTGGAAACCTCGCTGAACGTCGGCGTGGTGACCATGGATCAGGACAATGCCGAAATCATCTGCCTGATTCGTTCACTGATCGATACCGGTAAAGATTGGGTGGTTGAAGTGCTGACCTCGCTGGCCGATCTGGCCGGGGCGAAAAGCGCACCTAAAGGCGGCTATCCGGGCTGGCAGCCTGATGCCGATTCACCGGTGATGGCGCTAACGCGCAAAACTTATGAAGCGCTGTTTGGTAAAACGCCGAACATTCAGGTGATTCACGCCGGTCTGGAGTGTGGTCTGTTCAAGAAGCCGTATCCAAACATGGATATGGTGTCGATTGGCCCAACCATCACCGGCCCGCATTCGCCGGATGAGCAGGTTCACATCGAAAGCGTGGGTCTGTACTGGAAACTGCTGACCGCGCTGCTCAGCGTGGTGCCAGAAAAAGCGTAAGATTGCGCTTTCGCGATAAACCCGACTTCGGTCGGGTTTTTTATGCCTGCGAAGGATTGAGTCCACCGCCATTTAGCACATTCCTCTGAAAAAACGTTGATATGCCTCCCGGTTAAACCAGAACACCTCATAACATCAGATTTAGCCACCGTTACATCCAGATGTCTGGATGGCTAATAAGATTTCGTGCTAGCTTATGCCCTTTCGTTCGTTGCCGAGAGTGATGGTTCAGGAAAAAATGCCCCCAACTCAACTAATTAAAGGCCCGGTTCAATGAGTGCGATCAACCGCCTGGAGATGCGTAATATCTCCATTGCCTTTGGCGGTTTCGCCGCGCTCGCGCAGGTGGATTTTCTGACTGAAGGCGGCTCGGTGCATGCGTTGACGGGCGCTAACGGCGCCGGAAAATCTACGCTGATGGCGGTGCTGGCTGGCGCACACGATCATTACAGCGGTGAGATTCTGCTGGATGATGTGCCGGTCACTATTCGCTCACCGCGCGATGCCAAAAAGCTCGGCATTCATCTGGTGCAGCAGGAAGTGGATGTGGCGCTGGTGCCACAGCTCAGCGTGGCCGAAAACATTCTGCTCGATCGTTTAGCCGAACCGGGTCACGTCTACAGCTGGCGTGAGATTCGCCGCCAGGCGCGTACGTTACTGGCGCAGCTGGAAGTGAACATCGACGTCAACCGTTTGGTGGAGCGCTGCTCGCTGGCAGAGAAGCAGCAAATCCTGCTGGCGCGCGCCCTGTCCCATCACTGCCGCTTTCTGATCCTGGATGAACCCACCGCCCCGCTCGATCAGCATGAGAGCGAGCGCCTGTTTACCGTGGTGCGCCGCTTGCAGTCCAGCGGCATTGGCGTGGTGTTTATCTCGCACCGCATTCACGAACTGAAAGCGATTTGCGACCGCTTAACGGTGCTGCGCGATGGTCGTCTGATCGAAAGCAGCCCGATGGCGGCGCTGAGTGGCGAGCAGATCGTGGAAAAAATGCTCGGACATCGGCTGGATGATGTTTTTCCGCCGCGTCGCGCCCGTGCGACTCAGCCGCTGCTGCTGTCGGTGGAAGGCTTACACGACGATCGGCTACTGCAGGATATTTCGCTGCGTCTGCATAAAGGGGAAATTCTGGGCATTGCCGGTCTGGCGGGAGCCGGTAAAACCGAGCTGTGCAAAGCGCTTTTTGGTGCCAGCAAAAGCCGTGTGACAAAGGGCGAACTGCACGGCAAACCGTGGCGACCGCGTTCACCGCATGATTCAGTAGAAAACCGCATGGCGCTGGTGCCGGAAGAGCGCCGCAAAGAGGGCATTTTCATCGATGAACCGGTGAGCATGAACCTGAGCATCAGCGCCGATAACAGCTTCTCGCGCTGGAGCCTGTTTGGTCATCGCCAGGCGTGGCGTTGGGCGGAAGCGGTGATTCAGCGCCTGAATGTGCGCACCACCGGACCGGGGCAAATCCTGCGTCGTTTGTCGGGCGGCAACCAGCAGAAAGTGGCGATTGGCAAGTGGCTGCGCAACAACGCCGATGTGCTGATTTTTGATGAGCCGACCAAAGGCGTCGATATCAAAGCCAAAACCGATCTGTTCACGTTGATCGATGGCTTAGCGCGTGAGGGCAAAGGCATCATTTATGCCTCGGGCGAGTTTTCTGAATTGGTCGGTCTGTGCGACCGCATTTGTGTGCTCTGGGATGGGCGCATTGTGGCAGAGATGGAGGGCAACACCGCCACAGAAGAGGCACTTTTGCTTTATTCCACCGGAGGAACACCTGCGTGAGCAGCAAAGAACTATCCCTAAACTCGCAGCCTTCTCTGCGCCATCAGCTGTTTGATTTCCTTTATAAGTGGGGCATGTTGCTGACCGTGGTGATTTTGATTGCCGCATTTGGTCTCGCTTCGGACAGCTTCCTCGAACCGACCAACATCATTAACATCCTGCGCTCGATTGCCATCGTCACGGTGATTGCGATTGGCGTGTCGATTTCGCTGACCATTGGCGGCTTTGACCTGTCGGTGGGATCCACCGCCTCGCTGGCCAATGCGCTGGTGATTTCGCTGTTCGTCTGGCACGGCTTTGGCACCACCGGAGCCATCATTATTACGCTGCTGCTGTGTACGCTGGTTGGCTTGTTCAACAGCTTCCTGATTGTGGTGCTACGTATTCCCGACATGCTCGCCACCCTCGCCACGCTGTTTGTGATTCAGGGCGTGGCGATGACCTACAGCTTTGGCGGTTCCATCACCGAGAATATGGTGCTGCCGAGCGGCGACATGGCCGAAGGCACCATTCCTGCCGCCTTTGGTCTGCTCGGCCAGGTGCCGACTATCGTGATTATCATGCTGGTGGTCACCATTGTGGCGCAGCTGGCGCTGTCGCTGACCAAGCATGGCCGTCGTATGTATGCGCTGGGCGGCAATCCTGAAGCGGCGCGTCTCTCCGGTATTCGTACCACGCGCTATCGCGTGTTGGCGTATGTGCTGGCCTCGCTGCTGGCTGGCTTGGGCGGCATTTTGCTGGCATCACGCATCGGCTCTTCGCAGGTGAATGCCGGCGGCGGTTATCTGATGGATGCCGTTGCCGCAGCGTGGATCGGCTTCTCGCTGGCCGGTTCGGGCAAACCGAATGCGCTGGGTACCTTGGTGGGCGCCATCATTCTTGGTGTGTTGCAGAACGGGCTGGTGATGTTATCGGTGCCCTATTACGCGATGGACATTATTAAAGGTCTGGTACTGGCGCTGGCGCTGGCGATGACTTACATCCAGCGCCGTTAAGGCGCGTTTAATCAGAAAGAGATCATAATGAAAAAAATTACCCTTTCGCTGCTGGCGGTTAGCCTGCTCAACGCCAGCGCCGCCTTCGCCGATGCCGCAGTGCCTGAGGTTATCGCTAACCATGAAGGCCCGCTACGCATCGCCATCATCCGCAACCTGGGTTCGGACGATAACACCACGCAGTTTGTCGCCGGTGCGATTCAGCAAGGCCGCCAGCTGGGCTTTAAGGTCAGCACTTTCCTCAGCAATGGCGACGATGCGCGCTTCCAGGATTTCGTTAACCAGGCGATTAGCCAGAAATATGACGGCATTATCCTGTCGCACGGTAAAGATCCCTACTCCACGGCGCTGGTGCAGCGTATTGCCGCAGCGGGCATCAAGCTGTCGGTGTTTGATACGCCGGTTAATACGCCGGTAGAGGGCGTCACCGTGACGGCGCAGAATGATGCTTCGCTGGCGCAGGAATCACTCGGCAGCTTAATCAAAGACTTCAACGGCAAAGCGAATATCGTCAAGCTGTGGGTGGCCGGTTTCCCGGCGATGGATCGTCGTCAGGTGGTGTATGAGAAGCTGCTGAAAGAGAATCCGGACATTCATCAGCTGGAGTCGATTGGCGCGGTTTCATCTGATGTACAGGGCGATACCGCCAACAAGATTGGCGCGATTCTGGCGAAATACCCGAAAGGCAAGATCGATGCGATCTGGGGTTCGTGGGATGCCTTCAGCCAGGGCGCGTATAAAGCCCTGCAGGAGAATGGTCGTACCGAGATCAAACTGTATAGCATCGACGTGTCCAATCAGGATCTGCAGTTGATGCATGAAAAGAACAGTCCTTGGGTACAAACCGTAGCGGTGGATCCAAAAACCATTGGCGCAGTGAATATGCGTTTGGTGGCGAACAAGATTGCAGGCGAAACCACACCGGCGACTTACGAGTTTAAAGCGTCATCGATTTCTCAGCAGCAGTTGAACAGCCAGCAAGGCGCGGTCAACGTGGCGTCGCTGAATAAGATCATTCCAGGCTGGGGCGAAAATAACGATTTCATCGCGCCATGGTTTGCAACGCTGGAAGCGAAGTACGGTAAGAAGTAGTTTCCCTCACCCTAACCCTCTCCCACGAGTGGGAGAGGGAACCGATCGGCGCGGTTGTTTTACTCCTTCTCCCGCTGGCGGGAGAAGGCCGGGATGAGGGGCAGCGCGCACAATCTCACAACCCCAACACCAACTGCCGCTCCAGCTGCGGATCCACCATCGTGACATGCAATCCCACCAGCCGCACGCCGCGCCCTGCTCTGCGTTCATCCCACGCCTGACGCGCCACCGCGATCATGTCGTCTTTATTCAGCACCGGCCAAACGTGCTCCTGCGTGGTTTGCTGGAAATCATTGAACTTCAGTTTCACGCCTTGTCGGGCGATCTGCTTATCCGGCTTGATGGCGGTTAAGCGGCGATCCAACTCCGCATAGAGAAAATCAATAATCTCCAGACACTGCTCCCAGCTGTGAATATCTTCCATCAGGGTACGTTCAACGCCGAGCGATTTGCGTTCGCGCTCAACCACCACATTGCGCTCATCCACGCCGTTGCTGCGTTCCCACAAGATGCGGCCAAACTTGCCAAAGCGTTTAAGCAGCAGCGCCAAATCGGCGCGCTGCACATCCGCGCAGGTGCGCAAGCCCATCTCTTCCAGCTTTTTAGTCGCCACTTTACCCACGCCAGGAATTTTACTGAGCGGCAGCGTCAGTAGAAAATCGGACATCGCGTCCGGCGTAATCACATATTGCCCGTTGGGTTTGTTGAGATCGGAGGCAATCTTGGCGAGAAACTTGACCGGCGCGATGCCGGCGGAAGCGGTCAACCCGGTTTCACGCAGGATATCGGCGCGAATCGCCTGCGCCATTAATGTCGCCGAGCCCTGACAGTGCAGGCTGTCGGTCACATCCAGATAGGCTTCATCCAGCGACAGCGGTTCAATCAGCGAGGTGTAACGTGAGAAGATGTCGCGGATCTGGCGGGAGGCTTCTTTATAGGCATCAAAGCGGCCGGGCAGCAGCCGCAGATGCGGGCAGAGTTTCAGCGCCATGCCGGTCGGCATCGCGCTGCGCACGCCATATTTACGTGCCGGATAGTTCGCGGTGCTGATCACGCCACGTTGCACGCGGCTGCCGCCAATGGCGATAGGAATATCACGTAAAGAGGGATCGTCGCGCATCTCAACCGCTGCATAAAAGCAGTCCATATCGACATGAATAATTTTGCGCATACGCCCTCCCAGATACTGGATAAGTATACAGCAGCGAAAAATATCGGCAATATTTGTTGAGAGCGAGATTAAAGTTTACAAATTAGTGGTCGTATTCCTTTTAGGAACGCGCCATTTTCTCGGACACTGGCTTGATTAAAAGCCAGACAATGTTAATGTTGCGCTGCGATAGCGGATATTTCCGATAATGCAATACCCGGACGCACAGCGTCATCGTCTCTCTCCACATCAAGGTATCTACAGAATGGGCAGAATCGCATTAACCCTTGCGATGATTCTTATGCCGCTCCTTAGCTGGGCAATGAACCCCGAGCCTACGCAACCGCTGGCTCCGGTGAGCAAAGAGTTAAAGAAACAACTAATTGGCACCCCCGTTTTTATTCAGATTTTCAAGGAAGAGCGTACGCTGGAACTGTACGGCAAAATCGGGAATGAATATCGTCTGCTGGACAGCTATCGCATCTGTAATTTCTCTGGCGGTTTAGGACCTAAACGTCGTCAGGGCGATTTCAAAAGTCCGGAAGGCTTTTATAACGTTAAGCTGAACCAGTTAAAACCGGATAGCCGTTTTTATCGCGCTATTAATACCGGTTTTCCCAATCAGTACGATCGCGCTAAAGGCTATAACGGTAACTATTTAATGATTCACGGCGATTGCGTGTCAGTGGGCTGCTACGCAATGACGGATGCATCGATGGATGAGATCTTTGCCTATACCAACGCCGCGCTGCGTAATGGTCAGCAGGAGATTCAGGTCAATATCTATCCGTTCCGCATGACAGACAGCAATATGCAGCGTCATAAATACTCGACGTACATTAACTTCTGGCGTGAACTGCAGCCGGGCTATGCGTACTTCGCTAAGTACCGTGTGCCGCCTACCGTGAACGTGACGGCCACCGGCCAATATGCGGTGAACAGCACGCCGGTGATCGCTACACCGGATGCTGCCTCGAAATCATTCCTGGCGCTCACCCAGGCAAAATAATGCCCACTCGCCTGGCACTATCCGGTGCCAGGTTTCATTGCCCGTCAGCGGTTGCGTAGCAATCACCGTTACCACATCTTGCGGCGTCGTCTGCTGCTGAAAATCAATTTCCACATCCTGATCGAGCAACGTCGCTTTGCCAAACGGCGCACGGCGCGTAATCCAGTAGAGATTGGTCGAACAGAACGCCATCAGATAGCGCCCATCCGATAACAGCATGTTGAACACGCCCTTCTCACGCATTTCTGCTGCCAGCTCGGCAATGTAGCGGAACACCGCTGGCCAGTTGCCCGGCGTGCGCGGATAACGCTCGGTCAGTTTGTGCAGCATCCAGCAAAATGCTTTCTCGCTGTCGGTTTCACCAATCGGACGAAATGGCCCGGTATCCAGCTGACGATAACCTTTGAGCTGACCATTGTGTGCGTAGGTCCAGTTGCGGCCCCACAGCTCACGCGTAAATGGATGGGTATTTTCCAGCGACACTTCCCCGCGATTCGCCTGGCGGATATGCGCCACCACCGAATGCGATTTGATCGGGTATTCCTGCACCAAACGGGCTATCGGCGAGTTAAAGCTCGGCTGCGGATCTTTGAAGGTGCGGCACCCTTTTCCTTCGTAGAACGTGATGCCCCAACCGTCTTTGTGCGGCCCGGTTCCACCGCCACGCTGCACCAGACCGGTAAAACTGAAACAGATGTCCGTGGGGACATTGGCGCTCATCCCGAGCAATTCGCACATAGCAACCGCCTTAAGTTAGATCCTCTCGCGCGCGGCGAGAGGAACGCATCATGACTTAACCATCTCTTTTTCAATCAACAGCATCAGAATATGAATCACTTTGATGTGGATCTCCTGAATGCGGTCGGCATAGCCAAAGTGCGGCACACGAATTTCGATATCCGCCGAACCTGCCATCTTGCCGCCATCTTTGCCGGTCAGAGTAATCACTTTCATGCCTTTCGCGCGCGCAGCTTCCACGGCTTTGATGATGTTGGCAGAGTTACCGGACGTAGAAAGACCCAGCAGCACATCGCCTGCACGGCCTACCGCTTCGATATAGCGCGAGAACACATAGTCATAACCAAAATCGTTACTGACGCACGACAGATGGCTGACATCAGAAATGGCAATCGCCGGGTAGCCAGGACGGTTTTCACGGTAGCGTCCAGTCAGCTCTTCAGCAAAATGCATCGCATCGCAGTGCGAGCCGCCGTTACCGCAGGAGAGCACCTTGCCGCCCGCTTTAAAGCTATCGGCCAGCAGAACTGCGGCGCGCTGAATGGCGTGAATGTTGGCTTCGTCACTCAGGAACGTGTTGAGCGTATCGGCTGCTTCATTGAGTTCTGAGCGAATAATGTCCTGATACATAGAGATGTCCTTTAGAGGAAAGATTGACCCGGCAAGTTTAACGGAATGGGGCTAAGCCGCAAAGCGCCTGCCATAAGGAAAAGCGCGGCGTCTCGAGGAAGTTTGGCAGTTGTTGCGCATCGTGCAACGAATTTGTGAGATGTGTTGTAATTGCGATGTAAACAGATTGATAAATTTTGCCCCATATTCTAAACCTACATCCATAACAGGTCAGACCTCTTACTACTTATGGAGTGGTTCATTATGTTGGTTGCCTCAATCGTTGCGACGCTAATCCTGCTTAGCGTGTTGTTCTACCACCAAATTTCGCTTCAGCTGAGCAGCGCAATTCTGCTGCTGTGGACCGGCGCACTGGCGGCCGCTGACTTATGGACGCCATGGATGCTGCTGCCGCTGGCGATTATTCTGCTGCCATTTAACCTGCCGGTGATGCGTCGCAGCCTGTTCTCGAAACCGGCGCTGCACAGCTTCCAGAAAGTGATGCCGCCGATGTCGCGCACCGAAAAAGAGGCGATCGATGCCGGCACCACATGGTGGGAAGGCGACCTGTTCCGCGGCAAACCGGACTGGCAGAAGCTGCACAACTATCCGCAGCCGCGCCTGACCGAAGAGGAGCAGGCCTTTATCGATGGTCCGGTTGAAGAAGCGTGCCGCATGGCGAACGATTTCGAAATCACCCATGAAATGGCCGATCTGCCGCCGGAGTTGTGGGCGTATCTGAAACAGCATCGCTTCTTCGCCATGATCATTAAGAAAGAGTATGGCGGCCTGGAATTCTCCGCCTATGCGCAGGCGCGCGTGCTGCAGAAACTGGCGGGCGTCTCCGGCATTCTGGCGATCACCGTTGGCGTACCGAACTCACTCGGCCCCGGCGAACTGCTGCAACATTACGGTACCGATGAGCAGAAAGATCATTACCTGCCGCGCCTGGCACGCGGTGATGAGATCCCGTGCTTTGCACTGACTAGCCCGGAAGCGGGTTCGGATGCCGGCGCGATTCCCGATACCGGCGTGGTGTGCATGGGCGAGTGGCAAGGTCAGCAAGTGCTGGGCATGCGCCTTACCTGGAACAAGCGCTATATCACGCTGGCACCGATTGCCACCGTGTTGGGCCTGGCGTTTAAACTCTCCGATCCGGATCACCTGCTGGGCGATACCGCAGAGCTTGGCATCACTTGCGCACTGATCCCAACGCACACGCCTGGCGTAGAGATCGGCCAACGTCACTTCCCGCTCAACGTGCCGTTCCAGAACGGTCCGACGCGCGGTAAAGACATTTTCGTACCCATCGACTACATCATCGGCGGCCCATCCATGGCCGGCCAGGGCTGGCGCATGCTGGTGGAGTGTCTTTCAGTCGGTCGCGGCATCACGCTGCCTTCGAACTCAACCGGCAGCCTGAAAAGCATTGCACTGGCGACCGGTGCCTATGCGCACATCCGCCGTCAGTTCAAAGTCTCTATCGGCAAGATGGAAGGGATCGAAGAGCCGCTGGCACGCATTGCTGGTAACGCCTACGTGATGGATGCTGCCGCAACGCTAATCACTAGCGGCATTATGCTCGGTGAAAAACCGGCGGTGCTATCGGCGATTGTGAAGTATCACTGCACCCATCGCGGTCAGCGCGCGATTATCGACGCGATGGATATCGCTGGCGGTAAAGGCATTATGCTGGGCGAAAACAACTTCCTGGCGCGGGCTTATCAGGGCGCACCGATCGCCATCACCGTGGAAGGTGCTAACATCCTGACGCGCAGCATGATCATCTTCGGCCAGGGCGCGATCCGCTGCCATCCGTGGGTGCTGGAAGAGATGAACGCCGCAGCGAAAAACGATTTGGTGACCTTTGACCGCGCGCTATTCAGCCATATTGGCCACGTAGGCAGTAATAAAGTACGCAGCCTGTGGCTGGGCTTAACCGGCGGCCGCACTAGCGCCACACCAACCCGCGACGCCACGCGCCGCTACTATCAACACCTTAACCGTTTGAGCGCCAACCTCGCGCTGCTGTCAGATGTATCGATGGCGGTGCTGGGCGGCAGCCTGAAACGTCGTGAACGTATCTCGGCGCGTCTCGGTGATGTGCTGAGCCAGATGTATCTGGCCTCCGCCACCCTGAAGCGCTATGACGATGAAGGCCGCAACGAAGCCGATTTGCCGCTGGTACATTGGGGCGTGCAGGATGCGCTGCATCAGGCCGAAGTGGCGATGGATGATTTGCTTCGTAACTTCCCGAACCGCATGGTGGCCGGTGCGCTGCGACTGGTGATTTTCGCCGGTGGTCATCACTGCCCGGCACCGTCAGATAAACTGGACCACAAGCTGGCGAAACTGCTGCAGCTGCCTTCTGCGACCCGTACCCGTTTGGGCCGCGGCCAATATCTGGCACCAAGCGCACATAATCCTGCCGGTCAGCTGGAGCAGGCGCTGCAGGATGTGATGGCCGCCGAAGTGATTCACGATCGTTTATGCAAGCAGCAGAAAAAGCATCTGTCATTTACCCGACTGGATGCGCTGGCACAAGAGGGCCTGAAAGCGGGCTGGATTGATGAGAGCGAAGCGCAGGTCTTGATCCGTGCGGAAGCCAGCCGTTTGAAAGCGATTAACGTCGATGATTTCGCGCCGGAAGCGCTGGCGGTGCCAAAGCCGCAGACGAAATCCAACCCGCGGGCCAGTGAAGCCGCTTAAAACACAAAAGCTCCGCATGGAGTAATGCCAGTCAGTTAAGCCTGACTGGCATTTTTTCTTTTGGCTGTCGGGTACTTCCAGGGCCTCTCTTTCTCCACTCTCGGCAATGACCTCTCCCGTCGCCCCGCAGTTTGACTATCTGGTTTTTTGCTGCGCAGCGTCAGCCGGTCATTCTGCAGCCCCTGCTTGATTTCCCGATACCGGAGCTCTCTACTTCGGCGACGGCGCGCACGGCGGCTTCACTGCAGCTGAGTTTGGTGGCGGCGTTCTTAAAATCCTGATCGGTCAGCGTCTGCGACATAACGAATATCCTGTTTGTGTCGCACGTCTTGCGCGAAAGGGGGATTGTTCGTTGAGATTCTCTATCTCTCGTTGTTGTTTTAACAACGCCAATAGCAAAGCGTGATCGTAAAAGCTTTATTGATCACAAACTCTAATTATTTCTGGTCCTGACAATCTGAGGGATGTAACGTAAACATCAGTTACTACATGGATTAAAGGTTAGGGATTAACGATGCCAATTATTGGTAAGATGATTTTGAACGGCGCAGATTTCGTGCCGTTGAATCTGTATGGCGTGGGCGTCTTCATGGCGTTTTCCGGAAAAGGTGCCTACAGAAATATTCCTGCATGTATGGCCGTCCCAAACGTTGGGCCTATCCCACCGGGTAAATACTGGATTGTTGAGCGTGGGAGGGGTGGCCTGCTTTCATGGGCTAAGGCAAAGTCACAGGATTTATATAACCGCGTTTTTAACGGTGCTGAATTTGATCGCGACGAATGGTTTGCTTTATATCGTGACGATCTGAGCATTGATGATGAAACGTGGATTAATGACGTCAAACGCGGATTATTTCGCCTTCATCCCGGCCGCGTATCTGAAGGATGTATAACTCTCCACCTTAATTCAGACTATGCACTAATTCGTAATGCCCTTCTGAGAACAGCGCCGATCCCGGTTCCTTGCATGAAAAATTTAATGGCGCGCGGATACATTGAGGTGGTTGCCGGTGGTTATTCAAACACTTGCCCGTAGAGCGGCCAAAGTCGCTTTTTTTCTCGCGCTGATGCTCGTTGTCGCCCGTACTCTGGGCCCGCCAGAGTTATGGTTTAACGAACAATTAGCCTTGAAAATCGGCCAAATGATCTACGGGAATGAAGAGATTGGAGCGGATCGTTTTTACGACATCTATTTCTACATGTCCGTATGCACAGTGATTCCCATCACGGTTGTTATTTACATTTTAACAATGAAGTTAATCAAAAAAATAAGGAGCAAATAAATGCCAATTCCTCCGTATATGTGGCTTAAAGACGATGGTGGCGCGGATATTAGAGGTTCTGTCGATGTTCACGAACGTGAAGGCAGCATTGAAATTATCGGCCTGAGCCACGGTATTAACCTGCCGGTAGACACCGCTAACGGCAAAATAACCGGCACGCGCCAGCATTCATCAATGATGATCGAGAAAGAGGTGGATAGCTCAACGCCTTATCTCTATAAAGCAGCGGCCACCGGCCAGACGCTGAAAAGCGCCGAAATTCGTTTCTACAACATCAGCGATGCGGGCCAAGAGGTGTGCTATTACACCGTGCTGATGGAAAACGTGAAAGTCACCGGCGTTAACTGCGGCGTGGCCAACACAAAACTGTCGGGCAATGACAAGCTGAACCACACGGAAAGCGTCAGCCTGCAGTATGAAAAAATCACCTGGCGTATTGTGGATGGTAATATCCAGTACACGGACGCATGGAACGAACGTCCTTCTGCGTAATCCGTTAGTAATTAACTTTCACTCAGCAAATAAAGCTTTTCCAAAGAACTTCGAAGAATTTTAAGCCTTGCCACAGTCTGAACGTGACAAAATGATCGCAAGCGCTGATGTTTTTAGCATCGACTTAAACGTTCACACCGATAAGATTGTGCGTGGCCGCCTGGATGACATCAACGCAGGAAAATTACTGTCATTGAATCGTCCCTTCAGCTGTTACCGAATGAGCCGGGTGTTGAACACATCGTTATGAAGCTAAAAAATCCAGCTTAAACGTGAAATAAAAAAAGCCCCGGAAACGGGGCTAATGCCAGTCAGTTAAGCCTGACTGGCATTTTTTCTTTTGGCTGTCGGGTACTTCCAGGGCCTCTCTTTCTCCACTCTCGGGAACGACCTCTCCCGTCGCCCCGCAGTTTAACTATCTGGTTTTTTGCTGCGCAGCGTCAGCCGGTTATTCTGCAGCCCTGCTTGATTTCCCGACGCCAGCATTAACCCGCCTGACGAATCCGCGCAATCAGCGCATCCACATCAGCAACATGATCGGCAGCCAGAATCAGCGTGCGTCCCAGCGTGATACAGCTGCGAATACACTCGGTGCGCATGGTCTGATCTTCAATCTGTTTGAAATCCGCAACGTGAGACATTCCCACCGTGCGGCGGATCAACTCGGTACCGCAATAACCCAAGGTATCGCGCCACACTTTGCGCAGGAAAGATTCGGCGTAACCGGGATAGGCCAGCGCCACATCGCGGGTTTTCTCTTTCGCCAATTCCAGGAAGCGGCTGGCAAACTGATTACAAATATCCTGCACGTCACTCAGACGACGTTCACGCCCTTCTGCTGCCTCACGCGGTGCCAGCAAGCCCGGCAGGCAGCAGTAGTTGATCAGCAAGTTGCCTATCGCGCTGCCGACATCAAAACCTATCGGCCCAAAGTAACCAAACTCCGCATCAATCACTTTCAGGCTGCCATCGGCGACAAAGATGGAACCGCTGTGTACATCGCCATGCAGCAAGGCTTCCGCATCGGCGAAGAAACGGTGTTTGAGACCGGCCACGGCGATTTTTAGCGCATCGTCGCTGCGCAGGCTGACCACCAGCGATTCCAGTGCCGCAGGATATTTGTTGCGCTCATGGTCAATAAACGGATCGTTGAAGAATAAATCTTCGGTGATTTCGCACATTTCCGGATTAATGAAACGCGCCACTTCGGCTTTTTTCTTATGCGGATGCAGGAAGAAATCGGAGGTATGGAACAGCGTCTGCGCCAGATATTCGCCAACCTGACGACCGGCCTGCGGATAATACGCACCCTTCACCAATTCGCTCCGCCAGATACGATGACTGGAGAGATCCTCCATCACCATCACCGCCAATTCGGCATCGTAATGAGTGACGTTGACGGTGTGCTGCGGGCAATGTTTGTAGTGCTCAATCAACGTCTGCGCTTCGAGACGCGCACGATCCAGCGTGAGTGGCCAGGATTCACCGACACAACGTACATAGGGCAGCGCCTGTTTTACCACCACGCGGCTGCGGCCTTGATTATCGAAAATTTTAAACACCAGGTTGAGATTGCCATCCCCGATCTCCTCGGCGCTCACCAGCGCTGACGGATCGTCCACGCCGCCAAATTGTTGAGCATATTCCACAGCATCGGCAGCATTGAACGTACGGTATTGCGACATTGCCTGTTCCTCGATTATCGATAGTAATAAGCCGTTCAGACGTCTATACATCCGCTACGCATGTTGGCACAATAGCCAGCATTAACGCAACAGGGATTTCACACCATGCAAACACTTCGTACCACCAGCCTTGAGGTTCGCGATAATCAACTGTGGATCCTTGACCAGCAGGCGCTGCCACAACAACAGAACTGGCTGCCCGCGCACAGCGTCGCGCAGTTGGTCGAACACATTCATGCCTTGCGCGTGCGCGGTGCGCCGCTGATTGGCCTCTCAGCCAGCTTGCTGCTGGCGCTGCTGGGTGAGCAAGGCGCAGCGCGCGCAGAATTAGTGACGGCGCTTGAGGTGCTGCGCGCGGCGCGCCCAACGGCGGTGAACCTGATGAATAACCTTGATCGCATGAAAACTGCGTTGGCCGAAAGTGATTTCGTCACGGCGCTGAGCCGCGAAGCACTGCGTCTGGTGGCCGAAGATAAGCAACTGTGTGACAACATCGCCCGCGCCGGCAGCACGCTGGTAAAACCGGGCAGCCAGCTGCTGACGCACTGCAATACCGGTGGGCTGGCGACGGCCGGCGTCGGCACGGCGCTCGGCGTTATCGCTTATGCCCACCAGCAAGGTTTGGTGAAAAATGTCTGGGTGGATGAGACGCGGCCGCTGCTGCAAGGTGGCCGTTTAACCGCGTGGGAGCTGGGTGAGCTAAACATTCCTTATCAGCTGATTACCGACTCAATGGCCGCCAGTCTAATGGCGCGCGGCGTGGTCGATGCTATTTGGGTCGGCGCGGATCGTATCGCAGCGAATGGTGATGTCGCTAACAAGATTGGCACCTATAGCCTGGCCGTGCTGGCGCACTATCACGGTATTCCGTTCTACGTCGCCGCACCGCACACCACGCTGGATAGTCAATGTCCAAACGGCGACGCCATCCCTATCGAGCAGCGCGCCGCCAGCGAAGTGACCGGCGTTGCAGGCAGTTTTGGTAGCGTGCAGTGGGCACCGGAAAGTGCGGCAGTCTATAACCCGGCCTTTGATGTGACGCCAGCGGCGTTGATTAGCGGTTGGGTGCTGGATACCGGTGTGGTAACGCCTGCGCAGGTAGAGGAAGGGATATTTTTGCCGTAAATAGGCGCAATTTTCCCCTCACCCCGGCCCTCTCCCGCAAGCGGGCGAGGGGGAAAACCATACTTGCCTGTTTGCACGATCGGTTCCCTCTCCCACTTGTGGGAGAGGGTTAGGATGAGGGCATAAAATCACGCCAAACGCGGATACGCATCAGCAATCTTATCGCCGGTGAAATTCGCGACCCAGCCTTCCTGATTATCGAAAATGCGGATCGCGGTAAAGTGCGGCTCAGAACCCATATCAAACCAGTGCGCCGTGCCAGCGGGCACCGAGATCAGATCATTCTTCTCACACAAAATCTGATACACCTCGCCCTCCAGATGCAGACAGAACAGCCCTGAACCTTCAACAAAGAAGCGTACTTCATCTTCGCTATGCGTATGTTCGTTAAGGAACTTGGTGCGCAGCACCTCTTTCTGCGGATTATCCGCACGCATGCTCAGCACATCCCAGCTCTGATAGCCCTTCTCGGCCACCAGACGATCAATCGCATGTTGATAGGCGTTGATAACCGTCTCTGCATCAGGATCCGCACCCAAATCGCGATCGGCTTCCCAGCGTTCAAAGCGCACGTTTTTCGCGTTAAGACGCTCGCGAATCGCCTCGGCATCGGTGCTGTGCCACACCGGTTGCTGGGCTTCGGTATCGGTAAAAATGGTCAATGCACTCATGTTAAATCGACTCCGGTTTAATCTGGGAAAAATCGTTGACCTGGTAATGACGACTGGCGTTATCCGCCGCGCCACGAATTAACTGCACGGTATGCCAGCCCGCATCCGCTGCCGCATCCAGCTCCTGATGAATATCCGACAGGAACAGCAATGACGCAGGCGCAAGGCCGATTTTTTCGGCGATATTGCGATACGATTGCGCTTCACGTTTCGCGCCGACGCCGGTATCAAAATAGCCGCTGACCAGCGAGGTTAAATCACCTTCATCGCTGTAGCCAAATAACAGTTTTTGCGCGGCGACCGATCCCGAGGAATAAACATACAGGCCAATCCCCTGCTGCTGCCAGCGCGCAAAAGCCGGCAGCACGTCGGGATAGAGGTGGCCGGTGAACTGGCCTTCAACGTAGCCGGCGCGCCAAATCATGCCCTGCAGGGCTTTGAGGCCCGGTGATTTGCGATCCTCATCGATATAATTCGTGAGTGTGGTAATCAGCTCCTCCAGCGTGGCCTGAGGCGCAGCGGACTCTGCACGCACCGCGTTGAGTGCGGCGGCGACGTTTTCATCGGTATGATTTTCCCGCACGTACGCCGCTAAATGCTGACGCGCATAAGGGAACAATACCTGATGCACAAACTGGATATCGCTGGTGGTGCCTTCAATATCGGTAACAATGGCGCGGATCATTTGGCCTCCAGCAGGCGACGTTGCAGTTCACATTCAAACAGAAATTCCAGACCTTCCAGATGGCGACGCGCTTCGTTCACGTCCTTGCCCCAGCAGGTCAAACCGTGGCCGCGCAGCAGAAAACCATATTGCAGCGGCGTAGCGGCGGCAAAAGCTTCAATGCGCTGCGCCAGCGCCGTCATGTCTTGATCGTTATCGAACAAGGGAATGGCGATGGTGTTCAGATGCGTCTGCTGCCCGGCCAGCGTTTTCTGCATCTCATAACCACTGAGCAGCAGCGCATCGCCCTTCTCCACCCGCGACAGCACCGTCGAGTTGACCGTGTGCGTATGCAGCACCGCACCCGCCTGCGGAAACAGGCGATAAATCAAGGTATGCAGACCGGTCTCCGCCGAAGGCGTGCGGCCCGATGGCACGGCGTTGGTAGCGATTTCAACCTGGATAAAATCATCGCGCGTCAAGCTGCCTTTATCTTTGCCGGACGCACTCAGCAGACAATACTCCGCGTCCTGCCGCACCGACATATTACCGCCGGTCGCAGGTGCCCAGCCTTTGCCACCAATCCAGTGGCAGGCGGCCACTAAATGTTCCAGTGGAAGAAAATCCGTCATAGCGATATACCGACTCCGCAGATTAGTTTAGACGTCTAAGCGTCTCGATTGCCAAATGTTAACATCCTGTTTATAGTGGCAGCAACACAGGGTTTCTCCGCAACGACATTCGCGCTTAAGGCCACAAAACAATGACGCAGCACAACCTGATCCCCGAGAGCAAATTACCGGCGCTCGGCACCACCATCTTTACGCAAATGAGTGCGTTAGCGCAGCAGCACAACGCCATCAACCTGTCGCAAGGCTTCCCCGATTTTGACGGTCCGCGCTATTTGCAGGAGCGCCTGGCGCATCACGTGAGTCAGGGCGCCAACCAATATGCACCGATGATCGGCGTACTGCCACTGCGTGAGGCGATTGTTGAGAAAACCGCTGCGCTTTACGGCCACACGCCTGACGTCAACAGCGATATCACCGTGACGACGGGCGCGACCGAAGCGTTGTACGCAGCGATCACCGCGCTGGTGCGTCAAGGTGATGAAGTGATCTGCTTTGACCCAAGCTACGACAGCTACGCGCCTGCGGTGCAACTGGCGGGCGGCGTGTTAAAACGCATCGCCCTGCAGCCGCCGGGTTTCCGCGTTGACTGGCGCGAATTTCGCGGCCTGCTGAGCAGCAAAACCCGCTTAGTGATCCTGAACACGCCGCATAATCCGTCCGCCACCGTGTGGCGCAAAAGCGATTATGCCGAGCTGTGGCAGGCGATTGCGGAGCAGGAAATCTATGTGCTGAGCGACGAAGTGTATGAGCACATCTGTTTCACTGAAGAGGGCCACGCCAGCGTGTTAGCGCATGCTGAACTACGTCAGCGATCCATCGCGGTGTCATCCTTTGGTAAAACCTTCCACATGACCGGCTGGAAAGTGGGTTACTGCATTGCCCCGGCGGCGATCAGCGCTGAAATCCGTAAGGTGCATCAATATCTGACCTTCTCGGTGAATACGCCAGCACAGCTGGCGATTGCCGACATGCTGCGTCAGGCGCCTGAGCACTATCGCGAACTGCCAGAGTTCTACCGCGCGCGCCGCGATCGCTTTATCCAGGCGCTCTCCGCCAGCCGTTTCAAGCTGCTGCCGTGCGAAGGCACTTACTTCCTGCTGGTCGATTACAGCGCCATTTCCGATCTGGATGACGTGAGCTTCTGCCAGCTGCTGACCAAAGAAGTCGGCGTGGCGGCGATTCCGCTGTCGGTGTTCTGCGCCGAACCTTTCCCGCACAAGCTGATTCGCCTGTGCTTTGCCAAACAGGAAGCGACGCTCGACGCCGCTGCGGAGCGCTTATGTCAGCTTTGAAAATTACCGTTCTGCAGGAAACCCTGAGCTGGATGGATGGCGCGGCTAACCTGCGTCATTTCGACGGTGTGCTGAAAGGCATTACAGGCCGCGACATCATTCTGCTGCCGGAAATGTTCACTACCGGTTTTGCTATGGAAGCTGCCGAAAGTTCGCTGCCGCAGGATGACGTCGTGGCGTGGCTGCACGCGCACGCGCAAACCAGCAATGCGTTAGTCGGCGGCAGCGCCGCAATCCAGACGGAAAAAGGCGCGGTGAACCGCTTCTTGCTGGTCGAGCCAGACGGCACGTTGCATCAGTACGACAAACGTCACTTGTTCCGCATGGCCAATGAACATCAGCACTATGTGGCGGGCGAAACACGTGAAGTATTTGAGTGGCGCGGCTGGCGGATTCTGCCGCAAATTTGCTACGACCTGCGCTTCCCGGTTTTTTCGCGTAACCACAACGATTACGATTTGGCGCTGTATGTCGCCAACTGGCCGGCACCGCGTGCGCTGCACTGGCAATCGCTGCTGTTAGCCCGTGCAATTGAAAACCAGGCTTATGTCGCCGGTTGTAACCGCGTCGGCAGCGATGGCAATCAGCATCAATACAGTGGCGACAGTCGAATCATTTCACCGCTGGGTGAGATTCTGGCGAGTGGAGAGCCCTTTGCGCGTGCGCGTCTTGATGCGGAGCTTTCGCTGGAGGAGCTGCAAGCCTACCGCGAACGCTTCCCGGCTTGGCGCGATGCGGATGGGTATACGCTGAAGTAGCCTCTTTGCCGCGTGGACGCTGCGCAGCACATTTTCCCCTCTCTTAAAAACCCGCTAAAATTTTGTTTCCTGCTTGGAAACATGGCATTGTTGCGCTACCATGTTTCCATGTTGGAACATGTCGAGGGAATGATGCACGTTATCTCAAGGAAAGTGTTTACAGAAGCGACACGGAGTTTTCCAAATGATGCAGCAGCATTGGATGCCACTTATCGAACTTTAAATGGCAACGATTTTGCCGATCCAGATGCGCTCAGAGCCTTTTTTCCAAGTCTTGACCGAATGAAATACCGGGCGAAATGGTGGGTGATTAACGTAGGCGGAAATAATCTCAGAGTGATGTTTTTTGCTGATTTTATAGCCCAACGAATCTTCATTAAACACGTTGTAACGCATGCCGAGTATGACAAATGGGTAAAGCATTATCGGGAGAACAAAGAATGATTGCCGAAGCCATCCAGGCCAGCAACAATCTGATTAAAGCCGTCCCGCTGCTGGGCGGAAGTAACGCCAAAGCTGATTATGAGCAGGCGTTAGAACTGGTGGAGTATCTGATTGAACATCAACCTGATCATCCGCTGATTGAAATGCTCACCGATAAAGTGGCGAAATATGAAGATAGTGCGCCGGAATTTGCTGCGTTCAACGCGCGTGTCACTGCATTACCTGGCGGTGTCGCGTTACTGCGGGTGTTGATGGATCAACATAATCTCAATCAGTCATCCTTCGTGAATGAAATTGGTCAGCGTTCTTATGTAAACCGAATTTTGAAAGGAGAACGTTCGTTGACAGACAAACACAAAGCCGCGCTGGCTAAACGTTTTAACCTGCCTTTCGAAGCGTTTCGCGAAGATTAAAAGAGGAAGCCGCAGCAGAGAAATCCGCTGCGGCTTTTTAAGCTTACAGCTCGAAGCGATCCAGATTCATCACTTTGGTCCAGGCGGCAACGAAGTCGGTCACGAACTTCTGCTTCGCATCGCTGCTGGCGTAAACCTCGGCCAGCGCGCGCAAGATAGCGTTCGATCCAAACACTAAGTCGGCACGTGTCGCAGTAAACTTCACTTCGCCGCTCAGACGATCGCGACCTTCAAACAGCTCTTCGCTCTCATCGGTGGCTTTCCACGCGGTACGCATGTCGAGCAGATTAACAAAGAAATCATTGCTCAGCACACCAACGCGATCGGTAAATACGCCGTGCTGGCCGCCGTCGAAGTTGGTGCCCAATACGCGCAGGCCACCGAGCAACACCGTCAATTCTGGCGCGCTCAGCGTCAGCTGTTGGGCTTTATCCAGCAGCAGCGTTTCGGTTGAAGAACCTTTGGCGCTGCGGCGATAGTTACGGAAACCATCGGCCAACGGCTGCAGGAAGTTGAACGACTCAACGTCGGTTTGATCCTGACGCGCATCCACCCGGCCCGGCGTAAACGGCACTTGCGTTGCCACGCCAGCGGCTGAAGCGGCCAGTTCGATACCCACGCTACCTGCCAGCACAATGACATCGGCCAACGATGCTTTGCCTGATTCCTGCTGAATCTTTTGCAGGATTGGCAGCACATCATTGATTACGCTGGCATTCACCGCCCAATCTTTCTGCGGCGCTAACGCCAGACGCGCACCGTTGGCTCCGCCACGTTTGTCACCGCCACGGAAGGTGGAGGCTGAAGCCCAGGCCACTGAAACCAGCTGGCTGACGCTCAGACCTGAAGCCGCAATGCGCGCTTTAATCTCGCTGATATCAGCCGGCGTTGGCTGATGAATCGCCTGCGGTAACGGATCCTGCCACAGCAGATCTTCCTTCGGCACTTCCGGGCCGATGTAACGCGCTTTTGGTCCCATATCGCGGTGCGTCAGTTTGAACCAGGCGCGGGCAAAGGCTTCGTTGAACGCCTGCGGATCGTTGAGGAAGCGGCGCGAAATCTTGCCGAACTCTTCATCGAAACGCAGCGTCAGATCGGTTACCAGCATGGTCGGTTTACGTTTTTTCTCCGGATCAAACGGATCCGGGATAATCGCTTCAGCATCAACCGCTTCGAACTGGATGGCGCCCGCTGGGCTGCGTGTCTGTACCCATTCGTATTTGAACAGGTTCTCGAAGAAGTAGTTGCTCCACTGCGTGGGAGTTTGCGTCCACACCACTTCCAGACCTGAAGTGATGGCATCTTTACCCACGCCGCTGCCATAGCTGCTGGTCCAGCCAAGGCCCTGCGCTTCAATCGGTGACTCTTCAGGATCAACGCCAACATGGCTGGCTTCTGCCGCGCCGTGGGTTTTACCCAAAGTATGACCGCCAGCAATCAGCGCCACGATCTCTTCATCGTTCATGCCCATGTTGCCGAAGGTGGCACGAATCGCCGGCGCCGCTGATTTTGGATCGCCGCTGGCTTCCGGTCCTTCCGGGTTGACGTAGATCAGGCCCATTTCGGTAGCGCCCAGCGGTGCATTGGCCAGCGCTTCTGGATGGCGATGCGCCAGCCATTCGGTTTCGTGGCCCCAATCCACATCCATATCCGGTTCCCACACGTCTTCACGACCGGCACCAAAGCCGAAGGTGCGGAAGCCGGCGTTTTCCAGCGAGACGTTACCCGCCAGAATGTAGAGATCGGCCCAGGAAATTTTTTGACCATATTTCTGTTTTACCGGCCACAACAGGCGACGCGCTTTATCGAGGCTGACGTTGTCCGGCCATGAGTTCAGCGGCGCAAAACGTTGCTGACCGCGACCTGAACCGCCACGACCATCAATGGTGCGATAAGTACCCGCGCTGTGCCACGCCATGCGAATGAACAGCCCAATATAGCTGCCCCAGTCGGCTGGCCACCAGGATTGCGAATCGGTGAGAAGTGCGCGGATATCGGCTTTTAACGCGGAGTAATCCAGTTTGCTGAATTCGTCGCGGTAGTTGAAGGTGTCACTAAGCGGGTTGGAACGGTTGGAATGTTGGTTTAACAGATCGACGCGTAACATATTGGGCCACCAGTCGCGGTTGGATGTCCCGCCACCGGCGCCGCGCGCCAGAACACTCTTCTCTTCAGACGCCCCGTGATGAAAGGGGCACTTGCCTGCGGCTGCTGCATTATCGTTATTGTCGTGCGTGCTCATGTTTATCGGCTCCATTGGCTTCATATTGCTTTCTACTATGCGACTAAGATTAGCCGCACTTTCGCCAGGAATATATTTGGATGAACCGAAGGTTTTGATAGTTACTGGCTTTCAAGCGCAGCGCGTGAAGTGGCGCACATTATCAGCTGCCGCGATAAGTCGACCACGACCACGGCGAGATGAGAAACGGCAGATGATAATGGCTGCCTGTGGCGCCAATCACGAAATCAATCTGCGCACTCACGTAGAGCGCATCGCGCCCTTCGGCAGCAAAGTAGTCGCCAATCTCCGCCGTCAAACGGTAATGACCTGGCGCCAGCGGTTCGGGCGTCAGATCTTTAATGCGTCCGTCGCTGTCGGTGTTGCCTTCCACCAGCGGCAGCCAGCCTTCCGGGCTATTTTGCTCGAGCGAAACCGCCACGCCAATCGCCGGTTTGCCCAGCGCGGTATCGAGAATATGCGTCGTAATGGTGCTCATGTGATGCTCTCCTTTAGCCGCAACAGGGTAATTTCACGCAGCTGCGCCAGCGCTTCACGCTGTTCACTCGCTGCATCATTGTTAAGCCGACGCTGCAATTCCGCCAACATCTCTTCGCCGCTGCGCCCTTTGGCACGAATCAGAAACACCCGGCCAAAGCGCTGCTCATAGGTTTGATTGCCCGCCAGCATCGCCAATTGCAGCGCGCCGTCCGCCTGCTGCATCGCCGACTGCTCACTGCGCGACAGCGTGGCCTCTTTGTCCGCGCCCGCCACGTTGTCGCCAATACGTGGATGGGCACTCAGCGCCTGCTCAAGATCAGCGGCTTGCCACCGCTGCGCCAAACGATCGGCTTCGGCCTGTAAAGCCGCAACGTCGGCAAAAGGTCGCGCCGCCACCAGCGCCTGCTGCCAGGCGGGAATCGCCACGCAGTGCGCAATCGCCGCCTGCGCAGCTTGAGGTGAAAGCTGATTAAAGTTGACCAAATCCATCTTTATTCCTTAGCGCGCGCAATATCGCAAACCGCTTGCAGATAAGCCTGCACGCCCAGCGCCACATCAGCGGTTTGTACCGATTCCGCCGGATGATGGCTGATGCCGCGATGGTTGCGCACAAACAGCATGCCCACCGGCCAGCGCTCGGCGATAGCAATTGCATCATGCCCCGCGCCGCTCGGCAGCGACAGGCTGCGCCCTTGCACGGTTTCTACCGCGTGGCTCAGCGCCTGCTGCAACCGCGCATCACAGGCGGTAGCGGCAATGTGGTAATACTCGTTGGCGCTGAAGGTTAAGCCGCGACGCAGCGCAATCGCCTGCGCCTGGGTGAGCAGCGTAGAGAGTAAACGCTCCAGCGGCTCATCCTGCGGACCGCGCACGTCAAGCGACAGCTGCACTTCACCCGGAATCACGTTGACCGCGCCCGGCAAGCAGCTCAGCGTGCCGACGGTCGCCACCAGCTGCGGATCGTGCTCTTGCGTGGTGTGCTCAATAAACACCATCCATTCAGCGGCAGCGGCCAGCGCATCTTTGCGATGCGTCATCGGCACAGTGCCCGCGTGACCCGCTTCACCGATAAAGCTGCAGTTCAGACGACGCGCGCCGTTGATCGCCGTGACCACGCCAAGCGCCAAATCTTCCTGCTCAAGACACGGACCTTGCTCGATATGCAGTTCCAGATAGGCGGCGATGGCATTGACCTGACGCGCCGCGTCGTGAATCTTCGCCGCATCGAAACCGACATCCTGCATCGCTTCCGCCACGGTGATGCCGTTGCCATCCGGGTGCGTCACCCAGCTTTCCGGCCAGCTGCCGGTAATACCACGGCTGCCGAGCAGCGTAATGCCGAAGCGCGTGCCCTCTTCGTCGCCGAAGCCGACAATCTCAATCGCCAGCGGCAAACGCTGCTGCCGATCGTGCAGCCACTGCACGGTTTCAATGGCGCTTAACACGCCGAGCATACCGTCGTAGCGACCGGCATTGCGCACCGTATCCAGATGTGAACCGAGCAGCAGCGCCTGCGCGCCCGCCTGCGCCGCTTCGTAGCGACCGCAAATGTTGCCTACCGCATCCTGCCACGTCGTCATACCCGCGGCCTGCATCCATTCACCGACGCGCGCGTTGGCACGCTGCTGCTCCGGCGACAGATAAACGCGCGTCAGGCCATCTTCGCTTTCGCTGATCTCAGCCAGCGCATCACAGCGCGCCATGACGCGAGCGGCGGCGATCTGCGCCTCGCTGGCGGTCATCAGGCTTTTATTCATGCGCGGCTCCCGTAAAGATCCCACGCCGCCTGCATCCCCGCGCCTTGCGTGGTGCGGAAGCCAACATGATTCAGCACCGCTTCCAGCGCGCTCAGGGTTTGCATCACGCAATCTTTACGCGCGTTGTAGCCCATGGTGCCGATGCGCCACACTTTGCCATGCAGCGGACCAAACGAAGTGCCGATTTCGATACCGAAATCTTCCAGCACCAGCTTGCGCACCTGATCGCCATTCACGCCCTGCGGAATCACCACGCCGAGCACGTTATTCATTTTGTGTTTTAAATCGCCAAAGGTTTCGAGGCCCATGCCCTGAATGCCTTTCAGCAGCGCATCGCCGTGTAGCTTGTGGCGCGCGATGCCGTTATCTAATCCCTCTTCCATTATCAGACGCGCACATTCACGCGCGCCAAACAGCGCGGTGGTGGCTTCGGTGTGGTGATTGAGACGTTCCGGGCCCCAGTAATCCATGATCATGCCGAGATCAAAATAGTTGGAGTAGATCATCTCGTCGTCACCATCCTGATGATCGGCGGTGCGGATGCCCTCTTCCACGCATTTGCGCTTGCGGATCACCGCTTCCATCTGCGGGCTCAGCGTGATTGGCGACGTACCGGATGGACCGCCAAGGCACTTCTGCATCCCGGCGGAGACCGCATCCAGGCCCCACGCATCGGTTTCCAGCGCGTTACCGCCGAGCGACGCGGTGGCATCGGTGTAGAACAGCACGCCATATTTCTGGCAAATCGCGCCCAGCGCTTCCAGCGGCTGCAGCATGGTGGTGGACGTATCGCCCTGCACCGTCAGCAGCAGGCGCGGCTGCACTTTTTTGATCGCGTCTTCGATCTGATCCGGCGTGAACACTTCGCCCCACGGCACTTCAATGGTGTGCACTTCCGCGCGGCAACGGCGGGCAATTTCACACAGCAGATGACCGAAACGGCCAAACACCGGCACCAGCACTTTGTCGCCCGGACGGATCGCCGACAGCAGGATCGCTTCGATACCGGCGCGTGACGTGCCGTCGATCAGCATCGTCCAGCGGTTTTCAGTGCGGAATACGCCACGGTACAGCGCCATCACCTCGTTCATGTAGTGCGTCATCGCCGGATCGTACTGGCCGATCAGCTGGCTCGACATGGCGCGCAGCACGCGCGGATCGGCATTGATCGGGCCCGGTCCCATCAACAGACGCTGTGGCGGATTAATTTGCGAAAATTGGCTGATATCCATGTTGTATTCCTTAAAGAAAGCTTAGAGGCGCACGGTAGAGATAAACTGCTTCAGCTCCGCGGTTTGCGGATTGGCGAACAGCGTTTTGCTGTCGCCCTGCTCCCAGACGCGCCCCTGATGCATAAAGACCACGCGATCGCCCACGTCGCGGGCGAAGTTCATTTCATGGGTGACAAGAATCAACGTCATGCCTTCGGCGGCCAGCTGCTCCAGCACTTTCAGCACTTCGCCCACCAGCTCGGGATCGAGCGCGGAGGTGATCTCATCACAGAGTAAAACTTTGGGCTGCATCGCCAGCGCACGGGCAATCGCCACGCGCTGCTGCTGACCGCCCGACAAATTGGCCGGATAGTAATTGATGCGCTCACCGAGGCCGACTTTCTCCAGCATCTGCGTTGCCAGCGCACGGCATTCGGCTTCACTTTTCTTCAGCACGCGGCGCGGCGCCAGCATCACGTTTTCCAGCGCCGTCATGTGCGGGAACAGGTTGAAGTTCTGGAACACCATGCCGACCGAACGGCTGATTTCACGCGCCTGCGATTCGCGGTCGGTAATTGTCATACCGCCGAGTTTGATGCTGCCTTCCTGATAACCTTCCAGCCCGTTCATGCAGCGCAGCAGGGTACTTTTACCCGATCCGCTGCGGCCGATAATCGAGATCACTTCGCCGTGATCGACATCGAGATCGACACCTTTCAAGACGTGGTTGTCGCCGTAGTACTTCTGTACCTGATTAATGGTGATGAGCGGCATTGAATTTTTTCTCCAGGTACTGGCTGTAACGCGACAGCGGATAACACATCAGGAAGTAACCGAGCGCTACCAGGCCAAACACCTTGAACGGCTCATACGTCACGTTATTCAAAATGGTGCCGGCTTTGGTCAGCTCGACGAAACCGATAATCGAGGCCAGCGCGGTGCCTTTAATCACCTGCACGGCAAACCCAACCGTAGGCGCGATGGCGATACGAATCGCCTGCGGCGCGACCACGCGAAACAGCGTTTGACCAAAGGTCAGGCCGAGACAGCGCGACGCTTCCCACTGCCCTTTTGGCAGGGCACGAATGCTGCCGTACCAGATATCCACCAGAAACGCGCTGGTGTAGAGCGTTAAGGCCAGCGAGGCGGCGGTCCATGGCGCCACGTCGATGCCGAACAAGCCGACGCCGAAGAAGGCGAGGAACAGCTGCATCAGCAGCGGCGTGCCCTGAAACAGCTCGGTGTAGGCGCGCACCAGGCGCATCGGCCATTTACGTTTCAGCAGGCGCATAAACAGCAGCGGCAAGGTCACCAGCGTGCCGCCAAAAAACGCCACCAGCGAAAGTAAAATTGTCCAGCGCGCTGCCAGCAGCAGGTTGCGCAGGATGTCCCAGTCGGTAAATTGCGTCATCATGCCGGCTGCGCTCCCAACCATTTACGTCCCAGCGCCAGCAGCAGTTGGCGCATGGCAATCGACAACGCCAGATAGATCAGCGTGGTCACGAAATAGACTTCAAAACTCAAAAAGGTGCGCGACTGAATCAGGTTGGCGGCAAAGGTCAACTCTTCGTACGACACCTGCGACACTACCGATGAACCGAGCATCACAATGATGCATTGGCTGACCAGCGCCGGATAAATACGCTGCAGCGACGGCGGCAACACCACGCGGATGAAAGTTTGCGTGCGGGTCAATCCCAGCACGCGCCCCGCTTCCCACTGGCCGCGCGGCGTCACCTGAATCCCGGCGCGAATAATTTCGGTGCTGTACGCGCCAAGGTTAATCAACATCGCCAGCAGCGCGGCTTCACCCGCCGTGAGTTTCAGACCCAGATTGGGCAAACCAAAGACGATGAAAAACAGCTGCACCACAAACGGCGTATTACGAATCAGCTCGACGTACAGGCCCCAGATGCGGCTCGCCCAGCTCGGTTTGCCGCTGCGCAGCGCCGCGCCGAGAATACCGAGGCTGACACCGCCCACGGTGGCGAGCACGGTGATCTGAATCGTGACCCACAGTCCGGCCAGCAACTCTGGCCAGTGCGGCCAGAGATCGGCGAAGTTAAGTTGCGCCATACTTTATGCGCCGAGGTTCGCTGGCAGCGGCGCTTTCAGCCACTCTTCCGACAGCTTGTTCAGCGTGCCGTCTTTGATGCCCTGCTCAATCAGCGCATTCACTTTCTCTTTCAGCGCCGGCTCATCTTTTTTCAGGCCGATGTAGCACGGTGAATCTTTCAGCATGAACTGGGCAACCGGCGCTTTTTCGGCGTTCTGGCGCGCAATCGCCGCCACTACCAGGTTGCCCGTCGCAACGTACTGCACTTGTCCGGAAAGGTAGGCCGACAGCGTGGTGTTGTTATCTTCATAACGCTTCACCTGCGCCTCTTTCGGGGCGATATCGCTTAACACCATATCTTCCACTGCACCGCGCGTGACGCCGATCGATTTGCCGCTCAGCGCTGCCGCATCTTTCAGCGTTTCGCCTTTCGGACCAAATACGCCGAGGAAGAATGGCGCGTAAGCGCGGGTGAAATCGATCACTTTTTCACGCTCGGCGTTTTTACCCATGCTGGAGATCACCAGATCGACTTTATCGGTCTGCAGATACGGCACGCGGTTGGCACTGGAAACGGGCACCAGCTGCAACTTCAGTTTCATCTGTTTAGCGAGATACTTCGCCATGTCGATATCGTAGCCCTGCGGTTGCAGATCTGTACCTACAGAACCGAACGGCGGGAAGTCTTGCGGAACCGCTACGCGGATCACGCCGCGCTTTTGGATATCCTGCAGCTGATCGGCCATCGCACTACCGACCTGCGCCATCAGCAATGCCGCGCCCGCTACCGCTAATAATACTTTTTTCATTATGCACCCCGGTGAGTTTACGTGAAACAAAAGATTCTTGATGAATCATTCTGCAACTAATGTGCCAACCGCAGTGCCGGGAGAAGAAAGGGGAAAAAACGCGGAATTACCGCGTTGAAGGCAGCAAAAAAGGGCATTGCGCCCGTTGGAATTAACGATCAAAATTAGTGCAATGCACCATAATGGCGCCCGTTAACGGTGTTCCAGCTCGTCGAGATGCTGATAAAGATCGGCAATTTGATGGATGCGCTGACGGCCCTGCGACAACATTTCGTGCAGTAACGCATTCGCCAGCAGGTTAATCAGGCTCATGGCGGAGGCGTAGCTATCAAAAGCGGAAACGCTGTCGAGCGGCGCACAAAGCTGCCAGCGCGCCAGCGTAATAATCCCCTGCGCCTGCGGCTCACACAGCGCCAGCACCGGAATGTTGCTCTGCTGCAGCTGCTGCATCAGCGGGCGAATGATGCGTGGACGGCGGCGAAACGCCATCACCACCACGATATCGTCGGGCGTGATATCCACCAGCTCTTCGCCCAACGTCTGGCCCGGCTGCGGCAGCACATGCACCTGCGGACGCGCCTGCATCAGTTGCTGACGCAGGTGCAGCGCCACCGGATAGGCGTTACGCATGCCGATGATAAATAACCGTTTTGCCGCGCCCAGCGCGCTGATCACCTCGCCAAACTGCTGCGGATCGATGCTGTTGACCCACTGCGTCAGGTTGGCCATCTCCTGCTTATAGTGGCGTGACAGTAAGGTGTTGCCCTGCACCGCATCGCGGTTGTCGGTGAGCGGCATGCCGCTCTGGCGCAGGATGCGCAGCTCGTCGCGCATGTCCTTATATTTCTCGTAACCGAGACGCTTGAATAAACGGCTGACCGTGGCCTTCGACACACCGCTCAGCCTCGCCAGCTCGGCGCTGTTGTAGCTGATCAGGTCATCAAAGTGGTCAAACACGAAGTCGGCAATGCGCTGCTCCTGCGGCGACAGTTGCGGATAGTGACTACGAAGGCGTTCATCAAGTTGTTTCATCATCGGTCCTGTAACTTTCGTTTCATCACAAGCTAGCATAAATCGATCCAGATTGATGTCCGTTCAAAACTGGAACAGCTCTTGCTTCCCATTAACCACGTACCCAGAAAAAGAGTTCTTTATGATACAGAGCAACATGGCGCCGTTAGGCATGGCCGTTACGCCGCACCATCTCGCCAGCGAAAGCGCGTTAGCGGTGCTGCGCGAAGGCGGCAATGCGCTGGAAGCGATGGTGGCCGCCGCTGCCACCATCGCCGTGGTTTACCCGCACATGAACGGTTTGGGCGGCGACGGCTTCTGGCTGGTGGTGCCGCCAAACGGCGATCCCATCGCCATTGACGCCAGCGGCGCAGCCGGTTCGCTGGCACATCTTGATTTCTACCATGGCGAAACGCAGATTCCGCATCGCGGCCCCAAAGCCGCCTTAACCGTGGCGGGTACCGTCAGCGGCTGGCAGGAAGCGTTAACGCTGGCGCAGGAACTTGGCGCGACGCCGCTGCCGTTAACCCGTCTGCTGCGCGATGCAATTCGCTATGCCGCCGACGGCATTCCGGTCACCGCCTCGCAAGCCGCCGCCACCGCCGCCAAACAGCACGAGTTGCAGCATCAACCCGGTTTTGCCGCCACCTTTTTACCGGACGGCAGCGTGCCGCTTGCTGGCAGTCGCTTCACCCAGCCGGCGCTGGCGAATACGCTGAGCATGCTGTGCGATCACGGGCTGGAAAGTTTCTATCGCGGTGAACTGGCGCACCATCTGGCGCGCGAAATGACTGCGCTGGGGATGCCGATCACGCTGGAGGATTTGCAGACGCATCAAGCCCGGCGCTGCACGCCGCTGCACCTGGCACACAGTGAAGGCGATATCTGGAACATGACGCCGCCAACGCAGGGTTTGGTGTCGCTGGCGATCCTCGGCATTACCGATCGGCTGAATATGGCTGACGCCGATGAAGCGCAAACCGTGCACCGCATCGTTGAAGCCACTAAAAAAGCCTTTGCGCTGCGCGACAAGCACATCACCGATCCGCGCCACATCGACATTGATGTGCAGCGTCTGCTGGATGAGGAACACCTCAGCACGCTGGCTGCGCAGGTGGACGATCAACAAGCCGCTGCGTGGGGCACCGGGCGCGGGCCGGGCGATACCGTGTGGATGGGCGTGATGGACAGCAGCGGATTAGCGGTTTCGTTTATCCAGAGCGTCTATCACGAATTCGGCAGCGGCGTGGTGCTGCCCGGCACCGGCATCACCTGGCAAAACCGGGGTGCCGCCTTCAGCCTGCAACCCGAACATCTGCTGGCGCTGCAGCCGGGCAAACAGCCGTTCCACACCCTGAATCCCGCCGCCGCGCGTCTCAAAGATGGCCGCACCATGGTATACGGTTCGATGGGCGGCGACGGCCAACCGCAAACCCAGGCGGCGATTTTCACCCGTCACGTGATTCAGGGACATCCGCTACAGCAGGCGGTGAGCGCGCCGCGCTGGCTGCTGGGTCGTACGTGGGGACAATCATCCGATTCGCTCAAGCTCGAAGCGCGCATCGCACCGGAAACGGTGCAGCAGCTGCGTGCGCTCGGCCATGAGGTTGAACTGCTACCCGATTTCAGTGAAGTGGTCGGCCATGCGGGCGCGATCGTCAGACACAACAACGGCATGCTGGAAGGCGCGTTCGATCCGCGCAGCAACGGCAGCGCCGCCGGTTTCTAACGGAGATTATTGATGAGTTCACAACCGGACTGGGCCACCTATATCGCCCAAATGGAGCAGATTCTGGCGCTGGAGCTGGATGATGCGCGCCGCGCCGAGCTGCTGACGCAGTTCAACCGCATCGCCGCCATGGCCGAGCCGCTGATGGCGCTGCCGCTCGACGATCGCCTGGAAGTGGCGGGAGTGTTTCATCCATGAAACTGTCGTCATTATCAATTAATGCCCTGCAGCAGGCGCTGAGTCAGGGCGAGATCAGCGCCCGCGATATCGCGCAAAACACGCTGGCGGCGATTGAACAGCATAAGGCGATCAACGCCTGGACCGAAGTCACCAGCCAGCGCATGCTGCGCGAAGCCGATCAGATCGATCTGCAGCGCCAGCGCGGTGAAGCTTTGCCGCCGCTAGCCGGCATTCCTTACGCGGTGAAAAACCTGTTTGATGTCGCCGGACACAGCACCTTAGCCGGTGCCAGCCTGTTCAGCGCACGCGCGGCGGCGCGCGAGGATGCGTGGGCGGTGAGCAAACTGCGCCAGTCTGGCGCGCTGCTCTCCGGCATGCTGAATATGGATGCCTATGCTTATGGTTTTACCACGGAAAACACCCATTACGGCGCAACGCGCAACCCGCGCGATTTAACCCGCGTGGCGGGCGGATCGTCCGGCGGTTCAGCGGCGGCGGTGGCTGCGGGTTTGGTGCACTTCTCGCTCGGTACCGACACTAACGGCTCGATCCGCGTGCCCGCTTCACTGTGCGGCATCTTTGGCCTGAAGCCGACCTTCGGCCGCCTGTCGCGCAGCGGCAGCCATCCGTTTGTCGCCAGCCTCGATCACATCGGCCCGTTTGCCCGTTCGGTTGAAGATTTGAGCCTGGTGTACGACACCTTGCAAGGTGCCGATGCCAGCGATGCCTTCCAGGCCGCGCAGCCCGTCTCGCCAGCTAGCGCAGGGCTCAGCAAGGGCGCAGAAGGCGTGCGCAGCGCGGTACTCGGCGGGTTCTTCTCAACCTGGTGCAGCGATGAAGCGCGTGCCGCCGTGGCGGTGGCAGCTAAAGCGCTGCAGGCAATCGACGAAGTGACCTTGCCGAATGCGGAGATCGCACGCTCGGCGGCCTTTATCATGACCGCCGCAGAAGGCGGCAATCACTACCTGCCGATGCTGCGCACGCAGCCGGAGCAGTTCGAGCCCAACTCGCGTGAGCGCCTGCTGGCCGGTGCGATGCTGCCTTCGGCGTGGTACGTGCAGGCCCAGCGTTTCCGCCGCCACTTCCAGCAGCAGGTGCTGCCGCTGTTTGAGCAGTTTGACGTGCTGATTGCGCCCGCCACGCCCTGCACCGCCACCACCATCGGCCAGGAAACCATTCATATCAACGGCCAGCATTTGCCGACGCGCGCCAGCATGGGCATGCTAACCCAGCCGATTTCGTTCCTCGGCTTACCGGTCTGTACCGTGCCGCTGCAAACCGCCAGCGGCTTGCCGATAGGCTTGCAGCTGATCGCTGCGCCGTTTAAAGAACATCTGGCACTGCGCGCCGCCTGGGCGCTGCAACAGCAAGGGCTGACGCTGCCACAAACCACCTTAATGGACGCCTGAAAATGACACCTGAACATATCGATCGCCCGGCAATTCTCGCCGAAGTCACCGCCGCCTTTTACCGCTATGAGCAAGCGCTGATCGGCAATGATGTTGAGGTGCTGGATGAGCTTTTCTGGCACGACAAACGTACCGTGCGTTTGGGCGCGGGTGAGAATTTGTATGGCATTGATGAGATCCGCGCTTTTCGCGCGGCGCGTCCGTCAAAAGGGTTGGAACGCGAGTTACGTAATACGGTGATCACCACTTTTGGCGATAACTATGCGGTGTGCAGTACGGAGTTTACGCGTGAAGGTGTAGAGAGGATCGGACGCCAGCAGCAGACGTGGGTGCGATTGCCATGCGGCTGGCGGATTGTCGCGGCGCAGGTGAGTTTGATGAGTTGAGTTGTTTTTCCCCTCACCCTAACCCTCTCCCGCACGCGGGAGAGGGAATGATTGGGCTACCGCACGCGAGAGAGGGAATGATTGGGTGGAGTGATTTGCTAAACCGGGGCCGGATCGGCGCCTTCTCCCGCTGGCGGGAGAAGGTTGGGATGAGGGGCTAAGCGCTCGGTGCCGGATGCGTCACGATCCAGTGATCGGCGATTTGCTGCCGCGTACACACCCACACATCTTCATGCTGCTGAATATGATCGAGGAAGCGCTGCAAGCCACGGAATTTCCCCGGACGTCCCAATAAACGACAGTGCATGCCAATCGACATCATCTTCGGTGCCGTTTCGCCCTCTTCGTACAGCACATCAAAGGTGTCGCGCAAATAGGTAAAGAACTGCTCCGCCGTGTTGAAGCCCTGCGGCGAGGCGAAGCGCATATCGTTGCACTCCAGCGTGTAAGGGATGACCAGATGCGGTTTAACCGTGCCGTCCTGACAGGTGACCTGCGTCCAGAACGGTAAATCGTCGCCGTAATAGTCGCTGTCATAGCTAAAGCCGCCCTGCTCGACCACCAAACGTCGGGTGTTGGGGCTGTCGCGGCCGGTGTACCAGCCGGTTGGCGCTTTGCCAAACAGGTCGGTTAACACGTCCACCGCCTGCTGCATGTGCTGGCGCTCGGTCTTGGCATCCATCGCCTGGTAGTGAATCCAGCGCCAGCCGTGGCTCACCACGTCGTAATCCGCCGCTTTGATCGCCTCAACGATGTCCGGATGACGCGCCAGCGCCATCGCCACGCCAAACACCGTCAGCGGCAAACCGCGCTTTTGAAACTCATTGTGGATGCGCCAGAAACCGGCGCGCGATCCGTATTCATACAGCGAATCCATCGACATATGGCGATCGGCGTAGCTGGCCGCGCCGATGATATCGGAAAGAAACTGCTCGGAACCGGCGTCGCCATGCAACACGTTGTTCTCGGCGCCCTCTTCGTAATTAAGGACAAACTGCACCGCGACGCGCGCTTTGCCCGGCCACTGCGCATGCGGCGGGTTGCCAGCGTAGCCGATCAGATCGCGGGGATAGTTTTTGTTGAAGCTGTACTCTTTCTTGCCAGATACATCATTCATTCTGTAAGTTCCTGTCGCTCAACCAGTGGTTAGTTTAGGTGCTGAAAGGCTCCGCTGAGCGGTTTTTCGAGTGGATAATCGAGATCGCCGTGCTTGCTGGTACCAAAGCCTAGCGCCACCAGCGACTCCACCATTTTTACCGCAGCGCTGACCCCGTCGATTACCGGCATGCCCAGTTCTTTGGTGAGATCCTGCGCCAGCGTAGCCATACCGCCACAGCCCAGCACAATCGCGCCGCTGCCATCTTCGCGTTTGGCCTGCATGCAGCGCTGACGCACTTTCTCCTGCGCCACGCCGCTGCCGTCTTCCAGCGCCAGCACCGGCAGATCGATGGCGTGCAGCGCTGCACAATGGTGTGTGAAGCCATATTGCTGCAGCAGATGGCGCGCAATCACCAGCGTGCGCGGCAAGGTGGTGACAATCGAAAAGCGCGTCGCCACCAGCGTGGCGGTGTGCATGGCCGCTTCCGCAATGCCAATTACCGGGCCGCTTGCCAGTTCACGCGCCGCCAGCAATCCCGGATCGCCGAAGCAGGCAATGATATGGCCGCTCACGCCCTGCTCTTTGCCGCGTTTCACCTGCTCCAGCACACCAATCGCCGCGATGGCTTCATCAAAATGACCTTCAATCGACTCGACGCCGTGAGTCGGGCACACCGCCAGAATCTCGGTGCCCGGCGCGGCGACGGCGCGCGCGGCAGTACCCATGGTTTCCGTCATCGCTAAGCTGGTGTTGGGATTGATGACCTGAATCAGGCTCATGATGCCGCTCCTTTGTTACCGGCAAATAACCGGGTGAAATCAGGCAAGGTTTCGCCGCTGCGCTCAAAGTGCAGGCTGGCAACAATGTGTTCGAAGTGATGCTGCAGCGCCGCCGTCAACCCCGGCAGATCTTTTTGCCGCAGCAGATCCACCAGCCGATCGTGATGATCGCATCGGCAGCCGCGCTGCCACGGTGCACCGTAAGCGGCAATCACCAGCGACGAACGCTGCGTCAGGCGCGTCACCATATCGGTGAGCACTGCGTTACCGGAGATCGCCTGCAGCTGAATATGGAACGCGGCGGAGAGACGAATCGCCGCGGCACCATCATGCTGATCATGTGCCTGCTGCTCTTCTTCAATCAGCACGCCGAGTGCCGCTAAGTGCGGTGCCTGCACGTGGCTCAGCACCGCCGGCAGATTGGCGCACTCTAATAAACTGCGGGTGGCGAAGATGTCGCGGGCTTCATCCACGCCCGGCGTCGCCACCTGTGCACCACGCCTGGGCGACAAAGTGATCATTTGCACCGCGGCGAGGCGTTGCAGCACCTTACGAATGCCGGTGCGACTCACGCCGAAGACATCCGATAAGGCTTCTTCCGGCAATTTACTGCCCGGCGGCAGTTGATGCTCAACGATGGCGGTAAGCAGCGCCTGATAGATAGGTTCATCGCGATCGTTCAGATCGGCAGCCGTTTTCTGGCCTGTTTCACTTTTCATTACCTGCTCCGGTAAGTGACTGTGTGCTGCACATCGTATACGTGAAATTAATTTTTTGTATACAAGAAATCATTTCTGGCCTGGATCCTGCAATACCGTTTCACGCTGTGATTATTTTTCCATGATGTTGAGAGGAGCAGGTTTCATGCCAAATCATTCTGAAGTGACCTCGCGGGTGGCCTCTGAAGCCAACGCACAATACAGTCCACGTCTGTGTAATGACGATCTGGCGCCGACGCGCGACCAGAACTGGTCGTGGTACAACATCTTTTCGTTCTGGATGTCGGACGTGCACAGCATGGGCGGCTACGTGGTGGCCGCCAGCTTCTTTACCCTCGGGCTGGCGAGCTGGCAGGTGCTGCTGTGCTTGTTAGTGGGCATCTGCATTGTGCAGCTGTGCGCCAATCTGGTGGCCAAACCGAGCCAGATGGCAGGCGTACCGTACGCGGTGATTTCGCGTCAGGCGTTTGGCGTGTTCGGCGCTAACATCCCGGCGATTATTCGCGGGCTGATCGCTTTTGCGTGGTACGGCATCCAGACTTATCTGGCGGCTAACGCGCTAATGCTGGTGCTGCTGAAGTTCTTCCCCACCCTGAGCAGCATGACGCAAAGTAGCTGGCTCGGCTTATCTCAGCTGGGCTGGTGTTGTTTCGGTGTGATGTGGTTACTGCAGGCGATGGTGTTCTGGCACGGCATGAACGCGATTAAACGCTTTATTGATGTCGCCGGTCCGGCGGTGTACGTGGTGATGGTGGCGCTGGCGGGCTGGATTGTATACAAAACCGGTTTCGATGGTATCTCCTTTACGCTGGCCAGCAAGCAGTTGAGCACCGGCGAGCAAACCTGGCAGATGATTACCGCCACCGCGCTGGTGGTCTCCTACTTCTCCGGTCCGCTGCTGAATTTTGGTGACTTCTCGCGTTACGGCAAAAGCATGGGCGAAATTCGTCGCGGCAACCGCTGGGGCTTACCGTTCAACTTCCTGCTGTTCTCGATTGTCACCGTGGTGATTGTCTCCGGTACGCAATCGCTGTTCGGCAGAATGATCACCGATCCGATTGAAACTGTCAGCATGGTGGGTAACGACGTGGCGGTGGCGATTGGCCTGCTGACCATGATTATCGCTACCATCGGCATTAATATCGTGGCGAACTTTGTTTCGCCGGCATTCGACTTCTCGAACTGCTCACCGCAGAAAATCAGCTTCCGCACCGGTGGCATGATTGCCGCAGTCGGTTCGGTGTTACTGACGCCGTGGAACCTGTTCCAGTCGCCAGAACTGATTCACTACACGCTGGATGTGCTGGGCTCGTTTATTGGGCCGCTGTTTGGCATCCTGGTGGCCGATTTCTATCTGATCAAACGCAGCAAAGTCTACGTGGATGACCTGTTTGATGACACGCCGAAAGGACGTTACTGGTATCGCGGCGGCTTCAACCCGAAAGCGATTGCCGCGCTGCTGCCGTCGGTGGGCATTTGTCTGGTGATCAGCTTTATTCCTTCACTGCATGCGGTGGCGAACTTTAGCTGGTTTATCGGCGTGGCGTTGGGTGCGGGCTGCTATCGCTGGCTGGCGCGCGCTGACCGCGAAGAGTCGGTGGCGGCGTATCGCGCGACGGTGGCGGTACAGAAGGATTAAGTTGCGTGCGCGCTGGCCCTCATCCCAACCTTCTCCCGCTAGCGGGAGAAGGGGCAGCTCGCTGCGAGGGTTAACATCGAGCGCGATCAGCGCCTTCGCCCAGTTGCGTGAGAAGGCGGGGGATTAGGGAAAATGACACCATTTAGAAAAAGCAAAAAGCCGATGCATTTCTGCATCGGCTTCTTTAAATAGATTGGCGGAACGGACGGGGCTCGAACCCGCGACCCCCTGCGTGACAGGCAGGTATTCTAACCAACTGAACTACCGCTCCGCGCTTTGTTCCCCGTCGAGAACGAGGCGCATATTAATAGCAGCTTTCACACCCGTCAACGCTTTTTCTGTGGGAATGTTTCGTTTGACGTTTTTTTCAGCTTAACGTCGATTTTGCACGCAAAATCAGCCGTTTTACACGCGCCACAAGCAGCTACCACCCTTCTTCTGCACCAAATCCAGACGACCTTCGTGCGCAGCAATCTCTTCATCGCTGGCGCTGACCACGCGCAGACCTGAACTCGGACGCACAATGCGCTGAATGTTCTCCGCGCCGCCCTGATTGTTCTGCTCACCGTCCAGAGAAAATGCCAGCGAGGTTTGACCGCCGGTCATCATCAGGAATACTTCGGCCAGAATCTCGGCATCGAGCAGTGCGCCGTGCAGCGTACGCTTGCTGTTGTCGATTTCATAACGGTTGCACAATGCATCGAGGCTGTTGCGCTTGCCGGGATACATCTTACGCGCCATCGCCAGGCTATCGGTGATCTGGCAGAAGGTTTCGGTTTTGCCGATATCCCGCTTCAGCATGCCGAATTCATAATCCATAAAGCCGATATCGAACGATGCGTTATGGATCACCAGCTCTGCGCCACGGATGTAATCAAGGAATTCGTCGGCGATATCCGCAAACATCGGCTTATCAGCGAGGAATTCATCGGCGATACCGTGAACGCCGAACGCTTCCGGATCCACCAGCCGATCGGGCTTCAGATACATATGGAAGTTGTTGCCGGTCAGGCGACGGTTGATCACCTCAACCGCACCAATTTCAATGATGCGATGTCCTTCATAATGTACACCGATCATGTTCATGCCGGTGGTTTCAGTATCGAGGACGATCTGGCGGTTATTTGCAGTGCTCATAGGACTCGTTTTATGTCAGACTTGGCGTTTTGTCAGAAGGAAGTCTACCAGAGATGCGCAAACAGGTAGAAATATTCACCGATGGATCTTGCCTGGGCAATCCCGGTCCCGGCGGTTATGGCGCCATTTTACGTTATGGCGCGCATGAAAAAGAGTTCAGTACAGGTTATCGCCTCACCACTAACAATCGCATGGAAATGATGGCGGCTATCGTGGCGCTCGAAGCGTTGAAACAGCCGTGTGAGGTGGTGATCAGCACCGACAGCCAATATGTTCGTCAGGGTATCACCAGCTGGATCCACAACTGGAAGAAGCGCGGCTGGAAAACCGCCGATAAAAAACCGGTGAAAAATGTCGATCTGTGGAAACGCCTCGATGTGGCGCTCAGCAACCATGAAATTAAGTGGGAATGGGTAAAAGGCCACGCGGGGCATCCGGAGAACGAACGCTGCGACGAACTGGCACGCAGCGCGGCGGGAAAGCCCACTCAGGATGATATCGGTTATCAGGTTGAATCCTGATCCTTCACTTCACGAAACTGGCGCGTGACATTAACCGTTTGCCGTAGCTGGCTTTGACTCAGATTCTTCTTCATTTTGGTGGGCGTTAGCGGGAACGTACGTTTACGTGCCACCACAATGTTCAAACAACCGAGCGCCGGTAAATGCGCGCTGATCACCCTGCCGCCCTGCCGATGCCACGGCACCACCTGGAAACGGGTGCGGTAAACCACCTCATAATTCAGCAGGCCCAGCCAGTCGAGCAATCGTACCTGGCTGAACATCCGTCCACTCCACGGCGCGCGCGAGTGCAAACCCGGAATGCCTTTGCTAATCCCTAATAAACTGAAAGGGTTGAAGCCGCTGATGATCATCCATCCATCATCGATCAATACCCGATCCACTTCACGCAGTACGCGGTGCGGATCCTGACTCCACGCCAACGTGTGCGCAAGTAAACAGGCATCAACGGATTTAGATTCAAAGGGTAATTGCGTGTTATTGGCGATAACCTGTAATTCATCGCCCTCAATGCCCACATTCACCTGATGCGATATGGCACACTGGCTGGTGTTGATTTCTGCGCTGAGGCTGCCAATTTTAAGCATATGAAAGCCATATAGCTTGCCGAGATAAGGCTGCAGTTGCTGAGTGAGCGCGTCGCGAAAATAGTCTCCCATTGGCATATCGCGCCAGGAGCGCGGTGCAGTCAGGATTTGGCGTGTTTTAGCCGGCTTCATGCTCTACCATTTTCCTTTTTCTACGACCTGAGAGGTGTTTATGAATCTTACCAGCATTCCCGCATTGCAGGATAACTACATCTGGACACTGACGGACGATGACAACAGGTGTTTGATAGTCGATCCCGGCGAAGCACAGCCGGTGCTGGATAAAATCAGGGCCAATCATTGGCAACCCGTGGCGATTTTGCTGACACATCATCATCACGATCACGTCGGCGGTGTGGATGAGCTGTTGCAGCACTATCCCGATGTGGCGGTTTTCGGTCCACAGGAAACGGCAGATAAAGGGGCGAAGCGTATTGTGGCCGAAGGTGATGAATTTACCCTGCTTGGGCTGAATTTCCGTGTCATCGCAACACCCGGTCACACTTTAGGACATATCTCATATTTCAGCTCCCCTTATCTTTTCTGTGGTGACACGATGTTTTCTGGCGGCTGCGGGCGATTATTTGAAGGCACTGCAGAGCAAATGTTCGAATCATTTCAAAAACTTAATCAGCTCCCTGAAGATACTCTCGTTTGCTGCGCGCATGAGTACACTTTATCCAATATGAAGTTTGCTGCGGCTATTCTGCCCCACGACCCTAAAATTTTGGCAAGGTATCAGCAAATTAAGGACTTACGCGCAGAAAACCGCATCACTTTACCAACAAAACTGGCCTTAGAGCGGGAAATAAATTTATTTTTACGCACGCAAGAGGCTGATTTACAACAGGCTTTAGGCACTAATGTCTCATCATCAGCGTTATGGCAAACTTTCGCCGATCTACGCGAGAAGAAAGACCGCTTTTGATATTTGAGGTTGTGTTGTGGTGGACCGTCACGTATAGTTGCTCGTCTTTTAAGCGAACTATTGACACACACATGAAGGCTAAAGCGATCTTACTCGCCTCGGTCTTGCTGGTAGGATGTCAGGCATCAAGGAATGACGCCAATATCCCCGTACAGCATGCCCAGAGTCTGTCTTCAGCTGGTCAAGGTGAAAATGGAAAGTACGGAGATCGATTGTTGTCGCCGCGATGGCAGGATGATGGAACAAGCCTCGCAGAAGATACTGATCTCTGGAATCACATTAGTGACGAGTTGAAGATGGGGATTCCGGAAAACAGCCGGATCCGCGAACAAAAAACAAAATTTTTAAAAAATAAGAGCTATCTCCACGATGTAACATTACGGGCAGAGCCGTACATGTACTGGATTGTCGAGCAGATACAGAAACGTAAAATGCCGATGGAACTGGTACTGCTACCCATAGTGGAGAGCGCTTTTGACCCACACGCAACATCTTCTGCGAATGCCGCCGGCATCTGGCAGATTGTTGCACAAACGGGCAAAAACTATGGTTTGAAACAGAACCAATGGTACGACGGACGCCGCGATGTGGTGGCCTCGACCAAAGTAGCGCTGGATATGATGCAGCGTCTGAACGGTATGTTTGACGGCGACTGGTTACTGACCATCGCCGCCTATAACAGCGGTGAAGGACGTGTGCTGAAGGCGATGAAACAGAATAAGGCGCGCGGTAAGCCGACTGACTTCTGGAGTTTATCGCTGCCCCGCGAGACCACGGTTTACGTACCTAAAATGTTGGCCTTGAGTGAGATTCTCAAGAACAACAAGCGTTACGGTATCAAACTGCCGACCCCGAACGAGAGCCGTGCTTTAGCTCGCGTAGAGGTGGGACAGCAGATTGAACTGACGCAGGCCGCCGATATGGCCGGTATGTCTCTCAGCAAGCTGAAGACATTTAATGCCGGTTATAAAAACGGTGCCACTGCGCCAAATGGACCGCACTACATTATGGTGCCTAAGTCCAACGTTGCTAAGTTGCGCGATTCACTGGCTTCCGGTGATATCGCTTCCGTGCAGCCTACCGAGATGGCGAAAGTCAGTGCGGCAGGAAACAGCTATACGGTACGCAAAGGTGACACCTTGTCTGGCATTGCCAACAAGCTTGGCGTAAGCGTCAGTGCACTGAAACAGCAGAACAATCTGCGCAGCGCTTCAGTTCGTACCGGTCAGACTCTGACCGTGAACGGCAAAGCGAGCACGCAATTGGCTGATAACGGCAACAGCATCACCTACCGTGTACGTAAGGGTGATTCTTTTGCCAGTATTGCTAAACGCCACGGTGTGAACACCAAAGACGTTATGCGCTGGAACAGTGACGCTAAAGACATTCAGCCGGGCGACAAGCTCACGCTGTTTGTGAATAATAGCGCAACACCTGATACCTAATGCCCCGAAAAGGCTGGCTTTTGTCAGCCTTTTTCATTTTCTGCTTCTGCTAAATTCTGCATATCGCCTGTTCAGGCTCTGACTCGCCCTTCCCTGCATTATTTCAGCTGAACATTAACTGTTGCGAGGCGTGAGTTCGAGCGTATTAGCTTAACGCTCGATACCGTAGAGAGAGTTGAACTCAACCAGCAGCGGATTGTGATCTGATGCGCGCGTCACCAGCACAGAAGCTTCACTGACCTTCATATCGCGGTAGAAGACGAAATCCAGTGGGCGCCCAAAGGCTTTTCGGCGATGGTCATCGGTGAAGTTCACCTCACGCAAAGACATCTCCCGCGCAAAGCGATATAGCGCATTCATGCGCTGGCGGCTCCAGGCGTTAAAATCTCCCGCCATGATCACCGGCCCACGATGATGTTGAATCTGTTCGCCAATCGGCCCCAACTGTTTGCTGTAGACATCGACACCGAGACTGAAATTGACCGCGTGGATATTCACCACCATCAGCATTTCGCCCGTGGGTAATGGATACGCCGTGACCAGCGCAGATTTGGCCAAACGCAGCAGCGGCTCACGTTCCCTTAGTGGGCAACAGTACACAGGGTGCGCAGACGCCAACGTCATGACGCCGGAAGGATGTTGCGGTAAGACAAAGGCCGGCACCTGATCGGCCGCAAGATAGTTACTGGTGGCGAATTTGACCAGTTCAGGCGTGGCCTGCGCCTCCTGCAGCAGAACAAGGTGGGCATCTTTGCCAAAACCCTGGAGCACAGACATCCAGTCTGCACGCTGTTGCTTAAAGATATTCCAGACTAAAACTCGCAGTGTGGGATCAGCTGGCAAAGGTGCGCCAGGCGGTAATGCCTGCCCAAGATGCAGCATTGCCCCCGGCGGAAAAATCCGTTCTGCTGGTTGACCGGCTACATAACGCATTGAATAAGTTTTTTTCCGCACTTTCCCGCCCAACTGGTTTACGACTCGTACTTCACCTGACTGTTATAGGGATTTTAGCGCGGGGTTTCAATTGGTGTTCTTGATTGTCGGAATTCGCCTCACAGCTTACCAATGTAAAAGCCTGCCAGCTGGCAGGCTTTTGTGCATGTCATTCCATCGCTATCGCAGTCTGAGTTTTATCGGGTTGGCCACTCAATCGCCCTAGCAGCAGCGCGCCAGGTACAATTACGGTGCCGATCCACGGGGTTTACGCCAATCCATAATGTTCAACAATGCAGAATCACGCTCACTGCGGCAGGCAGAGTAATACGGAGTTGTTCAGCGATGGTTGGGCTCAGAACGACGATAACAAATTCTGTCGTTCCGATCGCACAGGCACTGATCGTCAGCGCCCAAAGTGCAATTGGCATGATTAACTCCCATTAAGGTTTTAATGGGCATTAGTGTTGCCGCATGCTTTAATGACAAAAAGATGCAAAGTGCGAATAGACTTTTGCTTTTGGAGGGATAATGAAAGCATCGTCAGATGAGCTTAAGGTGTTTATCGCTGTAGTGGAGAGCGGCAGCTTTAGTCGCGCTGCAGAACAGTTGCAGATGGCCAATTCAGCGGTGAGTCGCACGGTTAAAAAACTGGAGAATAAGCTGGGTGTCGCGCTCTTAACGCGTACTACGCGTCAGCTAGCGCTCACTCATGAGGGCGAGCATTATTTTCGCCGCGTGCAAAAGTTGATGCACGAGATGTCAACCGCCGAGAGCGAGTTGATTGAGCGTCAGATGGCGCCTCAGGGCGTACTGCGTATTGATGCTGCTACACCCGTAATTCTGCATCTGTTGCTACCGATGATTAAACCCTTTCGTGAGCGCTATCCCAATGTCACACTATCGCTCATATCTTCAGAGAGCTTTATTAACCTCATCGAACGTAAAGTCGATGTGGCGATTCGCGCTGGCAATTTGACGGATTCTACACTGCGCGCTCGTTTGCTCTTTATAAGCTATCGCAAATTAGTGGCGACGCCGGCTTATCTGGCGAAATATGGTGTCCCTGCATCAACAGCTGATTTGGCTCAGCATGAATGCCTTGGCTTCGTTGAAACGCCACGCTTAAATCGCTGGCCAGTCGCAGATGAAGGTGGCGATCTTTATGACATCACGCCAGGAATGTCATCTAACAGCGGCGAAACGCTTAAACAGCTAGTGCTAGGCGACCAAGGTATCGCGTGTTTATCAGATTTTATGGTAGATAAAGAGATAGCCGATGGTACTTTTATTGAACTGCTTGCTGAACAGCGTATCCCAGTTGAGATGCCTTTTAATGCAGTCTATTACAGTGACTTAGGAGTTAGCCAACGCGTTAGGGCGTTTATCGATTTTCTGAGTGAATGGGTTAAAGCTCAGCCCTGGCGAGTGCAGGGCTGAAAAGGGATGCAGCGATTAATCCCAGTCTGGCGCCAAACCTTCTGGACCCACTAAGCGCTGATGACGATCCAGCGCGGCAATATTTGCCATATCTTGATCGTCTAGCTGCAGATCAACCGCTGTCATGTTGCTCGCCAGGTTTTCACGTTTGGTTGATGACGGGATCACCGCGTAACCTAACTTCATCGCCCATGCCAAAACAACCTGTGCCGGAGTAGCTTTGTGCTTCTGTGCAATGGTATTAATTACCTCATCCTTCAGCGCTTCTCCATAAGCTAACGTCATGTAAGAAGTGATGTGAAGACCATTCTTTTTAGCAAAATCAACCACCTGCCGATTCTGCAGAAAGGGATGCAGCTCAATCTGGTTAGTCGCTATATTTTCCACGCCAACCGCGTCAATCGCCTCTTTCATCAAAGCAATTGGGAAGTTTGAGATACCAATTTGCCGCGTCAGGCCTGCTTCTTTTGCTGCCATCAATGCCAACATGCTCTCTTTTACCGATACCGCCGATCCGGGAGAAGGCCAGTGGATTAAAGTGAGATCGACATAATCGGTGCGCAGTTTCGCCAGACTTTCTTTCAAGCTGGGAATCAACTTCTCAGCCGAAAGATTCTCAATCCAGATTTTGGTGGTAATAAACAAGTCGCCGCGTACTACACCACTCTCAGCGATCGCCTGCCCCACAGCCGCTTCATTTTCATAGATTTGCGCAGTATCAATTGTGCGATAGCCAAGTTCCAACGCAGTTTTAACTGAATGGATTACAACGTCATCTTGCAGGCGGAAAGTACCTAAACCAAAGGCGGGGATCGTCATGATTTCCTCATCGTATAGCGTTATGTTTCGATGGGAACTATTGTGGCAAGTTTATTGTTGCTGAAAAATCCGTTTATAAGCAAAAAAATTTTGATTTTTTATCAACAATAATGACGAAATTGCAGATATGAAAAAGCCCTGACTTTTCAGTCAGGGCTTATCAATTAAGTGGCGGAACGGACGGGGCTCGAACCCGCGACCCCCTGCGTGACAGGCAGGTATTCTAACCAACTGAACTACCGCTCCACCGATTCTGTACTGATATCAGACAATCGTTCTGATTTCAGGTGTTTCG